>Ga0157375_10000007_pt1 | contig 377743 bp, 319 predicted proteins | sample M35metaG_FD_115311 | JGI IMG/M metagenome (GOLD analysis project Ga0157375, IMG submission 115311) | Miscanthus rhizosphere microbial communities from Kellogg Biological Station, Michigan, USA - M3-5 metaG | ecosystem: Host-associated > Plants > Roots > Rhizosphere > Soil | place: USA...
CAGCGCTACATCACTCACGTCGGCCAACCCGGTCTCTGCCGCCATCGCAGCAGTCTCTTGAAGGGACCGCTCTGCTACCATGTCAAGATCAACCGCAGCAGGTCCGCCGGGCTCTCGACCTTTCGCCGCCGAGTAAATGCGCCCGTCTCGTAAGCCAACCGCGTGAGGCGGTTCTCTCCGCCAAGCAGCGCAACCAAATAGTCCCACTGATACTGAATCCACTCCCGCTCATCCACCCGTTGATTCATACACTTAGGGTAGCCCAACCTTAAGTTAGTGCGTATGGCGCCGAGCGCGGGGCCATGATTGGCGGGCGCGCCTGCGAGCGCGGATCCCCGCCGTCGCGTTTCGACGCTTCGCTAATGCATGCCGTGCATGCGCAGGAACGCGTGCCATATCGCGCTTCCGCCTCCGAAGATGAGGAATGCGGCGATCACTGCCAAAACCAGAATCGTGATCCAGGACGATCTCTTACTCATATGCAATGGCCTCCTTTACGGCGAGTCGGGCGGAGCGGCGGGCGGGATGGAAGCTGCTGAACGCGGCCAGGATGAGGGCGAGCAGCAGCCAGGCAATGACGGCGATCGGGGACATGTAGAAATCGAGAGCGCTGCGGATGAACATCTGGCCCGCGGCGGCATCGAGGGCGAAGGTGATCGGGATGGCGGCGATGACCGCGACGAACCAGCTGAGCGCGGCCATCACCAGGCTTTCAACAACAACATTGCGGGCGATGATCCGAGGAGTGGCGCCGATGGCGCTGAGGATGCCGATCTCGCGCGTGCGCTCGAAGACGTTCAGCGTCAGCGTCGAGGTCAGACCGAGGCCGCCGACCAGCACCACCAGGAGCGCGGCGAAGATCAGGGCGGACTTGATGATCACCAGGTGGTCGGCAAACGACTTGCGCGAATCGTTGAGAGACTGGATCGCGGCCACGTCGATGCCGGCGTTGTTGAGAGCTTGCTCGATCGACTTCGATGCCGCCAGCTGGCCGGGGATATCGCGCTTCCGGGTGACGATGCGCGCGCTGCGCGTCAGATCGGCGGACTTGCCGGTGGCGGCGAGGATGGTTCGCCGCGGGGCGTAGACGTTCGCGTGCGGGGCGAGCTCCTTCACGATTCCGACGATGCGCCAGTTCACGATCCGGCCGTTGATGCGCAGCGGAATGTTGCCGCCGAGGCGAAGACCGTGGGAGAGACCTTCGCGACTGCGAAATATGGCCTGGTTGATCACCGCTACGCCATCGTCACCCGGTTGTAACCAGCGGCCAGCGATCAATGGCAGGTCGAGCAGTTTCGTATTTGCATCCGGGCCGATCAGACTGACGTTGGTTTCTCCCAGCATCGCGCCGGCCTCGGTCCAGTACTCGGCGTGGACGACGTCCGGATGTTTGTTCAGCGCCTGCTGCACCTCCGCGGTCGGAACCGCGTGTGAGAAGACCGCCTGGATGTCGAAGCGCCGGCCGCGGGCGTCGGCGTCGAGCGTGCGATTCCAGGCGGCGGAGACGTTGAGCGCGGCGATGAACGCGGCACCACCGGCGGCCAGTGTGGCCACTGTCAGAATCAATCGTCCGCGGCGATGAAAGGTCGTCCGCAGCGAGAGCATCAGCGGGCGTGGCAGCCATTGGATCGTCGCCAGCCAGCGATCGAAGCGCCGGGTGCCGAAGGGATGTCTTCCGACGTCGTTGCTGAAAGCTTCGTGGATGCTGATGCGCGCAGCGCGCGCAATCGGGCCGAGGGCGACCAGGAGCGGGATCAGAATCCCGGCGCCGATCTCCGCGGCCACGATCCAGAGCGGCGGCGTGCCGCTGAGGATCGTGGCGTTCAGCATGCTCGCAGCGAAACGGGCGTAGGCGCTGCCGGCGGCGATGCCGAGCGGGATGCCGATCGCGAGCGCGGCAGCGGCGAGGATGGCCACCTGGCCGAGGTAGAGGGCGGCGATCTGCGTCGTCGACGCGCCGACGGTTTTCATCACGCCGATCTGGCGGAGCTGTTCGGCCAGCAGCGCGTGGATCATCGTCGCCACAAGGACGGCGCTCAACGCGAACGTCAGCGCACCAAATGCGCCGAGGAGGAAGAGAAAGGTGTCCATCTGCGCGGCGTGCGGGTGGCGGCCGGGGGTTGGGACGTCGATGCGGGTGACTTTGCGGTTGATGGATGCTTCCACCGTTTTCGCGACGTCGCGGATGTGGCGTTCGTTGAGCGCATCGCTGGCGACGAGGAGACGGAGTTGGGAGGATTCGATGTCCTTCCCAGGCGATGTCACGCTCTTGTTCGTCGAGAGTCCCTCTCCCTGCGGAACGCGGGGAGAGGGAGACACGGAGCGAAGCGGAGTGCGGGTGAGGGGTGTAGCGGCGAATACCCCCTCATCCGCCTTCGGCACCTTCTCCCCCGCCGCGGGGGAGAAGGACTCTCGATGTAGGAGCCGCGCTCGGAACGACATGCTGACAAATCCCGTGATCGAATGCTCCATCCACCCCGGCGCCAGTCCGGCGGCGTGGACGGTGCCGGCGATTCGCACCTTGTGCTCGACGTGATCGCGGGTGCGGACAACCACACGATCTCCGACACCTGCGCGGGCAACAGAGAGCGACGAGCGCTCGATCAGCATCTCGTCGTCGCCGGGCGGCCAGGCGCCGGAGTCGGGTTTGAAACGATCGAGACGGATGTCGTGGAAATCGCGGACGACGAAAAGGGTCAGCGGCACCCACTGATCTTTGCCGACCTGAATGCGTCCGTAGATGACCGGACGCGCTTCGGCGTCGAGCACTCCGGAAACGCGGCGTGACGCGGCGACCACGTCGTCGGTCACCGGGCCGTCGAGAGTGAGGATTGCCGAGGCCGGGCGCGTGTCGGTGTAGGTCGTCTTCAGCTCGCGTTTGAGAATCGAGTACGACGTCAGGATCATGGTCACGCCGAACGCGCCGGCGGCCATGGCCACGACGGCCAGCGTCGTGCGCAACGGCGTCCTGGCGATGTCGCGGAGGACTTTTCTCCAACGCGGTGCGATCACGCCACGCACCCGTCGGCGATGGTCACGGTGCGGCTGACCGATTGCGCCGCCTCGCGGTCGTGCGTCACCACCAGCAATGTCTTCCCCTCGGACGAAAGCTCGCCGAAGAGTTTGAAGATGGCGGCGCTGGTCTCCGAATCGAGATTGCCGGTCGGCTCGTCGGCGAGGATGACCGGCGGATCGTTGGCCAGCGCGCGGGCGATGGCCACGCGCTGCTGCTGTCCGCCGGAAAGGGCGGAGGGAAGTTTGTCCGACTGATCGGCGACGGCGACGCGGGCGAGCAGTTCCATGGCCCGCTTTCTCCGCTGGCTGCCGGGGAGCATTCCGAGGAAGTCCATCGGCAGCATGACGTTCTCGGCAACGGTGAGCGTCGGCAGGAGCTGGAAGAACTGGAAGACGAATCCGACCGTGCGCCCGCGCCACGCCGCCAGCTCGTTGTGGGTCAGGCCGGCGATGCTTGCGCCATCGACGGTCAGCGATCCGGACGATGGCCGGTCGATGCCGCCGACCATGTTCAGCAGCGTCGACTTGCCGCTCCCCGACTTGCCGACGATGGCCACGAACTCGCCGGCGGCGACGTCGAGGTCGATGCCGCGAAGCGCTTCGTATGCTCCGGCGGGGGTTTCGTAGGTTTTGGAGAGGGATTGCAGGTGGATCATGCGGCGCAGGTTGCGCGCATGCGTCTGAACAACACTTGAATGATGCGTTCAGCTGGTGTTCAGCTCGAATCGTGTTATTCACCCTGGGAGCGCGGGCGTCCCGCCCGCAGTACTTGGCAAAATCCTGCTCAGCGGCAGGCGGGACGCCTGCGCTCCCAGGAAATGCGCATCCTCATCGCCGAAGACGAACCGATACTCGCCCGCCAGCTCGAATCGGCGCTGACCGATGCCGGCTACGCGGTCGACTGCGCATCCGACGGTGAACGTGCTGACTTCCTCGGCGCCACCGAGCCGTACGACGCCATCGTCCTCGACCTCGGCCTGCCAAAAGCCGACGGGCTGACGGTCCTTCGCCGCTGGCGCGACGCCGGCCTCTCCGTCCCGGTTCTCGTCCTCACCGCGCGCGATTCGTGGCATGAGAAAGTCCGCGGCATCGACAGCGGCGCGGACGATTACGTGGCCAAGCCGTTTCAGATGGAAGAGGTGCTGGCGCGCCTGCGCGGCCTGATCCGGCGCGCCAGCGGCCAGGTCAGCCCCGAGATCCGCTGCGGTGCGGTGGTCCTCGATCCCCGCAATGCCCGCGTCACGCACGATGGCGCGGTGGTCAAGCTGACCGGCCACGAGTTCCGCGTGCTGTCGTACCTCATGCACCACCGCGGCCGCGTCGTTTCGCAGAACGAGCTGACGGAGCACATCTACGCGCAGGATTTCGATCGCGATTCCAACACGGTGGAGGTATTCATCGCCCGTCTCCGCCGCAAGCTCGGCGCGACGTTCATCGAAACCGTACGCGGCCTCGGCTATCGGATCGAGGACGCGCGATGAAGTCGTTCCGCACGCGGCTGCTCATCGGCTCGATCATCTTCGCTGGCGGCCTGCTGGCGGTGTTTCACATGACGTCGATGTTTCTCTTCCGGCGTTTTCCGCACTCGTTCGTCATGCGCCTCGATCACGTTCCGATCGTGCTGACGGCGCTAGTCTTCATTGCCATCGGCGTTGGCATGATGCGCCGCGGGCTCTCACCGTTCGATGAGTTGCGCGCGCGGCTGACGGCGGTGCGCGACGGCAGCGAGCGGCGGCTCGAAGGACGCTATCCATCCGAGGTCCAGCCGCTGGTGAATGACCTGAACGCGATGCTCGATCATCGCGATGAAATAGTCCGCCGCGCCCTCGGCAAGGCCGGAGATCTCGCACACGGTCTGAAAACGCCGCTGGCCGTTCTGATGCACGAAGTCTCGCGCGCCGAGGCCGCGGGACAACACGAGCTGGCCGCGGAGATGCGCACGCAGCTGGACCGGATGCGCCGCCAGATCGATTACCACCTCGCCCACGCCCGCGCGGCTGCCTCGGGTGCCACGCTCGGAAGCCGCAGCTCGGTTCTCGAGTCGGCAAACGCGCTCGCACGAACGCTGCTCCGGCTCCACGCCGATCACGGATTGACCATCGATGTTCACGCCGATCCCGATCACTTCGTCCGCGTGCAACGTGAAGATCTCGACGAGATGCTCGGCAATCTCCTCGACAACGCCTGCAAATTCGCGCGCTCGCGCGTCGTCATCACCTCGTCTCCCGGATTGATCACCATCGACGACGACGGCCCCGGCCTCGATCCCACCCTCCACGATGCCGTCCTCCAACGCGGCGTCCGCGCCGACGAAGCGGCGCCGGGATCGGGGTTCGGGCTGGCGATCGTGCGCGATCTCGCGGAGCTGTACGGCGGTTCGATCGCACTGGAGCGCTCGCCGGAGGGTGGGGTGCGGGCGGTTTTGCGGTTGCCGAAAAGCTAATCCGCAGATTACGCAGATGTACGCAGATAAAACCCGTCTTCCATCTGCGTTCATCTGCGTCATCTGCGGATCGGTTCGCGGTCGGGTAAGATCGAGTCAGTATGGAAGAACTGCTCACAGGTAAGAGTGCCCCCGGCTCAGGAAACTACACCGAAGAACGAGCGTCGCTGCTTCCGGATGACTCTCTGGAGTCACTGACGAGCGAGATCGAACGAATCCAGAATCAGGCTCGACACGCTGGCGACTAGCACCCCGCCGCGAGACACCGAGATACCCCACGGCGGCGAGACGCCGCCGTGCCAGCCGGCGCGGACGCCAGCGCTCCTCTCGCTGCGCGGGCTCGAACCTTGCTTTTCGTCGCACCCCGCGACGAAGGAGAGAGCAAAATGCATCGAGTCATCATCCTGGCGATGTCTCTCGCCGCCACGAACGTCTTCGCCGCCGATCCGCCGCCCGCGAAACCTTGGGCTTCCAGCCTCGGCGCGGGACTGGCCATTACCAGCGGCAACACCGATACGAAGAATTACAACCTTGCCTTCGCCACGAAATACGACCCGAAGACGAAGTGGGTGTTCAAGGCGGACGTGTTGTACCTGCGCGGCGACTCGAATGGCGAGATCCAGGTCGACAAGACCTCGGCGGATGCGCGCGGTGAGTATTCGCTGTCGGATCGGACGTTTGCGTTCGCCGAGGTTTCGTATCTGAGGGATCCGTTCAAGGATCTCGATTACCTCGTCGCGCCGCTGGCCGGCGGCGGGTATCGGATCATCAAGAGCGACACGCGCAACCTCACCGTCGACGGCGCCCTCGGCGCGGAGATCGAGAGCAGCGGCGCGTTGGGACGATCGAGCAGCGGGGCGGCCAAAGCCGGCGAGAACTTCGACTGGGCGCTCTCACCGACCAGCAAGGTGACCGAGAAGCTGACCGCGATCTGGAAGACCAACGACTTCGGCGACGCCCTCTACCACTTCGATGCCGCCCTGACCACGACCGTAGCCACGCGTCTGGAGCTGAAGCTGGCCTACGTTTACGACTACAAGACCAAGCCGCCGTCGGCGAGTGTGAAGAAGGGGGATAGCGCGCTGTTTGCGGCGTTGTTGGTGAAGTTTTAGGCCGGCACGGCCGGCTGCGTTGGTTCCCAAGGCTCGGCCGGCATCTTCGCCCAATCAACCACCGTGCTGACTTCCAAGGGTTGCCGTTGCCCGTGACGACCTCACCATCACGCAGGGCTTCACAAAAGCCTGACTTCGCCAAACTTGCCGTTGCACAACTCTGGTTCATAATCTCCCGCACACAGGAGGACGTCCATGAAACGAGCAGCTACCGCTATCGCCGTGATTGCCTTACTCGCCGCGCCTGCCCTCATCGCATCGGGGCCGGGAGGAGGCGGGGGCGGCATGTCGGCGCCGATGCCGAGCATGCAACAGAGATCGCCGCACGATCAGGCGGTCGAGTTCTACAACAACGCCGAGCGTCGCATCGACGGGTTGACCAAGACGCACGATGAGATGAAAGCGGCGGCGGCCAGCGATCCGCAGAAGGCGGCCAAGCTGCAGGCGAAGCTCGCCAAGGGCCTCGAGAACGCCGCGGCCGATCTCGAGCGCGCGGTGAAGAACGATCCGCAGCTCTTCCAGGCCTGGAGCGAGCTCGGATTCACCTATCGCAAGATGGGCAAGTTCAAGGAGTCGCTGGAGGCCTATGACCGGTCGCTGTCGATCCAGCCTGACTACACGCCGGCGCTCGAGTATCGCGCCGAGGCGTATCTGGGATTGAACCGGATCGACGATGCGCGGAAGACGTACACCGATCTCTTCTCCATCGATCGTCCGAAGGCGGACGCATTGCTGATCGCCATGAAGAGCTTCGTCGCCGCGCGCAAAACCGACGCCGCCGGACTCGATGCCGCGCAGCTCGATGCCTTCGACAAGTGGGTCTCCCAACGCGAGATCATCCACAATCAGACCGTCGCCCTGACCGCGCAGACCTCCAGTTTCCGCTCGTGGTGATTTGCGGTCTCGCGGTTACGAAGGCGCGAGGTCTCGCGGTGCTGCGAGACCTCGTAACCGCGCGACCGCGAAACCTCTTGGTCCCCCTGATCGCCGCGACGACGTTGATCGTCGTCGCGGCGTGCAGCGGCGGGCCTTCGCCCGCGGTCGCCCCTTCGGAATCGCGTTTCGACTGGAAACTGCCGGCTGGCTTTCCCCTTCCGCTGACAGAGCCGGACAACCTGCAGACACCGGCGAAGTTCGCCCTCGGACGGCGGCTCTTCTACGATCGCCGGCTTTCCGCGAACGGAACGCAGTCGTGCGGCGATTGTCATCAGCAGAGTCGCGCCTTCACCGACGGCCGGCCGACGGCGATCGGATCGACCGGGCAGCATCACACCCGCAACGCCATGACCCTGACCAATGCCGGCTACAACGCCAGCTACACCTGGGACAGTGTTCGCGTCCGTTCGCTCGAACAGCAGGCGCTTGTGCCGATGTTCAACACGCATCCGATCGAGTTGGGTGTGGCGGGACATGAACGCGAGATCGTGGCGCGGTTCGAAAACGATGCAGCGATGTTCGGAGAGGCTTTCCACGGCGAGCGGCATCCGCTCTCGATCCGCAACATCGCCAAAGCGCTGGCGGCATTCGAGCGCGGGCTGATCTCGGGACATTCGCCCTACGACGGGCTGGTCTACGGCGGCGACGACCAGGCCCTCTCCCCTTCCGCCTGGCGCGGCATGCGGTTGTTTTTCACCAAGCGCGCGGGCTGTTCCGAGTGCCACCAGGGGTTCAACTTCGGCGGCGAATCGCGCTACGCCGGTCATTCGAAGACGAATCCGGTGCTGGTGCGGAATGGTGTGACCGAGGGGGCGTTCCGGGTGCCGACGCTGCGGAACATCGAGCTGACTGCGCCCTACATGCACGATGGCAGCATCGGGACGCTCGACGAGGTGATCGAGAAGTACGTCGTGGCGCGGAAGCTTTCTCTCGATGCCTCCGAGCGCGCGGATCTGGCGGAATTTCTGCGGTCGTTGACGGATCGGGAGTTCGTGAGCGATGCGCGATTTGCGGCGCCGTAATGTTTGTCATCCAGAGGCCGGCGAAGCGCGGCCGAAGGATCTCAACCGCGCCGTTCCAGCCGAAGCTCCGGGACATTTCGAAAGGGATTCAACGCATTTCGTACTAGCTTGAGATCCTTCGGCCGCGCTTCGCCGGCCTCTGGATGACAAACCGAAACGTTCCCCCCACCTTTCGTATACTCGCGCCATGCGCTTTCGCTCACTGGCTGTCCTCCTCTTCGCCGCCACCCTCTCCGCCCAGACGCCGCCGGAGCGCGGCGTGTTCGTTGGGGACATCGATACCAAGGCCGATGCCTGCAGCAATTTCTATGATTACGCGAACGGCGCCTGGCGCGCCGCCAATCCGATTCCGGGGTCGATGCAGCGATGGAGCCGGCGATGGGCGGCGGGTGAGCAGAGCAAGGAGCAGCTGAAGACGCTGCTCGACGACGAATCGAAGCGGAAGGACTGGCCGAAAGGCTCGATCGATCAGCAGATCGGCGACTTCTACTCCGCCTGCATGGACCAGTCGCGCATCGACGCCCTCGGCACCAAGCCGATCCAGCCGTTGTTGAAACAGATCGACGCCGTCCGCACGCCGGCCGATCTGCAGAAAGCCATTTCCGACCTGCACGATCTTCAGATGTTCGCGCCGTTCGGCATTACGGCGTCGTCCGACAATCACAATCCCGGCTTCGTGATCGCCCGCGTCTTCGCCGCCGGCCTCGGGCTTCCCGATCGCGACTACTACCTCAAGCCCGAGAAGCGTTTCGCCGACGCCCGCGCGAAGTACCGCGCGCACATGACCAAAATGTTCGAGCTGACCGGATCGAGCCACGCCGCGGCGCAGAAAGCGTCCGACGTCATCTTCGCCATGGAAACCCGCCTGGCGACGGCGCAGCTCGACAACGTGGCCCTGCGCGATCCCGCCTCCACGGATCACAAGTACGCCGTCGAGACGCTGCAGAAATTCACGCCGCACTTCGACTGGACGCGCTATCTCCAACACGCCGGAGTGGCGCCGGCGGATCTCAACGTCGATCAGCCCGAGTACATGGGCGCGGTCGAGAAAGAGCTTCGCTCCACGCCGCTCAGCACCTGGAAGGCCTACCTCTCCTGGAACGTCATCAACAACGCCGCCGACAATCTCTCCGCGCCGATCGCCGCGCAGAATTTCGCCTTCTACGGCAAGTACCTGAGCGGATCGACGGAGATGAAGCCTCGCTGGAAGCGTTGCGTCGAAGCCGATGATGGTCTCCTCGGCGAGGCTCTCGGGCGCCGCTACGTCGAGCGCTACTTTCCGCCCGAGGCCAAGGCCAGGATGCAGGAGCTGGTGAAGAATTTGTTGTCGGCCATGGGCGACACCATCCGCGGCCTCGAGTGGATGAGCCCCGAGACCAAGACCAAGGCGCTGGAGAAACTCTCCACCTTCAATCCGAAAGTCGGCTATCCCGACAAGTGGAAGGACTACAGCAGCGTCGCCATCAGCCCCGACGCACACATGGCGAACGTCGCCGCGGCATTGAGGTTTGGAACCGCCGAGAACCTGGCGCAGATCGGCAAGCCGGCCGACCGCGGACGCTGGGGCATGACCCCGCCGACCTCGAACGCCTACTACAACCCGCTGCTCAACGAGATCGTCTTCCCGGCCGGCATCCTGCAGCCGCCCGCCTTCGACGTCCACAACGCCGACGCCATCAACTACGGCGCCATCGGCGTAGTCATCGGCCACGAGATCAGTCACGGCTTTGACGACCAGGGCGCGAAGTACGACGCGCAGGGACGGCTGAAGAACTGGTGGACGGCCGACGATCTGAAGCGCTTCCAGGCGCGGACGGCATGCGTGTCCGACCAGTTCGACAACTACTTCATCGAGCCGGGCATCCACCACAACGGCAAGCTCGTTCTCGGCGAATCGATCGGCGACCTGGCCGGCGCCAAGATCGCCTGGCTGGCTTTCCAGAAAGCGCAGCAAACCAGGCCAGCCGTCGACATCGACGGCTTCACCCCCGCGCAACAGTTCTTCATCGCCTGGGGCCAGTTCCGCGGCGACGAGACGCGTCCCGAGACGCAACGCCTGATGGTGCAGGGCGACCCGCATCCGGTAGCCAAGTACCGCGTCATCGGCCCGCTGTCGAACATCCCCGAGTTCGCGAAGACGTTCGGCTGCAAAGCAGATTCGGCGATGGTGCGGGCGGAAGGGAAACGCTGCGAGGTGTGGTGACGCCTTGTCATCCTGAGTCACCGATGCCCTGGAGGGGTCGGCGGTTCAGGATGACAGTGAGCGGCAAAACTCCAGCAGCATCTCCTCCCCCTCCGGCCACGGACCGTAGCCGGAGTTGGCGTTGATGTGCCCCGCGTCGCCGATCATGACCAGCTTGCTGCCCCACGCCTTGGCGAACTTCGCTGCCCGTTCGACGCTGACGTATTCGTCGTTCGTGCTGGCGACGACGATGCTGGGAAAGGGGAGCTTCGACAGCGGCATGTATGAGAAGGTGCGCCCTTCGATCGGATAATTGGGCGCTTCGACGTCGCTCGGCGCAACCAGAAACGCGCCGAGCACGCCCTGGCCTCCACAATCCTCGGACCATTGCGCGACGAGGGAGCACCCGAGGCTGTGCGCGGCGAGGACGGGAGGGCGGTCGCAGTCGGTGACGGCCATCTCCAGCGTGCCGACCCATTCCGACCGATCGGGATGATCGTGATCGCGCTGCTGTACGCGGCGGATGAACGACGGATGCTTCGCCTCCCAATGCGTCTGCCAATGCTGGGGGCCGGAGTTCCAGAGACCCGGGAGGGTGAGGATGGGCGTGGTCATGATTGGGAGAGTAACGCAAACCGCCGCCGAGCCGGCGGCGGTACAGCCGGCCAGCGGCCAGCGCTACGAGTACGCGCGCTTCGCGCGAGGCGTAGCGCCAGCGGCGCGCTGGCTGGACCGCCGGCGGCTCGCCGGCACTACGTCGCCGCGCGCACCGTCGCCCGCAACGCGTCCTTCGGCTCCGGCGGAGTCTTGCTGTAATCAACCTCGAAATTCTGCGGCGGGATCTCCCAGGTGTATCCGCGAAGCAAAACCACCGCGAAGACCTCCATGAAGAACGTGGCGAAATCGAGTCCCGGGCAGCGGTGACCGGTCGCCGGGCCGGCACCTTGCGGCGAGAACGCGTGCTCGTGGCGCTTGTCCTCGGCGCGCTCGGGCGAGAAGCGATCGGGATCGAACGACGTCGGATTCGTGTAGTGGCTCTGGGCCACGTGGCTCGGCGTCACCGCCCACATCACCATCCAGCCGGCGGGGACGGAGACGCCGTCGAAGTGCAGCGGCTTTTTCGTCTTCCCGAACACGGCCGGGACGATGGGACAGAGGCGCTTGACCTCGTTCACCACCTGCAGCAGATACGGCATCGCCATCAGCGTCTCCAGCGACAGCGATCCGCCCGGCGCTTTCGCGGCGATCTCCTCCGCCAGCTTCTCGCGGACCTTGGGATGCGCCGCCAGCTGCTGCACGATCGACCCCAGCTCCGCGTAGACGATGAAGCCGGCGATGACGATGTGGTGCAACTCCAGCGCGGCGTCATCATCGGAGAGCGATGCGTTCGCGTTGACCGCTGCGGCCAGCATGCGCGAGAGACCGTCGTCGGTCGGCGTCTGGCGGCGCTCGCGAACCAGGCGACGCAGCACGTCGAGAATGCGATCGCGCGCCTTGAGAGCCTTGCTGTAGCGCGTGCCCGGAATGTTGATCGGCAGCGTGGCGAAGCCGTCGGTCAGCGTGCCGTAATCCTGGCGCAGCCGGTCCATCTCGGCGCCCGGCGGCATCCCCATCACCGTCGTGCAGATCACCTCGATCGCCAGGCGCTTCAGCTCATCGAGCCAGCGCATCTCCCCTTTCGCCGGCCAGGTGCGGAACGCGCGCTCCACCGTCTGTTCGATGATCGGCAGATAGGCGGCCATGGCGGCGCGGTTGAAGGCCGCGTTGACCAGCTTCTTGCGTGTACTGTGAACCTCGCCGTCGAGCAGCGGCAGGCTGCGGCCGCCGAAGAGCTCCTGCACGTGAGGCGGCATGGCCCCTTCGCGCATGATGAGGTTGGGATCGATGAACGCCCCCGCGGCCTCGGGGCCGGAGACGACCACGGCCTTTCGTCCCAGAACATTAGACCGGAAGATCCGGCCGTGGAGAGCCAGGCGATCCTCGATGAAGCGAAATGGATTCTTGGCGAAGGTCAGCGTCTCGCCGAGGAGCGGCAGACCGTCGCGGCCGGGCGGGTGGGGCGTTTCCGTTGTGGTCATGTACAAGACGATACGCCACGTGTAACAAAGCGGATGTATCCGTCACTAAAGGCAGGAAGACTCTTCTCCGGGTCACTCCTTATTCGAGGAACGCCACAATGGATGACCAAAAGGCATTCTGGCTGGCCGCGGCGGAACGCTACATCGACGACTGCCGCCGTTCGGCGACCTCGGTGCGGGTCTCGGAATTCGCCTCGCGCATGAAGCGGAGCGCCGTCCAGCTGGGGCGGGAGTTTCAATCGTCGGTCGGCCTCGGCGTGAAGGACTACTTTTCCAGGCGCCAGATCGATTTCGCCAAAGAGCTGCTGCGCACCACCGGCCAGAGCACGGCCCGCATCGCCGTCCATTCCGGATTCGGCACGGCCCGCACGTTCTATCGCGCCTTCAAGCGCTCCGCCGGGCTCTCACCGACGGCCTTCCGGAAAGAAATGTCACTTGGCGAGCCTGAATTCAGGCCCTAAGTTTTTCCGACATCGTCTCAAGGTGTGCCCGCGCCTGGGAATTGGAACGAATCGGATGTTTCAAGGCACAGGATGGATCCCGGACCGGCCCGACCCGCGTGATTACGGGCCGGCCCATAAGAACCTCACCCCGGTGCTCGGAAGGACGCAGGATGCGATCGCCGAGGCCGCGGCGCCGCTGCCGGTTCGGGTCGATCTCACCCGCTACTTTCCGCCGGTCTTCGATCAGGGCAGCCTCAATTCATGCACCGCGGCCACCTCCGCCGCGCTGATCGGCTTCTTCGAAAAGAAGGCACAGGGGCGCGACGTCTTCCCCTCGGTCATGTTCCTCTACAAGATCGAGCGCAATCTTCTCGGCACGAGCGGAGATGGCGGCGCGTTTCTCCGGACCGGGATGCAGGCGCTGCGCGCGTTCGGCATTCCGCCCGAAACCTCCTGGCCCTACGACCCCAATCTCCTCGACGTCGAGCCGCAGTCGTTCCACTACGCGTACGGCGCCAACTACAAAGCCACGCACTACTTCCGGCTCGACGACGACACCGTCGATGCCGAGGGGGTTCTGGCGCGGGTGAAGACATCGCTGGCGGCCAGCATCCCGGCGATGTTCGGGCTGGCACTTTTCAGCTCCCTCGCCGATGGATCCGGCGGCGAGATCCCGATGCCGGGCGGCTTCGACACCAAGGTCGCCCTGCACGCGCTGGTCGCCGCCGGCTATGACGACGAGAAGACCATCGCCCGATTCGATCCGGCCACCGGGCGCGTCAGCCTGACCGGCGGCGCGCTGCGGGTCCGCAACTCCTGGGGAGCGTCGTGGGGCGACGGCGGATACGGCTGGCTCCCCTACGACTACGTGCGCGCCGGTCTCACCTCCGACTGGTGGTGCCTCCTGCGCGCCGACTACCTCGACCTGGCCGGCTTCGGCCTCGGAAACAAGCCATGACGAAACCGACGAGCTCGCGCCGCACCACCAGCGGCGCAACGAAACGAACCGCATCGCCAACGACATCGACCCGAAAGCGGAAGGAGACCGAAATGGCTGACGACACTCAGAAAAACGCCGACTTCATCGATCGCGTAGTCAGTGACGCGAAGAACCCGCCGGAGACGCGAATGCTGACCGGCTGGTTTGGCAACTCCGGTGAAGACGGCTATCGCCGCCTTTACGCCGACGCGGAGCTGAGCAGCTACGTCGACATTCCGGACGACGCCATCCTCTACACCGAGCCGCTGCGCGATTCGCAGCCGGCCGGATGCGTCATGGTCTGGATCAAGCGCGATGCGGCCTTGAAACAGGGCGGCTCCGCGGCCAGCCGCGCGGCGCGATTCCTCCAGGGGCAGGTCCAGCAGGATTTCGCCAGCGCCGGCGCCGCGGGCTCGCTCGACAAAGCAGGGCTGCGATGTATCACCGAGGTGCCGTGCGGCGAGCCGACCGGCTTCACCGGGCGCTGTACCAAACAGCCCGACGTCGGCGGGGCCTGGCCCTGCATCACCGCCGTCCCGCACTGCTACGAGGTGACCGGATTCACCGGCAAATGTACGCACGCGCCGTGGCCGAATCCCACCCGCTACGTCGGATGCACCATCCTCCACTGCCCCACCAACGACCTCACCCACATCCCACACATCTGCAACATCGTCGCGTCCGGCCAGCCGGGCTGCGTGGTGGTGAATCCGCCGCAGGGCGGCGATCCGGAAAAGAAGGTTGCCGCCGCCGATGCCGAGGAGAGAGCAATCCCGGCGACGGAAATCCCGGGATGCGGCTACACCAAGAGCTGGGGCGTCTGCGAGACGCACCTCCTCGGGTGCAACCCTGCAGCACAAGGCAATGCAGACCCCGCGCTCATCCAGGACGCCGGTGCGCCAGCCTCGCTGGCCTGCGCCTCGATCGCCTGCCATTTCACGCAGATCTGCTACACCCGCAACATCGGGCATTGTTACTCCATCCCCTGTCAGCTCCCCACGGCGATCTGCACTCGATTCCAGAAGGGGTGTATCCCCGTCAACTCGCCCTTCTGCCCCTTCCCCCCGGAGACCCCATTCGGTCCCGGCGGCGGCGGAACGCCGGTGCAGCAAGGCGGCAACTTCGCGGCCTTCGGTGCGGCGGCGAATCCGGTCGATCCGGCGCGCATCCGTCCAGTGAATCCTGGCAACACTTTCCTGATCCCCTGCAGCCCGTCCGTGATTGACGTTTGCCCGTCGCAAGGCCCCGAGTGCCCGTCCGCCATCGATGGCTGCCCGACACGCATCAACTGCAACACGCAGCCGCCGACCGGGTTCTGCACGCAGTTGCCGGAGGCCTGCCAGACGAACTGCGGGCCGCAGTGCCAGACGCAGCAACTGAATTGCACGCAAGTTGCCTGTACGCAAGCCGGGCCGCAATGCCCGACACCGCAGCTCGACTGCACGTTCACCGTCACGCTGGGGGGACCGGCGTGTCCGACACCGAACTGTCCCGTCACGGGTCCCGTCACCATCCAGGCTGTTGGCGCCCAGGCGTTTGCCGCGGCCGCGCAGCGGCCGGCGCCGCAGACGCAGTTCGCCGGCTGCCCCGCGTCCGACTTCGTGGCCTGCTCGCAATTCGGAGGATGCCCGACGCTGCCGAAGGGCGACTGCACCTTCTTCGGCTGTCCGTCGCTCCCGCAGTACGGGGCGGCGGGACCGGGTGGCGGTTGCACGCAAAGCGGTCCGCAATGTCCCACGCACGCCAAGCCGCAATGCACGTTCACCGGACCGGCCTGCCCGCCGACTCCGGGGATCATCTGCACGCAACTCGCGACCTGCAAGACCCATCAATTCCCCTGCCCGTCGCAGCAGTTCGAGTGCACGATGTTCTGCACTCAGGGCGCGCCGGGTTGCCCGCAAACCATCAATAGCCCCGCCTGCGCCGGTCCGATTACGGTCAGTGGACAGCAATGTCCCGTTCATACCGGCTTCAATTGCCCGTCGGCCATCGGTTGCCAAAGCGTCGCCTGTCAGAGCGTCGCCTGTCAGCCGCAAGGCGGTGAGCGGCAGTTCGCGTTCGCCCAGCAGGCGTACGGTGGACCGCAGACGGCGGCAACGGTCTGTACGCAGCTGAATTGCCCGAACACGCTGGCCACTATCTGTACCCAGACCGGCCCGCAGTGTCCGCCGCATCCAACCGGCGGGATTGATTGCACCGCCGTGACGTGTACTCACATCGGCCCGCAATGTCCGATCACGCGCGGCCCGGCGATCTGCACGCAACTCGGACCGCAGTGTCCGCACACGGCCGGATGCCCGTCGCCCGGAATCGATTGCACCGTCATCCTCTGCACGAAGATCGGGCCGCAATGCCCGAACACGGCGGCCACCGTCTGCACGCAGAGCGGCCCGCAGTGTCCGCCGCCGCATACGCAACTCTGCCCGATCACAACAGGTGGTCCGCAGTGTCCGCCGGCCAGCGGATTCAATTGCCCGTCACAGTTCGGTTGTCAGAGCATCGCCTGCGGGCAAACCAACGCTTGTGTCAGTGCTGGTTGTCAGCCGGGCGGTGGTGGGCAGCGGGAGCTCGCTGCACGTACAGGGGTGAACTGCACAAATCTCTACTGTCAGTATGAGACGCAGGCGGCCGGGTGTACACACTTCCCATGCAATGCATACACGATGGCATGGGTATGCAATTACCCGAATTGACTTGTCGACTCCGAGGCGGTCCGGCTCCACGCCGGACCGTCTTTCTTTCCACCATTCCTGACGATGCTACGATAAGGAACCCTTGAATAAGAACGATCTTGTCCACTACCTCATCGAGCGAGGTCTTCTGGATCGTCGCGCCGTCGTCGATGGCGACGTGATGGTCGTGGAAGGGGCGCGGCGGCATCACAACTACTCCGTCATCCGCCGCCATGGCACCGGCCTTTTCGTCAAACAGATGCAGCCCGATCAGGCCATGTCCGCGCAGACGCTGCAGAAAGAAGCAGCCTGCTACGTGATGATGGAGAGCGACCCGGCCGTGGCCGAGATCCACGCCCTCATGCCGCGCTTCCGCGCCTACGATCCCGACCGGCACATTCTGGTGATGGACCTGATCGGCGGAGGTGAGAACCTCACCGAGCTCCATCGGCGACTGAACGGATTCCCCACCGACGTGGCCGTCAGCGTCGGTGCGCTGCTGGCGCGCTATCACGACGTCTCCAGCCGCGAGCTCCTTCCGCGCGCCAATGCCGCGATCTATCAGGGGCAGCCGCCGTGGATCCTCTCCTTCCATCTGGTGCCCCACGGCTCGATGCAGAACCTCAGCGCCGCCAACGGGCAGTTCATGAGCATCCTGCAGAGCTATCCCGACTTCGGCCAGGCGCTCGATCGCATCCGCGGCGCCTGGCGCCGCAACGTGCTGGTTCACGGCGACATGAAGTTCGACAACGTCGTCGTCCGCTCGGCGCAGACGGCCGACCAGACCATGCACGTGGTCGACTGGGAGCTGGCCGACGTCGGCGATTCGGCGTGGGACGTGGCCTCGATTCTCCAGGCCTATCTGACCTGGTGGATCTCCACATTGCAGAACGTTCCCAACAGCGCATCGAACGATGCCGCGCAATATCCGCTGGAGTCGATCCAGCCGGCCATCCGCGCGTTCTGGGAGTCGTATGCCTCCTCGCGCATGCTCAGCGCGCGCGATGCCGATGCGGAGCTCGAGCGCGCCGTCAGCTACGCCGGCGCGCGTATGCTGCAGACGGTGTACGAGGCCATGGCCTGGGCGCCGGCGATGACGCAGCACGCGGTGTGGCAGGTGCAGGCCTGCATCAACATCCTCAAAGCGCCGCGCGCCGCCGCCACCGATCTCCTGGGATTTCCGGCAGGTGTCTATGCCTGACGCCGATCGTATTCTCGACGACGTCCGCCGCCTGTTCCGCGCCGTGGTGATCCGCTCGCCGCTCGATTACGAGCTGGCCGGCCGCACGCACAACGTTGCCCCGTTCGGCGCCGGACAATCTCCCACGTGGAGCGCCTGGTCGGTCGGCGCGCCGCCGCTGGTGGTCGATCTGCAAACCCGCATTTACGACGAGGCCTATTGCCGTCCCCTCGGTACACGCCTCGATCCGGCAGCGAATCCGGTCAGCATGATCGAGCCGCTTTCCGCCGCAAATGCAGGCGTCGATCGATGGGAGAGCGGCTGGTCTCTCACGCAAATGATGCCGAACGGCCACGCCATGGCCCGCAAGGGCGAGCTCGCCAGCACCTTCGCCCCGGGCGAATTCGCCGCCGCCAACGCCGGCCCCACCTCGCCCAACGCGCCGCTGCACGTGCTCTTCGCGCGCGAGTCGCGCACGCAGCAGCCGGGGTTCTACATCGCCAACGGCGAGACGCCCGCGCCGTTCGGCGCCGAAAGCCGCATGACGCGCATCTACTGGCACATCTCCGAGGAAGGCGCCGTGCCGCTGACGCACGCGGTGACCTCGCTGCTCAATCGCTATCAGGTGCCGTTCCGTTTCAAGACGCTCTCGTACAGCGGCGTCTACACGCGCTCCGATGCCGCGGTGCTGTACTTCGCCGCCCGCTACTACCAGATCGTCGCGCGTGTGCTGCCGTCCATTCGCGCTGAGGTCCGGAAGTACCTGCGCCCGGCCACGCCGCTGCTCACGCGCAAATTGCACGACGGCATCGGGCTGGCGGAGGATCCGGCGACGGGCGAGAGTTTCGGCATGAGCCGGAGCCGGTTGATCGCCCAGGCCATCTGGGACGCCTTCGCCCGCGGGATGCAGACCGAGGAGTCGCGGATGATGGAACTGGCCATCCAGTTCGAGCGCAACGGACTCTCGCTCGACCGGCCGCACCTGCGCGGATCGAGCGCCGACATCTACGAGGCCGCGGCATGAGCGCGCTGCCTGCCGAAGCTCCGGCCGCCGATCCTCGGGAGCGCTTTCTCGACGTCGCCTGGTCGATCGGCGTGCGTCTCTGCCGCGACGCCATCTGGGACGGCGATCGTTGCAACTGGCTGGGCGATTCGATGGAAGCGCACGGCGGCGAGTGGAAAGTTGCCCACAAATCGTTCGGACCCGATCTCTACTCCGGCACGATCGGCATCGCGCTCTTCCTGGCCCGGCTTCATCGCATGCGTCCCGACAGCGTCGTGGCGCAGACCGCGCGCGGCGCCATCCGCCAGGCGCTTTCGAAAGCGGATGAGATCCCGGTGGGATATCGCCACGCGCTCTACAGCGGCTGGGTCGGAATCGCGCTGGTGCTTCTCGACGCCGCGCAGCTGCTCGATCAGCCGTCGCTGAAGAAGGATGCACTCCGGCTCATCGACGGCCAGCTCGGAAACGAGATCGGCCCGATGTCGCTCGACGTCATCAGCGGCGCCGCCGGAGCGATTGCAGGACTCTGCGCCATCGATCAACGTCTCGGCGGCGATCGCTATCTCGATGAAGCGCGCCGCCTCGGCGCGCATCTGCTGACGCACGCCCATCGCGACGGCGATGCCTGGTCGTGGACGACGATGACTCCCCTCGGTCCTCAGGAGCAGAAGGATCTGGCCGGCTACTCGCACGGCGCCGCCGGAATCGCCCTGGCGCTGCTGGAGCTGTTCGTGCGCACGAAGGACGATCGATTCATGGAGGGCGCCCTCGGCGGTTTCGCCTACGAGCGCAGGCACTTCTCGGTCGAGCAGCAGAACTGGCCCGACTTCCGTTCCTTCGCTTCGCCGGCGCCGCAGCAGCTCGGCTACTCGCTGGCGTGGTGTCACGGCGCGCCCGGCATCGGCCTGTCGCGCCTGCGCGCATTTCGTCTGACCAACGATGAGACCTATCGCCGTGAAGCGGAATCGGCCATCGGCGGAACCTACCGGCCGTTGACCATGGCCTCGGGCACCGACGGCTACTCGCTCTGCCACGGCCTGGCCGGAAACGCGGAGCTCTTCATCGCCGCCGCCGACACGCTTAGCGACGAGCGCTATCGCGGTGTGGCCGAAGCGGCCGGCGACCGAGGCATCCACGCCGTGCATCATCAGCGCAACCCGTGGCCCTGCGGCGTTCTCTCCGGCGGAGAGACGCCGAACCTGATGCTCGGCACCGCGGGGATCGGCTACTTCTATCTTCGCCTTTACGATTCCGCCGCGGTGCCGTCGGTGCTGGTCGTGGAGAGCTGACTACGCCCGTTTGATCAACCGCACCAGGAACAGCAGGACTACCGCGCCGATGAAGGCGACGATCAGGCTGCCGACCAGCGGACCGCCAGGAACCGGGAGGTGGAGCACCCCAAAAAGCCAGCCGCCGAGAAATGCACCGATGACGCCGACGATGATGTCGCCGAGCAGCCCAAAGCCGCCGCCCTTCATGAATAGACCGGCAAGCCAGCCGGCGATCGCACCGATGATCAGAAACCAAAGTAGACCCATAGGACCCTCCCTTTATGTCTGGCAGCCTCAGCATGATCGCTGCCATGTTTTGAGATAAGGGCGGAAGACCGCATCGGCGTAGACTGCCGCACCATGAATACAGCCGAACTGGCCATGGAAGGCTTGTCCAATGACGATCGGGACTTCGCCGGATCGCGCTTCGCCGAGGTGCGCGACGCCATCTTCGCCAACCCGTATCAGAAAGTGTGGGGAGCGCCGGGCGAGCCACCCTTCGAGAGGTTTCCGGTCACCTTCGCCACCGTCATGCGCGGCCTGCTCGCCATCGGCAAGCCATGGGTCCTGCTCGACGCGGCGAAACGAACGCTGACTTCGAAGGCTGACCTGCGCTGGGGACCGGACGGAAAAGGCTTCCGGCGAATCCTCCACGCCAACGCCATCTGCCTGACCGGGATGTGGGAGATCACCGAGGAGACGCCGTACAGCGGCTACTTCGCGAAAGGCGCCCGCGGGCTGGTCATCGCCCGCTACTCGACCTGCTGTACGGAAACACGGCGGGGCAACACGCGATCGCTGTCGATGGTCGGCCGCATCTATCCGACGACGAATCCCGAGCATGCCGAACGCCTGCAGGCCGCGGCCTTCATCACCCAGGAAGACATCGGCGGCGACGACAGCAAGAGCATCAACGTGGCGGTTCTCCGCAACGCGCCGAACACCACGGTCTTCCGGCGCGGCCTCGGATTTCCGACATTGCTGGCATCCGGTGTCGCCTTCGGGCGCGCCGAGACGCAGCCCACCATCCGGCAGGTCTACGAGATCGCGGAGCTCGGACTCGCTGCCGGCCAGGCGACGCGATCGCCGGAGTTTCTCCAGTTCACCGTCGTCCCCGAACAGCCGGTCATCCCCGGCGACGCCCTCGATTTCCGCGACGAGATCATGGCCCAGATCTACGACCACGGAGATCCGCAGCCGAAGCGCACGCTCACTTTCCGCATCGAAACCACCGACGAAGGAAAAACGCTCGGCAACAAACTCAAGGAGTATCGCGAGTTTCAGAACTGGCGGCAGATCGGCAGGCTGACGTTCAACGCCGCGGTGGCGTCCTACAACGGGGATCACGTCCTGCATTTCCATCACCCGCAATGGCGCAAGGACCGGAACGATCCGAAGACGGTACACGGCGTGAAATGATTACGTCCGCTTGCGACTCAACCGCGACAACCCCATGAACGACAGAGTGAAAACGTACGCGGCCCCGCCGAACCAGACGGCAACGGCCAGGGCTACATAGCGGTCCACGGCGTTGCTCGCCGCATGTGAGCGTGCGAAGAGCGAGATCACCAGAATGAAGATCGCGGTCGCCGGCGGCATGACCATCAGACAGCGCCGCGAAAACCGGAACACGGCCGCCAGCGATGCGAACAACAACGAGCACACTGCGCCAATCAACAGACCGGCCAGCGGGATGAGCACGACGTTGAGCGGTCCGCCGAAATCCCCGTTGGCGATGACGCTGCGCCCCACCACAACCGCGTAGAGAATCGTCGGAACCGCGGCCACGAAGATGGTGGTCGCTATCGACGAGAGCAGGACAACGACAGCGCGATTCAGCCTCATGGCCAGTTGCCGCGCGGATTCTCGTGCGACACTCCCCGCATGATTCCACTCTTTCGCCGTCTCTGGCATCTCGAAGGTCACGTCAGCCGTTCGACGTATGCGCTGGCCGGCGTCATCGCCTTCGCCGTGAAGTTCGCCATCGACTGGTCGATCGCGAAGTTGCTTTTTCACTACGACTGGACACCGTTCAGCTACTGGCGGGCGATCGCGATCGATCTGGGGAGACGGCCCACACCCTGGATGTTCTTCACGCTCCTGATCGTGTCATTGCCGTTTCTCTGGTTCGGGATGGCGATGACGCTCCTTCGGCTTCGCGATGCGGGATCGAGCGCGGGATGGGCGGCTCTCTTTTTCGTTCCGATTCTCAATGTCCTCCTGTTCCTGGCGCTCTCGCTCGCGCCTCGCCGCGAGGCCCCTCGCCGGCCCGACCTCAGCGGCGTGATGGAGAGTGCTCTCTTTGCAGTCGTGGCCACCGCGGCGCTTGCGACCGCAGCGATCGCTCTCACGACGCAATACCTGGCCACCTACGGCATCGGCTTATTCATCGCCGTACCGTTTTGCGTCGGCTACCTCAGCGCGTTTCTCCATGGCCGGCGTCATCCGAACGCTCCGGTGCAGGCCTATGTCGTGGCGTTGCTCTCCACCCTGCTGCTCGGCGGGTTCTTGTTCGCGCTGGCGTGGGAAGGGGTCATCTGCCTGCTCATGGCCGCGCCGCTGGCGATCGTCGTGGCGATGATTGGCGCGTACTGCGGCAATCGATCCGCGCGGCGGCCCGATCTCAACCGCGGCGCTCCCGCCTATCTCACGGTGGCCATCCTCCCGCTCCTCTTGATGGCCGAGGCTGGAGCGCGGCGAGAAGCGCCGCTCTATCGTGTGGACAGCGAGATCGTCATCGACGCGCCGGCCGAAACGGTCTGGAAAAACGTCGTCACCTTCTCGGAGATCACCGAAACGCCGGAGTGGTACTTCCGCGCCGGAATCGCCTACCCGCTTCGCGCGCGCATCGCCGGCCGCGGAGTGGGCGCGACGCGGACGTGCGAGTTCACCACAGGTAATTTCATAGAACCGATCGAAGTGTGGAACGAACCGCGGCTGCTTCGTTTCGGCGTCACCGCAAATCCCCCTCCGATGCGCGAGCTCTCGCCGTACAGCAGCGTCGACGCCCCACACTTGCACGGATTCCTCATTTCCCAACGCGGCCAGTTCGCGATCGAAACGCTGCCCGATGGCCGCACGCGGCTCACCGGCACCACCTGGTACCAGCATCACCTCTGGCCGGCAGGATACTGGCGGCTGTGGTCGGACGCGATCATCCATCGCATCCACCTGCGGGTGCTGCGGCACATCAAAGGCCTCAGCGAAGCACGGCCGGAAGCCGGGCGCTTGGGGTGATGCCATCGCGCAAGTTATTATCGCCACTCCAAATCCGTCCTCCTTCAACCGTCCGGAGTCTCCGATGAACAAAGCGCTTGCGTGGCTGGCCATTGCCCTGTCTGTTTTCTTTACCGGTCCTGTGCCGCTCAGCGCGGGATTTGGAGGCACGGATCTCATCCTGCCGGCTGTCGGGCGCATCGACGGCGTCGGCGGCAGCCACTTCTACACCACCATCTGGATCACCAATCCGTCGCCTTCGGAGAGCGCCGACTTCGAAGCGTCGTTCCTGCGCGGCGGCCAGAGCAACCCCTCGCCTGCCCTCTTCCACGACTCGGTCGCGCCGGGCGCAACGAAGAGCTACGAAGACGCGGCCATGTCGATGTTCGGGGTGAACGGCGTCGTCGGCGCGGTGCGCGTCCGTTCCGCGCGCCCGCTGCTGGTCTCGTCGCGCATCTACAACCAGAATGATGGGCAATCGGTCGCGGCGACGCAAGGACTCTTCAGCTCCGGCATCCCCGCCGACTTCGGCATCCGCGCCGGCCAGTCCGGCATGCTGCAGGGGATTCAGCAGACAGCCGACTTCCGCTACAACCTCTTCCTCGTCGAGACCGCAGGCGGCGCCATCACGATCGATCTGAGCGTGGCCGATTCGGCCGGCGTCGTCATCGGCACGAAGAGCCTCTCGCTCGGCCCGTGGGAGCACCGATCGCTCGGCATCGGCGCGATCACCGCCGCCTCGGTCGCCGACGGTTCCCTCCGACTCTCCGCCTCGGGCGGCGACGGCCGCGCTCTCGTCCTCGGCTCGCAGGTCGCGAACCAGAGTCAGGACGCCAGCGGTTTCGAGATGGTGTTCCGCGATGAGCTGATCAACGCCAGCGGCGCGACGGGAGCAACCGGACCGACCGGGCCAATGGGTCCGATCGGACCGGCGGGACCGGCCGGACCTGCCGGGCTGACCGGTGCGACCGGCGCGACCGGCGCAGCGGGACCAATCGGTTCGACCGGAGCAACAGGGGCAACCGGAGTTACGGGAGCAACAGGAGCAACCGGTGCGACCGGTGCGACCGGTGCGACCGGCATAACCGGTGCGCCTGGAGCGACTGGACAAACGGGTGCGACTGGTCCCACCGGTCCGATCGGAGCAACCGGCCCGGCCGGCATCAACTGGCGCGGCACCTGGAGCGCGGCAACAGCGTACGCGGTCAACGACGCCGTGGAGAGCAACGGATCGTCCTACATCGCCATTGCCGCCAACACGAACGAAATGCCGGGCAGCGGCACGAGCTGGAACCTCCTCGCACAGGAAGGTGCGATCGGTGCCACCGGACCGGCGGGAGCAACGGGCGACATCGGCCCAACTGGAGCGACGGGCGCCACGGGAGCGACGGGAGCAACAGGCGCTACAGGAGCGACTGGTCCCACCGGAACAACGGGCGCCACCGGCGCAACCGGGCCAACGGGAGACACCGGTGCAACAGGCGCAACGGGTCCAACCGGTGCGACGGGAACCACCGGAGCAACCGGTGCTACCGGAGCAACGGGGCCGACCGGCGACACCGGCGCCACAGGACCGACGGGAGCCACGGGAGCAACAGGATCGACAGGTGCCACGGGCGCCACTGGAGCAACGGGATCGACCGGAGCAACGGGATCGACCGGAGCAACAGGTCCTACCGGCGCGACCGGGCCGACAGGAGCCACCGGAGCGACTGGAGCCACTGGCGCTACAGGAGCTACCGGAGCTACCGGAGCGACCGGCGACATCACCGGAGTCGCCGCGGGCGGCGATCTCACCGGCACCTATCCCAATCCTTCGATCTCGACCGCAGTCGCCGGCACGAACATCGTCGCCGCCATCAACGCCAGCGGCTCGTCCATCACCACGAATCACATCAGCGGCGACGTCGAGCTTGCGCCCGCCGCGCAGCAGAGCGCCAGCACGACCAACAGCCTGGTCAACCTCAAGCTCCTCGGCACCACCACGCTCGGCACCAGCGGCACGACCGACCTCCTCAAGCTTTCCGCCAGCGGCACCTACGCCAGCGGCCCACTCGATCAGGAATGGTTCCGCGTCGACAACGCCGGCGGCGTCCTCGCCTTCGGCACCTGGGACGGCGCGAGCGACATCGTCGGTAACGGCACCATCCCCGCCACCGGCGACGGCACCCGCATGATGTGGTACCCGGCGAAGGGCGCCTTCCGCGCCGGCTACACCAACGGCGGCAGCTGGGACGACGCCAACATCGGCCACGGCTCGTTTGCCGCAGGCTCCAGGAACACTGCCTCCGGCAGGAGCTCGGCCGCGTTCGGCGATTTGAACATCGTCAGCGGCATCGACTCGGTCGCCTTCGGAAACCTCAACAACCTCGCCGGCAACAACAACTTCGTTAACGGCTCTAATAACACATTGACCAGCGGCGCAACCTCCGGCTCGACGGCGCTTGGCATCTCGCACACCCTCAGCGCGACCCAGGGCTTCGCCATCGGTGAGCGCGCCACCATCACCAACAGCCGGGCCATGGTCATCTCGCTCGGATCGAGCTTCGGCGTGCCCACGAACGATGCCGGCGCCAACACGCTGACCGTCCGCGCGGCCAACGGCATCTTCCTCGGCACCAACACCGGCACGCCAGTCATCACCTCCGGCCATTTCATCGAGACCTCGACCGGCGCCTTCCTGACCTCGGGCGGAAGCTGGACGAACTCGTCCGACCGCAACCTGAAAGAGAACTTCCTCGACGTCGACGGCGAGGCCGTCCTGCAGAAGCTTGCCGCGATGCCGATCACCACCTGGAACTACCGCGCCGAGTCGAAGAAGACGCGCCACCTCGGTCCGATGGCGCAGGACTTCGCCGCCGCCTTCCACCTCGGCGACTCCGACCGCAGCATCAGCACGGTCGACGAAGGCGGCGTGGCTCTGGCGGCCGCTCAGGCGCTGGCGGTGCGCACCTCGGCGCAACAACAGCGCATCGACGCGCTCGAACAGGAGAACAACGAGCTGCACCAGCGCCTCGATCGAATCGAGAAGCTGCTGACCGATAATCCGCGGAAGTGAACGGCAAGTTCGTTTTCGCCTGCGCCGCCGCGATCGCCTTGATCGTGGCGGCGTACGCCAACTCTCTCGACAACTCCTTCCACTTCGATGACTCGCACGTCATCGAGACCAATCTCTATCTCCGCAGTCTGACCAACGTTCCGCGCTTCTTCACCGATGCGCACACCTTCAGCAGCCTGCCGCAGAACGCCACCTACCGCCCGCTGCTCACCCTCTCGCTCGCGCTCGATTACGCGCGCGGCCACGGCCTCGATCCGCGTCCGTTTCACGTCACGCAGATCGCGCTACTCCTGATCACCGGTGCCATGCTCGTCGCGTTTTTCGCTCCGCTGATTGGCAAGTGGCCGGCGCTCTTCGCGGCCATGCTCTTCTGCATCCACACCGCGAACACCGAGACGATGAATCTGATCTCGGCACGCTCGGAGCTCCTCTCAACGATCGGCCTTCTGGGATCGTTCCTGCTCTACCAGCGATCACTCTTCGCGCGGCGCACGATGCTCTATCTGATTCCGCTCGCCATCGGAGCGCTGGCCAAAGCGCCGCTGGTCGTCTTCGCGCCGCTGCTCTTCGCCTACGCGATCTATTTCGAGAAACAGCCGCCCCGCCGGGCCTTCCGCATCGCGCTCCCTTCGCTCATCCTCGGCATCGCGCTGCTGCTCTTCCTCAATGTCATGAACGCGCGCGAATGGGTGGGGGGCGGCGGTTCCGCGATTCGCTACGCCATCACCCAGCCGTTCGTCTGGCTGCACTACTTCCGCCTCTTCTTCCTGCCGATCGGTTTGACCGCCGACAGCGACTGGACCACGTTCCCCGCCTGGTACGACACACGCGCCGTCGCCGGCTACCTCTTCATCGCGCTGCTGATCTACGCCATCCGCAAGAGCCGTCCCGTGGTCGCCTTCGGATTGCTGTGGTTCGCCATCGCGCTCATCCCCACCTCGAGCGTCTTTCCGCTCGCCGAGGTGGTGAACGAGCATCGCGTCTTCTTCGCCTTCATCGGACTGGTGCTCGCACTCGCCGCGCTCATTCCGCCGCGCGCCCTCGGCATCGTCGCGATCGTCATCCTGACGGCGCACGCAATCGGCACGCACGAGCGGAACAAGGTCTGGCGCAGCGAAGAGACGCTATGGAGCGACGTGATCGCAACGAGTCCCGCGAACGGACGCGCGTGGATGAACTACGGGCTGACGCAGATGGCCAAAGGCAATTACGCCGCCGCGAGAACGAGCTTTGCGCGCGCCGCGACGATGACGCCGGATTACTCGGTGCTCGAGATCAATCGCGGCATCGCCGACGGCGCCATCGGCGACGACGCCTCGGCCGAACAACACTTCCGCCGCGCCCTCGCCCTCAACGCCGACGCGAATGCGCACTACTTCTACGCACGCTGGCTGGCGTCCCACGGCCGCGCTCCCGAGGCGCTGCCGCACCTGCAGCAGGCGCTCACGCTCAGTCCTGCATTTGCGGACGCACGATCGCTGCTTCTCCGTCTGGCCTCCGCCGCGGGCGACGAACGGACCACGCGCGCCCTGGCTGATGAAATGCGGCGCATCGATCCGGCCGCACCGGTTCTCGCCGACGTCGAACGACGCTGGCCTTCCTATGACGCGGCCCTTCGCGACGGCCTTGGCGCGATCGCTCGCAAAGACTGGCCGCTCGCCGCGATCGCCTGCCGCGACGCGCTTCGCCACGATCCCCGCTCCGCCAACGCCTGGAACAACCTCGGCTGGTCGCTCGCACAACTCGGCTTTCGCGCAGAGGCGATTAACGCGTATGAAAACGCGCTTCGCATCCAGCCTTCGCACGAGCGCGCGGCGAACAATCTGCGGCTCCTTCGGCCACGCTGACCGTCCGTCTAACGCCGTCTCAACGAACGCGCGCGGCGTGCCGAGGTCCGCAGCTGATGCTGCCGCGGCGACTCTCCGGTGACGCGGCGATACGCGCGGAAGAACGTCCGGCGCGTGGCAAAACCGCAGGCATACCCGATGCGCGTCGTATCGAGCGTCGTCGTGCGGAGCAGCCGCTGCGCTCGATGGAGTTGCAGCGCCTTGATGTAGCCGGAGAGGCTCTGGCCGTAGCGCGTGCGGAACGTGCGGCTCAGATGGGAGAGCGTTACGCCGTAGCGCATGGCCAGCTCCGACGCGCGCGGCGAGTCCTGCCGCCGCATACAATCGGCGACATACCGGGCGACGTCGATCTTGCCGAGCTCTCGCGTCACGCGGCCATGATAGGTGACCGGGACGCACCTCAGCCCAGACGTCAAAAAATGACTCTATTGTGGTTCAGTGAAGCAACTCCAGCACCGCCAGCGTCATCGCTTTGATGCCACCGCGCAGCGTCGGATCGGGCAACGGCTGGAAGCCGGATGAATGCAATGACGGCAGGCGCTGGCCGCTGGCGATCTTTGCCGGATCGACGGCGCCGAGGTTGAGCATGGAGATGGGAATCTTGCGATCGAGACCGAAACGGCCGAAGTCCTCGCTGACCATCAACGGATCGATGCGGACGACGTTCGCGGCGCCCATCCCTTTCGTCAGCGCCGCGGCCAGACGCTCCGTGAGCGCCGGATCGTTGTAGGTCGACTCGACCGATTCGCCTGACAGCAGCTCGAACACCGGCGCGCGATCCTCGGGGACGCCGGCCGAAAGGGCGATCCCGCGCGCGATCCGTTCGATCGATGCCAGCACCCGCTTGCGCACCTCGGGCTTGTACGTCCGCACGGTCATCAGCAATTGCACTTCGTCGGGGATGACGTTTCGCTTCGTCCCGCCGCGGATCGAGCCGACGGTGACCACGACCGGATCGAGCGGCGAGTCTTCGCGGCTGACGATCGTCTGCAGCGCGTTGATGAACTGCGCGGCCATCACTACCGGGTCTTTGGTCGATTGCGGCGACGCGCCGTGGCCGCCCATGCCGCGGATGGTGACGTTGACCGAGTCGGCGCTGGCCATGAAGTAGCCGGGGGTGTAGCCGATCTGGCCCGCCGGCATGACCGCGTTGTCGTGCAGAGCGATGATGAAATCGGGCTTCGGGAAGCGCTCATACAGATGATCGCGCAGCATCCCGTCGGCGCCTTTGACCACTTCCTCCGCCGGCTGGCCGATCAGCATCAGCGTGCCGTGCCACTGCGACTTCATCTGCGCCAGCATCTTCGCCGTGCCGAGGAGCGTGGTCATGTGGATGTCGTGTACGCAAGCGTGCATCACCGGCACGTCGTCGCCCGACTGCCCTTTCGCGCGGACCGTGCTCGCGTACGGCAGGCCGGTCTGCTCCAGAACAGGCAACGCATCCATGTCGCTGCGCACCAGAACCGTCGGCCCCGCGCCGTTTTTCATGATGGCCACGACGCCGTAGCACGTCGCGCCAGGCTCGAGATACTGGCCGACCGGATAGGTAACCTCGTATCCGAGCTCGCGCAGCCGCGAGGCGACGAGCGCGGAAGAGTTCTTCTCCTGCATCGACAGCTCGGGGGCAGCGTGGAGTTGCTTGTACGTCGTCACCAGCGACGGGATCTCACGATCGATCATCTGATCGAGAGACTGGGCGAAGGCTGCGGAGGTGATGAGAAAAGTGAGGAGGGCGATTCGCTTCATGGGGTGATTATGGCCGAAGGGGTGAGCGTAGCGCCGTCGGCTCGACGGCTGTTTCGCCGCCGGCTCGGCGGCGGGGACTGCAAAACGCCAGCGAGCCGCTGGCGGTACAGCCGTCGGGGCCGACGGCGCTACGCCTGCTACGCCAGCGCGCTTTCCGCCGGCAGCTCTCCGGCCATCGCCACCTGGTTCTTGCCGTTCTTCTTGGCGTAATAGAGCGCGGCATCGGCGCGGGCAACCAGATCCGTGGTCGTGGCGCCGTCGTGGGGGTAGACGGCGACGCCGATGCTCATGGTCACGCGCAGCGCTCGTCCGATCGACGGGACGATCAGCTCGCGCTTGGCCACCAGCTCGCGCATGCGGTTGCCGGCGTCGCGCGCCGAAAGCGCGGGCGTGTCGGAGAAAATGATGGCGAACTCCTCGCCGCCGTAGCGCGCCACCACGTCGGTATCGCGGGCGTTGGTCATCATCTCGTCGACCAGCCCCTTGAGAATCTCATCGCCGACCGGATGGCCGAAGGTGTCGTTGATCCGTTTGAAATTGTCGATGTCGAGCATCGCCAGCGCGAACTCGCGGCCGGCGCGCGCGCTGCGGTGAATCTCCTTCGCCAGCGCGTCCTGGAAAAAGCGATGGTTGTACGCCGCGGTCAGGCCATCGATGAACGTCAGGCGGCGGATCTCCTCGTACTGTCGCGCCGATTGCAGCGCCGTCACCGCCTGCAGTGCGAAAATTTCCAGCGTCTGCACCGTCTCCAGGTTCGGAACACGTTGATCGCGCGGATCGCGCACCGAGAGATAGCCGATCATCTCGTCCGCGCTCACCAGCGGGACCAGCAGCAGATCGTTCTCGTGCCATTCGTCGGGACGCAGCAGGAAATCGTCATCGTCGTGCCGCACGAAAACCCCATGCTCGCTCTGCTGCAACAGGGTGTGCGGAACGAAGAACGAATTCGAAACGCGGAACTCGTCGGCGAAGAACGGGGTGATCTCGCTCGACGCCACCGGCTTCTTCTTCATCTCCTCCCACACCTCGTCCAGGCCGGCGTGCGCGCGCCGGGCGAACTCGGCGCGCTTGGCGTCGAACAGCGCGAAGACCACCTTCTCGAACCCGAGCGCTTTGCTGATGGCCTGGGCGATGCGCGTGAGCATGGCGTCGACGTCGTGCGAGCCGATCAGACCGTTGGCCACGTCGAGAATCATCGACTTCGTGGCCGCCTGCGCCTCCAGCTGCGTGGTCTTCTCCCCCATCTCGCGGCGCAACAGCTGATCCTGCAGCGAGAGCGCGGTCTGATTGGCCAGCAGCGTCAGAAGGTTGATGCTGCCGCTCTTGAGGATCGACGGATCTTCGGTCTCGTAGATGAGGATGCCGTAGATGACTTCCTCGGTCTGAATGCCGATGAGAACCTGGATGGCGTTCCCATCGGACAACGGAAAGCGCCGCTGATCGTTGTGAAAGACGAAGGCGCGGCTCGGCGCCGACTCCGCGAAGCCGGCCGTCTCCACCCACGCCAGAATCCCCTGATCCGTCGGCTGGCAGGCGCCGTGACGGTAGACCGCCGGCGCGATGTCCGGGTTCGCTCCCCAGGTCACGACCGCGCAGGCCTTGAGCCGCGCCAGTCTTCCGAGGAGTGCCACCATGCGCCGCAGCGTCTCCTGATCGCCCTCGGCGGAGAGAATCTGCGACGCGCTTTCAGTCAGGATCGACAATTCGCGATTGCGCCGCACCAGCTCCGTGTTCTGCCGCGTAGCCTCCAGTTCGTTGCGCATCGTGTAGGCGATGACGAGCACCGGCAGGAAGGCCAGCGCGAAACCGAGCCGGCCGTAGATCGAGTAACAGAGCACCTCGGCGGCAACGAGCGGCATCATCAGAAGCAGCATCCGGCTCTGCACCACGAGAAGCTGGCGAACGTCGAGAGCATCGCGACTTCCTTCGAGCGCGTGCCGGATGGCGGCGAAGAGCACATAGACAATGAGATAACCGATGACGAGCAGGATGTAGCCGGAGACCTTGGCCATCAGCGGCGCGTCTTTCGCCACGGCGGACGCGTACAGCCGCGCCACGATGTAGTACGTGAGCGCCAGCTGCGCCGCTTCGTACATCGATTCGAGGCGGAAGGTGCGCCGGCCGGCATCGCGCACCACGCCGTAGACCGCGGTGCCGGCGAAGACCGAGATCAGCGCCACTGCCGGATCGTGAAGAAGAAGGATGGCCGCGAAGACTACCGCGGCTTCGAACCCGGGCGTTTCATCATCGATACGAACCCAGACCGCCACCGCCACCAGCGCCGCGTAGAAGAGCAGCGTCTGGGCGGTAGGCCAGGAGGCAACGCTGAACGTCCACACCACCGCCGCGACCGCGATGATGATCGCCGCCAGCATGTAAACGCGAAACAGAACTGCCCGAGACATGGTGGAAGGCTCGAATTGTATACGTGTGCGCCTCGCCTCCCGTCGCCATCCAGTGACGGATGACATAATCCGGACATGTCGTGGGAAGCAGTCATCGGTCTCGAAGTGCACGCGCATCTGGCGACGGCGACAAAGATTTTCTGCGCCTGCTCCACTTCGTTCGGCGCTCCGCCGAACACGCAGGTCTGCCCCGTTTGTCTCGGCTACCCGGGTGCGTTGCCGGTGCTGAACCGCCGCGCGGTGGAGCTGGCCATTCGCGCAGCCATCGCCACAGGATGCACCATCCACGAGCGTTCTATATTTTCGAGAAAAAACTACTTCTACCCCGATCTGCCGAAGGGATATCAGATCTCGCAGTTCGACCGGCCGCTGGCGACCGGCGGCAGCATCGGCCGCGTGCGCATTCTGCGCATCCACATGGAAGAAGACGCCGGCAAGTCGATCCACACCGGCGACGTTTCGCACGTCGATCTCAATCGCGCCGGCACGCCGCTGGTCGAGATCGTCTCCGAGCCCGACATTCGCTCGGCCGAGGAAGCTGATGCGTATTTGACGAGACTGCGGCAGATCCTCATGTACGCGGGCGTCTGCGACGGCAACATGGAGGAAGGCTCGCTGCGCTGCGACGCCAACGTTTCCGTGCGGAGACCCGGCGAGCCCCTCGGCACGCGCACCGAGATCAAGAACGTCAACTCGTTCCGCTACCTGCGCAGCGCCATCGATTTCGAGATCGCCCGGCAGACGAACGTGCTTGAAGCGGGCGGCGTCATCACGCAGGAGACGAGGCTCTACGATCCCGCCGCCGGCGAAACGCGTCCGATGCGCTCGAAAGAAGAGGCGCACGACTACCGCTACTTCCCCGATCCCGATCTGCTTCCCCTCGTCGTGGAGCGGACATGGATCGACGAGATCGCGCGCGATGTTCCCGAACTGCCTCACGTCCGCGCGGAGCGTTACCAGCACGACTTCACCATGAGCGCGGTCGATGCCGAGGCGCTGGTTACCTCGCGAGAGCTCGCCGATTACTTCGAAGCCGCCGCCGAGGCCAGCGGCAATCCGCGCGCGGCGGCGAACTGGGTGCGCAACGAAGTGCTGCGCGTCCTCAACGAGCAGAAGCTGGACATCGATGACTACCGCGTCACGCCGGCGATGCTCGGAAAACTGATCCGGCTCATCGACAGCGGCGCCATCGGCGGCAAGTCGGCGAAAGAAGTGTTCGACGACATGTCCATCAGCGGCGAAGAGCCCGAACGGATCGTCGAGCGCAAAGGCCTGGCGCAGATCAGCGACCCCGCGGTCATCCGCGAGGCCGCGCGGCGCGTGCTCGAGCGGAACAGCGCCCAGGTGGCGCAGTACCGCGCCGGCAAAGCGCAGCTCTTCGGATTTCTCGTCGGTCAGCTGATGAAGGAAACCGGTGGCAAAGCGAACGCCGACCTGGCGAACGCGATCCTGCGCGAGCTGCTCGGATCGCAGGTCGAAAGCGGCTGAATTCACAGAAGTTGCGGCAAAAATCCCTGTGCTATGATCCGGCGGTTTTCCGAGGTCCTGCATTCAAGCGCAATTCGAGTCATTTAGGAGGTCCAGCTTGCGTTCTTTCAGCAAAATCGGGCTACTGGTTTCAGCAGCAATGTTGGCGGTGAGTGGTGCGGCATTCGGAGCTGGATTCGGACTTTTCGAACAAGGCGCCAAAGCAACGGCCATGGGTGGTGCCTTCGCCGCTACGGCGGACGATCCGAGCGCCATCTTCTACAACGTGGCCGGCCTTGCGCAGCAGCGCCACACGGCGTTCATGGCCGGCGGTACAGGCATCAACTTCAGCAATGAGTTCAGCGGCGACCCGAACGACGCCTTCACCAGCGGCGCCACCGGCCGCTATCGGGCTCATACCTTCGTTCCGCCCAACGCCTACTTCATCATGCCGATCGGATCGAACATCACCGTCGGCCTGGGCATGTTCACGCCGTTCGGTCTGCGCACGAACTGGGAAGATCCGTGGATCGGCCGCTTCGTTTCGCGCGACGCCAACATCAAGACCGTCTCCGTCGAGCCGGCTCTTGCCTGGCAGACCAGCGACGGCCGTTTCGCATTCGGCGTCGGCGCTGAGTATCGCCGGGGACGCGTCGTCCTCTCGCGCAACAGCACGCTGCCTCCCGGCACGGTCAACGTCAATCCGTTTTCCGGCCGCTTCATCGACGTCGCCAGCGCGTACCTCTCGAGCGATTGGGATCACGCCTGGGGCTGGAACGCGGGCGTGCTCTTCAAGCCCTCGTCCGACTGGCGCATCGGCGCGTCGTATCGCGCTCCGATGGACATCGACTTCACCGGCGACGTGACCATCACCCAGATCTCCACCGGCAACGCCCAGCTCGATGCGCTCATCAAGCCGGGCCTTCCGCCGAGCCAGCCGGTCACGACGACGATCAACTTCCCGTCGATCGCGAACATCGGCATCGCCACCACGGCCATCCCGAACTGGGATCTCGAGTTCGACATCGTCCACACCGGATGGAGCCGCTTCAAATCACTGACGGTCAACTTCGTTACGACGCCCGCGGCCGGCTTCACCCGTCCCCAGAACTGGGATGACGCCAACTCCTACCGCTTCGGCGCGAACCGCACCGTGAACGCGAACTGGGACGTCCGCTTCGGCCTGCTCTACGACCGCTCGCCGCAGCCGACCGAGAACGTCAGCCCGCTGCTTCCCGACTCGGATCGCCAGGGCGCTTCTCTCGGCTTCGGCTGGCACAGCGGACCGTGGATGATCGACGCCACCGAGTTTGCCCTTCACTTCAAGAAACGCGGCACGCAAGGCATCAGCTCGCCGGATACCAACTTCAACGGAACGTATCGCACCGACGCAAACCTCGTCAGTTTGAACCTCGGCTACCGGTTTTAAGCGACCCCAAAGGAGAATCCCACAATGACGCGTATCGGAAGCTTCGCTCGCATTACCGCGGTAGCACTGGCTCTCGCGGTCATCGCCGTTCCGAGCTTTGCCGCAGTCGGCTCGGCCAATTTCAAGACCGTCGTCGCCATCGGCGACAGCTACGGTGCCGGCTTCGAGAGCAACTCGCTCAACGAGCACCACTCGGTCTTCAGCTGGCCGGCCATCGTCGCTCACCAGCTCGGCATTCCGCTCTGCACCCTCGGCTCATCCGCGAGCGACAACTGCTTTGCGCAGCCGATCGTCAGCTTCCCGGGCATCGGTCCGGAACTGCAGCTGATGGACATCAGCACCTACCCGCCGGTCATCGTCAATGCGGCCGGTCAGGGCGTTCCGCTGAACACGACCTTCGGCCGCCCATTCAACAACGTCAGCATCCCCGGCGCGAACGTCGCCGATACCTTCACCGTCACCGGCACCGATAAGCCGGTCACGCGCGGCGTGCAGCAGCTGGCGCAGTTCATCCTCCGCGGACCGGTCACCGAGGTCGATGCGGTGGTTTCGCAGAAACCGACGTTCATCCTGGTCTGGATCGGCGGCAACGACTTTCTCGGATCGGCCACCAACGGCACCACCACCGGTCTGACCTCGGTCGCCGCCTTCACCACCGCCTACAACACGATGCTGGACAAGCTCGTGGCCACCGGCGCGGGCGTCGTCGTCGGCACGCTGCCGACCAATCCCGGCGCGGTGCCGTTCTTCAACACCGTCCCCACCGTTCTGATCAATCCGGCCACGCGCACCCCTGTCCTCGGACCGACGGGCCAGCCGATCACGCTCATCGGCCAGGTCGACGGCACGCCAGCGGTCGGCCAGCTCCTGCCGGGCAGCTTCGTCACCCTCGGCGCCAGCTCGCTGCTCGCACAGGGCTTCGGCATCCCGTCCGCGTTGAAGCCGGTCCTCGATCCGACCAACAAGCTTCCCGCCTTCGGCACGCCGCTGCTGGATGCAGTCATCCTGACGCCCGCCGAGACAGCCACGCTCAAGCAGCGGATCGCCGACTACAACACGGCCATCGTCGCCTCGGCATCGGCACACAACGTTCCGGTCGCGGACATCAAGGGACTCTTCGATCGCTTCGCCACCGGTCTGAACGTCGGTCCGTTCCATCTGACCAGCGACTTCATCACCGGCGGCATCTTCAGCCTCGACGGCGTCCACCTCAGCGACATCGGCTACACGCTGTTCGCCAACGAGTACATCAAGGCCATCAACTCCGGCTACGGCACGCACGTGCCGCTGGCATCGGTCGCCACCTTCCTGCAGAACAACGACCCGGCCACGAAGATGGCGTCGGGCGCTGCCGCCTTCCCAGGCATGATGTGGGTCCTCAGCGACGAAGCGTCGAAGAGCCTGACGCAGATGTTCTCGCTGACGGCGCAGCCGCCGGCCCGCCGCCGCTCCAGCCATTAAGACTTCATCCGATCCAAACACGACGGGCGGCCTCGCGGCCGCCCGTTTTGTTTTTGTCGATGTTCGCGAAAACGATTACGTCCCAGCCGGCCTTCCGCGCGGAGACGGGCGCGAGATGTCGATCATGGCCATCCGCTCCTTCTCGTCGTACCAGCAGTGGAAGCGCTTGATGCCGGGCACTTCGATGTCGTAAAAGCGGAAGAAGCTCGGGACGTGAAGCGAAGTCGATTTGTCCGACTGGCGGATCTTGGCCGCGCCCTCTTCTTTCTTGTCGAGCGCGCGGATGCCGATGACCTTGCGCTTCTTGTCGTAGTAGAGGTTGGCGTTTGTCTTGCCGCGGAGCCGGAGCATCGACGCGACGGGCGTCGGCAACCGGATCAAGCGCGACTGAACGATGGTCGCTGAAGCTGGAAAGCGCTCGAACTCAGGCTGCGGATCCCATTTCTCAAAAGCCATTCTCCGACTCCTCACCCATCACGAACCCTGCTGGCTAGGTGATAAGATCATAAAATCGAAGCCGATTTTGTCAACAATTAATCGAACTTCTTTCGCTCGGGGTGAAACGGCCTCCGCACGCACAATTATTCTGTGTGATTAACGGATGCCGCCGAGATGACAAAACCAGCACTCCTCCGCCGACAAAACCAAGTAATTCAGCAACTTAGCCTAGGTCGCGGCGATTTATGTGCCAGTCGGAAAACCGACGCGACGTCACAAGTGCCGCTTGGGCTCGCGGGAAGTAACGCTGAAAGAGGCGGATCCAACCACTCGATTGCGGAAGCCAGAAGCGCCGATTCCCGAAGAAAATCGCTCACAGCCGAGGGGACTTCAGGCCACGCCGCAGGAACGGCGAGCCGTTTCGGCTAAAGACCATGGATGACGATCACGTGCCGTCCGCTGGCGAACTCGATGGTTGCTCCCTCTGATGGTTCCGGTTCCGAAATGTCACGGTGCTGAAGATCAAATGCGTGAAGAGAGCTATAAACCGATGGCTCATCGCATAGTTCCTTGTTAGTTACCGATTTCGATATGTCGCCGCTCCGCGGCTTGAGAAACGGCTGGATGTCGCCGAGGAGCGGCGCCCGGCGACGGAGTTGACCCCGCGGCCCAGCGGCGCTGGGCCGAACTTTTGCTTCCGACAATCGGACATCATCGAAGGCCCTCACGTCCTGAAATACGCCCGATCCAGTGCCCGGTAGTTCACCGCCTCGGCGATGTGGGAGCTCTGAATCCGCTCGCTGCCGGCCAGATCGGCGATCGTGCGGGCTACTTTGAGGACGCGGTCGTGGGCGCGGACGGAGAGGCCGAGGTGGGTCAAGGCCTGGTCGAGAATGTGGCGCGATGGTGGGTCGAGCTCGCAATGACGGCGCATCGCACGCGAGGTCATCTCGGCATTCGATTGCATCAAGGATCGCGTGAATCGTTGATGTTGAATCTGCCGTGCGGCCTCGACGCGAGCGCGAATCGAGACTGAGCTCTCACCCGGCGTGAACGTCGAAATCTCCTCCGTTGCCAGCGCGGGCACCTCGACCTGCAGATCGATCCGATCGAGCAGTGGCCCGGAAATCTTGGCGAGGTAGCGGGCGATCTGCGCCGGCGTGCAGATGCACTGCCGCCTCGCATCGTTGAAGTAGCCGCAGCCGCACTCCTGCGGTGCCTTTTTGTCATCTGACGTTTTTGGCGGTTAGACCGCCATTTTGCAGGTACGAGCGGGTCGAGGTGCCGGAGGGGACACTCGGCGCAGCCCTCCGTGCCCGACGCCGGAGCCTCGGCATGGAGCAGCGGGAGGTGGCGGCGGAGATCGGAGTTTCGGTCGCGACTTACGGCGGTTGGGAGGCAAACCGCCGAAGGCCCGACCTGCGGCACGTACCGGCAGTGATTCGATTCCTTGGCTACGACTGGCGGGAGCCTGGCCCGAGCCTCGGCGATCGAATCCGACATGCCCGCACGGCGGTCGGACTTTCGATCAGGGAGCTTGCTGAGACGCTCACCACCGATCCCGCGACCGTACGCGGTTGGGAGGCGGGCCTCCACACACCATCACCGAAGTCCCTGACAAGGATTGACCACTGGCTGCTGCATGGCCCTACCCGGCGCATGTCCTAGGGATCGCCAGCAACCTTCGCGTCCACTTCGATAGCATGAACCCACCAACAACACTTTTCGATCTACCGCCAGAGCGCCCACTTTCGTCGAGCCACGCGAGAACCCCAGCCGCCGTTCGACGGAATCCGACCCGCGCCTGCGGAGGACGTCGGCGAACTCTCGGAACTCATCCACCTCTGCCGGACTGGGCGCATCTACGAACTTGAGCGTTGGATTCGAGCCGGTAAGCGAATCCACGCCGCTCGGTACCGCTCCCATGTCAAACGTCGACTCCAAGCCAGCTTGAGCTTCGTGGTCGTGACCGCTGCCATTTGCGCTCCACGAGAACGTCGCAGCGCGTCCCACATTGCGTTGGACTACCGCTCCGAGCATCAGCGACGTCTGCCTCCGTACACCCGCGCCCATGCCCCACCGCATGACGTCATCGGCCGTAGATCTCCCCAGGGCTTTCCCTCGCCGGTCCTCGGTTCAGAAGAACATCCGCCAGAACATCCGCCAATTCGAAGCAGGAGACACCGTCTGATGTCGCTGTGTTCGAAGCCACCGTATCCTTGACGTCAACTGGAATGGCCTGCCATGAAGCGAACATCTACTGAGCTGACACTGAGGCGCGCTTGTCGTTCGCCCTCCAACACGACGCTGCTCGTCGGAGCAGGTGTAAGTGTCGACTTTCCGTCGACTGTCCCACTCGCCGAGCCCATCATGGATCTCCTCTGCGAGTGGCTGAGTCGTGGGGCACCTGACGTGCGTTCTGCGCTTGACCATCTGCGAAAACCGGCACGCGCTCGAAAGCCATATCTCGGCCCGTACGCCACCCTTCGATTCGAGCTCCTCCTCGAATGGATCACGTATGTTGAACCGCGGATTCTCGATGTCCTAGCAGCGACGGTTCAGTGGGGCTCCCCGAATCGATGGCATTGGTGGATAGCGGATATGGTCTCTCGCGGTGCGCAAGTGCTGACTACAAATTTCGACACGCACATCGAGGATGCTTGTCGCAGAATGGGCGTCTCCTGTACGACAGTCGTCCTCGCTCGTCATGCGCCACCGGTCGGCGCGCTACGCGATGCGCAGCTCGTCAAGCTGCATGGCAGTTTCGCTGATCGCCCGCCGTTCGTACGTCCTTCGACCGCGCCCGTCGCTACCTTGCGCCAAATGAGTCGGTGGGGGCTCGGCTACGAACGACTTGGGCCGGCCCGCGACGAACTGCTTCGAATGATCGGCGATCGCACGTTGATCGTGTGCGGATACTCCGGATCGGATAGCTTCGACGTGATGCCCTTACTCGAAGATGCGGACCGACACGCGACGCTGGTATGGTACGAGTGGGCACGCGGACCGCTGCGTCAGGTTGAACCCGTCCAGATAGACGCGCTCACGACGCGCCGGACGACAGCCAGCATGAGCGACCTGTTCTTGTCGTCTATCGGTGAGGCCCGCGCGAGGCCGGTACATATTCGCGGCAATGCGGCGGCATTCCTTCGGCTTGCCACCCAGTCAAGTCCAGGACGCACGGACCCAGCCAAGATCCGACGTTCAGACGCTGCCACTCCCCAATCTGCAGGCGAGGTGCTCGACAAGTTAAGAGCGCGCCTGTTCTCAGGCGACCTTCGCCTCCGGCCAACCGAGGCACGAGCGGTCGTTCGGCGTTTGCGCCTCTCGCAAGGTGTTGATATCGACGATATCTACCTCGGCTTGAAAGGGCGCCAGTCCGTCGCAGTTTCTCCGATGCGTCAGGAAGCGGACGTTCTCGCTGCTCTCGACGATGGCCGTATCCGATGGGCTACGGTTCAGTTTCTGGCGGAGATCAAGCGCACTGAGGATCCTGACGACCGCGTTGCGCATGCGGAAACGGTCACCTCGATTCTCGCTGAGATGTTCTGGTTCGCGATCAGGAACGGCCAATTTAGAACGGCCGAGTTTCTCATCAATAGACTCATGAGTGAAGCGCAACGCCGAGGTGTGCTATGGGCGTATCCTGAAGCCCTCTATCTCAGGGGGAATCTGCTGCATGAGCTCTGGCTCCGCGGCGATAGCACCTTGGATGCCGGCACTCCGTCCAGACTCAGCCAAGCCAAAGTAGTTCTCGAACGGGCCATTCGCTATGCCATGCGCGTACCTCGCGTTGATATCGTTATTGATGCACTTCGATTGCTCCTCTACGTCGAACACAAACCAGCTGAGCGGAGGCGGCTCTTCCTCGCGCTCCGCATTTGGTCGCAACGCGTGGAGGACGGCGAAGAGAAGCTGCTGGCGCTCTTCGACCTCATACGGCACCACGTAACTGTCGGCTTGCGTCCCCCAAAGCAGGTCTTTCGCGAGCTGAGTCGTACTGTCCGACGCTGCCCGCACCTCACCTCTGGACGCGGCTATCTCGCCACGGCGAACTGCTACCTGGCACTGGCCACATCTTCGCCCGCAGCTTTGCGCAGGGCCTTGCGAAATTTGGATCGGGTCGTCGCTCGCCTCCACCCGAAGCTTCGTGCACCATTCGCACGAGAAGCGGAAGATTTTCGAGCCCGCCTCGATGGCAATCCTCATCGTCGGCGAGTACGCTCGCCACACTGATTCCGTCGGAGCCACACGGTCGAGGCGTCGCGACACTGAGCCACGAGGCCGAAGTAGGCTGGCCCTGCGAGCCTCATGCCTTGCCATCTGCTCATCCGTCGAACATGAATTGCGTGGTGGTCTCCCCAGAAAATCGCAGACATGATCCCTTCTCCAAGCCGCATTCATGCTCTCTCGCCTGTTGGCTAGAACGGTATGTCTGGCGTGGTTGAGGCCAAGCCGCCGCCGTAGACGGCGTAAAGGACATCGGTGGTCTGGGAAACCCAGACCTGCATCCTCGCGTAGCCCAAGGAACCCAGTCCGACGCTCAACTTCCTGTAATCCGTCCCAATCAGAGTCTGCTTCTGGCGATCGAACCCGAACCACCCGAGGCCATAACGCACCTTGATCTGCGCTCCGGCCGGCAGCCGAAAAAACGCGGCGCCTTGGGCATTCCAGAAGAACTCGACAGTTCGCCAGGCGCCGCTGACAATTCGTTTCATCCTAAGCATCGCTTCTCCGTTGTTCTCTGGCGTTATCATCCTCATAAACGCCACGCCAAATAACGACTTCACGCAACGCGAAACGGTAGCTCGCGAGGCGCAGTTCCGCTCAAGAGCTGTTCTTTCGAATCCTCGAAAACCACCTCACTACTCACGGCCTTCGCGCATTAGACTTTTGATCTTCGGCCGCGGTCAGTGAAACACGGGCCCTCCAGGGTCAGCGACCGTTTGCTGCTTGAACTGCAGCTTTTGAAAGCCTGTCGTCTTCGCGTCGGGATGACCGATCGCGGTGAGCACGCGAACATAGCCAAGAATCTTTCCGTCCGTTGCTACACATGCATCTGAGAATTGGACGCCGAGGTAATCGCCCGATCTGCCGGTTTCGTTGACTTCGACCAGGATCGGGCGCTGCGTGGCCGAATTCACAACCGTTGATCTTCCCAACCTCAGCTTGTGGTTGGTTCCGTTATCTGAGTCTGCAAGCTCTGGGTAAAGCAACGTCACTGCGCTCTTGTTCAAGCCCTGGACGATATCGATGACCGTGTGCTTTACGGCGGACCGATCATATTCGAACGGAATCCGCACCTCTTCCATCATCGGAAACTGGACCCATGGCTCCCAATCCGTGTTCGTGGTTGGAGCCGTATCGTAATCATGGTTCTGGTCAAACCGGCTCGATGCGTCTTGAACAATGAGTAACTCGACATTTCCAGGCGCGTTCTCCCACCAGATGACCTCGCTCGGATGAATCTCGGGTTGCGAATTATTTCCGTGATCTAACACCCACGGACCGTACACACAAATTTCCCTGTTGAGTAAAAGGCTTTGCAGGCCACTTCCTTTCGGCGGAAACCAGATGTTGGTCCGCAAAACAGGATCGGGAGTCACTTCCACTTCAACGCAGTAATCCTCTGGCGTGCCGCACTTCGGCCAGTCATCGCGATCCTGTACCCGTGCTTCGGCAGCGTCCATCATGTCTGTATAGGCCGAGGCTGGACGCGTCAGAAGGTTCCAGTCATATTCATCAGTGTGCTCGGTCTCAACCTTGTATCTCGTCAGACGCCCGCATAACGTTTCCCGTGAACCCGTCACAGGCTGCCAAGGCGCCTTTTTAGCCGGCTCCGTGTAGATCGCGTGGTGCAGGTTCCTCACATCAATTCGACTGGTGTCCAATACGTTTTGGAAATCACGAGTGAAGTCAGCGCTACAAGCGGGAAGCTCATCGCTGGGGGTGAAAGTGTCCACGGGTGCCGTAGCGCACGCGACGACAAGAACAATCGACGGCAGCATCCATGTCTGACGCATAGTCACCATATGAGTTTCTCCTGAATTGATGGAGGATAGCATGCCGTCATTCAATCTGTACCGCCTTCTGCGCGCAATGCTGATCTGCGGCTTTGCGTCGATGGGAAGTTGAAGTGGGTGAACCTTCATCAACGCTTCAGCCACTCTTCGAAGCATGGCTCGGCGGGAGCCGCGTCACGAAATGAGCGCTTGGAGTAGCGGGGCATGAGCGATTGCCGGATGGTGCGCCCGCGTGATCAGGCGTCACACGCAACAAACTCAGTTGCCCACCTGCCTCAGTCGGTCACGGACCTCAGCCAGGAACTCGGAAGGTCCATGATCGAATCGCCGACCATTGCGGTTCTCTGTCCACCCCGAGTACGTCATGTGCACTTCGGCCTTCGCGCGGGTGAGCCCCACGTAAAACAGCCGTCTCGGTTCACGCTTCCCGATTTCGCCCGCACTCCAGTGCGGAATCCGCCCTTGGTCCATTCCCATCATGACCACGACTTTGAACTCCAGTCCCTTGGCACTGTGAAGCGTGATGAGATTCAGGTGATCGGGGGAACCGCCCTGTCCTCCGAACATCATCAGGGTCCAATCTGCAAGCGGACCATCAGCGACAGATGCTTCGATCATTTTGCCGAGCGTATCCCTCTCGTCGCGGAGCGTAGCGTCGACATCGAGAACGGCGTCAAGGCATTCGATCCTGAACGCCGTGAGCCACTCGGCAAGAAGAAGGTCCGGATTCCGGTGCGACAACAGAAAGCGGAGCAGACCAACTTTTTGCGGGTGCGCTCTGGGGTCGCTTGACCTGTAGACCTTGCTGATGGACGCCCAGTCGGCGAGGATCGCAGAAAGGCGCGGCTTTCCAGTCCGCCAGCCGCCCGCACACCAAGCGGCGCAGGTTTCAAGCCATCGCGTCAGCGGCGTTTTGGGATACGGCGCGCCGCGATCGATTCGGATCGTCGGGTAGCCGTTGGCGGCAGCTGCCTCCGCGATTACGTCGCCATCGTTCTTGTCGAGATACAGGACAGCGATATCTCCGAGCCGAAGCCCCTCAATGCGCGCGAGCGCATCCGGAATCAACTCGCCGCAAATGTATTCCGCCTGATCCTCGAGACCCGCTGGACGCTCGTGGAAGTCAACTGTTCCGATCCCCGCGCCGCGAGCCTGGTACCCCCGTTCCTCGCCGAGGGCGATCTCCGAGGCCCTCACGATCGTCGGGCCGCTGCGATAGTTGAAGGGTAACGTCACCGACTCAACCTTGTCCGACCCGGCAAGCTGCCGGAGGAGTTCCGGACGCGCACCGGTGAAGCCGTAGATCGACTGATCGGGATCGCCAACTGCGAACAGACGAGACCCCGCCCGAAAACACAGTTGCTCAATAATCCGGTGGAGCGAAACGCCCAAATCTTGGTATTCGTCGACCACGATCACCGGAAACTTTGCACGGAGCGCCTTCCGAATCCAACGATGCGATTCGATCAGCTGCAATCCGATGAGAACCATGTCATCGAAGTCGATAAACCCGTTCTCTCGCAGCAGCGCTTCGTAGCGCGCGATAAGCCCGGCGAGTTGTTCGTCCTCTTGCCAGTCGCTGCCGCTGTCCCGGTCGAGATGTGTGCGACGGTACTCGTCAGCCTTGGTCCGCCAGCTCTCGGGCCGCTCATTCGCGCCGATTTCAGCCGCGATTGCCCGTGCGAAGACCCTTTCCTGCTCGCGCGGGGACGCGACCTGGAAGTCAGGCGGGAGATCGACTCCCGCGAGCGCCGCGTATGGGATGACGACTCGCTTCAGGCAAAATGAATGAACCGTGCCGATGAACACGTTGTCGCTTTCATGGATGCCCAGCCGCTCAAGTCGCGTTTTCAGCTCGCGGGCGCATTCCGTGTTGTATGTGATGCACGCCAAGCCTCGGGGCTCGCGGATCGTCTCGATGAGCAGCTTCGCGATCTTCACTGTCAGCGTCTTCGTCTTGCCGCTCCCCGGACCAGCAACCACGACGCAGTGCCACTCGGCGTTGTACGCGCGCCACTGCCCGGGATTTTCCCGGATCTCTTCAACCGCGCGGCGGTAAGCCGGCGTTGATCTAGCGACAGCGCGTGCTGGCATAGTCGATGGCATTCTCGATGTAACCGGGAAGGTGACCGGCCGCGACACGAGTTGCGAGACGTTGTGCGAACCGTCCCTTGCTGATCGCGTTCACATCCTTGAGGAACTGCACGGCGTCGAACGTCGCGGGGTCCGCCCGCAATCGCTCAGCGCGAGTCTTCGCCGCTCCATTCGGGGCGAGCTCGCTCAGCGTCTCGGCTATCTCTTCGTGCGCACCCGCTGCGAACAAATCAATCTCGAATGTGTGATGTCCGACGAACAGCCCTCGGTTGACTGCGAGGCCAAGTTTTTGACCGGTCGTGAGGCCATCGAGTTCATTCGGCAACGCCACACCCTGGAGCAGGGAAAGGATTCGTGCGTCGCCTCGCTTGGCCCCCTGACCGTCAGGGTCTCCGTCAGTAATCACAGCAATGGGCAACTGCAGACCGTTTTCGCCGAGCAAAGTCAGATACGGTCCGAAGTTCGTGCCGGCTACGGAGCACACTGTGATGCCCAGCTCGTCGAAGTCGATCCCTGCCGCTTTCGCGAGTGCTGGCACAAGGAAACGCTCCGCCTCGCCCTCCACCAAGATGACAGCTTTCGCGAACAGTATCTCGGCCCGAGTCACGTCGAGATACCGCTCCAGGTCCGCCACTACGTCGGCGCCGAGCGTCAGCTTGGCAGTCGTCACACCTTCGCTCGCACGACCATCCGCCGTTTTCCGAAGAAGTACGATCGAACGGAGCGGCGCCACGCTCGCAATGTGAGGCGAATGCGTGGTGAGCAGAATCGATACGGGACGCGGGCCATCGTCGGCTGCCGGCGCGCGCAAGAAGTCCCGGTACACAAGGCGTTGAAGATGAGGATGAAGGTGCGCCTCCGGTTCCTCGATTGCAAGGAAGGTGTGATAGCGCTGGCCCTCACGCGCTGCTTGGTCAATTTCAAGCGCCTTGAGCGTCAAGTAGAGAACGTTCGCCGATCCAAGACTTGCCGCGCCGATATCGCGCTTTCCCGCATCAATGAAGACGCGCAGCGCGCGGAGCAAGCGCGCCGGATCAGTCGGTGAGAAGCCGAGCGCCGTTTCCATCGCGTGCTTCGAACCGACCATCTTCTCGACGCGTTCGTTGATCGCATCGACGAGCTCTTTCACCTCAGTCGTTTCAGCGACTTCACGCGTCGCCGTCGTGATGGCGTCCGCCAATGTTCCTAGCTGTTCCGTCGTGATTCGACCCGCAACCGCATCGAGAAGCGGCCGCAGCGGCGAGCGGCGCCAGTTTGCGATGTCGCCTTCCGCATCCCTCAATGCCGGCAGAAGATCGACAGGGAGGCCCTTTCTGATTTCATAACCGACAGGGCTTTCGAGACGGTCTCCGCCGTACACAACGAATTCGTAGTCCGATTCCTTCGTCGGCTCATCCTCAAGAGTTTCGATCGCTTGGAAAACGTATGTCAGCCGAGCCGTCATCGGTTCCGGTTCGACGACGTGCTCGCAGAGCAACGCTACGAGATCTTCGTTGCTTTCGAAATCCGTTAAGTCGATCGAAATGCTGATCTTGTCCGCCCGCGTAAGAGGTCGGGGCAATCCATCCCAGAAATCCTCTGCCCGTAGCTGTCGTGCCGAATCCGGCAACGCCGGATCAAGAATGAGCCGGATCGCATACAACAGGTTGCTCTTCCCGCTCTTGTTTTCGCCGACGATCACTGCGTTTTCGGAGAGATGCAGGTCCAGAGCGGCGAAGTTCCGGAAATTGGTAATTTGGATTCGTGAGATGCGCATGATGTCGAACCGACGACTTCCGTCGAAGATGTCCTCAGGATAGCGCAGCGTTGCTTGGGGTCAACCACGACATATCCCGCTTGACCGGCTCAGGACGTCGAGATGCAAAAGGGCGATGCGGAAGGCTATCGAAGGTATAGCTCGACGGCGGTAGTCTTCCCGGGTCCTACCTCTTTCCCGAAATGTCTGCAGCTCGCGATCATCAGCTCCGCTTCGTGCGCTTCATCATATTGGCCGCGACGAAGACGCAGGGCTATCCCAAGCGAACGGACAACTGGGCGAAGGGACTCGCCCAGTTCGGGGCTGCGTTGGCAGACTTCTTCAGTTGTGGGCCGTTAAGCCGCCACCGCCACGAATTCGATCGACTTTCCGAGTTCGAAGCGCGAACGCCGTGAGCTACGCGGAAGGGAGCACGCCGCTCCCGCGCTCACACATTAATGAGCCGATACGGAATCCCAAAGAATGTATCTGCGTCGATGATCCGTTCGATTTTCTTTCGCACGTCGACGGACGGGTGATAAATGACTATGTCGGCCTTGCCCGGACAGGGCTCGCCCACCTCAACAGAAACAGCGCCCGGCGGCGCGGTTTCTTGGATACGGTTGACGGCATCGCGATGCTGTCGAAGAACCGCCTCGGCAGCATCGCGCGAAGGTAACCTTTCACACGGCACGTGGTGTTCGCGATTCCGAAGAATCACGTTGTGCCAAAAATGAACTAAGACAACACCGCTCAACAGACACGCCATGCTCAAACCGGCAAGAATAGCACGTTTACTCATTAAATACACGTTAACCTAATAATTCGAATGCCACCAGTAGACGTATGTAGGCCAGGCCGGATAGGGCCATGTCCCACTATTCCAAAATTCCGGGTTGGGTTCACCACGCGGTGTGAAGCCAGCGTAATTCTGTTCCTTCAAGGACTTCCCGTCAGGCCTTATTAACGCATGATCGCGGTAGGTGTTGTAGCCGCAGCGCGACGGATAGTACGTCTGCGGACGCGTCCAGCCGCCCCCTACCAGCCACGAAGTTTCGTGATAGCCCCAACTCCGAAGCGTCGCCGCCGGATTACTCGAGTTGTACACTTTCCATTCCGCGGCTCGGTTCGGTTGCGGATAGAGCCAGTGCCCACAAGTACACGCCGCATCGGTGATGAGCCAGCTGCACCATCCCTCCGCGTGTACGGCCTCCGCCGACATTCTTCCTGCGTGCTGCAGTACAGCACCGCCACGGCCGTGGAACGCCGACGCGGCATCAAAGAAGCGGCGCACCATGGGGTACGCCTCAGATGTCGGCGCGACGTCGAGCGGGCTCTTTGCGGTCCGACGGTTGACGTAATTGTCTGCGGCCGTCATAAGATCATTCGTGTACGCGGCAAGCTCTTCCGCGAGCTGGATAATCGAGCCATCAGTTCCGCGATCTCTGGCCCGCTGACTATCGAATGTGACCGGCACCGTTCCTCCGCCCGCGAAGAGATCCTCCACCGCGGCGAGTTGCTCAGATGTTGCGACCACATCCAGCGGCTCAGGTTCAGGCACGGGAGTCGGTCGGACATCGTCGTACGGTACCTGTCCCTCGCCCGGTTGGCCCGCAACTGCCTTGGTTGCCTTCTTTACGTTTTGTCCCGAACTGAATGTTGGCAAGAACAGAAGGGGGATGACAAACAGCGACAAACGCATCGTCTTACACATCGCGCCTCCACACAAGGTAGGTAAGTTGGGTAGGACGGCTAGCCGGACTCACGGACTGGAATGCAGTACTTGCGCGAACTCAGAGAACCGGAAAGTTATTTCAATCGGCATCGCCCCCCGTGTCGGGCGACCACCGTTTGCGCGGCCGTCGTAGCGAAAATTTCTGCAGCCGCGTTCCTCTAAGTGGCGGAGGGAGAAGCGTCTGGCTTTCGGGAGGGCTGGCGATCTGATCGCAATGGCAGGACGCCCTCCGCTGATCTACGAGCGCCTATACTGGCGCTAGAGCGTTTCGATGGCAGACGATCAACATGCTCTAAACGCTGCTCAAACCAAGCCGAACGGTCGACTTCGGTTCTTGAGAAGACCTGTCTCTTTGGCGGCAGCGCGGCGGCTCGTCCTCCGAAACACCGTCGTCATTGAAGTGCCGAGCGAAGCAGATCCCGCCGCCGAAGCCGCGAAAGAGCAGAAAGAGGCGGACGAAAAGTACGAGCAAGGCAAGACGGCATTCTTCGAGACGGCACGGGACGAACGCAACCGACTGATCGATTCGAAGGGTGAGCAATCCAAGACATACGACCAGACCATCCTCACCTTCTCGGCCGGCGCCATTGGTCTCTCGATTACCTTCGTTGAGAAGATTGCGGCCTCACCGGTGTCTCCGTGGCTTCTCTACCTAGCGTGGAGTTGCTTCGGATTCGCCGTGTTCTCGGTCATCGTCTCCTTCGTCGTCAGCCAGAAGGCATTCCAGCACGAGATCGACGCGGTGGATGCTGCCTGGGCAGCCGTAAGGGACGGAAAACCTAGCACTGATGCACCGCAAGAGGAGCCAAAGCCCGATCTGCTCCCGAATTTCTACACGGTCCTCACCCGTAACCTCAACCGTGCCTCCGGGACGTTCTTCGTGCTCGGTATTGCGTTCTTCGTCGCTTTCGGCGTCTCCAACTGGCCTGCAGCAAAACAACCGGCTAAAATAGATCCGGTAGCGATCAAGATCGAGGTTCTCGGAGGAACGATGGCAGACAGAATGGTTGTAACGACGAGCGGTCCGGTGGTTGATCATGGAAGGGGAAACACACCTTCAACTCCGATGTTGCAGCCGGCCCCGCAACCCCCGGCACCTGCTCCGGCACCGGCTCCGACAACAGCACCGACAACGACAGCGAAGCCTTAAAGCGAGATCGCGATGCCGAACGAACTCATAACGCTCGTCTCGTCTTCATCGGGTTCAACCGACTTCGGCGAGCAACCGACGTCGGCGCTTCTAAGCCCTGTGCCACAACCGCCTGCACAAGTGTCAGCGCCCGCGCCTCCACCACCGGCAGCACCGACCGCCCCCGCTCCGCCGTCAACAACCACACGGTAGGAACATAATGGCAGACGACGTCAGTGGGGTGTTCCCCTGTGATGATCATGTGAGAAAAGGAGCGGAGACGGTCGCGTCGATGCTTCCGTCGACGCCGACACCTCCTTCTTTGGCTCCAACAACTTCTGCTGCGCCGTCCGCCGCCACGTCCTCACCGAAGGCGTAGGCCCCGGCCAAGAATATCCGCCGCAGGCGCCGCTGTTCCGTTCTCCGAGATCGGAGTCTGGGCTATGAGGCACTTGAGCATCTTCCGGTTAGAAGGTGGCGAAGTGGTGGGACCCTTCCTTCCAGAGGTTCCAATCGGAACATCGAGAAAATCCTCGTTGATTCGCGGAGTGCCAGACCTTCGAATTGGATCGATCACGGATGCACCGGAGATTCCTTCTTCGACACCTCCCCGAGAGGAGATCACGCGGGTACGAGACGTGGAGGCGTGATGTTCTTCGGAAGTCCCTTTCTATGCGCGGTTGAATCGATTTTCGGCGGCAGCGTCTCGTGCTCTCGCGTCGTTCACATCCTTCGAACGGCTTTTCGCAAACGAGTCAAAACCGCTCACGGGTTAAGCGAGGGCAGAGGGTAGGAAAACTCGCCGTTGATTTACCACCCGTCATGCGAAGTACGACAGGAGATCGAGACCATCATCATTGGCGCTGACACTTTCTACGGAATTCCGTATCGACTAATCAACGTCTGAGTCCGTAGGGTGTACCGGCGAATCGCGACCGCGCTACCGCGGCCGCTCTGGTGCGGCCACGGTCATGCGCTTTTGTACCCGCAGGGCCACCGTCCCAGGGACACGAATATTGCGATACGAGCGTTTGCCCGTCGCCGAGAACTTGAAGATAAGCGTTCCCGGTTCGCGCACAAAGAGACGACGTATGGACTCGGCGGACATGTTCCAGACGAGCGCGAGCTCCTTCACGGAGTAGCAGTAGTTTGGATTGAGGCGTGACAGATCTTCCAAGAGAAACCTCCTGTCGGGTGAGTCATGTGAAATAGATCGTTGCACCAGCCTTCGCCTTCGCACAGCTCGGGCCGAAGCATCCGAATGTAGGTCGCGACGTCTACGGGCGACAACTTTCCTGCAACGAGCGCTTGCCTAACTATCCGTACTTCGATGCTGGCCATACTCCGAGCGTAGCGCAGACGCCAGATACTTGTGGGTGTCTTGCTGTCGTGACTATTGGATGTGCGATGGCGGTTCGAAGCCTCGCCCTTCATCGTCCGCCGTTACGTACTCGCGAACGTACCTGACGAGTTCCAGAGTAGCGGAACGCCCCTGAACGGCTTCGCGAAGAAAGGAGAGCGCGGTGCTGAGATGAAGTTTTGCACCTGCGGTTGCGAACGTTTCCGCAGCCTCGCCGGCCATCACACTTGCTTCGTCCCACTCTCCGAGCCGTAACAGTTCCTCGGTCAGGGCGAGCTTCACGAAGCCGGCATCAGCGATCATCCTGCGCGCCTCGAAGGCGGCGGCAGCACCGCGCAGCCGGTCCAAACCGGTCTCGGTCTCGCCGATAAGCAGCTCAATCAAACCAAGCGTCCATTCGACGCGAATGATTTCCGAATCGGCTCCGAGCGTGCGGTAACGCTCTTGCGCCGCTTCGGCGTATGCGCGTGCCTCATCGTAGTTACCCAGGCGGCGGTGCGAAACCGCGATATTCTCGGTGACGCGGGCCATCATCTGCGGATCATCGAGCTGCTGCAGTTGCTGTGCGAGCAGCAGGTAGACGCGGAGACTCTCGGCGATCTCTCCCTGTTCCGTGAGTGCGATCGCTTCGAGATTCCGCGCGTGAATCACGCGCTTCACATCGCCGTATTCCGCGAAGCGGTAGCTCGCGTCCCGTGCGGCCGCAATCGTCTCCGCGAAACGGCCCATCTTGAAGAGCACCGTGCCGCGCGTATAGGTGATCTGCGCGAGCATGAAGGCACCCGTCCGGATCTCTTCTGCGAAACGCTCTGCCGCAACGGTCGCGTTTAGGGCTTCCTCGTAGCGGCCGAGCATCCGCAGCGCATTCGCTCGGTTTTTCCAAACCTCGCTACGACACTCAAGCTGTCCCTGTCGATCATCGATACGGCCGGCGATCGAATCCGCCGCATCAAGGAGCTCGAGAGCGTATGCCGGTTTGCGATCGAGTTCGTCGATTGCGGCGTCCATGATCCGTCGCGCCAAGCTTTCGGTCGGCGCGTTTGGGTGCGTAGCGACGTAGCGGCTCCAGGTCGTTAGCGGTTCCGCCATCAGCGCCGCGAAGTCGTGTTCCGCGGCGCGCTTCTCGCGTGACACTCGATCTACGTCCCTCAGTACATCCATGATTCGCGGAGGCTGACCGCTCGGTGTGTCTACTTCTCTCCAGGTCTCGCGCGCCGCCACCAAACGTCCAAATCCCTGGAGCTCGTGCAGTCGCGCAGCGCAGGTAGTACACGACGCAACGGCAACCGCGACTGCGGCGACGTCTACGACATCTTCGTTCTCATCAAGGTATGCGAGGAAATCCGCCGTCGTGTAATGGCGGTGGCTGCTCATGCCGTGGTTCTCCGCAGCCGGCAGAAGGCCGCTCGGGCAGCGAGTAGGCACTTCGAAATGAGGTTCTTCGCCGAGCCTCGCGCGAGCGATGCCATCTCGGCGATTTCATCCGGCGTGTAGCCCTCGCTGTAACGCTTCCGAAGAAGTTCGCGGCAGCGCTCCGGAAGGCGGCGCAGCACGTCGGCCAGGAACAAACGTGTGATCGCATCGTCCGCGACAGACGTCGGATCGACGTACTCCTCGACATCGGGCGGCAGTTCTTCGCCGCGGTGCTTGCGCCAGTAGTAGCGGCTGGCATTACAGACGCCGCCGATGAGCCAAGCGCGTTCATCGCTCGGACTCCGGGCGACTTTCGCCTCGTGCCGGATGAACGAAACGAAGACATCGTGAATAATGCCGCAGACTTCATCGGCCGGGATCCTGAACCGGCGCGCTGCGATGAAGCGGAGCAGATCGTAGTGTGCCCGGTATGCCGCTTCCACGCGTTCAGAGCGGAGCAGCGGTTCGGTGTTCGTGGCGTCCGGCATCGGGAAAGGCGCGCCGAGCGGACTGAGGCGCGCGCCAGGCCATCGAGTATACCCGCCGCGGTCGTGTCTCCGTCTTTCCGCCTCCGCGCAATGTGACGATTTCAGTCGTCGCGTCATTCCTACAAAAGGTGAGGGCCCTCCCCGCAGCTTGACTGCCGACTCGCAGCTCCGCAAGCGGCAGAAGGAGGGGCTATGTTCGACTGGATCGTCACTCTCGCCAGCGAGCTCACGTTTCCACACGGTTAGAACGTGCGCGCTCATCGGACGTGGGGCTGGTCTCACTGTACCGGCTCCACGCCCGACGTCGGCGGTTCAAACGGTTTATCGGATTCGAGGTCGACCCGATGGAGATAGCGCCTGATGTAGGTGACAAGCGACGCGTCCGCTGTCCGGGCTGCTGCCGCGTCGCGTAAGTAGGCGATCGCCCGCGTGGCGCTCACGTTCGCGCCTGCTGATACGAAGAATTCCGCCAGTGACTTGGCGAGACGCTCCGCCTCCTTCACCGATGAGCCCTCCGCAAGCAATTGCTCCAGGAGATCGAGTCCCACGAATCCGGCGTCGGCGGGCATCGATAATCGCTCGAATTCCCGCATCGCGGCGCGCAGCTCTCGCAGACCGCGAGTGCGATTGCCCTCGAAAATCGTGATCTTCGCGCCACACCAGCGCGCACGAGCGAGTTCAGACGGCGCGTTGAGTTCGCGAAAGAGCTGAGAAGCGCGCTTCAACCAGTGACGGGCGATTGCAGGCTCTCTGCGCCTCAGGTCACACGCACCGAGGTTCATGTAGACCCGCGCAAGCGCGTCCCGATGACGCTTCGCCGCCAGCTGCTTCACGAGGCCGACGAACACCGAGCGCGCAGCGTCTAGATTCCCGCGCTCCACCAGAACGCAACCTTCAATCATTCGCGCATGAAGCGCACGGGTGCGATCGTGTTCTCCTTTAAAGATGCGCCGCGCCTGGTCCGCCGCCTCCTGAGCTTGCGGCCACTGTTGTATCTTGAACAGGATTCCTGCCCGCGCGTACCGAACTTCTCCGATCTCAAGGGCGCAGTATCGCGCATCGACGAAGTGCTGTTCCGCGTCGATCAGGACTTGCATCGCTTCCTGATAGCGGCCGAGCATCCGGAGGGCGTTCGCGAGGCCTTTCTCCGCGTACCCGCGGAGCGCCAGGACGAGCAGCGGTGGTGATGTCGCGAGACGCTCGGTGAGTCCTATGGCCACCGCGTAGAGTTGTTCCGCACGCGCCGGCTGGCGGTCGAGCAGCGGGAACGCTGCGTCCACCAACTCGCGCGTCGCACTTTCCGTTGCCGCGCCGGCGGTCGTGCGAATGTGCGCGAGCCATGCATCGAAGTCGGCATCGGAAAGAGCGCCAGCCAGTACACCGAGATTCTTCGGTTTTGCTGATGGCCGTGCCGTTCTCTTGCGGCCCCGGTTGCCTGCCGTCGTTGGCGGCAGAAGTGAACGGATCGCTATACCCTCGGGCTCGAATAGCTCGGTACGTGTCACTGGCTGACCGATGATTCGGCCAATTTCCGTCGTGACGACTTCCTGGAATCGAACGGACGTTGGCTCGCCCTCGCGCGCGCGAGCGAGGTGCCCACGGCTATAGCTTGCCTGCGCGGCAAGGCGCGCGGGCTTGACGCCGTAACTCTTGATCGTGAGTTCGAGCCGGGTCCGCAATACGGGTTCCTATCCTGGCTGCATCGCCATCCGCTTCTGAAGCCTCTTTTCTGTCGAAAATCCGAGTACAACGGAATCGCTGACGCGCGCAGAAATGCCCGGCGAAACATCTGATGCGGTTGCCGTCAGACTTGCCACATATAGGGAGTGACGCCACGTCGCGTTTCCCTACCTTTTGGGCCGAGTAGTCTCATTTGTGACTACTCGCCGATCCGTTGACTTCCGCCGCTTGCGCGTGGTTTCCTCCCGCCGTTCGTATACACGTCCATCAAATACTACCGGGCGGCATCCTCCGGGTGCCTGTTCGTCATAGGAGAAACCGCTTGAGGATGACCGCCAAGAGCTGCACGGAAGAGATGAGAGACGGCCGCGGCGGAAAGCGGACAAGGCCCACGGCTTATCCTCACCCACTACGGATTGCGAGACGCCCGGCGAACGGATCGGGCGCGTGCGGTGCCCAGAGGTCCGGCAATATCTCAGCCGTCATCGAAGGCGTCGCCACCGAGTTTTTGGACTCGCTACGGTTCACGGGCGAGGGCACGCTGCCGCTCATCCTCGCTCTTCGCCCGGAGCTGTCGACCCAAGGCATCGCGGAGGACGACCCGGAGTTTGTCCGCCGCGAACGTCTGCAGAGCGCAGCAGAACGGCGGTTCTTCAAAAAGATCGAACCGGCGCTTCGCGGCGCGCTAACACATGTTCTGACCGTAGCGTGTCGCAGCGCTTCCGATCATGTGAACCTTCTCATGAAGACGATTTCCGACTGAATGCGAGAGAGAGCGGAAGGACATGATTGTTATGGCGGCTGGCGGCCGAACCTCACCTCGAACAGCACACGTGCAACTCCTCGTGCCTCTTACCTTGGTCGCGGAGTGATGGACCCAGACGCTCTCTCTCTGCATCTCGCCGCCAGCCGCCACCCGTCCACGACTACGCACGTCGAGGGTGGATTCAATGCCCATGCAATTCGACTCGCCATTCGATCGATGGCTGCGTGCCCACGGCATCCGTCCTCTCCGGCTGTCACGGAAGGCGAACGTCAGTCGGCCGACGATCCTTCGCATGCGAAAGGGCGGCCTTGGCTCGGCGAGAACGAGGGCAAAGCTTATCGCGGCGTGTTCGGCGCTTATCGGGCGACGGGTGACGGAAGCAGAACTCTTCGGGATTGCGAGCGCATGACCGCAGGGTGGGACTTCGCTCGGTTGCGGCACTCCATCGATAGACGACCCAAGGTTGGCGAGACCAGTTTCGATCCTGTGTCACCAAGCATCTAATCACGATACGAACATGGAGATTGGCGATGCGTCATGCAGCGAAGATCACCCTCCTTCTTTTGACGTCCTGCCTTTGTGTCTCGCCGCTCATCGCTCAGGGAACGCACGCAATCGGCGCTGTTTCGCTGAAACGCGAGACGTTCAATCCCAAAGCCGGCGAGACCGTCGACCTAGATGTGACATTCCGGAAAGCAGGCCGCGTCTCCGTTCAGGTCGTCGATCGCGACGGCTTCGTGGTGCGCTCGATCGCCGCTGCCCGGCCGGTTCAGGGGATTTGCTCCTTCGCCTGGGACGGACGCGATAGCGGTGGCCGCGTGGTCGCGGACGAGGCGTATGCGTTCCGCATCGAATGGAGGGATGGGAAGAGCCGGGAGGTGTGGTTTCCCGCGGATCGGCCGTCAGCAGCGGTCGCCATTCCGCCGCGGTACTTCGACCGTCGCAGCGGCACGCTGGCCTACACCCTTCCGCGCGCATCCCGCGTGCACATCCAGGCAGGCACCGCGGTCTTCGATGCGCACGGCAAGGCTGTCGACGGGCCGGTACTGAAGACCATCGTGAACCGCGAGCCGCGCTCGAGCGGCATGGTCGCGGAGCACTGGAACGGATTCGATGATCGCAGCGGTGTCTTCATCGCCGATCTCGAGGGATTTGCCGTTGTCATTGCGGCCGCGCCGTTCGCTGAGGGCACCGTCATCGCGTACGGGAATCACGAACGGACCTTTGTTGCGGAGACGGTAGAGCGCCACGGCATTTCGCTTTTTTCACACCGGACTGCCGGTTCGGAGCATCACGCCGGGCTTGCCACCCTCGACGATGTCTCGCCGCCTCTTCGAGCTGAACCGGTGAACGCCACCTGGTCGGCAACGGAGCGCGCATGGATCGTTCGCGGCGACGTTGTGCGTCTCCGCCTTTCGCTCAGCGGGCCTACGGCAGCGGCATTCGCGAAACAGCCGTCGCGCATCTACCGATTCATCAACGGACACCGCGTTGGAGAAACGGTACCCGTTGGAAAGATCGTCGAGGTGCCGCTCCAGCGCGACCAATCAGTACAGCGAGTCTCGATCAACTGGCGGAGCGAGTGGGGGCCGCTCGCCACCGACACGATTCGCGCCCGGCGCGCCGAAGCTGGCACCACGGGATCGCGAGGTGCCCGATGAAACGCCCGGAGATCGCAGCGATTCTCATTCTTCTACTACTTGTCTCGTCCGCAGCGTTCGCCGATTCGATCACCTCGGTCAGTCCCTCGTCCTACTACGTCTTTGACGTAGAGGAGTTCGTGACGATCCAAGGCGTGAACCTGATCGGTACCCTCACTACGCAGTGCGTCATCACGGGTCCCGCGGGCTCGTTCACACGGGATTGGAGCGGCGGCTTCCATGATCCGGTGACCGGCACTGACACGGTCTATCTCGCGATTCCCGATCAGGTACTCATGGTCACGGGCCATTACTCGATCACGGTCGTTGCAACTGACGACGCCGGCGTACGCATGATCGGACCTGGTTCCTTCGATGTGCTCGCGCGCCCCGGCCAGCAAGCGCCGCTCCTTGCCCTGCCCGAGTCGGTCTTCGCCGAAGCGACCAGTCCCTCGGGCGCGAACGTGAGTTTCACGGTGAGCGGCTACAGCTTCGTCGATCCGGCGCCGACGATCACCTGCGATCACGCCTCGGGTTCGCTCTTTCCGCTCAACGTGACCACGGTGAACTGCACCGCGACGGACAGTGTCGGCAGTGCGTCAGGTAGCTTCGAGGTCTTCGTCACGGACACCGGCTCGCCGGTCCTCCATGTACCTGCGGACATCGCGAGCAGCACGCAGGTGGTGACGTTTACTGCAACCGCGACCGATGCGATCGACGGCACAATCGCCGTTACCTGCGCGCCGGCATCGGGCGACACCTTCCCAACCGGGATGACCACGGTTCTCTGCTCGGCCACCGACGCGCATGCCAACTCTGCCTTCGGCTCGTTCCATGTCACGGTCACGCTGCCGACCTTCACGGTCAGCCAAAACGTCTACCAATTGAACGCCGCCGCAAGCGGCACCGTCACCTACACCTCGGTCGTGCCGGAGACGCTAACCGAAACGATCACTATCCGCTCGGTACGAACCGGCGCAGTGGTTCGGACGCTTGTGAACGCGCAACGTTCGCCGGCGACCTATGCCGATGTCTGGAACGGGACGAACGACGCCGGAGGAGTGGTGCCTGACGGGGCCTACCAGTACCTCGCGACCGCCGTCTCCGGATCCGGTACTACCACCTGGGACCAGAGCACGCAATTCGTCGGCGGCATTACACAGCTGCCGTACGGAAAGTGTCGCAACAGCACGGGCGCTCTCGTCGCCTGCAATGACTCATCAGTCACGTTCGATCCGTTTACGAACAAACCGCTCAAGATCAACTACTGCGTCGGCGGCGGCGATCCGCCGTCGTGCACCGGCTCGACGCCGGCCATTGTCGTCGTCAAAGTCGGCACGAGTTCGGAGGCCGATACTTCCTGCAACCCGAACGAATGCATCCTCAATGACTATCAGACCGCGGGCGCGCACGAAATCGCCTGGTACGGCCGGACGACGTCGTCCATCTACGTTCCCTTTGCGCCGTTTCTCGCCGTCATCCGCCGCGACGACAACTGGCCGAAGAACGCGGTGCTCGTCTTCGGCACGAACCCCGCGATCTCGAATCTGGCCATCTCATCGGCGATCTTCAACCCAGCCTCCGCAACCTCGATTGCGACCGGCCTCGATGTGTCCTTCGACGTGGCGACGTTCCAGTCGAGGACCGTCGCCACCACCTGTCAGTTCCGCAACACGGGCTCAAACTCGATTCTGCGGACGATCACGCTGCCCGCACAGCCAGCCGGCCATCTCACGGTGCACTGGAACGGGCGAGCCGATAACGGCGACTGGGTTGCGCCGAACGTCTACGAAATCATCCTGACGACCACCGACTCCGCCGGCAGCACCGCGACCGTGCGGCCGCTGGTAACCGTCCGATACTAGAGGGAGCGACGAATGTCATCGAGAACCTTTCGCCTCATAGCCTGCCTGATCATCGTCGCCTCACTACTCGGCGCTCGCGCCGAAGCGCAAACGACCTTCTGCCTCACGCCAACCGCTGTACCACAACCGCCGCCGCCAGACAGTCCGCCGCCGCTTTGTCAGCCTAAAGAATGCGACAGGTGCACGAAATCACCCTGCTACGTCGCAACCGGCATCTACGCGCGCGATGCCGTCGATCTCACGATACCGACCGCGGGCAGCTTCAGCCTAATCGCCTCACGACTCTATGACAGCAGCCGCATCACCGACGGTCCGCTCGGCCTGGGCTGGTCCTCCAGCTTGACGCCCCGGCTCTATTACGCGACCTATCTCTTTTCCGCGCCGAGCACCTATTCGCACGAGGCCGACGTCGTGCTGCCTGACGGGGTGCTCTATCGCTTCACGATCGATGGCTCCGGAGCGTTTTCGCCTCCTGCCGGACGATACGAAAGGCTGGTCCGGAACAGCGACGGAACGTATTCCTTGACCCTAGGCCACACCCGCAGCGTTTATGCTTTCGCCCCAGATGGTTCGCTCACGTCGCTCACCGATGACTTCGGGAACGTCATCACCTGGACCTACGACTCCGCTGGCCACGTACAGCGCGTTGCTGACAGCGCGGGCTCCGGGCGCTACATCGACCTCACATGGGGACCGGATGGACGGGTGAGCACGCTCACCGACAATACTGGGCGGCAGGTGAAGTACTACTACGACGCGAGCGACGGTACGCTCACGGGCGTGGCCGATCCCACGGTGTCCGGCAATGCGTCGCTCCGGTCGACAAACTACACGTACGGAGCCGGGCGGTTCGGAAAGGTACTCACCAAGATCTCCGACCGCTGGAATCGCGTCATCAGCGCTCTCGCGTGGTACGGCGATGGCAAATTGAAGAGCTACACCGACGGTGCGTATGACGACGGATCGCCCGAAACCTCCGCAGGTGAGAAATACACCTACACGTACAATCCCACCGCGTCAATCACGACGAAGTCGAACTCCCTCGGCACGCTTTCGTACGCATACGATGCTTCCGGGCTAGTCGATCCGTCCAACTACGTGAACGGTCAACCGTTAACGGTCACCACTCCCACCGGTGGCCAATCCCAATTCTCGTATGATGCTCTGGGTCGTGTTGCCACCGTTCTCAGGCAGGCTCCTGAGCCCCCATCATCCGGCAACGGTACCGTCGTTTGGTGGTACACCTATGACCCCACTTGGCCGGATCAAGTCGCCACGATGACGCCGAAGGATCTCACCGGCAATCCGAAAACAAACTGGGCTGGCTGGCAATATGACTACAATGCCCCCAATGCCGTGGCACCAGGTGCGCTCGCGCACGTCTGGCGGGTGCGCACCGACGGCGTCACCAAAGATATGTTCGCCTCGTACCAATACACTACACACGGTCGGCTTGCCAATGTGATGGATGACAATGGCGTTGTGACGGCCTACGGCTACAACGAAGCGAGCGACCTGACCTCCATTACATCCAGTTCGAGCGTCACCCAGCTGACCTATGACGCACTTGGACGGCCACTCACCGAAAGAGATCCCAATGGCCACCTCACAACGACCACGTATGACGCGCTGGGCCGCGTTCTCTCCGTCACCCTCCCCAAACCAAGCCCCACTTCTCCGTATGACACTGTACTGACCTATTCGTACGATAACTACGATTCCGCTACCGATCTTGTCTTTACGAACGCTACCGACGCCAATGGTCACGTCACGAAGGTCGGCTACGATGCGCTGGGGCATACGGTACAAACGGTTGATGAGGCTGGGAATGTCACTCGATTCATCTATATACATGACCTTCTGCAGAAGCTTCGCGACGCGAATGGCAATGAAACGAGCTTCGGTTATAACGCGACGCGCGAACTCACGAGCGCGACGTACCCCGACGGAGCGCTCGAGTCGTATAACCGGGCCGGCGGAGTCCTGTACGGCTACACGGATCGTCTTGGCAGAACACTTCAATACACTTACGACGGGCTGGGCCGAGTCGCGTCAGCGCTCTACCTCGGCCTCTATAATAACTTTGGCGGGCAGCTCGGCCAACGCTACATCTATGATGGCCAGAAGCTCGTTGAACTAGACGACAATCAACCAGGGTCCTCGGTCAGTGTTCACACCTACGCTTACGATAGTTCCTGGCGACGTCTGAGCGATACCATCGCCGCGGGTGATAGAAAAACCTACACCTACGCTGGAACCGGATCGCTCGTAACTTCGTACACGATCCAACCGCCGACTGGCTCGCCGCAAAGCGTTTTTTTCGGTTATGGTCCGACTGGACGCGTAACCAGTGAGACGTGGAATTGGCTCAGCGGACAATTCATCTTCAGCTACACACCGACCGGCCAATACAGCCAGATTACTTTCCCCAATAATCAGCAGCGCCGCTTCACCTATGACGATCAGGACCGCCTGACGAACGTCAGCAACATATCACCGAGCGGCGGCGTCATTGCTTCATTCGATTACGCGTATGACTACAACTGGCAGGCTGGTGACTATTCGATGCGTGGACAGCGCACGAGTGTATCCGTCATAGCGCCAAGTGCCGCGAACATTGTCAGCGGCCTCACGAAGTATTCGTATGACGCTAGCTATCAGCTCGTGCGCGCCGATTATCCTAACAACACTTTCGATGCATGGACGTATGACGCGATCGGAAACCGACTCAGTAGACGGGTGCCGAACCTTGGGTACACCCTGCCCTACACCTATTACACGAATGCCAGCGGCGGCAACACCCAACGCCTTCGCAACGACAGTTCGTACGACTTTACCTACGATGCCGCGGGCGATTTGATTACGGCGTCCGCACCCGGCGTGTCGAACGCCTACGGATGGGATCACGCAGGACGGCTCACGTCGTACGCCGGTAAAACGTACACCTACGACGCGTTCGGCCGCACGTCGTCATCGGCAAGCGGAAGCACAACGCGGTACATCAGCATGAACTGGAACACGGTAGGAGAACGCAATTCGACGACTGGCGTCGCTAACGACTACCTCTTCGGCCCCGGAATCGATGAGCCCCTCGCTAAGCGTGCCGCGAACGGGAGCATCACATACTTCGGCGTGGATGGGCTCGGTTCGGTTGTGGTCGCCACGGATCCGACCGGTTCGGTTGTAAGCTCCCTCGGCTATTCGCCTTGGGGCGAGACCTCCACCGTTCCCTTGGAGTTGTTCGGTTACGCCGGGCGCGAGGTCGGAGGCCCTTCCTGGTTCAACCGAGCGCGCCATTACGACGCGCCGCATGGACGTTTCCTCAGCGAAGACCCGTTTCGGTACGGCGCGAGCCTGAATCTCTACAGTTATGTCAATAACCGCCCGATGTTCTACACTGATCCGCTCGGTTTGGCGCCGTGGCAAAGTTATATGCCAAATCCGTGGGGATGTCAGTGGCTAACCTCCAAGTGCTATGAAGAAGTAGCCTGCTGCGCCAAGAAGTTTGACTACAATAAAGTTGGCGAAGACGATGCGGCGACTGCAGCGGTGTCGAACTCGGGGACGGCGGATCCGGTCTGGACAGAATGCTTTCAGAAATCTAAGACTTGCGGCGCGATGCTGATGAAGTGCAAGAGCGCAATGAATCCGTTTAACAAGCCTGGCTTGCCAAAATGGAGGCCGGCTTTTCAGGAACTGTGGAAATGGCTATCAGGACAGGGTTAGCCGTGCGCCGAGTATTGACCGTCGGCGTCGTGGCTGTAGCCTCGGCGCTGATTGAGTTGTGCTTCTCCATGTCCTCCATGGCATTCCGGGCGCTACCGCCAGCGCATCATGCGGAATGGATGACCCTACTCGAGGGCGTCTGCTCAGGCCGACTCCAACTTGATATCGTTAACGCGGCAATGCAATGGTACGGCGGTCCCATCGCCATCGGCGTAACCGGATGCATTGTCGGCATGGGAGCACGATTGTTACGAGCGGAACAGCCGCTCATCGTGATCGGCGTGGTCATATTTGCCATGACCAAGGGTCTCCTTGGCGCGGTGCTCGACGCACCAGTTGCATTCTCAGTCTTCTTCGCTCTGGTTTGCACGGTCGGCGGTTGTGCGCTTGCTGATTCTGGACTCACTCGCTACCGGCGATACGCGCCCAGCAGGACGTCCGAGGTGGAAACAAGTGACGCGCGCCCATGACTAGCGCCGATGACAGTAAGGGCGGCCCTGGTGCTGCGCGTCAGTCGCGGCGGTTCACCGTATCCGAACGTGTAGCGTACTTCGTTTTCGTATTTCTTCTCTCGCTAGGAAGCGTAGTGTTCGCTGCTCTGACCGGCCAGTTTGAGCTCGGGTGGAGGGTAATAGTCATCGGGGCGTTAGCAGGACTTGTCTTGGGTTGCATCGTCGCGTTCGCCGGCGAGACCCTTCGCGATCTCGTGTTCTGGTTGTTTTTTCCATAACTGACAATCTGAGTCGTCAGGCGATGCGTTTGCAAACCGCTGCTCCTGCGAGCATATCGGCGGTCGGTTGGTCGCGCGAGTAGCAGACCGAAGTGACCCGCTTCCTCCGGAGAGCCGTGTCCTCTTGGTCCCAAGGACGCACAAACCCGGAGACGCAGGCCATCAGGCAGTACTCGGTTGCGGTCTGGGTCCAGCGCAACACGGTTACGTCGAGGCTTGCGGCCCCGGGCTGGAATCTATTCTAGTCGACCGCGCTGTTCGAATATTAAAACCCTCGCGCTTGAGTGCGCGAGGGGTGCTGCATAGGTGACCCACACGAATGTTTTGGGACTTCCTGCGGTCGCCATACTCCTTTCTTGGGACAGCTGTCCCATTTCTGAATTTCCGCAGGCAGCGGACCGATAACCATCCCACCTACCGGCGGAGCCTTGTTTAAGTTGTGAAGGTGCTAGTGCTCCGAGGGCAACATGAGCACGCCGTCGTCTACGTAGAAGTGCACGTAGGGAATCGGGAAATCAGTCGTTTCGATGCGTTTGCGGAACGCCACATCGTTGCTGTCGCGGGAGCAGACGAGGACGCCGCGGCCATCGCTCACGAAGAGCTCCCACAGCTGGAACTGCCGCAGCCACGCGTCTTTCCACGCGCGGAGCTGCAGGATCGCGATGAGATCAATGAGCCAGTAACAGCGGGTACGCTCGGCGAGAAAATGTACACCTTCGGTGTAGTGGAAACGAGGGAGCCAGTGCCGGTGAAGCACCGCCGGAGCAGTGAATTGGTTCAGTTCCGCGTAGAGCGCGTTCGCTGCCGTGAGCGGGCACTGCTCATCGCTCACGACGGTAACGCTGCCTGAATGGCGGGCAGCGCGGCACCGAACGCCGGCATGCCAGCGAGGAAGGGCGCGAGCTTGGCCGTTGCCTTGAACCGAGGCACCGGGTCCAGTTCCTTGAAGGCCGAAGTGAAGGCGTTCGAGAGGCTCCACATCGTGCGCGGCTGGAACTCCTCGTACTCCGGCTCAAAGTAGTGCCGATGCACGTCCTTCGCGAGATGCTTTGGCGCCGGCAGATCGTCTTCGATGAAGGCGCGGTAGATCACGAGTTTCGCCGCAGCATCCGGCAACTCGTAACCCTTCCAGGCATTGACCTGGTTTAGCATCGGGGCGAAGTTCCGCTGCATGCGGTCGATCGCGACCGCGAACACGTCTTCGACTACGAGGTTCTTGGAGTGCTTGCGGGTCAGGGTCTGGAAATCGCCGTGGAAGGCCAGGTTGTCGCAGACGAAAACCCGGTAGCCGATGGTGATGCCGACCGAGCAAGACTTGTCGTGCGAGTTGCGGATACCGATCGAGACGCGCACGCCGTTCTCTTCGATGTCAAGAGCGAGGACGCCGAACATGCGCATGCCATCCGGCGAGACCGCGTACTGGTCCTCGACGACGTTCAGACGTCGGTAGCCGAGGGCTTCAATGAGCGAGCCGACGAGCGCAGCATGCGCGATCGGCTTGTGGGTGTCGGTCGCCTCCGGCGTCGGCAGCCCGAGGAGATTCTGGCGCCCCATGAGGGACGTACCGCAGTGGGAGACGAGGCCGGCGATCGGCCTTGGCGCAGGGATAGCGAGTTCAGTCATGCTGAAGGCTCCTTCTCTGTTGTTGGTTGGTTAGGATTTGGCGGTGTGGAAGAGTTCTTGAGTCGGTGCTGGAGGGCGACAGCGCCCTTCTTGTAAACCGTGATACACAACAGAACGTCGTGTTCGTAGACGGCCCAGTAGCGGCCGTATCGTTCGGCGCGAATGGACATCTGGATTCCTTTCTGGTGACGGGGCGCAGATGCGCAGGGTTGGTTACCGCACGGCGCGCAATCGGACAAGTGCCGTAGCAACTTGAGCGGCATCGATCATGGCGAGAAACCGCTCAGAGATGCCGGCGCGCGCGCCATCCTGCAGTTCACGCAATCCTGCGATCAGCTTCGATTCGGTAGGCGTCAGTCGTTCGAGTTCAACAAAGAGGGCTCGCTCCACACCATCGCCGAAAAACTCGGCCGGGGTGACGTTGTAGACGGCGAGAAGCGCGAGAAGCTGAGAGATCTTCATCGAATCGATGCGCTCGCCGGTTTCGAACGAACTCAGGCTCTTCTCGCCAACGCCGGAGGAGAGTCCCGCTTCTTTCTGCGAGAGGCGGGAAAGTCGACGCAGTTCTCGAAGTTTGAGGACAAGGTCCATAGGATATTCACCTCCTTTCCATCGGGAGTCGTTACGACGTGAGTGTCGCGGCGCGCGCGGCCTGGCGTTTTGGGTTCGCGGCAGCCGGCGGTGTGGTCTTGCCGCGTGCGGCACGAGCGAGCGCGCGCCGGCCGACGGTCACGGGATTGACGCCCGCGAGCCCCAGCACTTCCCGGTACACCGCTTCATGCCGCTTTTCGATCGACGTGCCCCACGAGCCGACCAGGAGATCGATGAGGAACGAACGCTTTTCCGCGGCGTTCATGGCCATGACACGTTCGCTGATGATTCGCTCTCGGTGCTTCGCGAGGTCCTGCGCGGTGCCGTCGAAGCCGTGACGCCGAAAAACCTTTTCGAAGTTCCACGGCGCGTCGGCGATGACGATGCGGAGCACGAGGTCGATCCATTCGTTGAGCCCGAGCCTTACATCGCAAAGTTTCCGCGCCAGTTCAACCGCGACCGCATCGGCGACGACGCGTTCGTCATTCGCCTTGGAGACAGGTTCCTTCCCATTGCGATTGCCGCTGCCATTGCCTTTGCCGTTCTGCGCCTGAGGTTTTGCGAACGCGTGACCGCTCGCCGCGAGTGCTTCCGCGAGCGCAGCGGTTGGATAGAGCTTCCGCACGCGATTTTCGACGAGGGTGTAGACAGTTTTGAGTTTCGCCGGCCGTGAGAGGAGCGCTTCGTAGGTGCGCGCCTTCGGGTCTGCCGGGCAGACGTCTTCGAGATCGACGTAACCCTTCGCGAGGTGATGCGGGTTGCCCTCCTGGGGGAAGGCGCGCCGCACTTCGTCTTTCGTGAGAAGAACGGTGTGGCCGTTCTCCCGTAGGCGCTTCAAGTAGTTCTCGGTCTTAAGCCGGAAGTCGCTGGGGTTCGTACAGATTGCCTTGGCCTTCACGTCCCCGAAGAGGTCGCGATTGTTCGAGGCGAGATGCGGGCAGGTAGCGCAGGCGCCGAGCGGCGAGAGCGTAGCGTCCTCGGTATCAAAGGGCGCGGACGAAAGCGGCGCCATGAACTCCTGCTCCACGATCTGCTTCGCGAGCGCATACGGAATGGGAGCTCGCAGTCCTGCGCCACCGCCATACATAGGGACGATGCGGATGAGCGCTATCTCCTGCAGCTTCGTGTCCGGGATTCGCGCGATGAGATTCGTGTAGCGCAAATCGATGAGGCCCGAGGCTAGGGCGTCCCTTACCGGTTTCGGGAGCTTCACGAGGGCGAGGGTTGCCGCGACTTCGGACGTTTTGCGCTTCACAACGCGTGCGATGTCCTTCACGGACTTTCCGCGCGCGACGAAGACTGCGTAAGCTTCAGCGCGGTCGAGCGGGGTCAGGTCGTCGCGCTGGTCGTTCTCCTCGAGCTGGATCTCCAGCACTTCGTCATCCGAGAACTCGCGGAGGATCGCGGGGATGTCGGTCTTGCCGGCGAGCTTCGAGGCGCGGAAGCGCCGCGCGCCGGCTACGATCTCATGGGATCCCTCCTTACCGTTCCGCCGGATGAGAATCGGTTCGAGCACACCGCGTTCTTTGATGCTCGCGGCGAGATCATCGAGTTTCTTCTGGTCGAAATACTTCCGAGGATTGGTCGGCGATTCGGTAAGACTGCTGAGGGGTACGACAATGCTGGTTACGGCGGGGACAGATCGGACAGCTTCAGTGGTCATTGGATACACATCTCCTTTCTTGCTCAGGTGTGAATTTTTTTTGGGGCCTCAGCGGGGAACTCCCCTCGCTGACCGCTCGCGCGCGGTTTCAGGGCGCGAGGTGGTCAACGGGCGAGTTCGTACGTAAGGCTCAAGAAGGGAGCGCGGTAACGATCGGCGCTGCGACTTTGAGTTGGGAATGGACTGCGTGTCAGCCTACTCGGCGACGTCGAATTGCACGAGACGGCATAAGTACAGCGGCGCTGTACTTTTTCTTCGCCGTCAGGCCGCGACTTCGCGCTCGGGCGCGAGCAGCGCCTGGACTGGAAAAGCGTGGAGGACCAAGGAGACCGCGTCGAAAATATCCGCGCGAGCCTGCTCCGCGTTGTAGGCCTTCCGCAGCCGCGGAACAAGCGGTTCGATCTCCGGAAACATCGCCCCGATGTCGGCGGCAACGGCGTGCTTTCTCGTTCTGCCGCGCGCTGTCCAGGCCTGCCGAACCTCGTAGCGAGAGACGCTTTGCACGGTGATACCGCGTTCCGCGGCGTGACGGGCCATGAGCCTCAACAAACGACGGATACGCGGCCTCCGTTCCGACCGCGGCGCGTCGGGATCTTCGAGGACAAGCACCTCCGCGTTGCAGCGGTCGAGGAGTTGGTCCAAGAGGGCGAGTTCGTCGCCGTCCCTCCTTCGCGTCCCCCAGTCGAGAAGCGTGCCGCGTTCGAAAAATGCAAAGGCAAGCCCGCGCGAACCGGGATCGACGCTCACGATGGAGCGTTGGTCAACGATCTGCGTCATGCGGCGATACGTTCAAGGGTTTTTCGCCGGCGCAGCCGCCGCGCCGTGTTCGCAAGGTCATCCTTATTCAAAAGGTCGCGCGCCCGCCGGCGTACGACGAATGCGGCCCGATCGTACGCGCCGCCAAGGAGTTCGGAAACCGGCTTCCCGAGAATCGCTTCGTATTCAAGGGCCACCTCTGTCGGAGGTGTTGCGCCGCGCTCATACCAAGAAACCCGTCCCTTCCACGGGCCGCCAAGGAGCGCGGCAATATCCGCCTGCGTGAGGGCGGCGCGTCGTCGTTCATTTCTGAGATAGTGAACGAGTTTTCTGGCCATCGCGGTGCATAGTAAACACCCTTAAAAGAACGAGCGAGACGGCATAAGTACAGTCTCGTCGTTACTTTTTTCCCGGCTTTGAACATAGGGATGCTCGCAAAGCCTTGCGAAACGCGGGCGTTCATTGAGGTTTATTTGGCGGCGGGGACACTTAACATAAGCACATATTGGCAAACTCGTCAAGAGAGCGCCAAAGTGCCTGTTAGGGTGATAAATAGAATTTCAAGAAGAGATAAAGACTACTTCGGTGGGTACAGTCCGGCACCGTCCAGCCGTCGCCGCGATGTTCTAGCGTCAACCCAAGGCTTTATCAAGCCCTCCACCACCTATCCGGCGTGACAAAGCCTTGGGTTGACGCAGGGTTTGCGCTCTTATTCGACGGCTGGACTCCCTGCTCGCCGAGCCTCAATGCGCCGCGTCATCCGCCGAGATCTTCAGGCTGGAATCCGAGTCTCCCCACCCGTGTCGAAGGCGCTGCAGCCACGCGAGGTTTCGGTGTCGGCGCACCGTAGTTCTCGCCCGTCATCGTGATCGTCTTTCCGGTGAACGGTTCGATGGACTCGCCATTCACGAGCGGCCGTATCCAGAACATCCGGTTGGGCAGCAGCGTGAGCTCATAGGGATCGATCGCGGGATTCAACTCCTTCACGAGCCTTGCCGCGTCGACTGCTCCGACCCGAAAGACCACCAGCGTGCCGGCGTTGCCGAGGATCGCGGTTCGGATCTCGGCCTCGATCTGGTCCATGTACTGGTTCGCGAGCACAAGGCCCACGCCATACTTTCTGAGCTCCGCAAGCATGTTCGCGAGCGCGAGGGTCGTGAAGGTCTGGAACTCATCCATGTAGATGAAGAAGTCGCGCCGCTCCTTCTGCGGGACGTCGGCGCGTCCGAGCCCGGCGAGGCCGAGCGCCGTGACAAGAAGGCCGCCGAAGAGCTGCGCCGGCGCTTCGCCGATCTTTCCCTTCGCGAGATTTACGAGGAGGACCTTGCCTTCATCCATTGCCTGACGCGGACCAAACGTGCTCTTCGAGACGGTGAGGATCCGCGAAATGAAGGGATCGACCAGGAGGCTCCCCAGCTTGTTCTCGATCGGGGTCACCGCTGAGGCGCGGTCCTTTCCGTACTTTTCGAACTCGACGGTCCAAAAACGCTTCACATGTTCGTTCGTGACGCGTTCGGCGGCCGCCTTGCGGAAATCCTTTTCGTGGAAAAGCCGGACGACATCCGCGAGGGTGGCCTCCGGCTGTTCGAGGAGAAGGAGGAGCGCGCTGCGAAGGATGTATTCGAGGCGAACACCCCAGGCATCATCGAAGATTTTCTTCAGAGCTTCGACGATCCCGTTCGCTGCGAGCGAGCGCCTAAGCGGAGCGACACCCTCCAGCGGATTGAACCCGAACGGCTGATCGGGATCGGGCACGTTCAGATAGATGAGATCGCGCTTCCGCGATTCGGGCATCCAGTCATTGAGGCGCTCCGCAAGATCGCCGTGCGGATCGAAAAGCGCGAGCCCATGTCCGGCAAGCAGGTCTTGGCGGATCATGCCTTCGAGGAGCGAGGACTTGCCGGTGCCAGTCTTCCCGATCACGTACATGTGCGCGCGCCGGTCACTTGGCCGGCTGCCGAAGGGCTTCCGCAGATCGCGCCAGTTCGTCTCGCCGATGAAGGTGAGCGGTTCTCCGTTCATGCGGCGGGAGCGTTTGGTTCTGCCTCCTCGACCGGAGCGGTGTCCGCGACATCCGTTGCGCCAGGTTCAAGTCCGTAGCGCACGTAGAGTCCCTTGAGCCGCGCCACGTCTTCCGGTCCGAGCGTAAAGAGTCCCGTCGAACGCGACGGCTTGAGGCCTAGTCGCCGGCGAACGAGCGAGCCAATCCACCGTGGCGTCACCCGGCGTTCGTACTCGGCGCCGTACCGGGCGATGAACTCAGTCGTGATGTCCTGGATCGCCAGCCGGACGTCCGGTCCCTTCGAGACCAGATCGCGGATCACCGTGAGGATTTGCGCTTCTGCAGTTTCCGAGCGCTCCTCCACCAAGTCCTCGTTGTACTTGCCGAGCGTACCGACGACCCACTCTCGCGCAGACACATCATCGATCACCGAAAAGAGAGGCCCGAAGATTTGCTGGAGCCTCGGTTCGAGATCGCGAGCGCCCGCGCGGGTTTGCCCCCGCGCGTCCTTGAAGTGCCGCAGGCGATAGAGGAGCAGCTGGTTGCGCAATGCACGGGCCTCCTCGTGGAACGTGTCGTCGAGGTTCAGCGGAATGTCGTGCCGGAGCTTGCCTCCGCGCATGTCCTCGGTGAGGCAGCGACTCTCAAGCGCCCGGTCCTGGAAGAAGCCGCGGGTCGCGACGATCTTCGGTCCGAAGACGTGATAGGCCCGCGGGTCGAATTCTTTCTTCGGGGAGACTTCCGTGCGGAGGACCGGAAAGCCTCTGGCGTTCCCGTTATTCAAGATCTTCACGATCTCGCTCTTTTCATCCGACGCACGGAAGTCTCCCTCGTCCAAAATGAGCGTCCCGCGGAACGAATCCAGAATCCGGAAGATCGGCGAGACCGTGCTCGCGGCGGAGGCGAAGATCGGGAAACGGCAGAGCGCCCCGACCGCCAGGAGAAAACGCGTCTTGCCGCTTCCGTAGCCGCCGCGAACACGGACATAGGGGACTTCGTGGAAGGCGTCGTAGATCCACGTAAAGAGGATATAGTAGATAGCAATCGTTTCGAAGTCTTCCGATACCTCGACAAAACGATGCACGAAGTCCCGGATGCGGGAGACGAGATCGGAGACCGTGCCGTATTCGGCCGGTTCGGACGGAAAGAGCACCACCCCGTGCTTCACGAGGTTGTTCGTGGCGGAGTACGGCACGAGCCGCTCGGCTGGAGATAGCTCGGTACTCGCCTCAAAGCCCCATGCCTCGGCGGTGCCCACGACGAACTGCGTTTTGCGTAGTACGGGGTCGTAGACCATCTCTACGAGTTCGCCATTCGGAAGAACGGCCGAGGCGGTCGGCATGAGGAGTTGCTTCTGCTCCGGCTGCGGTTTCTTGTCACCTTCAGCCGGTGCCATAGATTTCATTGGTGAATTGGAAGCGCTCCAGCGCGTCGAGCGCCTGGCCGAAGGTCATCGACTCCTTGTCCATGAGGAACTGCACGACGTCACCTCGGACGCCACAGACCGAGCAAGCGTAGGTGTTCGTCTCCGGATAGACGCTGAAAGACTGTTCGTGATCATCATGGAAGGGGCAGTGCGCGACGAGGCGCTTGCCCTCAGCGCGGAGCGTCGCGTATTCCTGCACGACTTCGTGAAGCTTTACTGACTTGCGGAGACCGTCGGCGCGGCTCCGGACGGATTTGTGGAAAGGCTGGAAGGCCCGAACCGTTGGCGGCGTATCAGACGGATCGGCAGGACTGGCGGCACCTGCCGCGGCATTTGCGAGGAGAATCTCGAAATCGAGAGGCGTCTTTTCCTGCCAGACGAAGAACTCCGTCACATCGCCGGCGCAGGCCGGCAGCTTCACGATACGGGCGCGAGGCAGGACCGATCGAACCTTCTCCGCCGCGGCTTCACCCGCCTTGCCCCGATTGAAGCAGATGAACACGTGCTTCACCGAGTCGAAGAGCGGCACCCACGCCTCAAGGAACGTCTCTCGTCCTCCGGTTGAGGCGACAGCTTGGAACCCGTTCGCCTCCAAGACGAGGCGATCAAACTCGTTGTCGCAGATGACGACGCGGTACGGCTTCCGCGCCAGGAGATCGCGGCCGTAGAGCTCCGGACCGAACTTCGGATCGGAGATCACCTCCGGAGCGTCGGAGATGTCGGTCGGCGCTTTGGCGTAGCGGAATCCAAGCACCGCGCGTTCCGGGCCGAAGACCGGAATCGTGATCCGCTCGCCGTTCCAGCCGAGCAGATGCCGCTCGATGAGCGTCGCGGGGATCCCTCGACCTTTGAGATAGCTCCGGATCTCCTCCGGCAGGAAGCGGTGATACCGCTCCGCGCGAGCGCGCGGGGTAAGGATTGATTTGAACATGCGCGTAACAGTAGGCGCGCTTTCTAAAACGCACGAGACGGCATATGTACAGTGGCGCTGTACTTTTGCAGTCTCGCGGGTTCTTGGAAGCCTAGCTACGCTACGGGAATGATCGAATCAACGCGAGCTGAGTTTCGCGCGGCTTTTCCGCTTCTCGACGAGCGCGAACTTCACGCTGCCTACGACCGCTTCAACCGGTACGTTCGTCTCGCCGCTGCCGTATCCAACACTGAAAACCGCGCCTCAGAACCGCCTTTGACGGAAGCCCAGACGGGAGGTAGCGTAGATGCGGGGAAGGTCGACCCCATACGAACCTTAACAAACACCGGATGAAGCAACTCTTTGCTTACATCCGTGTCTCTGACCCGAAGCAAAAGACGGGCGTGTCCCTTATCGAGCAACGGGCGATCATCGAGCGTTACGCCGAGAAGATCGGCGCGGAAATCGTGGAGTGGTTCAAAGAAACCCGTACCGCCGCCAAGGCGGGTCGGCCTGTCTTTGACCGGATGATGAGCCTCCTTCGCACCGGCAAGGCACAGGGCGTCATCATCCATAAGCTCGATCGGGGAACTCGCAACTACCGGGACTGGGCCGCGATCGACGAGCTGATCGAATCCGGCATCGAGGTCCACGTTGCGAACGACAACCTTGATCTCCGCTCCCGTGGCGGCCGCCTAGCGGCCGACGTCCAGATCGCCGTCGCCGTGGACTACATCCGAAACCTCCGCGAAGAAGCCCTGAAGGGCATTCACGGCCGCCTGAAGCAGGGCATCCTCCCGAATGGCGTGGGCATCGGCTACGTCAACACGGGTGCCGGGAAACCGAAAGCGATCGATCCGAAGAAAGGGCCGATCGTGAAGCGCGTTTTCGAGCTCTACGCGACCGGAGCCTACACCCTCCGGGATATCGCTTCCGAAGCGGGACGCCTCGGCCTCCGCAACCGCTACGGTCGCGCGCTCCGCATGCAAGAGATCCACAAGATCCTGCGAAACCCGTTCTACGCCGGCACGATCCGCTCAAAGCGGTTCGGCATCTTCGCGGGAGCGCACAAGCCGCTCGTAACGCAGGCTCTCTTCGATCACGCGCAGGAAGTCCTCGACGGAAAGTTCGTCCGGCGCACGAAGTTCCATGATTTCCCGTTCCGGAGGTTCATGCACTGCAAGACGTGCGGGCGCTCGCTCATCGGTTCCGAACGGAAAGGCTTCGTCTACTACCGCTGTTCCACGATCGGCTGTCCTACGACGTCCGTCCGTGAAGATCGCGTGGACGAAGAAATCCGCGCGGTCCTTCGCCGGATCACGCTGAGCACCAGTGAGACCGTCTTGGTTGAGCGCGAATTAGAGGTGATGACTGCCGATCAATCGACGCTCCGCAGTGCCCGCCGAACCTCGCTTAGCGAAGCGCTCGTCGCGGTAAACGCGCGGCTGTCGCGCCTCACTGATCTGCTTCTCGACGACAAGATCCAACTCCAGGAGCATGAAGAAAAGCGTCTCGTTCTTTTCGCCGAACGCCAGCGACTGGAACAGGATCTCGCCGGAATCGAGACCGCCGAGGTAGATTTAGCCGCCACCGCACGGGGAATTGTCGGACTCGCGAAATGCCCGGAAACGCTTTACGAAACGGCTGATGCCGCGCAAAGGCGCGTCCTGCTCGAAATCGTGATGTCGGACTGCATCGTAGACGGCAAAACCTTAGAGTTTTCCTTGCGGGAACCGTTCGCGACACTCGCAAAGTTCGACAAATTACAAAGCTGTGGACAGCTTTATGACACGCCTCGGACTTTTTCGCGAGAGGCACTGAGTACCTGGGGTGAAGGTTGGCCCGAAAAGCTTGTCCGCGCCCTTGATAATAGCGGATTCGCGAGGAAAATCCAGGTTGCGGCCTAACAGAGACACGGATTGGAAGACCCGCCGCTAGGCGGGTCTTCCGCTTTCTGCTATGTCCCCAATGTCTACAATGTCCGTTTTTGCACGCCACTGACGGTATCGGTGGCGACTACCACAACGTTTAGTCCATCAACGATTCGCCCTGTTCTTGTATCTTTAACCTCGATCGCATGCCGGCCCTCCTGCCGCGGAGCAGGGAACTTGATCGCGATGACACGCTTATCGTCCGCCTTGGCATGTTCGACAGGATGACCATCGATCAGAACCTCAGCCTCGAATCCAGCCTCGACGCCCGACAGGCTGAGTGACAATGGCGCTCCGGGCATGACCATTCTGGGGTCTACACCGACAATATGAAGATAGGGTTTGCCAACTATGGGGGAATGGTCGGTCCCGACTGCCCGGAGGTGTACAGTCTGTACGTTCCGCGCCAACTTCTCTTGGGGCCGTGCCGATGCCAAAGTCAGCGGCCTGCGGGAAGAGACTAGTCCTCTTACCTGGCCGTCGCGGCCGATTACCAGGCCAACGCCGGCAAACGATCTGGACCGCCTCGTCGAGGTGACAAAGCGGCCACCGGTGTAACCACGCTTCCGGGAGGAGTGGGTGATCTGCACTGCGGGCGGAGACGAGCCGCTGATACTGCGCCAGCCTATCGTCGCGCCCGGGGTGATGAAGATCTCGACCAGCCGCCCCGCTTCCATACGCGCGCCTTGAAGCGTTCCATTGAGAACGACGAGCGTGTGATCCAGTGTCTTGATTTCTGACGGGTCTGGAACAGGTTCAGCGCCGCGTTCGAGTTCGCGCGGACTAAAATCGCACCGAGGGCAGATAAAGCGCGGCGGAGGCTCGAAATAGAGATGGGCTCGCCACAGGCCCCGTCCCTGTGTCGAAACGATCAGATCGTCGTAATCGATCCATTCGATCGAGGAGACAAAGGTCGCCCGCTCCGATCCGGGCATTTTCTCCCAACTCACACCCCGGTTCCGAGAGACAAAAACGCCGGCGTCGCGCGCGCCGAGCGCCACCATATTCGCGTCCAGCGGATTGAACTCAATGGCCCCAACGCTGAGATACCTGTTGTCATCGAACAGGAATTCGCCATTTTGGGTAACCAGCGCGGTCATATCGGGTCGCGGAATCCAAAAATCGCCTCCGTCCTTGGTCTCCTTCATCTCATGGTTGGCTAGGTCCGGAGCAAACAGATGGTATGGGTCGCCTGGATCGACGGCGAACACTTCGCGCGGATTGTAATGTTCCCTATTCTGGGCGAGGCTGCCGAATGGACTCGCGGCTGGACTGCTAATACCGACAGGAGGCAATGCGCTCATAAGGGGATAACGCACACTAGCGCCAGCGCTCGTTCGTTCGATCCGCACCAGGCTGTGAACCTCCGCTTTCGGGACGGTATCCCAGTCGATGCGGATCGGCACATACAAAACTGGCTCGGCCTGAAGGGCGGTCCATCCGAGCCTTGCGGTATCGGCCGGAGCAGCCGGAAGCTTGGCGTAGGTAGTCCAGTGTGCGCCTAGATCTCTAGTTTCGGCGATCGCGTAGGAACCATCAGATGCTAAATATGATTGGAAATAATGACTGTCTCCGGCGATGACGGGTGCCATTCTATCGTCGCCGAAAGCGTTCGGCCATAAAATTTCCTTAGCTAGAGCGCGTTCTGCCAACATGTTGCTGTAGGGGTACGCCAAATCTCTGCGAAACGTTACGTGAGCATGTCGTTCGTTGGGGATGGCAGGTTCGGCTTGTATGTATGCGCCTTCGTTTTCAGTTTCAACACGCCAGCTCAAACCATTGTCCGTTGAGGCGTGGAAGTGGTTGTCATGCGTGCCGAAATATAGGTCGATCTCTCCAAGTTTGTTCTTCGCCCTCAATACAGCGTCGATCTTCTGGTGGCGCACCTCAGTGATCTGCAAGGCGTCATAGCCAGCCGCACCACCACCGATCGGGCGCCATTCCAGGGTACCGTCCAGATTCATGTTCTTGAAAAGGGCGAGGCCGCCATCGCTGGCAAGAAGCCAAGGCATATTGTAAGGTTCAGGCTGGAAGGCAATATCGCGCGTGTCTCTGTGCCAAATGTGGCTTTCATCCGACATAATCCAATTACCGTCATAGACGAGCTTATCGTCAGCGCCTAGCGTGGCAGTCGCGGAGTAGAGATCGCATCCGTCGCCATGGTAAAGCCTGAAGCCGGTTTCGCCGGGAGGCGCGGCGCGCAGCCGCGCAAAAGGTATACCGCCGCAACGGCTGCTGGGATTCGTTGCCTTGTGTACCAGCTGCCAGAAGTCGGGGGAACCGGCTTTTTCACTGGCCCATAGCTCGCCTGCATCATTCGCGTAATAGGCAAGGAAGGGTCGGCCGGGTACGGTACTCAGTGCGTGCCCCTTCGAAGTGGCCTCAAAAAATGCCGCCGATCCGGATGGATTCCATGTGTCAGTACATTGGAGTAGTTTCAATACCTGCGACTGTGGACGGCCGCCGCCGTGACCAGAGGCAAGAAGAACATGGTTATCAATCGCGGCTATCGAAACGTCTTGTACACGAGTAGTGCTGAGAGGAGAGCCGCACGATGTCCAGGTCTTCCCCTCGTCGGTGCTTTGGACGATGCCGGAGCTGGTGGCGATATAAATGGCGTTTTCATCGGGCGCAAAGGCGATCTCGCCGGCTCCGAAACCAGCATCGGACGAGCCGTGTACATGCGTCCAAGACGTGCCGCCGTCCGTACTGCGCCAGATACCGCCACCGTTCACGCTGTGGAAGTCCGCAAGCGCGGTGGCCAGCAACACATTGGAGGCCTTCGCCGCAGGAACAGGCGGAACCCAAGCGACGCCCATCGTCATATATTCGTGGAGACCATCCAAATGGCGCCAGTGGACGCCGCTGTCGGTGCTTAAGAACAGGCCCCCGGACTCGGATGCCACCGCGATAGTGCGCGGGTCGCCGGGATTCGGCGCAATGGTATTCGCTCGCCCCCCTTCCGGAACAGTGGGTTGGAATTCAGCGAAAGCCCATTTGAACCCAGCTGCCTGCGCCGGGCTCAATGCATAGATTGCCGCTAGGGCCAGCAAGGCCGCGAAACGTCGCATCGTCGTCGCCTCCCTTCGAGATCGTGCCCACAAGTCGTTCCTTGGCTCATCCGAGCCACTTCTGCTGATGAGAGTGCCGCGTCGCCGGAATTCCCGGTCTATTTCGTGCGCGCTATCCTGCACTTTCTAGCGCGGCATGAGTATCATTTAAGTCACCCCACGAGCTCCGCAACGGCGGGTACTGAATCCCCCAATATCGGAAAGGGCCTGACGACAGAAACACCACGAAAGGAGTACTATCGCCATCCTTTGACGGACTCCTCTAGCAGTTCTAGAATTCAAAGGTAAGGCTTCCCTCTAACATCCCTCCCTATGCCCCAAGTTTTCGCCGCGGATTCCGCGGAACCCATTTCCGAAGCAGAACTCCGATCACTGATTGCCAGGCACCTGCCGGCTTGGCAGCAGGCCTGCGACGCCGATGACGCAGAGTCCATCGTCCTTCACGAGGCGTCGTTCGGCAGTTCGACCCCTGAGCTGATCCTCTTTGCCTGTGCGATCAAGTACGCCGCAGCGAAGGGTAAACACGTCCATGTGGCCACCGGACCGGGAAGGACAAGGCGCGCGCCCGAGATACTACTGCCCGACGCCGCGTTGGGATCGGTGTATCGGGAAGAGATTCCTCTCAAACGGCGCGTTACTGTTCGCCGCGGCAGTGCGAAAACACGTACGAAGAAGTAAGCGTACAGTTCTCACTGCCAAACCATGAAGCTATCGATCTTTCGGTTGGCGCCATGTCGGAGCCGCCGAGTTGCCGCTCCTTGCCCGCGGCAAAGGCGTGCAGACGATCAAGTTCCACAGACGGAACTCTTCCCGGAGAAGGTCGGTCGGCGTTGCCATTTTCGGTATGGACGGGACCCTCGTAATCCACGCCGGCAGACACCACACGAATATCGAGGGCAGCACCTCGCGCCCTACTTCGGAAAACGCGGCCTCAAGCTGCCGCGGGGGTTCCACAATGTATCAGCGATACACGTCGAGACGGAATCGCGTAATTTCGATCTTGCCCATACGGCCGAAGGCTCAAAAAGCGGTCGCGATGGTCGTCATTTCCGTGACATTCGGAACTCGCTTCTCTCTCGGAAAGGGGCAGCCATTCGGAATGTTGAAGCGACAGCGTCTGCACTTTCCAACGTAGTCGGGCGGGCGCGGAACTTCCGCGCCGCTGAGAAGCGCCCATGCGTGTCTCAGCCATCGCTCAGCGTCGGCGGCATCGACCGGCGTGGATTTGTCTAGGCGTTCGTTCGATTCCGTGCCGACGACAATGACACGGGCTGATGGTTTCCTCCACAGCACGGCGTACAGATTCCCCTGAATCCGCTTTGCGGGGAACCTGAGCTGAGGAGAACTGCTTGACGCGAACTCCGTCACTACGTCGCCGCTGATACCGTCGGGACACCCGATGACGAAGAAGTGATCAAACTCGAAATGGCGGCGAATGGGAATAATGTGCTTATAGGGTCGCTCATTTGTCAGCCGGATTTCGCGGATGAACAGATTTGAGCCCGTATCGCTCTCTTCAAATAAGTATGAGCCGTCGCCCAGCAGTTTGATCGCTCTGGTTAGGCCAACCGGAACTTCTTTCGCGCGTACTACTGCACCAAAACCGCCGCCGCCCAATGCGTTGATGCGATGCACTCCATCAACCGGCGTGGGCGTCGATCCGTTTCGGTCGACGATTGAGTACCGATCATTTATTTTGAGTGACTCAAGTTGTAGCTTGGCCACCCACTCGCCGTCGCGGTCCTCGACGTATATCCGCACTGAAGCCATTCGTTCTCTCCGTGGCGCAATTGTTACTCAGGCGGCACCAAAAAGCAAAAACCCTGGCGATTCGCCAGGGTTTTACCTTTTATCCGCCAGCAACCGGAGAACTACTGGCGCTTCAATTCATGCCCGCAGAAGCGGCAGTCCGAACGAAAGGCTCCGCTCTCGTCGCGTTGCACGGCGTTGTCGCTTTGACAGTTGTCGCACACGATGATGATCACGTTTCCCACCTCCATGTCGAAAGGCGGCTGAGGTTCGGCTTCCGCGCGGTTATTGGCTGCATACGTTGTCATGGCTATTCCTCCAGTTCAGTCTTATTGTGAGTTGCTTGTAATATCTTACGGCAATAAAGACATATTGTCAAGAGCCCTTGTCAAGAGCTGCGACTCTCGATGAGGCCTCGTCAAAATAGATCTCCCTGGACCAACTTGCGAACGTTAGGCGGCACGAAACCCGGCCCGAGAGAGCCTTTTGGTAGTCCGCAAAGCGGCTCCATTTCCGACGGTGGAAAAGGCACTCTTTGGGCCAATTCAGTCGGCGAGAACATCGCGACGACGGTTTCGACCGCTTGCCGAAGCAGCCGCGGCTCTTCCGGCGAGATGACTTCATCCAGCGGCTCGCCGCTACGAGCGTACCCGGCGCTCGAATACTGTTTATATAGCTGCTGAATTCGCTCCGAACCTATCACCTCAAGATCGCCAGCCCGGTGAATCAACATCTTGAGCGATACTTTCCAACGGCGTTTGATCGGTATTAATGACGAAAGCGTCGCGCTCGGTAGCACCTCTTTGACAAATCGCCTCCTAGGAATAAGCAGGGCCGAGCCGAATCGAAACGCTTCCTCCTCCAATTCTTCCAGGTGAGCAATAGATGGATCGAGCTCGCTGTGCAGGATTAGGTGACCGAGCTCGTGGGCAATGTCTAGACGCTGACGGACCGCCGGCCGATTTGCGTCAAGGACGATCACCGCGCGCTTCGGACTCATCCAACATGAAAAGGCGTCGAGCTGCCGCGGAAGCAAGTCCATTCTTGACACGACGACCCCACGCCGCTCTGCTTCTGCTGCAATGTCACCGATCGGATCGTCGCCGAGTCCTGCTTTCGCCCTGAACTCTTCGGCAATACTCTCAATATCTCTCATCCGTAAAGGTCGCTCGCAGGCCGGCTGGTGCAGTTCTGTGGGTGCTAAGGAAAAGTAGGTTTCGATGATTTGGATTAGCTCCCGTAGCCATTCCAGTCGAGTCAGCGCTGCCTCTCGCGCTCGCTTCGTCGTAGTCCGAAGAGAACGGAACCACACAGCAGGCGGCTCGGCGCCGGCAACGATCGGAGCCATGAAATAGCTATTCGGCAAGCCCAAGGCACCTTCGATGTCAGCAAGAATGCTCGGTCCGGGCGTTTGATGGCCCAACTCATACAACGATACCGACTGTCGAGAAACGCCGAGCCTGCTCGCCAGTTCTGGGGCTGAAAAACCTCTGGCGACTCGGGCTTGTCGTAGACGGCCCCCGCAGAAACCTGGTGTGCCAGGCCTCATCGCGCTTCCTCGGGGAACGGGCTTAACATGTCAAGTTAAGGTAGGTTTACTTGGCTGATTTGTCAAGTTATCAGTTCTGGAAACTGCCATCGAGTACGCAAGACAGAGTTGCAAAAGCCCCCCTAGCCACGTCCAGCCCGACGCACTGGGGACGAGCGCACGCCGCTGATGACCACTACCCGCGCGATCACCGTCCTGGACGCTGCGGTGGTGTCAACCTCTCCGAGAATTAGTCGCGCTCGGTCGAGGTGTGTTTCAAGGAAACGCGCTTCCGCTCGATCGAGGAAGACAGTGCCCAACGAGCCCCCTCCCCGCGGCAAAACGTCGCACGGCAGGAAAAAGCGCGCTTCCGTCACTCCTATCTGCAGAAGCCCTTCTGTCCGAGGGGAAATTACTGCTTGGAGGTACTTCGACGTGGCTGACGACGTGCTTCTCGCCCACTGGTACAACCGCTTCGACGAGTTCTCGTTCTCAACCCAAGAGTTCTACGAACGCCTCTCCGAGGAGCTGCATCGGCGGAACATGCCGGACACCGCGCTCACGCGGGTCTCGTACCCCGAAGGCGGGCTGCTCTCGGCCCACCGCGACTACTACCGCGTCGCGCGCGGCAAACACGCCTTCGTCCTCTGCGCCGCCCCATTCGGTATCGATTTCTTCGTGTCGTGGTGGCTCCTCGAATCGCCCGGCTGCCTCTCCGGATGCATCTCGATCGTCGTGCCCTGGCTCTCGCTCTTCGCTCGGAAAACCACGTTCTACGAGGAAGACACCACAATCATCTTTCGCGACGCGGTGCATCAGGCAGTCTTGAACACGATCGACGGTATTTTCAAGACGCAAGACAAGAAGTTGCCCGAGTTCGACCGCAAGCCCGTCTCGCGAACACGGTTACTCTAGGTAGATGCCCTGGCGATCCGTCGAAGACGAACTGCGCGAGCAGTTCTACGGATGGGAGATGTGGGGCCGCGGCTGGGCGGCGTGGCCGGAGCCCGTCCACCTTGAGCCGCCCTTCCGCCCCTTCGACGGGCATTTCATCAAAGCGCGCCCGCAGGTGGACGACGGCCGGCATCACACGGCTTTGAGCCGCCTCGCGGCATGGGTTCGCGGCAAGCCGACTGATGACGCGGCATCAACCGCGCTTGCACCCATTGAAGACGAACCGGAGCCCGAGCCGCGGTACCTCGACACCAACGACGAACTTCATTCCTTCATCCTTCACGTTCCGCGCGAACGGGTGATCCGACCTGACGCGATGGCGGCGTTTCTTTCGACGCTGCATGCCTCGCATATGCCGCTCGCATTCGAGGTTGTGGGGTCAGAAGGGAACGTCGCCGTGCAGATCGCCGTTCGCGCTCGTGACGAGCGACTGCTCCTCTCCGCGCTCCGCAACCACTTCGCGGACGTGACCGCCGTGCCCGGCGATCTTCTCGTCGAGACGTTTGTCCGCGTAGATTTCCCTGCGATCGGCGTCTTCGAATTGGCGCTCCGTCGCGAGTTCATGCTGCCGCTCACGACCTTCAGGAGCTACGACCCTGATCCCCTGATCGCTATTGTCGCCGCGCTGGAGGATACTGGAGGCGAGGACGCCGGAGCCGTGCAGATCCTCTTCGAGGGCACGCAGGCGCCTTGGGCCGAGAGCGTCTTCCGCGCCGTGACAACGAACGACGGGGACGACTTCTTCGAGGACGAAGCCGGCATCGCGAAACTCGGCAAGCAGAAGGTCATGCAGCCGCTCTTCGCCGCCACGCTCCGGGTTGTCGTGACCGGCGAGGACGAGCCGCAGGCCCGTTCGCGTCTCGCGCGGATCGCGGGTGCGCTCGCGCAATTCGAGAACCCGGCTGGCAATCAGTTGTTCACGTTGAACGACGAAGTCGAGTTCGACCCCCACCTCGACCTGCTCACCCGGCTTTCCCACCGGAGCGGGATGCTTCTCGGCCTCGATGAGCTGTCCTCGTTCGTCCACCTGCCCTCAGCATCCGTCCAGTCCAAAGCGCTCGTCGGGCGCGCCGGACTTCGCTCGCACGCGCTTCCGGCGGCCGAGGAGCGCGGCCTTTACCTCGGCGTGAATCGCCATGCTGAAACCGAAAGGCCGGTCTACCTCACCCTCGATCGCGCCCGCCGCCACGTACACGTCATCGGCGCATCGGGCAGCGGCAAATCCAACCTCCTCCTCCAACTCCTTCTTGAGGACGTGAAGCAGGGCGGCGGCATCGCGCTCCTCGACCCGCACGGCGACCTCGTGGACGATCTTCTGGCGCGCCTTCCGGATCACCGCTTGGATGACGTGATCCTCTTCGATCCTGCGGACACCGAGTTTCCGGTCGGCTTCAACGTGCTCGCGGCGCACTCCGACTTGGAGAAGACGCTCCTCGCCTCCGATCTCGTCGCCATTTTCAGAAGGCTTTCAACATCGTGGGGCGACCAGATGCACGCCGTCCTCGCGAACGCGATCCAGGCATTCCTTGAGTCCAAGCGCGGCGGCACGATCGCCGATCTTCGGAAGTTCCTCATTGATCGCGAATTCAGGGAAGAGTTCCTGACGACGATTCCGGACGAGGAGATCACCTACTACTGGCGGAAGGAATTTCCGCTCCTCTCCGGCCGACCGCAGGGACCGATCCTCACGCGGCTCGATTCCTTCCTGCGGCCCAAGCTCGTGCGCCAGATGGTCGTGCAACGCGAGAACAAGATCGACTTCCGTTCCGTCATGGACAACGGGAAGATTTTTCTCGCGAAGCTCGCGCAGGGCGCGATCGGCGAAGAGAACGCGGCGCTCCTCGGGAGTTTCCTCATCGCGCGCTTTCACCAGACCGCCATGAGCCGCCAGGACATGCGAGCTACCGAGCGCCGACCGTTCCTCATCGCCGCGGACGAGTGCCAGCACTTCGTAACGCCCTCTATGGCCTCGATCCTCTCCGGCGCCCGCAAGTATTCGGTGGGGCTTGTGCTCGCGCATCAAGACCTGACGCAGCTTCAGCGGAAGGATGGCGAAGTCTATTCGTCGCTCACGGCGAACGCCGGCACCCGGATCGTGTTCCGCGTCGGCGACTCCGATGCGCGAGCACTCGCCGATGGCTTCGCGAACTTCACCGCCGAAGACCTCCGCGCACTTTCTGTCGGAGAGGCGATCTGCCGCTATGACCGCGCTGACCACGATTTCAACTTGGCGGTGTCGCTTGTCGAGACGATCGACGAGGATGCGGCGTTAGCGAAGCGCGCGTACATCGTCGAACGCTCGCGTAAGAAGTACGGCCAGCCCCCGAGCGAGCGCGAACGGGTGAAGGACGCCGCGCCAGCCGATACGCTTGTTTCGGAGCCCCAAGCGCCAGCACCACTCAAGCCAAAGGCCGACGCTCCTTCGAAAGCGCCCGCACCGCCCTCCGAACCCGCTACGCCGTCACCACCGGCGCGGCGCATTCCAGTGAAGCGCGAACCCCTGGAGGAAGCGACACTCGGGCGCGGCGGCGCGCAGCACAAGTACCTGCAGGAGCTCGTAAAGCGCTTCGCGGAAGCGCAGGGCTACCGCGCCACCATCGAGAAGCCGACACCGAACGGCGGCAGCGTGGACGTGGCGCTCGACCGCGCGGATGGATCGATCGCCGTCGAGATTTCCGTAACTTCGACGACCGCTTACGAGAGCGGCAATGTCGCGAAGTGCCTCGCGGCAGGGTACGCGCGCGTGGTCGTGCTCGCGGCAGAGCGCCGCCGCCTAGACGCGATCGCGAAAGTAGTCCGGTCCTCCCTCCTCCTCGACTCCGACCGAAGCCGCGTCGATTTCCTCCAGCCCGAGGAGTTCTTGACCTATCTCAGCGCGCAGACGCCGCCACCGCCCTCCGAAGAACAGGTCGGCGGGTACAAGGTCAAGGTGAGCTACAAGAAACCGACTGACGAAGACGCGAAGGCGCGCCAGCGCGCAGTCACGGAAGTCATCGCGCGATCGGTGAAAAAGCTGGATTGAAAGGAAGTTATGGTGATCGCTCCATATCGCTTCGTAGGGGTGAGATCAATTGCAGACTCATCGGTCAACAAATAGTTCGTTGATGAAGTTAAGCTCCCGGTCGCACAGGGCTTGGAAAGGTGTCGCACTGGGTTTGTAACCGGTCTTCGTGATCGTAATCGTACCTACGCCGCAGGGCGTGTTGCGGATCAGGACCTTTCCGGCGCCATCCGTCAGGCTAGACAACGGTTGACCGGCCGCCGTGTTCCACGTGACGGTCGCTTGGGCGACCGACGCGCCGGCTGTCTCACGCACATGCGCAGTAATGCTTGTAAGCTGCGCTTTGAGCGGGACGTCGTACGACGCGTAGCTGTCGCAATTCGCCGGCGCATTCATACGCACCGTTCCGTATCGTCGCGAGAAAATCGTGAATGGTGCGGTTTGACAAAGAACGTTCGTCCAACCATAGCCGCCATTGTTGTCCGCCACGGCCGGCAGCGTGCCCCAAGAAACCACCGCCTCGGTGATATTGCGCTTGCCGTCGAGGTTTTGCGGGTCGGTAAGCTTCAGGAACACGTTCGCGGCGCTCGGCTGCAGCGTCACGTTGACCGTTGGAAAGGGCAATTGGTCGCAAGTAGGAGCGATCTGCGTCGAGAATGCCTTAAAGCCGTCCTTTTGGACAGTCAGCGTTCCTGGATTGCAGATGCCGTGGAATGTGTATCGGCCTCCATCGGCGGAAACCGCGCTAGCCTTGCCGTCGAGCGACAACGTCGCGCCAACGATCGTGTCGCCAGCCGCGTCGGTAACGGTGCCGGAAATCTGCGTGTCCACCAGAGAAAAGTTGACCTCGGTCGGGGCGCTACAGGCGATGTTCACAGGTTGTCTGCTCCCGCGAAACTTTGCGGCCGTAGCGACAGCGTCAAGACCTTGACCACATGACGCCAATGCCTCGACAGAGTATTCGCCGAGGGTGTTGGTCGGCCCGCTCATCCTTCCGCCTGCCGTCACGGTCGCGCCGACTATAGGTTGTGCGTTCTCATCCGTGACTCGTCCGTAGACGCTCGTGCCTTGGGGAAGCGGCGGAATTGAAAGGTCAAACGTGTTTGCAGCACCACACTTAGGGTTGAAATCGCGCCGACTGTTGCGGAACCCAGGCGCCTGTACGAGGAATGGCGCAGGGCCGCAGCCCGACGCAACATCGAAGCCGCCATCGCTCCGAATCGGAATGGAGATGCGGCCCAGCGTGACCGTACCTTGCGTTACGATGTCGCCGCTGAACGCGTTCGTGACATGGCCGGAAATAGTCGTCGGAAGCGGATCGAGCACGAGGTCAAATAGCGCGGTCTTGCCGCAATCCGGGGTCACATCCTGCCTGAATGGAGCGTAGCCGGGCGCGGCCACCGTAAGCGTCCCCGGTGCACATGCAAAGGCGGTGATGGCGAACACCGTCGCGTTGAGTCGCAATGCTTTGATGCCGCCGAAGGTCACGGTAACGTCTGTGGGCGCGCCGCCGTACTTTGCGTCCGCTACCGTTACGAAGATTGCCGTCTTTTCCGGACGCAGCCCGATCGAGACCGCATTGGGTTGGGCGCATGACGGCGGGTAGTTGCGTTGCGTCGACTGAAAGCCGTTTGCCGAGATCACAAGCGGCGCCGTGTGGCACGTAATACTCGGAAAAAGCGCAACGCCCGCGTTTGACGTCAAGTGCGTGACTCCGTCGAAGTTCACGCTGATGCCGGCTAGAAGCGCCCCCGTCTCGGCATCGTTCACTGAAACCGAGAGCGACGTTGGGAGGAGCGTAAGAGATGCGTTCACCTGGTTCGTAATTCCGCAGACCGGCGAATACGAGACGTCCGAAGACTGGTAACCCGGCGCCGTGATGTGCAGCGTGTCGTTCTTGCAGGTGATGTTCTGGAGGAGATAGGTACCTGCCGTGATCGTCGTTGCGCTCGCCCCCGACGACGTGGTCACCACGGCTCCCGCGATCGGCGTACCTTTGCTCGCGTCCGTCACGGTACCAGTAAGATTTGTTGGACCCAATATTGGATCGAGAGCCACGTCATCGAGTTCGAAGATCGTGGACGTTGCTGAACCGCTCTGGCCGCGAAACCGCAGCGTGATCCGCTTGCCAGCGTAAGCGGCGAACGAGATTGATCGGCGCGTCCATGTCGTGCCGCTGTCATGGTTTGAGATCGTCATCGCCGTCTCGAGCAGCACACCCTTGTCCGAAACGATCTCGATCGCGAGAGTGCTTCGCACGGGTGCGGTTGGAAGTTCCTTCGTGGTGACGACGCTCCAGAAACTCATGGTGTAGGCAGGCGTTGGCGGGAGGGTTATCGCCTGGGAGATTGAGCTTGCGTTGGGAACCAGCCCGATCTGAGGACCGACATTGCAGTACGCGAAACCTTCGCCGGTATGAGCCTTGAGGCCGCCCTGCGGCGGAGCGGTGAAACTCGCGAGGAAGCGTCCTTGGATCGTCCAGCCCGATAGTCCTTTTTCAAAACCGCCGTTCGTGAACACCGGTTGTCCGTTTGCTATCCCTGCCAGCGCGAGAACTGCTATCCAAGACATTCGCATCATTCGCATGTCGTGCCTCCAGTGATCCAAAACAAAACCGCCGCCGGTTGGCCCGGCGGCGGTTCAGAGAGATCGACTCTATGGATCGCCGCCTATGGCTCGGGATTGACCTCGATAAGGTTGAACCGGTTGTCGGTGGCGTTCATGAATTAAGCATGCACCTTCTGCCGCCGCTTCGCAACCTCCGCGAGAAAAATGGCGATACGTTCACAACGTCGTTACAGAGTGAGCCTGTGCCTCGGATGACGAAGTTAGAGTCGCCGACGCTGTGGACCCGCGGCGCTAGGCGACGGCGCCTCGCCTTTGCTTACGAGGCAGATTTTGGTGGCTCGACGAGTAAAATAGCTTCCGGAGGACATCGAATGAAACCCGCTCTTTCTGAGGCAGCGAAGCGCGTCGGAATTTGGATTCGGGTCTCGACGGACGACCAAGCCCGCGGGGAAAGCCCCGAACACCACGAGGCGCGAGCGCGCATGTACGCAGACTCGCGAGGCTGGACCGTGGTCGATGTCTACAACCTCGCCGGTGTCTCCGGAAAGTCGGTCATGGACCATCCAGAGACGAAGCGGATGCTCAAAGACATGCGCGCGGGCCGCATCACTGGCCTCATCTTTTCGAAGCTTGCGCGCCTCGCGCGGAACACCCGCGAGCTGCTGGACTTCGCGGATCTCTTCAAAGCCGAGGGGGCGGACCTCATCTCGCTTCAAGAAGCCATCGACACCTCGACTCCTGCCGGACGCCTCTTCTACACCATGATCGCGGCGATGGCGACTTGGGAGCGCGAGGAGATCGGCTCCCGCGTCGCGGCCTCCGTCTCCGTCCGTGCGAAGCTCGGCAAGAAGCTCGGCGGACAAGCGCCTTTCGGCTACCGCTATGAGGGTCACGATCTCGTGCCCGATCCGAAGGAGGCGCCGGTCGTGCGCAGGATGTACGAACTCTTCGCGGAGCACGGCCGCATCCGCACCGTCTGCCGCCTCCTCAATGACGCTGGCCACCGGATGCGCAAAGGCGCGAAGTTCGGCTACACCACCGTGAACCGGCTGCTCACCGACTCAACGGCTGTCGGCCGCCATCGCGTGAACTACGCGAAGAGCCTCGGCGACAAGAAGCGCTGGCACCTGAAGCCGGAGTCCGAATGGATGTTCCATCCTGTCCCGCCGATCGTCTCTGACGACCTCTGGAACCGGGCGAATGCGGCCCTAACCGAACGCCGCTCTACGCGCAAGCCGCCCGCGAAGAAGCCTGTCCAGCTCTTCGCGGGCGTCGTCTACTGCGACTGCGGCGGCAAGATGTACGTCCCCGCGAACACGCCGAAGTACGTGTGCTACACGTGCACGAAGAAACCGAAGAACAAGATCCCGATCACCGATCTGGAGAACGTCTTCCACTCCCAGCTTCGAGACTTCTTCTTCTCGCCCGCGGAGATCGCGAAGCATCTGGAGAATGCCGACTCCACCTTGAAAGAGAAAGCTGACCTCCTCGCTTCGATGGAAGCCGAGGATGCGAGGCTCAAGACCGAAGCCGAGAAGCTCTACCAGCTCTACCTTGCTGACAAGCTCTCGGTCGATTCGTTCGGGGAGAGACATCGTCCGATCGAAGAGCGATTGAAGCAGCTTGGAGACGAGATTCCTCGTCTTCAGGGAGAGATCGACTTCCTCAAAATTAACTACCTTTCCTCATCCGAAGTCGTATCAGAAGCCCAAGACCTTTATTCAAAATGGCCGTCCCTTCCTTTTGAAGAAAAGCGAAGAGTCATCGAAAACATCACCGAAAAGATCGTGGTGGGCGACGGCGATATCTCCTTAGAACTCTGTTACCTTCCTTCTTCCGCAGAACTCCTGTCAAAAGAGCACCGCAACCTCACGGATTGAGTGCAGCGGCCAGCGTGAAGCGCGACGGAAACGTCAGCGTGCGATGCACGCGAGCGATCGTGACGTGGCCATCCTCCATCGGCTGTCGCAGCACTTCGAGCGTGGCGCGATGGAACTCCGCCAGCTCATCGAGGAACAGAACGCCGTTGTGGGCCAGGCTCACCTCGCCCGGCCGCGGCAGCGACGAGCCGCCGACCAGACCTGCGGTCGAGATGGTGTGATGCGGCGCTCGAAATGGCCGGCGCGCGATCAGGCCGCCGCCCGGCGGCAGCGTGCCGGCGACGGAGTGGATCTTCGTCGTCGTGATCGCTTCGTCGAGCGAGAGAGCCGGGAGGATCGACGGCAGCCGGCGCGCGAGCATCGTCTTTCCGGAGCCCGGAGGTCCGATCATGAGGAGATTGTGGCCTCCCGCGGCCGCGATCTCGAGAGCGCGCTTGGCCTGCAACTGGCCGCGGACGTCGGCGAAATCGGGCGCTTCGCGCGACGGCTCGGCTGCCGGCGCGGAGACCGCGCGAAGGACGACGTTCTCCCCCGTCAGATGTCGCAGCAACTCCGGCAGATGTTGGACGCCGGCAACGCGTACCGACTTCACAGCCGCGGCTTCGCTGGCATTGCCGGCAGGAACGATCAGCTCGCGCAAGTCCGTATCGCGCGCGAACGAGGCGGAGATCGCCAGCGTGCCGCGCACCGGCACGAGCATGCCGTCGAGCGACAACTCCCCGACGAATACGCGGCCGGCGAGAGCTTCCTGCGGCAGCGCTTTCGCCAGGACGAGAATGCCGATGGCGATGGGAAGGTCGAAGGCCGACCCTTCCTTCTTCACATCGGCGGGCGAGAGATTTACGGTGATGTGGCGCTGTGGCAGCCAGTAGCCGCAATGGCGCAGAGCGGATCGGACGCGCGGATACGCTTCGCGAGCGGCGGCATCCGGAAGTCCGACCAGAGTGAAGCCAGGCTGCTCGGCTTTGCGAGCATCGACTTCGACGACGATTCGTACTGCATCAATCCCGAGGGTCGCGGCACTCCATACCTTGGAAAGCATGGCGGGTAGCGACCACGCGGAAGTCCCGCACCGAGGCTACCTCGGAGATCGAGCAGATGGCAAGCGGTGTGATACAAGGCGCCGCCGGAGGCCAAATGCGAATCGTCATTCCCCATCACACGGACAAAGCGACCGCGCGCCGCAAGATCGAGGCGCGCCTGCAGGATCTTCTCGGGCAGCACGGGCACTACCTCAGCGACATCACCCAGCATTGGGAAGGCGATCGTCTTGTCTTTTCGGGAACCGCAAAAGGGTTCAAAGCGAACGGCTCGGTGGAGATCACCGATTCCGAGGTCATCCTCGACGGCAAACTCCCGCTGATTGCCAAGCCGTTCGAATCGCGCATCAAGAGCACCATCGAGCGCGAGGCATCGACGATGTTTGCGGTGTAGCGCGCGACGCGTCAGTCGACGTGGAAGATTTTCTTCAACGCATCGACATTCGGATCGACGAACAGGCGGCCATCGACTTCGACCGCGGGATCCGTGCCGAGGTGAAACGCCTTGGCGGCGAAATCCTCGGGGCGCGCAAGCTCGTGCGCCACGTGATGCTGACTAAGAAAGCCTTCGATGAGGCTCGTCTTCTGTTTTCTGCTTCCGGGGAAAAACCTAACGGTCATCCTCCCCCTCCCTTGCCACCCAGGTTCTTCATTTCGACTTTGGACGGATTTGCGAACGGTAGACCTGTTTTGCGGTCGAGTCAAATAACGCATTGGCCCGAATGTATACTCCTCGGGTTCCCAAGAGTTGCGAAGGAGGACCCGATGAACCTCTCCCGCCGCGCATTTGCCCGCGTCGTCGGTGCTGGCGCCGCAGCCGCCGTGTTGCCGCCCATCATTTCCGTGAAGCCGCTGTTTGCGGCTCCAGCGCCGGCGAGCGATTTGATCCGTCTCAGTGCCAACGAGAATCCGTACGGCCCATCGGCGGCGGCGATCGAGGCGATGAAGGAGGCCTTCGCCAAAGCGTGGCGCTATCCCGATGAGTCGCAGGATGCGCTGATCGAGGCGATCGCCAGGCTCCATTCGGTCTCGCGCGATCAGGTGCTCCTCGGCGACGGATCGAGCGAGATCCTCAAACTTGCCGCGGCCTGCTTCACCGGACCATCGCGGAAAGTAGTGATGGCTTCGCCGACGTTTGAGGCGATTGGGAACTATGCCCGCGCCGCGGGCGCCGAAGTCGTCAGCGTACCGCTCGATGCTGCATTCGCCCACGATCTTCCGAAGATGGGAGCCGTCTCCGGAGCAGGCCTGCTCTACGTCTGCAATCCGAACAATCCCACCGGCAGCATCACGGCGAAGGACGCCGTGCGCGGCCTCATCGCCAGCGCTCCGGCGTCAACCGCGATCCTGGTCGACGAGGCCTATTGCCACTACGCGTCGAGCAGCGACTACGAAAGCGTCATCCCGGCGATCGCGTCGCGGCCGAATCTGATCGTGGCACGGACGTTCTCCAAGATCTACGGCATGGCCGGGCTACGCTGCGGCTACGCCATCAGCTCGCGCGAGACGATCCGAACGCTGGCCGCGCAGCAGGCGTGGGATTCGATGAACGTGATGGCGATCGCCGCCGCGCAGGCAAGTCTGGCCGATCCGCATCACGTCGCCGAAGGGACCAAACGGAACGCGGCCACGAAGGCGAGCGTGGTGGCATCTCTGAAGAAACTCGGCTTCGAGATCATCCCCTCGGAGACGAATTTCTTCATGATCGACGTTCGCCGCGATGTGCGCCCGCTCATCGGCGCGATCCGCGCGAAAGGCGTCCAGGTGGGACGTCTCTTCCCCGCCCTGCCGCAGCATATGCGGGTCACGATTGGACGTCCGGAGCAGATGGAAACATTTGTGCGGGCGTTTTCAGAGGCTGTCGCATAGAGGACATTGCGGGCTCTTCTACGTGGAGTAGAAGATCTCGACAGGCCACGAGACCGAGGTACTATTTCGCACATGGACGAGAAGGATTTCAAACGCTTGCTGGAGGCGAGCGCCACCGAAACGCAGAGGCGTTTTGACGAAACCGCCGAACGCATTTCCGCGCAGATCACGGAGCGCTTCGACACCAGAACCGCGGACATCACGAAGCGCTTCGATACCAGAACCGCGGAGATCACGGAGCGCTTCGACACGAAAACCGCAGAGATCACGGAACGCTTCGACACCAGAACCGCGGAGCTCAAGGAACACTTCGATACCCGAACTGCTGAACTGAAGCAGTACGTGGATGAAACGGCAAAGGAGCTTCGAAACCACTTCGACCTCACGGCTGAAGACATGAGACATCAGGTCCAGCTCGTGGCCGAGAAGGTAATGCTGAATGACGAGCGATTAACCCGTGAGGCCGCCGATATCCGCGCGGAGATGCGTCAAGGTTTCGCGGACACGCAGGCGATGATCAAGTTCTCGCACGCGGAGCTCGACCGGCGCATCCATGGCGTGGAGGATCGAGCGAGCATGCTCGAGGAACGCGTCAACAAGCTGCTGGAACGGGTGGATCGTCTGGAAGCGATGACCGCGACGCAGTAGCCCGCCCTATAAAACCACCGTATAACCGAGCGTCGTCAGATCGGGCATCCGGTCGACGTAGACATGGCCGTCGGTGTGATCGATTTCGTGCTGGAAGATGCGGGCGGTGAAGTCGGTCACTTCCAGCTCGGCTTCGTTCCCTTCGTGATCGAGTCCGCGGATGCGGAGACGCTTGTAGCGCGGAACTTCGCCGCCGAGGAACGGGACGCTGAGGCAACCCTCCCAATCGGTAATCGTCTCGGTACCGATCGGCTCGTAGACGGCGTTGAAAAAGACCCCGGCGTTGAGTTTGGCGATGCCGCGGCGCTTGGCCACCTTCTCCTGCACTTCGAAGACGAAGATTCGCAGCGGAAGATGAACCTGAGGGCCGGCCAGACCGACGCCTTCGTATTCGTGCATGGTCTCGATCATGTCGTCGATCAGTGCGTGGAACTTGCCCGCCTTGATGTCGGCGACTTCGACGTCGGAGGACTTCATGCGAAGGACGGGATGCCCGAGGCGGGCAACTTTCAGAATGGACATGCGCGGATTTTATCCTGCGGCATCGATCAGCAACGGCAGCTTGCGCATCTTGATGGCGATGACGAAGGCGATGGCAGTGAGCGCGGCGCTGCCGTAGAACGCGCCGCGGGCTTTGGCGACGTCGTAGAGGAAGCCGCACCAGATCGGGCCGAGGAAGCGCGCCAGCGAACCGACGCCGGAGGCAAGACCGAGCATGCTTCCGTGCTCATTGGGAGGCGACGCTTTCGTCACCAGCGACGTGAGCGACGGATATGACAAGCCCTGTCCGATGGCGATGAAGAAGGCGACGACGTAAAGCAAGGGCACGCGCCAGACCACGGGAACGAGCGCAAGACCGATCGTGAAGGACGCGGCGCCGGCGGCAACGAGCGTCTTCTCGCCGAAACGCTTCGCTAATCGGCCGATCAGACCGCCCTGGATCGCCGCCACGATCACGCCCATGAAGAGAAAGAACCAGGCCAGATCGAGCTGCGTGAAATGGAACCGATCGCGCGCGTGCAGCGTTACGCTCGTCTCCATGCCGGAAACCGCAAGCAGCGTGATGAAAAGCGACGACATGACGGAGAGGAGAAGTCCGTGCGTCGCCATCTCGCTCCAGACGCGCTTGTCGAATTGCGGCGGGACGCCGCTGCGCGGACGAAGGTCGGGAGCTTTTGATTCGCCGAGAACGAAGAAGGCGATCATCAACGCGATGAAGGAAAGCGAGCCGGCGGCGAGTCCCGGAAGCAGATTGCCGTGAAAGCCGTACTTGCCGCCGAGGTGCGAGAGAAGACCGCTGAGCGGCGGCCCGAGGATGAAACCCATGCCGAAGGCAGCGCCGATGATCCCCATCCCCTTCGCCCGATTCTCGTGCGTGGTCGTGTCGGCGATGTAGGCCTGCGCCGTGCCGATGTTCGCCCCGCCGGCGCCGGCGATGATGCGCGAAATGAAGAGAAGGGTCAGGCTGCGCGAGAAGGCGAAGAGAACGTAGCCGGCGCAGCTGGCGGTGAGACTGATCAGAATCACCGGCCGCCGGCCGATGCGGTCGGACATCCGTCCCCACACCGGCGCGAAGAAGAACTGCATGATCGAGTAGATGCCGACCACCATGCCGACGGTGGTGCCGCTGGCCCCGTACTCGCGCGCGTAGAACGACAGAAACGGGATGACCATCCCGAAGCCGATGAGATCGATGAACACCGTGAGGAAGAGGACGGCGAGGGACGTTTTCTTCATGACCGGCGGCGAAGTGTACTCTGTCGCATCGATGCTCTCCGTGATGCAGGAAACCCGCCGCCGCCTCGTCCTCTTCGACATCGACGGAACGCTCGTCACGGACGACGGTGCGGCACGTGAAGCGTTCGCCGAAGGGCTGGCCGACGTCTACGATTTTCACGGCGATGTACGCCGATACGATTTTTCCGGCCGCACCGATCCGCAGATCGCGCGGATGATCCTGATGGACGACGGCTGGAGCGAGCCGGACATCGATTCGCGCCTCCCCTCTCTCTGGCAGCACTACCTCGGCGGGCTTGCGCGCAATGCGCCGGGACGGGTCCGCGCGCTTCCCGGAGTTCGCGCCCTGCTCGACGCCGTTCACGCCAGCGAACACGTGACCCTCGGACTTCTCACCGGCAATATCGAGCCTGGCGCACGACTCAAGCTCGGCGCGGTCGGGATGAATGATTTCTTCCCCTTCGGCGCGTTCGGCAGCGATTCGGCGGCGCGTGAAGACCTGCCGCCCATCGCCGTCGAGCGCGCGGAAGGTGTGTGCGGCCATGCATTCCGCGGCTCCGACGTGGTGATCATCGGGGATTCGATCTACGACGTTCGCTGCGGCATCCCGCACGGCGCCACGACGATCGCCATCGCCTCGGGGAAAACGCCCGCCGAGAAACTGCGCGCGGAGAATCCTGACTACTTCTTCGATTCGGCGGAGGAGTTGGACGGGATTCTCGACGCGATTGCAACGTAGCGCATGGCCGTCTTCGTTGGCGCGTCCATGCCGCCTGTTACACTTCGCGGCCGATGCTTCACTACGTCCTGCCGCTGATCTTCATCACCGTGGTCTACATCGCGATGATCGTGATGAACGAGCGCTATCGGCTCTTCTCATCGGATCATTTTTCGTCGCCGCTGATGAAGGCGCTCGCCTACATCTGGCTTGGTCTGCTGATGTTCAGCCTGGCCATTCTCATCACCGGATCGTCGCTTCGGATTCCGACGGCGCAGGAGCTGGCGCGGATGCCGTTCTATACGCTGTTCGGGCTGCACGCGATCCTGTTCGTTTTTCTGCTGGTGTGGTGGCTGCTCACCGGGCGTCCGCCGATTGGTGAGTTCCTCAACATTCCGCGACGCGGCAACGGCGAGGCCGTACTGACCGGCTTCGCTGTCGGCATCGGCGGCTGGATCTTCACCATCTCCGTGGCGCTTCTGATCGGCCTGATCCTCACCGCGGCGGGAGTGATGCCGAAGAACCCGCATATTTCGCCGATGGTGGCATGGATGGCGGCGCTGCCGATCTGGAAGAAGGCGGTCATCGTCCTGTCGGCGATGACGATCGAGGAAGCCTTCTTTCGCGGCTGGCTTCAGAAGCGGATCGGCGTCATCGCCTCGACCGCGCTCTTCGCTCTCGCCCACTCCGGATTGGGACAGCCGTTCCTGCTGATCGGTGTCTCCCTGATCTCGCTTGTGGTCGGCTTCACGTTTTACCGGACGAAGAATCTCATCCCCGGCATCATCGCCCACGGCATCTTCGACGCCGTGCAGCTCTTCGTGATCATCCCGGTGGTCTTCAAGATGTCGGGGATGGGCGCGCCGTAGACGCCGCGAACGGGCAGCGCGCAATCATGACGCGGATGCGCGGCCGCGCTTTCGCGGAGACGCTTGCCGGTGGCCGTGTCGGAAGCATGGTCTGAAAGGCCGGACGAGCGCTGCTTTGGGTAAGCGTCGTCCGGCCCTGCAGATCCATCGCGGACTCGAGAACGAACGTGGTCAGGGCTCGGAGTACGGCGCGTTTGGGGCTCTCGGGAAGCTGACAGGCCGTCACCGCAAGGAGCATGAGGATTAGCGCCGCCGTTCGTCTCACACCAGCTGAGACGACGCCGAGGGGCCGAGGTTAGCAGCGTGACGCGGATGTAACACGCGCGCCTTGCTACACTGCATGCCTTCATGACGACCGACCTGCCCGAAGGATGCTGCGCACTGGTCGTCGAGGATGATCCCGGCATCCGCCGGCTGGTCGAAAAAATCCTGCAGCGGAACGGCATCGAGATCGACACCGCGCAAGACGGCCGGGTGGCGATGGAGAAGATTCGCGACCGCCGCTACTCCGTCATCATCCTCGACCTCATGCTGCCCGGCGCGAATGGGTACGAGATCATCGAATTCATCAAACGCAGCGGAACCTTCACGCCGGTGGCCGTGGTTTCGGCGGTGTCGCAGCAGGCGTTGACGAAACTCGATCCCGACATCGTGAAGCTCGTGATCTCGAAGCCGTTCGACGTCAACGAGCTCAGTAAATCGATCGTTGGACTCTGTCGGACGACCGTCTGACGAGCGTGCGATATCACGACGGTTTTCGGATTCCGGACGCTTTTCGCAATTGGGCGGATTTCGCAAGTATTTGATTCCGCCCGACTTGTGCTCGTAGACGCCCGTGGCAGCCTCCGTGCTGCTTCTGGTCGCGTCCGGTGTTACGAGAAAACTGCAAATGCAATTGATTCCTTACGCAGCGGGAAGCCCGGCTGGCGACCGCAAGTGGATTTCCGTCCTGCGCACGATCTCCGTCGATCTCATCCTCGGCGCGACCGCCACGCTGGTGGCGCTGTTCGTCAAGATGTGCTGGCCTGCCGTCTTCGGCGCCGACCCTGATGCATTGTTTCTGCTCCCGGCGGCGCTTTGTGCCTGGCGGCGCGGCTTTCGTTCCGGTGCGCTGGCGCTCCTCTGCGGAGCCTTCGCCGTCGGAAGCCTGTTCCTCGAAGACGGCTTCGCACCAGACGATCTCAGGGCCCTTTCCGTCTTTCTCTTCGAGGGACTGGCGATCAATGGGCTGGTGGCGTTCAGCCGCCGGCGTCTTGACGCCAGTGAGCGCAATGCCGGCAAGGTGCAGCAGGACTTCGCGCTGCTGCTCGATGGCGTATCCGACTGTGCCTTCATCCAGCTCGACTCCGAGGCAGCGATTGGCTCCTGGAACTCCGGCGCGGAACGTCTGACGCTCTTCAAACGAGACGCGATGATCGGTCAGCCGGTAACCTCGCTCTGTCCCGAAGAGGCCGGAGACGCGATGGCCGAAGCCCTGGAAACCGCGAGAACGGGCGGAAGCGACCATCGCGATCTACGCATCCAGCGCAGCGGCGAAGCGGCGTTTGTCGCAGCCGTCACGCTCGTTGCTCTTCGCGATTACGCCGGAGCGCTTCGCGGCTATGCGGCCGTGATCCGCGACAGCACCGCGGCCCGGCTGGCCGAGCAGGCGTTGCGCGAGAGCGAGAAAAAATACCGGCTCCTGGTCACGAACATGCCTGATGTCTCCTGGATCACCGATTCGACCGGAGCGACGCTCTACATCGGCGAGAACTTCCAGTCGGTCACCGGTTATACGACGGAAGAGCTTTACGCCGATCCCGTGGGAATCTGGTTCGGCTGCGTTCATCCGGATGATCTGCCTCGGGTCAAGGAAGCGTTCGGACGGCTCATCACCGAGGCCAGCCTGTTCGACATCGAATACCGCTACCGCCATCGCAACGGCCAATGGATCTGGATCCACGACAGGGCCTGCACCACCTACGACGTCGACGGCGTTCCCTGCGCGTTCGGCCTCTTTGGCGACGTCACCGCGCGGCGGAAGGAACAGGAAGAGCTGAAGCGATATCAGCGGCTGCTTGCCGACGCCGAGAAAGTGGCGCACGTGGGCAGCTGGTGCCGCGAAATCTCTTCCCAGGAGGTGACTTGGTCGGAGGAGACCTATCGAATTCTCGGAGTGACGGCGGATCAGTTCGACGGCACGCTGGACGGGATGCTTCGCAGGATTCATCCGGCCGATCTGGAGACCGTGAAGCGATCGACGCGCGCCGTCGAGCGTGGCGAAGCGATCGGGATGCCGGTGCGCTTCATCCGCGCGGACGGAGAACAGCGCATCGTGCACATACACGCGGAGCTGGTCCGAAACGAGCTCGGGCAACCGTTGCGCGTGGTCGGGACCATGAAAGACGTCACCGAGCGCATCGAAGCCGAGGAGCGCGAGCGCAAGCTGCGAATCCAATTGGAGGATGCCCAACGTCTGTCGGAGCTCGGCCGCGTGGCCGCGAACATCGCGCACGAAGTGAACAACGTGCTGATGGCCATCTACCCGCAGGCGGAGCTGGCCGATCGGGCGGCGGCGGGAAACAGCAAGGTTCAGGCGGCGGCGATGCGCATCCGCAGCGCCGTTTCGCGCGGGCGTCGCATCACCGAGGAGATTCTCCGGTTCACTCATCCGCACGAGCCGGAGATCCTCGAGATCGATGCCCGGCAGTGGCTCAAGAACGTGGTCGACGAGGTGCGCACGCTCGTTCCTCAGAAAATCCGCATCGATCTCGATCTTCCCGAGGAGCCGGTCTTCGTCCGTGGCGATCGGCCGCAGCTCGATCAAGTCATCCTCAATCTCTGCTCGAACGCCAACAACGCCATGCCTGAAGGCGGCGTGCTGACGATCAGCCTGAAACGCGGCGATTCCCCATTCGTCGATGTGGTTGTCGCGGACACCGGTGTGGGCATTCCTCAGGGGATTCTCCCGCGTATCTTCGAGCCGCTTTTCAGTGGCACCCAGAGCCATGGCTCCGGCCTCGGGCTGGCGGTCGCGCGACAGATCGTCACGCTTCACGGCGGATCGATCAATGCGGTCAGTCAGCAGGGCCAGGGAAGCCTCTTCACCGTCCGTTTCCCGAGACCGGCGCCGCGCCGCGAGGCGGAGGCGTCGCGGATGATTCCCAGCTCGACGGACGGCGCCTGCCGCCGGCTTCTCCTGGTCGAGGATGACGACGAGGTGAGTTGCGGGATCGCCATGTTGCTGGAGATGGACGGGATCGAGGTGCAGGTCGCTCGCGAGGGCGGCATTGCGGTGAATGCCATCCGCGATTTCTCGCCCGATGCCGTCGTGCTCGACGTGACGCTTCCCGACATGAGCGGCACGGTGGTCTACGAGAACATCCGCCGGGAGTGGCCGCGCATCCCCATCGTCATCTCCACCGGTCAGATGTGCGATCCCTCGATCTTCGCGCTGGAACGTCAACCACACACGGAGTTCCTGATGAAGCCGTACGCCCTGACGGATCTCATGGAGCGGATCGGGCGGATCGTGCCCGGTGATGCAGTTGGCGTAAACGAAAAAAGGGGAGGGCTTTGCGCCCTCCCCTGATCGAATCGATGAATGAAGTGGCTATGGCGTCGTGACGAGCACATCGTCGATGTACACGTCGTTGCCGAACACGCTGATGCCGAGGAATCCGAGCTGGACGGTCGTTCCCTTGTAGGCGGTCATATCGATGGTGTGCTGCTTCCAGCCGGTGGTGCCGTCGTAGCGATTGATGGCGGTGCCGACGTTGGCCCAGGTTCCGGTGGTCGAGGCCTGCACCTGAACACGGTCGGCATCCGTCGAGAAGCCGGTGTCGTGGTACACCCAGAACTTCAGCGTGACCGTGGTGGCCGTGCCGGGGATGGCGAAACCGGTGGTCTGATACATCCGCGTCTGCGAGCCGCTGGCGGAATCGAAGGAATTGAATCTCGCTTCACCGGTGCCGCCGTGCGGCGCGTTCGTCGGATGCGTACCGGCGGTGACGATCGTCCAGGCGCCAGCGGTTCCGGAAACCTGCACGGTGGCCCAGCCGGTGCCGCTGTCCAGACCATTCGAGAAGAGCGTCGTGGCGCCGCTGCAGCTGGCTGTGAAGTTGGTTCCTGTGACGTTCGCTCCGGCGATGGTCACCGACGTGCTGGCCGGAGTGAAGGTGCATCCGCTCTTAGTCGGCGTCACCGTGTAGGTGCCGTTGGCGAGCCCGGAGATGGTGTAGTTGTTCGAGGCATCGCTCGTCGCGCCCTGTGATCCGGCCGTGACCGTTGCGCCGGAGGTGCCCGCGCTGCCGGAGATCGAGAACGTGGCCACAGGCATCGTCACCGTCGCCGTGATGGTGAAGTTACCGGCGGCAAAGCCGTTCACGCCGAACCACCAGGTGCCGGAGGCCGGGTTGGTGGCCGAGCAGGTCTCGTTGCCGGACGAGGTGAACGGACGGCAGATGTACGTCGTCGACGTCGGCTTCACGTTGAACTGCGTGTAGAGGTCGACGTCGGCGGTCGCACTCGACGTGGCTACGGTCAGGTTCGTGGCGCCGGCGGGCACGGTGATGAAGTAGTACTTCCACTGGTTCAGCGCCACGCTCTGGCCGGTCAGCGCCACGCCGCTGGTGAGCTGCGTGTCGCCGGTTCCGCACGTCGCGGTGAAGTTCGCCACCACGTTGGAGGAGGTGATGGTCACCGAGCTCGATGCCGGCGAGAAGGTGCAGCCGGACTTGCTCGGCGTCACGGTGTACGTCCCGGCGACGAAGCCCGACATCGTGTAGTTGCTTGAAGCGTCGCCCGTCGTCGAGGACGAGCCGGCGGTGACGGTCGCGCCGGTGGTTCCGGCGTTGCCGCTGATCGTGAACGTCGGCGCGGTGCACGAAGCGGTGAAGTTGATCCCGGTGACGTTGGCCGAGGTAATCGTCACCGAGCTCGATGCCGGGGTGAAGGTGCAGCCGCTCTTGCTCGGCGTCACGGTGTAGGTGCCCGCCGCGAGACTGGCGATGGAGTAGTTGCTGGAGGCATCGCTCGTCGCCGAGCCCGATCCGGCGGTGACGGTGGCACCAGTCGTTCCGGCGTTGCCGGAGATGGAGAAGGTGGCCGTGGCCGACGTGGTGATCTTGGCCGTCCAGATCTCTTCCTTGGCGTTGTTGCGCCGGTCGGTCCAGGAGGGGAAGAAGGCGTTGCCGAAGCCGGAGAGGCTGTTGTAGTCGCCGAACTGATTGCCGGAATCGGCGCCGGCGACGGTCTCGTCGGTCATGGCGGTGGTGACTTTGACCGGGGCATCCCAGGTCACGCCGCCGTCGGACGACATCTGGTAGTAGACGTCGACCTTCTTGCGATTCGGATCGGCGACGGTGTCGTAGTAGATCGCGCCGAGGTTGCCGTTGGTTTCGTCGACGGCGAGGAACTGGTTGAACTGGTCGTTCAGGCCGCTCTGGTTGTTGATCTTGACGCGCGCGCTCCAGGTCGTGCCGCCGTCCGTCGAGCGCGAGAACCAGATGCGCGTTTTGCAGGTCGAGGCGGCGTTGGTGCCGGGCTCGTTGGTGGCCGTGGTGCAGCCGGTGTCGCCCGAGAGATCGCTCCAGAGCGCATAGACGTTGTTGGTCGTGCCGTTCTTGTACGCGCCGCCGGAGACGTAGAGCAGGATGCGGCGGCTGGAGAAGGCCGGAACACCGATGTCATACGAGTCGAAGGTGGTGACGAGCTTCACCGGCGTGCCGTAGCTCACGCCGCCGTTGGTCGACTTGACCACGAAGATGCCGCGAGAGCCGGTGTCGGGGAAGAAGCCGAAGACGTCGCCCGCGGAGTTGGTCTTGACGTCGGCGCCGATGCAGGTTCCGGTCGCGGCGGTGTTGCTGACCTGGATCGGAGTGCCCCACCCCGTGGACGTCCGGCGGTTCATGAAGGCCGGGTTGCCGTTGTGCCAGATGACGTAGATGTTGTTGGCGAACGACGACGTGGCGCTGTGGTCGATCCACTGCATCTGCTTGTCGGTGTTCGTCTGCGTGCCGGAGATGGTCCCGTCGAAGGTCCACGTGGCGCCGCCGTTGGTCGAGCGATACGACTGGACTTTGAGGACGGTCTGGGCGGAGTTGATGCCCATCGTGGTCGACCAGGCCGTGCCGTCCGAGCTCCAGTCGACGGTCGGGTCGGAATGGAAGGCGTCGCCGCTGGCCAGCGGTAGATTCGTCTGTCCCCACGTCACGCCGCCGTCGCTGGAGTAGTAGACGCCCTGCATGCCAGAGCCGCCGATGTTGTTCGAGGCGGCGATGATCTTGCTCGGGTTCCAATAGTTGATGCGGATGTCCGATTCACTGCGCGACACGGTCTGCGCGCCCGAAGTGCGGACGTTCGTTCCCGCGCTGGCGCCGAGGGCCACGATCGGACCGAAACGCCCCATCAGAATCGTCGGCGTCGCTTCGTTGTCCACATCGTCCCCATCGAGATCGCCGAAGAGGCGCCCCGGCGTCATGGTGGCGTCGGCGTTTCCCGGCTTGAGATCCTGGTGGGTCATCATCCACTCCAGGACTTCCTTCAGAACCAGCGGATAGCCGCCCGTCGGATCGTTGTCGTTGTCGTAGTTGGCTTCGGGATGTCCCTTGCGCCAGTAGACCTTGAGCCACGGCGGAACGATGGGATCGTCCGCGTCTTTGTCTTTGAGCTTGTCGAAGTCCTGGTTCTTCCGGATCAGCTTATCGAGCTCGCTGCCGGGAGTCGCATGGGCGTTCTTGAGCTGTTCGTCGAGCGTGGGAAACTTCTTCGCCTGTCCCGGAGGCGTGATGGGAGGTCCCTGGGCAAACGCCATCGTGGCGAGGAACAGAAAGACAACGTTCAGGGTGAGAGAGATTTTCTTCACGTACTTTTCCCTTCGTACAGCCTTAATTTTTGATGCGGATACCGCTGAGCTAGATCAAGAGCTGTGCCGTACGAAAACAGGGGGATTTAAGGCGTTTTGGTAGCTTTCTTGACCCTTGACGATGAAATGGGCAGGTCACGAACTGAACCCCGAAGCAGCGGATGACCCATCGAACGCCGCCATGTTCGCCTGCCGTGAAAGAGGACCAACATCGTTCGATGCAGGCGACTGTACAATCCGGCCCCGATGCCCGAACCCGTCGCCATCCGACAGCGAATCGTCCTGATCGACGACAGCGCGAACGACCTGCAGGTCACGAGGCGCTTTCTGGAGCGTCGCGGCTTCGACGTCTCGGCAGCGACATCGGGCGAAGAAGGGCTGGCGCTGGCACAGGCGATCACGCCGGTCGCATTCATCGTCGACTACCGGATGCCGGGCATGGACGGCTTCGAAGTCACGCGGCGGATCAAGGCCGATCCGGTGCTGCAAACGATCCCGGTCCTGATGCTGACCGGAGCCGACACGGCTCAGGCGGTCGTCGAAGGTCTCGAATCAGGCGCCGACGATTTCGTGACCAAGGGTTCCGACACCGAGGTACTGCTGGCGCGGCTGCGCGCGCTGCTGCGCATGAAGCGCTATCAGGATCAGCTGCGCAAACTGAATCAACAGATCACGCGTGATCTCCAGATCGCGCGGCGGGTGCAGGAAGCGCTCGTCCCGAGCGGCCCGTTTCGCGGACCGCGCATCGAGATCCGCTCGGCGTACATCCCGAGCGAGACGCTGTCCGGCGATTTCTACGACTACTTTCTGCAGGATGAGTTGATGTACCTCTTCGTGGCCGACGTCTCCGGACACGGACTGCCGGCGTCGATCCTGGTGGCGCTGCTCAAGAGCTATATCCACACCGAGGCCGACGCGAATATGTCGTTGTCATCGTTTATGGCCAATCTCAACGACTTTCTTTTCAGCGTTTCCCTCCCGACGCAGTTCGCCACGGCGCAGCTATTCCGGATCGACAACGACGGAAACCTCGTCTACTCCAATGCCGCACATCCGCCGTTTCTGCTTTTTCAGCGCAACATCGGACGCACCCTCGTCCACGAGGCTCCCAGTCATCTCCTCGGCGCGATGCCTTCGATGACGTTCGAAGAGAATCGCCTGCAGGTTGCCGCCGGAGACACTCTTTTTGTCTATACGGACGGGCTGACCGATCGCCGCGACGCCAATGGAGACTTCTATTCGATCGATCGCATCGTTGCTCTCATGGACGACGGGCGCGATTCCGACCTGACGGCGGTTTATGACCGGATTTATGACGATGTGTCGGCGTTTGCCGCAACCGAGGATTTTCGCGACGACATCGCTTTCGTCATTACACGCTTTCATTAAGGAGTTGGGTGCTCCATTCCCGCGGAACCTCTGTAGGATGCGCCTAGCCCATGCGTACAACAGTTGCTTCCAAGCTAGGAACTGTATTCGGTCTCAGCCTCATCATTCTGGTAGTCATCGGGTCGGTGGCGTTCTATGACACCAAACGACTCGTTGCCGTAACCGCGTCCCGCGCCCAGGCGCGCCAATTTCTGTGGGATCTCGAACAGCTCGTGGCGAATCTGCGCGGCGCCGAGAACGAGCAGCGCGGATATCTGCTGACGGGCGATGCGTCTTATCGCACCGCGTATCAGAAATCGACGACGACGTTCGCGCCGGTGTTCGCCGACCTGAAGGTGAAGGATCCGGCGTTGCGCGCACGCGTGGAAGCGCTCGAGCCGATGGTCGCCGCCGCCATCAAGGAGCTCGACCACGGAATCGAGCTGCGCGACAAGGGCGGGATGCAGGCAGCCATCGCCGACGTCCGCGAAGGCATCGGCGGCGCGGCCATCACCGGAATCCGCGGCGTCGTCAGCGATATCGCGGCGAAGGAACAGGAAGTGCTGACCGCCCGCGCCGAAGAGGCCACGGCCACGGCGACGCGGACGTTCATGACCATCGGCTTCGGCACCCTCTTCGCGCTCATCGCACTCTCCATCGCCTCGGTGGTGATGTCGCGTGGCATCACCCGGCCCGTGCACAAGCTCGTCGCCGGCACCGAGCGGATCGCTGCCGGCGAGCTGTCCAGCCGTATCACTGCTGAAAGCAAGGACGAGATCGGCGAGCTCGCCGGCTCCTTCAACCGCATGGCCGAGTCGCTGGAAGTGCGTACCCGCGCGCTGAACGAAAGCGGCGGCGCCATCACCAGCGGCATCCGCGTCATGACCAACGGCAGCGACATGCTCCTGGTCCGCTCGACGGAACAGTCGCAGCTCGCCGAACGCTCGGCGCAATCGCTGGTCAAAGTGCGCGACATCACCGAACAGGTCGTCCGCACCGCCGAGGGCGTAACGTCGCGAACGGAAGACTCCGCGGCCCGGGCCACCGAGCTGCGCGCATCGAGCGAGCAGGTGCGCACGAGCATGACCCATCTGTTCGAATCGGCAGCGAAGACTTCGTCGTCAACAACAGAAATGTCGGCGGCCTCGGTGCAGATGTCGGCGATGACCACGGCACTGGCCGCGGCAGGCGACGACGTCCTGGCCTTCGTCTCGGAGATGGAAGCGACGACGAACGAGCTCGGCTCCGCGGCCCGATCGACCGCCGATCTCTCGCGCCGCGCGCGCGAAGAAGCCGTAGCCGGTCGTTCGGCCGTCGACGAGACCGTTACCGGCATCGAGCACTCGCGTGAGCTCACCGAGCGCGCCGCCGACGTGATGGGCGATCTTGCCGCACGTGTCGGACAGATCCGCCAGATCCTCGAAGTGGTCGGCCACGTCACGCAGCGCACCAACCTGCTCGCGCTGAACGCAGCCATCATCGCCGCGCACGCCGGCGAGCAGGGACGCGGATTCAATGTCGTCGCCGAGGAGATGCGCGAACTGGCCGAGCAAACCCGCAAATCGACGAACGAGATCAGCGCCATCGTCAATGGCGTGGCCAGCGCCTCGCAGGCCGCCGTAGCCGCGATGCAGGATGGTGTCGATCGCGTCCGCGGCACCGTCGATCTCGCCCGCAACGCCAGCGCGTCGCTCGGACGCATCGTCGAAACCTCGACCTCGTCATTCGAAATGTCGGAGCGCATCTCGGCGTCGCTGCAACAGCAGGCCGCCGCGACGCGCAGCCTGCACGGCACCGCCTCGAAGATGAGCGATCACATCAGCGAAAACCGCCGCTCGATCGAGGAACAGGCCCGGGCCGCATCGCTCTTGGCGCAGGAAGCGGAAGCGGTCCACAACATTGCCGCCCAGGTTCGTTCCGCCAGCGAGCACCAATCCAACGCCGCCCGCGGCATCGCCGAGGCGATGGAAAAGATCGACCTCGACGCCCGCACCATCCTCGACGTCGTCCGCCGCCAGCTCGGCCAACTCGAAGAAGTCTCCGGCGCCTCGAGCTCCATGAGCGAGATTGCCCAGAAAAACAACGCGTTAGCCGAAGAGCTGACCGAGACGGTGCGAACGCTGGCGAAGAGTGCGGAGAGATTCGAACAGGTGGTGGGAAGGGTAGGGTAGCCCTTTCAGATCCCCGTAACGCGCACGACTTCCTCGAAGCTCGTCACGCCCTCGGCCAGTTTGCGCAGGGCGGATTGCCGCAGCGTGCGCATGCCGCGTTTCACGGCCATCTCCTTGATCTTGAGGAAGTCCTCGGAGCGGTCGATGAGGTCGCGGATGGCGTTGTCGATCGGGAGAATCTCGAAGATGCCGGTACGGCCGAAGTAGCCGGTGTTGCGGCAGCGGATGCAGCCGGCGCCTTCCTTGACGATGATCCGTTTGCCGGGAGGGGCCTGCAGGTTGAGCATGCCCGCTTCCTCGACGCTCAGCGGGCGGTTGCGCTTGCAGTCTTCGCAGATGCGGCGCATCAGGCGCTGCGCCATCGTGCCGACCAGCGTCGAGGAGATCAGGAACGGCTGGATGCCGAGGTCGATCAGGCGCGTCACCGACGTCGCCGCATCGTTGGTGTGCAGCGTCGAGAACACCAGGTGGCCGGTCAGCGCGGCCTGCACCGCGTTCTCGGCGGTCTCCTGATCGCGGATCTCGCCGACCATGATGATGTCGGGATCCTGGCGAAGGATCGTACGCAGCGCGGCCGGAAACGTGATGCCGATCTTGGTCTGCACCGTGGTCTGATTGAAATCGTCCCACACCATCTCGATCGGATCTTCGATGGTGGTGATGTTGATCTCCGGCGAGGCCAGCGACTTGAGTGCCGAGTAGAGCGTGACGGTCTTGCCCGATCCCGTCGGCCCGGTGACCAGAATGATTCCGTGCGGGCGCTTGATCCATTCGCCGAATGTGTTCAGCTCGTCTTCGTAAAAGCCGAGGCCGGAGAGATCGCGTAGCAGGACGTCGGGATCGAAGATGCGCATGACCAGCTTTTCGCCGAACGCGGTCGGCAGCGTGGAGACGCGCAGCTCGACCTCTTTGCCTTCGCGCTCGGTCTTAATTCGGCCGTCCTGCGGGCGGCGCTTCTCGGCGATGTCCATCCGGCACATGGTCTTGATGCGCGAGGTGATGGCCAGATTCACCAGCTTCGGCACGCGCTGGATCTCGTGCAGCACGCCATCGATGCGGAAACGGATCATGGCCGCCTCGCGCTTCGGCTCGATGTGGATGTCGCTGGCGCGCGAGTCGTAGGCGTGCTGCAGGAGGAAGTCGACGGCGTTGACGATGTGCGCGTCGCTGGTCTCGATCTCGTTGCCGGATTTGAGCTTGACGTACTGCTCGAGGTTGGAGAGATCGATGGCGCCGCGGCCGAGATCGCGTCCCGCTTTCGTCACCGAGGCGCGGAAACCGTACTGCTCGGTGATCACGCCCATGATGTCGCTCTCGGACGACACCACGATCTCGATCTCCTGCTTCACCATCTGGTGATAGGTATCGAAGGCCACTGTGTCGAACGGGTTGACGACAGCGACAATGAGCTTCCCGTCGCGGACGGCCACAGGTGTCATGCGGTGCTTCTTGGCGAACGGCCGCGAGATCTTCGACTCGATCATCTCGACGTCGAGCTTGAGTGGATCGATTTTGAAGAATTTCAGCCCGGCATCCTCGGCGATCAGACGCGCCAGCAGGAAGTCGTCGATGCGCGTGCCGGAGCCGCTGGCATCGCTGAGGTTCATGCTCATGAGGGCCTTGAACGGGCTGGCTTCCTCCTCGCCGCGGGCGCGGGCCGAGCGCGATTGCGCGCGGAGCTGGCGATCGAGGTTGTCCACTTCGGACTTCTGCTTCGCGTCGATGAAGCCGGCGTTCTGCAGCAACTCGCCCAGGTAGGAAAGCGTGACCTCGCGCGTTCTGCGGACGGGGGTGACGGGGATGGCGGTCATGACGGAAGCATGAATGATGAACGAAGAGGACCGAATTCCGCCAGCGCTACTCCTTCTTCGTCAGGCGGATATTGCGGACGACCTGGCCGTCGGGTGATTTCAACGTCCCGGTCATGGTCGGGCCGTTCCATGTGAAAAACCAGCGGCCGCCGTTTTCCATGACCGAGGTAATCGTGTGCGCGGCGAAGTCGACATGAAAGTCGAGAGTTCCCATCAATTCGTCCTTGCCGTCGACGATCTTCCCGGCGTCGATCGTGACGACGTCGGGCTTGCTGCCCGCCTTCACCCGATAGGACGCGATCTCGTCATGGCAGGCCGGCCGAACGCCGGTGCAGATCGAGGTGCCGGTCCAGTGACCGATGAGAGGCTGCCGCGGATCGGCGGCGGCGAGAAAGAGAAGAGCTGCGAACGCGAGTCGTCGTTTCATTTTGTCACCGGGTACACAAGATGCAGAGCACGGCAGAGGAGGTAGTCATCGATGCTGCTCATTCTAGCCATCATCCTTCTCATTGCCTGGTTGTGCGGGTTCCTCGTGTTTCATGTCACCAGCGGCCTGATTCATCTCATCGTCGTCGTCGCCGTCATTCTCTTCATCCTGCATTTTGTGCGAGGGCGAAGGGTTTAGGTCATCGCACTTCGAGCAGGAATCCCTTGAGGTACTCCCCTTCCGGACAGAAGAGCGAGACGGGGTGATCGGGGGCGGCCGTGAGCCGGCGTACGAAGGACACGCGCCGCCCCGCATCCTGCGCGGCGGAGAAGATGATCTTCTGGAAAAGGTCGAGCGACATGTGGCCGCTGCAGGAGAACGTCATCATCCGCGCGCCGGGCTCGAGCAGTTTCATGGCGAAGAGGTTGACGTCCTTGTAGCCGCGGGCGGCGCGCTCGACGTCGCCGCGCGATTTGGCGAAGGCAGGCGGATCGCAGATCAGCAGATCGAATCGCGAGGTGGTCTTGCGGACGTAGTCGAAGGCGTCGGCGACGACGAAGCTGGCCTCGAGTCCATTCAGTGCATGATTCGTCCGGGCCAGCTCGATCGCGCCGGCGGAGATGTCGACGTTCTCCACCGAGACCGCGCCACCGGCCGCGGCGTAGACGCCGAAAGCGCCGCTGTAGGAGAAGAGGTTCAGCACGCGCGCTCCCTGCGCCAGCGTGCGCGCCAGCTGGCGATTCTCGCGCTGATCGAGAAAAAAGCCGGTCTTCTGTCCCGAGGGAGGATCGACGCGGAAACGCAGACCGTTCTCGACGATCTCCGTCGACGGCTCCCCTTCCCCGGTCCAGACCGGCTCCATCGCTAGTTGCTCGATCTGCCGCGCCGGGATGTCGTTCTTCCACCAGATGCCGCGCGGCGCCAGCGCGCGTTGCAGCACATCCTCGATGACCGGCCGCAGCTTCTCGACTCCGGCATTGGCAATCTCGACGACGGCGATGTCGTCATAGCGATCCACCGTCAGTCCGCTGAGCTCGTCCCCCTCGGCGTTGATGACGCGCATGGCGTTTGGGGTCAGGTCTAAAGTCGAAAGTGTTTCCGGCGGCGTTACTTTAGACTTTAGACCTGACCCCATACGCCTCGCGATCGACGACACCATCCGTTCCCGCACGGTCTCCTCGGTCAGGACCTCGTCGCCGAACGTCAGCGCGCGAAGGCGGATCTGGGAGTGTAGCGAATGGAAACCGGAGGCTACCCGGCGGCCGCGCGGATCGACAAGATCGGCGATGGCGGCGTCCGGCGGTCCGCTCTCGCGGGCGATGGCGCCGGCGAAGATCCAGGGATGGCGATTGGCGATCAGCCGCTCCTTCCCGGGCTTGAGCGTGAGGATGCGGCGGTTTGCGGCGTCGAAGAAATTCACGATGGCGCATCGTACGACGTATGCTCTCGCCATGAGTGACGCACAAGGTATAGGGGTCATTTTCGGCGGAGCGTTCGTGCTCCTGGTGGCGATCCTTGTGCTCATCTCGCGGAACTCATCCGAGTTGCAGAAGCGGCTGCTTCTGCTCGCCACGTCATTCGGATGGCAAGAGCCGCGGCGCATCTGGTGGTGGAACGGCTCGATGCGCGGGACATGGCGAGGGATGCCGGTCTCGTTGCAGCACATGGGTCGCTACAAGGGAACGCCGGAGCGCCTGCTGCTCACGGTGAAGTCCGCTGCCCCGGCGCGCATCAAAATCAAACGGCGGACCAACGGCTTTCTCTCGAAGCCGATCACGATCTTCGGCCCTCCCCTGGTTGAGCCGGTGAACATCGCCGGCCGGGAGCGGTACTGGATTCGCTCGGATGAGCTGGTGTTCGCCGAACGCCTTTTCGCTCACACAACGGTGGCGCCGGCGCTGGAGCCGAACCTGATCGCGGGATTCGACGTCGTCGATCTTCAGCCGAAACAGCTCCGCATCCTGCGAGCCATCGACGACCGCGCGGTGAAGAAGCACTTCAACCGTCCCTTCCTCAAATTCAGCCGCGATCTGGAGCTGATCGAGACCATTGCCGCCGAGGAGTGGAAGCTGGCGGTGGTGATCATCGAGTCGCTGGGGCTGCGCGGATACGAACCGAGTTGACCCGGAATTCGCCGCCCCTTTCCCTTTTTTATGTTCCATCCCTTTGCGATTTATTGTAAATTTGTTCGACGGTTCGATGGTCGGACCGTAATCCAATCAAAACTGAGCCGTTCGACCTGCCCGGGAGCGAGTGGTTGTGCGTGGTGCTGCGTCGCGATGGTTTCGCAGGAGAACCATGCACAAGGCCGTTCGTTTTGCCGCAGTCGTTGCCGTTTCGTTCCTCAGCCTGCTCTCGACCGGAACGCTGACTGCTCAGGTCGCTCCTTCCGTCCGGAACCATCCGCGGGCTCTCGATACCGGCACCGGCTCGATCAGCCTGACGGCGCTCGGGACCGCGGTCACCGAGAACTTCGACACGCTGAGCAACACCGCCGGGTCGACGACGAACACGACCCTGCCGGCCGGCTGGTACATCACCGAGACCGGCGGCGGCGCCCGTGACAACGAGCAGTACGCCGTCGATACCGGCGGCAGCACGACCGGCGATATCTACAGCTATGGCTCTGCCGCCGCGACCGACCGCGCGCTCGGTGAACTGCGCAGCGGCACTCTCATCCCCCTCTTCGGTGCGAAGTTCACCAACAACACCGGCGCGACCATCACCTCGCTCGACATTTCCTACGTAGGCGAGCAGTGGCGTTTCGGCGGGGTTCACTCCACGGTTCCCGACCGCCTCGACTTTCAGTACAGCGTCAATGCCACGGACCTATCGACGGGAACGTACCTCGATGCAAACGCTCTCGACTTCAATCCGCCCGTGACGGCGGGCACTGCGGGCGCGCTCGACGGCAACAACGCCGCCAACCGCACAGCGATCTCTTCGACCATCACCGGACTGAGCATCCCCGCGGGCGCGACCTTCTTCATCCGCCTCAATGACGTCGATGCCACCGGGGCCGACGACGGCCTGGCCATTGACAACTTCTCTCTTACGCCGCAGGGCGCCGCGCCCAACACGGCGCCCTCGATCACGCCGCCCGCCAACCCGATCGCCACCGTGGCCATGAACGCCGCCCCGTTCACCGTCGGCCTCACCGGCAGCGACGACGGCAACATCTTCAACTGGTCCGCCACCCCGGGCACCGGCGTGGCCTCGGTCAACGTCACTGCCGGACAGGGAACGGCCAGCGTCACCTACACGGTCACGCTGACCGCCGGTTTCAGCGGCACGGCCACCTTCACCGCCACGCTCACCGACAACGTCAACACGCCCGTCAACCAGGCGGTCAACATCACCGTCGTTCCTCCGCCTGCCGCGCCGACCGGACTGGCGGCGACCGCGGGAACGGGCCACGTCGCGCTGACGTGGAGCACCGTCAGCGGCGCGACCTCGTACAACGTCAAGCGCTCGACGACCACCGGCACCGAGACCACCATCGCCTCGTCGGGCACGAACAGCTTCGACGACGCCACCACGACGAACGGCACGCCCTTCTTCTACGTCGTCAGCGCGGTCGGTTTTGGCGGAGAAAGCACCAACTCCTCCGAAGTGACCGCAACATCGATGGCCGCGCCCACCGGCCTGGCGGCCACGCCGGGCAACGCCCACGTGGTCCTGAACTGGTCCGCTGTCGCCGGGGCCACCGGCTACAACGTGAAACGTTCCACGACCACCGGCACGGAGACGACCATCGCCTCCCCCGCCACGAACACCTTCGACGATCTGACCGCCGCCAACGGCACGGCGTACTTCTACGTCGTCACCGCCACCAACGCCAACGGCGAGAGCATCGCCAGCAGCGAGGTCACCGCTACGCCGGCCGCGCCGGGAATCTTGGTTCTCAGCCAGCTTTACGGCGGGGCCGGATGCGGAACCGTTGGCTGTTCGACCTTCAAGAACGACTACATCGAGATCTTCAACCGCGGCGGGAGCCCGGTCTCCGTCAACGGCTGGTCGGTCCAGTACGCATCCGCCGCCGGGACCTCGTGGCAGGTCACCAATCTCCCCAACGTCTCGATTCAGCCCGGCCAGTACTTCCTCGTGGCTGAAGGCGCGGGTGCAAACGGCGTGAACAACATCCCCACGCCGGACGCCACCGGCTCGATCGCCATGTCGGCGACGGCGGCAAAGGTAGCCCTAGTCAGCAGCACGGTCGCGCTCAGCGGCGCCTGCCCATCGACGAACGTGATCGACATGGTCGGCTTCGGATCGACAGCGACCTGTTTCGAGACGGCCTTTGCTCCCGCGCCGTCGACCACGAACGCCATCTTCCGCGCCGCCAGCGGCTGCACCGACGCCGGCAACAACAGCACCGACTTCGCCGCGGCCGCCGCGGCCCCGCGCAACACCGCGTCACCGACGCACTCCTGCGGCGCGCCCGTCAACAACCCGCCGGCGATCACCCCGCCCGCCAATCCGATTACCACCGTTGCTCAGGATGCCGCGCCCTTCACCGTCAATCTCACCGGCAGCGATGACGGCGGAATCTACAACTGGTCCGCCACGCCCGGCACCGGCGTCTCGAACGTCAGCGTCACCGGCGGTCAGGGAACGCCGACCGCCACCTTCACCGTGACGCTTACCGCCGGCTTCAACGGCACGGCCACCTTCACCGCCTCGCTGACCGACAACGTCAACGCGCCGGTCACGCAGCTGGTCAACATCACTGTCACCGCCACGCCGGTTCCGCCGCCGGTGCCTACTGGTCTCGCCGCCACGGCAGGCAACGCCCACGTGGCGTTGACCTGGAACGCCAGCAGCGGCGCCACCTCGTACAACGTCAAGCGTTCCACCACGAGCGGCTCGGGCTACACCACCATCGCCTCGCCGGCCTCGCCGAGTTTCGACGACACCACCGCCGCCAACGGCACCACGTACTTCTACGTCGTCAGCGCCGTCGGTACAGGCGGAGAGAGCGCGAATTCGTCCGAGGTGTCAGGGACGCCTTCGCTGCCAGCGCCGACGGGGCTTGCCGCGACGCCGGGGAACGCCCAGGTCTCGCTGACCTGGAACCCCGTCACCGGCGCGACCACCTACAACGTCAAGCGCTCCACCACGAGCGGCAGCGGCTATGTCACGATCCAGAACGTCGCCGCCACCTCGTACACCGACAACACCGCCGCCAACGGCACCACCTACTTCTACGTCGTCAGCGCCCTCGCCGGTCCCGCCGAAGGGCCGAACTCGGCGCAGGTGCAGGCCACGCCGGCCGCGCCTGGATTCCTCCTCGGCGTCGCCATCAGTCAACTCTATGGCGGCAACGGCAACGCCTATTCGAACGACTACGTCGAGTTGTTCAACCGCACTGCCTCCCCCGTCGACATCAGCGGCTACTCGCTCCAGTACGGCTCCGCGACCGGCCAGTTCGCCTCGGTGGCCACGAACCTCTTCGCCTTGCCGCCGGGAACGATCATCGGCGCCGGCCAGTATCTGACGGTGAAATTCGGCACCGCTGGCGCCGGCCTTCCGGTCACCGCCGACATCGACGGCGGCGCCACGCTGAACATGTCCGGCACCAGCGTCAAGGTTGCCTTCGTGACCAGCGCCACCGCCCTCGGCTGCGGCGCCACCGCCACGCCCTGCACGCTGCCCGACCCGCGCATCATCGATCTCGTTGCCTACGGCACGGCGAATGACGGCGAGGGTGGCACGACCGCCGGCAACGGCGCCGCCATCAGCGCCTCGGCCGGTCCTCTCCGCAATTTCGAGGGCTGCCAGGACACCGACAACAACAACTTCGACTTCACCATCGCCACGACGGCCACCGGCCTGGCGCCGCGCACGGCCGCGACGCCGCAACACATCTGCGGCCCGCTGAACCTGCCGCCGACGATCACCGCGCCGGCGAACCCGATCGCCACCGTCAACGAAAACGCCGCGCCGTTCACCGTCAACCTGACCGGCAACGACGACGGCGGGGTCTACAACTGGTCCGCAACCGCCGGCGCCGGCATCTCCACGGTCACCGTCTCGGCCGGCCAGGGCACCGCCAACGTCACCTACACGGTCACCCTGCAGACCAACTTCTTCGGCACGGCCACCTTCACCGCCTCGCTCTCCGACGGCGTGAATCCGACCGCCACCCGCACGGTCAACATCTCCGTCACCCGCGACGTCAACATCAACCACGTCCCGACGATTACCCCGCCCGCCGACCCGGCCGCGACGGTGGCCATCAACGGCGGACCGGTCAACATCAACATCACCGGCAACGACGACAACAACATCTACAACTGGTCCGCCTCGCCGGGCGCCGGCATCAGCAGCGTGATCGTCTCCGCCGGCCAGGGAACGCCGACGGTCACCTACAACGTGGCGATCCAGCCGGGCTTCCTCGGCACGGCCTCCTTCACCGCGCTCCTTTCCGACGGCGTCAATCCCAACACCGGACAGCTGGTCAACATCGGCGTGTCGCCGACCGGGTCGTCGGTCACCCACGTCGTCATCAGCCAGGTCTACGGCGGCGGCGGCAACAGCGGCGCCACCTACACCAACGATTTCGTCGAGCTCTACAACCCCACCGGCAACACCATCAACCTCGGCGGCTGGACCGTGCAGTATTCGTCGGCCACGAACACCGGCAACTTCTCCGGCATCGAAGCGCTGGGCGGATCGATCGGGCCGGGCCAGTACTACCTGATCAAGCTCGCCAGCGGCGGCGCCAACGGCATCGCCCTCCCGCCGGCCAACGTCGACAACAACAGCGGCCTCAATCTCAGCGGCACGGCCGGCAAGGTGGCGCTGGTCAGCAACGCCTCGGCGCTCACCGGCACCTGCGGCACGCTGCTCACCGACCCCGATATCATCGACTTCGTCGGCTACGGCTCGACCGCCAACTGCAGCGAAGGCGGCAGCAACGCGCCGCAGCCGACCGACGCCGCCACGGCGATCTTCCGCGCCAACACCGGCGACACCGATACGAACGTCAACGGCAACGATTTCGCCAACGGTCCGGTCAATCCGCGCCGCACCGCCCCGATCCAGGAACAGGGCCCGACGGTGGTCTCGACCGATCCGTCGACCAACGATCCGATCGCGCCGCGCGACGCCAACATCGTGGTCACCTTCACCGAGCCGGTCGACGTCACCGGCAACTGGTACACCATCAACTGCACCTCGACCGGCAACCACGACTCGGCCACCGTCGCCCCGGCCGCCGCATCGCGCATCTACACGATCGTCCCCAACGTCAACTTCCTGGCCGGCGAGCAATGCACCGTCACGCTTTTCGCCAACCTCATCAGCGATACCGACACCGACGACTCCGGCCCGGGCACCAACAATCTCCCCTCGGATTACTCATGGACCTTCACCGTCTCTTCAGGAACCGCTCCGCCGTATCCGTCGAACGTCCACCTGACGATGGGCAATCCGTCGAACGCGGTCGCGGACGACGTGTTCTCTCCGAACAACTATCTGATGCAGAAGCCGGAAATGGCCATCTCCTACAGCAGGGACGCCGGCCGGCCGAACTGGGTGAGCTGGCATCTGACCGACGAATGGTTCGGATCGCTCGTCCGCGTCGACACCTTCCGGGCCGACCCGGCAGTCCTTCCGACGTGGTACCGCGTTCTGGGCAGCGACTTCTCCGGTTCCGGTTTCGACCGCGGCCACATGACGCCGAACGCCGACCGCGACAAAGAGACCTCCGTCCCCATCAACCAGGCCACCTACCTCATGTCGAACATGGTGGCGCAGGCGCCCGACAATAACCAGGGTCCTTGGGCGGCTCTCGAAAATGACCTTCGCACGATCGCCTCAGGTGGCAACGAGCTTTACATCGTCGCCGGCCCGAACGGCCAGGGCGGCACCGGCAGTAACGGCTTCGCGAATACCATCGCCAACGGTCACGTGGTCGTCCCGGCCAGCACCTGGAAGTGCGCGCTGGTCCTGCCGAAACTCAGCGGCGACGACGTGGCCCGCGTGACCGCGTCGACCCGCACGATCTGCGTGATCATGCCCAACATCCAGGGCATCCGGAACGACGACTGGCACATCTATCTGAAGAGCGTCGACCAGGTCGAAGCACTGACCGGCTACAACCTCTACTCCAACGTTCCGGCCGCGATCCAGAACGCCATCGAAGGCGGCGTCGACGGAGTGAATCCGCCGGGCACCGCCAACCAGTCCGTCAGCACGAACGAGGAAGCGCCGAAGTCGTTCACTCTCGACGTGGCCAGCCCGAATGCGAATCCGCTGACCTACACCATCGAGACGCCGCCGTCCCACGGCGTGCTGACCGGCACCAACGGCAACGAGACCTACACGCCGGCGCCTGACTTCAACGGCACCGACACCTTCACCTACCACATCAGCGACGGCAGCCACACCTCGAACACCTCCACCGTCACGATCGCGGTCCTCGAGGTGAACGATCCTCCGGTTGCCACCGACGACTCGAAGAGCACCTCGGCGAATGTGCCGGTGACCTTCCCGTCGTCCGATCTGACCACGAACGACACCGCCGGACCAGCGAACGAAGCCGGCCAGACGCTCACGGTTACGACGGTCACCGCCACCGGCACCACCCACGGCAACGTCGTTCTGAATGCCGGCCAGATCACCTACTCTCCGGACGTGAGTTTCACCGGCCCGGCCAGCTTCACCTACCAGGTTTGCGACAACGGCGTTACCGCCGGCCTGCTCGATTCGCGCTGCTCCACTGCCACGGTAAACGTCACCGTCACGGCGCAGGTCACCACCCACTTCAGCGTCACCGCTCCGGCCAACGTCACCAGCGGAACGCCGTTCAGCGTGACCGTCACCGCCCTCGACGCCTCGAATGCGACGGTGACCGGCTACACCGGCACGGTCCACTTCACCAGCTCCTCGGCCGGCACACTGCCCGCCGACTACACCTTCACCGGCGTCGATAACGGTGCTCATACCTTCAACGTCACGCTGACGTCGGCCGGCCCGCAATCGATCACGGCAACCGATGGCGGCATCACCGGCAGCGCCAATACCACCGTGGCCCCGCCGCCGGCGACGCACTTCAGCGCCACGGCCCCGGCCAACGTCGGCAACGGCGTCCCCTTCAATGTGACCGTCACCGCCCTCGACGCCTCGAACGCAACCGTCACCAGCTACACCGGCACGGTTCACTTCACCAGCTCCTCGGCCGGGACCCTTCCCGCCGATTACACCTTCACCGGCGCGGACAACGGCGCACATACCTTCAGCGTCTCGCTGACCACGGCCGGTGCGCAGTCGATCACCGCAGCCGATGGCGGCATCACCGGCAGCGCCAACACCACCGTGGCCCCGCCGCCGGCAACCCACTTCAGCGTCACCGCGCCGGCAAACGTCACCAGCGGCACGCCGTTCAACGTCACCGTCACCGCCCTCGATGCCTCGAATGCCACCGTGCCCGGCTACACCGGCACGGTCCACTTCACCAGCTCATCGGCCGGGACATTGCCAGGTGACTACACCTTCACCGGTGGCGACAGCGGCACGCACACCTTCAGCGTGACGCTGACCACGACCGGCGCACAGTCGATCACCGCGACCGACGGTGGCATCACCGGCAGCGCGAACACCACCGTCGCTCCGCCGCCGGCAACGCACTTCAGCGTCATCGCGCCGGCCAACGTCACCCATGGGACGGCGTTCAACGTCACCGTCACCGCCCTCGACGCCTCGAACACGATCGTGCCCGGCTACACCGGAACCGTCCACTTCACCAGCTCGTCGGCCGGCTCGCTGCCCGCCGACTACACCTTCACCGGAGGCGACGCCGGCACGCACACCTTCAGCGTCACTCTGACCACGAACGGCGCGCAGTCGGTCACCGCAACCGATGGCGGCATCACCGGCACCGCCAACCTCACGGTCGACCCGCTGCCGGCCACGCACTTCAGCGTCGCCGCGCCGGCGAACGTCAATCAGTTCAGCCCGTTCAACGTCACCGTCACCGCGCTCGACGCCTCGAACGGAACCGTGACCGGCTACACCGGCACCGTTCACTTCACCAGCTCCTCGGCCGGCACGCTCCCCGGCGATTACACCTTCACCGGCGCCGACAACGGCACGCACACCTTCAGCGTCACCCTGACCACGACCGGCACGCAGACCATCACCGCGACGGACACGTCCAACGCTTCGATCACCGGCACGGCCTCGACGACCGTGATCCTGGTCTGCCCGCCGGGACCTGTCCCCTCCGCGACCGCCTCGAACAGCGGCCCGGCCTGCGCCGGCGGATCGGTCAATCTCTTCGCCACTGGCAACGGAACCACCTTCTCCTGGACCGGCCCGGGCGGCTTCACCTCCTCGCAGCAGAACCCGACCGGCATCACCGTGGCCGGCACCTACACCGTGACGGTCAGCTCCCCCGGCCCGTGCGGCGGCAGCGCCCAGGCCTCGACCACGGTGGTCTTCAACCCGATCCCGTCCGCGACGATCACCACCGGCGGTTCCACCTGCGTGCTCTCATCCGGCAACGCCGCGAGCGTTCCGAACGCGGGCGCCGGCGCGACCTACAGCTGGTCGATCACGAATGGCACCATCACCGGCGGCGCGGGAACGCCCAACATTCTCTTCACCGCCGGCTCCGGTGGCAGCGTGCACCTGGCGGTGACGGTCTCGGCGAATGGCTGCAGCGCCAGCGGCACCGCCGACGTCGCCACCAGCGGCCCGACGATCGCTCTTCCCACCGCCCTCTCCGCCTGCCCCTCGGCCACGATCACGATTCCGTTCACGCTTACCGGAACCGGTCCGTGGACGGTGCGCTGGTCCGATGGCCAGATTCAGAGCGGCATCACCTCGTCGCCGGCATCCCGCACCTTCAGCGCCACGTCATCGGTCATCCTTAGCGTGGTGAACGTGACCGACGCCAACTGCACCAGCCCCGGCCCGGTCGCGGGAGTGAACATCACCATCACTGGTGCTCCGACGATCACCACGCAGCCCACCGGCCAGATCGTCGCCCCGGGTACCGATGCCACGTTCACCGTGGTTGCCACCGGCGGCACGCTGCACTACCAGTGGTTCGTCCGCCGGCCCAGCGGGGTGACGCAGCCTGTGGGCACTGACAGCCCCAGCTTCGCCACGCACGCCGAAGGCAACTCCACATGGTTCGTCCGCGTCAGCAACGATTGCGGCAGCGTCGATTCCATCGAAGTCACCGCGGACATCATGACGCCGCGTCGTCACCCATCGCACTAACGTCTCCATCGTGAGCCGGAGCCATCACGGGCTCCGGCTCACGATCAGTGCGTGCCCGCCTGGATACCCGCCGGTTGCGGTGCTGGATAGCAGATCGCGTAGACGCGCAGCTGAAACATCGAGAGCCAGGTCGCGGCGAAGATGGCCAGCAGCACGATCATGCCGGTCTGATTCATCCGCGACTCGGCCAGCGCCGGCACGATGGCGAACAGCGCTACGATCAGCGGCGTAGCCAGCATCACGTCGAAGAGATACGGATGCAGCGCCACCGCCTGGCTGAACACGGCCGCGTACAAAAACCACGAACCGATCAACACGATCAGCGTCTCGGCCGCAATGCGTGGCGCCCTGCCGCGGATGTACGCCGCCAGCGTTGCCAGCACCGCGGCAATGCCACAGAGAAAAAGCCATTCCCATCGAAAGAGGTGCGGTGACCTGCCGCCGCGCACGACGTCGCGTCCGAATGCGATGTCGAGATGATCGCCGTAGAACATGGCGTCGCCATCCAGCCCGCTGCGGTACAGAAAATCGGAACCGGTGAGCTTCGCGCCGCTCGCTCTGCTCACCTGCCGGACGCCGATCAGCTCGATCCCGTAGATGGCAAACGCGCAGATCCACGGCAGCAGCAGGATCGCGCCGAGGCGTTTGAACGAAGGACGATCGCCACGGAGAAGAAAGATCGTGGCGGCGTACGAGACGATGAACATCGTGCCGGCGACGAATTCGATGTAGGTCAGCGCGAAAACGGCCAGCGCCTGCAGCATCGTCAGCAACCGCGTCCGGCCAACGTCGAGTGCGCGCTCTTCGAGCAACAAAAAGACGAGTGCGGGAAGCAGACACCACGTCTGCTCCGGCAGAAACCAGAAGCCGGCCAGATTCTCGGGAAACGTAAACCAGACCATCTGCGCGCCGACGGCGAGAACGAGGGAGTGCAGTGGACTGCCGCCGAGTCTCCGCGCGATGCGAAACGCCAGCAGCGCCAGCAGTGCAGCGACCAGCAGCAGCACCATCTCGTTGTGCAACGCGATCAGGCGCCAGCCGTAGCGGCCGGTCATCGCGGTCCAGAACTTCTCCAACAGAAAACCGCTGACCATGAACGCGCCGGTCCCCGAGCGGTAGATGAACTTCTCATCCGGCGTCGGCCACAGCATTCCGTACGAGGCGAAGAAACCGTGATCGATCCAGTGCGTGATGATGGCGTGCGTGCGGATCGGACCGTCCGTGCTCGAAAGCGCCGCCATCGACCGGCGATGCACCGTAATCCACGCATAACCGAACGCGATCAGGCCAACGGCAAAGAACAACGCCAGAAGTTTGAGACTGCGCGGCCGAGGGTCGCCGTTCATCGGGTTGATGCCCTGTGCTGTCGGAACAGCCACTCCCACAGCGCCTCGTCGCCATAGGCCCGATCCCAGGCGTTGTGACCGGCACCGCGAAACTCCACGTACCTAACGTCGGCCCCCTCGGACTTCAGCGCCTCCGCCATCCGCCGCGATTCGGAGACCGGAATCACCGGATCGGCATCGCCGTGAAAGAGGCGGATCGGAAGATGGCGCAACGCGTGAGCGGTGAATGCATAGGGATCCGGCGCCGCGTTCGTCAGCGGCGATTGCTGCACGGCGACGGTAGTCTCGTGCGGCAGCAGCCCGCCGCAAACGACCACCAGCGCGGCGAATATATCGGGATGCGCGAGCGCCAGGTGATAGGTGCCGTATCCACCCATCGACAAGCCGGTGAGATAGATGCGCGAGCGATCACCGTGAAACTCGCGGATGCTCTTCTCCAGCGCCGCCATCGCCGCATCGGCCGGTTCTCCGATCCAGCGCGTGTCTTCCGGCGCCTGGGGAAAGACCGCCACGGCCGGCACGCGTCCGGGATTGGCGCGGATCGCCGCCGCCACTCCGATCTGCGTCGAACGAAGGCCATCCATGCCGCGCTCGCCCGAACCGTGGAGGAAAAGAATCACCGGCCACGATTTCGTTTCATCGAACCCGAGCGGAACGTAGACCGAGTACGGATAGGTCGTTCCGCTCACGACGACGGTGCGGATCAGAAAGCCGGTTTCGTGCGGGCGCATCGTGTTGCAGGAGAGTAACGCCATGCACGCGATCGGCAACATCCTGCGCATCTTCATTGCGATGAGGATATGTCAACCATTGCAATCGCCGCACGCGCGACTCCTTTGCTTTACAATCAACGCAAATGCGCGAACGACGGGAGAAAGCGTTCAACACCGCCTGCCAGGAAGAGGTCTACCGGCAGGTCAAGGCGTATCTCGATGAACTGGTCGACGAGCACTTCGACGACGCCGAGCATTGCGACTTCTATCTGAAGTACGGCTCGACCGTGCTCGAGATCTCCATCGACCCGTATCAGGAAGACGACGCCGTCATCGAGGTGCTCGCCTTCTGCGTGCAGGGCGTCGAGCCTTCCTTCGAATTGATGCAGGAGCTCCTACGGGTGAACGCCGAGGTTCCCCTCGGCGCGTTCAGCATGGTCGGCGAGCATGTTTTCTTCTCGCACTCATTCCTCGGCCGGCGTCTTCGCCCCGAGCAGCTCATCGCCTCGCTCGACATCGTGGCCAATGTCTCGGATGAGTACGACGAGAAGCTCGTTGCGAAATATGGCGGCGAGACGGCCATCGATCGTTTGCGTAGCGGCGGCATGCAGCCACCTGTCCAGCTCGCCGCGCGGAAGGCGGACAGTAATTGAAACGTGCGGCATACCGCTTGCTGTTTGATGGCGATATGACCAATCCTTTGGGCACGGCAGCCGCCGCGATTCTCCTCTGCGCCGGGCTGCTGACCGGATGCACCGGCGGCCAGGAAAGCCACGCCGCCGAGGAACAGACACCGAAGAAAAACGGCATCCCGGCCGTGACGACGGCTCCGCCACCGCAGCCTCAGGTCGACGCCAAGGCGGTGCTCAAGTCCATCAGCACGGCCATTCCGATCTACGCCGGCGCGAAGTATCGCGACGATCTCACCCGCCGCGACTCGGTGATGATCAAGAACCAGTACGGTCCGACCGCCGAGGTCTACACGCTGGCGACCGACGACTCGTTCCCGCAGGTCTACCACTACTACACCACCTACCTTGCCCAGTTCCGCGCCTTCCCGGCGCAATCGCCGTATCCCGCTCCGCAGACGTGGCGCACGCTGGAGGTCCAGCTCAATCAGGCCATGCAGGACCCATTCATCCCCGGCGACATGCTCAAGCCGGGCGCCAGGCAGGTTACGTTGCAGGTCGCCGAAACCGAGGCCGAGCCGAAGACCGTGATCCGCTACGTCATCACCCAGCAGCCGATCGCCACCAGCGAAGTGCAGACTCCGAAGGCGGCAGCTTCAACGAATGCGTTGGATCGGGAGTAGTGATCTCGGTTGTCGATGATTACGTGATTAGTCGGCCACCGAGCACAAACAACACACATGTACCCTTGGCGTCGCATCGTGATCCCGACGGATTTTTCGACGGCCGCGGAATGGTCGTTCGATTCGGCGGTCCGGATGGCCGGCTCGACCGGCGCGGAACTGGTCATTCTCCACGTCCGGGCCACGCGTCCTTCGAATCCCGACGAGCTCCGCTTCCCCGCGGACGATTCGCTCTATGCCTACGCCGAGCAGCACGAGCTGGAGAAACTGCGCGACCACGCCCGCCGGGCCAACGCCACCGTGCAGACGCGGCTGGTCATCCAGCGCGCACCTGATCCCGGCGCCGCGATCAACAAGACCGCCGCCGGCGAGAACGCCGACCTCATCGTCATCTCCACCCACGCCCGCCACCACGTGGCGCACCTGATCATCGGCTCGACGACGCTCAACGTCCTCTCGGGAGCGCCGGTGCCGGTCCTGGCGATCCGTTACGGCATCCGGGCCCGCCGGGGGCTTCAGCGGATCCTGGTCCCGGTTCACCTCAAACAGCGCTCGACGGCAGCGGCGTCGCTGGCGGCCTCGATCGCCCGGCGGGAAAAGTCGGAAGTGCACCTCATGATCGTCTGCCAAGACGCCGAGCAGGCCGCCGCCGAGGCGCTGCTGGGTGAGATGCAGGGCCTGTTCGACGGCATCGAGGCCAAGCCTATCCTGCTGAAGGGAAAGGATGTTGACGCCGAGCTGGTGCGCTATGTGCGCGGGGCCGATGCCGATGCCCTTTTCCTCAACGCCGGGGCGCACGAGATCAGCACATTGAAGCAGGACATCATCCGCCAGGTGGACACGCCAGTAATGCTGGTCCCGGCCGGCGCGCCCTCCGTTTCCTGACCCCAAAAAAAATTTCTGGCGGGTGGGTAGGGATTTGCCGGTCCCCAGACACTCCTACTATTGGAACCGGTCATGAAACTAGCGTCGACTAATAAAAGTGTCGCCGGGCAGGACCCGGCGACAGAGACCATTTTCCTCTCGCAACGACATGCCTCGTTCTTGGCAAAGATGTCGGACGAGATCAATCCCGCGATGCCAAAGGCATTCGGGTGGCCTCATGCAATCCGCACGATTCTCGACCGCATCGAGGAGAGCAAGATCGATCTCACTGTTGCGAGCAGTGAGTATGAGATTGCTCAACTCGCGGCAGGCGAACTGCGCGCGAAAGGCCGGAGGCGAACAGCATCCCGCTGATTAGCGGGTTTTCCGATTCTTCATCGGCGATCCGGTCAGTAGCTCGACAAGCGTCCCGATCGAATCCGCCTGTGAAAGATCGACGTTGCTCTGGAAAGCAGCTTCGATCAATCCTCGGATGATTTCCGCGCGACTGATTGCCTTGCCATGCTTCAGACGAATGTCGATGGCAAGACGATCGAGATACGCGACATGCCGATCCAGCAGGACGACTGTAATCTTCGCCCAGGGCTCGGTGTGAACAATGGGTCTACCGCGGTTGCTCTTTGCTGGTGTCACACGTTCTCCTCTCTTACTACTATTGGTTGTTTGGACAAACCACGCACAGTGTATGCTGACAGCGCATCCGAGTCCATCAGTATTTAAAGACTGAACAGCTTATTTGGACGAATCTGGGGCGGAGGGGAGCCGCCCGAGAAGCTTACGCGGAAGATCCACCAGGTACAAGGGGTGTCAGCTCATTGCTCGCTTATCGAAGGCTTTGAGCCCAATCCACATGAAAAGCACCGTCAGCAGGACCAGCGCGGCCAGGATCAGCGAAACCGGCATGTGCGGCAGCGACGGCGTCAAGGCGGCCCGCATCCCCTCGGACACATAGACCAGCGGGTTGATCAACACCAGCCATTTCATCATCGGCACGTGGCTAAGCCCGGCCCACGGATAGTACGTGCATCCGAACATGATCATCGGCGCCACGATCACGCTGAACATCAGCCCGATCTGCGGCGGCGCGATACCGGTGCCGAGGTAAAGGCCCATGGCCGAAAAAGCCGCGCCGCCGAGAATGGTCACCGCCAGCAGCAGCGGCGCGTTGGCGAAACTGAGGCCTGGGATCGGCCCCATGATCAGCCGCGCCACCGGCAGCACGAAGAGCGCCGCCACGATGCCCTGCAGGACGCCGGAAAATACTTTTTCCACCGCCACGAGCTGCGTTGGGACCGGCGAGAGCAACCGGTCTTCGATCTCTTTCGTGAATCCGAAGTCCTGCATCATCGGGAGTGCCACCGACTGGATCGCCGAGAGCGTCAGGCTCAGCGCCACGACGCCGGGCAGCATCGTGGTCGAGTAGCCGCGCGGAATCATCCCCATCTTCGGCAGGAGGAAGCCGAACACGATCACGAACAGAATCGGCTGCAGCGCGGTTCGCACCAGAAAGTAGGGCAGCTCGCGCCGGGCCACGGTCAGATCGCGCAGCAGGATGGCCATGAAAACACGCGACGGCGCCACTGGAGCGAGCGTTTCGGGGGTCATGTCAGTTTCCTTCCGGTCAGCGAGATGAAAAGTGTCTCTAGGCTGGGACGCGAAAGATGGATGTCGCGCACGATCCGGCCGTGCGCTTCGCCGGCGTCGATCAGGGCCGGGATCAACTCCCCCCCCCGCTTGCTGAAGACGCGCAGCAGCGGTCCGCGTGCCTCGGCATTCGAGACGCCTTCCATCGCCCTCGCCGCGTCGGCGGCCACGGTGGCATCACCGTCGAACGTCACCTCGACCAGCGTGTCGCCCGGCGCCTGAAGCTTGAGGGCCGCGGGCGTATCGAGGGCCAGCAGTTTTCCCTGGTCGATGATGGCCAGGCGGTCGCACAGCTGATCCGCTTCTTCCATGTAGTGCGTCGACATCACGATCGTCCGCCCCTGCCCGTGCAGCTCGCGCAGGATCTCCCACAACGAGAGCCGTGCCTGCGGATCGAGACCGACGGTCGGCTCGTCGAGGAACACGACGCGCGGATCGTGCGACAGAGCGCGCGCGATCATCAGCCGTTGTTGCTGGCCGCCCGAGAGCTGGTCGACCTTCGCGTTCATCTTGTCGGCGATGCCGAGGCGCTCGAGAAGCTCCTCGCCGCGACGATGCGCATCGGCCCGCGCGATCCCGAAGTAGGTGGCGTGAAAAACGAGATTCTCGATGACGCTGAGGCTGCGATCGGGATTCGGCCGCTGCGGAACGACGCCGATGCGCTGGCGGACATCAGCCGCCTGCGTGGCGACGTTGACACCGGCGACGAAGGCTTCCCCCGAGGTGATGCGAACACGCGTGGTGAGAATGCCGATCAACGTTGTCTTTCCTGCCCCGTTCGGGCCGAGGACTCCGAAAAACTCCCCTTCGGCGACGGCGAGATCGAGCGAGTCGATCGCCACGATCCCGCCCGATGGCGGCGCGGGAGGCGGCGGAACACCGCGCCGTTTCTTGACGGCAGGTGCCGGATAAACCTTGCGCAGACTGCGCGTTTCGATGGCGTTCATTTGTGATTGCAAAGGATATCCGAACCAATCTGTAACGTTTCGACGTCCGTAGTCACTACGAAAGTGAGGTGAGAGAGATGTTCGCCCAACTGCAATGGAACTTCGCGATCGACGAATCAGGCTGCGCGCGGCTGTCGCAGGCCAGCGCTCCCGCAACCGTGGAGACGATTACACCGGGTGAGTACCTCGTCACCTTGCCGACGGCCACCGCCCGCGAGTTCGGCCTCACCGCCGACGTCGAAGGCGCGGCCGGCTTCATCGCCGCCACGCCGGGAGACGACGCCGGCAATAAGCCGAACACCGTCCGCGTCCTGACCGTCCGTCCCGACAACACGTTCGGCCCAAGCCCGTTCCGGCTCGTGCTCCGGACGATCTGAGGCGTAGCGCCGGCGGCTCGCCGGCTGGACCGCCAGCGGCTCGCTGGCAGTTCGCGAATACCGCCGCCGAGCCGGCGGCGGTCCAGCCAGCGAGCCGCTGGCGCTACGATTACTTGCTCATGAATCGTTCGATATCCGCGGCGTTCCGAGGTGACGCGGAGGACAGCAGCTTCGCGCCGTTCTCCGTGATCAGCACGTTGTCCTCGATCCGCACGCCGATTCCGTCGTAGCGGTCGAGCGCCTTGGCGATCGAGGCCTGTTCTTCCTTCGACAGCTTTGTGTAGACGGAGCTGGCCAGAACGTCGGCCTTTCGAACGTAGATCCCCGGCTCGACGGCAAAGACCATGTTCGGCTCGATCGTGCGATCGCGATCGGTGACGTCGTGGGTATCGAGTCCGATGTGATGACCGGGAACGTGGCGGAAATACATGTAGACCTGTCGCGGATCGTCCTTCGAAATCAATCCCAGTCGGACCAGTTCGCGACCGATGACGGCGATCGCGGCGTGATCGGCATCGCGGAAATGCCCGCCGGGCTTCAGCGCGGCGATGGCCGCTTCCTGGGCGTCGAAAACTGCCTGATGAATCGCGCGCTGGTCGGCCGAGAACTTTCCGCTGGCGGGATAGGTGCGCGTCACATCGGCCGAGTAGCCGAGGTACTCCGCGCCGAGGTCGGTGAGGAAGAGCGCGGCACGATCGATCGATGCGTTGTTGGCCATGTAGTGGAGCGTCGTCGTGTTCGCACCCGAGGCCACGATCGAAGGGAACGCCCAGCAGCAGGTGCCTTGATCTTTGTAGGTGAAATCGACGACAGCATCGACCTGATTCTCGCTGGTGGCAGTCAGCACCCGTTTCATGGCCGCCTTCTGCGCGATCTCGGTGATGTCGACGGCGCGCTGGATCACGGCGATCTCGGCCGGGCTCTTGACCTCGCGCATGTGCACCAGCAGCGGTTGCGCATCGCGAATGTTCAGCGCGGGGAAATGGTCCCGAAGGTCGCGGACGAACAGTAGCTCCTCGGTCAGCGACGAGCTCGGACCAAAACCGCGCGCCTCGTTCGCGGTCCAAAGCTCAGCGCGGCCTGAGGTGACGGCGTTGTAGAAATTCGGCATCGCCCGCGGCGACAAACGCTCGGTCGTATCCGGAGCCGGCCACTGATTGCCCGACAATGCCGCTACGACGAACGCGCGCCACTTGCCGGACGACTCGATCCGCTTGATCCCGCTGATCCTGGTGATCTCGTCGTGCGGCGGAATGCGCCCGGTCCACACTTCCTGCTGCGGGTTGCGGTCGCGCACGAACAACACCTCGGCGAAATCGGGATCGCCCGGAACCAGCACCAGCGTCGTCTCCTCTTCAGCGATGCCGGTCAGATACAGCAGCGCGTCGCTCTGCCGGAACGGCCACTCCTGATCGCCGCTGCGAATCTGCTCCTTCGGCGAGAAGGCCACGAAGATTGCGTTCGGTCCGATTTCTTTCGCCAGCCGCGCACGCCGTGCGGCGTATTCGGAAGCGTCGATAGCGGGCTTGGCCTGCGCGAACACGGAACCGGCCGAAAGAAAGGTGATGAGAAGAAAAATCAATCTGCGCATCCGGTTATCGTAGACCGCGTGAACTATCTGGCGCACCTCTTCCTCGCCGGGAACACGGCGGAGTCGCTGATCGGCAATCTCGCCGGCGATTTCGTCAAAGGAAGGATCGGGGGCGATGTCCCGCCGGCGATCGCCGCGGGGATTCGCCATCACCGCCGCGTCGACGCCTTCACCGATTCGCATCCCTCCGTTGCCGCATTCCGCCGCGTGCTGATCCCCGAACATGGCCACTACGCGCGCGTCATCGCCGACATGTTCTTCGATCACTTCCTTGCCGCCGATTTCAACCGTTACTCGGCTGAGACGCTCGACACGTTCGTCTCCCGCGTCTACGCAGCCATCGATCCGCATCGCGACCAGCTTCCCGGCGATCTGCGCACGGTCTATCCGAGGATGCGCGATGGAGGATGGCTGACGTCGTATCAGACGATCGAAGGCATTCGACAGGCCCTCGGCGGAATCTCGCACCGGCTGTCGCGCCGTCCGCAACTCGCTCCCGCCGTGCATTTCCTCAGTGACCGCGATACGCGCGCGGAACTGGAGCGGCTCTTCCATGAATTCTTTCCCGACGTGATGGCGCTATCATCGACGCCGTGACCGACAAGAGCATTCAGGAAACGTGGGCTCCGCAAAACCGCTGCTTCGGCTGCGGGCCAGCCAATGACAAGGGCCTGCGCATCCGCAGCTTTCGTGAGGGCGACGAATTCGTCTGCGACTGGACACCGGAGCCGCATCACGCCGCGTTCGACAACGTCCTGAACGGCGGCATCATCGGCGCGCTGCTCGACTGTCACAGCAACTGGGCGGCTACGATGATGCTGATGGAGCGCAACGGAAGTTCCACGCCGCCGTGCACCGTCACCTCTGATTTCCACGTCTTCCTGAAACGCCCCACGCCGATGTCTCCGCTGCGCGTCCGCGCGCGCGTCGTCGAGATCACCGATGATCGCGCCGTCGTCGAGGCATCGATCGAATCGAACGGCAAGGTGACCGACACCTGCCGCGGCACCTTCGTGGCGGTGAAGGAAGGGCATCCGGCGTACCATCGCTGGTAACCCGATGACTGCCGAACGCGATCGCCTCAGCGGCGCTCCGCACGACATCGCCCGCTGGCGCAAGTGGGGGCCGTACCTCGCCGACCGCGCCTGGGGAACGGTGCGCGAGGACTACAGCGCGAACGGCGATGCCTGGTCGTACTTTCCGCACGATCTGGCGCGCTCGAAGGCGTTTCGCTGGGGCGAGGATGGGATCGCCGGATTCTGCGATCGCTACCAGATTCTCTGCTGGTCGCTGGCGCTCTGGAACGAGCACGATCCGATCCTCAAGGAGCGCTACTTCGGTCTCGTGCCGGGCGAAGCCAACCACGGCGAAGACGTCAAGGAGTGCTACTTCCATCTCGACGCGGTGCCGAGTCACGCCTACCAGCGGCTGCTCTACAAGTATCCGCAGCGGGCTTTCCCATATGGTCAACTGATTGACGAAAATCGCCGCCGCGGCGCGCACGATCCGGAGTTCGAGCTGATCGACACCGGCATCTTCGACGAGGGCCGCTACTTCGACGTCGTCATCGAGGTGGCCAAAGAGGATGCCGACTCGCTGGTCTTCCGGATCACCGCGCACAATCGCGGCCCCGACCGCGCGCCGCTCCATCTCATCCCGCAGCTCTGGTTCCGTAACACCTGGAGCTGGAGCGGCGAGCCGGCCACACCGCCATCGATCAAAGCAATCGAAATCGACGGCCGGCCTGCGCTCCTCGCCGACGATTCCAACACTCCCGCCCTCGCCGGTCTCCTCCACAACGCGCACCTCGGGCCGCACGTGCTGGAGTTTCCCAGCGGAACGGAACTGCTCTTCACCGACAACGAGACCAACGGTCCGCGCGTCTGGGGGGCCGGTGCGCAATCACGCAGCCGCTATGTGAAAGACGCCTTTCATCGCCGCATCGTCAACGGCGAACACGACGCCGTGAACCCGGCGAAAACCGGAACCAAAGCATGCGGCTGGATGCGCGTCGAGATCGATCCCGGCGCTTCGTACACGATGACGATGCGGCTCGGACCGGAGGGGAAGACGATCGACGACGTCGTCGATCTCCGCCGCGCCGAGGCGGACGAGTTCTACACCTCCATTCACCCGTCGAAGGCTTCCGCCGAGGAGCGGAACGTGCAGCGGCAGGCGTTCGCGGGATTGCTGTGGTCGAAACAGAGCTACCTGCTCGACGTCGACATCTGGCTCGATGGCGACGATCCCAACCTTCCGCCGCCCGCCGAACGGCAGCACGGCCGCAACGCGCGCTGGCGCCATCTCAACTCCATGCGCATTCTGGCGATGCCGGACAAGTGGGAGTATCCGTGGTTCGCGGCGTGGGATCTCGCGTTCCACACCGTCGTCCTCGCGCTCATCGACGCGCACTTCGCCAAGGAGCAGCTCTGGCTGATGTTGTTCGAGCAGTTCCAGCACCCCAACGGCCAGATCCCGGCGTACGAATGGGAGTTTTCCGATCTCAATCCGCCGGTGCATGCCTGGGCAGTCTGGCGGGTCTACAACATGGACCGCATCCGCAACGGTGCGGACCGCCCGTTCCTGGAGAAATGCTTTCACAAGCTGATGCTGAATTTCACCTGGTGGGTGAACAAGGTCGACCGCGAAGGCAACAACGTCTTCGAGGGCGGGTTCCTCGGGCTGGACAACATCACCGTCTTCGACCGCAGCGAAACGCTCCCCGGCGGCGCGTCGATCGAACAGAGCGACGCCACCGGCTGGATGGGGATGTTCTGCCTGGTGATGATGCGCATGGCCCTCGAGCTGGCGAAGGAAAACGCCGCGTATGAAGGGCTGGCCACGAAGTTCTTCGAGCACTACGTCTACATCGGCGCGGCCATGAAGATGATGCGCGGCGACCGGACGCTGTGGGACGACGCCGACGGCTTTTTCTACGACCTGCTGCGATTCCCCGACGGGACGAACGTTCCCTTCCGCGTCCGTTCGCTGGTCGGTCTGATTCCGCTCTACGCCATCGAACGGCTGGAGCGGAAGTGGCTCGAGCCATTCGAAGTCTTCCGCGAGAACTTCGACTGGTTCATGAAGCATCGTGCCGACATCGTCGATTACTGCGTAGCCACGGTTCACCACGACGGCGAGACGACGCACGTTCTGGCCGTCGTCGATCAGAATCAGCTGCAGCACCTTCTGGCCCGCGTGGCCGATCCGGAAGAGTTTCTGTCGACCTACGGATTGCGCAGTCTGAGCAAGGCCCATCAGCAGCAGCCGTTCGTCTTCGGCAATGCCTCCGTGATCTACGAGCCGGCCGAGGCGACGACGAAGCTGAAAGGCGGCAACAGCAACTGGCGCGGCCCGGTCTGGTTCCCGACGACGTTCCTGATGATCGAGACGCTGCGCAAACTGGAGAAGGCCTACAGCGGCAGCGTGCGCGTGGCGCTCCGCGACGGCCACGATGTCCAGCCGCGCAACGATCCCGAGTCATCCTTCGTCGATACGCGCGCCGACGAAGGCCTCGGCGCCGGCGCCCGCCCGCGCCGCCGCGGCATGACGATGACCAGCGTGCCGGTCCCGCCGCCCGAGAACACGACGACGCTCACCGGCCTTGCCGCCGATCTGGCCCGGCGTATGACAAATATCTTTCTCCCCGACTCCGACGGCTATCGCCCCTCCCACGGCCCCCGCGGCAGCCGCAAGGCCGAGCTCTTCGCCCACGATCCGCATTGGAAGGATCTGATCTGGTTCTTCGAGTACTTCAATGGAGATACGGGAGAAGGTTTGGGCGCCTCACACCAGACGGGATGGACGGCGTTGGTGGCTAGTTTGATTGATGAGTGGAGGACGTGATTGGCGGCATCGCGATTTCCGCACGAGCACGGGCCGTTTCACCGGTTTCAGGACGCCGCCGCAAACGATCAGATGTGCAGCACGGGCTTGATCGGAGGCCGGCCGGACAGAAATATCGCCGCTGGACTGTTTCCGAGAGTCAAAGCGCTTTGGGGACCGCTTCCGCCCGGTCGTTGTGGTCTCGAATTTTTCACCACTGTCACACCGGATGAAGACGTCCCCCGATTGCCTACGTGGACGATCGGAGGATTTGGCGTTATTTCAGTCCGAGGATGATACAGATCTTGTACTGATTAGAATCGTGAAGCGAGTTGACGAATGCGACGAGCGCGCCCCGAAGAGTTGAACGAAGATGCCAGCCCTGTAGCGCTTCTTCACCTATCGAGAGAACGCCTGGAAGAATTGTTCCCAGTCGAATTCTCCGAAGTCGATCCTCTTGCTGCCGCTGAACCTTCGATCGGAGCGCTCGTTCAACTCGAAAGCGGAACGTACGCAGTCGTCATGTACGGAAAGATTACCGGCGAGGCCGAGGTGTCACTGCCAGTCAGCGGGCCAACAGCTCACGACTGGGCTTCTTTCCTCCGTGAGGTTCCTTTGCTCTCAAAGGAAATCGCGTGGACTTCCGACGCCGTCAACGCACTGATCCCCTCATGATGGCGACAACCGCGCCGCCAGATACGGCACTGCCGTCTCCACACGCAGTATCCGTTCGCCAATCGTTACCGGCGTGAACCCTATGCGTTCCAACGACGCGATCTCCACATCGATGAACCCTCCCTCGGGACCGATGACCAGCGTGACCGGCTCGCGCAGGTCGCGGGGGCACGCTTCGCGCGCCTTCGGGTGTGCAACCAGCGAGCGCGTGCCGCGGGCGATTCCTGAAAGCTCATCTTCGACAAACGGGCGGAAGAGGCGGCGGGTCTCGATCGTCGGCAGCACGGTGTCGCGCGCTTGCTCCAGGCCGAGGATCGACTGCGCACGCAGGTTTTCGTCGGAGAGGCGCGGGGAGCTCCAGTAGCTTTTCTCGACGCGCCAGGCGTTGAGCAGCACGATGCGCTTGATGCCGAGGGACGCCGCGCCGGCGATGACGCGATTCAGGACCTTCGGACGCGGGAGCGCCAGGATGAGCGTCAGCGGCAAGGCGGCGGGCGGATCACGATCGAGCGCGATATCCATCTCCAGCGCCTCGGCGTCGAGTCTGATGATCGTTCCGCGCCCGATGCGGCCATTCGCGATTCCGACCACGAGATCCTCACCAACTGCCGCGCGATGAACGTCGGTGACGTGTCGCAGACGCCGGCCGGTCAGGCAGACGCGCGATGGGCGAACAAAGTCGTCGTCGAAGAGGAGGATCAGGTTCACGGTGTTGCAACGATAATCCCCTCCGCATGAACGTGCAGCCAGACCGGAGATGGGAAGCGTTTGCCGCGCGCGAGCCGTACTTCGCCGTCTTCACCGATCCGAAGTTTCTGAGCGCGAACCGGACGGCGAACAACGAGCGCGAGTTCTTCGACAGCGGCGAACTGCTGGCCGATGCCATCTTCTACACGATCAAACGGCGGATGGCGTTCGACTACGCGCCGCAGTCGATCCTGGAGTTCGGTTGCGGACCGGGCAGGCTGGCCATCCCTTTCGCGCGGCGCGCCGTCTCCATCACCGCGGTCGACCGCTCGCCGGCCATGCTCGAGGCGGCGAAGCGCGAAGCGGCACGGCAATCGATCACGAACATTCATTTCACCACCGCGGCCGACTTCGATCCGGGGCAGCGCAAGTTCGATCTCGTCAACGCCTATCTGCTTTTCCAGCGCCTTCCGCCCACACACGGCCTGGCTCTTTTTCGCCAGCTCCTCGGATGCATTGGATCGGGCGGCATCGGTGCCTTTCAGTTTCTCTACCGCGGGTCGGCATCGCCGCTGGTCGGGCTGACGCGTGGCGTGCGCGAACGCGTCCCCGCCGTCAACGGCATCCTCAATCGCGTGCGCGGCAAGGCTTTTGATGAACCGTTCATCCCGAGCCACACCTACGATCTCGACGATGTCTTCCGCATCCTGGTCGAGGCCCGGATTGAAAACAGCCACATCGTCTTCGAACATGACGCGGAGATGAGCAGCGCCATCGTCTTCGTTCAGGCGCCGCTGTCGTTCGACGAAGTTGGCGAGGAGACCGTTTCGCAGGCAACCGAACCGCCGCCCGGCGCGATGATCGACGTTCGCGAGCTCATCGCGCACACCTCGATCGATGACCTCAATCGCACCGCCGAGGAGTACTTTTCGTCGCTCAAGGATTGGGAGCACCACCTCGCCAAGCCCTTCAGCAAAGCCGACGAGACGCCGCCGATTCTGATCGCCTTCGCTACCCTGCTGCAGGGATTGCAATTGACGCCTGGGACGACCGTGCTCGAATTCGGAGCCGGCACCGGCTGGTTGTCGCGCTTCCTCACACAGCTCGGCTGCCGCGTCATTCTGCTCGACGTTTCGGCGACGGCATTGAAAATCGCCCGCGCGTTGTACGAGAAACAGCCGCCCATCGGCGACCGGCCCGCGCCGCAGTTTCTGCAGTTCGACGGGCGGCACATCGATCTCCCCGACGCCAGCGTGGAGCGGATCATCTGCTTCGACGCCTTCCACCACGCGCCGAATCCCGACGACGTCCTGCGCGAATTCGGGCGCGTGCTCAAGCCGGGCGGCATCGCCGCGTTCGCCGAACCGGGGCCGCGGCACTCGCGCACGCCGCAGTCGCAATTCGAGATGCGCACCTACGGCGTGGTCGAGAACGACGTCGACATCCATGCCATCTGGCGCACCGCCTGGAGCAGCGGCTTCCGCGATCTGAAACTGGTGGTCTTCCACGGATCGCCATTCCACGTTTCGCTCGACGATTACGAGGACCTTCTGACCGGCGGCGCCACCAACGCGAAATGGGTCGCTTCCACCCGCGCCTTCCTTCGCAACGTCCGCAGCTTTTTTCTGTACAAGGAAGGCGCCGAGCGCATCGACAGCCGGAACGCATCGGGCCTGGCCTGCGAGATTGCGGCAACGCTCCTCGCCTCGCCCGCCATCGAAGGCCAGCCGATCGTCGTCGAAGCGACGATCACGAATCGTGGGACGTCGATCTGGCTGCCATCGAACGCCCAGTTTGGCGGCGTCGCGGCCGGCGCGCACCTCTACGATGCCGCCGGAAAACTGATCACGTTCGATCTGCACTGGGAGCGGCTGACCGAGCCGCCGCGCGAGATTGCGCCCGGCGAAACGGTGACCGTACGGATCGCGCTGCCGCCGCAGACCGCGGGGAAATACCTCATCGAAATCGATTGCGTTGCCGCGCGCGTGACCTGGTTCGCGCAGGCCGGATCGCAGCCCGCGCAGCTCGCCGTCGACGTCGTTGCGCCCGATGTATGATGCGCGCGCATGAACATCGAGACCCGCAAAAAAGGTGACGTCGTCATCGTCGATTTTCAGGGGCGGCTGGCCGTCGGTGTCGGCGACGATCTGCTGCCGCGCCTCATCGAACAGCTCCTCGACGAGGGGAACCGCAAGATCCTCCTCAATCTCTCCGATATGGATTACATCGACAGCAACGGCCTCGGCGAGCTCGTCCAGAGTCTCAAAGTCTCCGGCCGCCACGGCGCATCGCTCCGCCTGCTCAAGCCACAGGACCGGGTCAAGAAGACGCTCAAACTGACCAATCTCCTGCCGATGTTCAGCGTCTACGACACCGAGGCCGAAGCGATCAAAGCCTTCGACGTCTGAGGATTTTGATTTACAGAAGGCATTGCATCGATTAAACTCTCTCCTCCTTGAAGGAGAGTCATGAATCCATTCCTCATCTCCGTACGCGCGGGCTGCATCACCTACCGTTCGCCGCTCGCCACCGCCCGAGTCCCCCGCTCCGCCGTCGATGGATGTGCAGCCTCTGCCGATGAGCGGTTCACCTTCTGCAGCAGCGCCCAGTAAACGCTGATCGATCGCTCGAGCACCCACAGCGGCGCGCTGAGACAGGCGCGCATCGGGAAGAACGTCGTGTTTCCGGCCCGCCCGCGAACCGCGAGCACCAGCGATGAGAGGGCGATCGCTCCGGCGTAGCCGCCAGCCAGTCGAATGCCGCCAACGACGGCCAACAGCACGGCCAGCGGAAGCAGCGCGAAAAAGAAGGCGGTCTTGACCGGCATCGCGAAGTCATCGCCGGCCTGTTTCGGGCGGTCGCGCAGCCAATCGTGCAGCGGCGGCGGCAGGCGCCGCACGAACAGATCGCAGGCGGAGAACACCTCCGCCCCCTGCGAGGTCAGGTACCGAACCGGATCGTCGCTGTTTGACCAGGTCACATCGACGCCGCGAATCCCGCGCACGGTCGACTTGCGCATTCCGAACGTCGCGCCGTGATCGGGCAGCGGCTCGACCCCTCGATGCACGAGCATCCGGCCGGCCTCGATCCCGATCCACCACGGCAGCGGGTCGAAGTAATCCTGCGGCTCGACCACTTCGTGACTATCGAGCAGTTCGCAGACGCTATCGATTGCCGCGCTGTCGTAGCGCACATTCTCTTCGGCGACGATGATCTTGTCGCACGTGCTGACGTCGATCGCCGTGCGCACGACGTCGATCGTCCCCGAGAAGTTGCGATGACGCGGACGAGGCGCCACATGCCGGCTGACCCATCGAAGGTTGCGGCGATTGTCCTCGAACACGGGAGCGGGCGAATCATCGACCACGATCACTTCGCAGCCCGAAACGGCGAGACTCGAGAGATAGGCGGCGAGTTCACAAAGATCGCCGCAGGCCGCCCGATCGCGTTCGATGACGACCAGGTAACTGCAGCGGCAATCGTGAGGGTTACGGTGTCTCATGGATCGTCAGAAAAGCGAGGTGTGTGCCAGTGGCACATGACTTGCCGAGCTCGCTGTCATGGCCCGGCAACAACGCAGCACGTCGACGATCAAAGTCTGGCCGGGCATGCCCTATCCGCTCGGCGCTACCTACGATGGCGCGGGGACGAACTTCTCCCTCTTCTCGGAAGTGGCCACGCGCGTCGAGCTCTGTTTCTTCGACGATGCCGGCAAACAAACCTGCGTCGATCTTCCGGAGATGACCGGCTTTATCTGGCACGGGTACATCCCGAACGTCGGTCCGGGACAGCGTTACGGATTCCGCGTGCACGGGCCGTGGGAACCGCAAACCGGACAGCGCTGCAATCCCTCCAAGCTGCTGCTCGATCCCTACGGCAAGGCGGTCGACGGCCAGGTGAACTGGAGCGAGGCAGTCTTCGGCCACTTCTTCAACAATCCGGATGGCAAGAACGACGCCGACTCCGCGAGGTTCATGCCGAAGTCGGTCGTGACCAGCCCCTGGTTCGACTGGGGCGCCGACCGCTATCCGCGCCGGCCGTGGCACGAGACGATCATCTACGAGGTCCACGTCAAAGGCTTCACGAATCGCCATCCCGAGGTGCCGGAGAATCTGCGAGGAACGTACGCGGGACTCGCCCATCCTTCCGCGATTCGTCATCTCAAAACGCTCGGCATCACCGCCGTCGAGCTGCTCCCCGTCCACCAGTTCATTCACGACTCGCTGCTACTCGAACGCGGTCTTCGCAATTACTGGGGTTACAACTCCATCAGCTACCTGGCGGCGCACAACGAGTACTCCTCGGCCGGCCAGACAGGCCAGCAGGTGCAGGAGTTCAAGCAGATGGTGAAGACGCTGCACGAGGAGGGGATCGAAATCATCCTCGACGTCGTCTACAACCATACCGCCGAGGGGAATCACCTCGGGCCGATGCTGTCGATGAAGGGGATCGACAACGCCGCCTACTACCGTTTGATGCCGGACGATCCGCGCTACTACATGGATTACACCGGCACGGGCAACAGCCTGAACATGCGCCATCCCCACGTGCTGCAGCTGAACATGGACTCGCTGCGTTACTGGCACCTGGAGATGCGCGTCGACGGCTTTCGCTTCGATCTGGCGTCGACGCTCGCCCGCGAGCTGCACGACGTCGATCGCCTCAGCGCCTTCTTCGACATCATCCAGCAGGACCCGGTGCTCTCGCAGGTGAAGCTGATCGCCGAGCCTTGGGACGTCGGCGAAGGGGGTTATCAGGTCGGCAACTTTCCGCCTCTCTGGTCGGAGTGGAACGGCCAGTACCGCGACTCGGTCCGCGATTACTGGCGCGGCACGGACCAGATCCTCGGCGAGTTCGCCAATCGCCTCACCGGCAGCTCGGACCTCTACGCCGACACGGGCCGCCGCCCGTATGCGTCGATCAACTTCATCACCGCGCACGACGGCTTCACGCTTCGTGACCTCGTCTCGTACAACGAGAAACACAACGAAGCCAACGGCGAGAACAACGCCGACGGCGCGGCCGACAACCGTTCATGGAACTGCGGCCACGAAGGGCCAACCGATGATGAGGCGATCAACACGTTGCGCGCGCGGCAGCAACGGAACTTCCTGACCACACTGCTGCTGTCGGTCGGCGTCCCGATGATCTGCGGCGGCGATGAGATCGGGCGGACGCAGCGCGGCAACAACAACGCCTACTGCCAGGACAACGACGTCTCCTGGTTCGACTGGTCCCATGTCGACGATGAACTGCTGGCCTTCGCCGCGCGCCTCGTCGAGTTCCGCCGCTCGCATCCCGCCTTTCAGCGACGCCGCTGGTTCTACGGCCGCCCGCTCCGCGGCGCCGACGTCAGCGACATCGGCTGGTTCAAGCCCGACGGCCGGCAGATGACCGACGACGATTGGCAAGGCGGCTTCGCCCGCAGCATCGGCGTCTTCTTCAGCGGCCTCGGCATCCCGCCCGACCCGCGCGGCGAGGAGGTCGTCGACGACAGCTTCTACCTCCTCGTCAACGCCCACTACGAAGCGATGCCCTTCCGGCTCCCAACCGCCCCCTGGGGCGAACGATGGGAGCCGGTGATCGACACGAACAAGCCAATCCCCGATCTTCGCGCGCACGCGGCATTGCATGCCGGCGAAGAGGTGGAGGTGGAGGCGTATTCGATGGTGGTGCTGCGGAGGGTCGAGTGATCCTCATATGTGGATACCGATCCACATTCAGATAGCGATAAGCTCACCGTATGAAAACCGTGCAGATGACCCTGGACGAAGATCTCGTCGAGCGCGTGGATCGTGCCGCAAGGCGTTTGAAAACCACGAGGTCGGCGTTCACACGACAGGCGCTTCAGGAAGCTCTGAAAAACATTCAGACGATCCAGCGCGAGGCTAGACATCGTCGCGGGTACGCGGCACACCCCGTGGAAGATGACGAGTTCAGTGGGTGGGCCACCGAACAGGTTTGGCCAAAATGAAACGCGGCGAGATTCGCTGGTATCGCTCCCAAACGCCGGACAAGCGACGTCCGGTACTCGTCCTCACCCGGGATTCGGTGCTCGACTACCTTCGGGGAGGTCACGATCGCACCGATCACCAGCACCATTCGCGACATTCCCTCCGAGGTTGTGATCGGCCCTGAAGACGGCGTGCCACAAAGTTGTGCGATCAATCTCGATCATGTTCAAACTGTCGCCAAGGACCGCGTCGGCGGAATCATCGCGACTCTTCCCTCGGCGCGAATGGCCGACGTGCGCGACGCACTCCTGTTCGCGCTCGGGTATTGACCAGCGACCTTCTGCTACCCTTCACGAAACGCCGCCCGATCCTGCGGCGTCTCACCAATCGACATGAAACGAAACACTCTCGTCCAGACCGCTGCGCTCATCGTCGCCGGCCTCGTTCTCGCCCTCGTGGCTAACGCCTTCGCTTCACGCGACCGGAAACTGGCAATGGTGGGCACCTATCCAAACGCGCTCAAGGTGCCGTCGCGCGCGGCGGCACCGATTGCGCCAACGCCGGTCGCCGTCCCGGTGACCACAACAACGACGACGGCACCAGTCGCAACGGCAACGACCGCAACGCAACCGACGACAACCGTCGCCACCACCACCGCCGGCCTCAACCCCGCCGCAAAGACTCCGGCAGCGACGGCGACAACCACCGCTCCCACGCCCCACCCACCAACACCCGCTCCCCCATCCGACGATCACTTCCTCCCGCACCCCGACAAACCGTACGTCGAGATCGCCTTCGCCGACGTGAAGACGCTGCACGGACGCAACGTTCTCTTCCTCGACGCACGCCGGACCTCGGTCTACGAACAGGGGCACATCGCCGGCGCCCGTCCCTACTCGGTGTGGGAATCGGACATCGAGGACAAAGTGCGCAAGCTGTTCGACGAGCGCAGCGATCCGCGCGACCAGTCGCTGCCGATCGTCATCTATTGCAGTGGCGGCGATTGCGAGGACTCGCACATGCTGGCGCAGAAGCTGTGGGGCATTCAGTTCAACAACCTCTACGTCTACAAAGACGGCTTCCCCGACTGGCAACAGCACGGCGCGCCGATTCACACGGGAGCGAATCCGTGAAACGCCTTCTCGCACATCCATGGCTGACGGTCCGCGTCCAGATCGCCCTCGGCGCGCTCTTCGTCATCGCCGCGCTGCCGAAGATCGCCGACCCGCCGGCGTTCGCACACATGATCTACAACTACCGCCTCGCGCCGTCGCCGATGATCAACGTCAGCGCGCTGGTCCTGCCGTGGGTCGAGCTTCTGGCCGGCCTCGCGCTCATCCTCGGCGTCTGGAAAACGGCGGCCCGCAACGTGGTGGCCATCCTGCTGGCCGTCTTCATCATCGCCATCTCCATCAACCTCTTCCGCGACAACGCCATCGACTGCGGCTGCTTCAACGTCGCCGACCGCGGCAAGACCCACGAACAGCGCATCTTCGACATGAAAGTCGACGTGTTCCGCGACCTGGGGATGCTGCTGATGGTAGGGCAGTTGTGGTGGGCCGGGAAGCGGGAAGAGGACGAGACGTTAGTCTGAGGCAATCATGACGCCGTCTCGAAGCGGGCAGTTTCTCGTCTACCAGACCCAGGACGGGAAACTGAAGATCGACGTCCGCTTCGAAGGTGAGACCGTCTGGCTCACCCAGCAGCAGATGGGGGAACTGTTCCAAACAAGCGTCCCTAACATCAGCATGCATATTCGGAACATCTTCACAGAAGGAGAGTTACAGGCAGATTCAGTTGTTAAGGAATCCTTAACAACTGCTGCCGACGGCAAGAACTACGCGACCAGGTTCTACAACCTCGACGTCATCATCTCGGTGGGTTACCGGGTGAAATCACATCGAGGTACCCAATTCAGGATGTGGGCCACGCAGCGCCTGCGCGAGTACATCGTGAAGGGTTTCGTCCTTGACGACGAACGCCTGAAAAATCCTGATCAGCCCTTCGATTACTTCGAAGAGCTGACGCGCCGTATCCAGGACATTCGGACTTCGGAGCGGCGTTTCTACCAGAAGATCACCGATATCTACGCCACGAGCATCGACTACGACCCGACGCGGGACATCAGCATCCGCTTCTTCAAGACGGTCCAGAACAAAGTGCACTGGGCCATCGCCGGTCATACCGCTGCCGAGATCGTTCACGAACGTGTGGACGCGGCCAAGCCAAACCTCGGTTTGACCAACTGGCGCGGAGCGACGATCCGCAAGGAGTTGAATACGAGAAGTTCAGAGCACTCACAGCCGCTGATGCTCGTCCCGTGGATGCGGACTTCGATCGGGCCACGAGACAATTACAGAAATTGGCGCCGGCAAAAAAGGCGAAGCGCCCAAAACGTGAATGAATCGCGTTGCGGATTGCTCTCATCTTCGTTCGTCGGTTTCCATCCGTTGCTTCACGACGAAGCCGGCGATGGTCGCGGTGTATAGGCCGAGGGTTCCGATGCCGACCAGCATGAGTCCGATGGCGACCAGACGGCCGCCGGTCGTGATCGGGTAGATGTCGCCGTAGCCGACCGTGGTCACGGTGACGATCGCCCACCAGAAGCTGTCTCCGATCGTGTGCACGTTCGGATTCGAACCGTGCTCGAAGTAGTGGAACGAAAGCGCGGCGGCCGAGACCAGCGCCACGACCGTCGTCGAAATCTCGATGAGCCATGCCCCGTGGATGAACGCATGCGAGTCCTCGATCAGCACGCGCACCCGCGCGGTCAGACGCACGAGGCGAAGCAATCGGACGATGCGCACGGCGCGAACCATGCGGAGGCCTCGCAACGCCTGCGCGGCATGGTTGGTGATCGGAATCGCCGCGAGAAGCTCCCACCAGCAGTGGCGAAGGAAGAGGCGCCGTTCTCTGGCTCTTGCGAGACGAAGAAGAAACTCGCCGAGGAAGACGACGGCGATGCCGAGGTCGATCCGCTCAACCCACGCCATCTGCTCGTGAGTAAGGTCCGAGACCAGCTCGAAGATGAGCAGCGCGCAACTGGCCAGCGCCAGCAGGACGATGAACACCTCGTTCCGGATCGCCGCGCGATGGCTGTCCACGGATCAGCACCCGCAGACGCCGCGATGACTGGAACAGCATCCTTGCTTGCTCGCGCAGCTCGTGCAGGTCGGAGATCTCGTTCCGTCACAGCAGAGGAGCCCAACCGGCTGCGGTTGGGGCTGAGGCTGCGGTTGCGGCTGCGGCTGCGGCTGGGGTTGCGGTTGGGGCTGAGGCGAGCTGTTTACGGGTAAGGTCGTTTTATTTTGAATCGATCCGCAGGTGCCATTCGAAGCCGAGAGAGTGACGATGTCGGCACCTGACTTCGAGGCGACGTACTGCACGGCGAAGGATCCCGTATTCGAGCCGGATGAGGGAGAAATGCCGTTGCCCAGGAGTGAAGTGAGAGACCAGGAGCTCGCATTCGTGACCCAGACAGACAGCGTTCCGCTCGCTCCCTGTTGCAAGGAGGAAGGCCCGATGACCGAAGCTGTCGGCTCCGGAACGATGCTGAGAACCGTGACCGCCTCGTCGCCCTCTCCGCACGCATTGGCCGCGCGGCCTGAGTAGAGAATGCTGGAGGTCGAGTTGATGGTCGTGCTCCCGGAGCTCGGCAATGCGCTGCCGATATCGTTGATCAGGACCGAGGCAGAAGAATCTGAGGCTTTCCACGTCAGGGTCACAGGTCTGCCGGAGCAGGCGGTGCTCGTCGAAAATGCGATGGTGAGAGACGGCGCCGTGCAGGCTGTGCGTCCGACGACCGGTGATGCGGCCCGGCGGCGAGCCGGTTCCGGCGGCACCGGCAGGATCAGCGGCGAGAAATTGATCGATGTGACCGGGTGGATCTCGATTCCGTTGGGGGCGGCTCCGCTCTGGCCATTCAGAAAGTTGAAAAATCCGATTCCGCGGACTTCGACCGGCATCGATACCGACCGTGCGTGGTCGGATGGAACGATCAGCTTCGAATCAATGGCCGCCCTTGCGCTGGCGATGTCGGAGGCGAAGACTCCTGCGCCGGAACAGGCGGGCGACGGCACCGCCGCGACCATCGTGCGGCCCTCACCATCGGCGAGCACGAGGCGATAGTCCGAATCGCCTTCGGACTGCACGGAGATCAGCGTAGCGGTCACCGAATACACGGTCTCCTCGACGGGCATGATCCGATTCGACTGCGGCAGCGGCCGTGGTGCGGGGATACCCCGCAGCAGCGCAATTGTCGTCGGAACGACAGCACGGCTCACAAGCTGCGAATCGGAATCGGTCGCGGTCTTGACCGGCCACCGTTCCACACCGCACTGCGCTTCGGCCGCGGATGCCGAGACGCTCAACATCGTTGCAAGAAACAGCGCCCGGCAGATCATGGTCTTCCTCCTGGTCATGAGGAAGACACGGTTTTGCCAGAAAGGTGTTGGTGGGGTTGCAGGCCGGACGGGGAGTCCGACCTGCGCAGTCAGAGGGCTACTTCATCTCCGTGCCGTCGCACTCGCCGAGGAACTTGCCGGTGTAGGTGGCGGTGACTTCGTGGTCCTGCATTTTCATGTGCATCGTGCCGTCGTACGAGTCGCCGTTGTAGGTGATCTTGCCGGTGCCGGTCATGCCGGATTTCTCGCAGCTCATCTTCCAGCTCACGGTGCTGCCGTCGACCTTCACGTCGTCGTATCTGCACTCGCCGCGTTTGTCGCCGCTCTTGGGGATGAGGTTCTCGGCGTGGTCGGCCTGCTCCTTGGTGACGCAGGTGACGACCGTGTGGGCCGGCATCTTCATCGGCATGCCGGTCATCTCGGTCTGAATGGTGGTCTGCCAGCGGCCGGGCTTGGCCAGTTTGCCGGCGAAGGCGGGGAAGGCGAGGGTGAAGGCGATTGCGAACAGCGCAAGATTGCGAAGCTTCATCAGGATCCTCCGTTGTGGTTTCGGAGGAGTATACGTCAGCTCTTTTTCACTCCTCGGGACCTGGCCGCCGGCTCGATTCGCAGCGCGCCGGTGAGCGCGGCGGACTCGTTGCCGCTCTTGACCATCACCACCAGCGAACCGGCCGGCGTCGATGAATCGACCTGGAACGTGGCGCTGACGTAGTTCCCGGCCCACTTGAAATCGGAGACGCGGTGGAAGCCGGAATTGGGGATGTCGAACGTGGTCATCCCGCTGGTGAAACCGTCGCCGCCGATGCCGAGCGTGATGGTCGTACCGGCGCGCAACGTCACCGGCATGGCCTGGAGGATGACGCCGTCCGTCCCTACGGCCCATGATCCGATGTATTTCGGATTCAGGCGGACCACACCGGAGCCGTCGACGTTGAGGTTGCCGTAGATGCGGCCGTCTTCGACGCGAAGCGCGCCGCCGCCGGCGAATTGCGTCGGGAACGAGGTCACCTTCGCGCCCTGCCAGGCGCCGGAGAGATTCTGCAGATTGAACGGGCCGTCGAGCGGCTCCGCGTAGATGCGATACGTCCCGGCGGGAACACCCTGCAGGGAGAAATTGCCGTTCTTGTCCGAGAGCGCGGTCGCCACCGGCTCCCCTTCGTCATTCTCGGCCACGACCTGCGCGGCGAAGATGCCGCCGTCGTCGCCGTACACGCGGCCTTCGAGTGTGGCCCCTGAGGCCGGCTTCGTTTTCGAATAGGCAGTGGAGATGGCCACCTTATCGTCGCTGTCCAGCGCCACCGTGTTGCCGTTGCCGATGTAGGGATACATGACCGACGACAGCACCGCGGAGTGATCGAGCCCGAGAACGTGACCCATCTCGTGATCGACGAGCTGCTGCAGGTTGTAGCCGCCGGAGATCGCCATCGGATCGATTTCCATGTCCGCCTCGATGATGCGGCCACTGTCGTCGTACCAGTTCGTGGTCATGGCGATGAACTTCTGATCGGCGAAGAGGTCGTCCGTCATGGAGATGGTGTTGCGCCCGTCTTTGCCGGCCAACGCGCCGTCGACGACGCCGAGCGACTGGAACGAGAGGCTGCTGTCGGGGATGGCCGCCCAATCTTTCCCCGCCCGATCGAGCAATGCCGCGACCTGCGGAATGGCCTGGGTCACGCGCCGGTCGATGGCGTAGCGAACCGGAAAGGCGCTGTCGGCCCATGCCACCGGAATCAGCACTCCGTTGTTGAAGTAAGTCAACCGCGCCGCGCCGAAGGCCGGTGCCGAGGCGATTGCAGCGATTGTTACGGTGAGGAAAAGTTTGCGGAGGGCGGGCATGGTTGAGCCAGTGAACTGCAACCGAGGTGCCATTGCAATAACTATTTTAGAACCTAGGCCGGACTGGAGAGTCCGACCTACGTTTGGAAGCCTTTACACGATCGCGATCAGATCGATCTCCACCAACCCGCCCTTCGGCAGCTGGGCCACGCCGACGGTCGTTCGGGCCGGCTTCGTGTCGCCGAAATACGAGGCGTAGATCTCGTTCAGGGTGGCGAAGTTGGCGAGGTCGGTCAGATAGACCGTGGCTTTGATCACGTTGCTGAATCCGGTGCCGGCGGCGGCGAGCACGGCTTTCAAGTTCTCGAAGACTCGATGGGCCTGCGCGGCGAAGTCTCCATCGACCAGATTGCCGGTGGCGGGATCGAGGGCGATCTGCCCCGAGGTATAGACGACATTGCCCGATCGAATGGCTTGTGAGTAGGGGCCGATTGCCTTCGGCGCTTCGTTGGTGGCGATGATCTCCATGCACGCTCCTTCAGGATTTGAGCGTGACAGTATAATCGCGGCACTTTTCTCGGAGCTCATACGACGCATGGCAACGTACCCCGGCAATGCATCGCTCTCATCAGCTGTAAAAGACCGTGTTCTCTCGACCTTCCAGCAGACGCTGACGCTCTACAAACAGGGGCGGGCGGCGGAGGTGGTGGAGGGGTGCACGCTGATCCTGCGGATGGATCCGACGTTCGATCCGGCCAGAAAGCTGCTCGAGAAGACGCGCAATCCGAACGCGGCGGTCGACGTCGATTCGTTGATGCCTGAAGAGCCGGGATCGGCGTTGAGCGAAGCGCACGCGGCGCTGCTGGCGCGTGATTTCCAGCGGGCCGCGGATCTGACCTCCGAGGTGCTGCGAAACGATTTCACCAACGAAGAGGCGCGCCTGCTCAACGACACGGCCCGCGAGAAGATGGAAGCGGCGCCGTTCGTCGAACAGTTCATCCGCAAGGCGGAGATGTTCGCCCAGCAGGGCAACGCCAGCGCCGCGCGGTCGGAGCTGGAGAAGGCCCGCGCTCTGGACGATGGCAATCCGGGCATCCGCCGCGTCGCCGAATCGATGCAATCACCGGGACCGGCCGCGTCGTTCAACGCCGGCGCCAGCCCGTCGTTCGTCGTCGAGGCGCCGCCGCCCGCGCCGGCGACGACTCGCGGTGCCGCGCAGGCCACCGATTTCGGTTTCACCTTCGAAGAGGAAAAACCGGCCATGCCGGACTCGCCGTTCGGCGGGTTCTCGTTCGACTCCCCCGCGCCCGCTCCTCCGCCGCCGCCCGCATCCGGTGGCTTTTCGTTCGATGCGCCGGCGGCGCCGCAGCCGCCTGCGTCATCGCCGTTCGGCGGCGGCTTCTCGTTCGACGGTCCTGCCGCGCCGGCGGGCGGCGGCTTCGACTTCGCTCCCGCGGCCACTCCAGCGAGCGGTGATGATCAGCGCAAGATCCAGCAATACCTGGCGGACGGCGATCGCGCCGCCAGCGCCGGCGATTACCAGCAGGCCATCGATCTCTGGTCGCGCATTTTCCTGATCGACGTGACCAACGATGACGCCTCGCACCGCATCGAGGGGGCGAAGGCGAGGCGCCGCGAGATCGAGAACAAGGTGGATGCGATCATTGCCGCGGGAGAGCAGGCCTACAACGCGCGCGATAACGAGACGGCGCGGGCGAAGTTCAACGAGGCGCTGCAACTCGATCCCGGCAACCTCGCCGCACACGATTACCTCGAGAGGATCACCAACGCCTCCGGCGGCCAGGCCGCGCCGGCCATCGAGCCGCCGCCGTTCGCGGCCTCGCCGGCGTTGCGCGGCGATATCTTCGACGACGATTCCGAGTTGAGCGGCTCGTACGATTCGCTCAAGCCTCCCGAGATCCCGGCTCCGAAGAAGGCCGCGGCGAAAACCCCCGCCCCGGCCGCAACCGCGCCAGCCAAACGCGGCGGGCGCATGGGCGTTCTGATCACCATCGCCGCGGTCGTGGTCGTGGCGGCGGCAGGATGGTTCATCTGGTCGAAGTACATGGCCAAGCCGCCCTACGATCCGAGTGCGACGCAGGCGATTTTCACCCAGGCCAACCAGCTGGCGAAGAAGAGCCGTTTCGACCAGGCCATTGCCATGCTGCGCGACGTGAAGCCGTCCGATCCCCAACACGACAAGGCACTGGAGATGATCGCCGACCTGCAGCACAAGAAGGCGCAGGCGGCGGAGATGGTGGGCGGCCGCCCGTCCGCGATCGTGTACGAGGAGAGCATCGCCGCGGGACGCGCGGCCTACGACGGGCACGATTACGATGCGGCCAAAACGGCCTTCGATACCGCGTCGCGCATCAAGCCGCTGCCGCCCGACGTTTCGGTGATGTACGCGGCCGCCTCGCAGCAGGTGGCGAAGCTCGAGGTGGCCAAGTCACTGTTCAGCGAGCAGAAGTACCAGGAGGCGATCACGAATCTCGATCCGCTGCTGCAGGCCGATCCGCAGAATCAATCGATCCGCCGGCTCATCACCAACGCGCACTTCAACCTCGGCGCGCTCGCTCTTCAGGAGGAGCGGCTGCCCGATGCGCTGCACCAGTTCGACGAGGTGTTGAAGAACGACCCGAATGACGAGCTGGCCAAACGCAGCAGGACGCTGGCCGATCGCTACTCCGGCCAGCAGCAGCAGAAAGACCTTCTGTACAAGATTTACGTAAAATATCTGCCGTTGCGAAAGATCTAGGTCTCGCAGTTACGAGGGTGGTCTCGCGGCTTTCGATTTCACCGACCGCGAGGCTACGCAACCCCGAGACCGCGCGACTCATGGGAGGGTGTGTGATGCGATTCGATGAAGTCGAGCTGCAGCCGGTGACGTTCGACGTTGATCCTGGCGCCCCGCGACGATCGCCGGTCGCTTCGTTCTTCCGGCGGCTGGCGGCACTCCTCATCGACCTCTCCCTCTTCGCCGCGCTCGGCCTGGCCCTCTCCCCTCTTCTGCCGGCGTCGATGAGCACGATTTCGATCGTCTCGCTGGCCGGCTTCGTGATCATCGTCGCCGTCTACTACTTCGCCGGCACGCGCGCCCTGTGGGGTAAGACTATCGGCGGCGCGATCTTCGACGTGCGCGCGAAGGGCCGGCCTACTGCTGTTTCTTGAAGGGCGCGATCTGTAACGCCGCCACGCGCTTCTGGGCGTCGAAGGCCACGCTGAAGGCGACCGGGCCATTGGTGTAAGCGAGCGTCAGGTCGATGACCTTGTACGTCCTGTCGTCCCTTTGGTGGATGTCGGTGACCGAACGGTACGTCCCGAAAATGCTGGCGATGTTTTGGGAGAGCGCAGCCATGCCGGCTGGCGTCAGCTGCGAGGCCATGTCGGCGTTGAACGGTTTGACGGCGTCATCGAAATGGCCGGTGGTGAAGTTCGTGAGGATCTCGCGAGCGATGGCCTCGAGCGCGGGATCGGGAGGCGGCTCGACCATCGGATTGAAGTAGACCGCCTGCACGTGATCGAACGGATCGAACTGCACCTGCACCGCGACCAGACACTTCTGATACCTGGCGATCATGTCGATGGTGCGGAAGCCGTCCTTCATCCCTTGGTGCGCTTCTTTGATGAGATAGAACTGGCCTGCCTGCTGATCGAGCTGCGCTTTGACCTCGGCCAGAAGCGCCGGCGTGACCACCGGCCGCAACTGGTCGTTGAAATCGCGCGTTGCGTCGGCGATGCGTCCCGAGGCGAAGTTCGTCAGCAGCGCGCGCGCCGTCGATTCGATCGGCGTCTGGAGGTGAGCCCTCGGGCCGGCGGCGAACAGCGTGGTCAATAGAAGCGAGGCGACGATTTGCACGAAGGGATGGTATCAGCCGTCAAGTTTGCGCTTGCGGCGGCGGCGGTCCGATATGAATCATCGCGGACGTCAGCGCACCGATGCGATCGGCGATCACGTCCTGCGGCGAGATCGAAGGCATCTTCGGCGCGTTGGACTTGACTGCCTCGGCGAAGGCGTAAACGGTCGGATAGGTGTGGGCGAACGTCGCCTTCCCGCTCTCGTAGTTGCCGCAGATTTCGTTGAACGCATGGCGGCCGAGGGCGCGATAGCTCTCGAACTGCGACTCGCTGAAGAACTGGTCGGCGGTCGACTCGTGCGGGAACTCCAGCGACTCCGTGGCGTAGTTGTAGACGTCCTTGGGGAAATAGTCGTCGTCGTAGAGGCCGGGCTTGATGTAGACCAGCATCCCGTCCTTGGCGTTGTCGTCGATGGCGGTGTAGCGGATGCGCGCGGTGGTGACGTAGCGGCCCTTCCGCAGCGTGGCCTCGTCGCTGCGCGGGTGCATGTCGTCGTATTCGATGTCGATGGGGACGCCGAGGTCCGTGCGGATCTTGCGGATGGCGTTGCCGAGGTCTTCGAACGAGCACTTCGGATCGCAGCCGCCGTCGCTGACCACGATGAAGCGGCAGCGGCGGAGGACCATCTCGTAGATGCCGAGGTTCTCGAAATGGCCGCCGTCGGAAAGATAGACCAGCGGGCACTGATCGTTGGTCGAGCCGGTCAGCTCCCACATCAGCGGCTCGAGATTCGTACGCGGGTGCGCCTTGTCGTACGTGTTGCGTCCCGCCAGTCCGGGATTGCCCAGCCATGAGCCGAGGCGGACGTTGAGGATGGTGAGCAGAAACGCCATCGCCGGCGATGAGTGGTAGCCCTGATTCGGGCTTGCCGCGGCGCCGGAGATGGTGACCGCCGTGCCGATGGAGATGCCGTCCTTGCCGCCGTACTCGCGGGAGTCGCGGTAGCCGACGTAGAAGCTGCCCGAATGCAACGGCGAGACCGTGAACGACTCCGCCTTGCGCTCCTGCCAGGCCAGTTTCTCGCCGGAGGTGAGGTTGAGGGCGGTGTTGATGATGTGCATCGGCGCGTGCTTCTTCGGGCGGAGCGACTTGCCGAACGTCCGCTGCAGCATGTCGCGGTTGCGGCAAAGACGCGCCGCGGTCGACTCGCCCTCGATGCCGCCGCCGAGATCCTCGGTCACGAGAATATTGTTGATGTTCTGCATCAGCGCGTTCTTGAGCGCATCGTTGACGGCGCGCTTGTCTTCGAGCCACTGGCGCGTGGTCGTGTCGAGCGCGTTCCAGATGGTCTGTTCGACGGAATCGGCGTTGATGAAGTTGTCCGTCAGCTGCTTCACGAAGGCGGGGAAGTCGACGAAGCTGGTCGGCCAGAGCAGCTCGGACCGGAGCTCGTACATCTGCAGGTTGTCGTGCGGATCGAAGCCGGTGAAGCCGTCCGGATCGCGGGCGTAGCGCGAGGCGCCGAGGTAGGCGCGGATCAACCGGTTCCGATACAAGCCGTGCATCGAGAAGCGATTCACGCTGATGAATCGCGAGAGGATCGTGGCGCCGATGGCGGCGAGCAGGATGCCCGCCAGATCGATGGCGTGCGTGGCATGGACCGTTTTGAGATGCTCGACGCCGTTGACCGTGGCCATGGAGAGGAACGGCGTCTGCGCCGTTTCGTACTTCGCCTCCAGCTTGGCGCCGGTTGCGATCTGCGACGTTTCGGTGAAGGTGGCGTTGGACTGGAACTGCTCCTGCCACTTCGTCGTCACCGGCACTTTCTGGCCTTCGATGAGACGGATGAGCACCGTGGTCGAGAGCGAGATGGCCGCGAGCAGGAAGACCACGAAGAGCGGGACGGCCAACGCCAGCGCCGCGCCGGTGAGCGCGCTGGACTTGCTCTGCTCCTGTTTTTTCTTGTCGCCCGCCGGCGTCTGGGCGCTGTAGCCGAGGAAGCCGGCCAGGATGCCGGAAATGCCGCCCATCGACGCGACGAGCACCGGCGCGCGATAGAGCAGCACCGGACCGAAGACGGCGATGAAACAGGCCGCTGCCAGGATGACCGCCGACATCAGAATCAGCGCGCCGCCGCGGCCCCACCACTCGCGGTCGTAGTCTTCGTTCACTCTGCTGGAGATGCCGACGAAGGCGGTGTTCTGGGCGAAGAAGGCGAAGAGAACCAGCGGAACCGAGAAGCAGATGTACATCGCCGAGATGGGGGTAGCGTCGACCAGGCTGCGAAGAAACGGCGGGATGCCGCTGAGATCGACCACATCCTGCACCGGCTGAGCGAAGACCTTGTTGGCCAGGAGGAAGAGCAGCCCCAGGAGCGTGGAGAGGCTGACGATCGTGGCCAGCAGCTCGGCGCCCATCTTCTTGAGCGCGCCGTGCTGCCGCTGGATCGGTTCGCGGCGCTCGGCGGCGGAGGACTGAACGAAGAACCGGAAGTAATAGAGCGCGGCCGGCAGCAAACTCATGACCGCGGCGGCGGCAACGTAGTAGATCCAGTCGCGGGATACTGCCTTGCTGAAGTCGCCTGCGACCTTGGCCCAGTAGAGGCTCAGCGCCGTCGCTGCCACGATCAATGGCGCCACGTGAAACGAGAGGAATCCGGCGCTGCCTCGGACGCTGATGGCGCTGGCGTGCCGGCCGTGTACCGTCGGCCGCGAGAGCCCGAGGTAACCGAAGCCCACCGCCAACGCGACCACGGTGATGTCCAGCAGCCATTGCGGCGAGAAGCGAACATCGGCGCGCAGCAGCAACGCGAAAAGGCGCGGAACCGCGAGCAACGCCGCCAGGAGCGGAATGAGCACCAGCAGGTTGAGAAGCAGGTTGCGGATGTAGAGCGAGGCCATCGTCCAGGTGTCGCCGGAAAGAAGGCCGAGCTTGGGGCTGAGGTAGTTGCTGTAGGCGCGAAGATGGCGCAGCGGGCGCGGCTCGGGATCGATCTTCTTCCGCGGGAAGTCGGTCTTGCCCTGGCGTTGCGAGTTCGGCGCATCGCTCTTCGTCCCTTCGACAGCCGTGTCGGCGCGGACCAGATCTTCCTGCACGCCGGAGATGCCTTCGGGATGGCGGCGCGTCCACGAGGAGAGCCAGCTGCCGATGTAGCCGCCGCCGGAAACGGTGGAGAGATAGTCGAATTTGTCGAGGAGCCGGGCGCCAGCAAGGCCCTGGATGATGCCGAGGGCAAAGGTGGCCGTGCGGATGCCGCCGCCGGAGATGCAGAGCGCCGTCCGCGCCTCGGCGTCGCTTTTCGCGTGCAGTTTGGCGTAGAGCGCTTCGAGGCGGATGTCGCGATGGCGCTTCACCGCGCCGAGAAAGGCGTCGTCGACGATGACACGATTGATCTCGCGGCGCCGCTCCTCGTTCACACCCTCGGTGTAGACATCGTTGCGATCGATGAGGTCGCGGCCGGTGTCGGTGATCGCCGGCGAGTCGAGGAGCGAGGTCAAGTCGCGTGCGGCAACGAGTGCGTTCAATGCCGCGACGACGCCGTTGGGAGCATCGATCCCGCACTTCAGCAGAATTGCGCGCGCCCACGCTTCATCGATGACGTCGGTCGTGGTGTAGTCGGGCGACGGGATCTCGATCGGCCCGTACATCGAGACGTACTCCTGCTCCAGCACCTCGTGTACTTCGAGCGGCAACGAAGACATAGGTCCTCCTCGGGAACCGGGACTGTAATGGGTGGTGAGTGCCGGGATTATAGACGGAGGGAGCGAAGAGGTTCCGCTATTTCAACAGCGGCCGCGGATCGGCCGCGCTCGCTTTGCCCGCCTCGATCCAGGCGATGCGCGTGATCAGCGAGCCGAGGAGAGAGGAAGCGGAAGCGGCGCGACGGGCGCGCTTGGAACGGATGCCGAAGAGCCGGAGCGCGAGCGGCAACGGGCCGGAGAAGAAGCCGCCGATGCGGGTCGTGAGTCCGGAGGCGCCTCGGCGCAGCGGCTCCGATTCGATGTCATCGCACGATTCGATTTCGATGCCGGTGTAGGTCTCGAATGCCGCGGCGGCGAGACCGAGGGCGTTGAGCGCCGGATCGTCGTGCCCGCGAAGCGTGAGCAACCCGGCGGCGGATGCGAGCGCAGAGGCGCCGAAGTGGATCGGGAGAGTGCGGGCATGTTTCGACCAGGCCGGAATCGCCGTCGCGCCGATGAGGACGCCCGTGTAGGTGGCCATGACCAGGCCGGAGAGCGCGGCGACGAAGGCGGCGGCATCGCCGATCCGTTTCATTCGCAGGAGCTCGGCGATCACGGCGCCGGCGCTGGCGGTGCCGAAGAGCGTGAGCGTCCAGGCGCCGACCGACATCGGCGACTGCGGTTTGAAGACGCGCAGCATGTTGAGAAAACGCTCGGGACGGCCGAGGTCGAGGATGAGCAGCGGTCCGGACGCGGCAGCGCCGATGGCGGCGATCCAGCGCGCGTCGCGGACGAGCGATGACGAGGCGCCGGTCATCTGCGCCGCAATGGCGATGACGCTCGATGCGCCGGCAGCGCCACCGATGAAGAAGTAGAGCGGGATCTCCCACGTCCACACCGGCGGCTTGACGATGGGCAGTCCGTGGTAGCTCGGCGTTTCGGGAAACGGCGAGCCGGAGGGACGGATCCCTTTGGCGTCGAGCTGGCCGAGGGCGGCTTGTTCGCGGATCTGGTCGAGGCGGGACTCGGGGATCGTTCCCTTCATTTCGCTCCTCGGCCGAACGCGAATGCGACCAGTGACAGGCCCATCATCGCTCCGGCGGCCACTGCGGCTGCGCTCCACGATTGATGCAGCAGCGCGGCCGGCACCTCCGGCTTCGGCGGGAGGTTGTAGGCGCGCGGATCGCCGCGCACGATGAAGAAGGCGTGCGTACCTCCGACGCTGGTCTCTTTCGGATTCCAGAGTGTGGCGTCGTTCATTCCGGACGCGTGGAGGTTGGCGATGCGGCGATCGGCGGCGGTTTCGAGATCGTCGAGCCGGCCGAAGAGGATCGAACCGGTCGGACACGCTTTCGCGCAGGCGGGTTCGGCGCCCGCTTTCTGGCGGTCGTAACAAAACGTGCACTTGAACGCGCGGCCGTCGTCAGGACGGCGGTCGACGACGCCGAAGGGACAGGAGACGACGCAGTAGCCGCAGCCGTTGCAGATGTCGGGCTGGACGAAGACGCCGCCGAATTCGGTGCGGACGATAGAGCCGGTGGGACACGCCTCCAGGCAGCCGGCGTTCTCGCAATGCTTGCAGACGTCGGAGGAAAACTCCCACGTCATCTGCTGGCCGGAGTTCCCGCCGCAGCCGGCTTTCGGATCACGCTCGACGAACTTGACGTGGCGATAGGTGGAGTGGCCGAGGGCGAGCGTGTTGTCGTACGAGAGTCCGCTCCAGACGAAGCCGTCGTCGGGCACGTCGTTCCATTCCTTGCACGCCACTTCGCATGCCTTGCAGCCGATGCAGAGTGTGGAATCGGTGAGGAAGCCGGTGACGGCCCCGCTGACGGCCATGTTCACGGAGCTTACCGCATTCGAAATGCGTACCCAGTCGTCAGCGATTCTGCGGCCGGCGGCGCGGCAGTCCGATGGTCTGGGCGAAGTTGGCGGTGCTCGCCACTCCTGTCGTTCGTGAATACACGAAGGTGAGGAGGTTTGCGGGATCGGCGGTGAAGTCTCCGGTCGCCAGGAGTGCCGGGATGTCGATCGTGCCGAGCGCGATGCCGTCGGTGCCGGTGAGCGCGAGGTGGTTCTGGGTGAGCGTGACGAAGCCGCCCGCCATCGCATGAGTGTGCAGGTGCGTGACGGCGTCGGGCCAGCTGAAGTCGATGAACTTGCCCAGCTGCTTGCCGGTGGAATCGAAGAGCGCCTGGCGGAGTGTGTTGCCGGGTCGTCCCCACGAGACGAGCACGCGATCGCCGTTGGCGGCAATGGACGGCGCCGCGAAGGCGTCGGCGACATCGAGCGTGAGCGGCAGCGACGCGGAGCCCGACGCGCTGATCGTGGCGAGCTCGAAGCGGGCCTCGGGCGTCTGTCCGGCCGGGGTCGATTCACGCCACGCCACGAAGAAGGTCTTGCCGCTCCATGCGACCGCGGGCGACATCTGCAAAAGCGCGATGGGAGTCGCCAGGAGCGGCAGCATCGCGCCCGAGGAGAGGATGTGGCCGTCGCTGTCGACAAGTGCAAACTGGACATTGCCGTTCGATTGCCACGTCGCCAGCCAATCCTTTCCGTCGAAGGCGACGGCCGGAGCGCTGCCGGCGCCCAGAGGCAACGTGGCGATGATGGCCTTGCTGGCGTCGTCGACGATGGTCATCCGAATCTTGTCGGGAGCTCCTTCGGTCCAGAGCACCATGGTCCGGCCGGAACCGGCGGCCATGGCCGGCGTGGTCTGATCGAACGCCGTCGCGAACACGACGCGGTCGGCCAGCTTCACGTTCTTGCTTGTCAGGCCGCCGAGGTGAGTCTCGAAGTGTTTCGAGATCGGGTTGTATTCGCTCCAGGCAGCCGCGATCGAACCGTCGCTGCGCCGTTCGACGGCGGGGACGGGCGGCGCGACGTCGGCGCCGCGGCCGGCACCGAGGTCAGCGCGCGGCACGTCGGGCAACGGCTTGGCCAGCACGCGGACGGTGTCGCGTCCGTCGGTGCTCTCGCTCCACCCCAACAGGACTGACGTCGACGATGTGGCGATGGCCGGATCGTGCTGGACACCGGCGGTCACGGCCGAGCACACCGGTTGGGCGAAGAGGTCGATCCGCGCCGTACAGACTCGGGTGTGCGACGCGTCGGGCATCGACTCCCACGAGCCGACGATCCTGCCGTCTCGCGTGGCCAGTCGGGGAAAGCCGTTGCTTCCCGCGCCCACGACCGAGGTCGAGATCGTCGTTCCATCCGCCCGCAAGCGCATGAAGGAGAGGTTGATCTCATCGTCGAGGATCATGGCGTAGCCGCCCTCGACCCCGACGATGTTGCCGCGCGCCCCTTTCAGCTGGACCAGAGGCCCCAACTCGCCGGCCGCGGAGACCGGCTGGAGGTAGAGCGCGCCGTTGAAGTGCCCGGTGTAGGCGGAGAGGAGAACGATGAACGATCCGCCGGAACTGGCGGAGTACCACGGCGTGCCACCGAGCGACGGAAGAAGAATGAGTTTGGAGTGCTGAAGATCGGCGTCGACGATGGCCATCCCGCGAGTCCAGGTGATGAGGTATTCGCTGCCGTTCCAGTCGACGGTGGTGACGTCCGAAAACGGATTCGACTCGGTCATGAGCGTGACCGGCTGAACATCGATCGGCGATCCATCCTCGCGCACGCGGACGCCGACGACCGAGGGCGTGATCCCGGGGCCGACCGTAGGCGTCGTCACTCCCCAGACCACGAAGTACTCATGCCCGTTCCAGACGATGCGCGGTTCCTGTCCTGTTCCGAGCGCCGTCGCCGTGCCGAGCGGAACGCCGGCGGCATCGATGGCGCGGATGCGGATGGTGGCGATGGTGGGATCGAGCGACGCCGCTTCTTCCCAGGCGATCAGGTAGCCGTTTCCGCTGGAGGCAGCGTGAAGCCGCAAGCGATTGGGCACCGGATCGGGGACCGCTTGCGAGATCTGGGTTTCGGTCGCAGCATGCGCGCAAGGGAGGACAGCGAAAACGAGGAGGGCTACAACCCAAGCGCGCATGCTGTTACAGCATATTCGCGATAGCCCGCTTTGTCATCCCCCAAATCCGGAATCGACCGGCTCGCTCCGTCGAACGCTGCACGTCAGCGCTTTCGATTCCATGATCCTGACATTCGGCTCCTCGGAGATGGCCACGAGGTCGTTGACGACGCCGCCGGTCACCAGCCCGCGGCCGCCCCAGTGATACGGCAGTCCGACCTGGTGAACGCGCCGCCCCTGCACGTCGAGCGAGGGCATGCGTGCGGTGACGAGGGCGCGCGCTTCGATCTCGCCGCGGGCGGTGGCGATGATGACGCAGTCGCCGTTGGCGGCGCCGATCTCCGCGGCCAGCTCGGGCGAGATTTCGGCGAAGAGCTCCGGCTGCAGTTCGGCGAGATGCGCCAGCGTGCGCGACATCGCCCCCGAGGTGTGGTGCTCGGTGAGGCGATAGGTCGTCAGCACGTGCGGGAAGCGGGAGTCCGGCGACGAAGCGTAGGCGTTGTCGGGACGCTCTTTCTTGTCGGCGACCGGATTGGTGAGCTGACCGGGATAGATCTCGTTGGCGAGGTTCGACTCGAGCGGCTCGTAGTGCGCCGGGAGCGGACCGTCTTTCAATCCGGAGGGGACGAAAAGCCAGCCGGTGCCATCGGGATGCATGATGAACGGCGCGTCGCCGGGGAGCGCTTCATCGCCGCCTTTGTCGGGATCACCTTTCGAATCGGGGCGCTTGGTCTTGGTGAAGTCGGCGATGTCATCGCCGCTCCACTCCCCTTTCGACTCATCCCACCACACCAGTTTCTTGCGCTCGCTCCACGGCCTTCCGTCGGGCGCCGCCGAGGCGCGGTTGTAGAGGATGCGGCGATCCATCGGCCAGGCGTAGCCCCAGCCATGGCCATACCGCCCCTGTGCATTGCGGCCATTCGCTTTGTTCTCGCCGTCGAAGACGCCGGAGTAGATCCAGCAGCCGCAGGCGGTGGTGCCGTCGGCTTTCAGCTCGCTGAAGTTTTTGATGGGCTCTCGCACTTGCCCCAACCCCTCACCCGCCTTCGGCACCCCCTCCCCGCTTCGCGGGGCGAGGGGCTCTCGATTGGAGTGAGGCGTGACGTTGAATGGCGGCATCTCGTCAGAAGACACGCCGCTCTCCCTCGAGAGTCCTTCTCCCCGCATGCGGGGAGAAGGTGCCGAAGGCGGATGAGGGGCGGCGTCAGACGCATTCCTCCACCCATGAATCTCCCGCAACACCGCCTCAGGGTCCGGCTCCTCGATCGCGCCGTGAACCGGGTAGTCCCAAGCCAGCGCGCGAAGGCCGGCATCGCGCGGGGCGTCGGTCGCCTTTTCTTTCAGCAGCCGGCCGAGGTGGTAGATGAAGTGCAGCTCGCTTCGTGCGTCGCCGGGAGGTTCGACGGCCTGCTCGCGCCATTGCAGGAGCCGCTGGGTGTTGGTGAACGTCCCCGCCTTTTCCACATGCGATGCCGCGGGGAACAGAAAGACCTCCGTGTCGATCTCTTCGGTCTTCAGCTCGCCGCTTTCGATCTCCGGCGAGTCGAGCCAGAAGCTGGCCGTTTCGATCTCGACCAGATCGCGGACGACAAGCCATTTCAATTTCGACAGCGCTTTCCGCTCCAGCCGCGCGTTCGGCGCGCCGACGGCGGGGTTCTGTCCCATGACGAACAGCCCTTCGAGCTTGCCGTCGGCCATGTCCAGCCAGTATCCAAAGTGCGAATGGTCGCCGGTCAGGCGCGGCAGCCAGTCGAAGCCGAAGTCGTTCTCCTTCGTCGCCGCGTCTCCGTAGTACGCCTTCAGCAGCGAGACGATGTACTTGTCGATGTTGAACCACCACCCCTTGTTCGACTGGTGGGTCTTGATCCACGACGCCAGCGAGCACTCGTCGTCCGTCTTATGCGTTGGCATCGGCAGGTAGCCGGGCAGGATGTCGTAGAGCGTGGGGATGTCGGTCGAGCCCTGGATCGATGCGTGGCCGCGCAGGGCCATGATGCCGCCGCCGGGACGGCCGATGTTGCCGAGGAGCAGCTGCAGGATGGCCGCGGCGCGGATGATCTGGACGCCTGACGAGTGCTGCGTCCAGCCGACGGCATAGCAGATGGCGCCCGTCTTTTCGCGCCCCGAGGCGCTGGTGAAGATGTCGGCGACTTCGAGGAAGCGTTCCTTGGCGATGCCGCAGTTCTGCTCGACCATCTCCGGCGTGTAGCGCGCGAAGTGGCGCTTGAGGACCTGAAAAACGCAGCGCGGATGCTGCAGCGTCGGATCGCGATGCGGCTCCTGCAGTTCCTGCGCTTCGCCGCCGCGATCCTTGCCGTGCCCTCCCCGCTCGTCGTCCATGCCCGGTTGCGCGGTGGGCTCGGCTCCTTCGTAGAGCCACGTTTTCGAGTCGTACTGTTTTTTCTCCGGATCCCAGCCGCTGAACAAACCGCCAAGATCCTCGGTGTCCTGAAAGTCTTCGCGCAGGATGGTGGCGGCGTTGGTGTAGGGAACGACGTAGTCGCGAAAGTAACGATCGTTACTAAGCGTGTAGTGGATCAGCGCCCCGAGAAAGACGATGTCGCTCCCCGCGCGCAGCGGCAGCCAGTAGTCGGACATCGCCGAGGTGCGGTTGAAGCGCGGATCGACATGAATGATCTTCGCGCCGTTCTTCTCGCGCGCCTCGATCACCCACTGGAAGCCGACCGGATGGTTCTCCGCCATCGACGATCCCATGATCAGGATGGCGTCGGCGTTGGCCAGATCCTGCTGCGCCGTCGTCGCTCCGCCTCTTCCGAACGAGGTCCCCAGACCGGGGACCGTGGAGCTGTGTCATATCCGGGCCTGGTTGCTGACGCAAACCATGCCCAGACCTCCTGTGAAGAGTTTCTTGATGAGGTAGTTCTCTTCGTTGTCCAGCGTGGCCCCGCCGAGGTGGGCCATGCCGGTGGTGTGCATGACGGGCTTGCCGTCGAGCGTCTCGGTGAAGGTGCGCTCGCGCGTCTCCCACATCCGCCGCGCCACCATGCGCATGGCGCGATCGAGCGGGATTTCGGTCCACCGCCTTGACCGAGGCGCACGATATTTGACGGTGGTAAGACGCCCTTCGTGCGTGACCAGCTGATACGAGGCCGCGCCTTTCGGACAGAGATGGCCGCGGGAGATCGGCGATTCGGGATCGCCTTCGATGGAGACGACCTTGCCGTCGCGATGGTAAACAAGTTGACCACATCCGACGCCGCAGTACGGACAGATCGAGCGCGCCACCTCATCGCCCTCGTTCTTCGGCCGCAACGCATGCGTGGCCTCGGACATCGATTCGACGCCGGTCCCATCCGCGCCGGTTTTGAGCTGGCGGATGAGCGGCCACTTCAGCAGGAGCTCGGCGAGCATGCGGGGACAGTGTATGCAAAAGACGCTGCCAAAACGTCGCGCGGCCAAAACGTAGGTCGGACTCTCCAGTCCGACAATCCGGCGCAAGCCGGAGGGGGCCTTCTTTCAGAAGCACGTCCGGCTTGTCGGACTGAGAGTCCGACCTACGTTTGCTCTGCTATCGTCGGGCGTGATGAATTCGAAGATCGCGCGCGTCCGCCTGATCCGCGTGCCCGGCGGCGGCGATGACGATGCCGTGGTCGTTGAAGAGCCGTTGGAGATTCGTGTCGGCGAGAAGCCGGTATCCGTGACTCTGCGCACGCCGGGCGAGGATTTCGATCTCGCTGCCGGATTTCTTTTCACCGAATCGATCATCGGCAAGCGCGAGGAGATCGATTCCCTCCGGCATTGGGGCTCGCCGAATGTCGTTCGCGTCGGACTGAACGAAGGCTCGCGCGTCGATCTGCAGCGGCTGCAACGGCATTTCTATTCGACCTCGTCGTGCGGCGTCTGCGGGAAGGCGTCGATCGATGCGCTGCGTGTGAATACGTCCGCGCTCGAGGATGACCTGCGCGTTCCGACAGAAACACTGGTGGCTCTGCCCGATTTACTGCGCGCCGGGCAGAGCGCGTTCGAGGCCACCGGCGCCATTCACGGTGCCGCTGCTTTTGCCCGCGACGGGGCGATGCTGCGCGTGCGCGAAGACGTCGGCCGGCACAACGCCGTCGACAAAGTCATCGGATCGCTGTTTCTCGAAGGCGAGCGCGCGGACATTCTCGTCGTCAGCGGCCGCACGTCGTTCGAGATCGTGCAGAAGTGCGTCGTAGCCCGGATTCCGATTCTCGTTGCGGTCGGCGCACCGTCCTCGCTGGCCATCGAGCTGGCCCAGGAGTTCCGCCTCACGCTCCTCGGATTCGTGCGCGACGGGCGCTGCAACGTCTACGCGGGCGACGAACGCCTCAGTACATGACGGCGCGCGAGATCATCACCACGTTGATGGCGATGAACGAGGCCGTGAAGAGGATGAACGAGATCCCGTCGACCTCGCGCGATTTCTCGATCCGTTCGTGCTCGCAGAGGCGGCGGGAGATCAGCGCCGACACCGCCGCGATCAGGATGTAGACGGTGATCAGCAGGTGGATCTGATCCACCAGCGTGAAATCCTCGGTGCGCCCGAGGACCGATTCGGTGGCGCGCAGGTTGACGATGGTGGCGAAGAGCGAACCGACCAGCAGACCGACCCGTGCCGAGAAGAGCGTCGGCTGGTCGGTCTTGATGCGATACGAGATCACCGCCAGCAGGAACGCCACGTAGGCGCCGATCAGGAGCTTGAAGAAAATCGCGCCGTGCTGCCGCTCCACCTCGATCACCGCCTTTCCGAAAGCCATGGAGGTGAGCGGCTTCGTCAATGTCGGATCGCCGAAGGTCGAAGGGTATTGCATCGCGCCGGTGTCGAAGCGGAACCGCGCGATCCCCCAGTGCGCGGGCATGGCGTCCGGCTCGATACCCGACTGCCGCTTGTCGGCCACGTAGGTCACCGTGTTCGTGTCGTAGATCCCCTCCCCGAATTCGATGGGCAGGTTGTATTCGTCGAACGGGTACTCGCGCATGTCCCACGAGTAGCGGATCACGGCGCGGAAGTAGCGCTGGTCCCAGATCTCGCCTCCCTTTGCGATGGAGACCGTCGGCTCGGCCTTCACCTCTTTCGCCTGGTAGATCTCCAGGGTGTCGAGCGGACGGATCTCGCGCGATCGGTGCCGTGCCCACGCCCAGAAACCGACGGTGAAGGAGTTGTTGCCCGGGTTGAGGTCGTAGACGTGCGTGACGTAGACGCCGATGATCACGCCCTCCGGTTTTGCCGGTGCCGGCTTCGGGAACTCGCCGTACACCGGCGCGCCGATCGCCAGCAGGAAGAGCAATGCCGCCGAGCCGATACGCGTGATCGAGCTCATTTCGTTCTCCTTATTTGTCGGGCCCGGGACGTGTTGCTGACTAGGAGAGTCGTCACGGCCGCATTCCCCTACCTCCCCCGCGTCAAGATGACACCCGCCTCGTGGTTCGCGGACTGACCCGCGCGCGACTGCTTTTTTCGTGAACAGCATGTGAACTCCGCCCGCGACTTTCCGTGAACGGTGTAACCGTTTACATAAAACATCATCTAAGGAGCGTTGTGAGGGAACCAATGTCCATGAACGATCACGCGTCGAGGACCACGAAGACCGAACAGCCGGTCGGTATGCGCGAGCCGATTCGCGAAATGCTCGAGGGGCTGTCGCTGTGCAGTCCGGGCCCCGAGTACTTCCGCACGCTCGTCAGCGAGCTGGCGCGAACGCTCGACGCCGAGTTCGCCTTCGCCGCGGAGCTGGCCGGCGAAGAGCCGCTGCGCGCGAGGACGGTGGCCCGCTTCGTCGACAACACCCATGTGGCCAACATCGAATACGTGCTGGAGGGAACTCCGTGCGGCGACGTGGTGCAGGAGCATTTCTGTTGGATTCCCAACGGTGTTGCCAAACGCTATCCCCTCGACCTCGGCCTGGCCGAGCAGTCGATCGAGAGCTACGCGGCGATCGCGCTGATCGATGCCGAGGGCGCCGCCTTCGGCTGGATCGGCGTGATGAGCCGCAAGCCGATGGCCGATGCAGCATTGGTCCGCTCCACGCTCCTCATCGTCGCCGGCCGCACCTCGGCCGAGTTGCAGCGCCAGCAGGCCACGCGTGCCCTGGAGCGCGCACACGCCGATCTGGCGGCGCACGAAGAGCGCGGCGAAGAGCTGCTGCGCATCAACGCCGAGCTGCAGCGCGAGATCGCCGAGCGCCAGCACTCCGAGCGCCGGATGACTCACGACGCCATGCACGACGGCGTCACCGGCCTCCCCAACCGGATGCTGTTCCTGAACCGCCTCGATCACGCCATCGCCATGAATGCCCGCGAGCACGTCTACGACTTCGCCGTGCTCTTTCTCGATCTCGATCGCTTCAAGCTGGTCAACGATTCGCTCGGCCACATCGCCGGCGATGAGCTGCTCCGCGCGGCGGCGGGCCGGCTGAAAGATTGCCTCCGCCCGTCCGACCTCGTGGCCCGCATCGGCGGCGACGAGTTCACCATCCTCATCGAGAACATCTCCGACGCCAGCGAAGCGACCGGCATCGCCGAGCGCATCACCGCCGAGCTGTCGCGCCCGTTCATCGTCTCCGACGAAGAGGTCTTTACCTCGGCCAGTATCGGCATTGCCGTCAGCGCCACCGGCTACCGCTCCGCCGACGCGGTGCTCCGCGATGCCGACACAGCCATGTATCGCGCCAAAGAGCGCGGCAAGGGGCGTTACGAGATCTTCGATCGCCGCATGCACGTGCAGGCGGTGGAGCGGATGCTGATCGAGATGGATCTGCGCCGTGCCGTGGAGCGCGAAGAGTTCCGCCTGGTCTATCAGCCGATCATTTCACTCCGCTCCGGCGAGGTCACCGGCTTCGAAGCGCTGCTGCGTTGGGAGCATCCGCTGCGCGGCACGATCGCGCCGAACGATTTCATCTCCATCGCCGAAGAGAACGGACTCATCGTCCCCATCGGCGTGTGGGTGCTCAAACGCGTCTGCGCGCAGCTGCGCCGCTGGCATTCGATGACCAACGCGCCGCTGACGGCCAGCATCAACGTCTCGCTGCGGCAGACGTTCGATCCGACCTTGATCGATGAGCTCGACCGCGTGATGGCAGCGGCGCAGGTGGAAGGGGCCTCGATCCGGCTGGAGATCACCGAGAGCGCGATGGTCGAACGGAGCGCGGCGGACTTTTTCGAGCGCGTGCAGCAGCTGGGCATCGAGCTCTGCATCGACGACTTCGGCACCGGCTATTCATCCCTCGCCTATCTGGTCACGCTTCCAATCGACGCGCTGAAGATCGATCGTTCGTTCGTGGCCACGCTCGATTCGAGCGATGAGCATTGCGAGTTGGTGAAGACGATCATGTCCCTCGCCCACAATCTCGGCATCGAGGTGGTGGCCGAGGGCGTTGAGACCGTGAGCCAGCTGCAGCGGCTGACATCCCTCGGATGCGAATACGCGCAGGGCTTCCTCTTCTCGGAGCCGCTCTCCGAGGAGGCCGCCGACCGGCTGGTGGCCTCGGGGCACATGTTCAATGCCCTCGTCGACGCTTGAACGCGCTACGCTGTGCGCAATGCTGGTCGATGACGGGTCCCTCATCGAACGCTTGCGTACCGGAGACGACTTCGCGTTCGAAGAGTTGGTGGAGCATCACGCCGCGCCGCTCCTGGCGGTGACGCGCCGCATCCTGCGCGACGAGGAAGAAGCCCGCGATGCGGTGCAGGAGACATTCGTAGCCGCGTTCCGCAGCATCGGAGACTTCAACGCCGAGAGCCGCGTCTCGACCTGGTTGCACCGCATCGCCGTAAATTGCGCCCTGATGAAGCTGCGCATCGCCCGCCGCCGCGAAAAGGACGTCGATGCGCTGCTGCCGTCGTTCGAGGATGACGGTCACCAGCAACAGTCGTCGGTCAGCTGGCCGGAAACCGCCGAGGACATCCTGCAGCGCGAACAAGCCTGCGCCCTCGTGCGGCAGTGCATCGATCAATTGCCGGAGCCCTACCGCATCGTGCTGGTGCTCCGCGACATCGAACAACTCCCCGCTGACGTCGTCGCCGAAAAGCTCAACATCACCCGCGACAACCTCAAGGTCAAACTCCACCGCGCCCGCCAGGCCCTGCGCACGCTGCTCGACCCTCACATGCGAGGTGCGATGTGAGCCACGTGACCTGCATCGAACTGATCGCCTTCCTCGACTCCTACGTCGACGACGAGCTCGACCCCGAAACCCGCAACAGCTTCGACCTCCACCTCCTGGTCTGCCCCTCCTGCCGCGCATACCTAGCCAGTTACCGAGAAACGATCGAACTGGTACGCGGCGCCGCGGAGCGGGAGGAGCAACTAGCGCAGGAAGCCCCCGCGGAGTTGATCGAGGCCGTGAAGAAGGTGAAGAGGTAGAAGCGTAGCGCCGTCATCAAAGCGTAGCGCCGTCGGCTCGACGGCTGTACCGCCGCCGGCTCGGCGGCAGTAGAGAAACATCGCGGACCCGCCCATCGCCGGCGAGCCGCCGGCGGTACAGCCGCAGAGCCGGGCGGCGCTACGATTGGCATTCTCCGACGCCTACGGTTCACAACCGAACCGCCTCGGCGAGCACATCGTCCTTGATCACCTGATGGAGTCACGACGGCGCGACAACATCAACACGACGTCCTAACAACTCCTCCAGATCGGCAATGAGCCCGCCTGGGAACCACGGCGGCGTGTCGTCTCCGATCTCGATGAGGAAATCGACGTCGCTCTGCGGACCGGCATCGCCACGGGCGACAGAGCCGAATACGCGGATGCTGGTTACGCCATGTTTCGCGCCGATCCGGAGGATGTCATCGCGTTTGCCGGCGAGAATCTCGTCGATTCCCGTTTGCTTCATTGTAACGATGTCTCCCAAGCGTCGCAGTCGCGACAGCGGGATCAAGACACCCTGACGATCGCCAACGAACCTGGCTCGACATTCAAGATTGCCGTTCGCAGCTGCAGCACAGCCTTTCGAATGTTGGGCAAGCGAGTATCGACGGTGACAATTATGACCACGCCAATATTGAAACTCGCGATGTTTTGCTGATGTTGAAGCCGTTGATCGGCCGTCACCATTACGTCGAACGAGGCAGACGCACGACGCAGCAACTCACCATTCTGGATAGCCGACCAACCCTCTTCCTGAACAGTTCGAATCTCAAACTCCGGCAGGTCCCGACGCAGTTGCCGAGGCATGTCCTCGTCGAAAAGAACGCGCCTCACACGATCTGAGCGAGCGCTGCGCGGCCCGCTTCCTCTAGAAACGCAATCGCCTGGTCACGCGTGACGCTCGGGTAGTTATCAAGAAACTCCTCCAAACTATCCCCGCCTTCCAGATAGTCGAGGAGCGTCTGCGCCGGAACACGAGTACCGACGAAGACCGGAGTCCCGCTGTGAATCCCTGGGTCGGAGTGAACGATCGTTCGCAGGTCTGTCATAGCTACAAAAACCGCGGGTACTTCCGCGGCATTGCTTCGTGCATCAACTCATACACGCACTCGAAAATCGTCTCCCGATTCGGCTTCGACCAGTAATCGCCGTCCGAACCGTACGCCGGGCGGTGCTCCTTCGCCGGCAGCGTGCGCGGCTCGGAGTCGAGCCAGTCGTAGCCGCGGTCGCGCTCGAGGACGTTCTGCATCATGTACGCGGTGGCGCCGCCGGGGACGTCTTCGTCGATGAAGACCACGCGGTTGGTTTTCTTCAGCGATTCGACGATCACGCCGCGGACGTCGAACGGGAGCAGGGTCTGGATGTCGATCACTTCCGCGTCTATGCCGACCTGCGCAAGCAGTTCGGACGTTTCCATGACGATGCGTAGCGTCGCCCCGTAACTGACCAGCGTTACATCTCTCCCTTGCCGCAGGACCTCGGGGACGCCGAGGGGAAGCGTGAAGCCGGCGATGTTCGACGGGAGCTGTTCCTTGATGCGATAGCCGTTCAGCACCTCGACCACCAGCGCCGGATCGTCGGAGCGGAGCATGGTGTTGTAGAAGCCGGCGGCCTGGGTCATGTTGCGCGGGACGCAGACGCGCATGCCGCGCACGAGATTGATGATCGCAGACATCGGCGAGCCGGAATGCCACACGCCCTCGAGCCGATGACCGCGCGTGCGAATGATCACCGGGCACTTCTGCCCCCCGCGCGTGCGCCAGCGCGTGGTGGCCAGATCGTCGGAGAGGATCTGGATCGCGTAGAGGATGTAGTCGAGATACTGGATCTCCGCGATCGGCCGCAGGCCGCGCAGCGCCATGCCGATGGCCTGGCCGACGATGGTGCACTCGCGGATGCCGGTGTCGGAGACGCGAAGGAGCCCGTACTTTTCCTGCAGGCCGATGCAGCCCTGGTTGACGTCGCCCAGCTTGCCGACGTCTTCGCCGAGGGCGATGAGGTTCGGGTAGCGCTGAAACGCGGCGTCGAAACAGGCGTTGATGATCTCCGAGCCGTTCTTCTCCGGCGCGTCGCCGTCGTAGCGCGGCTTGACCTCGTCCACATTCAGCGCCGACTCGATGCCGCTGCTGTACAGCTCATCGTCATACAGCGCGGCGATGGCAAACTCGCGGTCGCGGCGCCACTCGGCGGCACGATTGAGAACCTCTTCGTTTCCGGCATCGCGCGCCGCGATGAGCGCGCTGGTCAGCGCCTTCATCATGTCGCGGCGATATGGCGATTGCATGCGTTGCAGATCCGACTTGATCGCATCGAGCTCGGCCCGATTCGAAGCAACTGACGCCAGCTCGTCGATGAATCCGACGGCCGTCCTGACCTCGGCATCGATCGGCGCGCGATAGGCGTCCCAGGCCCGGCGCTGCGCTTCGCGCACCAGGCGGAGGTCTTCTTTCTCCAATCCATCCAGCTCGTCGGCGGTGGCGATGCCGTGGCCGATCATCCATTCGCGCATCTTGCGGATGCAGTCGAACTCGTTCTCCCACTCCAGCCGTTCTTTCGATTTGTAGCGCTCGTGCGATCCCGACGTCGAATGGCCCTGCGGCTGGGTCATCTCGTCGACGTGAATGATGGCCGGCACGTGCTCCATCCGCACGATCGACGCCGCGGCGATGTAGGTCTCGCACAGCGCCGGATAGTCCCAGCCGTGCACGACGTAGATGTCATAGCCGGACTTCTGTTTCGGATCGCGCTGGAATCCCTTGAGCACCTCGGAGATGTTGCCTTTGGTGATCTGGAAATCGTTCGGCACGGAGATGCCATAGTTATCGTCCCAGACGGAGACGAGCATCAGGATCTGCAGCACGCCGGCGGCGTTGATCGACTCCCAGAACATCCCCTCGGCGCAACTGGCATTGCCGATGGTGCCCCAGGCGATCTCGTCGCCGTTGCGCGAAAACTGCGTCATCGATTTCAGCTCGTCGACCTCGCGATAGAGCCGCGAGGCGTAGGCCAGGCCGACCAGGCGTGGCATCTGTGAACCGGTCGGCGAAACGTCGGCCGAGGTGTTGTAGGTGTCGGTCTGATTGCGGAAGGAACCGTCGGGATTGAGCAGGCGCGTCCCGAAGTGGCAGTTCATCGAGCGGCCGCCGGACCACGGATCGTGCTCGACGTCGGCATTCGCGTAGAGCTGGCCGAAGTACTCGTCGAGCGTGCCGATGCCAGCGGCGAGGATGAAGGTCTGGTCGCGGTAATAGCCGCTGCGCCAGTCGCCCTTGCGGAAGGCGCGGGCCATGGCCAGCTGGGCGACCTCTTTGCCGTCGCCAAAGATGCCGAACTTGGCTTTGCCGGTCAGCACTTCGCGACGGCCGATGATGCTGGCCTGCCGCGAGCGCCAGGCGATGCGGTAGTCGTCGATGATGCTTTCGCGCGTGAACTGCGTGCGGATGGTTTCGGTCTGTTCAGGTGTGGCCACGATTCCGAAGTTTACCTTCTAACCACCCGTCCCGTCCTCGGATCGAGCCGCAGCGGCGCATCGGGAAAATTACCAATGTCGATGCCGCGCCGCGAATCGTGCAGCGGCTTGTTGATGTAATCGATCCGCACCGGTTTCGGCTCGTGGCTCGCGAACCGATAGAGATCGCGATAGTTGCGTTGGAAGCGCTGGTAGCGGCTGTAGACGCCGGCCGCTCCGATCAGCAGCGGAACGGCCAGAATCGCAACGGCCCACCATCGTTTGTCGACGGAAAAAACGAAGAGCGTGAGAGTGACAGGCACGAAGTAGAGCCGCGGGACGAAGGTCAGATGCGGGACTGCCATCAGATAGCGGGCAAGCTCCTGTCCCTGATAAACGGTGAACATCGAGAGATAGATGCCGATGGCGCAGCCGATGTAGATGGCGAAGGCCGCACGCGCGCGCCACCCGCGCATGGCCGCGAGCGAGAAGGCGAAGAACGCATAGCCGATGATGCCCGGCCAGACCCACAACGTTTCCCGCCAGTAGCTTTCGAGGAGACCTGTCGTCGTGGGGATGATCATCTCCAGCTTGAATTGGTGCGTGTCAGCCGCGGAGCCGAGGGGGACGACCAGTCCTCGGAGCACGAAGTAGATGATGCCGATAGCGAGCGCCGGAATGGCCACGCGCACCGCATCGCGAACCTTCATCCGGCCGATGGCAACGAGCAGGAGCAGCAGCGGCAACGTCATGGCCGCGCTTTCCTTGCAGAAGAAGGCGACGCCGAACACGAAGCCCGCTTCCATGAACCAGCCGCGAGTGATCAGCACAACCCCGCATGCGGCGAGCAGGAGCACGGAGGCATCGAAGATGTTGGGGAACCACCCGCCGACGATGATCGCGCCGGCGGAGAAGAGGGTGGCGAAGACCAGGAAGAAGTCGCGACGGGCATCGCGACCCGCCCAGTTGTCGAGCGCGCGCAGGAGCAACACCACCGCGCCGAGGATCATCAACATGTTGACGATTCGCAGCAGCGGCCAGGCGGCGCCGAACGGGAGGATGTGAATCGTCAGCGCGGTGAAAATGGTCGGGATCGGACGCCAGAACGGCATCGGCGTCCTGAGGATCATCGATACGAGCGAGCCGGCGCTCTGATGGGCATCGCCGAAGATCACCAGCGCGGTGGTCTCATCCCACACGTCGGCGATGAAAAGCCGCGACATCGCCGCAATCCAAAGCAGGACGACGCCGTACGAAGCCCAACGCCAGCCTTTCTCGGTGTCCTCTGTGCCTCTGTGGTGCTCAGCCTTTCCCATCCAGCTCCCGGACAGCCACATCGAGCATCGCCTCAACGCGCGAAGCATCAGGACTCTCGCAATAGATCCGAATCATCGGCTCCGTCCCCGACTTGCGGAAAAGGATCCAGGACCCATCATCGAAGTTGAGCTTCACCCCGTCCGTCTCTTCGCGATTGGCGAAGCCCGGTCCGAACGCGGCATTGAGATCTCCCTCAACGACGCGATCGATCAGCCGCGCGCAGACATCCATCGGCCGGTTGAGATCGCGCCGGTCGTAGTGCAGCGCGCCAAACTCCTCTTCCATCACCTCGACGATCTTCGACAGCGGCTTGCCGTAATGCGCCACCGCCTCGGCCACCAGCAGTCCGGACAGGATGCCGTCGCGCTCCGGCAGAAAATGCCCGAAGCCGATGCCGCCGCTCTCCTCGCCGCCGATGAGAATGTCGCGCGTCAGCATCAGGTCGGCCACGTACTTGAAGCCGATGGCGGTCTCGTGGAATCCCGACCCGAGCGCGCGCGCAACCTTCTCCACCAGCCGGGAGGTGGAGAACGTCTTCACGATCTCGCCGGTCATCTTTTTCTCGCGGACGAGATAGAGCGCCAGCAACGCGATGATTTTCTGCGGCGAGACGAAGCGCCCCGTCTCGTCGACGATGCCGAGGCGGTCCGCGTCGCCGTCGTTGCAGATGGCGAGGTCGTAATCGCCCCGCATCGCCGCCATCGCCGCGCCGAGGTTGTCGGGAATCGGCTCCGGGTTCACGCCGCCGAACGATGGATTGATCTCGCCGCGGATCGTGGCCACGTCGACGCCGAGGATGCGCGCCGGGAGTCCGGAGGAAACGCCGTGAATCGGATCGTGGAGGATGCGGATCGACGCCGTCTTCTTCACATCGAGCTGTGATCGCAGTGCGGCGATGTAGTCATCGAGCAGATCCGATTCTTCGATCGATCCACCCTCCCTCGGCGACGACTGTCCGAGCGCGGCGGCGATCGCGGCGTACATCTCCGGCAATCCCGAGCCGCCGTACCAGGCCTTGAATTTCAGCCCGTTGTACTTCGCCGGATTGTGGCTGGCGGTGACGACGACGCCGCCGAGAAGCTTGCGCCGCCAGGCGGTGAAGGAGATCGTCTGCGATGGCGTGGGCGCGTTCGACAGCACAACGCGGAATCCGGCGCTCTTGAGCGTCTCGGCGACGAGCAAGGCGAATTCGCGCGAGAGAAAGCGGCGATCGAATCCGACTACGAGGGCATTGCGATCGATCTCCGCCGGCGGCTGCAACCCCCGCGCGGCGACCGCGATCGCTTCGCTCACGCGGCGCACGTTGTCGAACGTGAAGCCGTCGGCGATGACGGCGCGCCATCCGTCGGTGCCGAACGTGATTGGCTGCGACATGCGGCGCATTCTGCCATGCCCCTCGGAGCACAGACAGGAGTGTCTGTGCCACATCGGCACTGGTGATGTGGCACAGACACTCTTGTCTGTGCGAGCATCGATCAACCATGGACCCCACCACCCGCGCGCTCCTCCGCCACTTCCTGGCGGCCCTCGCCTATCGCACGCAGAAGGCGCTTCGCGATGCGCCCGCGTCGTTCGCAGGGTTCCAGGCCGGCGAGGGCGTGCGCACACCGCAGGATCTGCTGCGCCATATGACCAGCGTCCTCGGATATTCACGCACGTTCCTCATCGGCGGTTCCTACACCGCCGAGCCGCTGCCGGACATGGAGAGCGAGGTCGCCCGTTTTCACGAGATGCTCGAAGACCTCGGCACGCGGCTGAACGACGGCGCGGACTTCACCGGCGTCACGCCGGAGTCGATCCTGCAGGGACCGTTCTCCGACGCCATGACCCACGCCGGCCAACTGGCGCTGCTGCGCCGCCTCTCCGGATCGCCCGTCCCGCCGGAGAATTTCGTGAAGGCCACCATCACCCCAGCCAACCTCGGCCCCGATCAAGCGCCGCCGGTGAGCTTCGGCCAGCGCGACGGCAAATGGGATCCCCGCGGCGGTGCAGCGGGCAAGGACTAACTGTTGTCATCCAGAGGCCGGCGAAACGCGGCCGAAGGATCTCAAGCCAGGCATTCCTGCGTTGAATCCCTCTCGACGTCACCCGGTTTCAACGCAGAAACCGTAATTTGAGATCCTTCGCTCGACGCTCAGGATGACAATGGGCGGTCAATGCTGCTTGAAAATCCCACCCGAGAGAACCGGCTGCGTTGACGTCGTGCTCGGAGCCTTCACGATCTTCACGCCATCAGCACCGCCGACGATGGTAGTCCCGTGTCCCGCGGGTGCGAGAACCTGCGGCGCCGCCACCGGCGCAATCGTGGTGGTCGTCGCCTGCGTCGCCGTATTCGTATTCGCAACCAGCAGCTGTTCGCGCGCGGCAGGAGCGACGAGCATCGGATCGGGAGCGCCCTGATCGGCCACCGGGCCTTCCGTGACCACATCGTTCTTTCGCGCGACGCCGTCGTTCGCCGCCGGTACCTGCGATCCGAAGAGCCGCCCGTAATCGCCGGCCGTCGCATGCCGCTGGTTGTAGATGGAGATCGAGGCGAAGACGATCGCGATCGCCAGCATCGAGATCGCGCAATTCCTGATCGTCAGAATGCGCCGGCTCTGCCGCCGGTCTCGGATCGGCACGATCAACAGCGGGGCTCGGGATGGAAGCATGCTCTTGGCTATCGCAAGCGGCCTGCCAATGCCTGCGCTTCGCGCAGACAACGCGCGAAGCGCAGTGTTACCCTAACCCCATGTCCGGCGTGACCTTTAACGAAGTTGCCAAGCGCTACGGTGACGTCTCCGTCATCGAGCATCTGAACCTCGACGTCAACGATCACGAGCTGATGGTCCTGGTCGGGCCGTCGGGATGCGGCAAGTCGACGGCGCTGCGGATGATCGCCGGGCTCGAGGATGTGAGCGCGGGAACGATCTCGATCGGCGGCCGGGTGGTCAACAACCTGGCGCCGAAGGACCGCGACATCGCCATGGTCTTTCAGAGCTACGCGCTCTATCCGCACATGACCGTGCGCGAGAATCTCGAGTTCGGGCTGCGCATGCGCAAGGTCTCCGCGGACGAGCGCGCACGGCGCGTGGCCTCGGCGGCGGAGATCCTGGGGATGTCGCATCTGCTCGAGCGCAAGCCGAAGGATCTCTCCGGCGGGCAGCGCCAGCGCGTCGCCGTCGGCCGCGCCATCGTCCGCCAGCCGGCGGTGTTTCTCTTCGACGAGCCGCTCTCGAATCTCGACGCCAAGCTGCGCGTGCAGACGCGCGCCGAGATCACCAAGCTCCAGGCCACGCTCGGCACGACCTCGGTCTACGTCACCCACGATCAGGTCGAGGCCATGACCATGGGCCACCGCATCACGGTCATGCGCGACGGCAAAATCCAGCAGGTGGGGACGCCCCGCGAGGTCTACGAATCGCCGGCCAACGCCTTCGTGGCCCAGTTCATCGGCACGCCGCCGATGAACCTGATCGCGGCCATGGTTTCCGGCGACAGCTTGCAGACTGCATCGTTCGCGCTGCCGCTACCGGCGAAGTTCCGAGGCCGCGTGGCCGAAGGCCAGCGTGTTCTCGCCGGCATCCGTCCCGAGCATTTGCATCACGCCGCAACAGGTTCCATCAACGCCAACGTCGACGTCGTCGAGCCGATCGGCCACGAGACCATCGTCTACGCCAGCGCCGGCGACGCGCGCCTCGTGGCCATCTTCGAGCCAACGGTCACGCCGCGCGCAGGCGAAACGATCGCCATGACTGTCGACACCGACGCCATGCACCTGTTTGATGCGGAGACGAGCGCGAGTCTTCGATGAAGAAGTTCTGCCTCGTCCTGGTCAAGCCCTCCCACTACGACGATGACGGCTACGTCATCCAGTGGTTCCGTTCCGCCATCCCCTCGAACTCGCTGGCGGCGCTTTACGGTCTGGCCCGCGACTGCGCCGCACGCAAGGTCCTCGGCGACGACGTGGAGCTTGCGATTCACACCTTCGACGAGACCAACACGCGCATCCGCCCCGAAAAACTGGCGGCCATGATCGAGCGCGCCGGCGGCGGCGTGGTGATGCTCGTCGGCGTGCAGTCGAATCAGTTTCCGCGGGCGCTCGACATCGCCAAACCTCTCCGCGACCGCGGCATCGCCGTGATCCTCGGCGGCTTCCACGTTTCCGGCACCATCAGCATGCTCAATGGCGTCGATGACGGCATGACTCGCGCGCGGGAGATGGGCGTCACGCTCTTCGCCGGCGAAGCCGAGGGACGGCTGGATGAAGTGCTGCGCGACGCGGCGGCGGGGACGCTCAAGCCACTCTACAACTACATGGCCGACCTGCCATCGATCGAAGGGGCGCCGGTTCCGCTGATCACCGCACTGCGCGCCTGGCGCACCGCCGGCGGCGTGACCAGCTTCGACGCCGGCCGCGGATGCCCGTTCCAGTGCTCGTTCTGCACCATCATCAATGTGCAGGGCCGCAAGTCGCGCCGCCGTTCCGCCGACGACGTCGAAGAGATCGTCCGCGTCAACGTCGCCCAGGGCCTGCACAGCTTTTTCATCACCGACGACAACTTTGCCCGCAACCAGCATTGGGAAGCCATCCTCGACCGTCTCATCAAGCTGCGCGAGGAAGAAGGCATCGCCATCCACTTCATCATCCAGGTGGACACGCTCTGCCACCGCATCCCCAACTTCATCGAGAAATGCCGCCGCGCCGGCGTGCGCCGCGTCTTCATCGGCCTGGAGAACATCAATCCCGACAGTCTGGTCGGCGCCAAGAAGCGGCAGAACAAGATCACCGAGTACCGCAAGATGCTGCTGGCCTGGAAGGCCGCACGCGTCATCACCTACGCCGGCTACATCCTCGGCTTTCCCAACGACACGCCCGAGTCGATCGCCCGCGACATCGAGATCATCAAGAAAGAGCTGCCGATCGACGTGCTGGAGTTCTTCTTCCTCACTCCCCTGCCGGGCTCCGAGGATCACCAGGTCCTGATGCGCAAAGGGGTCGCGGTCGATCCCGATCTCAACAAATACGACCTGAACCACGTGACCACGGCACATCCGCGCATGTCCGCCTCGGAGTGGGAAGAGATCTACCAGTCGGCGTGGAACCTTTACTACACAAAGGAGCACGTCGAGACCGTCCTTCGCCGCCTCGTAGCCATGCGCGGACGAGCGACAAACGCCATCCTGCTGATGACGTGGTTCAAAGGCTCAATCCAGATCGAAGGCGTGCACCCCCTCGAAGCGGGACTCCTGCGCTACAAGTTCCGCAACGACCGCCGCCCCGGGCTGCCCCGAGTTTCCGCGTGGCGCTTCTATCCAACCTACATGGCCGAAACCGCCGGGAAACTGCGACGCTGGCTATCGACCTACCTGCAGCTGCGCCGCATCTACGTCCGCATCAAACGCGATCCGCGTCGCCTCGAATACACGGACCTGGCGTTAACGCCAGTCACGGATGACGAGCTCGATACGCTGGAGCTGTTCAACCACAGCGAGGCGGCGGAGACGTTCGTGGCGCGCGAGCGAGAGCGCGTCGCGGTAGGCTAAAAAAAGCAGCTCACCACAGAGGCACAGAGAGCACAGAGTTGTCTCCCTCTGTGTCCTCTGCGTCTCTGTGGTTCAAAACAAAATGCGCGGGCGCGCCTTCGGACGCGCCCGCGCGGGGTCTCCCTATACGAACCGGCTTCGCGCTATCTCTGCGGCGTCGGGGCGGGCTTGGCTACCCGTTTGAGTGCGCGCTTGCCGAGGGCGCGGCGCATGTCGGCGACATGCGGAGCGAGATCGGCATTCTCGGGACGTGCGGCCAGAACCTGGGCCAGGGCATAGGTGGTGAGTGCATCCCTCCCCGCCTTGTGCCTGGCCGTAATCACGCTGTGCCGGACGAATTGAGCCAGCGCCTCCAGCTCATCGGCCAGAGGTTCATACGCCTCGGCGTAGCTCATCAGGTCTCGGAGCCGCGCCGGATCGGCGCCCCCTTTTCGTACCAGCGCCTCGCTGTTCTTCACCGCCACCGCCGTCAGTTCGACGAACTGCGGCGGAACCGTGGCGGCGCTGACCAGCTTCCGGCTGGCGCCCTTGGAATCGGGGATCACGAGATCCGGAATGCGATCCCTCATGGCACGAACTTCTTCGACACGCGCCTGCGCGATATCGGCGTGGGACGTCTGTGTAACGGGTACTTCATTGATTGTGGACATGAATGTCCTCCTTTTTTTCTCAGTCTCAACTTGCAGTGATCAGAGCGAGCAAGTTGCGACGAGCGGAGGAGCACGGCCCCTGAAGATCCGTCTTGGAGCCTCGGCGAGAGTCAGGCGAGCCGACCGTTGACGCCGGACGTGAATGCAGAAAATGCGGTTGTTCTCGATCGACAAGACCCTCGGCGACGGAATCCGGAAGACGATCGGCTTCGGAGCGGGTCCTTCCTTTTTGAAGAGATCGTCGAGATCGAAGGGCGGCGCGATCCCGGCCTTGACGTACGCGAGCAGCCTGGCGGACGTGTCCTCCAGCCGGTTCGAGAGCATGGCAATCTGTGAGGCGGCGTCGATCCACTCTTCCACGGCGCCGATCATCCGCTCAGGCGCGTCGCCGGCGTCTTCCGGAGCGTGCGCGACACAGTCGTTCGTCGCTTTCATGCACTCGACGCCACGTCCCAACCGCGCCGCCGCCTCGACCAGCCGATCCGATACGCGCGCGAGCTGCCGCGTGGCCCAACGCGGACGTACCCCCGCGAACGCCTCGCATTCGTTGAGGAGCCAGCGCGAGAGCGCGATCAGCCGCAACGTCGAATCGATCGCCCGATTCGTGCGACGGAACGGACGAATCCACCGCTCCTGCCGATACGAGCACACCCCCATCCGCCGCGAAATCTTCACGTTTCTTCGAGAGGCGGATCGGATGTTGGCGTTCGTCATCACGTACCATGATGGTGCTGTCGCGGGGGCAGGTGATCGGGCCGTATTCGTCGTCGTGCTGAAAGGTATCGAGATCGACCGTGGAGAACTCGAGATCACCCGGCGTCGGCTCGGCGAGCTTGTTCAGCTGGCCGTGCTCGAGAAACAACCCGCCGCAGCGCGGACAGGTCGGGACCGGCGTTTCTCCGGCCGACTTCACTTCCAGCACTTCACCATCACGCGGACAGTTCATGGTTTCCTCCGGGAGATCCGAATCCTACATCCTGTAAGCTCGGCGGACATGTGCCACGTTTGAATGATGGCCGGGGCGTGGGTGCGCTCCCCTTCCGCGATCACAGCCACGGTCATCGTGACCGTGGGAATCCTGATGCTTCTCGGCGAATGGGCCGCACCGCTGCGCGCCACCGTCGAATCGAAGCTGCGGCGGGTCGCGCGAAACCTGAGCCTGGGCGCGATCTCCCTGGTGATCTCCAACCTGCTGCAGCCGCTGCTTCTCCTGCCGGTCGTCGCCTGGGGACAGCGGCAGAAGATTGGGCTGCTGCACCTCGTCCAGTTCCCGCGCTGGGCAGAGCTGCTCATCGCCGTGATCCTGCTCGACTACACCCTCTGGTGGTGGCATTGGGCCACGCACCGCGTCCCACTCCTCTGGCGGTTTCATCTGGTCCACCACGTCGACCGCGATCTCGATGCGTCGACGGCGATCCGGTTTCATTTCGGTGAGCTGGCGCTATCGATTCCGTATCGAATCTTCCAGGTGCTTCTCATCGGTGTTGATGCCCGAGGCTTGTGGCTGTGGCAGACCATCCTCTTCGGATCGATTCTCTTTCACCACTCGAATCTTCGCCTTCCGGAACGGATCGAACGGGTTCTGGTCCGCTTGATCGTCACGCCGCGCATGCACGGCATCCATCACTCCGATATCAGGCAGGAGACGGACAGCAACTGGTCGAGCCTCCTCTCGGCGTGGGATTTCCTTCACCGTACGAGCCGCCTCGACGTGCCGCAGGAATCGATCCGCATCGGTGTGCCGGCGTACGACGAGCCGGACGACGTCACGCTGGGGAAGGTTCTCGCTCTCCCATTCCGGCGTCAACGAGATGACTGGTCGCGATAGAAACGAAGCCTACGCTCAGAGTTTGGAGAAATCCCGGGCTACGGCGCCATGCGCGTCGATGCCTGCCCCAACACGTACCGCCACCCGCCCGGGGTCCGGGCGTAGGTGTCGCTGAACCACAGCTTGTAATCGAACGGCTCGCCGTCCTCCGTCCCCTTCGCTTCCAGCAGCGCGGTGATCACGGCGGTATCGCCCCAGAGCCGGACGGTCTGCTCGCTGTCGCGCTGATACTCGTAGACCACGTTCCCTCGCCGCGCCTCGGTCAGCAGGTCCTCCTTCGTGAAAACCTTTCCCCTGCCGCCGATCAGCACGAAGTCATCGGCGAGGATGCGGGCCATCGTCTCCGCGTCGTTTCGTTCGACCGCGGCCTGGTATTCGGTATCGAGGGCGGCGATGGTGGCCGCGTCGTCATGTGTGCTCATCAGCTCCTCCATGTCCGGAAAGAACACACCCTACCGCCGCCGCGTTCGCGGGTCGATGGACGCTCCGAAACAAAAAAACGACTTTCTAAAAACCACCGGGTAGGGAAATACCCCTCCAAAGTCTCTCCCTTGCATAGAATCCAATTCATCGCCCGGAAGCGAAGGGGTTCGGGGCCGGGCAACTGCGAGGAGAGATGGCAGAGAGGGGGTCGCTCATCGAGGAGCGGATTCTGCTTCGGAGTCTCAGCGGCGGCGACCGCGAGGCCTTCTGGCCCTTGTGGCTGGAGCACCGTCTGCACCTCTACACCGTCTGCCTACGCCAGATGCGCGGGTCGAAGGCCGACGCCCTCGATGCCGTCAGCCGCTCCATGCTGCTGGCCTTCCGCAAGCTGCCGGCGCACGCCACCAAGATCGAGAACCTGCAGGCCTGGCTGACGCGCCTCACGCGCAATGTCTGCGCCGACATCCACCGCGAGCAACAGCGGCTGAGCATCGGCGGAAACGGCGTGGCCATCGATGAGATCGTCTCCGAAGAGCTCAGCGCCGCCGATCCCAGCCCTTCCCCCGAGGAGGTGGCCCTGTCGAACGAGATGCGGATCAGGCTCCAGCGCGCCATCGACAGCCTTCCGCCGCTCCTCCGCAGCGTGGCTCAGATGCGATTCCTTCACGAAGCGTCGTACGGAGCGATCGCCAGCACCCTTTCCATCACCGAACCGACAGCACGGAAGCGCGTGCAGCAGGCGCGCACGGTACTGCGATCATGCTGCTGACCACTTCACAAGAGTCGCCGGACGGCCGTCTTCCTTCCGATAACCAGACAACCATGGACGCCTCGCTGGCGGTGACGGCCGGTCGCATTCCGGAAGGCCTCGCCTTTCTCAAGCCCGGGGACTGGTTGGAGCTTCGCGCAGACCTGGCCGGCGACATCGACGGCGCCCACCTTCGCTCGCAAACGCCGGCAACGCTGCTCTATACGCTCCGAGGAGTCATCGCCGAGCGAAGGGAGCGTTTGCTGCGCGCGGCTGCCAGCTTCGATCTCATCGACCTCGAACGCGCCGACCTCGACGACACGCTCCTGCTCCAGCGCATCCGTCCGGAACGGCGTGTCATCACCTGGCGCGGCCGGGTGCGGACGATGGACGACCTCGACGCCGCCCTGCACAGCATCCGCCGCGTTCCGGCGCGGCTCTATCGGATCGAGGTGGAGACGCCACGCTGCAGCGAGACGCTGTTGCCGATGGCGCTGCTCAAGCGCGAACAACGCCACGACCTCACCGCCTACGCCATCGGCGCCATCGGGATCTGGACCCGCATCCTGGCTCCGCGCCTCGGCGCGCGGATCGTTTTCGGCGGTGAGGGACACGATGCCATCGATGGCATGCCGTCGATGGAGCAGCTCATCGGCGACTACGACTTCCCGCGCCTCGAGCCGGTCGACGAGATCTTCGGCATCGTCGGCGATCCGATCTCCCGCTCGCTCTCGCCGCGCTTGCACAACGCCGGCTTCCGCGCCCTCGGACGCCGCGCGCTCTACCTCCCTTTCCACGCTCCCGACTTCGCCGACTTCTGGACCACGCTGATCGAAGAGCGCGGCCTGGAGTCGCTCGGCGCCTCCGTCGGCGCGCTCTGCGTGGTCTCGCCGCACAAGGAGATTGCCGTCAGCGCCGCGCCGGCACGAACGCCGATGGTGGCCCGCACCTGCTCGACCAACTTCTTCGTCAACGAGGGCGGCGTCTGGACCGCGGATACGACCGATCCCGAAGGGGTGCTGCTCACGCTGCGCGAACGCCGCGTCGAGCCGCGCAACCAGCGCGTCGCCGTCGTCGGCTGCGGCGGATCCGGACGCGCCATCGCCGCCGCGCTGCAGCAGGCCGGCGCCGACGTCACCCTGGTCAACCGCGGCTTCGATCGCGCCTCTCTGGCGATACGGCTCCTGCAACTTCCCTTCGTGCCGCTGGCCAGTTTCTCGCCGCGCGGCTACGACATCGTGGTCAACGCCACGCCGGTCGGCTATCGCGCCGGCGACATTCCCTTCGATCCCGCAGGACTCGGCGACGACGCCGTGGTCATCGATCTCGTCTACGGCCAGGAGCCGACCTCGCTCGTGTCCGCCACCCGCGCCCGCGGCCAGGTGACCATCGACGGCCGCGACGTCCTGCGCACGCAGGCCATGAGCCAGTTCCATCTGATGACCGGCGAGCGGATGCCGGCCGAGGTCCCCGGCCGCATCCTCGGCTGGTATGCCGACGACGACGAACGTGTCGTTGCCGCGGGAGGCACCGCATGACCGCGCTCGACCTCAGCACACTGGCCGGTGTCTGGCACAAGACCAATGAGGCGCCGCAGTGGATCGATCGCGTCATCATCCGTGGCGAAGATGGCAACGCCGTCGTGCGCATTTTCGGCAGTGAGCCGCCGTCGCCAGCCGATTGGGGCGAGTCCCGCGCCGAAACGCTCTATGCCAGTTCCGTGAGCTCCTCGAACGCCAGCGCGCTGGTAACGCATTACACCTTCGACGATTGCGACGTCGACGTCGAAGCCAACGCCAACCTCGGCCTGCTGGTCGTCGCCACCTTCATCCGCTGGCGCGACGGCATCCGCAGCGACGCCTTCACCCGCGAGTTTTTCTACCGGAGCGACGTATGATCGCCGCCATGTCCGAGCATGGCATCACGCTCGACGTGCCGGCCCTCACCGGCACCTGGCAAAACACGAACGCCGCGTCGCAAGGCGTGACCCGGCTCGACATCGCCGGCGATGGAAACGACCTGCGCATCAGCGCACACGCCGGCCAGTCATGGGGCAGCGTGAACGGCCACGCGTACTCAGTCGACGGCTTCGATTGCCGCGAAGCGCTCGCTTTCAACTGCCTCTTCGACCTCGGCGACCGAGATGTGCGGTTGCAGGCGAACATCAAGGCCGGCGTGCTGGTCATCGTCTTCCTGACACGCTTTCACGACGCCCGCACCAATCTCTTCACCCGCGAGTTCTACTACCGGAGCGCCCAATGACGATTGATCGGGAGCCGGGAGCCGCAGATCGAGTGTCGGATGCTGCTACGACAACCGACCACCGGCAACCGGCAACCGATTTCGACGATCTCTACCTCCCCGCCGATCGCCGTGAGCTCGTCGAAAGCGTCCGCGCGCTCGCCCGCGAGAAGCTGGCCCCACGCGCCGCGCACTACGACGAGACCGCCACCTTCCCGCACGACGACTTCCGCGATCTCTTCGATGCCGGCCTCCTCGGCGCAGCCATTCCGCGCGACGCCGGCGGTCTCGGGCTCGGCCCCTATCGCGGCGACATCTTCACGCTCTGGATGCTGACCAAGGAAATCGCCCGCGCCGATCTTTCTTTGGCCCGCTGCTGGGAAGGGCACGTCAACTCGGTCGTCCTCATCGACGGCATGGGCACCGATGAACAGAAAGCGCGCTGGTTCGACGGCGTGCTCACGCGCGGCGAGACCTGGGTGGCCTGGAGCGGCGAGCCGCAGGCGAGAGCGCCCGGCGAGAAGACCCGCTTCGGAACCTACGCGGAACGGGTCGATGGCGGCTGGCGCCTCGACGGCACCAAAGCCTTCGCTACCAGCGCCGGCGGCGCGCGCTGGGCCATTCTCCTGGTCAACACCGCCGGCCCCGGCGGCGCGCGCCACGCCTCGGGCGACGTCGATCACCTGCTGCTCATGGCCTGCGATCTTCAGGACCCTTCGGTCAGCATCGACGGCTCCTGGTGGGATCCGATCGGCATGCGGGCCACGGTCAGCCACGCCGTCCGTTTCGACAACACCTTCATCCCCGACACCAACCTCCTCGGCTATCCGGGCCAGTACCTGCTCGAAAGCTGGCAGACCTGTTTCGCCCCGCAGTACGGCGCCTCCTTCCTCGGCGCGGCCACCGCGGCCTACGACTACGCCATCGACTCCATCCGCGCCCAGAAAAAGGGCGACGACCCCTACGTCCAGCACCACGTCGGCAAGATGTCGATGAACCTCGAGACCGGCAATCTCTGGCTGCGCCACGTGGCCACGCTGTGGGAGAGCGGCCGGTCGTCGGAAGCGCAAGTGGCCGGCAACCGCGTGCGCCACCTCCTCGAGCACCTCTCCGTCGAGACCGTCGACCATTGCATCCGCTCCTGCGGCGCGCGCGCGCTCATCAAGCCGAGCCCCGTCGAGCGGATCTGGCGCGACCTCTCGATCTACGTCCGTCACGACAACGACGACCACGTCCTGGCCACCATCGGCAAGGCCGTTCTCGGCAAGAGTTACGACGTCTCGTTCTACAAGCCCTGAGGCTCAAGAGCAGGAGGAGTGATGAGCAGCAGTAGCGGCGTTCCCGTCAAACGCGTCGACCGCACGATCTGGCTCTGGGGACTGCTTTACTTCGCCGCCTACACGCCGTACGCCGGCCTGGTGAAAGCGATGTCCGCCGGACGGCTGCCCGGCCTGGCCGGGATCGATGGACTGCAACTGCTGCCTTCGGTGCTCACCGGAACGCTGATCACGCTGCCTATTTATGTCCTCTTCCTCGGCTGGTGGCGCTACGCGCACGTGCCGTCGCGCGCCGTGATTCTCTCCGGCTTCGGCACCTCGCTCATCATCGCCACCACCACCCTGGCCTACTGCTTCCACGGGATCTCCGTGCTCTTCGCGCTGCTGCTGCTCCGCGGCGGCATGCTGATCATCGCCCCGATCACCGACCTCATCGGCCGCCGGCGCGTACGCTGGTTCTCCTCCGTGGCGCTGATCATCAGCCTCAGCGCCGTCGGTCTCGGAATCATCGCCACCAACAATCACCAGCTCTCGCTTGCCGCGATCATCAATCTGGCGGTCTATCTGCTCGGCTATCAGATCCGACTTCCGCAGATGACGAAGTACGCCAAGGTCGACGAGCCGGAGACGACGCGGGTCTACTTCGTCGGCGAGATCATGGTCACGCTCTTCTTCCTCGCGCTCATCCCGCTCGCCGGCGCGGCCCTCGACGTGGAGAGTCTGCGCCGCGGTCTGACGCTGGTCGTCAGCGGCAGCACCACCGCCAACGTCGGCTTCCTCATCGGCATCCTCTACGCCACGCTCTACGTCTTCACCACCTTCATCTATCTCGACCGGCGCGAAAACACCTTCTGCATGGCCATGAACTGCTGCTCCAGCCTGCTGGCCGGCATCGCCGCGTCGTACGGACTGAGCCGGATTCTCGGCATGCCCACGCCGCAATGGTTCGAGCTCGCCGGCGTCGGTATGATCATGATCGCGCTCATGTTCCTCTCGCCGCTGCACCACATCCCGGAATGGATGTTCGCCGCCGCCGTGCAACGGCTACCATTCGGCAGCATCCGAAAAGGCAGTTAGCACTTGACCACCATCGTCTCCGACCCGCGGCGACGCCCCATCGCCGCGGCCTTGCCGTCGTCGCTCCGCGCCGTGATCGCCGAGGAGATGCCCGAGGCGTTGGCGATCGTTCGTGACCTCCTTCGCCGCGAGCATTTCGATCACGCCTTTGCCATGCGCCTCTTCGCCATCGCCCGCGATGGAAACGAACCGCACGAACTGCGATGCCTGGCCTCACTGGCGATCGAACATCAGTTCCGGCTCACCCAACTTCCCAGACTCACCCAGCTTCCCCATCGAGAGCCCTTCTCCCCCCGCGGTTTTTTGCGGGGGGAGAAGGTGCCGAAGGCGGATGAGGGAGGAGGTCTCGCGCAGAAGTTGCTACGCGCGATGAACATCGACGAACGCATCGACCACATCCGCGCCCGCATTGCACGCAACGAACACATCCACCAGCAACTCCGCCACGGTCCCGCCGGACTCCGCATCTTCCTCCGCCACACACGCCGCGAATGCCGCCTCTTCTTCGCCCGCTACGCCTTCACTCCGGCCGAAGTCGTTGCCAGAGTCCGGATGCGAACGCGTCAGACGCCGGGCAAGCGCGACTTCCCACCGCTCGTCCATCCGTGCAACGTCGGCGAGGCCGCCGAGGCGTTGGCGATGCTGCCGGCGTACGAGAGGGAGATCGTCAGGCTGCTGATCGACTCACAGGCTATTTATTGGGTCGATGAAAAGACCCCGCAGTCGCTCAATGCCCTCGTCGAATACCCGGCCGGCAGCGTCGTCCTCGTGGTCAAGCCGCCCGGCTCCGATCTCGAGATCGAGATCAAGCGCGCCGGCGTTCGCGGCCCTCATGCTGCCGACGTCCGCTACCGCGATGAATCGGGCGCGATCGTCCCCCGCCACCATCATCTCTGGGGCGTCTCGCGCGGCGACTACCTCCGCTTCGAGGCCGCCAACTCCGCGCTCCTCGCGCGCGTCCACCGTCTCGCCCTCGGTACGGAAGCTCCGATCCCGCGCGTGGTTACGCTGAGCCGCATCGACTCGATTCCCGGCGGCGTCTCCCTGCTCGCTCACTTCGATGATCCTTCCCGCCGCGAATCGCTCCTGGCCGCGCTCGAAAACGTCGATCGTCCCGAACTGGTCACGCCGCCGCGCTTCCCCGCGCGACGTTTTCTCGAAGCGACCATGCCGTCGCAAGCCATCCTCGTCGGAACGACGTCGTTTCGTCTCGATCGCTTGCAGGCCTACCTGTCGGAAGGTGTGATGTTCGATGGCGATGCCGATGAGCTGCTCGACGAGATCATCGACAACTACATCCCGCCGCCCGGAACTTTTCGATCGCAGGAAGAACGCATCGCCGCCGCCTTCGCGCACAACCGCGCGGCCGCCGATCGCACTTACATCTCCGTCCTCACCCAGATCGGCCGCTTCTGGGGCGCCGCACTCGGCATGCGCGCCGGCAGCGGCGGCGAATCGTTCGTTACCCGCAACGCGGGCCTGCGCAAAGTCTGGCTCGACAATCGTTGGCAGGTTCGCTTCATCTCGATGGATCACGACGGCCTGAACGTGGCCGGCCGCAAGCAACGCCATTTCAACGCCCCGAAAGAGGTCAACGCCTTCGTCCTGGATATGGTCCACATCCTCGGCGGCCCGATCGGCCGGAAGTTTTTCCCCGGCGAGATCGGCGCGCTGAAATCGATTTACCGCGTCTCCGCAACGATCGCCTCGAAAGGCCTCGCCGCATTCCGCGCCGCGCTCCGCGAGTCCTACACCCGGACGCAACACGCCATGTTCTCCGACCGCCGCATTCGCGAGCTGTTCCACCCCGACTTCATCGACCACATCGGCGAATGGGATCGCACCGCCGCCGATTTCGTGCGCAACGTACGAGACGCCGAATCACAACTCCGCTGGCGCCGCCGCACGCGCGCCCGCCTACGCCGCCGCGGCCTGCCAAAAGAGATCGTCGACCAGTACGTGAAGACGGTCGTCGCCTACAAGGATGTGCTGCCGTGGTTTGCGGGGATGTATGAGAGCGCCAGCCAGCGTAGCGCCGTCGGCTCGACGGCTGTACCGCCGCCGGCTCGGCGGCAGTAGGGTTTGCATTCAAGCCAATCGCCAGCGAGCCGCTGACGGTACAGCGGTCGAGCCGACGGCGCTACGCTTGCGCTTCGCGAAGCACTACGTCATAAGCCGCCATCATCTCCGATGCGAAACGGGCCGGCGCGAAGCGCTCTATCGCACGCCGTCGTCCTTCTTCTGCCAGGGATCTCGCCTCGGCGGAATGATCGTGGAGCCAGGCCATGGCCTCAGCAAGCGCGACGAAATCGCCGCAGGGAACGAGCAGTCCGCTGATGCGATCGTCGATGATCTCCGGCACACCGCCGGCGTTCGTGGCGATCACCGGCCGTCCGGCGATCATCCCCTCGGCAATCACGCGGCCGAACGGCTCGGGCTCCGTGGCGGAGTGGACGATGACGTCGGCCGCGGCCATGAGACGCGGCACATCGTCACGGAATCCGGCGAAGATGACGTGCGCGCCGACGCCGAGCTCCTCGACCAGACGGTGAAGGCCGGCGTCGAATCCAGCGTTGCGCGCGGTGTCCGAGACTTCGCCGGCAATGACCGCCCTGATTCGCGGGATGCGCGGGACCAGCGAGGCCACCGCGCGCACGAAGACGTTGTGCCCTTTCCAGGTATCGATGCGACCGACGTTTGCGACGACGAAATCGGACGCGTTGAGGCCGAGCTCCCCACGAAGCGAACGGACATCGCCCATCGCCGACGGTGCATCGATCCCGTCGTAGATCACGCTCCCCCGCTCCGGCGCGATCCCGCAATCGAGATAAACGCGCTCGATCGCCTTCGACATGTAGACGAACCGGTCGACGAACCTCGCCGCGAACCTCACCTCGGGCGCGAGCCTTCGCAGATTGTGGATATGGCAGATCTGCGGCACGCGGCGCAGCGCGGTGGCGATCACGCACGACCGGTCGCGCGGCAGATGATTGTTGTGATGCACGAGGTCGATGCCATGCGAGCGAATGATCCGCGCCACGCCGCGCGCGCAGGCGAGCTCGTAGCGCGTGAGCGAGGACAGTCCGTTGATCAGACTGGCCCGATCGTTCCTCGGCTTCATGGTCCGCCTCCGCGGCGGCACCCCTTCGATCAGATGCACGACCTCGGCACCAAGATCGCGAAAGCGTCCTTCCATCGGATGGCGCTCGCAGAATGCGATCACCGGCTCATAGCGATCGCGATCGAGCATCCGCACCAACTCGTACATCCCGAACAGCGTCCCACCGAGGTTGGGAGCCTGATCGACGATGAGAACGCGGCGGGCGTGCTCTCTCACCGGCGTCTCGCCTGCCGTTCTTGGCAAGATTCTGCCCGACGGCGGGCGGGACGCCCGCGCTCCCAGGAGGTCATCGCTGAAGTAGACAGCAGTGCTGCATTTCGTACGCGATCGGCGGTGGATAGGCATCGCGCGGCGGCGGAACCACCACGGCGTCGGGAAAAAGCACGGCGACGTGCGACGGCGTACAGAACGTGTGATAGCCGGTCTGTTGCGTGAATTCGGCGGCGTCGGCATCTTCGTCATCGACGTAAAGCCGCTCGTCGTTGACCAGCGTGATCCACGACGCGCCGCGCGCCTTCGCCTTCATGGCATCGACGTCGATGTGGGGATGGAGCCGCTTCGCTTTCGCCAGCCGCCAATCGAGATTCGTTCCGTCGAAGTACCCATCGCCCGGCTGCTGCGACTGGCGGTAGTTCGCATCGATGAAGGTGAACGCGATCGTGCCGCCCGGCACGAGCAACTGCCGCAGCTGCGAAACCAGCTCGCGCGTTTCGCGCTGATTCGTGTGCGTGAAGACCGAGTAGGCCACGATGACGTCGAACCGCGGGCCGGGCTCAGGAACCGGCAAGTCTTCCGTCCCCGTCGGATTGAACGCCCAGTTGTAGCGATCGTAGAAAACGAAATGCGCCTCGGGATGCGCGACGCGCCCCTGCTCGATGGCATCGCGCGAAACATCGATGCACCAGTAGTTCCGCGGATCGATGGTCGAGCCGGTGGTCAGAAGGTTGCCGATGTTGCCGCCGAAATCGAGGACCTTCTTCGTCCGCCAGTCGGGCATGCCGAGGCAGAGATCGAAATACGTGAACTGGCCGACGCGCGTGGAGATGAACGACATCAGAGCATCCCCTCCTTTCGCATCGCTTCGATCGACGCATCAAGATCGTCGCCCGGCGGATCGTGCCGCACCTCAAAGCGCGGATAGGCGTTGCGGCCGCGGGCGATGACGACCGCCGTGTGCGCCGCCTCGACTGCCGGCGTTGCGTAGGAAACGTTGAATCCGATGCGCGGCTCGTCGCTGCGATTCGGCTCGGAACCGTGAATGATGTTGCTGTCGTGCATCGACATCTCGCCCGCGCGGAGAACGACGTCGACGATCCTGCTTCGATCGAAATCGAGTGCCTCGATCTCCCCCCGATTCATCACGTCCGGTCTCCCATCAGTTCTGACGTGTTCCAGCGGCGGTTTGTGATGCGAGCCGGTCACCACCCGCACACAGCCGTTCTCGGGCGTGCTGTCGGTCAGGGCGATCCAGGCCGTCAGCGTCGGCGAGGAATTGAGGCCGGTGTACGTCCCGTCCTGGTGCCACGAAACGTAGCCGGGATCGTGCGGAAACTTCACCATCACCCGCGCCGAGTGAATGATGATGTCCGGCCCGAGGATGCTTTCCACGCCGTCGACCACGCGCGGATGCATGGCCAGATCCCACGCCCAGCGAAAGTAGAGATGGCAGGCGTCATAGCGGCGGCGCGGGCCGGCACGGCGCTGGGTCTCCTCCAGCCGCGCGCGAAACGACGTCACCTCATCCCGATCGAGGACGCGGATGGGAAAGAGAACGCCGTCCGTCTCCCAATTCGCCAGCATGATTCGGAGAGTAGCGCAAATTTCTCGCGCGATAAGTGAAGGCGGGCGCTCATTTACGTCGAGAGTCCTTCTCCCCCGCGGTTTTTTGCGGGGGAGAAGGTGCCGATAGGCGGATGAGGGGGCAACCGGGCAGGATGGCGACGATGAACGCGATGCGCTAAACAACGAACAATTACGCAGATCGCCCCCTCATCCGGCTTCGCCACCTTCTCCCCCCGCAAAAAACCGCGGGGGGAGAAGGACTCTCGACAAAAAGCATGCAAAGGATTCAGGATGACCACAACAAACGCGACGTAGCGCATTTCACAGCGCATTCCGGCAGGGCGTCTTATCATTGGATTCCCCGTGAATACCGAGCTCGCCACGCGTCCACTGCGCTTCCACTGGAGCATGTCTTCGGCGGGCCAGCAAGACCGCGCGGCGAAGTCGCGAGCCTCCGCCAGCGGAGTCCCCGATCTCGAGGCGTTGACCGCGTTCTGCCGCCATGCCGAGGAGTGCGGGATCGAGTCGCTGCTCACCGCGTTCGGCTTCCATCGTCCCGATCCGCTCACGCTCGCCGCCGCGCTGGCGATGCGCACGTCGCGGATCAAATTCATGGTCGCGGTCCGCAGCGGCGTCTGCTCGCCCACACTCTTCGTGCAGCAGGTCAACACCGTGGCCGCCCTCAGCGGCGGGCGCATCTGCATCAACGTCGTGGCTGGGCACACGCCCGAGGAGCAGCGCGGTTACGGCGATTTTCTCGATCACGATGAGCGCTACGAACGGACCGACGAGTTCCTGACCATCTGCCGCTCGTTCTGGCGCCGCGAGCCGTTGATCAATTTCGATGGGAGCCACTACCGGCTCGAGAACGGCCGGATCAATCTCCCCTTCCTCGGCGAGCGTTCCGCGCCCGAGATCTTCCTCGGCGGCAATTCCGCCGAGGCGGAGCAACTGGCCATCAAACACGCCGACTGCTGGTGGCGTCTTCCCGACAAGCCGGAAGTGCTTGCGGCGAAGTCGCGCGCTCTCGCCGCAAGCGGAACGGAGATGGGATTGCTGATGTCGATCTGCGTCCGCCCGACGCGCGAAGAGGCCGTTCGCGACGCCTACGCGATGGTGGCCGACCTCGGCGAGCCGCCGCGCACGGCGCATCGCGAGTTCCGCAAACACAGCGACTCGGTGGCGTTTGTCTCGACCTACGACCTCGCCGACCGTTTCGACTGGCTCACGCCCTACATGTGGACCGGTGCCGTCGCCTCCCTCGGCGCGCCGGCGGTGGCGCTGGTCGGCTCGCCGGAAGATGTGGCCGAGGGAATCCTCGATCTCAAGCACGCCGGCGTGTCCCAGTTCCTCTTCGTCGGCTGGCCCGACCTCGATCAGATGACCATCTTCCAGCGCGACGTGCTTCCGCTCGTGCGCGAGCTCGAATGCCGCAACGAGAGGGCGCGCGAGGGAGAGACGGCATGAGCGATGCGCTCCGCTTCCACTGGCGCCTTCCGCAGGGCGGCGAGCGGGCCGGCGCCTCGCGCGCGCTACTGGCCAGCCGTGCGGAGTCGGCGCTGCCCGACGTCGATTACCAGGCTTCGTTCTGCCGCACCGCCGAGGACCTCGGTATCGAATCGCTGCTGACCGACTTCGGCTGGTCGAAGCCGGATTCGATCCTGCTCTCTGCCGCCATCGGCCTGCAATGCACGCGCGCGAAGTTCATCATCGCTTATCGCTCCGGGTTGATCTGTCCGACGACGTTCGTGCAGCAGCTGAACACCTTGTCGGCGCTGATCGACGGGCGCTTTTCATTGAACGTGGTCGCGGGCCATTCGCCCGACGAACAGCGGTCGTACGGCGACTTCCTGCCGCACGATGAGCGCTATGCCCGCACCGAGGAGTTTCTTGCGATCTGCAACGCCTTCTGGCACGGCGACGGGCCGGTGAATTACGAGGGGCGCTTTTATCGTCTGGAAAACGGCAAGGTGGCGACACCGTTCGTCTCCAGCGACGGCGCGAAAGGGCCGGAGCTCTACATCGCCGGTAACTCTGATCCGGCCCGGCAGATGGCCATCACGCAGGGCTCGTGCTGGATGATGATGGCCGATACGCCGGCGAAGATTTTCGCCAAGTGCGGACCGGTGCTCGAAGCGCGCAAGACGGTGGGATTGCGGATGTCGGTCTTCGCACGGCCGACGCGCGAAGAAGCGATCGTCGCGGCCAAGGCATTCGCCGCCGAGCAGCCGGCGGGATTCGATTCGAAATCGGCCGAGTCGCGGTTCGTCACCTCGGGCGACACCGTCGGCATGCGCAAGACCTTCGAGCTCGCGGAGAGCGAGTGGCTGACGCCGTGGCTGTGGACGGGACTGGTCCGCACGCACGGCGCGCCGACCTTGGCCATCATCGGCTCGTACGATGACGTGGCCGAGGCACTGCTCGAATACAAAGCCGCGGGCGTGCGGCAGTTCATCTTCTCCGGCTGGCCGAAGCTCGACGAGATGGTGCGCTTCGGCAGCGAGGTGATCCCGCGCGTGCGCGAAGCCGAGGCAGCGGCGGCGTGAGATTCAGCATCATCACCAACTGCGGCGCCGCCGAGGCGTACGTCGGCCGCTGCATCGAATCGCTGAAGGCGCAGACGTTCACCGATTGGCGCTGCTTCGTGCAGATCGATCCGTGCGGCGATGAGACGTATCGCGCTGCGATTGCCGCCGCGGGAGATGACGATCGCTTTTCGATTGTTGCCAATGAACAGCGGCTCTTCGCCGGCGAGAATCTCGTCCGCGGCGTGGCGCGCTCCAACAGCGCGGACGACGATGTGGTCGTCGTGGTCGATGGAGACGACTGGCTCAACGGCGCGACCGCGCTGGCGACGATCGCCGAGACCTACGCGCGCCACGACTGCTGGCTGACTTATGGCAGCTGGATCTCCACCCGCGGCCCGCACGACGGAAACTGGCCAGCGTATCCGGACGACACCACCGACTTCCGCCGCGCGCCCTGGCTGGCCACCGCCGTTCGCACCTGGAAAAAGTGGCTGTGGGATCGGATCGACGACCGCGATCTGCGCGACGACGACGGCCGCTACGTCATCGTCGCCGAGGATCAGGCCTGCATGCTCCCGATGCTGGAGATGTCTACGACGCGGCGGGCGCGTCACATCGCCGAGCCGCTGCTGATTTACAACCGGCTCAATCCGCAGAACATCGGGAAGGTGATGCATGAAGAGGGGCTGGCCATGGCGGCGAGGCTGCGGGGGCGGCGGGCGTACGAAAGGCTTTGAACCACAGAGACACAGAGGGCACAGAGAAAGACTCTCCGTGTCCTCTGTGTCTCTGTGGTTCAAAGCTTCACATCCTACCGGCCCCGACCGTCTGACCTATGGAGGTGTCTCATGGGCAAAGCGAAGGCGAAACCGAAACCGTTTGTGAAGAAGGGTCAGGCGCCGCGGACACCGCGATCGCGCGGGTAACTCGCCACGTGAACGTTGATGGGGCACAGACACTTCTGTCTGTGCTGAGGCTCGACAGCGATCGCTCCGACTACGATCGGCTCATCGCCATCGGGCGGAGGGGGAAGGAGCCGTGGGAGCGCCGCCGTCTGGCCGCGTTGCTACTGGAGATCGAGTTCCTTCGCATCGACGACGACGCGCAGACAAGTTTTCTCGCCGCGCTCGGGGCGGACATCGAGCCCGACGAAGCGCGGCGCCGCCTGGAGCGCTTCGAATACGTGCGGCGCGGCACCGCCGATGACCTCCTCGCCCACGCCGAATCCGAATGTCATCTGCTATTCGCGCGCTACCTCTTCACTCCGCGCGAAGTGGTGAAACGAATCACGTCCCAGCTCCGGGTCACCGAGGGGCGCAGCGGGATGCGGCGGTTCAAGCTGCCCGAGCAGCATCCCTGGAACATGGCCGAGGCCAGGCGGACGCTGCGCGGCCTTCCGACCTACGAGCGCGCCATCGTGCGCGGGTTGATGCGCGACTGGCGGATCTATTGGGTCGATGCCGGAACACCGTCGCGCATCGGCTCGCTGGTGGAGTTCCCCCTCGGTACCGTTGCTCTGGTCATCAAACCGCCGGGGAGCTCGCACGAGATCGAGATCAAACGCTGCGGCGTGCGCGGACCGAGGGCGGTCGAAGTGCGGCGGCTCAACGCGCGCGGCGAGCGATTACCGAAACAGCATCAGTTCTACGGCGCATCGATGGGCGACTGCCTGATGTGGGAGTGGGGCGGCGGTTCGATGCTGTCGCGCTACTTTCGCAAGGTGCATGGGACGGACGCGCCGATGTCGCAAGTCGTTTCCGTGGCCAAGATTCGCACGCTGCCGGGGATGCGCGGACCGGTCGCGCCGCGGACGTATTTCGAAGAGCGCGCGCACTACGGCGACGGTTTCGATGAGATGCGCGCCGATCTGCCGCATGTGGTCAAGGACTTCACGAAAAAGGATCGCGCCGAGGAGGAGCTGGTCGATGCCCTGATCGTCTCCACCGATCCGGCGCAGGCGATCGTGACCGGGACGACGTCCTTTCGCCTCGATCTGCTGGCCGGTTATCTCGCCGCCGAGGGAGCGGCAAAGTACTTCGAAGCAATCGGCGTCTCGCACACGGACGACGATGACCGCCGTTTCGCCGACGCCATCCTCGGCGAAGCGATCGATGACTACAAGCCGCCGCGGGTTCCCTATCAGTCGTACACGCACTACGTCGATGCCGCGCTGGCTGCGAATCGCCGCGCGGCCGACGAGACCTACGCCAGTGTCTTCGCACAGATCGGCCGATTCTGGGGAACGGCGATGGCGGCGCGCGTCTACAGCTCGGGCGAGTCGTTTGCGGCGCGCAACACCGGCCTTCGGCGCATCTGGGACGGCCAGCGCTGGCGCGTGACGTGGTTCTCGATGGATCACGACAGCCTGCAGATGATCGGCCGCAAGTACCGGCATTTCCATCCCCATCCCGACATCAACGGCATGCTGCAGGACCAGGCCCACATCCTCGGCGGACCCCTCGGCCAGTTCATCGTCAAGGGCGAGCTGCAGGCGATGAAGGCGATCTATCGTCCCGATGCGGCCGCGGCGTCGCGCGGCTTTGCCGCATTCCGCGCGGCGGTCAAGGAGTCGTACACGCAATCGCAGCGCGCCATCCGCGAGGATCCTGCCGTCGGCCGGCTCTTTCATCGCGAGTTCGTGGAGACGCTTCACGAATGGGACGAGGCCATGGGCGACTTCATCGACATCCGCCACGACGCCGAGGAGATTCGCAAGTGGCACGAGCGAACGCGGGCGCGGCTGGTGCGGCACGGTATTCCCTCGCGTATCGTCCGGCAATACCTGCTCGTGGCCATGGACATGATCGACGTCATCCCCTGGTTCGGTGGCCTCTACTCCAGACCGAAGAGGCGCGCCAGCAAGGCGTAGAGGCAGCGCGAGTCGTAGGCCGCATCCTTCGAAACGTTTTCGCGGCGCCACAATTCGTTCCAGAGATGGATGGCGTGTGCGCCGTCGATGTCAGGTCTCACCGCCGGATCGAGAACGTCGCGCCAGCGGTGATAGGGAATGGGACAGAACGTTCGCGGCGGCTGGACGCTGTCGTCGAGCGCAAACTCGCGGACGACGTCGCCGCAGAGCCGCGGACCGGTCTGGCCCCATCGCAGCGATTCGGGATCGGAACGGTCGCAGACGTCCCACGCCCGCTGCATGGCCGGCGAGCCCGCCGGTGCGCGGATCACGCACGACGTCACCACCGGCGTCTCCTTCGAAACCTCGCTGGCGAAGACGTGCTCGCTCGTGAACGTGAAGGCCTTGAGGCAGACGACGTCGGTGTCGACCCACCAGCCGCCGCGCTCGAGCAGGAGCTTGTAGCGGAAGAAGTTGGAGAAGCCGGAGACGGTGTCGTGCTCGGCGTAACGGAAGATGCGCTCGCGCGGCAGGATCTCCTCCGCGTCGCGAAGCTCGATACCCTCGGGCACACCCTCCACATCATCGTAGGCATAGAGATGAACGTCGTGTCCGGCCGCGACGAACGACGTGAGCGACAAGCGCTCCATCGTCGAAAGCGCAGGACCGATCCAGAGTGACTGGATCGCGTCGGTCATCGCGCCACAATCGCGCCGAAGAATGTCGACACCATGCCGGCACCCTCGGAGGACAGATACGCGGAGTACGGGCCGGGAGCGGGCGGCGTGAATTCGATGGCGTAGTTGCCGTCGCCGAGCGAGCGGGCGCGGGCGCGCGACTGCCACATCGGCGAGAAGATCAGCACCGTGGCGTCGTTGATCGTGGTGGCGGCGCCGTGATCGGAGAGGTGGAACTGGAGCGACACCCGCTCGCCGCTCTTGATCGTCGCCGGCACCGAGGTGATCTGCGCGGTGTAGGCGTGCTCCTGCGGACGGGTGATGCGCGGGTCGCGTGCGATGGTGACGTTGAAACACTCGATCATCGACGGCGCGTCGAGGTAGAGCGCGAGGTCGTAATCGCCGGCATGCTCGATGCGGCGCACGGTCTCGTACACGCCGGGAGCTTTCTCGTGCAGGCTGCGGTCGACCACCAGCACCGCGCGCGGCTGTTTGCCGTAGTTGGAGAGGTTGCCCATCGGCGCGGCCATCCCCTCCTGGTAGTAGTAGACGGCCTGGTCGACCGGATTGGCCACCAATACGGCCGACTCCCCTACCGCTTGCACGATCGAGTCGGACGGCGTCGGCAGCGAGCCTTTGCCGAGGTTGGCCTGGCCGGCGGGGAAATCGGCGACAGAGATCTCGTGGCCTTCGACGCCGAGTGCGGCCAGGGCGATCATCTGCACGTCGTTGCCGTCGCGCAGGCGGATGTAGGCGATGGAGCTGGAGAAGAAGACCGCGTCCGGCGCTCCTTCGACTGTCCCCTGCTGCACGATGCGGTTGCGGGCGGTGTCGACGACATACAGCCGATTCCTGGCCGGATTCACCGCCAGTGCCAGCCGGCCGTCGGGCGTGGAACGGATTGCGGAAAGACCCTTGTCCGCCTTCATTTCCGCGATCACGTGCGGCTGCTCGCCGGCGATGGCGGTGATCGTTCCGTCTTCACTGGCGACATACGCGGTCTGCGCCAGCGGCGACCAGGTGATCGACACCGGCGCTTCACCGGCGCGGAGGTCGGCCACCTTTTTCAGTTTCTGGATGTCGATCACCGAGACGGTGCCGGCGTCGCGATTGGTGACCAGAGCGAAGCGATTGCCGGAGAAGACAAGATCGTGCGCTCCCGCGCCGGTGGCGATGTGCGCGGCGATCGTTTTGGCCGAGGTGCGGATGGCCACGACGCCGTCGGCGACGGTGGTCCAGAGATAGCCTTCATCCGGTTGCAGCTTGACGCGATCGGGCGCGGTGACGTCGACCAGCTTGTCGACTTTCCACGCCGAGGTGTCGACCAGCGCGACTTGATTCGATTTCGGCAGGCTGACCCAGAGCTGGCGGTCGCTCGACAGCGTCCAGTCGCGGGCCGGCGATGGGAGCTTGACCAGCGCCAGGAGACGCGAGCCGCCGAAACCGAAGCGCGGATCGACGACGCTCAGCGTCTCGTCGTCATTCATGGTCACGACTTCGAAGGCGTTCAGGTCGACCTCGGCGCGCTCGACGACCGACTCGCCGGCGTAGACGCGCACGCGCTCCTTGCACGTTTTCTTCTCGCCCGCTTTCGTTTTCGAATCCATCCAGGCGCCGGGCTTGGCGCCGCGGAGGGGCGAATGGGCGGCGTCGGTGACCTCGAAGCGGATGGCGACATCATCGCCCTCGCGGAGGTCGTCGTGGTCGGTGGGACGGGCGTGGGTGGCCGACATGGTCACCGTCACTCCGTTTTGCGTCGCCTTCTGGGTTACCGGGGAAGACGAGTGCCGCGGCGGCGTGACCGCCGCGGCACCGGCCAGGAGCAGGGCAAAGATCATTCATTTCCTCCGTGCCCCGACGACATGTCCATGGAGGACATGTCCATCGGAGGCGCGGGGGTTTGCGTCGCGGGAGGCTGTTCCGGCGCCGGGCCGGGGCCGGCCGGCGGCGCGTTCTGCAGGTTGGTGTTGTCGTCGTGAGCGCCGGTCTCGAAGCCGGTGGTCTTGAAGCGATCGACTTCATGCGTATCCTGCGCGGCCGCCTGGATCAGCATTCCGCCCGGCGGCAGGTTCGGGATCGGGAAGGCATTCTGGGCGATGACCGGGATATAGCCCGGCGCATCGATCGAGCCCAGCGGCGTGCAGTTCGTCCCCGCGCAATGGAAGGCGGTGACCTTCACCGGCGGCTTGAGCGAGGCGTTCTTCAGCGTCCAGCCGCCGGTCAGCGGATCGACGTCCGCGCGCTGCGAGAAACCGCTGCCGGTGATCATGTTGTAGGTGGCCATCTGGCCGGTGTTCGGATCGACCGAGTTCACGCCGGAGATCATCGCTCCATTCGACGGAAGATTCATCTCTCCCGGTTTCGGGAAGCTGGTGACCACGACCGCTTCCTTGCCCGGCTCGGAGACGCGGAAGAGTCCCCACAGACCGTTCATGAAGTCGGTGCCGATGAAGGTGCGGAAGAGGTAATCGCCCGGAACGTGGTTCGGACCGCCGGCGCTGTCGACCAGCAGGTCCCACGAGATGTTCGGACCGAAGGCGTCGCGCGAGCCGAGGGCGTTCGAGGTTGCACTGGTTCCCTGAACGGTCGACTTACTGCCGGTGGCGAACGGTTCCTCCTGCCAGTTGTGTCCGTGCAGCGTGAGCACCTGTTCGTCGATGCCTCCCGGATGCAGCATGCGGAAGCGCACCGGCGTACCGGCCGAGGCGGTGAAGACCGGCGTCTGCGGATCGGCCAGGACCAGCGTGTCCGACATCGCTCTGCTGATGCCGAGGGTCGATTCGTTGCAGGCGGTGAAATTGGCCAGCCAGTTCGGATCGGCGAAACGATAGCCGAGCGGTTCCATCCGGTAGTTGACGCCGCGCGTGTAGTTCGACGCCGAGGTTCCGGCGGTCGAGGTGAAGACCGCCGGCGGCGTGGCGCCGTTGATGATGATGTAGCCGAACATGCTGGAAGTGTGGACCGAGCACTCGAACGGAACGACCGTCGGCTTGGTGCCCGGCTTCACGCGGATGGTGAGCAGCTGTACCACGCCGCTGCTGGCCGAGAAGCCGGCCGTGCCCCAGGAGTTGGGATCGGTCACGTTCTGCGGCTTGGCCATCAGCGGCTTCGGCACGGAGATGAAGTCGAAGAGGCTTTCCGCCGTAGCCTGATTGACCAGCAGGGCGATGCCGTGGAAGCCGAGCAGGTTCTCGAAGTTGATGGTGTCGCCGTCACGCACGTAGTACATGGCGTTGTTCGGCTGGATGTTGTAGTTGATGTCCCAGGCGTGAACCTGGGCTCCGGTGACGTCGTTGGCGCTGATCTGCGTGGTCATCACCGGCGGTTTGGCGCCGCTCTGGATCACGAACGTGCCGGCCATGTTGGACTGATGAATCGTGCACTCGAATGGCAGCGAGACGATCGAGGTCTGGTTCTTCACCCGCATCGTCACCAGCACCATCCCCGCGCCGAAGCCGAGCGTGCCGTACGACGGGTTGGGGATGTCGTTCGGGTTGTCCATCAGGTTCTGGGTGGTGGCGGTCTTGATGTCGAAGACCTGATTCACGGTCGACGAATTGGCCAGGAAGGTCAGGCCGTGCTTGCCGGAGTGCACGCGGAACTGAACCAGCTGGCCCGGCGAGAGCACGTAGTTGGAGTTGTTGGGCATGGCCGTGCCGTTCAGGATCCACTGCATGGTCGTCCCCGAGGCGTTGCTGCCGTTCGGAACGGCCGCGCCGTCGATGATGACGTCCGGCTTGTCGTTGGTGACGACGAGGTCACCGATCATGTTCTGCTTGTGGATGGTGCACTCGAACCGCACCGGCACGTCGGGTTGCGTGGTCGGTTTGGCCCGCAGCGTGGCGAACTGCGTTCCCGGGCACTGCACCGGTTCGCTGCCCCACGACGTTGCCGGGAAGCCGCGGCTGGCCTGGTTGGCGAATGGCCGCGAGGGTGAGTAGAAGTCGACGTACTTGTCCGCCGCCGCCTTGTCGAGGAAGGTCAGGCCGTGGTTGCCGGCGGAGATGGTGAAGGTCAGGATGTCGTTCGGGTGAACGATGTACTTCGTCGGGCTCGACGGAGTGTTCGGGCTTGGCACCTGACCGCCGGCCGGACCGACTTCCCAGCTCAGACCACCGTTGTTCGTTCCCCAGATCTGCAGGGCCGGGCTGGCGGTGTTGCCGGGCTGCGTCTCGGCCATGCCGAGGATACCGTCCTGCACCACGCTGACGAACTCGCGGAAGAGCGGCTTGGTGGTGTTCTTCGCCCGCACGATCGCTGACATATTCGAGTTCGAGTCGGGGATCCATTCCGTGCCCTTCGGCTCGATGATCAGCGCGCCGATCATGCCGTAGGGAGACTGCAGCAGCGGGTCGGACGGCGTGAGGTTCACTGATCCGAACTCCACCGGGACGGGATTGCCGGAGTCATCGAGCCTGCCGGCGTACCAGACGTACTTGGCGCGCGGATCGAAGGGCGTGGTGGTCTGCTTCGGATTGAGACCGACGTTGTCACCATCGGATGTCGTCACGTTGGTCGTCACCACCTGCGCGTGCAGGCCCGCGCTACTCGAGGTCGCCATCGGAATCGTGGACGTGACGGGGAACATCGTCCCGCTCATCGTCAGGTTGAACGTCGCGATCGTCGAGGAGGTGGCGATCGTCCAGCTGTTTGTGCCCTTCGTGGTCACCGTTACGCCGCGCACGGTGGCCGGCGGATTGGTGGTGGACGGCTGCGCCGGCAGCGTGTAGCCGAACGGGTTGGTGTTGAAGCTGGTCTGGAAGGCCTGCGTATACGAGCCGGCGTTCAGGGCCGCCTGCATCGCGTTCGCCACACTCTGTGAGGAGGCTGTGACGTTGAACGGCAGTGTGTAGATCGTCGGCGCGGCATTTCCGGCTGGCAACTTTGCCGGCGTGATCTGGTTGACGAGGTTGATGGTGATGCAGTCGCCGGCATTGGCGCGAAGGACCAACGGCTCGATGACCCAATCTTTGCGGAGGTTGCCGTTCGCATCGATGTCAGCCGGCAGGATCCGGCCATCCTGAAGATAGATGATGGCGTCCGGCGAGGCGAGCTTCTGCCCGCCGGCCGCCCCCGCCTGTCCGCGGCGGTTGTAGTACAGCGCGTTGATGCCGCTCCCGTCACTGGTCGGCTTGACCCCGGTCAGCGAAGTCACGTTCGTGGCGCTGACGTTAAACGACCGCTGCGGGATGTCCGTACGCGTGCTGCAGTCGAAAGCCGCGGCCGTCGCTTGCGGGTTGTTCGGCAGGCGCTTGAGATTGGCCAGCGTGGAGCCGTTCGAGTACGCGCGCATCAGGCCCCAGTTGCCGGCCTGCAGTCCGTTGACGTCCGAGGTCGAGGAGTAGAAGTAGTCGGCCTGGGTGGTGGTGCCGGTCTTCGGCAGGTTGAAGAGGAACTCGTAGTGCTCCGAGATTCCCATCCCCTGCGCCCCGCGGTAACCCGACGTGCAGGAGTCGGGTGTCGGACAGTCCCACTGCTCGGGCTCGAAGAGCCAGTTCACGCCGTGAACCTTGAAGAAGTGCGGCGCCATGTGCGCGCCCACCAGGATGCGCATCTGGGTCCGGTCGCCTTCGTAGCCGCGGAGGAGCGGCGTGTAGGGATCGGTCGGCTGCGCGCCGACGAACGGACCGGGGTAATTGCGCACTTCGCCGGTGTTGCCCGGCACCACCGGGCCGGTGGGCTGGGTGTTGATCGGGGCGTAGTTGCGGTTGATCGAGGCGAAGGCGAACGAGAGATCGGAGGCGTTCGGCGCCGCGCCGGGGGCGAGGCGGAACGGCAGCGGCTCATTGCGATACGACATCGACCAGGTGCCGACGCCGAAGGTGCCGGTGACGATCTGCGGATACGGCGCCGGGCCGGTGGCGCTTTGCTTCGGCGCCGGATTGATGGCCGCCGACGGATCGGCCCAGCCGGTGTAGCTGGCCGTGTCGCCCGGGACGTACGGCGTCGGGCTGGTGATGCTGTTGGCGGTGTAGCCGAGCTGCCGGTCCTGGAACTCGAGGGCAAACTCGCGATAGCTGTCTTTCTGATCCTTGGTGACGACGTTGGCCTGCCAGCTGGTCGGGCCGCCGTCCATCGACACGCGGCCGATGTTGCTGCCGTAGCGCGAGCCGTCGATCGGATTGAGCCAGTGCGAGTGGTCGGGCTCGACCAGGAGGCCGGCGTAGAGACCGGTCTGCTGGTGGGTCGACGGGCCGAAGTGATCGTGCGTGAAGACCGTGCGCAGCGTCCGGTCCACCCCTTCGTTGTTGAGCTGCGGATCGGCGTACCAGCGCTGGATGGTGGCCTGCGCGCCGACCCAGTCGTCGTGCGGACCCTTGCCGAAGAAGGGGATGGTCTTGGCGGTCAGCGTCTTCTGCGCGCCGCCGACTTTCATGAATCCGCCGGCGTTGGTGATGCTGGTGAAGATGCCGCCGCTCTTGTTGATGGCCCCGATCAGATCCCGCACTTCCTCGGCGCCGAGCGTGCCGTCTTCATAGTTGAAGCCGTTCGCTGCACCGTCGGAGGAGGTGACGTCGAACTTCACCAGGTGGATGTGCTGGCCGATGATGTCGGTCGGCGTGCGCACCTGGAAGTCGTCGAGCTCGTAGTAGGCCGGCACGAGGTTGGCCAGCCAGTACTCGATGACCTGATGGCTGTTGGCGCGGAAGAAGAACGGCTCCGGCGGTTTCTTCCCTTCGACCGTCGGCTTCACGTCTTCCCAAAGCGAGATCATGCGGGTCTGCGGGTAGTGCCAGCCGACCTTGTTGACGACGGCGTCGATCTGCACGTCGGCAGCCTTGTAGCGGATGAGGCACGGCTGCTCGCCCGATTCGGGATCGAGATCCTTCCCCGGCACGGTGTCCTTGCAGACCGAGTTGCCGTTCTCATCGACTGCCGGGTTGGCGTATGGCGCGCCCGGCGCGGCCGGCTGACCGTTGAGGAGGAAGTCGGCGACCTTCCCTTCCGGCGTATGCGACGGATGCTTGCGCACCGAGTGCGCGGCCATGGCCAGTATTTCGGTGGTCGTTCCATCGTAGGGGAGCGTTACGGCGGTGAGCTTGTTGTTGATCTTGGTGAAGTCCCAGCGGGTGTGCTGTTCGTACGGATTGGCGTCGAAGAGGGTAATGGCGCGCGGGAGGCCACCGTCGAGATAGGCCTTCGTTCCCGCCGGTGCGGTCTCGTCCGGCGCGAAGTCCATCGGCGGATGCGGCGCGCGCTGGCCGGCGATTCCGGGGATGAAGAACGGGAATCCGGGGTTCATCCCGAAGTCGTCCGGATTGACCTCGGTCGTATATCCGACGGTCATCGGCTGCTTGCTGACAACGACGCCGCCTTTCGGCGGATCGATCTTCACCGGCAGGATGCGCACGCGGGCCGGCATCGGCGCCATGGCGATCTGCGGCAGAGGAACGATGGCCGGAGTGGGCGTGCCGCCGGCGATCTCGCCGTCGGGAAGAGCGCGGTTCCAGTCACCGGTCGGCCGGCCGTCCTTGTCGAGCGTCGTGCCCGGCTCGAAGACGTCGTGCGTACGCCACAGGCTCCACATGCCCTGCGCGAAGTGCGGGTAGAAGTGGCAGTGGAAGATGGAGTCGCCGACGGTCAGGTTGAGGTTGCCGCTGCCGTTGTGGACATGATCGAGCGTGTACGACGCGCCCGGGCTGATCATCTGGCTGTCGCGATAGTGGCTGTCGCCGCTCTTCGGCGTGTGCAGCCACTGCTGCGCATGCAGATGGTGTACGTGGGTGATGTTCGTCCCCGCGTGCAGGATCTGGATCTTGACGTGGTCCTTCAGATAGCTGTGGTAGACGTTGGAGGGATCGTCGGGATAGAAGGCCTTGGTCGCCTTCGGCCCCAGCTGCATGGTGCAGGCGCCGTTCGGTGCGGTCACCGAGGTGCCGGGATCGGTGGTCGGGATCGAGGTGCAGATCTGCGAGTTGGCCGGGAAGTCGACCACCTGCGCCGGATCGCCGTCGGTCCACGAGCTGAGAAAGAACTCCTCGAACTTGCAGGTGGCGCAGTTCCACATCGGTCCGACGCCGAAGCGGTTGGCGAGGATCTCCGCGCCGATGCCGCCCATGCCGTAGTTGATGGCGAAGAAGTCGCGGCCGGCCTGCAAGGTGGTGGCGATCGATCCCGTGTTGAACTGCGGGAAGGCCTGCGTGGTCACGAAGTCGTCGTGATAGTGGATGGCGAACTCGCGGAAGGGCTCGTTGTTGTCGGGGTAGATGTACTTGCTGCCCGGAGGCGTGGTGGGGAACTTGCCCGCGTTCGGTCCGGTGATGACCGCCGTCAGATCGCTGTAGACGATCTCTTCGTGCCCGGCCCCGTTGATCATGGTCATGCGCAGGATCGGGGTGCCGTCGGATCGCTTGGCCTGGTAATCGAGGTAGGGCTGCCCGGTGGGAAAGTGAAGATAGCCGTCGGTGGCCGGCTTATCGTTCGCGTCCATCACGATCACTTCGAGCTGGCTTGAGCGTTCTTTGTAGACGGGGAACGTCGAACCGTATAGCTGGACTGACCGGCCGGTAGGGTCCATCGACTGCATTCTGGCCCGCTGCGTCGCCGCGAGCAGCTCGGCATGCGTGACCTGGCTGCGATACCACTCCGCGCTCTTGGGCTGCACGGTGACCGCGCCGAAGAGTCCCTGCGACAGCTGGCCGCCGAAGGCGCCGGTCTGGCCGCTCGTCGCCGAGGTCGAATACAGGAGGTAGGAGCCCTCGGCGGGGGCATGGAGGACGTAGGTGATCTTCGCGCCCGGCGCCACAAGACCGCTGAGGCGCTGCGCGTCGGTGGTCGGGAAGACGCCGTTCGCGCCGCTGAAGGAGCCGTCGGCGCTGATGCCGGCGATGACTCCCTTCTCATCGCGTGCTTCGATGAGGTTCAAACCCATCACGTGCACGCCCGCCCACCGCGTGGCCGGCTGGGAGACGCCCGCGCCGTAGTAGTTCTGCGGCGGGTTGTCCTGCGGCGAATACGCCTTCACCATCAGGTTGTCGTTGGCAACGTACGGCGTGGCCTCGCTGCTGTTCGGCGGCGTGGTCCGTTTCGGCGGGTTGTACAGCGGCTCGTAAATCATCGGCTGCGGCGCCAGGAGGTTCTGGAACGAGATCTCCAGGCAGTCGCCCACATCGACCCGAAGGACGATCGGCCGCGGACGTTTGTCCGGCCGCACCATCACCAGTCCCGGCTTCAGCGGCTTGCCCGGATCGGGCGATCCGGTCTCGTTCGAGACCACGTCGCGCCGCAGCGCGAAGACCATTCCGCCCGCCTGGAACGCCCCCATGCGGTTGTTGTAGAAGGCCTGATCGAGCGCCACGACGTCAGCGTAAGTCGTGTGCGTGCAAGGGCCTGCGGCGGCCAGCGGCACGGTCCCGGCGAGGGCGAGGGACAGGGCCAGAACGAAGAGCGAACGAGGATTCATCGCGTTTCTCCTTCGGTCAGAAGCGGGTGGACAGACGGGTGGATGTACTGAGCTTACTGGGATGACGCTCGGAAAGGCGTCTTTGTGAACATTTCCACACGGTATTCGCGAACGTACTCCCGTGCCATCCGGAGGTAATGATGGTCGTGCAGCGCTTTCTCCCGGCAGGCCGCCGGCGAGATCTCCCCGCTCCGGCCGATCGCGTCCGCAACTTCGCCCTCGCCGCGGCAGAGAAACCCCACCTCGCTGGTGACCAGCTCCGGACAGGCGCCGTTCCCGCTGGCGATCACCGGCGTCCCCGAGACCAGCGCCTCCATGATGACCAGCGGACAGGCGTCGTTGAGCCTCGTCGGCAGGAGAAGGGCGCGCGCGCCGGCCAGGAGCCCGGCTTTCTCATCGCCCTGCACGTCGCCGAGGTACGTCGCGCCGAACTCACTGCACAGCCGCCCGGCGTTCTCGATCGACTCCTCGGTGGTCCCCGTTCCGGCCACGACGATCGGCACACCGGCCAGCCTCGCCGCCGCCAGCGCGACGTCGAGACCCTTGCTGATCGCCGCATCCATCGAAGACATGAAGAGAACGTAATTCCCCTTCGTCTCGGAGTAGACGTACTCCGACGGATCGATGCCGTTCAGCACGTACCGCTCTTTCCCGCAACTCTCCGCCAGCGTTCGCGAGACAAAGATCCACCGGTCATCCGGCTCAATCCCCCGAGGACGCGGATCGACATGACACGACGCCACCCACGGTCCGCGCCACTCGGCAATCACTTCCGGATTACGCATGGCGTAGGTGTGCAGGATGTCGCCGTCTTCGAGCCGACGCGTGATCCGCACCCCTTTCGGAGCCTCGCCGGTGACCTCACCCGTCAGGACGTAGACCACCTCATGCCCCAACTCCCCCAACCCCTTCGCCAGCCAGTCATGAACGCGCTGTCCTGCCGCCGAAGGAAAGCGTTTGGGAGACCGGCCGGCGCTGATCCGCGGCAACGGATACGGATGGTCGCCGGTCATGACGATGCGCATGGTTGAGATGGTCTCACGCGGAGGCGCGGAGACGCGGAGGGGAGACGTCAACGTTCCCGCGGATCGATCAACGGCCACTCATCCCACGCAAACCCGGCCCGCACGTAGCGAACGACAAACCCCAGCCGCGGCGTATCGGACCGATTCGGCGCCGAGCTATGCACCACATCGATGTGATGCAACGACATCTCCCCCGCACGCAGCACCAGATCGACGGCGCGCGAGGCATCGACGTCACCAACAACCCGCTGCCCATGGCTGAGAAGATTCTCGCCGTCGGCAACATTGACGTGCGCCAAGCGATGGCGATGCGAGCCCGGAATCGCCCGCATGCAACCGTTCGTGGCGCTGCTGTCGGTCAGCGCGATCCAGGCGGAGAAGAGATCATCCGCGCCGATGGTGCGATAGGCGCTGTCCTGATGCCACGAGACGTACGCATCACTGCGCGGCTCCTTGCGGAGGACCAGCGTCCCCCAGATGCGCACCGGCCCGTCCGCCAATTCCTCGACCGTATCGACGATGTTCGGATGCGACGCCAGTTCGCGTCCCCAGGCGGTCTCGAGGTGCAGCCGATGCGTTGTCGGCGCTCCGGCGAGTTGTTTCTCGGCCGCGGCGCGATAACGCGCGACTTCCCCACTCGCGAGCACGCTCAGCGGAAAGACGAAACCGTCGGAATCGAATTGCGCCCGCAAGCCGGGCAAGACCGTCACCTTCAGTGAAGACGAGATCCTGCCCGTATGTGTGAATCGAACTACCATGTCCGCGGTCGATGAATCCCTTGATGGCTGTCTTGCTCGCGGCGCTGGTAACCGCTGATTCGGGAGCCAACTCCATCACCTTGTCCATGGATCGGCTTCACCGCCCCGGCATCGGATTCCGAGGATTTCGAAGCATTTGAAAAAGTCGACCAGTCAATTCGCTTCGGAAAGTGACTCGTCAAAGATCCGATCCAACCGCGCCACCGCCTCTTCGACGCTGAACCTCGTCACAACCTCGGGCGCATGTTCGGCAAAACGCCGTCGCTCGTCGTCATTGGTCATCAGCCGGTCGAGCGCCTCGGCAAACGGTGTGACGACGTACGGCTGAACGGCCAGTCCGTCGATCCCGTGACGAACGATCTCCGACATCCCCGGTGCGCAGTCGCTCACGACCGGAACCGCGCCGCAAGCCATCGCCTCCAGGAGCGCGTTCGGGAACCCTTCGCGACGCGACGGCATGGCGAAAATCGACGCCTGCGCAAACACGCGCTCGGGATCGGATGTGAATCCCGGCAACGACACGCGATCGGCGATGCCGAGATCGCGCGCACGGCGCATCAACGCCTCGCGCTCGCGTCCCTCGCCGAGAATCACGACGCTCCAATCGGGATGCGCCGCCCGCGCAAAGGCGGCGATGAGGATGTCGAATCCCTTCTGCTCCTCCAAGCGCCCGGCAGCGACGATCAGCGGCAATCGTGCCGTCCGCTCGACGTTCGGCACTGCGACCGGATTGAAGACGACATGCGTTCCCGCTCCGAAGTAGCGCGCATCCTCCTCTGTCAGCGCGATCACGCCGGTAACCGTCTTGTATGCCTCGCGTCGCGCCGCTTCCCATTCGGGCGAAGCGATCGGCCGCGCATCGATCTGCTCCCAGACGAAGAGCGGAATCTTCGATCCACGCAGGGCATTGGCCACGCGGATGTTGGTCTGATCGACCAGCGACAGAACGACACCCGCCTTCGTGCTGATGACGAATTGCCGGATGGCGGCGAGCAACTCAGCTTCGCTGCGATTTCCACGATTCCGAAATCCCGCGTCGGTTCGCATCACCCGCGGATCCAACGCAAACGTCGAGGGCGCATCGCCATGAAAGAGGGTGGCGATCGTCACGCGTCGCCTCTTGACCGCCCAATGATTGGCGACATTGACCGCAGCGCGCTGCGCGCCGCCCCCGCCTAGGCTGGAGATGACGATGGTGATGCGGGGATGGTCGGATCGAATTGCCACGCGCGTTTTGAACCTTCACCGTGTCTGTCGCTGAAAGCCGGGATCGATGTGGCACAGACACTCTTGTCTGTGCCTCTTGTAAAAATCACCGGGCATTCGGAGCCGGCGCGAATCGAAACAGCGCAGACAAGAGTGTCTGTGCCACATTGGCCTCCCCATTTGGCTCGACTGCGCCCTTGGCTCGACTCAGACGATGCTCGCCACTGCCCTCACCGCCGGCTCCAACAGCGCATCCCACCGCTCCGACGCCTCCGCCAGCGAGAATCGCGACGTCACCTCGGGACCTCGCCCGCCGAGGCGCGCGCGGAGCGCGTCGTCACGCATCAGCCGATCCAAACCCTCGGCGAGTGATGCAACATCGCCCGGCTCGACCAGCAACCCATCGATCCCCGGCCGCACGATCTCCCGAACCCCCGCCGAACATGACGACGCCACCACCGGCAGCCCGCACGCCATCGCCTCGAGCAGCGCCACCGGAAACGACTCGTGCCGCGACGGCAGCGCGAAGATCGCCGCATTCGCAAGCTCGCCGAACGGATCCGACGTCGCCCCCGCCAGCTCGATCGCCGGATTGCGCGACGCTAGGTCCTGCAATGCCGCCTGCTCGCGCCCATCGCCGCAAATGCGAAGACGCCAATCCGAAGGTGCCAGCCGTGAGAAGGCATCGATCAGGATGTCGAATCCCTTCACTGACTCCAGCCGCCCGAGGCCGATGATCGTGCGTGAAGTCCGAGGATTGGCGAGAACCGGCGACGGCATCGCCGGATTGAAAATCACCTCGCCCTGCGCCGCTCCCTGCTCGATCAGAAAATCGAGGTCGGCCTGCGTCAGTGCCACCACCGTCGCCGCGCCGAGGCGGTAGACGTCGAGGCTCGCGGCAATGAAATCGCGCGGGATGACCGACCGCGGATCGGCATGCTCCGTCGCCAGCATCATCACGCCGCTGTTCCAAAGCGCCGCCGCGGTGCGCGTGCTGGTCACATGGGAAAACCCGATCACCGCGTCCGGCCGCGTGGCCAACACTGCCTCGCGGATTCGCAGCAGCAACGGCAGTTCGTTGCGAATGTCTTCCGCCCCTGCCGGCGTGCAGCACGCCATCAGATCCTCAAACACCTCGGGGACACGACTCGGCTGCCACCACTGCCGCGGCGCCTCGATCACCGTCACCCGTTCATCGAGCGCGAACCGGGGCCGCTCCCCTTCGAAATCGAGCGTCACGATCGTGACCTCGCGCCCCATCGCCGTCCAATGATTCGCCCAATGCACCGCCATCCGCTCGGCGCCGCCGATCTTCAGCGTGGGTATGACGATGGTGATTCGCATGGTCAAGAGGGAGACGCCCAAAACGCGGGCAGTGTGAAAGCCACAACTGTCATCCAGAGCCGCCGAAGGCACGAGCCGCGTAGCGGCGGGATGCCGAAGGACGGCGAAGGATCTCAAGCTTTCCGCCACCGGCTGAAACTCAGCGTCTCATTCTCGCCGAACTACCGATTCAGGGCACTTTGAGACGCTCCTGCTTATTGAAGATTCTGCAATCTCGAGTTCCTTCGCCGTCCTGCGGCATCTCCGCCGCTTCGCGGCTGCGTGCCTCCGGCGGCTCTGGATGACAAATCGCTCCGCCAGTTCTTCACAACGCCGAGGGTAGGATAATGTCGCTCTCGCGGCTCTCCTATTCGAATGCCAAAAACAATTGGTCTCGCGATCCTGCTGACGGCCCTCCCCGCGCTCGGCCAGCACGAACATCATGCCCTTGCCGGCGCCAGCCTCGCCGTCACCGCCGTGAATCTCAACATCGCCGATGCCCCGGTCGTCGATCAGACCGGCGCGGCGCGGCACTTCTACTCCGATCTGGTCAAAGACCGCGTAGTGGTGATGAACTTCATCTTCACCAGTTGCACCACCATCTGTCCGACCATGGGCGCCACCTTCTCGCGCGTGCAGCGGCTCCTCGGCGATCGCAACGTGACGCTGATCTCCGTCAGCGTCGATCCAGCCACCGACACGCCGCAGCGTCTCGATGCCTGGAGCAAGAAGCTCGACGCCCGTCCCGGCTGGACGCTGGTCACCGGCGACAAGCCCGAGATCGATCGCCTTCTCAAATCCCTCGGCGTCTTCACTCCGAGCCGCGAGACGCACACGCCGACGCTGCTGATCGGCAACGCCCGCAGCGGCCGCTGGCAGCGCGCCAGCGGTTTCACCTCGCCTGCTACGATCGTTTCTCTCATCGACCAGGTTTCCGGGAGCCAACAATGAAACGCATCCTCGTCCTGCTGTTGCTTTCCGCCATCGCCCTCCCCGCCTTCGCCACCGGTCCGGCGGGCGAGTATTTCAAGGACGTCGTCCTGACCGATCAGAACGGACATCGCGTGCGGCTCTACGAGGACGTGATCAAGGACCGCACAATCGTCATGAACTCGTTCTTCGCCACCTGCAAAGGGGCCTGCCCGATCATGACCCAGACCTACACCTCGCTCCAGGACCGTTTCGCCGAGCACCTCGGCAAGGACCTGATGTTCGTCTCCATCACCGTCGATCCCACCAACGACACGCCGCCGAAGCTGGCCGAGTACGCACGCAAGGCGAAGGCGCGCCCGGGCTGGGTGCTGCTGACGGGGAGCAAGGAAGAGGTGGCGCACGCGCTGAAAAAGATCGGCCAATCGTCGGAAACGCCGGAAGCGCACCTGAACATCATGATCGTCGGCAACGACAAGACCGGACTGTGGAAGAAAGCCTTCGCCCTGGCCAAGCCCGACGAGATCGCCGCCATCGTGTCGAGCGTCCTGAACGATCGCGGCGACGCCCCGGCAGCTCCCGGCCAGCAATGACGCGTCTTTCCGTCGCGGCGGCGATCCTCCTCGCCGCCGCTTCGCTCACCGCGGCGCCGAAACTTACGGAACAGGAAGCGCGCGGCAAGCAGATCTACCTCCACGGCGAGTCGCGCAACGGCAAACCGATCACCGCGCTGATGGGCGACGGCGGCGTGGAGGTCCCCGCCACGATCGTCCCCTGCGCCAGCTGCCACGGCACCGACGCGCGCGGCCGCGACGAGGCTGGGGTCAGGCCTTCGAATCTCCGCTGGGACGTGCTGACCCGCCCCTACGACGCCCCCGGCCAGCGCACCCACCCGCCCTACACCCGCACCGCCATCAAACGCGCCGTAACCATGGGCCTCGACCCCGCCGGCCACAAGCTGCAATCGGCGATGCCGAAATACCGCATGTCGCTGGCACAGATGGACGACCTGATCGCCTACCTGCAGAAGCTTCCCCAGGACAGCGATCCCGGCCTGACCGACAACTCCATCCGCCTCGGCGTGGTCGTCTCCAACCCGGCCGCCCGCTCGCTGGTGGAGACCTACATCTCCCGCATCAACCAATCCGGCGGCCTCTTCGGACGAAAGATCGAGCTCCGCTTCACGCCGACCCTTACGCAAGCATTCATCGACGCCTCGCACCCCTTCGCCATCGCCGCATCAACGCTGATCGGAAACGAGGAAGAATTCGAATCATTGATCGATCAAAACCAGCTGCCGTCGATGGCGACGATCGCTACGCGGGAGCCGAAGAGCCGGTACTCGTTTCATGTGCTGGCGGGGATTCGCGAGCAGGCCATTGCGCTTGCGCAATACGCGGCAAAACGAGGAGCGCAACATCCATCGCTTGTTTTTCCTGACCAATCGCCATGGCGCGAGATCGCGGGCGAAACTGGCATCGCCCAATCCTCCTCGCCCGACGCCCTCATCGTCATCGGACCGGAATCGATGCAGCGCGAAATCCTCCGAAAAGCATCGATCTCCGATCATCCGCCGCTCGTTCTCATCCCCGCCGCAATCGCCATCCCGTTCGATGACTTGCCCGCATCGCTCGACCATCGCGCCGCCATCGCCATCCCCGACCTCTCCTCCGACACCTCCCCCTCGGTCAACGGCGCGCTGATCTCCACCCAACTCCTGATCGAAGCCCTCCGCCGCACCGGCCGCGACCTCGGCCGCGAAAAACTGATCGACACGCTGGAAGGCTTCTACAACGCCGACAGTGAGCCGACGCCGAAGATCACCTTCGGACCGAACCGGCACACGGGGACGAATGCGGTGGACATCCTGGTGTGGAGCGCGAAGGAGAAGACGTTCGCGCCGGACTAAGAGGAGCGCCGGCGTCCGCGCCGGCTGGCCCGGCGGCGTCCCGCCGCCGTTCCCGCAGAACCAACAGCCTTACGCGTATGCCAGCCGCCGCCCCTTAGGCTGCGGAATCGGGCGGTCAAACTCCTGCGCAGTCTCGATCCAAAGCGCGATCGCCTGCTCGGCGTTGCCGAGAGCGTCGGTATGCGAGCTGCCGTGAGCCGTGCAGCCTGGAAGTTCCGGAACGTCCGCAACGAACGCCTGGTCTTCGTCGCTCCAGAAAATGATGATCTCGTACCTGTTTTCCACGGTTAGTTCTCCGCCAGATGGTACTTCAAGACAACTGCCCGCACCTGCTTCACCTGATACGGTTTCGCGTGCGCGCCGTCGCGCTGCAAGTTGATCCGCTCCTCGATCCCAGCACGCGTGAAGATGTGGTGGCTTCCGCGAGATCTCTCAGCGAATCCAAGCCGAAGAAGAAGGCCGCGAAGCTCTTCAAACCGGATGCTCGCGTCCGAGGTTCCCAGAAGAATCCGATCGAGCGTCTTGTCACTGCTGGTCACTCGAAGAAGCGTAGCACGCGAGCATCACGTCCGGAGGCCGATGGAGCGCGCCGGGAATCGAGGGGCAGACCTTTGATTTCGCCGTCCATTTAAAAGAGACGGAGGTCTGAGCCTTACCGTTTCACTCATGTCACGGCGAACCGTACTCACTACCGAACTCGATGTAAAGCAGCTCATCGATGATGAACCCGAGGTACCCGAAGTGGTGTGCGACGCTTTGGATCTGCACTGGAGTCAGACTCTCTTCGTCGGTTCGATAACCTTTTGACATCTTTGCTGTTCGTTTCCGACGGGTTAAACGCATCGTTTCGAAGTCATGCTGCCAGGAGGAGTGAACTATCTGGTTTCTGAGTTGCTCCGCTTGATCGAAAACGGCGATCAGGTCGTCAAGTCTGGGAAGATTCTCGGAATGCGGTCGTGTCAAGCGGAAAAGTGAAGCAAAGACATGCAGTCTCGTCTTAAAGGACAGCTCAGCAGTCACAACGTTGCCTACTGCATCAGTACGACCGATGAGAAACGACACGCTCAGCGCGAGCTGTTCCTCCAGATCAGCAAAGGCGATAACGGCATTACCGAGAGCCTCTGCTCCGCTACGAACCTCATCGGGAATGCCCTCTTCATCATCCGATGGGTATTTGAAACGATCGTAGAAGCGGTCGCGTGGCATTTTCGTTACCTTGGGATCAGACGAGCGTCAGACCTTCGCTTTCGCTATCTCGTACAACAACCGAAGGTCTGACACCTTCAACTTTACAGGCACGGTTCTCAGATTTAGCCCGGTCAAGACGTGCGGACGCTCGGAGCATAAAACACCTTGAACAGGGGATCCTCGGTATTACGACATTCGATGTCACTTGTTATCTTGAAAAGGTGCTCTGGAAAACCAATGAGCTGATTCAAGAGTTCGTACGCTGCTCGGATGGCGCGTAGTGAGTCGCCTTCAAGGTTCTGAAGTGTTCCCGAATGAAGATAACCGCATCGAAGTTGGTAAATGACCTTTAGTTCAGCGGCCAATTCTGGCGAGATGTACTTCCACGTGAGGAGCGCGTCGATATTGCTGCTCCACTCATTTGTGGGACCCTTCTCCCACAGGTCTTTGATCTTAGGCTTTACGTACTCATGAAGGGCGATCCGGGCGAAATTCAATGTACGCTCGATCGTGACGACCGCAGCGGACACAGATGCGAACAACAATCCTAGAACGTAGGTACGCTCGATTTCCTCGATGACCGGATCGAAATCAGATTCCACACGAAAGACAGGCGGCGCAATCTCAAGGAACCGATCGATCATTGAATCGGAGACAAGGTAGTCCGGGATATCTGAGTCCCACATCCCCGGGCCATCCTTCGGGCGGTGAAACAACTTAACGTGCTTCTTCGCCTCCGACCGCCTAAAAGCCACGTCAGGAGATGTATTGATACCTCCCCGTGTCGTATTCAGGTTAACGCGATATGTGACCTCAGGCATAGATGTGGATAGTAGCATTCGCCGAGAATCGCCGGGCATAGGCTCAAGGAACAAGCAGCACAAGCGCCCACGATCGCCCGTGTTGAATACTCCACAATTACAGATTCAACCCGAGAAGGTCAGAGAGCCTTCGGTTGGGTTGCGGACGCTTAGTCGCGATGCCTCCTCACCTTCATCTTCTTTACTGCCTCCCGCGTAAACCCGGTAAGCAGATCGGCGGCGGCAACATCGAGAGCCTGCGATAGCCGGACGATGATCGTGAGGCTCGGCACCTTCAGACCCAGCTCCAGATCGCTGATGTAGTTGCCGGAGAGATCCGCGGCTTCGGCGAGGGCCTCTTGGGTGAGGTCGCGGGCCTGGCGGAGCTCGCGGAGGCGGCGGCCGAAAAGTTGCGCTTCCTGCACCCTTACATTCCACACTGCCGTTGGAATAAAGTCTTCCAACTGGCGTTGGGATGTGCATTCTCACGAATTCGATCTTCAAAAGCCACGCAAAGGAGTCTGCGATGACGATGATCCCCACTCCCTCCCACATCCGCGACCTTTTCCTCCATCCGCGTCCGAGCTACTCCCCCGCCGAGGCGGCGGAGGCGGTGGGGATGAGCATCGAGGAGGTGTTGGGATTTACGGCGGTCGGAGAGCTGGAAGGGATCGAGACGGCGGATGGCGTCGTACTGCCGTGGGCGGAGCTGGTGTCGTTCGTCATGGATTTCTGGGATCAGGCAGACGTCGAGGCGGCGCTGGGAGCGGAGCTGGCGGACGCGCTGCTGGAGTTGCTACAGCTGGCCGATCTCGAGGTGCGCATCCCGAGGGTTGAGGTCATCGCGCTGGAGCGGATCGCCATCCGCGACGGGCGATCGGTCGATTCGGTGCTGGCGCGTGAGCTGCGCGATCTCATCTCGGCGGAGTCGCGCTGGCTGGCGAAGGAAATCCCCGGGTTCGCCTCAGTGCTCTCGTGGCCGGAGTAACGCGAGCAGACTTCGGGAAGGCTTTTGATCCGCAGATGTACGCAGATGTACGCAGATAAAGGCGCTTTCATCTGCGGATATCTGCGTCATCTGCGGATAGGCTTTTCTTTCAACATCTCGCCCAGCACCGCGGCGGGAGGACGCGCGCCGAGCCAGCCGGCGAGACGCCGGCGCTCCTGCATGAAAACGCCATGCGGGCCGGCATGAGATGTCATGGAGGCCGCTATGAACGTCATGGAGGCTGCCATGAAACGCCATGGAGGCGGCTATGAAGCGTCATGGAGGAGGCCATGAAACGCCATAGAGGCCGCTATGAAATGCCATGGAGGCGGCCATGAACGCCATGGAGGCCGCTATGAAGCGCCATGGAGGCGGCCATGAAGCGTCATGGATACCGCTATGAAGCGTTACACCGGCCGGCATGAGTGGTCATGCGGGACGCCATCAGCGTCACGCCGGAGGCCATGAAGCGCCATGGCGGCCGCCATGAAACGCCATGGAGGCTCCCATGAAACGTTATGGCGGCCCCCATGGCTCCATCCGTGCAGTGGATGGAGCCAAGACATGTCCATCATCCGAGCGACAGCTTTACCTCTCCTAATCCTCGCCCTCACCGCTCCCACCCAGGCGCGCGTCACCAGGCACAAGGTGGTGGCTCCTGCGTACACGGCCGCCGCCACTAACGACGCGTCGAAGAAGCCGGTCCTCACTTCCGCCAGCAGAGCGGGATCGTCGATCCTGCGTGCGCAGATCCTGCTCGATCGGGCGCATTGTTCGCCGGGGGAGATCGATGGGCGGTATGGCAGCAACATGCGGCTGGCGGTGGCGGCGTTCAATCTGTCGCGGCGGATCAAAGGCGGGTCGAATGTCACCGTCGGGACGTGGGAGGCGCTGAACAAGGATGTTGCGCCTGCGCTCGTGGCTTACACCATCGCGGCGGCCGACGTGGCAGGTCCGTTTGTGAAGATCCCCGAGGAGGCGGCGGACAAGGCGAAGTTGCCGTCGCTGGGATTCGAGTCGGTGGCCGAGGAGTTGGGGGAGAGGTTTCATGTCAGCCCGGGGTTGTTGCAGACGATCAATCGCGGCGTCGCGCTTGACAAGATTGGATCGGTGATCCAGGTTCCGAACGTGGCGCGGCCGCCGCTGGCGAAGACGGCGGGGATGAGCATCCGGGTCAGTAAGAGCAGGACGACCGTTCAGGCGATCGATGCGACCGGCGCGATTCTGGCCAGCTATCCGGCCACCATCGGCAGCGTTCATGATCCGCTTCCGATCGGGAAGTGGAAGATCAATGGCGTGGAGCGCGATCCCACCTTTCACTACAACCCGGACCTGTTCTGGGATGCCGAGGCTGGGGACAAGAAGGTGAAGATCCCGGCGGGGCCGAACAATCCCGTGGGCGTGGTCTGGATCGATCTGTCGAAGCCGCACTACGGCATTCACGGCACGCCCGAGCCGTCGGCGATTGGCAAGACCACCTCGCACGGCTGCATCCGGCTGACGAATTGGGATGCGCGCGAGCTCTCCAACATCGTGACGCCGGGCATGCCGGCCATCCTGGAAAAATGAGAGTGGCGAAGAGACTGACGTTCGCTCTGGCCGCGGCCTGCGTGGCTGGATTGGCGTGGATGGCCGCGGGAACGACGCCGAATCAGAGCGCGCCGCAACGTAGCGCCGTCGGCTCGACGGCTGGACCACCAGCGGCTCGCTGGGGGTATTTGAGACCCGCCGCCGAGCCGGCGGCGGTCCAGCCGGCCAGCGGCCGGCGCTACGATCCCACCGTTCTCACTCCGGGCGATGCTCCCCGTCCGCTGGCGATGCCGGTGGAGGGGATCGATCCGAGCGCGATCCACGACATGTTCGATGAGATGCGCGGCGGCGATACGCGGCGTCACGAGGCGCTGGACATCATGGCGCCGCGCGGTACGAACGTGCTGGCGACGGACGATGGGACGGTGAAGAAGCTCTTCACCAGCGTGCCGGGCGGGTTGACGGTCTACGAGTTCGATCCCGATGGGCGCTACTGCTATTACTACGCGCATCTCGACGCCTACGCGCCGGGATTGCACGAGGGGCAGATCCTGCGGCGCGGCGATCTGATCGGATTCGTCGGGACTACCGGCAATGCATCGAAGGATGCGCCGCATCTGCACTTCGCGGTGATCCGCCTCGATCCGGACAAGCGGTGGTGGACCGGGACGGCGATCAATCCGTATCCGTTGCTGCACAAGCCGCGGTAGTTTTCGCGCGCGAAGGCGCGCCCGAACAATCATGGCCCCGCGCTGTGCGCAGCGCCGAGCGCGGGGCTAAGATTGTTTGGCGCGCCTTCGCGCGCGACCGTGGGCGCCGGCGCCTACAACTCCAACCGCCCCGCCACCGCCGCCCCCGCCGCCCTCGTGCCGAGGTTTCCGCCGAGGTCGTGGGTGGTTTCGCCGGCGTCGATTGCTGCGATTACCGCGTTTTCGATGATCGCGGATTCGGCGCTGTGTCCGAGGTACTCCAGCATCATCGCGGCGGTGAGGATTGCTCCGATCGGGTTGGCCACATCCTTTCCCGCGTACTTTGGCGCGGAGCCGTGGATCGGCTCGAAGAGAGACACGCGGCCGGGATGAATGTTGCCCGATGCCGCCATCCCCAATCCGCCCTGGAGCGCGGCGCCGAGGTCGGTGACGATGTCACCGAACATGTTGTTGGTCACGATCACATCGAACATCTCCGGCGCGCGCACCATCTGCATCGTCAGGGCGTCGACGAACATGTGAAAGTGCTCGATGGCCGGGTACTCCTTCGCCACCTCTTCGAACGTGCGCAGCCAGAGATCGCCGCCGAAGCGCATCACATTGTTCTTGTCGGACATGCAGACCGACTTGCGGCCGGTCGCCTTCGCGAACTCGAAGGCGTAGCGGATGATCCGCTCCACCCCCTTGCGCGTGGAGACATCCTCCTGGATGGCGATCTCCTCGCTCGTCCCCTTCTTGAAGTTGCCGCCCATGCCGACGTAGGCGCCCTCCGTGTTCTCGCGAAAGATGACGAAGTCGATGTCCTTGCGGCCCTTGTCTTTCAGCGGGCAGAGGCGCTCGTTGAGCAGCTTCACCGGGCGGTAGTTGACGTAGAGATCGAGTTGGAAGCGCATGCCGAGGAGGATGTCGGCGGCGTGCTTCATGTCGGGGATGCGCGGATCGCCGAACGCGCCGAGGTAGACCGCCGCGTAGTTGTTGCGGATGTCGTCCATGCCGCCGGGCGGGATGGAAATGCCGGTGCGCAGGTACTCGTCGGCGTTCCAGCCGAAGTGCACAAACGCGAGGCCGAGCTTGCGGGCGTCGTTGACGCGGTTGAGGACGTCAAGACCGGCGTCGATGACTTCGGGACCGATCCCGTCGCCGGGGATCACGGCAATTTTTCTGCTGGTTTGGTTCGGCATGCGGCGGCGGATTATAGGCGGGGAGCCAAACGCTGTTTTGTATACTTATTCGTAATGAAGACCCTGCCCCGCGTCATCACTGCAAACACCACCCGGATGAACTACGTTCGATTCGCCAAGCCGCTGGCTGGAGGTTCGCTCATGACTCGTTCGAAAATCATCGTCGTCGCTGCCCTGCTGGTCCTGGCGACGACGCCGTTGCTCGCCTCCGCCGATCTCACGGTCGCTGCCGGACAGCCTTCCAACCTCACCATCCGCGCCGGATTCCCTTACGGCATCAGCTTCAGCGTCCGCAACGCCGGCCCGGATGTGGCCACCAATGTGACGGCGTCCGTGACCTCCACCGCCGATTTCACCTGCTCGCCGTGCACGCTCGTCAACATCCCCGCCGGGCAGACGCGATTTGTCTCCATGATCGTGAACGCGCCCGCCACCGCCGGCACGATCACCGTCAACGTCACGGTGAGCAGCGGCGCCGCCGATCCCAATCCGTCGGACAACAGCGCATCGCAGACGATCATCGTGTCGGCCGACCCCGACCTCTCCCTGAATCTCAGCGCGCCGGCTCACCTCGATCTGGGGCTGCCGTTCCCGTTCGACATCTTTCTTTCCAACAATTCCATCACCAACGCGCACGACGTCGACGTCACCGTCGACTTCCGGACGGATGTGGGCATCCAGTCGCTGCCGTCACGCTGCAGTAGTCCATCCGCCGGTCGCATCGTCTGCCACTTCGACACGCTGGAGCCGCAGAGTCCTCAGCCCGCCTTTCGAACGACGCTCGTCGCACCGGCGGCGTTTGGCAGCGGATCGATCGTCTTCGACGCCAAAGCGACGGAGCGCGAGAACGACTTCGATCCGGCATCGAATGTCAGGACCATCACCGCGGCTCTGAACGACACCGTCTACGTCACCACCACCGCGGATGACGGCGCCGGATCGCTGCGCCAAGCCATCCTCGACGCCAATGCGCACTGTTCGGGCGCGGCGTTCTGCGTGATCGCCTTCCGCATCGCCGAGCCATCGGCGACTCCGTGGAAAACGATCCGGATCGCCACGCCACTGCCGAGGATCACGGCACCGGTCGTTCATGTCGACGGCTCGACGCAGACCGCGTTTTTCGGCAACACCAACAGCGACGGCCCCGAGGTCGAGATCAGCGGCGGCGGCACCGTCAACGGCGACGGGCTGCACGTCACCGACTGCAGCGCGGAGGTCGCCGGCCTGGCCATCAACGGGTTCCTCGGAAACGGCATCTCCGTCAGCGCCGGCGTGCCAAACTCTCCCGGTTGCTCGCGATTCAGCGGCAGCACGCTGCACGATCTTTTCATCGGCACCGATCCGACCGGATCATCTGCCCGGCCCAACGGACGCGGCATCGGAATCTCGGTGCCCAGCGGCAACGGCTTCAGCGACACGCTCGGCGCCACGTCCATCCTCCACTGCGTGGTCTCCGGCAACGTCCACAGCGGCATCTTCGGACTCTCGGGCCGCCTCAACGTCACCGGCAACCGCGTCGGCGTCAAGGCGCACGCGGACGAGCCGCTCCCGAATGGCGCCAGCGGCATCTTCGTCGGCGCGGGATGCTACGGCTCCGACATCGGCGCGACCGGCTTCATCGCGGGCGGCGGAAACCCCACCGCCGACGGAAATGTGATCGCATTCAACGGCGAGACCGGCGTTGCCGTTGCCAGCGGCGTCGGCGACGTGGCCATTCGCGATAACCGGATCTTTGGCAACGCGCTCCTGGGCATCGACATCGGACTCAATGGCCCGACGCCGGACGGCGCCGTCACCCCGACGCCTCTGTTGACGCTGGCGCACTACGATCCCGTTTCCGGCAGGACCGTGATCGAAGGCGACCTGCCGAGGAGCGTCGTCGGCACGTTCGGCCCGCTCATCCACTTCTACGCAAGCGACGCCGGCGATCCGTCTGGTTACGGCGAAGGGCAGCGAGCGCTCGGGTCGATCTCGGTCACGCAGCAACAACTCCACTTCAGCTTCTCGACGCCCGGCAATCTCACCGGCCAGTTCATCAGCGCGACGACGACACGCCTCAACTATGTCGGCTTCGCGAAGCCCGAAGCGATCAAATCGGCAGGAGTCACCGAGGGCCTCCTCAGCCAGACCTCGGAATTCAGCCGCTGGATCGAAGTGCGCTAGGCGCGATCAGCGCGATGCCGCGATCCGCGATTGCTCTTCGCAGTCGCGGATCGCACAGCGCCTCGGTCTCAGCATCCCACTCGTAGTTCCAGTGCCGATAGGCGTCGACGCCGATGCCGGGATGCGTGACCAGTTCGGTCACGCCGTCGACGTGCTGCAGCAGTTCGATGATGCGGTCGGCAGTCAGGTGGCCGGCTTCCATGACGCCGATGGTCGATCCGCCCGAACTCAGCGCGTTCAGTGCCGCAATCGAAATCCGCCGGACGATCCCTCCCCGCCCGCCCCGATCGCGCACGCGCCGCACATAGCCGATTCCGAATTCGCTCGCCAACCGTTCGACGATCGCGAAGACGCTCGGCCACATGTGCAGATGTTGATGTCCGTTGAGGTGCGTCACGCGCAGGCCGGTCGCCAGCACGCGCTCGATCTGCGCGCGAAGCTCGCGTTCGACGGCGGCAAAGTCTTTCCGGCCGAATACGAAACCGGCGTACGACCTCGGAAAACGCATCCCGGTCAGCGAGCGCTCTTCGACGAGTGTCAGATGCACCCCAATCTCGAGCGACGGCACATCGCGTAAGCACGCAATCGCATCATCGAGGGCCACGCCGTTTGCGACGACGCTGCAGGCCGTGACGATCCCCTCCCGATGCGCGCGAAGCGCTCCCTCGGTCAGGCCGCGATGGAGGCCAACATCGTCCGCGGTGACGATCAGGCGGCGTGATGTAACGGCGGAGCCGCTTGCGTCACTACCAGCCAAAGGAGAATTCGCCATGCGTGCTCGTATCGTAACCATTCTCGTCGTTCTCGCCGCCACCGCCGCGGCCCATGCACAGGTACTGCAGGTCCGCCAATACGCCACGAAATTCGTCTGCGGAAAGGCAGACAAGGAAATCGAATTGTTCAGCTTCGCGCCCGGCACCTATTTCACGTCGATCAACGTTCACAACCCGGCGCGTGCCGCCACGGTCAAGTACCGCAAGAAATTCGCGCTGGCCGAGCCGGAGGAAAAACCTGGCCGCATCTCGAAGTGGTTCGATGGCGACCTGAAAGCGGACGAAGCGATGCAGATCGATTGCGTCAACATCTACCGCCACCTCGACATCACGCCGGGAACGTTCATCGATGGATTCGCGGTCATCGAGATCAGCACGCGCCGGCAGCTCGATGTCATCGGCGTCTACACGGCGGGGGTCAACGGCGTCTCGGCCATGCACATGGATCGCGTGACCGGCCGGCTCACGCAGTAGCGCTACGTCTCGATCGGATGGCGGTCGTCGGCGAGCACGCCGGCGGCCGCCTCACGCTTTTTTCGCACGACCTGCTGGACTTCCTCGTGCGACACGCGCTCGCGCATCTCGGGATAGAGCTTCACCAGCTCGTAGAGGATCTTGAAGATCACGCGCGGCGATCCGAGGTGCGACTGGCCGCGGATGCGCGGAAAGTAGTCCAGGCCGATCTGCTGGATGGTGAAGCCGCGATTCTTCGCCTTCACGATCAGCTCCGCATCGATCAGCGAGCCTTCCGACTTCAGATCGACCGCTTCCAGGACCTCGCGCTTCATCAGCTTGAACGAAAAGTTGATGTCGCGATGCGGCCAGCCGAACAGTATTCCGATCAGGCCGTTGTAAATGTAGGAGTAGAGCGTTCGCCGCGGCCCTTCCAGCGTCCGGTCGAGACGGTAGCCGGCGATCATGTCCGCGCCGGTGACTTCGATCGCGCGCATGGCCTTGCCGAGAACGTCCGGATCGAACGGGAGGTCGGCGTCCATGTAGAGGACGAGATCCTTCGTCGCCGCGGCGAATCCCGTCTTCAGCGCGCCGCCCAGCTTCCGGTTTTTCTCGTGGCGGATCATCCGGATGCGCGGATTCTCGACGGCGCGGCAGGCCACGAGAAACGGCGACTGATCGGTGGAGGCGTCGTCGACGATGATGATCTCGTAGTCGTCGGAGTACTTGGTGCAGGCCTCGATCGCCGCATTCATAGCGTGCTCGATGTTCAACTCCTCGTTGAACATCGGGATGACAAGCGCGACGGACCGGTTACGCACTTCGAGGCATGATACCGGACAACGGCAATCGGGTCGTTGCCGAACCCTCTCTTTGTCATCCTTCAACCGAAAAACCACGGAGGCACAGAGATCACAGAGGGTTTCTCTGTGCCCTCTGTGTCTCTGTGGTTGGATGATTCAGCGGGTCACCAGTAGATAGCCCAGTCAACTGCACCGCCAGCGTGCGCGGGTCCGCGTTGTGAAGCAGCGCACCCGGCGAAAACGATCGCGCCGAGCGCAGGCGGATATCGATCACCGGCTCGGCCGGCAACGCCAGACGAGCAATGACCGGCTCCCTTCCGACGTTGACCAGCGCGGCATCACGGCCGTTCACCGAAATCTGCACCGCATTGGTCGCGTACGGCGCGTCGGTCGAATAGCGAAGCATCAGCGCGGCTTCGCGGCCATGCGTGCGCGGCAGGCGGATCGTCGCGTCCTGCGCCAGCCATCGCCACTCATCGGCGCTTGCCGTCCACTCCAGCGCGTAGACGCCATGCACCGGCAGGTAGCGCTCCTGCGGCGTCCTCGGCACGATCGTCACCTGGCGATAGAGCTGCCGCGTCAGCTTCTCGTAGGCATCGCTGGCCGGCCAGCCGAAGACGTGCGCGCCGCTCCCGCCCGGCGCACCGCCGGCAAAGAGAAACAGCGGAACGTCGGGCCGATCGTAGGTCTCGGCGATGGCCTTCTCGATCGGCAGCAGCCGGAATCGCGACAGCAAGTACTCGGCATGCGGCTTCAGAGCGACGTCGTATCCGATGACGCTGTTCGGCGGCAGATTCGCATTCGCGTACGCCGCCGCCGCAGCCGGAGGGGACGGCACCTTTGTTCGCGAGCCGACCAGCGGCCAGACGTACGCCAGCGTGGCAAAGGCGAGGATCGCCATCGCCACCCACGGCATCGCGGGGAATTTGAGACTTTGCCGCAGTACGCCAAATCCGAGCGCCGCAACGAGTGAGATAAGAATCATGACCGGCAGGCTGTAGCGCGCGCCGTCAGCGGGATCCATCCAGCCAAGCTCGAAGATCAATTGCGTCACGGTGAAAACAACCAGCGGCCAGATCGTCGAGCGCAGTTTGTCGCGACGAATTGAACGGACGAACGCGGCGATGCCAAACGCCACGCAGGCGAACAGCGGCAGCGTCACGTACTTCGATCCCCACGGATGGAGCACGAAACGGATGGCCAGTTGCAGCATCGACATCCCGCCGCGCGACACCGAAGCGTCGTGCGCGGCGACGTAGGCCATCTGTTTGGTCTCGTACAGGCGAAGCGCTTCGAATCCGCCGGCCGCATCGGCCAGCGGCAGAAACCACATCGCCGACACCAGGCCGAAGGCGATCACGCACGCCGCACGCTGCCGCAGCGTCCGCATCTGCAGTAGCGCCACGATCAGCATCGGCGCGATCGGAACGAGAAGCTGCGGGCGCGTGCCGACCACCGCCGAGGTCCAGATACCGATGAAGATGGCGTTGCGCTCGTGCGTCTCGTCGTGGGGACTGCTGATGGCGAACAGCGCCAGGCCGAGGAACATCATCGCCGGCCCGTCGGAAAGCGCGAGCGTGCCGTGCACCAGCATCGACGCCGAGAAGTAGTAGAGCAGCGCGCCGCAGACAGCGAGGTTCGGATCGTCGATCCAGTTGCGAAAGGCGCGGGCGATGGCCACGAATCCGACCGGCGCCGCGACGATGCTGAAGACGATCAGCGCGCGCCACGGATCGTGGACGAAGGCGTTGAAGACCTTCCCGATCAGAACGAACAGCGGAAATCCCGGTGGATGCGGGTGGTACCGCGACGGATCAAAGTTCCGCACCGCCTCGGCGAACAGAAACTCGTCGTTCTCCCACGGCGTACGCGGCGCGGTGAGGATGCGCGAGACCAGCACGATCACGGCGCCGAGCGCTTCGCGCCACCACCCCCGTACAATCGCGCTTGTGGGATTCATCCGGTCGTTAATCGTACTGCACGCCGTTTTCCGCCGGCGCCGCGCGCGCGACCGCGCCCACATCCTGCTGCGCTTCCTGACCTCCCCGATGCTGCGCGTCCTCGACGCCCTCCCGCCCGGCGCCTCGCTGCTCGACATCGGCGCCGGCCACGGCCTCTTCCCTGTGCTCGCGCGCGAGGGGCGGCGCGTCGTCGCCGTCGAACCGGATGCCCGCAAAGTGCGCGCAATCGACGGCGTCGAGTTCGTGATCGGATTCGATGATGTGATCAAGGGAACGTTCGATGCGATCTCGATCATCGACGTGCTGTACAAGATCCCGATCGATCAATGGGACGCGCTGCTACTCCGGTGCCGTTCACGCCTCGCCGACGGCGGGATGCTCATCATCAAGGAACAGGATCCGACGGCGCGATTCAAGAATGGGTGGAATGCGATTCAGGAGCGGGTTGCAACCGCGCTGCACATGACGCTCGGGGAATCGTTCGCGTACGAAACGCCCGAAGCGTTCAAGGGGCGGTTGGTACGGCTTGGCTTTCGGGATGTTCGTTCGCGGCGGATCGATTTTGGGTATCCGCATCCGCATGTGTTGTACATCGCGCAGCGGTGACTCAACCCCGAGCTCATCGATCCGCGGACGCAGACTCAAAGCGATCCTACCTGGACCGAAAGTAGGGCTCTTGGTCTCCTCTGCGCCGGTTCACGTCCGTTGGAGCGCCTAGCATGGGGTTGCCAAGAGACTACAAACCGCGGTCTTCCGCAGTTGTCGCCGGGGTCAGGTCTAAAGTCTAAAGTTGAGAGGACGTTTCACTTTAGACTTTAGACCTGACCCCTCCCGAGACTCCTGGCAATCCCCCCGAACCGCTCCTCGGCATCGGTTACGACAAACGTGTGTTCCGCCGGACCGGTCCGAGAGCGGACAACACGCTCGCCGCCGTCGTCTCGGGCCTCGACGATGCTGATGCCACCTGCTCAATCGTCCCTCGGAGGACGGGTCGCCCCGGGGTCCGGGTCGCCCCGGGGTCAGGTCTAAAGTCTAAAGTTGAGGCGTAGCGTCTGACTTTAGACTTTAGACCTGACCCCAATCCACCCGCCGAGACTCCAAACCTGACCCCGACCCTCCTCCGGCCAATGCGGAGCCGACCCGAATCCAGAGCACTCTCCAGAACGAGGGACGATTTGTCATCCAGAGCCGCCGGAGGCACGACGCTGCGCAGCGGCGGAGATGCCGCAGGACGGCGAGGGATCTCAAAATTGCAGAATTTCCAATTGGTAGAGCGTCTCAAACCACCACGAAGTGTTACGGGCTCGCGAGAATGAGACGCTGCGTTTCAGCCGGTGACGTGAAGCTTGAGATCCTTCGCCGTCCTGCGGCATCTCGCCGCTTGGCGGCTCGTGCCTCCGGCGGCTCTGGATGACAGGTTAATGGCCTTAACTTAAGCGCGTAGTGCTGGCGTCGTCGCCGGCTGGCCCGGCTACGTCCTCGCTGCCAAACCGGCAAACCCTCGAATCTCGCTGGTAACACAACGCTTGCGCAAGCCTCCCAGCCGGCGAGACGCCAGCGCTCCGCTCGCAAACCCCTACGTTAAGGCATTGGGATCACAGGTGGGATGAGCGAGGTCCGATCGCTGTCATGCCACCGTCGTATCGGCGCTGTGAACGATGCCCACGCCTTCCCCGCGGAAGGTCGGACCGTGCGTGCAGCCGGCTCACGCGGAGACGCGGAGTGCGCGGAGAAAGACGTCCTCTCCTCCGCGTCTCCGCGCCTCCGCGTGAGATTACTCTGAACCGTCGGACGGCGGCGGTCCGGGATCCTGGGCGGGCTTCCTCCGGCGCTTGAAACTCTTCCGCAGTTGTCGCCGGGGTCAGGTCTAAAGTCTAAAGTTGAGAGGACGTTTCACTTTAGACTTTAGACCTGACCCCTCCCGAGACTCCCGAGCATTGGCAGCACCCAGATATATACAGCCAGCAGCGTGAGTATCCACGCACAAGACTCAGCTCGTCGTGATACTGAGCGATCCAACGAGATCGTGACCGTAGCCAATCGAGAGCGAAGAGTGGCGAGACGGCGAAAAGGACAACGACCGTGTTGAGCAGAATGGTCCTCATGTGCAGGTAGTCCACCACGGATTCTAGCTCGCGGGCGCGGAGCCGCACGGGACGTCGAAGCGCCTTGAGCTCAGGTCCTGGAATCGGCAGCTGCAGGCCTGTCAATGTCGGGCTACAGACTGAGATCGACAGAGTCCCTCTTGTCGAAGTCAGGCTCCGGCCTGACGGCGTCGAGGCGCGGCCTGTCATCGACAGGGCCGGCATTGTCGAAGTCGGGGCGCGGCTTGACATTGACAGGGTTTGCCTTGTCGATGTCAGGCTCCGGCCTGTCCGCGTCAAGGGGCGGCCTGAGATCGGCAGGGTCCGCCTTGTGGAAGTCGGGGCGCGGCCTGATCTCGACAGGCTCCCATCTCGCACAGAAAAGCGTGTCTGTGCTGTGAGTCGATTACAGCGTGACTAACTCGAGATGCTCGATCTCCCTCTCCAGAAAGTCGCTGGCAATCCGGCGGAACCGCTCCTCGGCATCGGTGACGAGAAAGGTGTGCTTCGCCGGGCCGTTCGGCACAGACAGGAGTGTCTGTGCCACATATGCAGCCGTCGTCTCGGCGCTGTCGACGACGATGACCTTCTCCCCCACAACCTGCTCGATCGTTCCGCGCAGAATTGGGTAGTGCGTGCAGCCGAGGACCAACGTATCGATGCTGGCGTCGAGCAAAGGAGAGAGGTAGATCTCCGCCACCTCGCGCGCTACGTGCGTGTTCGCCCATCCCTCCTCGGCCAGTGAGACGAAGAGCGGGGCGGCGGATTCGATCACTTCGATCTTCGGATCGAGTTTGTGAATCGCTTTCGTGTAGGCCTTGGAACGAACCGTCCCCTCGGTGGCGATGACGCCGACCCGTCCGCGCGTCCGCTCCACGGCCGCGCGGGCGCCGGGCTCGACGACGCCGATGACCGGGATCTTCAACGACGACTGCAGCGCCGGCAGCGCCGCGGCGGTGGCGGTGTTGCAGGCCACCACCAGCATGCCGATGCCGCGATCGAGGAGATGCTGGGCCGCCTGGAGCGAATAGCGCGTCACCGTCTCGGCCGACTTCGTCCCGTACGGCACGCGCGCGGAATCGCCAAGGTAGATCAGGGAGTGATGCGGCAGCGCGCGGGCGATCTCGCGAAACACCGTAAGTCCGCCGACGCCCGAATCGAACACGCCAATCAGTGCTGCGTCAGGCGCCATCCGCACCATCCGCCGCCACCATCGCGCCGCCGCCTTCGCGTTTGATGTTGTACTGCTCGATCTTCTTGTACAGATTCGAGCGCGGCGTATCGATGGCCTCGGCGGTCTTGGAGACGTTCCAGCCGTTCTCGCGCAGCTTGGCCAGGATGAACGCCTTCTCCGCCTCGTCCTTGAAATCCTGCAACGTGGCCAGGCGCATGGCCGTGGAGATGATGTCCGCCGCGGCGCGGAAAAACTCCGCCGGCAGATCGGAGATGTCGATGGTCTCGGACGGCACCATGATCACCAGCCGCTCGATCATGTTGCGCAACTCGCGCACGTTACCGCGCCACGAAGCGTCCTGCATCGCCTTCAGCGCCGGTGGCGTGAACTTCTTCGAATGACGGTTGTACTGCTCCGAAAACATGCTGGCGAAATGCTGGGCCAGGAGCGGGATGTCCTCTTTGCGCTCGCGCAGCGGCGGCGTGCGCACCGGGATGACGTTCAGGCGATAGAAGAGATCCTCGCGAAAACGGCCTGCGCGGATCTCTTCGACCAGGTCCTTGTTCGTGGCGGCGATGACGCGGACGTCGACCTTGATCACCGTGGCCGAACCGACCGGCTCAACCTCCCCTTCCTGCAGCACGCGCAGCACTTTCGCCTGCGTGCGCAGCGACATGTCGCCGATCTCGTCGAGAAAAATCGTCCCGCTGTCGGCGGCGACGAACTTGCCGGTCTGTTTTCTGACCGCGCCGGTGAACGATCCCTTCTCATGCCCGAACAGTTCCGATTCGATCAACTCCTCGGGGATGGCCGCGCAGTTGACCTGGATGAACGGCATGGCCGCGCGCGACGAGCGGCGATGGATCTCGCGCGCCACCAGCTCCTTGCCCGTGCCCGACTCGCCGGTGATCAGCACCGTGGCCTTGGTCGGTGCGGCCAGCTCGATCTGCGTCTTCAACTCGCGCATGGCCGCGGCGTCGCCGACGAGCTGGTAATCGCGCGCTTCGCGCTCCCGCAGCTCGCCGACTTCCTCTTCCAGCTTCTGCTGCCGGACGGCGTTGCGCACGGAGAGGAGCAGCTTGTCGCGGTTGAGCGGCTTCTCCAGGAAGTCGAACGCGCCGCGCTTCGTACACTCCACGGCCGTGGAGATATCGCCGTGGCCGGAAACCATGATCACCGGCGATGGAACCTTCTGCTCTTTCAGATTCTCCAGGACTTCGATGCCGTCGAGCACCGGCATCTTGATGTCGAGCAGGATGGCGTCGTACGGCGCCGCCGTGCGGGTGGCCTTCTCGATCCCATCCTGCCCCGACCGGGCCTCGTCGATGCGGTAGCCCTCGTACTCCAGCGTCATCCGGATCGCTTCCCGGATCGCCGTTTCGTCATCGATCACCAGAATTCGAAACGCCATTCAGTTCCCCCGCCGCTGCATGAGTCCGGCCAATTGTATGGGGAGGAAGCGTAGCGCCGTCGGCTCGACGGCTGTACCGCTGGCGGCTCGCCGGCGGTTTTCGCTGAATGCCGCCGAGCCGGCGGCGGTCCAGCCGGCGGGCCGCCGGCGCTACGCCCGCACTCCTCAAGTACAATCCGCGCCGCATGGACGTCACAATTACTCGAGAGCCCAAAGTTGCGAAAGCGGATCATCTGTTTGTACTGATTGCCGAGGGGAGCAAACCGGATGTCGGCGTCGCGGCGAAGGCGATGCAGGCCATCACCGCGGCCGGATTCGCCGGGCGGACGGACGAATCACTGAGCACGGTCGCCGGCGAGCCGAAGAAGATCACGCTGCTCGGCATCGGCAAGGAAGAAGCGCTCACCATCCGCGGCCTGCGGGCGGCGATTTACAGCATCGCCAAAACCGCGAAGAAGCAGCGCGATCGGAACATCATCGTCGTCCTCCCCTACGCCATCGCCAAACTTGGCGCCGACGAGACCACGCGCGTCGCCGCCGAGGCGCTGGCTGCGTCCGACTACAAGTACGACACCTACATCACCAAGAAGGACGACAAGCCGTTGCCGATCGCGGCGTCGCTCGTTCCTCCTGCTTCCGTCGACGCCAAGCGCGCCAAGCAGCTCGATGACGAAGCGAAGGCCGTCGCTGCCGGCGTGCGCACCGTGCGCGACCTCGGCAATGCACCGGGCAATCTGGCCACGCCGACGTTCATCGGGCAGCGCGCCGAGGAAGTGGCCAAGAGCGCCGGCATCAAGTGCACCGTCTACGGCCGGCGCGAGATCGAGAAGATGAAGATGGGCGGCCTCCTCGCCGTCAACCGCGGCTCGATCGAGGAACCGCGATTCATCGTCCTCGAATACTCACCGCGCAAAGCGAAGAAACACGTGGCGCTGGTCGGCAAAGGCATCACCTTCGACTCCGGCGGCATCTCCATCAAGCCGGCCGAGAAGATGGAGGAGATGAAGTTCGACATGTGCGGGGCCGCGGCGGTGATCGGCACGATCCAGGCGGCGGCCATGCTGGCGCTGCCCGTGCGCGTCACCGGCATCATCGCATCGACCGACAACCTCCCCAGCGGCAGCGCCTACAAGCCGGGCGACATCATCACCACGATGAGCGGCAAGACCGTCGAGGTCGTGAATACGGACGCCGAGGGGCGGATGATTCTGAGCGACGCACTGCATTACGCGTCGGAGTTGAAGCCCGACCACATCCTCGATTACGCCACGCTCACCGGCGCCTGCGTGGTGGCGCTGGCCAGCGAAGCGGCCGGACTTTTCTCGAACAACGACGAGCTGGCTCAGAAGTTGATTGAGTGTGGGGAGCGCGTCGGTGAGCGCCTCTGGAGACTGCCCGAGTGGGACGATTACAAGGAACTGATCCGCAGCGAATGGGCGGACATGAAAAACTCGGGCGGACGATGGGGTGGCGCCACGACCGCGGCAGTGTTTCTGAAGGAGTTCGTCAATTGTCCATCGTGGGCGCATCTCGACATCGCCGGCACGGCATACGCGGAACACGAAACGGCGCGGGAAGCGCGCGGCGCGACCGGCGCGGGCGTGCGGGTCACCATCGCCTTCCTGGAATCGCTCTCGCGATCCTGACCGCGGCACTGCTGGCTTCGTGCGAAGCGCGGCGTCCGGCGCAGGTGCGCATCGCGCTGCCGCCGCGCAACGAAGTCAACTTCGCCATGGTCGATTCGCCGAGTCTGCAGTTCCTGCCGCGGCAGCAGGAAGCGCAGATCTGGCGTCTCGACGAGGACCCGATCGTCATTCCCGGCGATCATCTCAACACGTACCTCGGGCCGATCGAGGCGCCGCAGTTCGCGCGCTACGAGATGCTCGACCTGGCCATCGGCAAGTACAGCACGCCGGCCGGCAGCGGCTTCGCGACAGTCGAGATCTTCCGCTTCCCCGATTTCGTCAAAGCCTTCGGCGCGTACTCACAACAAAAGAACGGCAACATGCGCTTTCTCGACATCCCCAACGAATCGTTCGCCAAGGCGCACTCGGTTCACGTCTGGCGCGGCCCGTATTACGTGCGCATCACCGGCGCGGGAGAGGGCGATGCCGTCCTGCGCCTGGCGCGTTTCGTCGCCGACCGCATGCCGCCCGCGCCGAACAAGCCGGCGGTCTTCGCCTTTCTGCCCGAGACGCATCGCGTGCCCGGCAGCGAGCGCTACTCTGCCGATTCCGCGTTCGGGCAGGCGTATCTTGGCAATTCGTTTCAGGCCACCTTCAACGTCGACAACGACGTCATCGACGGCATCGTGATCCCGGCGGCGAACAAACAGGCGGCGGAGAACATCCTCGATCAGTACAAGGGTCTCTATCTGCACAACGGCAAGCTGCTCGATCCGATCCCGAACCTCGGCGAGGACAATTTCACTGCGGAGGATCGTTTCCTCGGGCGTGTGGTGGCCTTCCGCATCGACCGCTTCATCGTGGCTTTCAACGGATTTCACGAACGGCAGCATCTGCTCGATCTGGCGACCGCGGCCGACCAGCGCATCCTGGGCACGATTCGCAAGCAGCTCGTGAACGCGGACAACGCATCCGAGAATGCGAACACGTCGACGGTGCCGGCGTGGTTGCAGAGGAAGCGGTAGGCCTGGGAGCGCAGACGTCTCGTCCGCCGTACTTGGCAGCATCCTGCCGCACTGCAGGCGGGACGCCTGCGGTCCCAGGCTAGCCGGCCGTGCCGGCGTGGTTGCAGAGGAAGCGGTAGGCCTGGGAGCGCGGACGTCTCGTCTGCCGTGCTTGGCAGCATCCTGCTGAACTGCAGGCGGGACGCCTGCGGTCCCAGGCTAGCCGGCCGTGCCGGCGTGGTTGCAGAGGAAGCGGTAACCCTGGGAGCGCGGACGTCTCGTCCGCCGTACTTGGCAGCATCCTGCCGCACTGCAGGCGGGACGCCTGCGGTCCCAGGCTAGCCGGCCGTGCCGGCGTGGTTGCAGAGGAAGCGGTAACCCTGGGAGCGCGGACGTCTCGTCCGCCGTACTTGGCAGCATCCTGCTGAACTGCAGGCGGGACGCCTGCGGTCCCAGGCTAGCCGGCCGTGCCGGCGTGGTTGCAGAGGAAGCGGTAGGCCGCCAGCGAGCCGCTGGCGGTACAGCCGTCGAGCCGACGGCGCTACGCTTAGTCGATCGTGAAATCGCGGCGTACGAAGCCCAGCGATTTTGTCCCCGAGATTCGCAGCAGCACTTTCGCCGCGTACTTTCCTTTTGGCAGTTCGAATGGTTCGTTCAGCGTGAGGTAGCCGGTGGTCACGCGGGCCGGGCCGGTGAGGTTGATCCGTTTGGCTTTGAATCCCACGGCGCCGCCGCGATCGTTGAAGATGTAGAAGAGGATCTCGACACTTGGCGATGCATCGAGGAGTTGCGGCACGACCTCGGCGCGCGCAAAGCTGACCGCCACTTCCGCGCCGCTGTCGGATGTCCGCACGCCCGCGCTCAGCGAAACACCGGCCTGTGGCACATCGTTGAGCAGGATGTCGGCGAGCTGCAGCGAATCGATGCCGGCCTTCGGCGCCGCATAGCCGAACCCCTCGCGGTACGTGACCTCCGTGCCGCGCGGCAGGCCGTTGACCTTGACCGAGATCCGGCCCTGCTTGCGACTTCCCTGGCGGAACCCGAGGAGGTATACCGTCCGCTGCGATTGCACCAGCGTGTCGACTGCGGCAACGAGGTCGTTGCGATTGTCGATCACGCGCCCGCCCGTTCCTTTGGAGAGCATGTAGAGCGCGTCGTTGTCGAGATCGCTGAAGGTGTGGCGCAGGCCTTTGATGTCGACGCTGTCGAGCGTCACGCCGGCCGAGACGAATACCTCGTGCATCCGTTTGACCAGATCGAGAAGGTGCGCATCGACGTTCGGCGGCCGGCCTTTGGCTTTGATATCCGTGAGGCGGGTCGACTCGAAGCCCTCGGTGAAGATGACCAGGTGCTTCTGTCCTTCGAGCGATCCAAAACGCGCGGCAGCCTCGCCGAGACCTTCGAGCTGATACTCGATCTGATGCTGCCGCGGCGCGGCCAGATTGTCCTGATTGGCCTGGCCGCCGGTCAGGGCATCGACCACTTCGCTGCCGAGCAGCGGCGAGAGATCGTTATCGGCGCCTTTGGCCGCGCCGTCCTGCTCCATCGCCGTGACCCACTTCGCCCGCTCGCCGCTGGCGATGGCCAGCCCGAGGGGATCCTGGGTGTCGCTGGCCCGGAGCGTAAAAATCGCCCGCGCAATGGCCACGCGATCGGAGAGGAATGGTGAAATGAACTTCACGCCGTGATTGGACGAATAGGTAGCCACCGAAAAAAGGTCGGTGGAAGGATTCGAATGGAGAACGGCTTCGCGCGCCGCGCGTTGGGCGCGCCCGAGGGTGCCGGGCGTGGCAAACGAGAGATCGAAGAGCAACAGATAAAGCCGCCGCTCGCGCCGCGGGCGTTCCGCCTGGGTACCTGGCTGCGCGGCGGCGAAGTCGAATGTGTCGAAGTACTCGATCGGCTGCGGATGTCCGTCGACCGACAGCTGGAACGCATCTTTCGTCAGTCCCGTCACCGGCTTGCCGTCACTCGAGGTGACGTACACCGGAACCTGAACCACTTCGACGGTGACGCTTTCGCGGACTTGTGCCTGCGCGAAAAACGCGCAGGCAGCCAGAAGGATGAGTCCCGCTTTGCGCAATCTCTACTACTCCCCTACCGTGAAGTCTTTTCTGGCGAAGGCCAGCGTGTCGCGCCCATCGGCGCGCACCAGACGCACCAGGACTTTCAGCGCGTAGCCTCCCGGCGGCAGATCGAACGACTGCGAGAGCTCGACGTTGCTGCCGTCGAGTCCACTTGTCCGTGCCTGGTTCACGTCGACGTTGATGGCCTTCTTCTCGAACGCGACCGCGGTCTGACCGGCAAAGACGTACAGCAGCGCATCGCCCTTCACCACGGCATCGCCGTCCGCGATGGCCAGCAACTCCTGGCCGGGCAACGCGATCTTCACCGTTGCTCTCTTCGACGCGGGCGTCACTTCGGCGGCCATGCTGATTCCGTTCTGCGGGATGTCGTTGGTCACGATGTCGGCGAGGCGCAGAGCGTCGGTCGACGACGGCTTATCGGCAATCGACGAATACGACTCGCGGTAGTTCACATAGGAGCCGCGCGGCGCTCCGGCCACATCGACGGAGATGGAGTTCTGCTTCCGTCCCGTGTTCGCCGCGTGAAAACCGAGGACGTAAACGACCTGCTGCGAATCGGTGAGCCGTTGCATGGCCGCCTTGAGATCATTGCGATGCTCGACCAACTCGCCGGTGTCGGCAACGAGGAAATGCAGGGACTCGTTCGAGGAGCCTCTGCCGGCCGGACGCAGTCCTTCGATATCGATGGCGTCGAGGAACACGCCGGCGGAACTGAACTTTTTCTGCATCCGAAGATGCGATTCCAGGAGCCGCGAGTCAAATCCATTGAATTCGCGCACCCTCGTGTAGTTCGGTGACGACGTGCCGTTGAACGACGAGGTGGGCAGCGCGGTCACCTGCTGCATCGTTCCCGAACGAGGTCCTTCGAGGATTGACCCGGTCAGGCCTGTGGCACCATTCATCATCAGGTAGCTGTCGAACCCCCTCGAGAGAAGGACGATGTGTTTGTAGCCTTCCAAAGGTGCCAGCCGCCTGGCGACTTCACCGAGAGTCTCGAATTGATCATCGACGCGACGGCGGCCGATGTCGGCCACGAACGCCGCGGTCTGAGACTCTCCCATCCTTCGGAGATCCTGAATCGTCGACGCGTCGTCGTTGATCAATCCGATGCGATCGCCCGACGAGACCGTCAGATGCAGCGGATCGCCGGTCGACGAGGTACTGAAACTGGCCACAGCCCGCCGCAACGCTACCTGATCGCGCGTGAACGGGACGATGAACTCGAATTCGTTATACCGGTTGAGCAGAGCGATGGCGAAGTAGTCGCTCGACTGCGCCGCGGTGAGGTACTCCTCCGCCGCGCGTCTGGCGCGAAGCATGGCAAACGGGGCCATGTTGGCCAGGTCGAAGGTCAGCACGTAGAGCCGGCGCTGCCGCGGATCGCGCATCTGTTCCTCGGAGAGCGATTTGAAATCGACAACGTCGAAGTAGTCGATCTCCTGCTTCCGGCCGTTGATGCGCAAGGTGAAATCGTCGCGCGTCAGTCCGCGTACAGAAGCACCGTAAGAGGTGACGTAAACAGGAACCTGCACGACTTCGACGGTCGTCGATTCCTTCACCTGTTGGGAGTACGCGATTTGTGTGGAGAGAAGAGTGAGGACTGCGGGAAGGAGCACGCGGGAAAGACGCATCATAAAAACCCTCCTCGAATCGTTTGCGACGTGGGTCCCGCGCCGCTGCCTGCCGGGAGTGTGCCACAGCCGCTCTCTCACGCGGCACAGCGGCGAGGCAACAGTTCCGTCACGCGCGCGGGACAGAACGTCACGCGAAACGGACGGTCAGCTTCGCTCCCACGTGCCGCTCTTGCCGCCGGACTTGCGAACGAGCTGGAGCGATTCGATGCTGATGCCTTTCTCGGCGCTCTTGCACATGTCGTAAATCGTCAGCGCGGCCACGGCACAGGCGGTCATCGCCTCCATCTCGACGCCCGTCTTCCCGTCGCAGCGAACGATGGAGCGCACTTCGATGGTGCCGGCGTTCTGATCGAGGTCGAAGGTGATGTCGACCGAGGTGATGGCCAGCGGATGCGCGAGCGGAATCAGATTCGGCGTCTGCTTGGCCGCCAGCACACCCGCCACTTTGGCAGTGGTGAGCACGTCGCCTTTCGGCAATGCCTGAGCCACGAGTTTGCGCAGCGTTTCCGGCGACATGCGCACGGTCGCCAGCGCCACCGCCTCACGCATGCTGCTGCGCTTGGCGCCAACGTCGACCATGGAAATGCCGCCGGTGTCGTCGAGGTGGGAGAAGGTGTTGTTGGTCATTTCGTTCCTTTGTCGGTGGTCAGTGGTCAGGGAAGTACGGCCTGATCACTGACTACTGACCACTCTTCCGCCGTATTCACATTCATCAACGGCTCGCCGCCAAACATCGCCCTCAATTCATCCTCGGCGAGAATCTCGGCTTCGTCGCCGGCTGCAAGTCCGCGCAGATCGTAGCGCTTTGTGGCGAGACGTTGCTCGATGCGCGCCAGCAGTTCGGGGCCGTAACCGGCGCAGAGCATCTGGGTCTTGCCGCTCCAGACCGGCGCGAGGAGAAGCGCGGGCGATTGTTCGAAGCGTTCGCGGAGATATCTCAGAATCGCCGGAGTGATGAGTGGATAGTCGACCGCGAGGATGAAGCAGCGTTCGCGCGCATGCGCGAGCGCGCAGGCGACTCCGAAGACCGGCGCCTGATCGTCGTGCGGACTTTCGTAAATCGTCGGGATCGACACCGCCGCGCCGCCAACTCTCTGCACCGCGATCACGTCCTCAAACACCGCGGCTGCCGCGCGCGCGACGCGATCGAGGAACAACTCCACTTTCGGACGCCCCATCCGCCGCGATTGCCCGCCGATGAGGATGTAGCAGTTCATGGCGGCGGGACTCCGGCGGATGGCTCATTGCGATTCGTTGATCCGCTTTTTTCACACGTTGAGTGGAAGGGCTGGCACCCTGTTACGTCGAGAGTCCTTCTCTCCCGCGGTTTTTTGCGGGGGAGAAGGTGCCGACAGGCGGATGAGGGGGCAATCTCGGAACAGCGTTCGTCGATCGCACCTATCTGGTATGCGCCCCCCTCATCCGCCTTCGGCACCTTCTCCCCCCGCAAAAAACCGCGGGGGGAGAAGGACTCTCGATCTAACAGAAGGCTGGCATTTCCATTTATCTTCATCGCCTTCATCGCCGATAACTCCGGGCCAGCGCATCGATATCCGCCCCCGTGCGATAGCGGAGGATCGTCCGCCAGTTGTGCGCGGACGTGCGGAGCACGCCTTTGCGCAGGAAACGGCGTCCCGAGGTGGTCACGGTCAATGGCAGGAGAACCGATCGGGCGGTGCGCTTCATGCGGATGGCCAGTTCGTAATCCTCCATCAGCGGGATTTCGAGGAAGCCGCCGCGGTCAAGAAACACATCCCGTCGAATGAACTGCGCTTGGTCGCCCCAGGGACAGCGCGTCAGGCTCGTTCGCAGGTTGATCATCGCGGCCACGACGCGCAGTTTGCGCGATGGCTCGGCGAAGGCGATGCGGAATCCGCCAAAGTCCGCGCGGCGGAGGGCATCCTCGACGGCGTCCGCGGCGCCCGCGGGCAGATGCGTATCGGCGTGGAGAAAAATGAGCACCTCGTTCGACGCCGCGTGCGCGCCGAGGTTCGATTGCCTGGCGCGCATCGGCTCGGAGAGCAGCAGACGAGCGCCGGCGCTGGTGGCCAATCGCGGCGTGCGATCGGCGCTGCCGCCGTCGGCCACGATCACTTCCGCTGCTCCGGCAGAGAATGCAGAGGAAACGGCGGCGGTAATCCACTCCTCCTCATTGAGTGTGGGAATGATGACCGTTACGGACATGGTCAGGACACCACTGATGCCCTGGGAGCGCGGGCGTCCCGCCCGCTGTCGGGCAGGATGCTGCCAAGAACGGCGGGCGGGACGCCCGCGCTCCCAGGGACGCTCATTTCTTCCGCTCTTTCTCCGCCACCTTCTTCGCGTGCCGCTTCTGGCCGAGCGAGACGTTGATCGGATTCGAGCGCTCGAGAAACGGCACTGGCGGCCGTGAACGGATGCCCAGCTCGCGGCGCACTTCCATCAGGATCTCGTCATCCGGGTGCGACTTCATGCCCTGCTCGATCGTCTCCAGCGCCTTCTTCCGATTGCCACCGGCGGTGTAGACGCGGGCCAGGTTGGCGAAGTGATCGACGTTGTAGAACTGCAGCTCGATGGCGCGCTTGCAGAGATCGATGGCGGGCTTGATCCGTTTCTCCACCAGCGCCAGGCAGAGACCGAAGAACGAAAGGCCGGTGGCCGTTTTCGACGACAGCATCGGCGACGGCGGATCTTCGCCGCCGTAGACGTCGAAGAAAAGCGTGAGGGCGCGGAGATACTCCTGATTCTTCGTCAGTCCGATTGCTTCATCGATGCGTTGGAGAACTCCGGCCATCAGAGCAACTCGCGGGAACGAAGGCGGCGCACGAAGCGCTCGATCCGTTCGCGCTCCTCCTCGTTGGCGGCGCCGAAGCTGACGCCGTACTTCGCCGTCCCGCCGGTGAACTCGGCGCGCAGCACTTCGCACTCCAGCTGCAACGGCTTCGGATCGCCCGGCAGGTAAAAATGCAATCGCAACTTTCCTTCTCCCGGCAGCACGCGATCGACTTCCAGAAACATGCCGCTGGCGGAGATGTTGATGCTCCGTCCGATGATGAAGCGCCCGTTTTTCTCGACCGACACCTCGATCCGCGTCAGCGTCCGCAGCTCGCGCCGCGACGGGATCGTGGTCAGCCGTGCGATCTTGGAGTCGAGCTCATGGCGCTGCAGCGGACGATAGATCACATCGTTGCAGCCGGCGGAGAGACAGAGCTCGGCGTGTTCGGGCGATTCGCGCTCGCAGACCAGTAGCAGAGACATGGCTCGCGTGGTGGCGTCGGCGCGAAGCTCGCGGCAGAACTCCGGCGCGGTCATGTCGAAGAGGTCGAAGGCAAACATGATCAGCTGCGGCTTGTCCTGGCGGGCGATCTCGATTCCGAGCGTGCCGGTGAGCGCCGTGACGATGTGGGCCTCACGGCGGCGGAGGATCGATTCCTGAAAAAGCAGCGAGCCGCGCGAATGGTCGACCAGAAGAATGCGAACGGCGGACGACTTGCTCACGCCGCCGAGATCTCCCGCAGCCGGCCGATGTTGCGCCGGAGATCGCCGACCAGCAGGTCGATGTGTTCGTTGGTGTTCGACTTGCCGAGGCCGAAACGGATCGAGCCGTAGGCCAGCGCTTCGGGAACCCCGATCGCCGTCAGCACCGGCGACGCGCTCCGTTCGCCCGAGCTGCACGCCGATCCGGACGACAGCGAGAAGTGGCGCATGGCCATCATCACCGAGTCGGATTCGACGCGTTCGAAGCTGACGTTGAGGTTACCCGGCAGCCGCCGTTCCCGCGGACCGTTGACCGAGGCTCCGGAAACCTCGGCGACCACGCGGTCCCAAAGGTCGTTGCGCAGCGCCGTCAACCACTTCGCCTCCGCGGCCATCTCCTCGCCGCGAATGCGAAACGCCGACGCCATCCCCACCGCGCCGGGCACGTTCACCGTTCCGCTGCGCGTCCCTTTTTCCTGGCCGCCGCCGAGCATGACCGGCTCGATGCGAATGCCGCGCCGGACGATCATGCCGCCGACGCCTTTCGGCCCGTACAGCTTGTGCGCCGAGAAGGCGGCCAGGTCGACGTTGGTCATGTGCAGCGGCACTTTGCCGGCGGCCTGGGTGACGTCGCTGTGAAAGAGGACGCCGCGCTCGCGGCAGATGGCGCCGAGCATGTCGATGTCCTGCAGCGTGCCGATCTCGCCGTTAGCGGCCTCGATCGATACCAGCTTCGTGTTCCGCCGGAGCTTGGCCAGCAGCTGATCGGGATCGATGAAGCCTTCGCTGTCGGGAGTCAGCAGCGTCACTTCGATACCGTGATTCGATAAACGCTTCGCCGGAATGACGATCGACTTGTGCTCCATCGCCGAAGTGATGAGGTGATCGCCGGGGGCAAGAAGATTGAGGGCGATGTTGTTCGATTCGGTCGCCCCGGCGGTGAAGTAGACCTCGTTCAGCTCCACGCCGAAAAAACGGGCGATGCTGAAACGCGCTTCCTCGACCGCGTTCGAGGCCCGCCGGCCATGCTCGTGCGTCAGCGAAGCCGGGTTGCCGAAGTTCTCGGTGAAGAACGGCAGCATCGCCTCGACCACGCGCGGATCGACCGGCGTGGTGGCGTGATGGTCCATGTAGATCGGCAGTTCGGACATCGTTGGGAATGATACTGCGCCGAAGCGTAGCGCTGGCGGGCTCGCCGGCTGGACCGCCGCCGGCTCGGCGGCAATAGAAGCAAACGGCCAGCAAGCCGCTGGCGGTACAGCCGGCGAGCCGACGGCGCTACGCTTACCGTCTTCTTCGCCGCCGCTTCGCGGCAGGCGCCGGCCCATCCTCGTCCGCCGCGTGCCGTGCTCTCTGCGCGAACTGCTGCCACTGGCGAAACACTTCGACGTGTTTCCCCGAAGACAGCGCGTAGAGCTCCAGCAGCGCCAGAGCGTCGTTGAACGGCTCGCGATAGACGAAACGGATCTGCGCCTTGCGATCGGCCGGCGGCTCGAGCAGGCGCCAGAGCGTATCGAGCGCCGTCTCGATCTGATGCCGCGTCCCCGCCGCCAGCGCCATGCGCGTGCACATCGGCTGGATCAGCTCGCGGATGAAGAGAATTACCTCGCCGATTTTCATGCGCGACTCGCGGCGCTTTTCTTCGCGCTCCAACTCTTCGAGGATCCACGGCAGAAAGAGCACCGAGAGCAGCACCGGATCGGAGATTTTGCGTCCCGCCTGCACGGTGCGATCGAGCACTTCCAGCATTTTCCAGAAGTACGGCGCCCGGTCGCCGGCGATCGCTTTGTAGACCTCGGGGGCGATCGGGTCGAGCAAGCCGGTGCTGACCATCAGCTGGATCGCCCCGCGCGACCAGCCACGCCGCAACAGTTCCAGGATCTCTTCCGAGACACGCGGCGCCGAAGCTTTCAGGATCTCGGTTTTGTGCCGGAGGATGGCGTCGTAGGTCGCGGGCTCAATCTCGAAATTGAGCCGCGAGGCGAACTCGATGGCACGCATCATCCGCACGGGGTCTTCGCGGAACCGGACGTCGGGGTCGCCGATCACCCGCACCCGTTTCGCTTCCAGATCCTCGAGGCCGCCGACGTAATCGATCACCGAGAAGTCGGCGATGTTGTAGAAGAGCGCGTTGATGGTGAAGTCGCGCCGCCGCGCGTCCTGCAGCGGCGAACCGAAGGTGTTGTCGTCGGTGATCAGCAACTCCTCGGCGTCATCGGCGCGCTCGGGCTCGCGGCGGAACGTGGCCACTTCCACGAGCATGTCCTGAAAAATGATGTGTACCAGCCGGAAGCGGCGCCCGATGATGCGGCTGTTGCGGAACAGCCGCCGGATCTCGGCCGGATGCGCGTCCGTGGCCAGATCGAAATCCTTCGGCGTCCCGCTCATCAGCAGATCGCGCACGCTCCCGCCGCAGAGATAGGCCCGATACCCGCTGCGATGCAGCCGGTAGAGCACTTTGAGCACGTTCTCGGGGATGCGCCGCCGCGAGATGGGGTGATCGCTGCGATCGACGATGACGCCCAGCTCCTCGGGAGTCGGGGGTCGATCGCCGGGCGTCGGAGAGAGCGGCGCATCGGTTGGTTCGGAAACAAGCAGTTCCGACTCCCGACCCCCGACTCCCGACTCCCGATTCTCCATTCCGCTCATGGACTTTCGCCGGCCTCACCCTCGGGCGTCAAACCCGGCGTGTAATGGTATTTGCTGTCGACGATGAAGAACGTCCGCTCCCAACGCGATTTCGTGAAGAAGTGGACCACTACGCCGGCCAGCTCCTTGATGCGCGCCGAGGTCGGCGCATCGGGCGACGGCGGCGACCCTTCGAACGACCAATAGACCATGAAGGCGCGGCCTTTGATCATCGACCGCGGAACGGTGCCCCAGTAGCGCGAGTCGCTGGACCGATCGCGGTTGTCGCCCATGGCGAAGTATTTTCCCTCGGGGACGACGTACGGCCCGAACTGGTCGCGCGAGCGATACGGCTCCGGAAGCTGCGGCCGAGGAGGATAAACCGTCGGATCGACGTGGATGACGTACTGCTCCGGCAACGGCTTGCCGTTGATCGAAACGATCTTGTCGTGCACCTCGACGGAGTCGCCCGGCAGTCCGATCACGCGCTTCACAAAGTCGGTATCGGGCTGCAGCGGGTAGCGGAAGACGATGATGTCGCCCCGCCGGATGTCGCGTAGCGGCAGCAGGCCGCCGAGCGACGTGCCCGGTCCGTAGATGAACTTGTTGACGATGATGTGATCGCCGACTTTCAGGTTGTCTTCCATCGATCCCGTGGGGATCTTGAAGGCCTGAAAGGCGAAGATGCGGGCAAAGTTGACGAAGATGACGGCGATCAGGAGCGCTTCGTAGTACTCACGGAAAGTCGACTTTTTTACGGTGTCATCGACGGCCATTCGGCGGGGGTGTTCCCTTCAGGTCGTCCGCAATGAATGCGGCGGCAACCGATTGTACGACAGCGGGTGATGCGGACACGGTGTTTCCGCGCCGGGCATAGCGGTTGGGTGGGAGCGAGGGGTCGGGTTTGATGATGGTTGCGTTGCTGCGTTGCTGGCTTGCAGCGTTGCCGACGACGTAGGTCCGCGCGTTGTCGATCCAGGTGACTTTGGCGGACTCACTCCAAAAGGTGGCGCTGACCTCGGGGGCGATGGCGATGGCAACACGGGCGTTGCGCATCAGGGCAGCGCGGGCGTCGCTCCAGGCGAACGGGCTGCGATCGAGCCAGACTACGAGCGGTAGACGTTCGTTGTAGCGCATGGCGCTGGGCCGCATGACCATCACGCCGCCGACCGGCTCGAGCTCGACATCCAGCTTCGATGAGGGAGCAACCACTTCCTGCCGCTTCTCCCCTTCGTACGTCATCGAGACCAGCCGCTGCGACGCATCCGGCGACTCGACGACGACGGCGAAGCGCTCCGCCTTCGGCTCCCAGGCCAGCGCATCGATCTGCGTCTGCGGGAAATTGACCGACAGCGGGGTCGCGGTCGGGATGTGAACCGTGCGCACGATGCTGCCTGTCGTCGTGTGCAGAATAAAGCTCACTTTGTTGCCCCGTGGCGCCCACTGCACGCTCACTTCGTCCGAAGGATCGCCGGGAACCCAGTGGATGTCGCTGCCGTCGAGCGCGACCAGCCCGATATCGAAGTTGTCCTTCCGTTTGGCGGAGAAGACGATCTCTCTCCGGTCGAGCGAGACGTCGAAGGAGTCGATTGCGGCGAATGGAGGCGTCAGGACTTTGTCGCCGTTGACGATGCGATTGCCTGCGACGTGAACCGACGGCGCCTGCGGCTTTGCTGCACACGGGAAGGAAGCACAATCGTCGCCGATCGCGGTCGCGGCCGGCACGGAACTCCAGCCGGTGGGAAGCGGAAGCGAGCTCGCGCACGCCGCGAGAATCAACAAGCCCAGCAATGCCGTCCGATGCATGGCACGCATTCTAGCATGCGCCGCTAACTCATTCATTTTCAGTCAGAAACAGCGGTGAATGATTGGCTGCGATATTGCTCAATAACTAAACGAATTCGTATAAGGAGAACACAGCTAATGGATCTCAGAAACGAGTTGATTGAGTCCGGAACGCACCAAAAGCGCGGGGGCTGGAAAGCGACCCTCGCCTCCCTCGGCGTACACGGCGCGATCATCGGTCTGATCGTCTTCATCGGCACCCAGGCCACGCAGAAAGTGGCCGCGGAAAGCAAGCCGATGCATGCATACCTCTTGTCGAAGGCCGCTCCTCCTCCCCCTCCGCCTCCTCCTCCCCCGCCGCCCGCGGCTTCGCATTCGGTATCCACCCCGAAAATCGTGAGGCCGGTGCAGATCCCGAAACAGACTTTCGTGCAGCCGACCCAGATTCCGAAGGAAGTGCCGAAGGTCAATATCCCGGTTCCGACGACGACCGCGCAGGTCGATCCGACGCCCGCGCAACCATCCAATGACCCGCCAGGCGCGCAGGAAGGCGGCGTGGCCGGCGGCGTAGCAGGCGGTGTCGCCGGCGGACAGACCGGCGGAACGGTCGGCGGCGAAGTCGGCGGCCAGATCGGCGGCGTTCTCGGCGGCGAAAAGGGCGGCGTCGTGGGCGGGACCGTCGGTGGAACCGGATCCGGCGAGGGCACCGCGCCTCCACCACCACCTCCACCTCCCCCTCAACCTGCGCCACAGGAAGGACCGCTGCGCGTTGGCGGCGACGTCAAAGCGCCAACCGCGATCAATCGCACGAAACCCGACTACACCGATGCCGCCCGAAAGGGTCGCGTCACCGGCGTGGTCATCGTCGAAGCAATCGTCAACAAGCAGGGCGAAGTCGAGCAGGTAAAGGTTCTCAAAGGCCTCCCGCTCGGGCTCAGCGAACAGGCAGTCGAAGCAGTAAAGAAGTGGAAGTTCAAACCCGGCACTCTCAACGGAGAGCCGGTGGAAGTCGTCTTCAGCCTGACCGTGAACTTCACGTTGGAGTAGGTGCGTAGCGCCGGCGGCCGCGCCGGCTGTACCGCCGCCGGCTCGGCGGCAGTTGAAGCTTATTGCCAGCGAGCCGCTGGCGGTACAGCCGTCGAGCCGACGGCGCTACGCTTGCCCCTTACTCCCCGCCTCTCGACGGCTGCGGCGCTCCGCTCTTCTTGCGCGAGATCGCTTTCGCCTGCAGGAACAGGCCGAGGTAATCGCGGCCGCCGGCTTTGGAATCGGTGCCGGACATGTTGAAACCGCCGAACGGATGCACGCCCACCAGCGCACCGGTGCACTTGCGATTGAGATAGAGATTGCCGACGAAGAACTCCTCGCGGGCGCGGTCGAGCTTCGCCTCGTCGTCGGTAAAGACCGCGCCGGTGAGGCCGAACTCCGTGTCGTTCGCGATCCGCAACGCGTCGTCGAAATCCTTTGCCCTGCTCACGGCAAGCACCGGCCCGAAGATCTCCTGCTGCGAGATCGTGCCGTCGGGCGCGACGTCACCGATCACGGTCGGCTCGATGTAGAAGCCCTCGGCATCGCGCACTTCGCCGCCGGCGAGGAGCTTGCCGCCTTCGCTCGTCCCCTTCTCGATGAACTCCTTGATCTTGCGCATGGCCGACTCGTTCACGACCGGGCCGATCTGCGTGGCGCCTTCCTCCGGAGCGCCGATGCGCAGCGCTTTCGTCTTTTCCACCACCATCGGCACGAACTTGTCGTAGATCGCGTCATCGACGATCAGCCGCGAGCAGGCCGAGCACTTCTGTCCCTGGAATCCGAATGCCGAGGCTACGACGGCGGCGGCGGCATCATCGAGATTGGCGTAATCGCGATCGACGATGATGGCGTCCTTCCCGCCCATCTCCGCGACCACGCGCTTGATCCAGAGCTGACCGGGCCGCGACTTGGCCGCCTCCTCGTTGATGTGCAGGCCCACTTCCTTCGAACCGGTGAACGAGATGAAGCGAAGCCGCGGGCTCATCACCAGCGGATCGCCGACCTCGGCGCCGGAGCCGCTGACGAAATTGACCACGCCCGGCGGCATGCCCGCTTCCTCGAGCAAAGCGAAGAAACGCCAGGCGATCCACGGCGCGTCGGACGACGGCTTGAGGATGACGCAGTTGCCGGTGGCGACGGCGGCGGTGGTCATGCCGGCCATGATGGCCAGCGGGAAGTTCCACGGCGGGATGACGCCGCCGACGCCGAGGGGGACGTAGACCAGGGCGTTGTCCTCGGTGGCGATCTTCGTGATCGGCTGCTCGCCGCCCCAGCGATACGCTTCTCTGGCGTAAAACTCCAAAAAGTCGATTGCTTCGGCGGTATCGGCGTCGGCCTCGGGCCAGGTCTTGCCGACTTCGTAGACCATCGTCGCCGAGAACTCGTGCTTACGCTCGCGCAGCAGCGCAGCGGTTTTCACCAGCAGGCCGGCGCGGACGTCGAGCGGCTGCCGCTTCCACGATTCGAACGCTTTCCACGCCGCGTCGAGCGCCTGCTCGACGTGCGCCTTCGTCGCTTTGTTGAATCGGCCAAGGACCTGGGACTTGTGCGACGGGTTGATCGACTCGTAGGTCTTCAGACCGGTGATCCGCTCGCCGCCGATCACCACCGGGTACTCGCGGCCGAACTCGGCGCGCACCGTCGCCAGCGCCGCTTCCATGGCTGCTTTTTCCGCCGGTTTGCTAAAGTCCGTCAGCGGCTCGTTCCTGAATTCACTCAGCATCATTCCTCCGGGTCCACCAGTTGCAGTTCAAAACGCCGCCGGTATGTACTCGAAAAGCCTTTTCATCGCAATCGCCTCGCTGCTGTTGTGCGCGACATGCTCCTTCAGGCCGCCATGGGCGAATGAGCCGATCGGCCAGGAAGTAAATCTCGCCTTCGTCGTCAGCAACAATCTGATATTCCTCCCGTCGGCTACGGTCGATGGAAAGGCTGGACGATTCCTGCTCGGAGTGGCCAGCGCCAGAACCGCACTGGACGGCACCTATGCCGCCGCCCTTCCCGCGACCGCCCCGCGCGGAGAGAGGTCGCTGCAGCTCACCGAGAAGGAGGCGCTGCACTTCACGCCGGTGCTGCTCGACCTGCACCATGTCGCCGACGGCATCATCGGCGCGGACGTCTGGGGCAATCGCGCCATCTCGATCGACTACGCATCGGGATTGCTGACCTACCAGAAGGAAGGGATCCATCCCGAGTTGATGACCATCTACCGTTTCGCGGCCGATCCGCGGGTGATGGTCACCGTCGACGGGAAAGAGATCGCCGCCATCGTCGATACCACCTCGCCCGACACGCTGATTCTGCCCCGAGGAAGCAAGGCCGCGGGACGAACGAACGCGCACGTGCAGGTGGCTGGCACCGACTTCGGGAACCTCGATCTCCGCCTGGCCGACGTGGCCGAGCCGCGGATCGGCAATCGGATTCTGTCGAAGTTTCTGGTTACTATTGACTACGGAAGGCGGGAAGTCGGACTCTGGCGCGATCTTCGCACGCCGTGAAACCGCCCATTCACACCCTCTGCTTCAACCATGAAAAAAACGATTGCGTTTCTCCTCTCTGCCGCCGCCACGACTGCGGGCGCACAGTCGCTGCAGTTCCATGGCTACGTCGCTGCACGCGAGATCTACGTCAACGCGCAGCCCTCCTGGCTACAGGGCGGCGTCGGACGATTTGACGCCGGCGCGGACAGTCCCGACGACCATCGCTTCGTCAATGTCGACAGCGCGCAGGTGGGCCTCGACTGGACGCCGGTGTCGTGGTTCCTGCTCCACGCGGACGGCGTGCTGCGGCACGAGCAGTCAGGCTCCTTCGGCAAGAAAGCGGGGATCGTGCAGGCGTACGCCGACATCTACAACGAGCACTTCCGCGTTCGCGCCGGCGAGTTCTGGCTGCCGACCTCGCGCGAGAACACAGACCCGCTCTGGACCTCGAAGTACACCATCACCTACTCCGCGCTGAACTCGTGGATGGCGCAGGAAGTCCGGCCGATCGGCGCCGACTTTCAGTGGTCGCCGAGCTTCTACGTTACCGCCGGCGCCACGGCGTTTCGCGGGCAGGACACCATGGGCACATTGCTGGCCAACCGCGGCTTCACCCTCGGCAACTACCTGGCCGTCTACAACGAGAACCTCCCGACGCCCGAACCGGCATCGACGCGCCCCTTCGGCGAGGATCTCGACGGCAGGAACGGCTACTCGGAGCGCATCCGCGTCTCGATTCCCGAACGGGCCATGCTTCAGGTGACGCACATCGACAACCGCGCCACCATCGCTCCGTTCGACGTCAAGGGTCAGGAACCGTGGCTGACGCGATTCAACATCGTCGGCGCCGAAGTCGGCTCGACGGCCGACACCACGATCGCCGGCGAGTGGGCGCATGGCTCGACCGAGGTCGGATTCCCGGGCGGCAGCTTCACCATGGATTTCGATACCGCCTACGTCCTGGCGTCGCACAAATTCGGCCACGAGCGCATCAGCGGCCGCGTGGAGCGCTTCTCCACCCGCAATTCCGCACACGTCGCCAACGACGGAGCCCGCGAGGACGGCCACGCCTGGACCGTGGCCTGGATGCACGAGGCCAACGCCCACACGCGTACCGGAATCGAGTACGTGCGCGTCGACGGAGATCGTCCCGGCGTGGCGACGTTCTTCTCGCCGGCGACCTTCGACCCGCGCACGGGCGGTTCGACGATCACGATCGAGTACCGCTACAACTTCTGATTGCACAGACAGGAGTGTCTGTGCCACATTTTTCTCGCATCTACGCACATCTGCGAAGAGGCAGGGCCGATGTGGCACAGACACTCTTGTCTGTGCGAACTACAATCCTCGCCATGCGGTTTCTTAACATCCTGCTTCTCACGATCACCGTTCCGGCCCTAGCCCAATCCACCTTCCAGCTCCACGGCTTCCTCTCCGCTCGTGAGGTTTACACGAGCGGACAGAGCGGGTGGCTCCAGGGAGGTTTCGGCCGCTTCGACACCGGCGCCGCGGACGTCAACGACCATCGCATGACGACGCTCGGCGTGGCACAGATCGGCGCGGAATGGGCTCCGGCGTCGTGGCTCGATCTGCATGCGCACGGCGTGGCGCGGCGCGATCAGCAGGGATCCGGCGGGAAGAGCGCGGGGCTGGTCGAGGCGTACGTCGATCTGCACTCCGAGCACTTCCAGCTGCGCGCCGGCCAGTTTTTTCTGGGCACGTCGCGCGAGAACACCGATCCGCTCTGGACCTCGCCGTACACGATCAACTTCTCGCCGCTGAACAGCTGGATCGGTGAAGAGTTTCGTCCGGTCGGCGTCGATCTGGCCTGGCGGCCGAACTTCTACGTCACCGCCGGCGCCACCGCCTTCAGAAACAACGACACCATGGGCGCGCTCCTCGGATGGCGCGGCTGGTCGGTCGGCAATCACCTGACGGTCTACAACGAAGTCCTGCCGCTGCCGCCACTCTTTTCACTTCCCACCGATTTCGACGACCAGCGCCACGACGGCACCGTCCCCTTCGAAAAGGATCTCGACGGTCGCACCGGCATCTCCGGGCGCCTCCGTCTCCAGCTCCCCGAACGGGCCATGGTGCAGCTCACGCGCGTCGACAACCGAGGGGATCGCGAAGAGTACCGCGGCGAATATTCGTGGCAGACGCACTTCAACATCGCCGCGGCCCAGATCGGCCTCACCTCACCCGCAACGATCGCCGGCGAATACTGCTGGGGCGCGACCGGAATGGGAGCGCCGCCGCATTTCGTGCAGGCGGATTTCGCCACCTGGTACTTGCTGACGTCGTACAAACGCGGCAGCGATCGCTACTCGATCCGCTTCGATACGTTTTCGACCAAAGACCGCGACCACGTCTCCGAAGACAACTCGGAACACGGTCACTCCTGGGTGCTGGCGTGGATGCACGACCTCAAGCCCAACGTCCGCCTGGCCGCCGAATTCGCGCAAGTCACCGGCGACCGTCCCGCCGCGCAGCAATCAGGGTTCAACCCGAACATGGACGGCCGGAGCGTGACCGTGGAAGTGAGGTACGGGTTTTAGGGTTAGCTGGGTCGCGCGGTCTCGAAGTCTCGCGGGCGTAGTCATCAGCCTCAACCGCGAGACCTCGTAACCGCGCTACCGCGAGACCCAGCAACTCACCAACCCGTATAATCCCCCGGTTTCCCCATGTTTCTGACCCTGATCGCCTTTGCCAGCATGCTTCTACTCAATCCGGCTCGCACCAACGACGCGAAAATGCAGCAGTACCCGCGCCTCGATGCAGCGGGACGGCAGGATCGCATCCTCATCATCGCCCCGCACATCGACGACGAGTCGATCGGCGCGGGCGGCTACGCCATCGATGCCCTGGCCAACGGCGCGGACGTCTACGTGGTCTTCCTGACCGCCGGCGACTGCAATCGCTTTTCCGCGCGCCTGATGTACAAAACCTTCGAGCCGACCACGGCCAACTACCTCGGCGTGGGCAACGTGCGCATCGGCGAGGCCCGCAAGGCCATGAACATCCTCGGCGTCCCTCCCGATCACTACTTCCTCCTCGGCTACCCCGACCGCGGCCTGCGCACGATGGTCGACAACCCCGGCGCCATCGTCCGTTCCAAGGCCACCGGTGAGAAGAGCGTCCCCTACACCGATGCCGTGTCGCCGCGGGCGGACTACACCTACGCCAGCCTGATGAACGACATGAAGAAGGTGATGACGATCGTCAAGCCGACGATGGTCATCGCGCCGGTGCCGTTCGATCTTCATCCCGATCACAGCGCCGCCGCCGAGGTCACGGATGTGGCGCTGGATGAACTGCAGCTCAATCCCTCGCGCCTCGGCTACCTCGTGCACACCACGCGCAGCCGCATCCACACCGCCTTCATGAAGATGCCGCGCCGCGCCCTGCTGCCGCCGACGCGCATGCAGGCCTTCTCCTGGGCCACCTACGGCCTCTCCACCGCCGTGCAGAAGACGAAAACCGACGTGCTGATGACGTATAAGAGCCAGCGGCCGTACGTGTTCCTGCTGCGCAACGCGTTCGTGAGGAAGAACGAGCTGTTTTTCCTCTATCCGTCGCGGTAACTCCTGGGAGCGCGGACGTCCCGTCCGCAGTTCTTGGCAGCATCCTGCTCAACTGCGGAAGGGACGCCCGCGCTCCCAGGGGCTACCGCAATTCCTTCCTCACCACGAGCTTCAGCCCCGACCACGTCTCATCCACCGCGCAGACCTTCACATCGACGAGGCCCATCGGCAGGGCGATCTCGCGAATCACATCCTCGGTGATGTCCGTCGGCAGCTTCGAGGCCTTCTTCGGCCAGGAGATCCAGATCGTGCCGTCGCTCTTCATGGCGTGGCGCCAGGAACGGAGTCTGGCGTCTAGCTCCGATGCCGATTTCGTGAAGAGATGAACGAGGTCGACCGATTTAGTCAACGTATTGACGAACGTCACGCCGGCAGGCAGCGGGGCGAGAAGCGATGGGTAGCCGGCCGGCGCGCCATCGGTGAGCACTGTGAAGCCGGGCTTGATCCCCAGTTTCGCGGCCAGCGGCGTTCCGGAGTAGCCGGCCATCAGTGCAGCTCGAGGGTCGAGGCGCCCGCGGTCCACTTCACGATCCGGCCGTCTTTCGTGCTGACCCAGACGTCGTTCGCTTCGCCGCTGTTGGCGTTGGTGAAGTGGTAGTGATTGCACGACTCGCCGCCGATCGTCTCCACACCGGCAAGCTGCGCGGCCCCTTCCTTCTTCTGCGGATCGAGCACCATCGTCGTCCGTTGCCAGACGCGATTGGTGATGTCGGGCGCCGACAACTCGTGCTTGCCGTCGCGGCTCCAGACCACGCCGGTCTTCTTCGCTTCGCCGATCCAGTGAGCGCCGTCGGCAGCCTTGAAACTGACGCGCTCCATCCCCGGCGTCGCCCGGGTCATCTCCCCTTTCGCATCGGAAAGTGTGAAATGGAATCCCGAGGTCATCCGGAAACAGTCGAGGGCCTGCTCGTAGCTGCCGTCGCCCGCGCATTTCTGCGGCGTCGAACGGTTCGGACCTGTATGCGTGACCACCGGCGTGGCATTGGTAGACGTCGGCGCGGCGGCCGTCGACGATGTCCGCACCGGCGGTGGATTGTTCGGCAGATTGTTGGAAGGCTGGCGCTCCTCGCGTCCGCAGGCCACGCAAACCAATGCAACGATGACGATCGATCGCTTCACTTCTTCGCCTCCGCATCCTTCGCCTGCTGCACCATCACTTCGACGTCGTGAAGCAGCTTCCTGGCGTCGTACAGGATCCCGTCCTTCATCACGAACTTGATCCCGCCGACGCGCTCGACCGCGCCAGTGGTGTCGTTCACGTGAATCCAGCCGGTGCCGTAGAGCACTTTGAGATTCTCGATCGGATTCTGATCGACGAGCACGAGATCGGCCAGCATGCCCGGGCGGATGATCCCGAACTCCACCTTCGTTCCGCGCGGAGCGTTGATCGCTTCCGCGCCCCACATCGTGGCCGAGCGGATCACCTCCAGCGGGTGGAAGCCGGCTTCCTGCAGCAGCTCCAGCTCGCGGATGTAATCGAAGCCGTAGAGTTTGAAGATGTAGCCGGAGTCGGAGCCGGTGGTGACGTGCCCGCCGCGGTTCTTGTAGTCGTTGAGAAACTGCATCCAGAGGCGGTAGTTGTTCTTCCACTCGACTTCGTCGGCCGTAGTCCAATTAAACCAATACGCGCCGTGCGCCGCGCGGCTCGGCTGATACCAGCGCCACAGCGACGGCAGCGTGTAACGATCGTGCCACTCGTTGCGCATGGCCCGCGACAGATCGCGGCTGGCCTCGTAGATCGTCAGCGTCGGATCGATGTTGAACTTCTTCGCCACCAGCTCGTCGATGACCGCATTCCACTTCTCGCTGCCCGGCGGCGCGGCCTGCTTCCACAGCCGGCCGGCCTGACCGAAGCGGTCGCTCTCGTCGTTGTAGTTGTAGCCGCGCGGGAAGTCCTGAACCGTCTTGTCGGTGAAAAGCGCCTCCGGCAGGCCGTACCAATGCTCCATCCCGCGCAAACCCATGCGCGCGGCGTCGACGATGTTCGCGCGCGCCACGCCCATCTGCGCAAGATGCGTGGTGCTGCCGAGGTGGAGTTTGTTTGCTTCGTCGATCAGCGCGGAGAGGATCTCGGGATCGAAGACCGGATCGCCTGAGCTCAGAATCTTGATGCCGTCGGCGCCTTTCGTCGAGACCCACTGCACGAACTTGCGTGCCTGCTCGGGAGAATCGATCGGCCCGCCCTCCCACTGGCGCTGATTGGTGAAGACGTAGGGGAAGAGCCGCGGCGCCACGATCTCGTTGCGCGCGCTGCGATCGCGCTCGTGAAGACACCAGTCGACGCCGTTGCCGCAGCCCGGCTCGCGCACGCTGGTGATCCCGTTGGCCATCCAGAGCTTGAAGACATACTCCGCCGTCGTCCCCTGCTCCGCGCCGCCCGAGTGTCCGTGCATGTCGATGAAGCCCGGCAGCACCCAGAGGCCGGTGCCGTCGATCTCCTTTGCCGCCCCCTTCGGCCGCGATTCCGGTTTGATGGGGACCTTCGGAAAGCCGACGCTGCGCACCTCGCGAATCCGATTTCCCTCGATGACGATGTCCACCGGCCCGATCGGCGGCGCGCCGGTGCCATCGACCAGCGTCGCTCCGCGGATGACGACGCGCGCGAAGGGACCTTCCCCTTCGCCGGGTTTGCGATCGGGGGCGAAGGCAGGAGGAGCGGCGAAGGAAGAAAGGGCTGCGAAGAACAGGGCAACGACCAACAGCTTGCGCATCGCGGGATTCTGGACGCGGCGTACCAGAAGTTCAACGTTTGCTTTTCTAGGCAGTTACAACCTCCGCAAAAGAACCCTCTCCACCACGTGGCTCGCGCCCTTCCCCAGAATCAGCTTGGCCCGTTCCCGCGTCGGCAGGATGTTCTCGCGCAGGTTCGCCAGGTTGATCCGCTCCCAGACCGAGGCGGCGATGCCCATCGCTTCCTCTTCGGAGATCTCGGTGAACTTGTGGAAGAACGACTTCGGATCGCGGAACGCGGTCTCGCGCAGCTTGCGGAAGCGGTCGAGGAACCAGCTCTCGAGATCAGCCTCTGAGGCATCGACGTAGATCGAGAAATCGACGAAATCGGAGACGAAGACCGCGTGCACCGAGCCGCTCTGGAGCACGTTCAGCCCCTCGAGGATGACGATGTCGGGACGATCGATGATCTGCTCGTCATCGACGATGTCGTAGACGAAGTGCGAGTAGATCGGAACCGAGAGCGCCGGCAGCCCCGACTTCAGATCGGAGACGAATTGCACCAGTCGCGCGCGGTCGTAGCTTTCGGGGAATCCTTTGCGCTGCATGAGATCGCGCTCTTCGAGCGTGGCATTCGGAAAGAGAAAACCGTCCGTCGTCACCAGATCGACGCGCGGATGATCGGCGCCGCGCGCCAGCAGCGTGCGCAGAACGCGCGCGGTGGTGCTCTTGCCGGCCGACACGCTGCCGCCGATGGCGATGACGTACGGCACCTTGGGCGCGGATGTGTTCAGAAAGTGCGCGGAGACGCGATGGAGTTGCCGGACAGCGGCCACGTGCAGATTCAGCAGCCTCGCCAGCGGCAGATACACCTCTTCCACCTCGGTCATCGACAGCGCTTCGTTGATGCCGCTCAGCTCCGCGACGTCCTCCGGCGTCAGCGTCATCGGCGTCTCGCCGCGCAGCGATGCCCACGCCGCGCGATCGAAGGTCAGGTAAGGCGAGGCATCGCTCATGACGCGGTTTTCTTGCGCATTGACGACGCAACCCACGACAGCGCCAGCCACAACACGCCGCCGGTGATGGCCATGTCGGCAACGTTGAATACGCCGGTGTGCAGCGGCCCGGCCTGAAGAAAGATGAAGTCAGTGACCCTGCCGCCGAGGCGGAAACGATCGATCAGATTGCCGGCGCCACCGCCGATGATGAGGGCGATGGCCACGTCATCCGGTCCCGGCTGCATCCGGCCGGTGAAGAGGACGAAGGCCGCGACGAGCAGGCCGATCGAAACCAATCCATCGAAGATGAGATGGCGCACGTTCGCCGGAAGATTCGAGCCGAGGGAGAGAAAGGCGCCCGGATTCTCCGTGTACAGCAGCGTGAGGACGCTCGCGTAGTGCCGCGGATAGGCATTCATCAGCGACGCCCGCGCCATCACCTTCGTCTGCTGATCGATAGCGATCGTGACGAGGATGATGACCAGGAGAATGACGCGGCGGCGGATCGTCATGCGGCGCGGGAGGGTAGCACGGACTACGCCGCCGGCTGGCGTATACGCGTGGTCAGGCAGACGATCAGCGCGATCACGCCGGCCGCGAGCCAGAGCGCGATCCAGGCCACCGGCGCCGAGCGCATCCAGTTCCACATCGCCAGCGTGATCGACCAGAGGCCGTAGACGAAAAGGAACATGCGGCGATGGCTGCGATCGTCATCGACGCCGGCGGCAATGCTCGCGCCGAGGATGAGCGTGGGGATCAGGCCGAAAACGACGTTGAGGATGTGGATCACGTCCGGTACCGCACGTCGATGACTTTGCGCACCACGTCCTTGGCTACTCCCGGCAGGTTCTGCACGCGCGTGAGGACGTCGTTGAACGTGTGCGATTCGCCGCCATGCTTGAAGCACTCCGCGCAGCGCGGCAGGTTGGTGAAATCGCGGCGGGCGAAGGCGTCCTGCATCGTGGCCATCCGGGGTGAATCGAGAATCTCGTGGAGCGACTGCGTTTTCAGATCGCCGAGAACCTGGTCGCCGTGCGCGTCGTAGCAGCAGTGCGTGACGCGGCCGTCGGCGAAGATCACCACCCACGTGAAAAACGCGCCCTGCACGCAGCCGTAGAACTTGCCGTGAAGGTCAGTCTCTTCGTTGACGTCGAGCGCTTCGCAGGTCTTCTCGATGACGCGGGCGTTGCGGTACTGCTTGAGATCGAAGAGGTGCCGGAAGTCGTCGACCGTCTCCTCGAGCGTGAGCCGCGAGCGCATTTTCTGGATCTCGATGCGGAGGGGATGACCTTTGGCCTGATTCAGAAACGCGCGGGTCAGCACGACCAGTTTGTCGAAGTCTCCCCCGGTCCGCAGCTGCGGATAGACCTCGGGGTTGATCGAGTCGACGCAGATGCGGATCCGTTTCAGCGGCGAGGCCAGGAGCTTGGCTCCGATCTCTTCGGTCAACACCAATCCGTTGGTGGAGAGGCTGGCTTCAGGGAAAAGCCGGATGGCGTCGTCGATGCGCGAGTAGAGCAGCGGCTCACCCATCTCGTGCAGCCATTTGAGTTTCAGCCCGGCGCCGTGGATCTCCCGCTCGGCTTTCTCCACCATCGGCCAGTCCATGTCTTCGTACGGACGGCGCAAGACGGGCAACGGGCACATGCCGCAGCGAAGGTTGCACTTCGAGGTCAGCTCGAGGCCGACTTTGATGCGGCGCGGGTTGAGTTTCATCTCCCGTCCACTAAGGCCGCGAACACAGCAGCGTATTCCGGCCACGAGTACTTGCGCGCCGACTCCGCGGCGGCGCGCTCCATCGATGCGCGATCGCGCGTGGTGAAGAATTCGTCGATCGCTTTCGCCAGCGCCTTCGGGTCCTCGGGCGGAATGAGGATGCCGTTCCTGCCGTCGATGATCTCCGGCAATCCGCCGACAGTCGTGGCGATGACCGGCCGCGAAAAATGAAACGCGGTGAGTGCCACGCCGCTCTGCGCCTCGATGCGGTACGGCGCGAGCACGACGTCGGCCGCAGCGAAGTAGGTGGCGATCTCGGAGTCGGGGATGAAACGGAAGTCGAATTTCACGTTGGTCAGCGCTTTGGCGAGCTCGCGATATTCGCTCTCGCGTTCCCACCACGCCTCCCCTGCCACGACCAGCAGGGCATCGCTCGTCAGGTTCGGCCACGCGCGCAACGTGATGTCGAGCCCCTTGAACGGACGGACGTGGCCGAAGAAGAGCGCGACGTTGGCGTCGTTGCCGATGCCGAGGCTCGCGCGTGCATCCGCACGCGAAGGGATTGCCCCACCGAGCTCGTGAACCGGCAGGAACGTGCGCACCACACGCCGTCCGCGCGAGCGCTTCCACGCCTCGTTTGCCTCCGTGCGCGCATGCGTGACGAGGGCGCTGGCGCGGCGAAGCACGCGATTGGTCAGCCAGCGTTTCCACGCTGCCGGTTCTTTGTCACCAACGTTGTGGCACTGCAGGATGACGCGTGTCCTTCTCCGCAGCAGCGCGATCATGGTCAGGTACGCAGGCGCGAACAGCCACACCCACCAGACGAAGATGACCGCGTCGTATCGCCGCAGCCGCCACCCCGCCCGAATCCACGTCAATGGGTTCATCACATCGAGGATGAACTCCGCCTCGGCCCGGGGCAGCGTCGGATCGATGTCGTCCCCACCGGGATAGAAGCGCTTCGGAAACTGCCGCGAGAAGGAGATGACGTCGACATCGTGTGTCTCGCGCATCTCCGCGGCCAGTTTCGTGGTGCAGTAGGCGATGCCGGCGCGGAAGGGGAAGACGGGACCGACGATGGCTACCTTCACGGGCGGCATGGTAACGGGTTCACGCGGAGGCGCGGAGACGCGGAGGGAGATGTCAGTTATCGCTCGCGATGAAGCCGTTCACGGAGTTCCGACCAGCCGATGGTTTCAATCTTTCCTGCGCGATAGTCGGCCATGCGCCGCTCAACTTCCAATGCCCACGCCTCTTCAACATTCTCGTCAGCCGGGTCGGGCTCGAAACTTTCGATCGTACTCATGCCGCGCTCAGAAAATTCACTACCGTCGAGGCAAAGTACGCGCCCCACGTCCGCACGTCGAATACCAGCGATGACGACATGAAGCAGGAGTGGGTGCAGTGGCACTCCTTCGCTTTGATCGAGGCGCGTTGGGCGTCGGCAGCGGGAGAGAACCAGAGTTTGCCGAAGTCGTAGCCGGTGTCGCGCACGTTGCCGACGGCGTCGCGCAGCTCGCACATCCGCACTTCGCCGCGGGCGTCGAGCACGCCGGAGATGCGGCCGGCGTGGCACGGCTTGACCTGCGTCTCCTGCTCCAGGATCTCCAGCTCCAGACGGCGGGTGTAGATCTTCACGAACTTCAGGAAGCTGTCGTAGTGCGAATAGGTGTTCCAGTACTCCTCGAGCTTCGGCAGCAGCTGGCGGTACTTCTCCGTCGAGATCGGCTGGATGTTCTTGTCCGGCTGATCGCCGCGCAGCATCTCGAACGAATGAAACGAGATCTCCGGAAAATCGCGGCGGACGGCGACGAACAGCTCGTCGAGATCGTCGGCGTTGTAGCTGCACAAGCACGTGTGCACGTTGACGGTGAGATTGCCGTACTTTTCTTTCAGCGGCATCAGCGCGGCGTAGGTCTTCCTGGCCCGTTCGTAGTTGCCCGGCACGCCGCGAATCCAGTCGTGCTTTTCGCCGACGTGATCGATGGAGATGTTGACCACGATCTGCGTTTCCGGACACCGCTGCAGCGCGGCCTCGGTCGACCTCGCCGTCAGCTCGCTGGCGATGGCGCCGGTGGGGATGGTGATCTGCTTGACGTGATTCTGCGACGACAACATGGCGCAGACGTCCGGCAGATCGCGGCGCAGGAACGGCTCGCCGCCGCTCATGACCACGAAGAGGAGATCGCCGAGGGAGGAAAAGGTCTTCTGCAGCTCCTCGAACGAGAGCTCGTGCTCCTTGTTTTTCCGAAGCTGTTCCCAGTTGAAACAGGTGCGGCAGAACGAGTTGCAGTCGTAGGTCAGCCCGAGAATCATGTAGACGGGCTTCATCCCCCGCTTGTCGACGAGGTATCGGAGGTACTGCAGCTTGTCGGTGAACTTCATCGCTCGAAGGCGGTCAACGGTGGATTGGGTCGTCGTAATCCTTCGCTACATCGACGGCGCGAAGTAGACCGAGCGCTTCTGGCCGTTGGCGGTCTCGATCTCGAGCAGATCGGCCGGCTTGCCATTGCAGTCGACCACCGAGCGCTTGGTCACTTTCGCGCCGGGATAGTTGTCGGCAAGCCAGCGATCTTCGTTCGCGCCACCGCGTCCGTTCGTGCCATCGACCACGACCGCGCTGTTGCAGGAAACGCCCCGAGGAGCGATCACGACGGCACCGCCAGAACGCTCCGGCCGCGTCTCCGCGGGAGCGACAGGCTCAGGCTGCGGCGCCGGCGGCGTGGTCGTCGAAGCACATGCGGTGGCGAAGAGAATGAGGATGGCGAGTTTGCGCATGAACAAATCCTAGCGCAGCTTCGCGCGGATCGCTCCCCACACGATCCCGGCAAAGTACGTGGCGTGATGTGCGGCGAACGCGAACGGCAGCACGATCCAGTCTCGCTTCGGCAGCCGCGTCGCGCGTGCGCCGAGGATGAGCGTGGCCACGAAGTAGGGAACGATGGCGATCGGCGCGGCGATGATGGCGATGGCGCCGACGAAGAGGAATGCCCAGATCTTCCGGTTCTTCGCGTACACCACCGATCCGCGGGCGAGCATCTCGCCGGTCTTCACGCGGTAGCGCCAGCGCTGGCGAAGATACGGTCCCGGGAACGGTCGCCGGCGATGAAACACGCGAACGCCGGAGTGATAGATCACATCCGGCAGCAGCGACGCGATCAGTGATGTGTCTTCACCGATGTAGCCGATCGACTCATCGAATCCGTGAAACGACTCCCGCCGCACGAAGAGATTGACCAGCGCCACATCGCTCGGGCTGGTCACCGCGAAAATGCCCGTAGGGTTCTCGTGACAGGCCACGCCGCTGCCGATGTACGGCGTCGCCAGAAGCGTTTCGGAGATCAGCTCGGCGCGTGTGGAGTCGTGCGGAGCAGGATCGGGGCCGCCGAGGACGAGAGTTTGGGGATGGGCATCGAGATAGGAAACGGCGGTAGCGAGCCAAGCAGTATCGGCGACGGCGTCGTCGTCGATGAAGGCCAGGATCTCGCCCTTCGCCTCGGAAACTGCTCGATTTCTTCGAGTTGCGGGATTACGATTCGGCTCGATGACGTTCCGTACGCCGGTCCCCGCTCCGATCGCCAAGGGCGCCGCGGAGACCAGAATCAATTCGAAGGGAAACGGCACCTGCTGACGCAGCACCGACTCGATCGCGCGCTCCGCGTCGCCGCCGATCCGCTCCACAGGCATGATGACTGACACTTTCACCGCATGAAGCTTATCGTTCAAATCCCCGCCTTCAACGAAGAAGCGACGATCGCGCAGACGCTTCGCGACATCCCGAAGAAGATCGACGGCATCACCAGCATCGAGAGTCTGGTCGTCGACGACGGCTCGTCCGACAAAACTGCTGACGCCGCGCGCAAGGCCGGCGCGACGCACGTCGTGCAGCTCAAAACGCACCGCGGCCTCTCCTCCGCGTTCCTGGCCGGCATCAACGCCGCGCTCCGCCTCGGCGCCGACATCATCGTCAACACCGACGCCGACAATCAGTACGCCGGCGCCGACATCCCCAAGCTCATCGCACCAATCATTCGCGGATCGGCCGATGTGGTCATCGGCGATCGCGAGGTGTCGAAGTCGCCGCACATGTCGGCGTTCAAGCGCCTGCTGCAGCGCATCGGCAGCAGGACGGTCGGCCTGGCGTCGGGGATTCGCGTCAGCGACGTCACCAGCGGCTTCCGGGCGTTTTCGCGCGAGGCGGCGATGCAGATCAACGTGTTCAACCCGTTCACCTACACGCTGGAAACGGTGATCCAGGCCGGCAACCGGAACCTCGGCGTGCAGTCGGTTCCGGTGCGTACGAATGCGCCGACCCGGCCGTCGCGGCTGTATCGCGGCATCGGGACGTATCTGCGCAAATCGACCGCGACGATCTTCCGCATCTACACGATCTACAAGCCGCTGAAGACGTTCTTCGCCATCGGCACGATCCTGATTCTGGCCGGCGCCGCCCTCGGCGCACGCTTTCTCTGGCACTTCGCGAACGGCGATCGCGGCGGCCACATCCAGTCGCTCATCCTCGCCGCGGTGTTTCTGATCGTCGGCTTTCAAACGCTGCTGATCGGACTGGTGGCCGATCTGATCTCCGTCAATCGCCGCCTCAGCGAAGAGGTTTTGGTCCGCCTCAAACGGATGGAGACTCCGACCGCGGAGCGCCGTCCGGTCCCGCAACGGCCGGCCCGCGAACCGCGCCCGGCAGCCGTCGCGCGTCCTCCCCTGCAGAAACGCGAACGCCCCGACGCCCGAAACGCGGCCACGCAATGGGTCTGGTTGCTGGATGAAGAAAAGCTGCAGGATCGCGGCGTGAAGCCGGCCCCGATCACCGAGCCCGATCTCGACGACGACGACATGCCGGAACAACCGGCTACGCCCTCCGGTCCCCGCCGCCGGCGCCGGCGCCGCGGCGGCTCGCGGCCCGGCAATTCGGAACCGCCGACGTCGTAGCGCTTCGTCGCATCACACTCGCTACAATTCGCCGGAGGGAGGCAGGCATGCGCATTGTCTCGGGAATCGCTGTTCTTCTTTTTCTCGCTCACCCTCTCGCCGCGCAAACCGAGCCACACGAGCATCACGGCGAACCCGCCGAGCGCCTCGGCACCGTCTCCTTTCTGATCTCCTGCAACGCCGAGGCGCAGAGCCGGTTTACGCGCGCCGTGGCGCTGCTGCATTCGTTCTGGTACGAGGAGGCGGAGAAGGCATTCGTCGATACCGCGAAGGCCGATCCGCAGTGCGGGATGGCGTGGTGGGGAGCGGCGATGAGCAACTACCACCAGGTCTGGCCGTCGCCGTATTCACCGGCGGAACTGGCGCGCGGTGTCGCCGCCGCGGCGAAAGCGAAATCGATTGGCGCGAAAACGGCGCGCGAGAACGCCTACATCGACGCCATCACCGCGTTCTATCGCGACGTCGAGCACGACGACATCATCACCCGCGCCCGCGCCTACGAAGCGGGGATGCGCCAGCTCACGTTATCGTTTCCCAGCGATGACGAAGCGTCGGTCTTCTACGGCCTCGCACTGGTGGCGCATGGGATGTCCACGCCGACCGACAAGACGTACACCTATCAGAAACAGGCGGCGGAGAGTTTCAACCGGTTGCTGAAGACGCATCCCGATCATCCCGGGATTGCCCACTACCTGATCCACTCGTTTGACTATCCCGCGCTCGCGCCGCTGGCGCTGAACGCCGCGTACGCGTACGCCAAGATCGCTCCCTCATCGCCGCACGCGCTTCACATGCCCTCGCACATTTTCGTGCGCCTCGGCATGTGGGACGAGACCATCGACTCCAATCTCAAGTCGGCCAGGGCGGCGCGCGATCATGCGGCGCACGAGCATCCGGGCACGACGTCGTTCGACGAGCTTCACGCCTCCGACTATCTCGCCTACGCCTACTTGCAGCGCGGCGATGATGAGCGGGTCCGGGAGTTGGCCGGCAAGCTCGCCGCGATCAAATCGCTCGATACCGAAAACTTCGCCGGCTACTACGCGCTCGCCTCGGTGCCGGCGCGTTTCGCGCTGGAACGCAAACGCTGGTCTGACGCTGCCTCGCTGACCGTTCGTCCGGCCGGTTTTCCGTGGGATCGCTATTCGTACGCCGAGGCCGTGACCTGGTTCGCGGCCGGAATCGGCAAAGCGCGCGGCGGCAATCCGGCAGGCGCACACGCGGACGTCGATCGTCTGAAGCAATTGCGCCAGAAACTGCTCGATCAGAAGAACGGCTACTGGGCCGACCAGGTCACGATCCAGATCGATGCCGTCGAAGGCTGGACGGCGCACGCCGAGGGGCACGAGGATGTGGCGGAAGCACAGCTTCGGAAGGCAGCCGATCTCGAAGATTCGATGGACAAGAGTCCCGTCACGCCGGGCTCGATTCTTCCCGCGCGCGAGATGCTCGGCGATTTCCTGCTGGCGATGAATCGTCCGCAGGAGGCACTCGATGCGTACGAGCGATCGCTGGAAGATTCGCCGGGACGGTTGAACGGACTGTCAGGAGCGGCGCACGCGGCGCAGCTGGCGGGCGATCGCGAGAAGGCGCGCGTGTATTACGTTCAAATTGCGAAGCTGATTTCTACGAATACACGCTGACGAACCGCGCCGTCAGCGCCGCGGCCATGCTCAACTCGAACGGCACGTTGATCAGCGGATGGATGGCGTTGTACGTGTGGCTGGCCTTCGCGATCACAACGCGTGAAGAGGATTGCGCGTACGACGCGATCTCGGCCGATTCCGCCAGCGGCACGCTTTCGTCACGCGCACCATGGATGACCAGGATCGGCTGCTCGATCTGGGTCACGCACTTCAGGATATCCAGGCGCTCGCGATTCGCCTCGATGTCGTCGAGCATGCGCGGCGACATGCGCATCATCTGCTTCGTGCGCGTGTTCTCGACTTCCAGGTAACCGACCCTGCGCCACATCGACTTCGTGGCGTCATCCCAGCGATCGGTGTGCGAGATCGCGCTCCAGGTGACGATTCCGCTCAGGTTCTCCATCCCCGCGGCGGCGAGCAGCGCCACCCCTCCGCCGCGCGAGTGGCCGACCAGGAACGCCGGCGCGTCAACGCGCTGCTGGCAATAGCGCATCACCTTCTGCAAATCGGAGATCTGCGCCGAGTACGTATCCTCGGCGAAGAGATCGAGGCGTTCGAAGGTCTCCGGATTCTCGCCGATGCCGCTGCGCGACATATTGAAGCGGCAGACCGCGAAACGGTGCGCGACGAGTGTCTCGGCAAGCCATGGGAAAAAGCCCCAGTCCTTGAACCCCTTGAACCCGTGAACGATGACGACCAGCGCCTTCGCGTCGGCCGGCGCATCGAGATCGCCGCGGATGGGAAGGCCTTCGTCGGAAAGAATCGTGAACTGCATCGTCCACGGAAATCTACCATTGACCGGATGTATTCTTCGCTTCCATGGACGAGCCCGAATACCTGATCTGTCTGCAGTGCGAGACGCCGACCTATCAGTTCGAATACAGCAACGGCAAACTGGCCTCGGTGATCTGCAATACCTGCGGCGCCGACGACGTCTCCGACTTCGTGACCGAGTCGGAGATGGAAGAGCAGGGCGGATGAAAACGCCCGTCATCATCGGCATCGCCGGCGGCACCGGGTCGGGCAAGACCACGGTGGCCCGCGCCATCTACGACCGCGTCGGCAAAGACCGCATCGAGTGGATCTCGCACGATTCGTACTACCGCAACTTCGACGGCTACTCGCCCGAGCAGCGCGGCCAGATCAACTTCGACCATCCCGATTCGCTCGAGACCGAGTTGCTGGTGCGCCATGTCGATGTCCTGGCGAAAGGATCGTCCGTCGAGGTGCCGGTCTACGAGTTCGCCACGCACTCGCGCAATCCGGAGAAGACGCTGCGCGTCGAGCCGCGCAAGGTCATCATCGTCGAAGGGATTCTGGTGCTGGCGGAACCGGAGCTGCGCAAGCGGATCGACATCAAGCTCTTCGTCGACACGCCGGCCGACATTCGTTTCCTGCGGCGGCTCACGCGCGACATCGAATCGCGCGGACGAAGCCTCAAGTCGGTGATCGATCAGTACCTCACCACCGTCCGGCCGATGCACGAGGAATTCGTCGAGCCGTCGAAGCGCTATGCCGACCTCATCATCCCCGAGGGAGGGGAAAATCAGGTGGCGCTGGACGCCATCATTTCGAGGGTGGAACACCTGCTCGCTTAGTTATTTGCGGCCGGCTCAACCGCAACCAGCGGCCCTTCAGCGGGTTACAAAATTCACCAATCTCCGGAATGGAGCACGGCTCCCGGCCCGTTTCGGTGTGCTGCCGTAGCTGGGTCCGCCCCGCCACGGCGTCTCAAGGGAATCACACCCACGGAACCGCTACACAGAAGGGGGGGATTGGGATTGCCTCTGGTACATGTCAAAGAGGACGAGAGCTTTGAAAACGCGCTTCGCCGGTTCAAACGGAAATGCGAGAAGTCGGGAATCCTCTCCGAGTTGAAAAAGCGGCAGCATTACGAAAAGCCGAGCATGAAGCGTAAAAGAAAAGCGATCGCGGCGCGGAAGAAAGTGTTGCGGAAACTCGCCGAAGAACGTCGTACAGGCTACTAGCCCGAACGGCCCGCGAAAGCGGGCCGTTTCATTTCTGCGCTACGCGCAAAACCATGAATCCCATCCCCCTCCAGCAACTCGAGCTCGATCGCGTCCTGACGTTGATTGCCATGGAAGCGAAGAGCTCCCTCGGCAAGGCCAGCATCGGCCGCCGGCGGCCGCTGCGCACGCTCGTCGAGTGCGAAGCGGCGCAGGCCGACCTCGCCGAGATGGTGCGCTTCGTTCTCACCGAGGGCTTGCTTCCGCTCGCCGGGTTGACCGACGTCGCTCCCTTCCTCGATCGCGATTCGATTCTCGACATCGACGAATCGTGGGTCGTGCTGCGCTGCGTGCGCGCGACGCAGGCCATCCGCGAGACATTCCTGCGCACAGATACGTTTCCTCGTCTCGCTGTCATCGCAGGCGAGATCCCCGACCTCGGCGCGTTGATCGCGAAACTCAACAAGTACTTCACCAACGACGGCAAGCTGCGCGAGGAGGCGTCGGCCGAGTTGCGCGCCATCCGCCAGCGCATGCAGGGCAAACGTTCGGCCATCCAGCGCGTCCTGAACGACGTGATGAGCCGTAGTGCCGACGCTATCCAGGAACCGCTCGTGGTCATGCGCGGCGAGCGCTACTGCATCCCCGTTCGTGCCGATCATCGCAATGCCGTCACCGGCATCCTCCACGAACGCTCCGGATCGGGCGCATCGTTCTTCATCGAGCCGATGCAGGCCATCGAGTTGAACAACGACCTGGCCGACCTGCTGATCCAGGAGCGCGAGGAGATTGCACGCATTACCCGCTACATCTCCGCCGCCATCGCCGACGAAGCCGATCCGATTCGTGACGCGGCCAGAGTCGGCGGCGAGTTCGATGCGCTGCAGGCCTGCGCGCAGTTCCACTCGATGGTCGGCGCCTCGCGGCCGTCGTTCAATGACGATCACCTGCTCGAAGTGATCGACGGCCGCCATCCTCTGCTCGACGAGCGCCTCGCTGCCGTGCGTGCCGAGGCCTTCGGCGAAGAGCCGTCCGAGCGCAAAGTGATCCCGATCTCGGTGAGGCTCGACCGGAACAGCACCGCGCTGGTCATCAGCGGTCCGAATGCCGGCGGCAAAACCGTGGCGTTGAAGACCACCGGTTTGCTCGTGGCCATGGCCATGAGCGGATTGCCGGTCGCTGCTGCCGACGGAACGATGATTCCGATCGTCGACGACTTCCACGTGCTCATCGGCGACGACCAGAGCGTGCTCGAACATCTGTCGACCTTCTCCGCGTACCTGGTGCGCCTTCGCCGTGTGCTCGAGCGCGCCACCGACCGCTCGCTGGTACTGCTCGACGAGCTCGGATCGGGCACCGATCCCGAGGAAGGGTCGGCCATCGCCACGGCGGTCATCGAGCATCTGCTCGCAACCGGAGCGCTGATGATCGTGACCACGCATCTTTCCGCGCTGAAGAGCTTCGCGGTCAACGACGCGCGCATCGTCAACGCTTCGATGGAGTTCGATGCCGCCACCGCGCAGCCAACCTATCGGATGATCGCCGGAATCCCCGGCCGCAGCCGCGCCATCGACGTCGCGCAGATGATCGGGCTCCCCTCCTCGATCATCGCCCGCGCCCGCGAGCACCTCGGCGACCGTTACGGCGAGACCGATTCGCTGATCGCCGAGTTGCAGAAGAAAATGTCCGAGGTCCTTGCAGCGCGCGATGAAGCATCGACACTGCGCGGCCGGCTCGAATCGGAGCGCGACGCCCTCGCTGCTGAGCGGGCGAAACTCGAGAAGGAGCGAGGCCGCATCGGCAGTTCGTTTCGCGAGGAACTGGATCGCCTTCGCGACGATGTGCAGCGACAGGTCGCGGCAGAGCTCAAGAACCTGCGCGAATCGGATCGCAACGCCCGCGCGAGCATCAACGCCGCCGAGATCGTTCGCACGTTGACCAAACCGGTCGACAAGGCCATCGACTTTCTCCCGTCCGAGCAACGCGACGTGCACGCCGGCGAGAAAGCGGAGCATCGCAAGTTCAAAGTCACCGGCATCATCGCGTCCATCGAGGGCAACAAAGCAGTTCTGAACGTCAACGGTCGCAAGATGACGGTGGATGTGAAGGACCTCGTTCCTCTTCTGGGAGCGCCGGCGTCTCGCTCGCAGGTCGCGCGACACGGCGGGCGGGACGCCCGCGCTCCCAGGGAAGCTGACTCCCTCGAAGCCCCCGTCTCCGCGGAGCTCAACCTCATCGGGCAGCGCGTCGATGACGCCATCGACGAATCCGATCGCTTTCTCGACCGCGCTCTGCTGGAAGGCAAGCAGGCCGTGCGCATCATCCACGGGTTCGGCACCGGCACGCTTCGCAAAGCGTTGCGCGATCATCTCCGCAAACATCCGGCCGTGAAATCGTGGCGGCCGGGCGGCGAGAATGAGGGCGGAGATGGGGCGACGATTGCGGTGCTGGAATGAAGGAGAAAGTCAAAAGCGAAATGTTAAATGTTGAATGGACGGCGGACGTGCCGACGGTAGTTTCATTCAACATTCAACATTCAACATTCAACATTCAACATTCGTCTTTCCGCCGGGCCGAGAGGGCGCGCTAGACAAAGTCATGGCCTTCTCCGATCTCAACGACAACGTCATTGCCCAGGTACGCCAGGCGGCGGACATCGTCGACTTCATCGCCCAGGTCACGCCGCTCAAGCTGGCGGGGAAGAGCTACAAGGGGCTGTGCCCGTTTCATCGCGAGAAGACGCCGTCGTTCACCGTCGATCGCGGCAAGGGACTCTTTTACTGCTTCGGTTGCGGCACCGGCGGCGACGTCTTCAAGTTCCTCACGCTGACCGAGCGATTCACCTTCCCCGAGGCTGTGGAGCATGTGGCGGGGAGAGTCGGCATCGAGCTGCCGAAGAAAAAGAGGACGGCGAAAGAGAGCGACAAAGAGGATCTGCTCGAAGTTCTCGACGAAGCCTCGGAAGCATTCCATCAGGCCCTCGGCTGGGGTGACAACGCGGCCCAGCGCTACCTCACCGAGCGGAAAGTCGGCGAAGACATCATCAAGAAATACGGCTTCGGGTATGCGCCCGATTCGTGGGACTACATCCTCACGCGCCTTTCACGGAAGCACGGCGAGAAAAAACTCGAAGCTGTTGGACTGGCCATGCCGCGCAAGACCGGCAACGGCTTCTACGACCGCTTCCGTAACCGGCTGATGATCCCGATCCACAACGAGAGCGGCACGGTCGTCGGTTTCGGAGGCCGTTCGCTCGATGGCAGCGATCCTAAGTACCTCAACTCTCCCGAGTCCGAGGTCTTCAACAAATCGCGGCTGCTCTACAACCTCCATCGATCGAAAGACGCCATGCGGCGGATGGATCGCGCCATCCTGGTCGAAGGCTACTTCGACGCCATCGCCATCGATCACGCCGGCGTTCCGGGCGTGGTGGCCTCGATGGGAACGTCGCTGACCAGCGGCCAGGCCTCGCTGCTGCGCCGCTTCACCACGAACGTGGTCATCGCCTACGACGGCGACAATGCCGGCCGCAACGCCACGCTGCGCGCGGCTCCGGTCCTGCTCGCCGCCGGCCTGAACGTCTCCGCGCTCGATCTGCAGGGTGAAAAGGATCCTGACTCGGTGGTGCAGAAGTACGGGGCAGATCGCTTCCTGGAGTTGCTCGGCAATGCCACCGACATCTTCGAATTCGGTCTCGGCGAATGGGCGGGCGACGTCGCCAAACTGACCGGACGCGAAAAATCAGAACGCGTCGAACAGTTCATCCCGCTCCTCTCCGCCGTCTCCGATCCGGTGGTCCGCAACGATGCTGCACAGCGGATCGCCGACGCCTTCCGGTTGGAGTTCCAGACCGTCTGGTCGCGCGTGCGGGGCAAGGCTTCCAGCGTGCCCGACCGGGAGCGGCAGCCGCTCGGCCGCACCGGCAGCGCCGAAAAGACCATCCTCATCGCGGCGATTCAGGGAAAGTTGACGGCGCAGCAGTTGGGGCGCCTTCGGGAGGAATACTTCGAAGAACCGGGCAAAACGCTCTTTTCTATCATGAAACCGGAGCTGTTGTCTGGTGTTGCTATTGATTTTCAGCAGGTGGCGACCCATCTTAGGGGCGAAGCTGAGCTCAATCTCCTCTCGGAGCTCTCCCTGAGCGAGGACATCGACGATCAGATCCTCCAGCGCATCGGCGAAAACCTTCGGCCGATGGAACGTGCGTACCTGGAACGCCGGAATCTGGAAATCCAACGAGAAATTGTGGAAGCGGAGCGGCAGGGCGACAGCGAACGGACGGCACAGCTCTACACGGAGAAGATGGCCATCTCCCGTATGTTGAACGAAGCGAAATAATTATCGTCCCCCACCGATTACGCAGGTGTCCTCTGCGGACGATGGTTCTGAGGAGCGAAAGAACGACATGACGACACGCCTGCGGAGTGCGAATCTCGAACAGGAAGCCAATTTTGACGAGGGGGGCGGCGAGTTGAGTGTCGAAGAAAAATACGCGGAAGTAAAGCAGCTCATCATTGTGGGCAAGGAAAAGGGTTTCCTGCTTTACGACGAGATCTACGAGACCCTTCCCGAGGAGATCACCTCCCTTCCTGAAGAGCTCGATGAGATTTACATCCGCTTCGCGGACCTCGGCATCGACGTCGTCGAGGATTCCGAAAAGCCCCTCCCCACCTCTTCCAAGACCATAGTCACCATCGATGGCACCATCGAAGAGAAAGAGATGGACCAGCGCGAAGAGGTCCAGCAGGACATCATCGCGGCCTCCAGCGGGATCGTCGACAAGACCAACGATCCCGTGCGCATGTACCTGCGCGAGATGGGCACGGTCAAGCTGCTCGACCGTCAGGGCGAAGTCGACATCGCCAAGCGCATCGAAAAGGGCGAGCGCAGGGTCTACAAGTCCCTCTCGCAGAACCGCATCATTCTCGAAGAGATCCTGAAGATCTACGAGAGCGCCAAGAAGGACCCGCGGGTCATCAAAGAGATGATCGACCTGGCCATGCCGGAGGATGAAAGCATCGCCGTGGCCACCGACGAAAATGGCGAGCCGAAGCTGCCCCTCGCCGCCGTCAACAAAATCGCCGACATCATGGCCATCTTCGAGAAGGTGGCCAAGCACGACAAGAAGATCAAGGACGCCAAGGCCAAGCTGCTCGATCCGAAGAAACTCTCCGAGCGGACCCTGAAGCAGACCGAGCGCGCGGTCGAGAAGCTCACCGTCGAGCTGGCCACCGAACTGCGCCAGGTGGATTTCACGCCGCAGACGCGCAACCGCATGATCAACAAGCTGAAGGACATCGATAACGAGCTGGCCCAGACGGCGTCGATGGTCCGCAAGGACGACGCGGCACTCAAGCGCGAGAAGGACAAGACCCGCCGCGATTTCTATCGCCGCCGTCTGCAGAAGTACGTGGAGAAGCTGCGCGAGCTGGAGACGTTCTACGGAACGCCGCACGAGGAGCTGCGCCGCACGATCCGCGAGATCCGCGCCGGCGAGGAGGAAGCCGATCAGGCCAAGCAGGAGCTGATCGTGGCCAACCTCCGCCTGGTCGTTTCCATCGCCAAGAAGTACACCAACCGCGGCCTGCAGTTCCTCGACCTGATCCAGGAAGGCAACATCGGTCTGATGAAGGCGGTCGAGAAGTTCGAGTACCGTCGCGGCTACAAGTTCTCCACGTACGCCACGTGGTGGATCCGCCAGGCCATCACCCGGGCCATCGCCGATCAGGCCCGCACGATCCGCATCCCCGTGCACATGATCGAGACCATCAACAAACTGACCCGCACCTCGCGCGCGCTGGTGCAGGAGCTCGGCCGCGAACCGCAGGCCGAGGAGATCGCCGACCGGATGGATATGCCGGTGGCCAAGGTGCGCAAGATCATGAAGATCGCGCAGGAGCCAATCTCCCTCGAAACGCCCATCGGCGAAGAGGAAGATTCGCACCTTGGCGATTTCATCGAGGATCGCGGCGTGATCTCGCCGATCGATCACGTCATCGTCGCCAACCTCAAGGAGCAGACCAACAAGGTGCTGCGCACGCTCACGCCGCGCGAGGAGCAGGTGCTCAAGATGCGCTTCGGCGTCGGCGACGGCTCCGAGCACACGCTCGAAGAGGTCGGCCGCTCGTTCAACGTCACCCGCGAGCGCATCCGGCAGATCGAATCGAAGGCGCTCCGCAAGCTGCGCCATCCGTCGCGCTCGAAGAAGCTGCGTCCATTCCTCGACTCGACGTTCTGACGACAATCCCAAAGCGGCGGCGAAAGCCGCCGCTTTCATTTCTATGGGATGGCCGCGACGTTCGACTTCTTCGTCACGTGGCAGAGCCGGTCTTCGAGCGTGATGAAGAAGCTCTTCGGTTGCGGGCTGGCCTTCGGAACGGCGAACGTCAGCTTGGCCATCTCCGCGCTGCTGGTCAGCGCGCAATAGCCGTAGATGTAGGCGCCGCCGTTGCCGTTGAAGATGTCCAGCCAGGTCCGCGCCGAATTCACGTTCAACCCGCACGCCGGCAGATTCGGCGACGGCGTGAAGAAGACGTTGCTGAACATGGCGTGGTTGGTGACCGCGAACGTGTAACGGATGAAGCTCGGCTCAACCGCCTTGGCAACGAACGCCACACGCGGCGCCGGCAGCGGCGGTCCGCACTGCGCATGCACATTCGCCGACACGGCGATCCCGAGAATGACCAGGACGAGAAAACGTCTCATCGCGCACCTCCAATTTAAGTGAGGCGCGAATTATAGCAGCCCTTCGGCCTCCAATTCCTTCGTCAGCGTCCGGGCGTCGCTGAACTGGAAAGCGCGGATGCCGAGGGCGCGCGCGGCCAGGACGTTCTCGAGCAGGTCGTCGATGAAGACCGACTGTTGCGGCGTCGTATCGATCACCTCCAGCGCGTGGCGGAAGAAGTCGGGATCAGGCTTCGCGCACTTGATGCGGTTCGAGAAAATAAACGGGTCGTCCTTGTGAAAAACGCCGGCGAACAGGGTGGGGATGACGTCGGCATGGATCTCGTTCGAATTCGAGAGGAAGGCCACGCGATACCGCACGCGGACGCGGTCGAGCAGATCTTCGATGCCCGGCATCGTGCCGTCGAAGAAATCGGCCCAGACGCGATGAAACTCGCGGATCGAGCCGCGGTAGCCGGCGTGATCGCAGAGAAACTCATAGAACTCGTAAAACGAAACCGCCCCGCGCTCCATGTCCCGATACGCCCCCGGCTGTTCGAGCAGCGCTACAAGGTCATCCCGCGCGATCGACGACTCAGCGCAGACTGCCGCCAGCACCCGCTCGTACGCGAGCTTGATGATCGTGTTGCCGAGGTCGAAAAGGAACCAGGTTTCGGACATGGTTGTCAGTTCTCGGTTGGCGGTGCTCGGGTCGCGATAACCGACAACGGGCACCGAGCACTACATTCGAAACACCCCAAACTTCGGATCGTCGATCTTCGCGTTGTAGGCGATGGAGAGACCGAGGCCGAGGTATGTGCGGGTCTCCGCGGGATCGATGACGCCGTCGTCCCAGAGGCGCGCGGTCGAGTAGTACGGCGAGCCCTCGGTCTCGTACTTGCGGAGGACCGGATCGGCGATGGCGCGCTCTTCCTCGGTCGTGAGCTCCTTCCCTTCGCGGGCGAGCTGATCGCGCTTCACGGTCGTCAGCACACCGGCAGCCTGCTCGCCGCCCATCACGCTGATGCGCGCGTTCGGCCACATCCAGAGAAATCGCGGCGAGTACGCGCGGCCGCACATGCCGTAGTTTCCGGCGCCGAACGAGCCGCCGATGATGACCGTGAACTTCGGGACGGTTGAATTCGCAACGGCGTGAACCATCTTGGCGCCGTCCTTGGCAATCCCGCCGCGCTCGTAGTCCTTCCCCACCATGAAGCCGGTGATGTTCTGGAGAAAGATCAGCGGAATGCGCCGCTGATTGCACAGCTCGATGAAGTGCGTGGCCTTGAGCGCGCTCTCGGAAAAGAGGACGCCGTTATTGGCGATGATGCCGGCCTTGTAGCCGAAGATCCGCGCGAAGCCGGTGACGACGGTCGGCGCGTAGCGCTCCTTGAACTCCTGGAAGCGCGAGCCGTCGACGATGCGCGCGATGACCTCGCGAACGTCGTACGACTTGCGGATGTCGCTCGGAATGACGCCGTAGATCTCCTTCGGATCGAAGGCCGGCTCTTCCGGCTCGATGCGCGTCTCCGGCTCGTGTTTGTCGAGGGGCAGGTTCTCGACGATGTTTCGCACGATGGCGATGGCGTCGTGATCGTCTTCGGCAAAGTGATCGGCGACTCCGCTGATTCTCGTGTGCACATCCGCGCCGCCCAACTCCTCGGCGGTCACTTCCTCGCCGGTCGCGGCCTTCACCAGCGGCGGCCCGCCGAGGAAAATCGTGCCGGTGTTCTTGACGATCACGGCTTCGTCCGACATCGCCGGCACGTATGCGCCGCCGGCCGTGCACGAGCCCATCACCGCCGCGATCTGCGGGATCTCGCGCGCGGACATGACCGCCTGGTTGTAGAAGATCCGTCCGAAGTGCTCGCGATCGGGAAAGACCTCGGCCTGCAACGGGAGGAACGCGCCGCCGGAATCGACGAGGTAAACGCACGGCAGGTTGTTCTGCAGCGCCACTTCCTGCGCCCGCAGATGCTTCTTCACCGTCATCGGAAAATACGTGCCGCCCTTGACCGTGGCGTCGTTGGCGATGATCAGGCACTCGCGTCCCTGAATCCGCCCGATGCCGGTGATGATGCCGGCGGAGGGCGCGCCGTCGTCGTACATGCCGTTGGCCGCAAGCGCGGACAGCTCGAGGAACGGTGTGCCGGGATCGAGCAGCAACGCGATCCGCTCGCGCGGCGGAACTTTACCCTGCTCCTTGTGCCGGGCCACGTACTTCGGCCCGCCCCCCTGCCGCGCCGCGGCAACGCGCTGGTTCAGTTCCTCGACCAGCGCCTGCAGCGCCTCGGCGTTGCGGCGGAAGTCGTCCGCTTTCGAATCGAGATGTGTTTGAAGAGGTTCCATCGCCGGCGCGCCAGCCTACATGCCGGTCGCGCCGGCTGCAACCAATGAGTCGGCTGCGATCAACGTCCCAGGGTGAACTCGGCGCGGCAACCGTGCGAGACCCAGATTCCGCGGCTGTTGTAGCCCCAGGTCCGGTTCAAAACGCAGTCGCGCCTGCTGAGCTGGCGGGTGAGGGTGATGCCGCGGCTGGTGTCGGCTTCGCAGAAATGGCGATCATCACGATCGGACTCGCAGATGACAACGGACCGCCGATGGTGCTCTTCGCGGCGTTCCTCGCGCTCGATGAAGAAGTCGGCGCGGCATCCGTTCGAGACCCAAACGGCGTTGCGGCCATCGTGTCCCCATGTCCGCCCCTCGATGCACGCGGTCTTGCTCAGCTGGCGGGCGAAACTGGCCCGCCCCCACCCTTCCCACGAACAGACGTGGCGGCGGCCGTAGTCGGACTCGCACCGGATCTCGCGCTGGGCAAGGGCGGCGGGAGCCAGAAGCAGAAACAAAATGATGATGGAGCCAAACGTTTTGCGGTTCATGAAAACCTCCTCGTCGATCGGCTACGAATCATAAAGACGGCTGAGCCGATCAGCAAGGACGAGGCGCTGCGAATCGGTGAGGCGCTCGCCATGCGTGCAGAGCTCCTTCACGAATCGTGTCGTTCGCGAATCGAGACCGGCCAGCCGCTGAATCTCGTCATCGAACGAGTCGCCGGCGCGATCGACCAACCCGATCGCCAGCGCCTCCTCGGCGGTCAGCACGCGGTTGGCCAGAAAGAGCTGTTTCGCCGCCGCCGGCGTCAGCACCTTCCGCCAGCGCGAGGTCCCGCCGAAACCAGTGACGATGCCGAGCCTCGCGCCGGGATGCGAGAAGCGCGACGCCGGCGTGGCAAATCGCAGGTCGAAGGCCAGCGCGAGATCGAGCGCGCCGCCGAAGCAGGCGCCGTCGATGATGGCCACGGTCACGATTGGCAGCCGCTCGATCGCTGCAAACGTTTCCTGCCCGAGGCGGGCAAACGATTCGGCGTCGCGCGGAGTGAAGCGTGACATCTCCGCCATGTCGGCGCCCGCGGCGAAGATGTGTGAGCGCCCGGAACGAAAGACGAGCACGCGATCACCCGGCCACTCGATCACGATCTCCTGCAGCTCACGCAATGCATCCGACGACAGCAGGTTCATTCCCCCGTCATCGAACGTGATCGTCATCGCATCGATGGAGTAGCGCGCCATGCGCCGCACTTTATCGCGGCCGCGGCGACGACCACGAGCAACACGGCCAGCGGATCGAAGGCACCACCGCCGCGCACCGACTTCCCTTCACGGGTGATGATGTCGACGTCGGCTCGCTGGCCCGCCGCGACGTCCGCCTTGAATGAAGAGACGGCGGCGTCGAGATTTTTCGTCAGATCGAGCATCGCCAGCCGCAACCCTTCGTCCGATTTTCCGCGGAGGCGGCGGGCGCTGTCGATGGGAGTGTTGAAACCGCGAATCCGGCTCGTGCCAGGCGCGCGCAGAAGAAAGTTGCGGCTGGTGACGTCGAGCACGGCCACGTCGATCAGCGTGCGCGTGTCGTCGCGATCGCCGGGAAGGACGTACTGACCGACGATCGTGAGGTAGAGGATCGACAGCGCCGTTGGATCGTTGTACTGAATCTGGTCGACGGAGACGAGCGCCATCACGTCGACGCCGAACATCCGCGAGACCTGCTCGAGATTGTCGTAGCCTCCGTGCGGCAGGAGATAGGCAGACGGAATCGTGCGAATGTCCCTTACCCATTCGCGTCCGCTGAACGCTTTGCGCACGATCTCGAGAAGCCGCTGCTCGCTTTCGGCGTCGATCGGTGAGTTGCCGGCGGGAACGAACGCGATCCCGATGCGGAGCGGCAGCTGCAAACGCGATGGCGCGTTCACACGCCGCGCTTCCGTGTTGCGCGGGTTGAGATAGTCGAGCAGGTTGCTGCGGTATTGCCGGCGGCCGTAGCCGAAACTGAGACAGCCCGTCAGCGCGAGACATGCGGCGGCGATGAGCACGATGCGGAAGCGCATGGATCCTCCTTCACACGCCGCGAGCAAAGGCAGGCGCGGTGCCATTGAGAGGACTGCGCGTTTTCAGTGAGTTACGCTGACTAAGGCTGCCTGCGTCGTACTACAGATGTACATCGCCCCGCATGATTTGCTCAGCGGACGACGGCGCGGCGGATGGCGTCGACCGCGGTTGCCGTCGGCGTTCCCGGCAGAAAGATCTCGCGGATGCCGATCTCCTTCATCTTCGGGATGTCCTTTTCCGGGATGATCCCGCCGGCGAAGACGACGATGTCGCTGGCGCTCTCGTCTTTCAACAGCCGCATGATCTCGGGGAAAAGGACGTTGTGGGCGCCGGAGAGAATCGAGAGGCCGATGGCGTCGACGTCTTCCTGCACCGCCGCGGCCACGATCTGCTCCGGCGTTTGCCGCAGGCCCGTGTAGATCACTTCCATCCCGGCGTCGCGCAGCGCGCGGGCGATGATCTTCGCGCCGCGGTCATGGCCGTCGAGGCCGGGTTTGGCAATCAACACTCGGATTTTTCGGTCGCTCATGGTTTTAGAGTCTATGTCGATTCGCGGAACTTCGAGAGGATCACGATGTCGTGATAGCTCCCCTCGCGAAAAAAGTCGCGCCGCAGGCAGCCTTCCTGGACGAATCCCAGCGCATCCAGTACGTGCTTGGCGCGGTCGTTATAGTCGAAGACGTTGATCCGCAACTTGCCGAGGTTCATCTCATCGAAGGCGAAGCGGACCAGGGTGCGGATGGAATCGCCGCCGAAGCCGCGATTCCACGCCGACGGCTCGCCGATGAAGAGCCCGAACCATGCCGTCTGCGAGACCCAGTCGATGTCGTGAATGGAGGCGTTGCCTATGTGCGTGCGATCGTCCCGCCGCTCGATGGCGAAGTGCCGCTCCGTGTGCGTGGCGTTCATGGCCCGGTCGAGCCATTCGATCTCATTCTGAAAGGCGATCGGATAGCGCGTCTTGAGCGTCCGGACGATGTTCGGATCATTGATCCAGCGATAGCAACGCTCGGCATCGTCGCGCTCGAAGGCGCGCAGGATGACGTTTTCGCCGGCGATCATGAAACGCCGCCGCGACGGCTCGCGCCCAGGCTCCACGAAATCGCGCTCAGTGCGAGGGGACATGGCTGGCGATTATATCGAGCGAGAGCGAGTCGATTCGTGGAGGTGTCAGCCGTTTTCCTAATCGACTAATCCACTGATCCACTCTACTCATCGTTTCACCCAGCAAGCACGACCTTCGGCTGCACTTCCACCGGCCCGCCTTCGCGCAGCACGTTCACCACCTCGCCGATGGCGACGAGCCGGTCCTCGGGATTGCCGAGGGCCAACAGATCGCCAACTTTCGCCGGAACAGGCGGCGTCATGATGATCGACTGGCCGCGCATGAATTTCCCCTGCTGCGACCAGTCGATGCGCAGTTTCGGCAGCGGTAGCTCGACCTCGGAGAGCGACTGGAACCAGGGCGGCGCCAGCAATTGCTCGACCGGCGCATTTTCCAGCGTCTCGTACGGCAGCGCGTCGGAGATGCGAAAGTTGCCGATGGCGGTGCGCCGCAGCTCCTTGAGATGCGCAGGCACGCCGGCGGCCGCGCCGAGGTCGTGGGCCAGCGAACGGACGTACGTGCCGGCCGAGGAGCGCACGCGGAAACGCACCGTCGAGCCGGTCACGTTCACGATCTCGAACTCGTAGACAGTGATCGCCTTCGGCGTCAGCGCCGCTACCTCACCTTTGCGCGCCAGCTCGTACGCGCGAACGCCGTTGATTTTCTTCGCCGAGAACTGTGGCGGCATCTGTTCGATCGCGCCGAGGAACGGCTTGATCAGCGGCGTGAAATCGATGTGCTCGACGTTGACCTCGGTGGTCTCCCCCGCCGGCACGCCTGCGGCGTCGTACGAATCGGTGGCCCAGCCGAACTGGATCACGCCTTCGTATGTCTTCTCCATCCCCATCAGGTAGGCCTGCAGCCGCGTGGCCTTGCCGACGCAAAGCACGAGCAGGCCGGTGGCGAGCGGATCGAGCGTTCCGGTGTGTCCGACTTTCTTGATCTTCGAGCGCCGCCGGAACTTCTCGACGACGTCGTGTGAGGTGATGCCGGTTTTCTTGTCGACGAGCAGCAGTCCGTCGACTTTCGGTTGTTGGGGTTGCATGGGCCGGGAAGGATATGGCAAACGCCGCTAGAATCCCCAGAAATGACGAAGCCCCAGCGAAGCAAAACGTATCTCGTCTGGATGGATTGCGAGATGACCGGCCTCGATCCCGAGAAGCACGTGCTCCTCGAGATCGCCACCATCATCACCAACTACGATCTGGAAATCATCGCCCGAGGACCGGTGCTGGCCATCCGGCAAAGCAAACCGAAGATGGAGATGATGGACGCCTGGTGCCGGCGAACGCACGGCCAGAGCGGACTGCTCGACCGCGTGCGGGACGAAGGCGTGAGCGTCGCCGAGGCGGAGAAGCAGACGCTCAATTTCATCAAGCGCTATTGCTACGTGCGCACCGCGCCGCTGTGCGGCAATTCGATCGGGCAGGACAAGCGATTTCTGGCGAAGTACATGCCGAAGCTCGACGACTTTCTGCACTATCGCATCGTCGACGTCAGCTCGATCAAGACGCTGATCTCGCAGTGGTATGAGGGCAGGTACGAGTCGCCAAAGAAGAAGGATGCGCACCGTGCGCTGTCGGACATCGAGGAGTCGATCGCGGAGCTGGACTATTACCGGAAGACGGTCTTCGTGAAACGGTGACTACTCTTCGTCATCGCTCTTCGGCTGCTTGTTGATGTCTTCGAGCAGCTCTTCGATCCGGCCGGCGCGCATGGTGGTCTCGTCGAATTTGAAGTCGAGCTCCGGCGTGGAGCGGAGGCGGATTCGTTTGCCGAGCTGCGAGCGTATGAACCCTTGCCGCTGCTGGAGCTCGCGGACCATGTCTTTCGTCGCGTTCTCATCGAGCCCGCTGATGAAGACGCGCGCGAAGTGAAGGTCGGGGCTGACCTCGACGCCGGTGATGGAGGTGAGGCCGAGGTCGAGGTCCTTCAATTCCTGGCGAAAGACTTCGACGAGCGCGTCGCGCACCGATTCGCCGACGCGGGAGGTTCTGCGGGTTTTGCGCATGCGGGGGGAGTTTATCCTGTTAAAAGCATCCAACCACAGAGGCACAGAGAGCACAGAGAAAACCTCTGTGTCCTCTGCGTCTCCGTGGTTGGATCCTTTTTTCAGACCTTCTTCTTCTTGATCGAATTCAGACCCGTGGCTCGAAGAATCGGCCTCCACCAGCGTTCCGTCACGTCCGGCCGCCAGTAGCGAACCGCCTCGCGCGAGATCGATGCCGGCGCGGGCACGAGTTGGTTCAGTCGGTCGAAGAGAATCACGCTCTCATCGGGCGTCGTCAGGCGGAAGAGGTTCAGCAGCGTGAACGCGTCGCGCGGACGCGCCATGGACACGATCGTTGCCAGGTCGTGTCCATTCGCGAAGTCGCGAACGGCGGCGCGGAAACGTGGCGAGGCATCGTCGAAGACCGGAACCGTCAACTCGTCGTCCGCCGTCATCAGCGCCGACGCGCCCTGAGGCACGAGCGATTGCTCAAAGCCGCGCGAAAGATCGACCCAGCCGGAGATCACATGCAATTCGCCTGCTCCATCCGGCGAAACGGTCAGCGTGTATTCGCAGCCGAGGTCGATGGCGCGCGCGTGAGGCGTATCGATGACGAAGACGCCGGGCATGGACGTCGTTCGCGCGTGAATCGTTCCGGCGGCCAGTGCCAAACGGTGGCGATTGCGGCGGCTCTCGATCAGCTTCACGGTCGTATTCGGGCTGATGTCGAGCATGCCCACCGCGGTCGATTCCAGGCGCACCGATCCTTGTGCACCGGTGCGGACGACGTCGCCGGCCCGCAGGAGAAAATGGGGAACGATCGCACCGCCGGACGCCGACGTCGCCCTCCATCGGTTCGGCGGCGTGTAGATACGCAGCGCGCCGATGACGGCGAACAGGATCAACGCCGCCGCGATCGCGAGCGGCCAGCGCGGACGCGGGCGCATCACCACGACGCGTCGAAAGGCCGGCATCGTGGCAGGCGACCGGTAGCGCCCGAGCAGCGCTTCCAGCTGCGCAACCTCGGCATCCGGCTCGCCGCTTCGTTCAAACAGGTAATCGTCGTTCATACGGCACTCCCGCCGAGCGCACCGCGCAGCATCTGCATCCCGCGGTGAAGGTTGACCCGCACCGAGCCGGGCGTCAGGCCGGTCCGCGCGGCGATTTCCGGCCCCGACATCCCTTCGACCAATCGCAGCATCAGCGTCTCCCGATACGCCTCGGGCAACGCCCGGATCGCCTCCAGCGCCTGCGCGGCCTCGGCGTCATCGCCCTGCGTCCCGCGCGTGGCAAACGCTGTATCGATCTCCACCGTGTCGATCATGCGCCGCCGATGATCCTCGGCGGCGTTGCGCGCTGTCCTCGCGATCCAACCGGCGAATGCGGCCGGCTCGCGCAGCGATCCCAGCTTCGTCAGCGCGGTGATGAAGACGTTCTGCGTCACATCGTCGGCATCGGCGGGAGGAAGGCGCCCGAGGAGGATTGCGTGTACGACCGGCGCATAACGGACGTAGAGGATCTCGAACGACGCCACGTCGCCCGCCTGCGCGGAGCGAACGAGATCGGCATCGGTGCGAACAGACATCAGCGAGCAGAAGACGCGCGCGGCGGACGAAGTGTTAACACGTTAACGCTCTCCGCGGCGGCCGCGTCCTCCCGACATGATGAACCGACTTCAGTTCCTCGCTCTCGTATTCACACCGCTCCTCGCGCGATGCATGCCGGCACAGGCATCGCCCGAAGTTCCGTCGAGAATTCAAATCGCCAGCCGGAGTGAGCCGGGCGTGCGCCTGCTCCTCTCGGGCCGGACACTCGGAAGGGACGGAAAGCCGCTCGCCGGCGTCGAGATCTACGCCTACCACACCGGCGCCGACGGCCTTTATCGCAACGACCGCTACACGCCGGAGTGGCCCGCGAAGCCGCCGCGCCTGCAAGGAACCTTGCACACCGCGGCCAACGGTTCGTACCAGATCGACACCATCAAGCCGGGCGCGTACCCGAGCCGCAACAACCCGGCCCACATTCACTTCAAACTGCGCGCGCCCGGCTATCCGGAGCAGGGAGAGACGATCTGGTTCGAGGGCGATCCCCTCCTCACTTCGCAACAGAAGCCCGCGTACGTGGTCCGCCTGCAACGCGATTCTGGAGGCGTGCTTCACGGGACCCACGACTTTCATCTCGGCAGACCGCAATGAACGCCCGAGCGTAGCGCCATCGACTCGATGGCTGTACCGCCAGCGGCTCGCTGGCGGGCTTGCTGCCGCCGAGCCGGCGGCGATACAGCCGTCGGGCCGACGGCGCTACGCTTGGGTACGCGCGACCAACCTTCTCGAAACCCTATCGTCTAACCTACGTAATCGTTCGTAGGAGATCGTTTGCATGCGCACTTGGGTGGCAGTGGCAGTTGCTTTGATGACCGTATCGACGTTTGCTCAAACACCACCGGTAGCACCTGCAGCACCACCGATCAACATCCACCGCGCCAGCGCGCCGATCGTGGTCGACGGCGATCTGTCGGATTCCGGCTGGCAGGATGCGGCCAAAGTCGACGCCTTCGTCGAAGGATCGCCCGGCAACAACATCCCGGCCAAGGTGAAAACCGTGGCCTACTTCACCTTCGACGACCGCTACTTCTACATCGGCATCCGCGCCGAGGATCCCGATCCGAAGAAAGTGCGCGCGCCGTACGTCGAGCGCGATGGCGTGATCGGCACCGACGACAACATTGCCGTCTTCCTCGACACGCGCGGCGACCGGCGTCTGGGACTGGAGTTGCGCGTCAGCCCGCGCGGCATCCAGGCGGATGGTTTTTACGACGATGCCGGCCCGGTTGAAGACTTCTCGCCCGACTATTTCTACGACACCGCCGCGAAAGTGGGCGCGGACGGCTGGAGCGCGGAGTACCGCATCCCCTTCTCGTCGCTTCGCTACTCGAGCCGCAATCCGACCTGGAACGTGCTGGTGTGGCGCAACTACCCGCGCGATTTCCGTTACGCGTTTTACAGCGCGCCGGTTCCGCGCGGCTCGAACTGCCTGATCTGCCACGCTGTTCCCATCGTCGGACTGGAGAATCTGCCGGAGTCGGGACACGTCACCGCCGCGCCGTACCTCAGCAGCCAGCATCTCGACAACGGCGCGCTCGGCACGCTCAACCAGCATTCGTTCGACACCAACGTCGGCGCGGACGTGAAGTGGACGCCGAGCGCCACCAGCGCCGTCGACGTCACACTCAATCCCGATTTCTCGCAGGTCGAGGCGGACGTGCCGCAGATCACCGTCAATCAGCGCTTCGCCGTCTTCGTTGCCGAGAAGCGGCCATTCTTTCTGGAGGGCTTCGATCTCTTCAACACCCCGCTGCAGGTGGCCTACACGCGAACGATCACCTCGCCGCGCGGCGGCTTACGCGCCACCGGACGCATCGGCGACACGACCTACACGCTGCTGACGGCGTCGGATCGCGGCGGTGGCCTGACCATTCTTCCCGGCCCGCTGGGCAGCGATTTCGCGCCGCAGGATTTCCACTCCACCGACACCATCGCCCGCGTGCGTCACGAGATGGGCGGGTCGTTCGTCGGAGGAGTCCTCACCGATCGCGAAGTCAGCGGAGGCGGACACAATCGCGTGCTCGGTCCCGATTTTCTCTGGCGTCCGAACGACTCCGACACGGTCACGTCCCAACTGATCTTCAGCGACACGACCAATCCGAATCGCCCCGATCTCTCGCCGGAGTGGACCGGGCAGTCGCTGCGCTCGCACGCGTTCAATGCCTCCTGGAATCACAGTGTCACGAATTATGACTACGGCGCGTTCGTCTACGACGTCGGCAACGACTTCCGCGCCGACCTCGGATTCATCCCGCAGGTCGGCTATCGCGAGGCCGGCGCGTTCTACGGCCGCCGTTTCTATCCCGAGCACTCGCTGATCCGTTTCTTCCGCCCCAGCGTCCAGGTCGATCAGCAGCAGGACCTGCATGGCAACACGCTGTTCCGCCAGGTTTCGATCGGCGCGGGGGTCAACGGCGCGAAGAACCTGCAGGCGAGCGTCTTCCTCCGTCCCGCGGAGAAGGTGCTGGTGGGCAGCTCACTGCTGTCGCAGACCTACGGAACGATGTTCGTTCAGTTCGATCCGTCGCGTCGCTTCACGCGCATCGTCGCGCAGTTGCGGGCCGGACAGTCGATCGACTTCGCCAACGGCCGCGTCGGCAACGGGGCCAGCGCGGCGCTCACCACGATCTTCCGTCCCATCGACCGCACCACCTTCGAGATCGATCTGAATCGCGAGTGGCTCAACGTCGCCGGCGGTCCGCTCTACACGGCGCAGGTCGAGCGGCTTCGCGCGCTCTACAGCTTCACCGCGAACTCGATCATCCGCGCGATCGTGCAATACAACGACGTCAATCGCAATCAGGCCCGTTACCTCTTCCGCGTCCCCCAACACAGCGGCGCCTTCCTCGGCTCGATCCTCTACAGCTACAAACTCAACTGGCAGACCGTCCTCTTCGCCGGCTACGGCGACGACCGCGTCCTGACCGCGCAGAATGACCTGCTGAAGCAGGACCGGTCGCTGTTCTTCAAGGTGAGCTACGCGATTCAGAGGTGACGTTTCCCTGGGAGCGCAGGCGTCTCGCCTGCCGTCGGGCAGATGCTGCCAAGTACGCGGACGGGACGTCCGCGCTCCCAGGCCCTCACGAAAGTGAGCGCCACGCTCTCGTCGAAGTCGATTCCCTGGGAGCGCAGGCGTCTCGCCCGCCGTCGGGCAGGATGTTGCCAAGTACGGCGGACGGGACGTTCGCGCTCCCAGGAACTACGAAAAGTGAGGGACGCCCAGCGCCACGCTCTCGTCGAAGTCGAGTTTTTCGCTCGTCCAGCCGGTGAGCGTGGCGTCGGTGTTGGTCTCGACGTAGTTGAGCACGCGTTCCAGCATGGCGTCGGCGGATGGATCATCGATCGAGACGAACGACACGGCCATACGGGCGCGCTGGTGGAGATCGTTGAGGCCGACCTCGCCTGCCGAGATCTCGAACCGATGCCGCAGCTTCTCGCGCAGCGACTTCACCACCATGCGCTTGTCCTTCAGCGACTGCGCGTGCGGGATGAAGATCTCGAAGAGCGCGACGGAGACGATCATGGTGTGAAGTGGTCAGCAGGCCAGTGGTCAGTCGCCAGTAAAACCCACTGACTGACCACCGGCCCCTGGCTACTGGCCACTATGCAAGCGCTGCGGCGAGCTGCTCGACCTTGAACGCTTCGATGATGTCGCCGTTTTTGATGTCCTGGAACTTCTCGATGCCGATGCCACACTCGAAGCCCTGACGGACTTCGGCCACGTCGTTCTTGAAGTGGCGCAGCGAGCCGATTTTGCCTTCGAGGATGACCCGGTTGTCGCGCAGCAGCCGCACGCTGGCGGACCGCGGAATGACCCCCTCGGTGACCATGCAGCCCGCGATGACGCCGGCCTTCGGCACCTTGAACGTGCTGCGCACTTCGGCGCGGCCCTGAAAGACTTCCTGGAACTTCGGATCGAGCAGGCCGGTCATGGCCAGCTTCATCTCGTCGACCAGGTTGTAGATGACCGTGTAGAGCCGGACGTCGATCCCTTCCTTCTCCGCCAGCTCGCCGGCCGAACGCTCGGGGCGGACGTTGAAGCCGACCACGATCGCATCGGACGCCGAGGCCAGGAGGACGTCGTTGGTGGAAATCGCGCCGACCGAGGAGTGGATCACGTTGACCTTCACCTCGGCGGTGGAAAGCTTGCGCATGGTGTCGGCCAGAACTTCTACCGAGCCCTGCACGTCGGCCTTCAGGATGAGATTGAGCTCCTTGGCCGTCCCCTGCTGCATGCGCTGGAAGAGCTGATCGAGCGACATGCGCGAGGTCTTGCCCTGCGACAGCTCGCGGGCCTTCTCCTGGCGCATCTGGCCGATCATGCGAGCCTGCGTCTGCTCGTCGACCACCTGCAGCGAATCGCCTGCATTCGGCACGTCATCGAATCCGGTGACCTGCACCGGCGTGGCCGGCTCTGCTTCGTTGATCCGCATGCCACGCTCGTCGGTCATGGCCCGGACACGGCCGGAGGTGGCGCCGGAGAAGAAGTGATCGCCGATCTTCAGCGTACCGTCCTGCACCAGAAGCGTAGCCACGATGCCGCGTCCGGCTTCCTTCTTCGCTTCCAGCACGACGCCTTTGCCGCCGATCTCGGGCGAGGCCTTGAGATCGAGCAGATCGGCGGTGAGCAGAATCATGTCCAGGAGATCGTCGATGCCGGTCTTCTTCGTGGCCGAGACTTCGACGGAGACGACATCGCCGCCCCACTGCTCGACCTGTACGCCGTTCTCGGCGAGCTCGCGGCGAACGCGCTCGACGTTGGCGTTCGGTTTATCGATCTTGTTGATGGCCACGATGATCGGCACCTTGGCGGCGCGCGCGTGGTCGATTGCTTCACGGGTCTGCGGCATGACGCCGTCGTCGGCGGCGACCACGAGGATGACGATGTCGGTCACCTTGGCGCCGCGGGCACTCATCATGGTGAAGGCCTCATGGCCCGGCGTGTCGAGGAAGACGATCTTCCGTCCGCGCTTTTCGACGTGGTACGCGCCGATGTGCTGCGTGATGCCGCCCGCCTCGCCGCCCGCGACGTTGGTCTCGCGGATGGCGTCGAGGAGCGAGGTCTTGCCGTGGTCGACGTGGCCCATGACGGTGATGACCGGTCCGCGCGGCGTCGAGCCGGTGGCGCCGGTCTTCTCCATCGCTTCCAGTTCCACCGCTTCTTCGAAGGAGACGATCTCCGCATCGATGCCGAGGTCTTTGGCGATGTCGAGCGCGAGCTCCGCGCCGAGGGGCTGGTTGATCGAGATCATGAGCCCCTTCTTCATCAGAAGATGCTTCATCAGGTCGTTCGCTTTGATTCCGAGCTTGTCGGCCAGTTCCTTGACCGTCGCGCCCTCGCTGAGCGGGATCTTTTCGGTGGGACGCGTGAAATTCAGCACCTTGCCGGAGACCGGCGCGGCCTGTTTGCGGATATCGCGGCGAAGCGACGGCGTACGCGGCTTCCCATCCTCATCCGTCTCCGGAATGGGGATGTCCGGCCCGAGGTCGTCGTTGATGATCTGGGTACCGGAGAAGGGACCCTTGGTGAACAACTCGTTGTCGACTTCGGCCGGGCGCTCGCTCTTGCCGCGCTTGCCGGTGGTCTTCTTCTTCGGCGAAAGGTCTTCGCTGCCGTCGGGACGTCGGGTCTTGCTGCGTCCCATCGCGCCGCCCGGCAGCGTGCCGGGAGGTGGCGGCGGTGCGGAAGGAGCACCGGGACGGCCGACGCCCGGCCGGAATCCGCCAGGACCGGCAGGACGAGCGCCCATCGGCGCGCCCGGACGCGCGCCAGGACCGGCGGGACGAGTGCCCATCGGCGGACGAGCGCCGGCTGGACCGGCGGGACGTGCGCCCATCGGAGCGCCGGGACGGACAGCGCCAGGACCGGCCGGACGGCCGCCCGGAGAGGGCGCATAGCTGGGGCGTGAGACCGGCTGCTGACCGGCGTAATTGGGTCGTGCGGCTTGCGGCGCGCGCGCTCGCGGACCGGTTGGGCCGGTAGGACGAGCTCCTGCTGCCGGCGCCGCGGCCATCGGCATTTGCGGCGCGGAGGCGGCGGGCGGCGGTGGCGCGGGAGGAGCAACCGGCGCTTCCGGCGCCGGCTCGGGAGCCGGCGTCTCGGCAACGACCGGACGCGGTTTCTTGACTTCGGGAGGCGCTTCTTTGGCGGCGCGCTCCTCGGCTTCGACGGCTTCGACGAACTCCGGGATGATCACGGTGGGCGGCGGCGCGGCGACCTGCGGCTCTTCGGCGGGCACCTCGCGTTTCGGACGCGGCGTCGGCTTGACGATGGCCCGCGGCGGGCGCACCGCTTCCTTCTTCGCGGCCACCTGCGGCTTGTCCTCGCGCATGATGACGCTGCGGGTGCGTGTCGTCAGTTTCTTGCCGGTGATCAGCGCGTTGATGACCTCAGGCTCCAACGCCTGATTCGGGTCGCTGATCTCGGCGCCGAGCGACTGCAACTGGAAGATGACGTCCTTCTCGGACTTCCCCATCTTCTTTGCAATGTCGCTCACTCGAATTTTTGCTGCCGCCATTGATTCCCCTTGATTACCTGCGTTGCTGACGTGAACGGTGCGCGATTACTCCACTTGCGCCTCTTCTTGCGGTGCTTCGGCATCCTCGGCGGCCTCGGGTTCTTCCTCCGGCTGCTCGTCTTCGGACGCCTGGTACGCTTGTTCTTCTTCGTCGCCCTCGGGCTCGGTCTCCTCGACCTGCTCGTGTTTGCGGGCGGTGTCGATCATCTGCTGGGCCGTCTCTTCATCGACGCCTTCGATCGCGGTCAGATCCTCGACCGAGGCATTGATCACGGAGTCGAGGTCGTCGTAGCCGGCGTCTTCCAGCGTGTTCGCCCACTCCTCCGGCATCCCCTCGATGTCGTGGACATTGGTCTCGGCGCGCGCCTCGGCCATCGCTTCCTGAAGCATGGCGCTGAGGGCATCGGCGACCTCGCCCTTGACCTCTTCCTCGGACTTGATGTCGATCTTCGCGCCGATCAGTTCCGCAGCCAGACGGACGTTGAGTCCGCGCTTACCGATGGCCAGCGAGAGCTGATCGTTGTCGACGATGACGTCGAGATGCGGCCGGTGGGCCTGCTCGTCGCTGGTCACCGAAACGCGCGTGATCTTGGCCGGCGCCAGCGAGTTCTGCGCGTAGACCACGATGTCTTCGTTGAAGGGAATGATGTCGATCTTCTCGCCGCGCAGCTCGCGGATGATGGACTGCACGCGCGAGCCCTTCATGCCGACGCAGGCGCCGACCGGATCGACGTCGCGCTCGCGCGACATCACCGCGATCTTGGCGCGCTCGCCCGGCTCGCGGACAGCGCCGCGGATGACGACGGTCCCGTCGTAAATCTCCGGCACTTCCATCTCGAACAGCTTGATGAGCAGACGCGGATCGGTGCGCGAGAGCACCACCTGCGGTCCCTTCGGCTGCGTGTGCACGTCGACGATGACGGCCTTGATGCGATCGCCCTGCGAGTAGCGTTCGGCGCGCGACTGCTGCGAGCGCGGGATGATGCCCTCGGTCTTGCCATTGAGGTCGATGATCATGTCGCCGCGCTCGAAGCGCTTGACGTAACCGTTCTCGAGCTCGCCCAGCTTGCCGATGAATTCGTTGTAGACCTTCTCGCGCTCGGCCTCGCGCACCTTCTGGTAGAGCACCTGCTTGGCCGACTGCGCGGCGATGCGGCCGAAGTCCTCGGCAGCCTTCGTCAGCGGGATGTGCACTTCGTCGCCCTGCTCGACCTCGGAGTCGATCTTCTGGGCTTCGTACGTGCGGATCTGCGTGTTCGAGTCTTTGACGACGTCGACCACTTCCTTGGTGATGTAGCTGAGCCGGATCCGGCCGCCGACTTCCGCCTCGGGCTCGACTTTCCGGGCCTGATCGAGCGTCCACTGCGCCTGCGGATCTTCGATCTCGTTCTCGTCGATGACGATGTCTTTGATGACGTACATCGTCATCTCGCCGCTCACGCGATCGATGACCGTCTCCATCGGCTCGCGGGTTTTGTAATACTTGCGCGCAGCGGTAGCGAGGGCATCCTCGAGCGCCTTGAACACACGCTCGACGTCGATCGACTTCTCGTACGCCAGCGCCTTGATGTTTTTACTGAGGTTCTCGTCGAACATTCTGCTCCCCGAGGTATCGCGGTTTCGGGGTCTCGCGGTCTCGCGGTTTTTCACCCCGCGACCGCGAAACCTCGTAACTGCGCGACCTAGATTTCCACTTCCAACCGCGTTTCTTTCACATCTGCCAGCGGGACGACGTAATCGGGATCCTTTTTCATCACCGGATCGGTGACCACGATCGTTTCGCCGTTGAACTCTTTCAATCTTCCGACGATCACATGAAGTCCCCGGACCGGTTTCGACGTCCGCACGCGGACGAGCCGGCCGATGAACTTCTGGTAATCCGACGTCTTGTAAAACTTCCTGTCCAGCCCTGGAGAAGAAACCTGCAGCTCATACTCCGCCGGGATGACATCGTCGACGTCGAGAAACGCGCTGACTTGGTGCGAGACCAGCTCGCAATCCGCGATCACCACGCCGCCCTCTTTGTCGATGTCGATGCGGAGCAGGAACCCATGACCCTGCTTCCGGTACTCAATGTGAACGAGCTCGAGGCCTTCCGACGTGACGATGGCCTCGATTTCCTTCTCAACCCGTTCGGGTAAAACGCTCATATCTCCTGACAACAAAAAAAGCGGCCGAATCGGCCGCTTTCGATAGGTTGTTGCTCGAAAGCTGACGGATGATACCACTTTGCTGCGAGCCGTCACAACGTCGTGAACGGCGTGCCGATTCCGTTCGAAAACGACGGCCGCACCGAGATGCGGCCGTCGTCGAACCGAAGCGAAGTGATCCTAAAACTGGTGCTTGACGGCGCGGTGAATGGTCGCGCCCGACTTGCAGCTGGCCACGTCCGGGCTGTAGATGCAGGTGATGGCGTTGTTCGTCAGCGGCTGGAGGTACTGCGGCTCCAGCGTGGTGGCGTCCTGGGTCTGGTTGTCGAGCGAGGAGCCGAACGCGAAGAAGGCCGGGCAGCCGGTCGGACAACCGTTCGCCTGTGCGTCGCCGGTCGGCGTCGTGCCGCTCTGCTGGAAGACGACATAGGCGTTGGTGGACGTCGGGCCGACAGCAAACGCCGGGAAGACGTTGCCGATGGCCTGCTGGACGGTGCCGAGCGGGCCCAGCGTGAAGCTGGCCGGAGTGCCGATCTGCGCGCCCGTTGCACCATTGAACAGCGTCGCCGTGATCGTTGTGGTCGAGAACTGCGAGGCGTTCACGAAGCCGAGGTTCGTGCGGAACTGGGTCGTGTTGCGAACGCCGGTGATGAAGGCCTTGTCGAGCCCCGCGCCGACGGCGGACTCAGAGACGAAGTTGTACCAGGGGATGCCCGAGAACAGCTGGCCGTTCGTCGGCGCCGTCAGCGGGTTGGCGTTGAGCGCCACCGAGAAGATGCGGCTCTCGACGCTGATGTTGCGGTAGTTGGAATTCAGGCCGGTGTCCGGGTTCGGCGTGCAGTCAGCGCCGGCCAGGCAGGCGTTGAAAATCAGCTGGCCGAGGCCGCTCGTGATGTGCAGGGTGTTGCCCACGAAGTCGAGCAGTTCGCGCCGCTCGCGAGGTGCCAGCGTCAGAATCTTCGGGAATGGTGTCTGGGTACCGTTGGCGCCGGTGGAAAAGATCACCGAGACGTCGACCGACTGGTCGCTGAGGTTCGAGATGAACACGTCAGAGATGAAGGTGGCCGACGCGCTCGAGACATGGCCGGCTGCTGGAACGTAAACCTGATCCGCAGCGCGGAAGTTGCTGGCCATCGCCGCACCGGCGAACAGCGTGATTGCCGCGGCCACGGTCAACTGTTTCACTTTGAACATAATCTCCCCTTTTGCTACGAGTTTTTGGTATCAGACTGCCTCGGTCGAAAAGTGCGTACGCATTCTAAACGACTTCGTCAGACTGAAAAAAATGAATCTGCGAATAGTGATACGGTCAAAACGAATGGAACGTCACATCGTGGGAACATGAGAGGCTGATGGTCGAACTATGCGATTGTAGCATGACGTATTGCGGGCCATGAACGTCAAATTCACGACCGAGGACGATGGTGCCAGACTCGACCGCGCCCTTGCCGCGCGGATGCCGGAGCATAGCCGAAGTTTCATCGCCAGGCTCATCGAAGATGGTCGTGTGACGCTCGAGGGAAAGGCAGTGGCGCGAGCGTCGACCCGAGTCGCCGGGGGGCAGAACGCCGAAATCGACATCCCGCCGCCCACGCCCACCTCGGCCGCGTCGCAGGAGATGCCGCTCTCGGTGCTGTACGAAGACGCCGATCTTGTGGTCATCGACAAGCCGGCAGGCCTCGTGGTGCATCCGGCAGCCGGCCATGCCGACCGGACGCTCGTAAACGCCCTCCTTTTTCACGTGCAGGATCTCAGTGGCATCGGCGGGGAGCTTCGCCCGGGCATCGTCCATCGCCTCGACAAAGACACGAGCGGGGTGATGGTGATCGCCAAGAACGACGAGGCCCACCGCAAGTTGAGCGCGGCCTGGGGCACGGAGGCAGTTCGGAAAGAATACGTAGCGATCGTGTACGGCACGCCGCAGAAGCCGCGGGGCACGATCGATGCGCCGATCGCGCGCGACCCCCGCAACCGCAAGCGCATGGCCATCGTCGCCGGCGGCCGCCGCGCGATCACGGACTACGAGGTGATCGAATCGCTTCGCCACGCCTCGGTCGTGCGATGCGTCCTCCACACCGGCCGCACGCACCAGATCCGCGTCCACCTCAAATCGATCGGCCACCCCATCATCGGCGACCCGGTCTACGCCGGCCCGCAATGGCGCGGCATCCCCGACAAAAGGCTGCAGAAAGCGATCACGTCGCTGAACAGACAGGCCCTGCATGCCGTCTCTCTCCAGATTCCACATCCAAAGACGGACAAGCCGATGCAGTTCACGGCGCCGATGCCGGGGGATATGGCGGCGTTGATGGATGCGCTGCGTTAGCGCGTGTACCTCGGCAGCCCCAAAACCGAGCAAATAGAACACCGCGAGACCGCGTAACCGCGAGACCTCGCGACCCCGGATTACAGCAACATCCCCGCAATCGTCGCCGTCAGGAAATTCGCCAGCGTTCCTGCAAACATTGCCCGCAATCCCAATCGCGCCAGATCGCCGCGGCGCGACGGCGCCAACGATCCGATTCCGCCGATCTGAATTGCGATCGAAGAGAAATTTGCGAAGCCGCAGAGCGCGTAGGTCACGATGACGAAGCTGCGCGGGTCGAGGCTGGAACCGACGCCTGGTTTGCCGAGGTTGGCGAAGGCGACGAACTCGTTGAGCACCATGCGCGTGCCGAGGAGATTGCCGACGGTCAGACTGTCCTTCCACGACACACCCATCGCCCAGGCGATCGGGCTGAAGATCCAGCCGAGGAGCTGGTCGAGGCTGCCGGGGAACCAGACCGCGTGGCCGTGGACGAATCCGAAGATGCCGTTGATCAGCGCCACCAGCGCGATGAACGCGATCAGCATGCCGGCAACGTTGAGGGAGAGGTGCAGCCCTTCGATGGCGCCGCGGCCGGCGGCATCGATCACATTCACATCCTGCTTCGGAACGACTACCTCGACGTCCGCGCCGGTGGCCGGCTTCTCCGTCTCCGGCACGATGATCTTGGCCATCATAATGGCGCCGGGCGCGGTCATGATCACGGCCGTGAGAAGGTGAATGACGTCGACCTTCGCCACCAGGACGTACGCCGCCATGATGCCGCCGGAGATGTGCGCCATGCCCGCGGTCATGATGGTCATCAGCTCGGACATGGTCATGCCTTCGATGAACGGCCGGATCGTCAGTGGCGCCTCGGTCTGACCCATGAAGATCGACGCGGCCACCGACAGCGATTCCGCGCCCGACGCGCCCATGAAGCGCGACATCAGTTTGGCGAAGAAGCGAACCACCACCTGCATCACGCCGAGGTAGTAGAGGATGGCGAAGATCGAAGCGATGAAGATGATCGTCGGCAGCACCATCGTGGCGAAAACGAAGCCGATGTTGGTGTTACCTGTATCACCCAGCGCGCCGAAGACGAACTTCGAGCCCTCGCCGGTGTAGCTGATCAGCTTGGTGACCACTTCCTTCAGGTTCTCGAAGAGGAAGGCCAGCAGGCTGTACGAGAGGAAAAGCACGGCGCTGAGGACGAGATAAACGGTCCAGAGGCCCTTCTTCCCGCCGCCATCCTCCATTCGCTTGGCGATCTGCACCACGATCACCGTCAGCACGATGAAGATCAGCGCGGCGATCCAGGGATTCAGGGCCGGCATGAAGGTGCCGAACGCATGCGCGATCGGGACAGCCTTCAGAACGGCGATGGCGATGAGGATCTGAAGGGTCAATCCCCAGAACACGGTCTTCCAGCGGATGGCCCGCCGGTTGGTCGACAGCAGAAATGCAATCGCAAGAATCCCCACGAAGCCGATCAGCGCAGAAAAACGCTCCATTCACTGCTCCCGTCGTTGCCGAATTTTGGTGAAGACCGTTTGGGTCGAGGCATTATGCGTGATCGGCGTCGCAGTTGCGAGGTCTCGCAACCGCTATACTCCGCCCTCCAAGTTTGGTCCAGACGAGGAAACGATGATCAAAGCAATCGACGACGCTGTGCGTTTCGTACGCAGTAAAACTTCCATCCAGCCGCAGGTTGGGGTGATCCTCGGCTCGGGACTCGGCAACGTCGTCGATGCCCTCGAGATCGAGACCGCCATCCCCTACGCCGAGATCCCCGGCGCGAAAGCGTCGACCGTGGTCGGACATCAGGGGCGCATGATCCTGGCGCGCGTGCATGGCACTCCGGTCGTAGTGATGCAGGGACGCATTCACTTCTACGAAGGCCACGAGATGCCCGAGGTGATGTTCCTCTCGCGCGTCATCGGAAGACTCGGCATCAAACAGCTCATCGTCACCAACGCCGCCGGCGGCATCAATACCAAGTTCCAAGCCGGCGACCTGATGCTCATCTCCGATCACATCAATCTGATGGGCATGAACCCGTTGCGCGGACCGAACATCGACGACCTCGGCGTCCGCTTTCCCGACATGAGCGAGGCCTACCCCGAATCGCTGCGCGACCAGGCCAAAGAGGTGGCGAAGTCACTCGGCCAGCTGGTGCAGGAAGGGGTCTACCTCGCGCTCTCCGGCCCGTCGTACGAGACGCCCGCCGAGATCCGCGCCTTCCGCACCCTCGGCGCCGACGCGGTGGGCATGTCGACGGTCCCCGAGGTCATCGCCATGTCGCAGATGGGCATCCCGGTGCTCGGCATCTCCTGCATCACCAACATGGCCGCCGGCATCCTGAAACAGAAACTGACGCATCAGGAAGTGATGGATACGACGGCACGCGTCCAGAACGATTTCACGGCGCTGGTATTGGGGTGTCTGCAGCGGTTCGGGTAACGTAGGTCGGACTCTCAGTCCGACCTCTTGTGAAAACCCCTCGTCACTGTGGTTCCATGCGCTGAGATCAGCCGGTCGGACTGAGAGTCCGACCTACGTTTTGTGCGAATGCACCAAAATCCGGCGTCGAGACGACGCCGGGCCAGCCGGCGCGGACGCCAGCGCTCCACTACTACGGCTTGAACGCCTCCTCGATCTTCGGCCCCGTCGCCAGATCCACCAGCGCGTGAATCAGCACCCGTGTCCCCTTCTGTAAATCGGCGATCGGGTTCTTTTCGTCGACGTCGTGGCCGGGGTAGGGCTTGTCGGGGAACCACATGCCGAAGGCGATGGCGTTGGGGAGGCGCTTCGCGTACGTTCCGCCGCCGGAGATGGCGGGCTTCGGGTCCTTCATTCCGGTCGCGGCACCGTAATCGGCGAGGAGACGGCGGACGATCTTTGCGTTCGGGTCGAAGGCCAGCGGTTCATCGCCGTAGAAGCCGGTCGCCGTCAGCAACGCGCCGGTGCGCTTGTTGAAGGCATCGACGAACTGCTCCATCTTCGTTTTCAATTGCGAGCCGGTGCGCGGTGGGATGCGGCGGATGTTGATCGTCAGCGTTGACAGCTTGGCGTTCTCCGTATCCGGCTTGATCGTGGCGATGTTGACGGCGTAACGGCCCCAGAGCGGATCGCGGTCGGTGATGCCGAGGCCCGTGCCGTAGAGATCGGGGCCGGCGGTGCGGACAAACGCGAGCAGATCATCCGCGCCGCCCGTGGGCAGCTTGCCGTCCAGCACACGCGCTAGCGCGACCAGGGCATTGCGGCCGCCCTCGAGATTCACGCCGGCGTGCGCCGAGTGGCCGTACGCGACGATCCATAACGTGTCGCCGGTCGGCTGCATGGAAACGCGCGTTTCCGGCGGCCGCGGAGCGGCGTTGATCGCATCGATGATCGGCTGCCAATTGGCGGCGCTCCCCTCTTTCCAGCGCAGCTTCACCTCGGCGCGGTCGGGAACGATGCTGGCCCCGAGGCCGGCGTTGATGAAAAAAACGCTGTAGGGCTTCGTCACACCGGACCGCTCGGAGGTTGCATCGGTCGTCACCGACAGCGAGTTCCAGGCCTTTTCGCCGACGACGACCGGGAAATTCGAATCGAGGACCAGCGTGTAGTCGGGTGCCTGGTGCGTTTTCAGGTAAGTGGTGACGTCGTTGTTGGCCGACTCTTCATCGCTGCCGACCAGAAGCCGCACGGTGTGCGTGCGCTTGATCCCGCTCTGCGCGAGCGACTTCATCGCCAGCAGCGCCTGCACCAACGGACCCTTGTCATCCGCCGAGCCGCGGCCATAAACGTACGTCTCGTCGGCCTTGCCGGAGAACGGCGACACGGACCAGACGTCGGCCTCGACCGGCTGGACGTCGCCGTGGACCATCAACCCGAGGACCGGTGCGCCTGGGGGGCCGGGCAACTCGACCTCGTCGATGAGACCGGCGTCGCGATAGACCAGTCCGAGGTCGTGCGCCGTTTTCGCCAGCCAGGCTTTCTGGGCGACAGGACCATCGACCTCGAACTGCGCCGTCGGAAACTGCAGCACCTCGGAGAGCATCGGCACGAGGCGGGATGCGTAGTCGTGGTCGTAGACCTTCGCTACGTTGGCGACATTCGTCTGGAGCGTGGCGGCGAGAAGAATCGCGGAGAAGACCATTCCGCGGATTGTCCCGTAAAATGAGCGAAATCGTCCAAGTCGTGGGAGAGCATCGAATGAGAACGTTCCTGAAGATCGTCGGTGGAGTTGTGTTGCTGATCGTGGCGCTGATCGCCTGCGGCGTGACCTGGCTGTCCGTACGCAAGCCGGCGTCGAAGCCGGCATCGGCCGAGAAGTTCGAGGCCACGCCGGAACGGCTGGCTCGTGGCAAGTACCTGGTCGAACACGTGTCGGACTGTCTGGGATGCCATTCCGATCACGTCACCAAATTTGCCTTTCCCGTCAAGCCGGGAACCGAGGGCATTGGCGGCTACATCTTCGACAAGAACATCGGCTTCCCCGGCGTGGTGGCGGCGCAGAACATCACCGCGGACGAGGAATTCGGCCTCGGCAAGTGGACCGACGGCGAGATCATCCGCGCCTTCCGCGAAGGCGTCGATCGCAAGGGCGATGCGCTCTTTCCGATGATGCCGTACGAAGACCTGCGCATCATGAGCGACGAAGATGCGAAATCCGTGGTGACCTATCTCCGCACGCTCAAGCCGATCCACAAAGGCGTTCCTGCGAAGCACATCGACTTTCCGGTTAATCTGTTCGTCAAGTTCGCACCGAAGCCGGTCGACGGCGTGGTCACTGCGCCCGATCCGCACGACAGCGTCGCTCACGGCAAGTACATGGCCACCATCGGCGGCTGCTACGACTGCCACACTCCGCATGACGATCACAATGCCCTGATCGCCGGCAAGCCATTTGCCGGCGGCTGGGAGATGAAGGGACCGTGGGGCCGCAACTTCACAGCGAACCTGACTCCGGCCGGCCCCTACATGTCGCATGCCACGCGGGAAGAGTTCATCGGCCGCTTCAAGGCCTATGCCTCGATGGACGCGAGCACCGCACCGGAAGCGCCCGCAGGCCACAACACCGTGATGCCCTGGATCTCCTTCTCCGGCATGACCGAGCAGGACCTCGGCTCGATCTACGACTACCTGAAAACGGTCAAGCCGATCGAGAACAAGGTGGTGACGTTCCCGGACGCGAAGTGATGTGCTGGGAGCGCGGGCGTCCTCGCCCGCAGTCGGGCAGGATGCTGCCAAGCACTGCGGGCGGGACGCCCGCGTTCCCAGGCTACTTCCTCAATCCCGCCTCGTACTCCGGTTTCGGCACACCCATCACCCAGTGATCGAACCAGCCGACGATGTGCTGCAAGCGCTCGATGCGGTGCCACGGCTTGCCGCTTCGCGAGAGCTCGTGCGATTCGTCGGGGAAGCGCACCATCACCGTGGGGATGTGGCGGTACTTGAGGGCGCGGAACATCATCTCGCCGCCGGACATCGGCGGCGTGCGGTAGTCGGCCTCGCCGAGGATCAGCATGAGCGGCGTCTTCACGCGATCGATGTACGTGATCGGTGAGCGGGCGGCGAAATCCTTCGGATCCTCCCACGGCGCTTTGCGGAACCACGTGGGCTGAAAGAGCGTGAAGTCGGCCACGTACCAGAACGTCGACCAGTCGGCGATGTCGCGCTGGGCCGCGGCGGCGGCGAAACGATCGGTCTGCGTCACCACCCAATCAGTGAGCAGTCCGCCGCCGCTGCCACCGGTGACGCACAGCTTCTTCGGATCGATGTAGCCGCGCGCGATGACCGCATCGACGCCGGCCATCAGGTCTTTGAAATCGTCGCCCGGGTAGTGGTACTGGATGATGTTGCCGAAGTCCTGGCCATACGACGTCGAGCCGCGCGGATTCGGATAAAGGACGACATACCCCTTGGCCGCCATCCACTGAAACTCGTGATCGAAGGTGTAGCCGTACGCCGAGTGCGGGCCGCCGTGGATGTTGAGAATGAGCGGGTACTTCTTCGTGGCGTCGAAATCGGGCGGCTTCTGTACCCACGTTTGAATCTTTTTCCCGTCGAAGCTGGCGTACCAGATTTCCTCCGGCTCGGTCAGCGTGACCTCGGACATCAGCTTGTGATTGACGTCGGTCAGCCGCGTCATGGCGCCGTCGCCCCCGACGAGATAGAGATCGTTGATGATCGTCGGCGTGGCCACGATGGCCGCGGTCTTTCCACCGCGGATCGAGTAGCTCTGGATGTCGTGATTGCCGGTCGTCCACGGCTCGACTTTGCCGGTGGCCGCGTCGATGCGCTTGAAGTTGACGCGCCCTTCCTCGGCGGAGACGGCGTAGATGGTCTTGCCGTCGTCGCTCCATACCGGCCGTCCGCCGCCTCCCCCGCCCCGCGGCGCGCGCTGATCGCCGCCGACGCCGGACAGGACGTCGTAGTCGTAGGTCGCGGTCAGATTCTTCGCGGGCGTGCCGGGCGTGGTCGGCGCCAGCCAGAGATCGGGCTGGTCGTAGGAGTGGACGGGATTGTTGATCTCGCCGCCGAAGGCCACCCACTTGCCGTCGGGACTGATTGCGTACGAACCAACCGGCCCTTCGATGTCGGCGATCTTCGTCATGGCGCCGCCGGCGGCAGGGATGGCGTAGAGATCGTTGTCGCGCCGGTCGAAGTACGACTCCAGCACGCGATTCGAGGTGAAGTAGATGCGGGAGCCATCGGGACTCCAGGTGACGTCGCGCTCGTCGAACTCGCCGCTCGTGAGCTGTTTCGGCTTGGCCGTTTCATCGTCGGTGACGTCGATGGTCCAGATGTGCGTATCGCGCGTGGCGTCGCGGTAGCCGGCACCGTTGAAACGGTAGGTGGCCTGATTGATGACGCGGACGTCGCTCTCGCGCTCGTCGTCTTTCTTCTTCTCATCTTTCTTGTCGACATCTTCCGGCTTCGTTGTAGCCGTGAAGGCGATCGTGTTCGAGCTCGGCGACCAGGCGATGGAATCGATCGAGCGGGACAGCGACGTCAGCACGTGTGGCTCGCCGCCGTCGAAGCGGAGGATCCAGATCTGCGACGGCTGCGGCTTGCCGTCTTTGTCGATGGAGCGGGTGAACGCCAGCAGCTTTCCGTCGCGCGACCAGCGCGGCGAGGCGTCGCGCGGGCCGTTCGTGATCCTGCGCGGCTCCGCGCCGGCGTGCGTGGCCACGGACCAGATGGCGGTGTTGTACGTGTCCTTCTTCTCGTCGACCGTGACGCGAACAAAGGCCACCTGGGAACCGTCCGGCGACACTTGCGGATCGCCGATCCAGTTGAATTTGAAGAGGTCCTTCTCGGTGATGTTGCGGGCGGTGGCGGAGACGGCGACGAGCAGGAGCAGGAGCGCGAGCAGTCGTTTCATGCGGGGGATTGTAGGACGTAGACCAGAAGACCCGCGACCACCACGCCCGCGATTGTTGCAAAAATCAGTGCGCCGCGCGTTCGGGCATGCACTTGCGGCAAAAGATCGCTCGCGCCGAGGTAGAGCAGAAAGCCGGCGAAGAACGAGAGCTGGTAGGCCAACAGTCGTGGCGCGATGTTCAGCACCCCCGCGCAGAGCGCGCCGAGGACCGGCGCGATGGCATCGATGCCGAGGAGCGCGTACGTGCGCCAGCGGCTGTTGCGCGTCGCCAGCATGAAAGTCACCGTGTTCAATCCGTCGGCGAAATCGTGCGCCACCACCGCCAGCAACACGACAAGCCCGACCTGCGTCCCGGCCTTGAAGCCGACGCCGATGGCCAGTCCGTCGAGAAAGCTGTGAAACGACAAGCCAATCGCTCCGACCAGGCCGACGTTGTGCGTGTGTCCCGGAGCGTCGTGCTGTTTCTCGCCGTGGATGATGGTCAGCTTCTCGAGCAGAAAAATAGCCACGAAACCGGCGATGACCGTCAGCATCAATCCGCGGATCTCGATCGTGTGCAGCTGCGCGAGCGCGGAGACCTCGGGGATGAGATCAAGAAAGGCCACTCCGATCAGCAGCCCCGAGGAGAAGGCCATGATGTAGAGCAGATAACGCTGGTAGCGGAAGGCGAACGCGCCGCCGGCCAGAGTCATCGCGAATGCCGCGAGGGCGTAAAGCGCGCTCATGCGGCGCAGAGTCTAATCGCTAAGCGGCGTACACGCGCACCAGGTAAACCGAATTGTTCTTCTTCACCGTGGCGATCGATTCCTGACCGCGCGCCGGGCTGTGCAGACTGACCAGCTCCGAATCATTGCGCCGCACGAATTCACCGATGGCGTCGTCGGGACTGACGGCTTCGATCAAGGTCTGGTCGATGCCGGGATCAAACGACGGGCGATGCGAGTACTCGTTCGTAAGTTGCCTGCTTTCGATCGTGTATTGCATGCGGATCTTCGGTCTCCGTCAATGAATTTGCGTCTGATCAAAAGAGCAATCCGCGGGCCAGCGCACGATCGATTCTCTTGCACCAGAAGCAAGAAAAAATGGCGCGGCTCGTGCAGCGCGCCGCGGGCAAGGGGACAAAAAGGAGCGCGGACGGGATGCTGCAAGCGTGCGGCAGCGATCGAGACAGACAGAACTCATTGGGGGCCCAACTACTGATCCTCCTTCTTGCGCTTTGCGTGGGGTGCAATAACGCGAAGACATCCGCCAGGAAGTTTCCTTACCTCGAGCGCTACTCCACCCCCAAGACCGACCTCCTCCAGCTTCAGGCGGACGACGGGCAGTGGATCATGCCCGCCAAGAATTACGCCTCGACCCGTTTCTCCGGCCTCCGGCAGATCAACGACACGAACGTCGGGAACCTGAAGGTGGCCTGGACCTTCTCCACCGGCAGCGACCGCGGCGAAGAAGCGGCGCCGATCGTGGTCAACAACACGATGTACGTGGTCACGCCGTTCCCCAACACGCTCTACGCTCTCGACCTCACGCAGCCCGGCGCGCCGGCGAAGTGGAGCTACAAGCCGAAGAACCTCGATCAATCCGCCAAGGGCGTGGCCTGCTGCGATTGGGTCAACCGCGGCTGCGTTTTCGCCAACGGCAAGATCTTTTTCAACACGCTCGACGGAAAGACGTGCGCGGTCGACGCGAATACCGGCGCCGAGGTCTGGTTGGCGCAGGTGGCCGACATCAATCGCGGCGAATCGATCACCATGGCCCCGCTGGTGGTGAAGAAGAACGTCTTCGTCGGCGACAGCGGCGGCGAATTCGGCGTACGCGGTTCACTGACCGCGCTCGACGTCGAAACCGGCAAACAGGTCTGGAAGGCCTACAGCACCGGGCCTGACCGCGATTGCCTCATCGGTCCCAATTTTCATCCCTTCTACGCCAGCGACCGAGGCCAGGACCTCGGCGTGACGACCTGGCCGCCGGACGGCTGGAAGCTCGGCGGCGGCACCACCTGGGGCTGGATCTCCTACGACCCCGAGCTCGATCTCCTCTACTACGGCACCGCCAATCCCGGGCCGTGGAATCCGGAGCAGCGGCCCGGCGACAACAAGTGGACCTGCGGGATGTTCGCCCGCAAGCCGGACACCGGCCAGGCGGTGTGGGCGTATCAATGGAGCCCGCACGATCTCTACGATCACGATGGCATCAACGAGCTGATTCTGCTCGACCTGCCGATCAACGGGCGGCTGCGCAAGACGCTGGTCCGTCCCGAGCGCAACGGGTACGTCTACGTCCTCGACCGCACCAGCGGCGAGGTGTTGTCGGCCAATCCCTTCGTCTACATCACCACCAGCAGCGGCGTCGATCTGAAAACCGGCCGTTTGAAACCGGTGCCGGAGAAGGCCACCGGCTTCGGCCGCGTGACGCGCAACATCTGTCCTCCCGCTCCCGGCGCCAAGGATTGGGAACCGTCGGCGTACTCGCCGCTGACGAAGCTGCTCTACATCCCGCACGCGAATCTCTGCGAAGACGCCGAGGGGGTGCAGGCCAACTACATCGCCGGGACGCCGTACGTCGGATCGAACGTGAAGATGTACGCCGGTCCCGGCGGAAACCGCGGCGCATTCGACGCCTGGGATCCGGTGGCGGGCAAGGCGGTCTGGTCGATCAAGGAGAACTTCCCGGTCTGGAGCGGCGCGGTGGCCACGGCCGGAAACGTCGTCTTCTACGGGACGATGGACGGCTGGTTCAAGGCCGTCGACGCGCGCACCGGCAAGCTGCTCTGGCAGTTCAAGTGCGGCTCCGGGATCATCGGCCAGCCGGTCACGTTCCTCGGGCCGGACGGCAAGCAGTATGTCTCCATCCTGGCCGGCGTCGGCGGCTGGGCGGGCGCGATCGTCTCCGGCCAGCTCGATCCCCGCGACGGCACCGGCGCCCTCGGATTCGTCAACGCCATGAGCGACCTGCCGAAGGCGACCACCAAAGGCGGGATGCTTTACACGTTTGGATTGCCATGAAGAAGAAGGCTCTCGGCTGTCGGCTGTCGGCTCTCGGGACGCTTGTTCCGATGGTCGCACTTTTCTCCTGTACCGCCCGACAGCCGGCTGCCGAGAACCGACCCGCGCAGCGCACTCTGCGCGTTTGCGCCGATCCCAACAACCTCCCGTTCTCGAACGAAAAACAGCAGGGTTTCGAGAATGCCATCGCTTCGCTGGTTGCGCGCGATCTCAACGCGCGCGTCGCTTACACCTGGTGGCCGCAGCGGCGGGGGTTCGTGCGCATGACCCTCAAACGCGAGCAGTGCGATGTGATCATGGGCATCCCCAGCAACTACGAGCTGGCACTGCCGACCGAGCCGTACTATCGCTCGTCGTATGTCTTCGTTTCGCGTGCCGATCGCCACCTCGGCATCACCTCCTTCGACGATCCGCGGCTGAAGCGGCTTCGAATTGGGGTTCAGATGATCGGCAACGATCACGTCAACTCCCCGCCCGCGCACGCGCTGGCGGCTCGAGGCATCATCAACAACGTCGCCGGCTACACCGTCTACGGCGACTACCGCAGCCAGGCGCCGGGCCGCGACATTGTCGACGCCGTCGTCCACGGCGACGTCGACGTCGCCGTGGTCTGGGGTCCGCAGGCCGGCTACTTCGCCCGGCAGCAGCCGGTGGCGCTCGACCTCGTCCCCGTCTCGCCGCAGATCGACCTGCCGTTCCTCCCCTTCGTCTTCGACATCTCCATGGGCGTCCGCCGCGGCGATACCGCTCTGCGCGAACAGCTCGACGCCGAGATCGAGCGCAGGCATGACGACATCGATCGGATCCTGGACAAGTACGGAGTGCCGCGAGTATGAGCACGCGGTTTCGCAGTCGTGCGGTTTCGAGGTCGCGAGGCGGAGCGCTGCGAGACTGCGCGATCCCGAGACCGCGCAACCTGATGACGCTCGTTCTCGTTGCACTGCTCGCGATTGCCTGCCAGCGCGAGCGGCGCGCTCTCGTGCCCGATGCCGCATCGTCGCAACGTCCGGCACCGCTCCGCATCGGTACGCTCCAACCCGGCCCGAAGCAACTCGCCGCCACCTCCCTCAACAATCCGTACGAAGGAAACGCCTACGCCATCAGCCAGGGGCAGCAGCTCTTCGAGCAATACAACTGCGCTGGATGCCACTTCCACGGCGGCGGCGGAATCGGTCCCGCGCTGATGGATGACGAGTGGATCTACGGCAGCTCACCCGCCAACATCTTCCGCACGATTTCGGAGGGCCGGCCGAACGGGATGCCGTCATACGGAGGGCACATCCCGGACGATCAGATCTGGAAGCTGACCACGTACGTTCGCTCGCTGGCCAACCTCGAACCGCAGGGAGCCGTGGCGGTGCGCGGCGAGGAGATGATGCCGCGGAAGGCGGAGGAGCCGGAGTGAGCTCCCTCCAATCCGCCCTCCACACCGCCGGCCCGCAAGCCGCGCGCATCGAGCATCTTTGGTGGACCTTCGTCTGGGTCTGTGTCGCCGTCTACGTCATCACCATCCTCTTCTTCCTCGCCGCCGTCGTTCGCGGGCGCAGGCGGCTCGAACCGGTCGACGATGTCGCCCACGACCGGCGGCTCGGCATCTTCGTCGGCACCTGCTCCGCTGTCACCATCCTCACCATCTTCGCCCTGCTGATCAGCAGCGTGGCCACCGGCAACGCCATCGGGACGTTCGGGGCCTCTAAAACCGATGCGATGGAGATCCATGTCGCCGGCCATCAGTGGTGGTGGGAAGTGGTCTACCCCGACGCTCGCACGCCATCGCACCAGATCAACGATGCGAACGAGATTCACATCCCCACCGGCGTGCCGGTCCTGCTGCGCGTCGAGACCCGCGACGTCATCCACTCGCTCTGGATTCCGAGCCTGCACGGAAAGCGCGATCTCATCCCCGGCCGCGTCAACAAATTCTGGATCGAGGCCGACAAGCCCGGCGTCTATCGCGGTCAATGCGCCGAGTTCTGCGGCTACCAGCACGCGCACATGGCACTCATCGTCGTCGCCGAAAGCGCCGCCGATTTCGCCCGCTGGAAAAAACACATGGGCGAGGGAGCGCCGACGCCGATGACGCCGCAGCAGTTGCGCGGCCAGCAGGTCTTCCTCAACGCTCCCTGCGCCAATTGCCACAACATCCTCGGCCTCGACGCCTACGGCACGCTCGGCCCCGACCTGACCCATTTCCGCAGCCGCCCCACGCTCGCCGCCGGCCAGTTGCTGAACACCCGCGGCAACCTCGCCGGTTGGATCGCCGACGCACCGGCGATCAAGCCGGGAACCTCGATGCCGCCGAACCAGCTGTCGGGAGCGGAGATGAGCGATCTGCTGGCGTATCTGGAGACGCTGAAATGACTGCGCCGCTTCGCGTCGCGTTGCCGGTTGTCGGTTGGCTGCGGCCTACGGCCGCGTTGGCAAACCGGCAACGCGCGCAGCGCAATCAACCGACAACCGACAACGCGGCGCGCAGCGCCGCAGAAACGCCATGACCGAGCTCCTAGTCGAACGCCCCGACTTCGCCAAAGAACGCGAAGTCATGCAACGAACCTGGGCCTCGCCACGCGGGTTCTTCGGCTGGTTCACCGAAACCGGCCACAAGGCCCTCGGACTCCGCTACATCGTCACCGCCTTCGTCTTCTTCCTCGCCGGCGGGGTCGAGGCGGCGCTCATGCGCATCCAGTTGATGAAACCGGAGAATCACTTCCTCGGGCCGGACGCGTACAACCAGATCTTCACCGTCCACGGCTCGACGATGATGTTTCTCTTCGCCGTCCCGATCATGGAAGGCTTCGGCGTCTACCTCGTGCCGCTCATGCTCGGCACGCACAACGTCGCCTTCCCGAAACTCAACGCCTTCGGTTACTACATCTATCTCTTCGGCGGGCTGTTCCTCTACACCATGTTTTTCCTCCACGCCGGTCCCGACGCCGGGTGGTTCTCCTACGTGCCGCTCTCCGGTCCGCAGTTCTCAGCTGGCAAACGGGTCGACACCTGGGCGCAGATGATCACCTTCACCGAGCTCTCCGGCCTCGTCGTCGCCGTCGAGCTGGTGGTCACCGCGTTCAAGCAGCGCTGTCCGGGCATGTCGCTCAACCGCATTCCGCTCTTCGTCTGGTCGATGATCGTGGTCAGTTTCATGATCATGTTCGCCATGCCGGCGGTCATGCTTGACAGCGGCTACCTCGCGCTCGACCGGCTCGTTGGAACCCATTTCTTCAATCGTCCCGAGGGCGGCGATCCGATCTTCTACCAACACCTTTTCTGGTTCTTCGGACACCCCGAGGTCTACATCATCTTCATCCCGGGGCTAGGGTTCATCTCCTCGATTCTCACCGCGTTCACCGGCCGGAAGATCTTCGGTTACACGCTGATGGTCTCCACGCTCGTGGTCACCGCCTTCCTCGGCTTCAGCGTCTGGGTACATCACATGTTCGCCACCGGCCTGCCGCAGCTCGGCGAGAGCTTCTTCACCGCCGCCAGCCTGATGATCGTCATTCCCACCGGCGTGCAGATCTTCTGCTGGATTGCCACTATCTGGTCGGGACGGCTGCGCATCGCCACGCCGGTGCTGTACGTCATTGGCTTCTTTCTGGTCTTCATCGTCGGCGGCGTCACCGGCGTGATGCTGGCCTCGATCCCTCTGAACTGGCAGTTGCACGACACCTACTTCGTCGTCGCCCATCTGCACTACGTCCTGATCGGCGGCGCGCTCTTTCCGCTCTTCGGCGCGTTTCACTTCTGGTTCCCGAAATGGACCGGACGGATGTTCAGCGAAGCGATGGGCCAGATCAGTTTCTGGCTCCTGCTCATCGGCTTCAACGTCACCTTCTTTCCGATGCACATCCTCGGCTTGTACGGGATGCCGCGGCGCGTCTACACCTATCTCCCCGGCCTGGGATGGGGCAATCTCAACCGGCTGGCGTTTTTCGGCGCGGTCTTCATGGCCCTCTCCGTTCTGACGATGATCGTCAACTTCCTCGTCAGCCGCGTTTCCGGCGCCGAGGCGGGAGCGAATCCCTGGAACGCCGACACGCTGGAGTGGTCGCTTCCCTCGCCGCCGCCGGTCTTCAACTACCTGCACGTCCCTACCGTCAGCGGCCTCAATGCGGTCTGGGACGCGGCGCCCGATCAGCCCTACGTCACCGGCATGCGCTTCGACCGGCGCGAAGTGCTCTGCACGAAGACGCTCGACGCCGAGCCCGATCACACCGAGATGCTGCCCGGCCACTCGGCCTGGCCGTTCATCCTCAGCTGCACCACCTGCATCGGACTGTGGGGCGCGATCTTCTTCGCCTGGTGGTTCACCATCGGCGCGGTGCTCAGCGGCATCGCCCTCATCGGCTGGTTCTGGCCGACGAAGCAGGAGTTGCACGATCACCTCGTCCGCGAGCGCGGTGAGCTGGGCGGCCTGAGTCTCGGCATGCCCGAGCCGGCGCGGGAGGAGATGCCGTGACGCAGCGCGTGCTCGACGTCTCGGCGCTGACCGAGGGAACCGCCGACAGCCGCGCTCTGATCTGGTGGGGCAACCTCGGCATGATGGCCATCGAGGGAACGATGTTCGCCATGGCCCTGGCGACCTATCTCTACCTTCGCAGCGTCAACCTCGACTGGCCGCCCAGCACCGTCCCGAAACCCGAGCTGCTGATGCCTACGATCAACGCGGCCCTGCTCCTTCTCAGTTGCATCGCCGCACTGGTCGTCGATCGGGCATCGATCACGAAGAACATGATCGCCATTCGCAGCGGCCAGGTGGCCTGCATTGTCGCCGGCGTCACGTTCCTCATCATCCGTTTTGCCATTGTCGTCCCCGGCCTCGGCTACAAATGGAGCGACCACGCCTACGGCTCGATCGTCTGGACCATCATCGGCATGCACACGCTGCACATGGTCGCCGCCACGGGCGAGACAGCGATGCTCTTCGTCTACGGCCTCTTCAAGCCGGTGATGAAAAAGCACCTGCTCGATTTCCGCTGCACCGCCGTCTACTGGTATTTCGTGGCGCTGACCTGGGTTCCCTTCTACTTCGTGATCTTCCTCGAGCCGTGGATGCATCGAAAAGGCTGACCGATGGAGACCACAAAACCGCTCGCCATCCGACCCAACTCGGCCCCGCTCTGGACCGGCATCCTGACCGGCCCTCTCTCGTTCGGCATCGCGTTCGAGACCAAGTACGCGCTGCTGGCCTGGATCTGCGATCACAAAGCGGACTGGATCTTCTGGGCGATCACGATCGTGGCGTTGCTGATCTGCGCGTTCGGAGCCTTCGAATCATGGCGCGGCGGCGCTGCAGCCGATTCGAAACGCGTTCGCTTCATGAGCGTGAGCGGGCTCGCGTTGAACGCCGCCTTCGCGATGTTCATCATCGCCATGGCCATCCCGCATTTGTACCTCGGAGCCTGCGAATGAGCACAGACAAGAGTGTCTGTGCCACATTGACCCCGCAACAGGGCGGAGATGCGCAAGAAGCAGGACCGATGTGGCACAGACACTCTTGTCTGTGCTGGTTGAGAATCACCGCTGCTTCACTTCTCCTCACATCTCCCTCCTTCGCCCACGAACACCTCGAATCCTCCACCGTCCTCCACTGGTGGTCATTCGAACCCTTCGTCGTCATCCCGTTGTTGGTGACTGCGATTCTCTACGCCATCGGCATCGTGCGGATGCGCGGCGCGAGCAAATGGCAGATCGCCTCATTCATCGCCGGATGGACTGCCCTCGTCATCGCCCTCGTCTCTCCGCTCGACACCCTCGGCGGCATCCTCTTCTCGGCGCACATGGCCCAGCACGAACTGCTGATGATCGTGGCCGCGCCGCTGCTCGTTTTCGGCCATCCGCTGATCGCCTTCCTCTGGGCCTTGCCCGCACGATGGCGCGTGCCTGTCGGAAAATGTTTGCAGTGGCGCTGGCTCACCAACGCCCTCGTGGTCACCGTGCTGCACGCCATCGCGCTCTGGGTCTGGCACATCCCGTCGTGGTACGAGGCCACGCTGCGAAATGACGGCATCCACGCGCTGCAGCACATCAGCTTTCTGCTCACGGCCACGATGTTCTGGTGGGCGCTGATGCACGGCCGCTACGGACGGCTCGGCTACGGCGCCGCGGTGGTCTACGTCTTCGCCACGGCGGGGCACAGCGGCGCGCTCGGCGCGCTGATCACCTTCGCGCCGCATCTCTGGTATCCGATCTACGGCACGCGCACGGCGGCGTGGGGCCTGAATGCAATCGAGGACCAGCAGTTGGCCGGTCTGATCATGTGGATTCCAGCCGGGGTACTCTTCACCATCCTCGGCATCGCCATCTTCGCCGCGTGGCTCGGCGAGGCCGAGCGCCGCGTCGCCCTCGGAACGAGCGACGCCCTGCGAAAGGAACGAACGTGAAGCGATTGCTGCTCCTCATCTCCCTGACCGTGCTCACTGCCTGCAACAAGCAGGAAAAACCGCTCGTCGCCGGCGACGCCAACCACGGAAAGCAACTCGTCGAGCAATACGGCTGCAGCGCCTGTCACATCATCCCCGGCATCGACGGACCGAAAGGAATGGTCGGGCCGTCGCTCGAGCACGTGGCCTCGCGCCAGATCATCGCCAGCTCCATTCCCAACTCGCCAGCGAACATGATTGCCTACATCCAGAACCCGCAGCTGGCTAACCCGCAGAACGTGATGCCGAACCTGAGCGTGAAACCGGAGGAAGCGCGCGACATCGCCGCGTATCTCTACACCTTGAAATGACCATGCTGGCCACCTTTCTCGCCGCCCGCGTCTTCGTCACCAGCGAGCGCGCCGGCACAGTAACGATGCTCGACGGCACCACCACAAAGATCGTTCACGTCGGGACACGACCGCGCGGCATCGTCCTGAGTCCTGACGGCAAACGGCTCTTCGTCGCCGTCAGCCATTTCCGCGGCCAGCCTTCGAAAACGCCGGACGGAGTGGTCGCGCTCGATCCCGCCACGCTGCAGATCGTGCGGCACTACAAAGCCGGCACCGACCCGGAGGGCATCGCCATCACGCCGGACGGAAAACGCTTCTGCGTCGCCAACGAAGACGCCGGTACCGCCTCGATCGTCGACGCCGCCAGCGGAAAGAACATCGCCCTGGTCACCGGTACCGAGCCGGAAGGCGTTGCCGCCAGCTACGACGGCAAGTCGATCTACGTCACCGCCGAGACCAGCAACACCGTCACGGTCATCGACACGAAGCGCAGCGCCGTCGCCGCCAACATTTTCGTCGACGCCCGCCCCCGCGCCGCCGTCTTCGCCCGCGACGGATTGCGCGCCTATGTCAGCTCCGAGGTCGGCGGAAGCATCAATGTGATCGACGTGAAGAACCATCGCACCATCGCCCACATCAAGCTGCGACCGGTCGATCACCCCGTCGGCGTCGTCCTCTCGTCGGACGGCAAGCGCCTTTACGCCGCCACCGGCCGAGGAAATGCCGTCGCCGTCGTCGACACGACCGCGAATCGTGTGCTGCAGTACATCGCCGTCGGATCGCGACCATGGGGCATCGCCCTCACCCGTGACGGCCGGACGCTCTATACGGCGAACGGCTTATCGAATGACGTGTCGGTGATCGACACCGCCGCAGGCCGCGTTACATCGACGATCAAGGTTCCCGATGGGCCATGGGGAATCGCCATTGCGCCGTAGAGAGCGCAGAGGAGCGCTGGCGCTCCATCTTTAGGCATGAAGTACGCAAACCGCAGAGCCAGCTACCGATGACCTTCTACGTCGAGAAACAGCTCGCCCTCGGACCGATCCGTTTCGGCGTCACCACACGACAACGTCTCGATGCCATCGATGACGACGTCGCCCTCAGCACCGGCGCCGCCGGCGAATTCGTGCGGCGCGGCAAGGGCGGCTCGTTCTTCGGCGACGCCGCCCGGCACGCGGAACCGAGCCTGCCGGTCAAGCCGAGCATCAGCCAGACGCCGTTCTGGGAATCGCTCAAGCCCGATGGCACGCAACGCGGCTACGTTTTCCTCGGCCTCATCGCCTTCGGATTGCTTCTCGTGCTCCTCGGCTTCAGCGTTCTGGCGCGCAAAGGTCCGCAGGGTTGGATCGAGGTCATCCTCGGCATCATCTGCATCGCCATCCCGCTCGTCATGACCGCGCAGCGACGGCGGCAGATTCGCGACGAGGAAGAACGCGTCCGCCGCGAGCACGCCGAATCGGAGAAGAAACACCAGGAACTCCTGACCTGGTACACCAACGCGCTCAACCATCTGCTCACCGACCGCGGCGAGCCGGCGCTCATCGCCCTCCGCGGCGAGCGTGAGTCGCTCGATCTGCCGTACGACATCTACCGCTCCGCCGCGCGCCGCGTCGTGCTGCAGATCGGATTCGAAGAGCTGGCCAAGCGCGGCGTCAGCGCCTCGAAAGAGATCGCCACCCTGCTCCGCAACGCCGGCGATGCCGCGGGGCTGACCGCTGACGACATCACCGCCACCGAGCGCGACCTCTATGCCACTCTGGTCTGGCATCTCCTGGCCGACGATCGCGTCGGCAAGGCCCAGGAGGGAGAGCTCCAGACGATTCGCAAGGGATTCGACATCGCCGACGACGACGTGCCCATCGAGAGCAATGGCATCGAGCAATTCCGCAGCCTGCGCGCCGTCGCCTCCGGACTGCCGCGCGCGAACTGTCCCGTTCCACTGGCGTTTCAGGAGTACTGCATCCAGCAGGCGCCACTCCACACCGGCATGCTCTTCATCACCAACCGCCGGCTGATCATCGAGGAAAGGAAGCGCTCCGAGCTCCCGCTGCCGAAGGTCTACGAAGTCGTGGTCACCGTCGATGACAGCACCATCGTCATCAAGACCGATCAGAAAAAACCGCTGCGCCTCCGCACCGGCAACCCCATCTTCACCGCCGGCCTGATCGATTTCGCCTCGGAGCTGGACGAACGGCCGAAGGGATTCGCGTAGCGTAGCGCCGTCGGCCCGACGGCTGTACCGCCGCCGGCCCGGCGGCAATCGTTCGCAACCTGCCAGCGAGCCGCTGGCGATACAGTCGTCGAGCCGACGGCGCTACGCGTTCACCGGCTCCCCACCATCTCCCCCACCGCCGCCCGCGTCGGGCCGGGATACGGGACGTTGCCCTTGATCGTCGCCCAGAGGATGCGGTTCAGCGTGTCGTCATCGATGGCGTCGGGCTTCGAAAAGTCGAGCATCGATGACTGCTTCGCCTGCGGGCTGTCGGGATTCTTCTCGTTCAGATCGATCGCCGGCTTGATGGCATCGTACGGCGTCAGGTCAGGCTCGGATGCGAAGATCCCGCGCATCGGCCGGCCGTAGTGATCGAACTGCGAGAGCGAATCGAGTCCGAGGATCTCCTCCATCGTCGCCAGGACGTCGGTCGTATTGACGAAGCGATGGATCACGCCGGCGCGGTTCCAGGCGGAAATCATCAGCAGCACCGAACGGTGGGAATCGACGTGATCGGGGCCATCCTGCGCGTCGTCCTCCACGATCACGATGGCCGTGTCGCGCCAGAACGGTGAGTGCGTGACGGCGTCGACGATGCGCCCGAGGGCCAGATCGTTGTCGGCCATGTAGGCGCGCGGTGTCGGCTTCCCTTTCGACGCGCCGCTGGTGTGATCGTTCGGAAGGCGGACGATCTCCAGCGCCGGCAGATTGCCGCCGGCGACGTACTGCTGAAACTCGCGCAGCCAGACATCGGCGCGCGTCTGATCGCTGACGTCCATGTTGAATCCCGGGAAATCGGGCGAGGTCGTCTTGCGCAGCGCGCGGCGCAGGCCGATGTATTGCTTGCCAACCACCTCGCTCTGTTCATCACCACTGGCCACGTATTCGCCGTAGTCGCGCAGCGAGATCTTTTTCTGAAGAGCCAGATCCCACAGATATCCGCTGGCCGGCGCGTTCACATCGTCATCGTCGTCGACCACCTTGTCGCGGTTCGTCCCTTCGTAGTCGTACGCCCGCCCGCGCGAGCTGTACGCCGACGGCATGGTCTTCTCGAGGTAGTCGCCGCTGTACGCCGCCGTCGACCAGTTGTGCCCCTGCGCGCTGACCTCGGCATTGACGAAGAAACGGTCGAACAGCCCGAACCGCCGCGCCAGCGCGTGATGGTTCGGCGAAATCTCCTGGCCGAAGAAGACCAGCGACGGATCGCCGTCCCCTTCCTTCATGTCGCCCAGCACCTGGTCGTAGGTGCGGTTCTCTTTGATGATGTAGATGACGTGCTTGAACGGCGGATAGCGCCGCGCGCCGCGCGTGGTGTCCCACCCGTTCGCGTGCGCGACGCGATGCGTCAGCGACGCCAGCTTCGCACCCGCAACATTCGCGGGAAACGTCAGCAGCGACCCTTCGATCTGCCCGAGCGTGTAGTCAGGAGAGGCCGGCGGAATCTTCGTACCGGGATGCTTCCGTGTCGGATTCGGCCGCGAGCCGTGCCCTTTGGCGCTGGCAACGAGAAGATCGTTGCCGTCGATCGCAAGCGCGGATGGATACCACTCCACCGGCACGCGGCCGAGCATCTTCCCCGAGGCCGTATCGAAGACCACCACCGCATTGTTGTCCGCCTCCGCCACAAACAGCCGGCTGCCGTCGCGCGAAAGCGTCAGTGCATTCGGCGTGCTCCCCTCGTGCGGACCGGCCGGCGGCGGATCGGTCAACGTCTTGACTACTTTCGATTTCGTCGTGTCGATGACGCTGATCGAATCAGTGCTCGCCGATGCCACGTACAGCCGCGTCCCCCGGATCACCATCGCCGAGGGATGGCGGCCGGCAACGATGCGCCCGGTGCGGCGGAGGACGTTGTCCGCGCCGAGATGGAAACGATTCACAGTGTTGTCGCCCCAGGCGGAAACGTAGACATTGCCACGCGCGTCGGTGATCACCGCGTACGGATAGCGATCGGTCTGGACGCGCTGGATCACCTTGCCGGTCGCGAGATCGATGACCGCCAGCGTGTCGGCCAGATTCTCGGCGACGAACAGCAGGCGGCCGTCGTGCGAGACAGCGATGCCGGCCGGATACTGCGTTCCCGGCGGCGCCTTCTTATCCGGCTCCGGCTTCGGCCGAGCCATCAGATCGATGCTGCCGTCCGCCGCCGCCTCGCGGCCGTTCCAGCGGTAGATGAAAATCGAGTCGTCGTTGCCGCCGCTGGCGTAGAGCCTCTTGCCGTCGGGAGAAAACGCCAGGCCGAGGAACGCCGCAACCTGCGGCAGTGTCTGCACCACCGCGCCCGACTTGCGATCGACGATCTGCACGCCTTGCTGCCGCCACCCGTTGAGCAGCAGCGCCACCCGCTCCCCTCCCGGCGCCAGAGTCATCGCCAGCGGAAAGTTGCCGACATCGTGCGATTCCGCAACCGGATCGAGCGAAACGCCGGTCGGCAATCGTTTGAGATCGGCGGCGCCGGCAGTGGAGACGATGAGAAGGACGATGAGAAGGACGATGAGCAGGCAGCGAATACGCATTCGTCGGATGATATCGAGATGACCGATTCCATGCCTGCACTTTTCATCTCCCACGGCGCCCCGTCGATCGCCATCGAGCAGGACGACTTCACGCGCGCGGCCGCTGCGTACGGCGCTACGCTCGCCGGCGCGCGCGCCATCGCCGTCGTCTCCGCGCACTGGCAGTCGCGCGGCTTGCGCGTGAACGCCGTCGCTCGTCCCGAGATGATCTACGACTTCGGCGGCTTCTCCGAGGAGCTCTATCGAATCCGCTACGAAGCCCCAGGCGATCCCGCCCTCGCCCGCGAAATCGTCACGCTCCTAGGCAATGCCACACTCGAAGAATCGCGCGGATGGGACCACGGCCTCTGGGTCCCGCTGCGGATTGTTCTCCCCGAGGCGAACGTACCGATCGTCGAAATCGCACAGCCGTTTCCGACAAGTCCCGAGGAGTTGATGCGCATCGGACAAGCGCTTGCCCCACTGCGCGATCGCGGCGTGGTCGTCATCGGCAGCGGCGGCATCGTCCACAACCTCCGCGCCATTCACCTCGCCGAGAAAGACGCCCCGGTCGACGATTGGGCCCGCGAATTCGACGACTGGTTCGCCACCCACCTCGCCGCCCGCGATTTCGCCACGCTGGCCCGCTACCGCGACGTCGCCCCGCACGCGAACCTGGCCGTCCCAACGCCCGAACACTTCGAACCGCTCTTCGTCACCCTCGGCGCCACCCGCGCGACCGACACGCTGACGACGATCTACAAAGGTTTCCACTACGGGAACCTGTCGATGCGGACGTTCGGGTTCGCCTAGGAGCGCATAAACTCTCGTCATGTGGAAAGCCTTCTCCGCGATCTTCCTCTCCGTCTTCCTCGCCGAGATCGGCGACAAGACCCAGCTGGCCACGATGCTCTTCGCCTCGGAGGCGCAGAACCGGAAGTGGATCGTCTTCGCCGCCAGCGCCAGCGCCCTCGTGCTGGCGTCGGCCATCGGCGTCCTGGTCGGCGCGCAGCTGGAGCGCTTCGTGAAACCGTCGACGCTCAAACTGGTCGCCGGCGCCGGCTTCATCGTTATCGGCCTCTGGACGATGCTGTCCCGAGGGTGAAAGGCAATAAGCGGAGGGGTTGTCCCGTTCCGCACCAGGCGTGGTATCTTCCGCACCCTTCGAGCGCGCCTCGTGGGTTTCGTTCGTTGAGGTTACGGGCCCGTAGCTCAGTGGTAGAGCAGTTGGCTTTTAACCAATTGGTCGTAGGTTCGATCCCTACCGGGCTCACCAGGCTCGCCCGCCCATCCGTCCCCATCGTCTAGAGGCCTAGGACAGCGCCCTTTCACGGCGCCAACACGGGTTCGAATCCCGTTGGGGACGCCAATGCGGCTGATTCGATGAACGTTCCTCCCAGCCCTACGACGGTTATCCGCCGGCGAATCCGATGCAGGGCAGTATCAATACAACAACGTTCGTTCCTCCGTCGCAGCTCGGTTATGAACACGTGGGCGAGGTGCGCCATCTCTTCGAAGATCCGGAGCCGCCGCTGCTGCTGCACGCCGAGAAGCTCGGATTCGACCACGCGCCTGTGAATTACGTCGATCGGCTGACATAGCGCGGGCAAGAAGACTCCGAGCAGTGCCGTTCGCGTGGCGGAACGGAAACGGCCCGAACTTCGCGATACGGCAATCCGTAAGCCTCCAATAAGGAGGAAGTTATGGTGCACTTCAGACTCGTCCTCGTTTTTGCACTCCTCTACTCGTTCGTTGCGGTGGCGAAAGGGAGGTCCATCCTCGACCCGATCGGGGGCGGCACGACGGTGAAGACGTCGGCCCTCAGCGGCGATAAGGGACTCGGCGTCGATCCGAACGGGTAGCCGGACGACGTCCTGCGAATGGCGGCGGACCATTGCCGCCATTCGCAACGAGGTGGGCGGCGTGCCCGTCGCGATTCGAAAGGAACGCGATCTTCGATCCGTCCGAAGAGACGACCGGAACCTGATTCTCGACCGGCGTTTCTGACGGTGCGGCAGTGAGTGAGAGCAGAAGTGCCAAGGCAGCGCCGATGATCATTTCCGCGATCATAGGAGCAGCGATCCCCTACAATCCGCTCCATGCCTGTCATCACCTGCCCCGACTGCGGCCGCGACGTCTCCACACTCGCCGCTGCCTGTCCGCATTGCGGGCGGCCGATGTCGCCTTCCACGTTCGTAGCACCGGTTGCGGCACCGGCGGCGGCCGAGGAGACGTTGTGGAGGGGATCGCCATCGTGGCGGGTGCTCATTGGGAAAGTGGTGATGATCGTGCTCACCGCAATCGTCATCCCAGCCGTCGCGATCTTCGTCGCATCGCACACCGCGGACCTGGAGATGAGCGGTCGGATCACGAAGATCGGCTGGTGGGTGACGGCACTGCTTCTGCTCCTCCAGTTCGTCGGGTTTCTCCTGGCCATGCTGCGGCTTCAGAGCACGCTCTACACCGTCAGCAACCAGCGCATTCTCATCGAACAGGGGATTCTGTCGAAGAGCCTGAGCGAGATCGACCTTCGCTCGATCGACGACACGCAGTTCTTCCAGTCCTTCCACGAGCGCCTCCTCGGCATCGGCAACGTCACGCTGGTGTCGTCCGACAAAGCGCTCCCGGTCTCCGTGCTGCGCGGCATCCACAATCCGCGGAACGTCCGCGAGACCATCCGCGCGGCGGCGTATCAGGTCAGCCAGCGACAGCTGTTCACGCGAGCGACGTGATCGTGGCCGGCCTCTTGTAAATACCCCTCGTCACTGCGGTTTCACACGCTGGCCGACCGGTCGGACTGGAGAGTCCGACCTACGTTGTCGAAGCGATCGCTATGTGAGAGCGCACCCCCTCCTATACTTCCCGGCGTGCCGACGGCGTTACTGCTCTACCTGATCGTTGCCGTCGTCACGCTTCTCGTTTGGAAGTACGTCACCCCGGTCTCGCGCGGCGCGGCGATCGTGCTGATCCTCCTGCCGTTTCTTTTCATCGGACCGGCGCTGGTCACGAACGGCGTCTACGGCGGCTACGACATCCTCTTTCTCAGCGCGCCGTTCAGCGACTACGCGTCGGAGTACGGCTTCACCACCGCGCACAACGGGTTGCTGGTCGATCACATCCTGCAGATGGTGCCGTGGCAGCACATGGTGCGGGAGTCGTTCGCGCACCATCAGTGGCCGTTGTGGAACCCGGCCATGGATTCGGGCGAGGTGCTCGCCGCGGGGATGCAGGCGGCGCCGCTCAATCCGCTGAATCTGATCGGGCTGTTGCTTCCGCTCGGGCTGGCCACGACCTTCAACGCGGCCATGATCTTCTTCCTGGCCGCGCTCTTCGCCTTCGCCTTCGCGCGCGAGCTCGAATGCAGCGAAGGAGCCTCGCTGATCGCCGCGGCGGGCTTTGCGCTCTGCAGCGCCATGGCTTTTTTCGGGACGTGGCCACACGGACGAAGCTGGACGGTGCTGCCGTTCGTGCTGCTGGCGGTGCGACGCGTCGTCCGCGCCCGCGACCTCGCCGCGTTTTCGCTGCTGACGATCGCATTCGTGTTGTTGATCGTCTTCGGACATCCGGAGACGATGCTGCACGTGGCCGTCATCGGGGTGATCTATGGAGTGTTCGAGCTGGTCCCGCTCTGGCGCGAATGGCAGCGCCCCACCGCCATCGCCCTCGCCGCCGGCGGCATCGCCTTGCTGTTGACGGCGATCACGTTGATGCCGTTTCTTGCGGCGCTCCCCTACTCGTTCGACTATCTCATCCGCCAGACGCCGCCGCCGGCCGCCGCGGCGCACGAGGTCTGGAAGGCGGTACGGGCTACGTTCATCCCCTACTACGGCGGCGCGTCGTGGCACTCGCCGACGAGCGAGTTGGACTTCGGGCTGGCGCGCGCCGGTAGCGTGATCCTGGCGCTGGCGTTGATCGCCGCCTTCCGTCTCTGGCGCCGCCGCGAGGTGCGCTTTTTCGGCGCGCTCTGCGTCGTGGCGCTTTTCGCCAGCTGGAAAGCGCAACCGGTCGACGGTCTGCTCCGCAAGCTGCCGCTCTTCAAGATCGCCGTGAACGACCGTCTCGGATTCGCCGCCGCGCTGGCGTTGTCGATTCTGGCGGCGATGGCATTCGATGCAACTTCCCGACGCGATCGCCGCATCGTTTTCATCGCCGCTGCGCTGCTCGCCATCCCCACCGTCTGGTTCTGGCGGATGCAGCTGTCGATCGGCGTCGATCCGAAGCTGCTCCTCGCCGGCGCCGCCGCGGAACTGATCGGCCTCGCCCTCCTCTTCGCCGCCCTCGGCGCCTCGTCACGCCGCGCGGCGATCATTCTGATCGTCGCCGCCATCGCCGGACAGCGGCTGATCGAAGACGGCAACATCCATCCGACCGTCCCGCGGCGGATGTTTTATCCCGAGGTGCCGTTGATCGCGAAGGTGCCGCGGGACCCGCTCTATCGATTCACCGCCATCGGCAACATGGTCATCCCCAACGTCGCCTCGATGTACGGCCTTGAAGACGTGCGCGGCTACTCGGCAATGACCTATTACCCGTACGTGGAGACGATGAAGCTGTGGTGTCCCGAGCAGAAGCGCACCTATCACGACATCACCGATCTTTCTCTCCCCTTTCTCTCCTTCCTCGGCGTGCGCCACGCCATCACGCCGCGCACGATGGAGCCGCCGGCCGGCTGGCGCGTCGTAGCCGACGATCGCTCCTCACGCCTGATCGAAAACAGCCGCGCCATCCCGCGGGTGTTCATTCCGCGCCGCATCCGCTTCATCGACAGCGACCCGCGCGCGCTCGAGGAGATGTCCGCCGCCACCGACTTCACCGACGAGGCGTGGATCGTGACGCACGACGTTCCTTCGCAGCTGGCCGACAACGGCCAGGCAACGCTGCAAACGAAACGAATCGGATCGCGCTACGAGATTGACGCCGAGGTTCGGTCACCGAGCCGGATTGTGATCTCGGAGGCATCCTGGCCCGGCTGGCGCGCCTACATCGACGGCCGTCGCGTGAAACTGGAATCCGCCAACCGCGCCTTCCTCGCGATGTACGTTCCCGCGGGCCATCATCACGTGCAAGTCCGTTATCTGCCGGATTCGTTCGTGCGCGGGCGGGTGATCTCGATAGGAACACTGGTGTTGATCGCAGGAGCGCTGGCGTCCCGCCGCCTAAAGCATCACCGCAGAGCCGCAGAGGACACAGAGAAACTTCTGTGATCTCTGCGCCTCTGCGGTGAAGTTTTCTTGCCCGCCTTCAACGACGCACGGCCCGATTGTGGCCCTCGGTGATCCGTATGTTCTGCGTCGACGGGCTGTAGTGGCCATCGCCGGAATAGGTGATGACCAGCGTGTGCGGCGCCGACGAGACATTCGTCAGCGTGATCTCCGCTTGCGCGGTTCCGGGCGTTGACGTTGAGAGTGGGATATCGATCGGAGCGATGACGCCGGCTTCGGAGATGCGGAGCGTGCCGGTCGGAGTGCCCTCGGGGGAACCGGTCACGCGGAAGCGGACCTTCGCCGTCGTGCCGTTTCGCTCCGCGCCGCCGAGGATCGTGGCCTGGCCGATGGTGGCGGTGATATTCGAGGTTATCGCCATCGGGAGGAAATTCGCGTCGCCGAGGTAGTCGAAGCGAATCGTGTTCACTCCGAGGGCGGGCAGGTAGAACGGCAGCAACTGCGTTCCCAGACCTGGCACTAGTGTCAGGCGTCCGAGCTCGCGCCCGTTTGTGGTGACGGTCACCACGCCGGTCGCTCGTTCGCCGGTGTACGGCGCGGTTCCGGTTGTGTTCATCGAGAACACGATCGGTCTGTCGAACGGCGAAGCGCCATTGCTCGCGAACGCGCTCACGCCGCCCGGCCAGCGGAGTTTCGTCCCGGGATTCACGACGTCGATGGTGAGGGTGCCGATGGTCGCGGTGGGAGTGGCAACGCGAATCGTGGCCGTTCCCACGCCCACGCCGCGGGCGATGAAGCTCACGGGTTTGCCGACGATCGCCGTGAGTGAAGACGGCACGGAAATCACCGACGGATCGGATGATGTGATCGTGACGTTTGGCTGCGTCGAGCTCGGCTCGAACCAGACGTTGGCCTGCGAGCCCGGCGTCAGGAAAAGCGCGTCCATGGCCAGATAGATGTTGGTCACCCAGCCGACGCTGTTGTTCGCAGGCTGCGGATCGCGTTCGTGAATCGACGCGGTCGTGGTGAGGTATTGCTGGTAGCTGAACCAGCGGTAGTCGTAGACGCGGGCGGTCGCTCCCGAGGCCATCACCTGCGGCGGCGTTGCGCAGACCTGGCAGGAACTGGCCGCGAGATCGGCAGGTGTCGCGGTGCGCAGAAGCTTCATGTTCGTGGCAGTGCGCGGGCCGTTGTTGGTGGCGTTGACGACGACGTCGAGGTTGTCCCATAAGGAAAAGTCGAGCGACAACGCCAAGTCGGCAGACTGGTCGTCATCCTCGATGATGGCGAACGCCGAAGTTGCCGGCAGCGCCGCGCCGGAGGCGTTGCGCAAGGCGAGCGCGAACGTCTCATTGTTCTCGGCAACGACGTCGCCGCGCACGCGGACATCGACGCTCTTCGATGTTTCGCCGGGAACGAATGTCAGCGTTCCCGATGCGGCGTCGTAGTCGCTGCCGGCGAGCGCGGTTCCGTCCGCAGTGGCGTAATCGACCGTCACGGTTTGTGACGATGGCGCCGAAAGCGACACGGTGAAGCGCGCCGTTTTCGTCCCTGAGTCGCTCTCGACCACGCGAATGTCATTCATCGAAAGCTGCAGCGGGGACGAGGCGCTCAGTGCCCACAGTTCGTCTCCGGTGGCCGAAGTCACAGGAACGAAGAAGAGCCGGTTGCCGACGCGCACGAGTTGCTGCGGATAGCCGCTGTTGAATCCAGGCTCGATATCCGCGGCAAGCTTCGTCCCTTCCGCGGTGCCGTCGGTGACCCACAATTCGGTTCCGTTGACGGGATCGGAGGCTCGGAAATAGACCGCGCCTCCGGCGCTGGTCAGTTCGCCGGGAAACGAGGAGTTCGTGCCGGGATAGATATCGCGCAGGATGTGCGTGCCTTCGACGGTGCCGTCGCTCACCCACGCTTCCGCGCCATTCGCGTCGTCGGCGGCAACGAAAATTACGCGATCGCCGGCTGCCGCGAAGACACCGCTGGTTTGTGGCGAAAGGACACGCGTACCACCCTCCGTGCCGTCCGTGACCCACATCTGGGGGCCGGCCAGGAAGAAAAGGTTCTTGCCGGCGAGGAGGAAGTTGTGCAGCCCCGTCGTGCTCGCGGAGATGGCCTTGACCACGGTCGTTCCCTCGAAGCTGCCGTCGCTCTTCCACAATTTCGTTCCGCTGGTGCTTGCTGTATCGAAATAGAGGTAGCCGCCGGCGATTGCACGGCTGGAAACGCGCCCGCCGAGGTCAGGAACCACGGCATACGTCCCGGCGGGCGTGCGGTCCGTGGTCCACAAACCGCTGGTGCTGTCGCCGGCGAAGAACATCAACCGGCCGCCGGCGTTGGTGAAGAAATAGCTGCTGGGAGCACCGAGCGATATTGCCGGCGCACCGGCCGCCATCGTGGTCATCCACAGGGAAGAAGAGGTTGAGAATGGGGAAAGGACGTCCGCGAAAATCGTGTCGCCGTCCGCGAAGGCGATCGAGAACGCCCCGGGGAAGCGAGCGGCAAGCTCACTGGCCCGAGTCGTTCCTTCCGGCGTGCCGTTGCTGATCCAAAGCTCGCTCCCCTTTTTGAAAAAGAGGTTGCGACCGGCGGGCAGATAGTCTGTCGCCGTCGTTTCCGTCAGCTTCTGCGTTCCCTCGGGCGTGCCATCGCTGCGCCACAGAGACCGCGGTTGTCCCTCGTTCTGGACGATGGTGCCGATGCCGTCCCAGGCATTGAAGTAGACCCAATCGTTTGCGGCGGTGAGGTTGCGCGGCGTGGATGACGGCGCGCTATCGCGGGTGATGTTGGCGATCATCGACGTTCCGGCGTCGGTGCCGTCGCTCTTCCAAAGCTCGAAGCCGTTGAGGGCGTTCGCAGCGGAGAAATAGAAGGTGCCGTCGATGCTGGTCCCGGTTTGCTGGTATGTGAGCGGGCTGCTGGTTTTCACCTGCCGCGTTCCGGCGGCAGTGCCGTCGGTCAGCCACAGCGTGCGATCGCCACCGCTGGTCGCGCCGAAAAAAATGCGATCGCCCACCACGGCCAGATTGGCGGGGGCGCTCGAGTTTGCGATTCCGTTCGCCTGCCCCGGATCGATGTCGCGAACGAGCGTCGTACCGGCCTCGGTGCCGTCCGTTCGCCACAGTTCCTGTCCTTCGCCCGGGCTAAGCACCGAAAAATAGGCCACGCCGCCGGCGGCGGTGATGAACGGATTGCCGCGGATGGAGTCGCCCGGCCCGGGATTGATGTCGCGAAGGATGTGCGTTCCGCCTGGGGTGCCGTCGCTGATCCAGATCTCGTTCCCGTGCGCGGGATCTGCCGCCTGGAACAGGATGCGATCGCCGAATGCCGTGCCACTCGAATTGAGCACACTGGCCGGGCCGGGCGCGAGCTCCGTGATCATGTGCGTACCGGCCTCGGTGCCATCGCTCACCCACGGTTCGTTTCCCGTCTCCGAGGTATAGCCGGTAAAAAACAGATGAGCGCCGGCAGCGACGAGGCCGTCCATGAACACAGCCTTCACCCGCACCGTGCCGCTGTCCGTGCCGTCCGTCTTCCAGAGTCCGTCGGAGGCGATGAAGTAAACGAGGTCATTGAAGAGGATGAACGAACGCGGATTGGATCCCGACGAACCCGGAACCAGATCCTTGAAAAAGCGCGTGCCTGCCGGAGTGCCGTCCGTGATCCAGAGCTCTTGTCCGTCTACGCCGTCGTCGGCGGAGAACAACAGCTGGCCGTGGTAGAGGATGCGGCTGCCGGGAGAGGAGTTGCGCGAGCCGGGGTTGATGTCGGCCAGCAGTTTCGTCCCGGCCGTGGTGCCATCCGAGGTCCAGAGCTCTTCGCCGCGCGTGTCGCGGGCATTGAAGAGCAGCTTCCCGTTGACGTTTACGAATTGATTCGGACCGGGCGAGGTGAAGAGATCCGCAACCAGCCCCGTCCCCGCTTCCGTGCCATCCGTCGACCACAGCTGCGCGCGAAAGGAGACGATCGCGGAAAAGAAGACGCGCGAGCCAAAGCGAAAGAAGCCGCTCGGGTTCGACGAGCCCGGAGAGACCGTCGCGCTCGTGTTGATGTCTTTGACCAGATACGGCGTCTGTGCCAGGAGCGGCAGAGAGGCGATGAGCGAGAGGAAGAGCGAGAGTGCGAGACGTTTCATATCAATGACCTGCCGAATGTCGGCGCATCTCGACAAACCGCACCTGTTGGGAACCCGGCTGATACAACGCGTCGCCGGGATAGTTGATCGTGAGCGTCGGAGACGCCGGCAGATTGGCGATGGTTGCGTGCGCCATCGAAATCCCGCCCGCGGAGGGAACGAGCGTCACCGTAGCCACTGCCACTCCCCCATTGAGAACCGACAGTGTGCCGGTCGGTGCGGCAAGTGGTGATCCGGTGGTGCGGACCGTCAGCGTGTACGTTCCGTTCGCCGGCGTCCGTTCGAGACCGCCGCTCATCGTGGCCCGCCCTTTTCCAACGAACACGGACTTGCTGATGCTTTCGGGCAGGAAGTTGGCGTCGCCGCTGTAATTGATCACATAGGGAACCTGGCCGAGCGACGGGAAAAATACGGGCAGGTCGAGGGCATTCGCGCCGGCGATGACGGTTCGCGCCAGCTCCTTCCCGGCCGAGGTCACGGTCACCGTCCCTGTCGCTCGCGCGCCGCTGATCGGGGCGGTTCCCGCGGGGGTGATCGTGATCGTCAGCGGAGCATCGAAGCTCATCGCCGTGAACGGGGGATAGATCGTCAGGGCGCCCGGCCAGCGCGGCTGCGTGCCCGGCGCGACCACGGTGACCAGCAAATCCCGTCCGTCGAGGCTCAGAGTTGCGGTTCCCGGTTTCAGAGCGGTCACCGCGAAGGTACCCATCGTTGGAGTCACCTTCGTCACCGCGGCTGGTGCGGCGATGACGGAGGAGTCGGACGACGTGAGGGACAGATTCGGCGTGTAGAGCTTTGCGGTGACCGTTGCCGTCGCTCCCGTAGTGAGAAAGGCCGGGCTCATCCCGATCGTGCGATCGCCATTGATGGTCCACGTTGCCGAGTTGTTGGAAAGCTGCGGGTCGCGTTCCCGCGCGGTCGCTGTCGCGCTTACGTACGTCTGCTGGAACGGCGGAAAGTTGTCGCCCGCGGCCTCCTGCGACGCGCCTGCGGCGAGTTGCGCGATGAGACAAGTGAAACAAACGGTTCGTCCATATGCCGGAGTGGACGTCGCTTTCACCGTGATCTCCGTGACCGCCCGAGGTCCGGAATTCGAGACGCGCACGGAATCGTAGAGGTTGGAGTTGTCGGAGAATTGCGGCACGACGCTGAGATCGCCGCTCTGATCGTCATCATCGACGACGACGGCCGCTTCGCCCTTGATCACACGCGCGCCGGCGGCGTTGCGCAGTGTGATGAAAAACGTCTCGTTGTTTTCCGGCGCGAGGTCGCCGCGCACGCGGACGTCGATCGTCTTCGCGGTCTCGCCCGGTGCGAAGGTCAGCGTGCCCGATGCAGCATCGTAGTCGTCGCCGGCATGTGCCGTGCCGTCGGACGTTGCATAGTCGACAGTGACGTTCTGTTTCGCCTTGTCCTCCAGCGCAACCGTAACGTGCGCCGTCACACTGCCGCTATCGCCCTCGGCCACATGCACGTCGCCGATCGAAAGGCCGTTCGCGGTGAGAGGAAACGCCCACAATTCGCGACCGGTGGCCGATGTGAAGGCGCTGAAATACAGAAGGTTGCCGATGCGCGTGAAGCCGGCAGGACTGGAGCTCTCCGTGCCGGGCTCGAGATCGATCAGGAGCTTCGTGCCGTCCGGTGTCCCGTTGGTCGTCCAGATCTCACTTCCGTGCGCGTCGTCGACCGCGGCGAAGTACACGGTCCCGTCGACGTTGGCGAATTGCGTGGTCTCGACACCGGAGCCGAGGAGCAGCTTCGTCCCCTCCGGCGTACCGTCGCTCCCCCACAAGTCGTAGCCGGGCTTCGTCACATCACGGCCTTCGAAGATTACCCGGTCGCCGACCGCGGCCAGACTGACAAGCGCCGGGAACGTGGCAAAAGGCACTTTGACCAACTCTCGCGTCCCGCCCTCGGTGCCGTCGCTCACCCAAAGCGCGGCGCCAACGCCGAAAAATACTTTGTGCCTAGCCGCTGCCGCCAACGTGCCCAGCGGGGAAAGGCTTGTGCCGAGATCCTTGACCACGACCGTGCCGTCCATGGTCCCGTCGCTCTTCCACAGCTTGCTGGTTCCGTTCTGCACGAGCTTGAGAAAGAAGAGCGTTCCCGCCGCGCTCACAAGAGGGGTCAGCTCCTGGGAATCACCGAGATCGGGAACGACCGCATAGGTGCCTGCCGGAGTCCCGTCGGTCGTCCACAGTCCTCTGTTGTAAAAGTTGTTCGGGCCCTGCGCGTAAAAGAAGGGGCGGCCGCTTCCGTCGATCAGTCCCGAGGGATTCTTGCCGCCTACTTTGGTCGCGGTGTCATCCGGAGCCGTGGTGGTCTTCCATAGCGACGTGTAATCCGTTCCAGCCTCGGTCACGGCCGCAAAAACCGTGTCGCCCAGGGGGAAGAACTGCCCAATCTTCGACTGGCCGAAACGCTTCAGAAAGTCGGCCGCTGACTTCGTGCCGTCGAACGTTCCGTCGCTCACATAAAGGTTCGGGCTGTTGATCTGATCGTGAAAAAACACCAGCGAGCCGACCGGCACGAGGGTGTCGTGGTTGACGAAGTTGCTGATCTTGAATGTCCCCGCTTCCGTGCCGTCAGATCGCCAGAGGCCGGGTGTCGCTCCCGCTGCGACATCGAAGAACAGCAGATTCCCGGCGGCCGCGAGCAGATTTGGGTTCGACGACGGTGCGCGATCGGCAGCGAGGTTGGCGATCATGTGCGTTCCCGCATCCGTGCCGTCGGTGACCCATGGCTCGGTGCCGGCCAGCGCTGTCGTTCCGGCGAAATAGACTTTTCCGTTGACCGGCCAGAGAGTGCTGCTGGCGACACTGGTGGCAAAGGCGACGCCCGGCTCCGGCCCGTGGACCGGATGCGTGTCACTGATGCCGTCGCTGACCCAGAGGCCAGGTCCGAACGGATCGACATTGGCTCCGAAATAGAGTTTTCCTCCCACGACGAGCGGAAGACCCGGCGACGCCGAGCCAGGCCCCGGAACGAGATCGGCAAAGAGGCCCGTGCCTGCATCGGTTCCATCCGTCGCCCAAAGCTCCTGTCCGTGGTCGACGTCGACGGCCCTGAAGAACGCGCGGCCGTTGAACACGCGGATGTAGGTGAACATCGAATCCCACATCCCCTTCGCGCCCGGAACGAAATCGCGAATCATCCGCGTGCCCGCGGCGGTCCCGTCGCTGGTCCACATCTCCAGTCCGTGCACGCTGTCATTGGCGAGAAAGACGACGCGATCGCCGAGGGCGAAAAAGCCTTGTGAGCCGAAGTTGATGTCGAACGACGGTTTGGTACCGGGCGCGATTTCGGTGACCATGTGCGTGCCGCCGTCAGTCCCGTCGCTGATCCATGGCTCCCAGTCCGTCGCGGCGGTGAATCCTTCGAAAAAGAGCTGCGAGCCGCAGACCATGAGATTGCGGCCGGTCACTGTCGCCGCTTTCACCGTGCCGGCGTCGGTGCCGTCGGTTTTCCAGAGAGCGCCGGCAGCGAAGAAATAAACGCTGTCATTGAAGATCGCGAACGATCCCGGCGACGACGATGCGCTGCCGGGACTGATGTCTTTCACCATGCGCGTGCCGGCGATGGTGCCGTCGGTAATCCACAGCTCGCGGCCATTGGTTCCGTCGTCCGCCGTAAAGAACATGCGGTTCTTGAAGAAGATCTTCGTCAGCGGCGACGACGAGGTGGGCCCCGGGTTCAGATCGAGGAAGAGCCGCGTGCCTGCCGCCGTCCCGTCCGTAGTCCAGAGCTCGACGCCGTGGTTGACGTCGCGCGCGACGAAGAGAAGCACGCCATTGATCGCGGCGAACGTGCCGGGGCTGGAGCTGCCGGTGCCGGGGATGATGTCGGCCACCAGCGATGTGCCGGCCGCCGTCCCGTCGGTGCTCCAGAGCTCCTTGCCGGCAGTGTCGGTCGCCGCCGCGAAGAGAATCCGGTTGCCGAAGGCCACGAAGTCCGTCGGAGACGAGCCTTTGGTATCGCCGGAGAAGGTGGTGTTGATGTCTTTGACGAGATAGGGTGCCTGCGCACGCAGCGCAATCGGCGCAGCGAGCAGGAAGACGACCAGTACCAATGCGAAATGTCTGATCGGGAAGGTCAACGGCCGCCCGCCGAACGCCGCCGTGTTTCGACGACGCGTACCTGCTGCGAGCCCGGCAGGTAGAGCGCATCGCCGGGATAGTTGATAGTGAGCGTCGGAGATGCCGGCAGGTTGGCGATGGTCGCGTGGGCCACCGAGATCCCGCCGGTGGATGGAACGAGCGCCACCTTCGCCACTTCCACTCCGCCGCTCAGGACCGACAGCGTGCCGGTCGGCGCGACCAGCGGTGAGCCAGTAGTACGCACGGTGAGCGCAAACGATCCCGGCGCACTGAGTACGCGCTCCAGCCCTCCGGTCATCGCCACCTGTCCCTTCGTGACGAAGATCGACGTGCTGATGGTGTCCGGCAGGAAGTTGGCGTCGCCGCTGTAGTTGATGACATAGGGAGCCTGGCCGAGCGACGAGAAATACACCGGCAGATCGATGGCGCTTGTGCCCGCGACGGTGGCGCGCGCCAGCTCGTTTCCGCCCGAGGTCACCGTCACCGTTCCCGTGGCTCGCGCGCCGCTGACCGGCGCCATCCCCGAGGGGGTAATCGTGATGATCTGCGGAGTATCGAGGCCCATGGCCGTGAAACGGGAAACGATCGTCAGGCCGCCCGCCCAGCGCGGCTGCGCTCCCGGCGCGAGAACGGTGATCAGCAGCGGCGACTGCTGGCCATCGATGTTGACGGACGCCGTCCCCGGCTTGAGCGCCGTTGCGGTGAACGTTCCCATCCCCGAGGTCACTTTGGTGACCGCCGACAGGGAGACGACGGCCGGATCGGAAGACGAGACGGACTGCGCCTGGGTAAAGAACTTCGCGGCGATCGTGGCGCTCGTACCGGCGGTGAGAAACCCGCCGTTCATGGCCAGCGTCCGCCTGGAGTTGAAGATCCAGATCAAGCTGTTGTTCGCAGTTTGCGGATCGCGCTGCCGCGGCGTTGCCGTCGCACTCATGACCACTTGATGGTCGGGGAGCTCGAGGAAGGTGAACGTAGGCACCGATGCGCCCACGGCCAGCTGCGCGATCGGGCAGTCGCCGTCGCAGCCGGAGCTGTTGCGGCCGTTGGTTGGCGTGGCGGTGAAGGCGATGGCGATATCCGTCGCCGCGCGCGGTCCATTGTTCCGGACGGTCACCCGGTTGCCGAGGGATGAGCTGTCTTCCGCAAACTGCGAGGTGAGGGCGATGTCGGCACTCTGATCGTCGTCATCAATGATCCCAACCCCCTCGGCTTTCGTGATCCGCGCTCCGCCGGCGTTGCGCAAGGTGATGAAGAAGGTCTCGTTGTTTTCGGGCAGGACGTCACCTCGCACGGTGACGTCGATCGTCTTCGACGTTTCGCCGGGAGCGAATGTGATCGTTCCCGATTTCGGGTCATAGTCCTCGCCGGCGCGGGCCGTGCCGTCCGAGGTGGCGTAATCGACGGTGACCGATTGCGTTGCCGCGGGCTTGAGCGTGACTTTGACGTGGGTCGTAGTCGTCGCCGCATCGCCCTCGGTCGTGCGCATGTCGCTGATCGAGAGCGATGGCGTCGTCAGCGGCAGCGCCCACAATTCGTAACCGGTGGCATCGTTGAACGCGGTGAAGTAGAGAAGATTGCCAGCCTTTGTGAAACTCGCCGGATACGAGGACGCCGGGCCGGGATTCACATCGAAAAGGAGCTTCGTTCCATCCACCGAGCCATCGGTCGTCCAGAGCTCCGCACCATGCTCCTCATCCTGGCCGGCGAAGTACATCGTGCCGTCGATGTTGGTCAGGTTCAGGAATGCCGATTGCGGTGGGCGAAGGGCTCTTGTCCCCTCTTTCGTGCCGTCGCTGCCCCACAGCGCGCTGAGAAACGTACTGCTGTCATATTGCGCAAAGACCACCCGATTGCCGACCGCACGCAGCGCGTCAGTCGTCCCCGGAGAGATGCTGACGTTGGCGAACGCGATCGTTCCCGAGTCGGTTCCGTCGCTCGTCCACAATGAGCCGCCGGAAATGAAGAACACATTCCGGCCCGCGGCAACGAGCTGCGATCCGCCATTGGTGGGCAGTTCCTTGACCACGACCGTTCCGTCAAAGGTTCCGTCGCTCTTCCAAAGCTTGGCGTTTTCGCCGCTCACGGTCTTGAGGAAGAAGAGCGTTCCTGCAGCATTCACCAGCCGGCCGGGGCTCTGACTGCTCGTGTCGCCGAGGTCAGGGACGATGGCGTATGTCCCGGCGGGCGTTCCGTCGGTGGTCCAGAGCCCGTAATGGTAGGGGCTGCGCGGCATCCCCGAGAAAAAGGCGTAGCGGCCGGCTACCTCGACCGGAGTTTCCGGGTTCGGAGCGCCGAGTTGGATGGCTGTATCGCCGAGTGCGGCGGTCGTCTTCCACAACACGCTGCTGGCGAAGACGGTTGGATCGACCACCTTTGCCAGGAGCACATCGCCGAATGGAAAGAACGTCCCGACGGTCGCCTTCCCGAAGCGGCGCATGAAATCGTCGGCCGGTTTCGTCCCGGCGATGCTGCCATCGCTCATCAGGAGCTGCACAGTATTCGTGGGCTGCTCCGAAAAAAAGACGAACGGTCCGGCTGGCGCCAGCGTACCGGGATGTTGTCCCGTCTCCCGCAGCTTGAACGTCCCCTCCGCCGTGCCGTCAGTCCGCCACAACGAATATTCGGCGGTGTTCGTCGCCGGCGAGATCGTCCCTTCCACGGCATTGAAGAACAGCAGATTGCCCGCCGCGGTGAGCATGTTCGGAATCGATGATGGGGCCTGGTCGGCGGCGAGGTTGGCGATCATGTGCGTGCCGGCGTCGGTGCCGTCGGTGACCCACGGTTCCGTGTTGGTCAATCCCGTTGCGCCGGCGAAGTAGACCTTCCCGCCCGCCGGCCAGATGCTGACGAGGTTGAATCCGAGACCGGGCCCGGTCTCACCGCCGAGGCGATGCGTCCCGGCGACGGTGCCGTCGGTCACATATAGCGCTGGTCCGCTGGGAGTGCTGTTGCCGGCGGCGAAGAAGAGCGTTCCTCCCGAGACCACCAGCTTGGTTGGATACGACGACCCCGGTCCCGGAACGAAATCGATGAAGAGCGAGGTGCCGGCCTCGGTGCCATCGGTAACCCACAACTCGTTGCCATGGTCGCTGTCGATTCCCAGGAAAAAGGCCTTCCCGCCGAACGCAACGATGTTGGCGAAGTAGTCGTCCCACATGCCTTTGGCGCCGGGAACGAAATCGCGCACCATCTTCGTGCCCGCGGCGGTCCCGTCGCTGATCCACATCTCGCGGCCGTGCGTGCCGTCATTGGCGACAAACAACACGCTGTTACCGAACGGCGTCAGGTCGACCGAAATCGAGTTATCGAACGCCGCCTTCGATCCGGCTGCGATCTCGGTGACCATGTGCGTGCCGCTTTCCGTGCCGTCGCTGACCCACAACTCCCAGCTCGATGCCGTGGTGAACCCTTCGAAAAAGAGCTGTGGCCCGGCCACCCGGAGGTTAAGAGCCGAGACCGTGGCCACCTTCACGGTTCCGGCATCGGTTCCATCCGTTTTCCAGAGACCGCCGCCGGCGAGGAAGTAGACGCTGTCCCCCATCGTCACGAACGAGGCCGGCAGCGATGACGCACTGCCGGCGCTGATGTCCTTGACCATGTGCGTCCCGGCCGCGGTGCCGTCGGTGGTCCACAACTCGCGGCCGCTCGTTCCGTCGTCGGCCGTGAAGAGCAGCCGGTTCTTATAGATCACGCGCGGAAACGGCGACGAGGAACTCGGTCCCGGATTGAGGTCCAGGAAGAGGCGCGTGCCTGACGCCGTGCCATCGCTGGTCCAGAGCTCGACGCCGTGATTGACGTCGCGCGCGCTGAAGAGCAGCACGCCGTTGATGTTGGTCAGAGAAGCGGGAGTGGAACTGCCTGTGCCGGGGATGATGTCAGCCACCAGCGACGTGCCGGCGCTCGTTCCGTCGGTGCTCCAGAGCTCGGTGCCGGTGGCATCGGTGGTCGCCGCGAAGAAGACCTTGTTCCCGAATGCGGCGAACTCCGCCGGCGAGGAGCCTTTGGTGCTGTTCGAGTAGATCGTGTTGATGTCTTTGACCAGGTAGGGCGTCTGGGCAGCGAGGGGAAAACAGACGAGTAGCAGGAGCAGGGGAGTTTTTCGCATGATTGACGGAGGACCGGTCCGAGGGAAATGAATCTTAGCATCCGCGTCCGGACGCTTGACGCACGATCACAACGCTGTGTGATATCTGCCGCGTTAACGTGCGGATCCTCATGCTTACTCCCCGCCTCCCCTGGCCTCCGATCGACGGCGGTCGCATCGCCATGGGGCGATTGGCGGAGGGGTTGATGCACGCAGGAGCGGAAGTCGCGATTCTGTCGCTGAATCCGCGCAAGCATCGCGCCCAGGTCGTGGCGATGCCGGTGCCGGTGGAGGCGGTCGAGATCGATACGTCGCGCATCGGATGGCCTGGCAGTACGCCGTTCATCGTCAGCCGCTTCGTATCGCGCGCATTCCGTGAAGCGATCCGCCTGGCGATGCGGCGATTCCAGCCGGACGTCGTGCAGATCGAGAGCCCGTTCCTGCTGCCGTATCTTGATGTCGTGCGCAACGAGAGCAACGCCCGCGTCGCGCTCCGCTCGCTAAACGTCGAGTTCCGGATCTGGGAAGGGCTGGCGGCGAACGAGCGCAATCCGCTGCGCCGGTTCGCGCTGCGGCGCGTCGCGGCCTCGCTGCGCAAGTACGAAATCCGGCATCTCAATTCGGTGGATGCAATGCTTCCGATCTCGGCTGCCGATGCGGAGGATTTCCGAGCACTCGGCTGCACGCGGCCGATACTGGTCGTGCCGTGCGGCATCACCCTTTCCGATGCTGGATCGCCCGAACCCGGAACCGTCGGCTTCATCGGCTCGCTCGACTTCCGCCCCAATCAGGAGGCGGTCCGCTGGCTCATCGACGAGCTCTGGCCGCGCGTTCCGAATGCCCGGCTGTTCATCGCCGGCAGCGGCGCGCCAGACTGGCTGTGCGCTCGCGGTCCCAACGTCGAGCTCCTGGGCGAGGTCGCCGACGCGCGGGCGTTCCTGCGGCGGATGTCGGTGGTCATCGCTCCCCTCTTCGCCGGCGGCGGGATGCGCATCAAGGTCCTCGAGGCGATGGCGTTGGCCAAACCGATCGTGGCCACTACGCTCGGCGCCGGCGGAATCGACATCGAGAACGGGCGCGACATCGTCATCGCCGACGATGTGACGTCATTCGCCGAGGCCGTGAACCGCCTGCTGCGCGATCCCGAAACGGCAGCGCGCATCGGCACCGCCGCGCGCGAGACAGTGCGCGAGCGCTATGACAACGACACGATCGCGCGCGATTTGTTGCGCTTCTACGAGTCGCTCCTCTGAAGCCTCCGCGCGCCGCGAATGAGCGCCGCGGTTTGCTTGCGACGAAAGACGGCGCTCCACGCCACGCGAGCCCACACCACCGTCACTAGCACGATGCGCGCGGCCAGCGACCATCGCCGCCCGTAGTGCGATGTTCCCCAATCGAGCAGGTCAGGCCAGAGCCGCGCAGGATCGTGGCGCAGCGTGCCATCTCCCGCCACCGTTCCTCCGATGGCGTGAACGACGCGCGCGTTCTCGACGATGGCCACGCGCCAGCCGTCCTTGTGCGCGCGAAGACAAAACTCGATGTCCTGGCAGTAGAAGCGGAACCGTTCTTCGAGCGGGCCGGCGGTTTTCCAGACCTCGGGTCGAAAGGCCATGGCCGCGCCGCTGACCCAGTCCACCTCGCACAGACAGGAGAGTCTGTGCTCCGCCTTCCTACGAAACAGCCCGGCAAATCTCCCCAACCCGCTCACGACCCCAATCATCCATGGCAACGTCGGAGTCTGACCTCCGCTCCATTGCGGACTCCCATCCTCATTCACCAGCCGCGCACCAGCAACGCCGAGGAGCGAATCATCGAACGCGGCAACGAGGGTTTGAAGAGCACCATCCGGCACCATCGCATCGCTGTTCAGCAGCAGGATGATCCGTCCCTGCGCTACACCGACGCCTAGATTCGCGGCCGGCGCAAACCCGCGATTCGACTCCAACCTCACCACCCGCACCGATGGCACTTCGCGCGCGAGCAACTCCGCCGTCCCATCGCTCGATCCGTCGTCCGCCACGATGACCTCGGAGGCCTCAGGCATCGACGCCAGCACGGCGCGGCAACAGCGCAACGTCATCGACGCGGTGTTGAATGTGGGGATGACCACGGAGAGGTCCGGCACGCCCCTACGTTATCGCGCATGCGATCATCACCGCCTTGTTCTTCGCCTTCGAACACGCCGCCGTCCTGTCGCTCCTGCTCCCCGTCGCCGCCGGTGCGGGAACGCTCGCGATGGGTCCAAAGGTCACGCTGGCGCTCCGTGCAGCGATGGGACTGGCCGTCGCCGGCCAACTCTTCGTCATCGTCGGAATCCTCGGCGCGCTGCGACCGTGGTTGTTCTGGACCTTCACCATCATCGCGCTGGCCGGCCTCGTAGCGCCGGCGGCCCGCCGGCTGGACCGCCGGCGGCTCGCCGGCGCGTCGTTAGTCACCATCCCACTCTTCCTCCTCGCTCTCTATCCCCCAATCGCCTTCGACGAAACGCTCTACCACCTCTCCTTCGTCAGCGCGATCGCCCGCTCCGGCGCCATCCGCTTTCTGGCGGACGCGCGATTCCCCGTCTTCCCGCAATTCCACGAGCTCCTCTGCGTCCCCCTCTTTCTCCTCGCCGGCGACACCGCCACGCATCTCGTGGCGCTGGCCGAAGTGATGATTCTGGCGGGCGTAATCATCGCCTGGCCGCAGCAGCGGATGACCGGTTACCTGGCCGCCGCGCTCGTCCTCGGCAACCCCATCGTCATCCAGATTGCGACCGTCACCTACGCCGAGGCCGCGCTGATGCTCTTCGTGGCAGCGGGCTTCTACTGCCTCGATCGCAACCCGCTGGCTGCCGGCGTTCTCCTCGGCGCTGCCAGCAGCGTGAAGTACCTCGGCCTCTATTTCGCCGCGGCCGGTTTCGCGTATCTGCTGCTCTTCAGTCCACATCGCCGCCGCACGATTCCGCTCTACCTCGGCGCGTTGATCGCGGCCATGCTTCCGATGTACGGCCGCATCGTCGCGCTCACCGGCAATCCGGTTTTCCCCTTCCTGCCGAAGTTGTTCGGGACCAGCCCCTGGACTTTGGTGACTCCGAATTCGGGACAGATCACCAGCGTCCCTCGGCTTTTCTGGGACATTACTTTCGCCCGCGACCGCGTCAACTTCCAGCCGCCCTGGTCGCCGCTGTTCGCCATCGCGATGCTGATCACGCTCATCGCCGCGGCGCGCGACCGCCGCGCCGCCTTCATCGCCGCCGTCTGCGTCACCTACATCGCCATCTTCACCTTCCTGCCGCAGGACTCGCGCTACCTCCTGCCGCTGCTGCCGCTGGTGGCAATGACCGCGGCGACCGCCATCGCGCCGCTGCTCCGGCGAAACGCGATCATCGCCATCTCCCTGCTCGCCGTCGCCCCCGGCATCGCTTACGCCGGCTACCGACTCGCGCGACAGGGACCGCTTCCAGTCACCGCGACGCAACGACAGCAATACCTCGAAGCCCACATCCCGGAGTACCGCGCCCTCGAGCATCGCGGCCCGGGACGGATCTACGCCGTCTGCACCGAGCAGCTGAAGTACTACGGCGGCGACGACCTCCTCGGCGACGTCGAGGGCCCGTTTTTGAACGAAACGATCGTCGGAAAAAGTGTCGATGCCGGACATCTCTGGCGTGCACTCGATCAGCATCAAATTCGCTACCTGCTCATCTCGCGCAAGCGCACCCCGATCGCTTGGCAGCGCCTTCCCGCGGCACCATCGTTCGAGTTGGTGTACGAGGATGAGGGCGCAATGCTTTGGCGCCTCGTAGCGCCGTCGGCTCGACGGCTGGACCGCCAGCGGCCCGCCGGCGGTCTTTGAATTGCCGGCGCGCCGCCGGCGCTACGCCTTCCAGCCAATAGAATCGCCGCAGGTGAAGATCCTCGACTCCATCCGCCGTACTCCTCTCGACTGGATGGCAGGTTCCGGCCGGCCGCCTGCGGCGCGGCCGTCGACAGTCGACGTGATCATTCCCGTCTACGGCGCCGCCGAGGAACTTCGCGCGTGTCTCGAAAGCGTCGTGCGCGAAACGGATCTGACTCGGCATCGCCTCATCCTCGTCATCGACGGCCCGCAGGACGACGATGTGGAGAAGATCGTGTCGGGAGCCCGAGCGCATGTTCTAAGGAACGAGCGGCGCGGAGGTTTCGTGAACGCGGTCAACCGCGGCATGCGCGAGTCCGCCTCCGACGTCGTGCTGCTCAATAGCGACACCATCGTCACGCCCGGCTGGCTGGAGAAGATGATCGATGCCGCCTATTCGTCCGGCGACGCCGGCACCGTCACGCCGCTGTCGAATCACGCCACGCTCTGCTCCGTTCCCCGAGCGTTCGAGGAGAACCTGCTGCCGGCGGGATTCGAGGTGGAATCGTTCGGGGCGCTAATTCAACAGGTCTCGCAACGCAGCTACCCGAGGCTTCCGACCGGCGTCGGCGTCTGCCTCTACATCCGGCGGGCGGTGCTCGAGGACGTCGGCGTCTTCGACGAGAAGCACTTCGGCCTCGGCTACGGCGAAGAGAACGATTTCTGCATGCGCGCGCTGGCGCGCGGCTGGCTGCACATCGCCGACGACGCCACCTTCATCTACCACGCCGGTCATCGCAGTTTTCGCCAGTCGCGATTGACGTTGCAGCGACGGGCGCAGACCACGTTGCAGCGGCTGCATCCTCGCTACCTGGCCACGATCGCGGCGTTCATGCAGTCCGACCCGCTCGCACCCGTTGGCGCGCGCATCCGATCCGCCCTCGGACAAAAAACTGCGGCGACGCGGCGACGCGTCGTTCATCTCGTTCACGGCTGGCCTCCGTTTCAGCACGCCGGAACGGAGCTCTACGCTTACTGGCTCGTGCGCCAGCAGCAACCGGCGCACGACGTCGCGGTCTACGTACGCGGAGCCGATCCTGCGCGCGCGCATGGCGAGGCGATCGAGCTCTTCGACCACGGCGTGCGCGTGCGCATCGTGACGAACAACTTCACTTCCCGGAATCCCTTTCGCCGCAATGTCATTCGCGATCCGCTTCTCCAGCGCGACTTCGAGCGCTTTCTGAAAACCGGGCGGCCGGATGTTCTTCACATCCATCACCTGGCCGGCCACGCCTTCTCGCTCGCCAGCGTCGCCAAACGCCTCGGCATCCCGATCGTGATGCAGATTCAGGACTGGTGGTTCCTCTGCGCGCGCGTGAACCTCTTCGATCGCGCCGGCAACCGTTGCACCGGTCCCGGCTTCGAGAAATGCGCGCGCTGCGTCACGCTGACGAAGGTCACGCCGGCTGCTGCAACCAATCGCCTGCTGCATGCCATGCGTCGGTCCGCCGCGCGTGCCGCCATCGCCGCGGCCGATGTTTTCATCGCCGGCTCGAAAGCCATTCGTGACGACTACATTCGCGCGGGCGTGATTCCGAAATCGAAACCGTTTCACGTGATCCCGTACGGCGTCGACATCGAGATCCCGCGCGCGCCGCGAGCGCCGGCGCGACGGCCGATTCGCTTCGGCTACCTCGGCTCGATCAGCCCGCACAAAGGCGTTCACACCGCCATCGATGCCATGCGCGGCATCGATCCATCGCAAGCGTCGCTGCACATCTGGGGCGACGTTCGGGCGTTTCCGGATTACGTTGCCGACCTGAGAACGCGCATCGGCAGCGCATCCGTGATCTTCGAGGACCGCTTCGCCGAAGAGGAGAAAACACGCGTCTTCGCCTCGATGGACGTATTGCTCATCCCGTCGATCGGCTTGGAATCGTTCGGCCTGGTGGCGCGCGAGGCGATGACCTGCGGCGTTCCCGTCATCGCCTCGGCCGGCGGCGCGCTCTCGGAGATGTTCGCGCCCGGCGACTGCGGCGAATTCTTCCCCGCCGGCGACGTCGCGGCCCTTCATCAGATCCTGCGCCGCCTCATCGATGAGCCGGACATCATCGATCGCTGGTCGGCCCGCCTGCCGCGACCGAAACGGAACGACGTCCACGCGGCCGAGATCGAACGCGTGTACGACGCGGTGCTCCGATCATGATCCGCACGATTGCCGGCGTCATTCGCGGTGAAGGGCTAGCATCCGCTCTTCGCAGGACGAACGAACGAGCCGGCGATGCACTGCATGGCGCGGCCTCGCGTGTGCGCGGAATGTTCGCAGGTGCATCGCAGGCGACGATTCTGAATGTCGCCGCATCGGGCACGGCTCTGCGGTTGGGCGGCGCGCAGACGCAACTGGCGTCGCGGCTACGCATCGAGCGCAATCGCCGCAACGTCGCCCTCCTCTCGCCCGGCCTGCTCGAACAGGCGGGATCCCGCCGCGTGGCCGGCGATCTCGAGACCGGCATTCGCGAAGCGATGGCCATGACCGGCGCGCGCGTGGTTCATTTCGAGGGGATGCACGCGGTTCCGCTTCCGGCCGTGCTGCGCCTCATCGAATCGGGCATTCGCGTGATCGTCACCTCGCACGATTTCGCCCTCTTCTGCGCGCGGCCGCATCTCATCGAGGAACCGAACGGCCGCTTCTGTTTCTACTCCGAGGACTTCGAGCGATGCCATCGATGCCTGCGGCAGACGTGGGATGTTCCGCCGGATGCGCAGCGCGAACGGCGCGCGCTGGCGCGCGAGATTCTCGCGGCCGCGACGGCGCTGATCTTTCCCTCGCAATTTCTACTCGACCAGCATCGGCGTCTCTTCTCGCTGCCGGATCTTGTGGCCGAGGTGATCGAGCCAGGGGTACCGGCGGCATCGGTGAATGAGGGCGGATGGAAACGCGCCATCGCCTTCGCCGGCAGCGCGAAGCGTCACAAAGGTGCGCATCTCATCCCGGAAATCGCCCAACGTCTTCCCAACGCCGATATCCACATCTTCGGCGGCGGCGATGAAGATCTGCTCCGCGCAATGCGTCGAATCCCGAACATCACCGTTCACGGTTACTTTCGCGCCGGGACGCTGCCCTCGCTGCTCGCACGCCACGGCGTCGGACTGGTCGTGCTTCCGTCGATCTGGCCGGAAACACACAGCCTCATTCTCTCCGAAGCGTGGCTCGCCGGTGCCGCCGTCGCCGCCTTCGACCTCGGCGCGCCCGCGGAACGGATTCGCCAACACCGCGGCGGATGGCTCGCCCCTCTCGAAAGCGGCGCCGAGGGATTAGCGAACATCCTCGACCAGTGGATGCGCGACGAGATCACCACCGAGGTGCCGCGATCGATCCCCTCGCCAGTCGATGCGGCGAGAGCACATGTGGAGTTGTATCGAAGATTGGGAGTGCTCTAAGCACAGACAGGACTGTCTGTGCGTGTCTTCTACACCCCGCTCCCCGACAACGCCGCGGCGACGCTGCGGAACAACAGCCGGATGTCCAGCCACAACGTCCAGGAGCACATGTAGGTCAGGTCGTAGCGCAGCTTGACGGAGGGGCGGGAGTCGTATTCGACGAGGCTCTGCGCCAGGCCGGCCATGCCGGGGCGGACTAGGCATCGGAGATCGAAATCGGGGACTTCCTGAAGAATCCGTTCGGCGATCTCGGGGCGCTCCGGACGCGGGCCGACGAGGCTCATCTCGCCGGTAATCACGTTGATCAGTTGCGGGAGCTCATCGACGTGGTAGCTGCGGAGAAGGTGGCCGACGCGGGTGATTCGTTGTTCGTCACTAAGTCCCGGTGCGGGCGCGCGCATGGAGCGGAATTTCCACATGGCAAACGGAACGCCGCCGCGTCCGAGGCGCATCTGGCGGTGGAAGACCGAACCGTGATCGCTCAGCCAGACCGCGGCGGCGATCAGAAGGAAGAGCGGGAGCGTCAGCGTCGCCAGCACGATCGATGCGGCGATGTCGATGCCGCGCTTGACGATGGCGTTGGCGCCGACGCCGCAGCCGATCATCACCTCGATCAGCGGCTCGTCGCCCATCCATCCGAGGACGGAGGAAACGAGCAGCGCGTCGGCGGAGGAGGCCAGCAGAAGATAGCCGCGCGGCCCGCGGATGCGCAGCAGTTCCAGTCGGCCGTTCGGCGCGGCCTCGGACCAGAGGCAGATGACTTCTTCGACGTCGCGCACGGCATCCCGCACCGCCGGATCATCGAGCACGCCGAGCCACGGCACGCCCGCCTCCGCCGGCCCGCTGCCAACGTAGCCTGCCACGCGGACGCGCTGATCGCCGGCGGCATTGAGCACGGCCATGGCCGCCAGGACTTCGATGGGACCGCCGACGAGAATGGTCTCCCGCGGGCGCACCGGCCAGACCATCCGCTGGAAAGCGCGCCAGAGCGGAAAGGCCAGCGCTTCCAGCAGCGGAACGGCGACCAGGACGGTGCGCGGCAACGGCCGTTCGAGCGCGGTCGATCCGATGGTGACCAGCGCGGTCTGAATCAGCAGCGCCACCATGACGATGGGCCGCCCGCGCAGGGCGATGCGGCCGCGGTAGAAACCGGCCAAACCAAGGCCGGCCAGGAATGCCGCGCCGAACAGCACGACGATCACCACGTCGAGCGGAAGTTTTTCCGGCGCCAGCAACCCGCGGGTGAACGCCAGCGGAACGGTGCGCCGCAGATAGACGAATGCGGCCAGGCTGCCCCAGGCTACGAGGAAATCGCCCCCGATGGCGATGGTGGCACGGAGCGAGCGCTCGACCGAGCCGGGGCGAATCATCGTCCCTCCGATGCGATGGCGGCCAGGCGGTCGAGCGTCACCGATCGGGCGTAGCCGGCGGTGACGGCGTCGCGCAGTTGTCTGCCCTGGCGCATGCGGCCCTCGTCATCGGCGAGAAGATCGACGGCGGCGCGCGCGAATCCGGCGGTGGATGATTCGATCCGCGCGTGGCCGGCCAGCGGAGCCAACCCTCGAAACGCCTGCGGCGTCCCGACGATGGCGCAGCCGGCTTCCGCCGCCTCGAGGACCTTGGTGGACTGACCGCTGCCGAAGCGCAGCGGCACCAGCGCGATGCGGATGTTGCGCGCAAAGTTGCCGATGTCGCCGACCGGCGAGACTAGCGTGACGCCGCGACGATGCGCGGCCTTGCGGAGCGACGAGGGAGCGTCCGCGCCACCCATGATCAATGTCGCGCCGGAATTGAGAGCGCGTATGGCCGGCCAGATCTCCTGAGCAGCCAGCTCGCGGCATCGGCGTTGGCAAAGTACGGGAACCGTCCCCAGAATCCGAAGTCGAAGGCGCGCGGCGCGTCATCGAGCGGCTTCGTGGAGATGCCGATGGTCACGGCAACCGCGGCGCCGAAATCCTTCCGTTCATCGTCGCTGACGACGACGACGTTCTCATAGGCGCTCGCGGCCTCGCGCTCGAGGCGGGCCATGCGCCGCTCCTCCATCCGCCAGAGCCAACGCGTCGCAGGTCCGGCCGCTCTGGCGCGCTCGTCGGCGCTGCGACGAAGCGAATCGACGGCGTCGAGCACCGTGTGCCCTTCGAGCGAATTCTTTAGCCAGGGATGCATGCGGGAAAGGATCACCACCGTGACGTCGAACGGTCCGCTCGTTTGCCGGGCCCGAACGACTGCGTTCCGCCAATCGTACGGAGCGGACATCAGGCATTGCAGTGGAAGACGATGGCGGAGCAGGCGCAGCACTCCTCTGACGAAGCGCGGCAACGACCGCCGCACGGCGACAAACCGAAACGGCGGGACGTCTGGCGGCGGCGCTCCCGCCGGCGCGATCAACGTCACCTCAGCGCATCGCGCGAGAGCGGCGATCCAGATCGACGCGCGCAGTCGGTCGCCGGTGTACGGCGGCCACGGAAATCGCGACGTGATGATCAGCGCCTTCATGTCAGGCGAATACACCACGGGCAGCAGGAGAAAGGGATCATCAGGACCGGCGACAGATTAACAGATGCGTTCGGTAGAATGCGCGGCCGATGGCCACCACTCGAGCGGACTGGCCCGCGCGCATCGAACGATGGCGCGAGCGGGCAACGTACGCGCTCGTGCTGGCCGGCGCGCTCGCCCTTCCGCTGGTCTACCACCGCGATCCGACGGCGATGTTCCGCCTGCCGAAAGCGATTTTTCTGCGGACGGAAGCGATGCTGATCGTCGCCGTCACGCTGGCCGCGATCATCGCCGGCGCTCCGATTCCCCGCCCGAGGTGGCGCGAGCTGTGGGTGTGGCTGCCGCTGACCACGCTGGCGGCGTTCGGCCTCCTCACGCTGACGTCGACGAATCGTCAGCTCAGCCTCGACGCGCTCGGATCGGCAGTTTCCACGGCGATCGTTTTCTTTGCCACCGTCGCCGTGGCGCGTACGCGCGGTTGGTTGCTCGTCGCCGCGCCCGTCGCCGCGGCCGTGATCAATGCCCTGCTGGTCATCGTCGAGGAGACGAATCTCTGGATGCCGTTCGGCGTGCACCCGGCGGTTCCGCATCACATTCAGTGCACCGCGCTGATCGGTAACCCGAACGAGATCGGCGGCTACCTCGGCGCGGCCACACTAGCAATCCTCGCCGTCGTGGCGACGCGCGATGCCGGCGATCGACGGAATCTTCGCGGCATCCTCATCGCGGCCGTGCTGATCGTCGCGCTCATCGCCTGCCAGACGCTGACGGCGATCGTTGCCTTCGCCGCGGCCGCGTTCTTCATGATGATGATGGCGTCATGGCGCAACGCCGTTCGCGCCACGGCCGCAGCCGTGATCGTGGCAGTGCTTCTGGTGGCACTGGTCGCGCCCTTCCGGACGCGCGCCAGCAGCATGGTTTATTGGATTCGCCACGGCGAATACAACGCCCTGGCCACCGAGCGATTCACGGCGTTCGCGGCGGCATGGTCGATGTTCGCCGATCATCCGATCACCGGCGTGGGACCGGGCGCATTTTCCTGGCAATACTTCGATTACAAGATCCTTGCGGAGCAGCGCTATCCGTCGCTGCGCGATGCCTACAGCCGCGGCACGAACTTCGGCGAAGTGCACAACGATCATCTGCAGGCGCTGGCCGAGGGAGGAGCGATCGGATACGCGGGATTCCTGGCGCTGACGGGCGTGCTCGGATTCCTGTCACTCACCACGCCGGCGCGCGGGCCGGACTGGCGCCAGCGTTTCGCGCATCGCCTGGCGCTGCCGCTGGCGGTGTTCTGGATCGTGTTGTCCATCGCCCAGTTTCCGATGGAGACGACGGTGATTCGCGCTCTGGTCGTTCATCTCGCCGCGTTCTGCGTTGGATGGCGACGGTTATGACGGCGATCCTTCGAGTCTTCGCGCTGCTGCTGCTCATCGCCGGCACCGGCTACGCGATCAATCGCTGGACCTTGCAACCGCTTCGCTGCGGACACGCCGCATCGCTCGGCGCCGAGGCGCTCGATCTCTCCAGTCAGTCCGTTTATCAGACGGCACGCCAGGTCCGCGCCGACCTCCACGATTGCGAATGCGTCTCCCTCCCCGACGCCAGCATCCCCCTGACCCTCGCCGCCGCCGCCGAAGCCAGCGACGATCCGCGCGCCGCGATCATCGAATACCAGCGCGCCCTCCAACTCGATCGCCGCCCCGAGATCTACTTCCAACTCGCCCTGGCCCAACAGCAAACCCTCAACCACCCCGCCGCCCTCGACAACCTCGTCCGCGCCTGCGCCTTCGACCCGGCAAGGCTCAAGGACATCCCCTACGACGAGATGCGGAAGGAGACGGAGCAGACGTTGAGGGTGCGGTATGGGGCGGATTGGGTTCCGTGAGGTTCGTAGCGCCGCCGGCTCGACGGCGGTTTACGCCGGCAGAACTTGGTATTCTTCAATCGTGCTCGCTCCCACACCTCGCGAACTCCTGACCGATCCTCAGGGACATCCCTATTTCTTGTGGGATATGCAGTTGACGCTCGCCGAGTTCGAGCAAGCCCTTACCGATCACGACTCCGCGACCTACCCATACTTGGTCGGCAAGGTGATGCGACAGGCAAAGCCCGACGACGCATTGCAGTTCGTCTCGCCGCAACAAATCGCCGATCTCTGGCCTTCGATCGAACGTTATCTGGGCAAGACACGCCCGTTCTGGGCGTGGCTGCTCGAACAATGGGAGCGGCTTGGCTACATCCGCCGGTAGGCTCGACGCACTTCAATTGCGCATCCTCGAGACACTCGCCGGCGTTGAGCCGCGTTTCGTCCTCAGTGGAGGAGCAGCCCTAGCCGGAGTCCATCTCGGCCACCGAACCACGCGGGACCTGGACCTTTTCTGGCGACTTCGTGATGAGCTGGGCGATCTGCCGCGAATCGTCCACGAACGGCTGACCAGCGGCGGGTTATCTGTTTCGGTTCTACAAACCACTCCTTCATTTGTCCAGATGCGCGTCAGTGATCGGGATCTCTCCGTGGTGGTCGATTTGATCTCGGAGCCGATGGATGCCGTCGATGCGGCCGGGACTCATCCTGTCGGACAGTCAGAAATCCTCGTAGACTCGCCTCGTTCGATCCTGGCAGAAAAACTCTGCGCGCTACTCGAACGATCCGAGCTGCGCGACCTGATCGATATCGACGCACTGGTAAAGAGCGGCGAGAGTCTGGACCTCGCAATCGCCGACGCACCGCGACGCGACAGCGGATTCTCGCCACTCACGCTCGCCTGGGTGCTCCGCGGCTTCGATGCCATCGGACTGGCGAAAGCCGCGGGCGTCAGCAATGACGCCGCGCGGCTTGATACATTTCGCAAGGAGTTGATTGATCACCTGATCGAGCCGAGGGATTCGTAGCCGGCGATTACCCCCTCTTTCTCCCAAACACCACCACCCCATCCACCGTGATCACCACATCCGCCGTTTCGGCCGGGGCCTCGACCACCGTGAACAGGTACGTTCCGGTCTGCTCCGGATCGGTTGGGCCGGTGATCCGGCCTTTGCTTTCCAGCTGCGCTTTGACCACCGAGGCGTAGCCGGGGCCGAGGTAGTTGCCGGATTTGTCGCGAGGGGTTACGGCGATCCGGATCGTGCGGGCATCCGGGTGGGTTACCTTCACTTCGGTCTTTTCGGGATCGGGTTTCACCTGCACGAATTCTTCGAGGCGCTCCACGCGGTGCACGTGGCCGTAGCGCTCGAGGTCCCAATCGAGGACCGCCTCGAAACCGTAGTTGCCGGCGACGGTGGTCTGGTCGAACGTGCCGGCGTAGATGCCGCGGCCCTGGTCCTTCAGCTCGATCGTGGCCACATCCTGCGGCGTGATGCGTTTGAGCAGGCCTTCCTTCGCCAGCGCGGCGAGCTTGCGATCGTACGGCGTCAGCTTGTCGCCCGAGGGGGTCGTGGTGATGCCGGCCGACTTGTCGGGGAAACGCTGATCGTGAAGGATCGTGCCGATGCTGGCCGGCGGGCGCTGCACGCGTACGCGAATCGATCCCGGCGGAAGAGCGGACACGCGCTTGCCATCCCAATCGACGATGGCGCGAATCGTGAGCGTGTCACCGGTCGAGGCGCGGCCCGGATCGATCGAGACCGTGTAGTCGAGGTGACGCTCGAGGAGAAGTGCGCTGAGCGTGTAGGGAACCGCCTCGGCGGTCTGATTCAACCCGCGTTTCACGCGGACGGCCCACGTGCCGACGTCGGACGGCCTGATGTTGAACGTCTGGAACGCGCCCTGCGGCGTCCTCTTCGATGAATCGGGAGTTGCGGCGGTTCCGTTCGGACGGAAGACTTCGAGATCGAGCGCCTCGCGCGTCGGCGGCGCCCACTGCACCGCGAAGACGACGCGCTGCGCGGAACGGTCGATGATCAACTGTTGCGGAGCGCTCGGGCCTTTGCCGGTCATCGTGTCGTGATGGAGCAGCCCCATCGACGCGGTATTGCCCTTGAGGATGGAGATGAGCGTCCAGCCGAGGGTATCGAACATCGTCGTGGCGTTCGTGCTGATGAACGAGGCGCCGGAGGTCTCGAAGGAAATGTTCGTCAGCAGCGTCTGATCGACTGCCGCCGGTGTGCCGAACCCGATGGTTTGGATGGGAACGAAACGCTTCCGCAGTTCCTGCGGGAAGCCGCTGACCGGAGCGAGACCGAGAAATCCACTTGCGGCCGGCGTGATCAGCGGCGCCGTGTTCTGCATGCCGTCGGTGACCACGATCAGCGAGAGATCGTGGGCCGGATCGAGCTTCCACTGTTTCATCGCTTCGTTGATTCCGCCGCCGATGGAGGTGGAGCCGCTCGGCGAGAGCGTGTTGACGTTGTTGCCGACCGTGTTCCAGTTGTTGCCGCGTTGCAGCCAGACGTTGGTCGGAGGATCGGCGCCGGCCAGCGTCTGCGCGGTCGCGGTGCCGTCGAAGAAGATGTCGCCGAGGCGGTCCTGCTGCCATTCGGCGCCGTCGGGAGTCGGCTGATCCATCTGCTGCCACTCGGCCACGAAATTCGTGATGGCCGACTTGAGGATCGAGGCCTTGTTCGCGCCGGTGTTCGCGCCCGGCGGCAAGTCGTTCATGCTCCCCGATTTATCGAGCACGATGCCGACGTCGAACGGATGGCGCCCCTTGTTCGTGGCCGTCAGCACCGGCGCCACACCGTCATCGACGAGGATCAGATTCGCCGGCGTATCGCCCGTGTGTTTCGAAACGGCCGAGCAATCGACCATCGGCGAGGCCACGATGTAACTGGAGATGCGGTAGTCGGTCACATCCTGCGGTCCGACGAAACGCATCGGGATCTGCTTCTCGACCGCGAAGGTGCCGCTGCAGAAATCGGCGCCGAAGTTCGACTTCGGCTTGTAGGTGATCCGGACGTCGTTGCCGCTCGCGGTCTCATACGTCACCGAATCGCCGCCGGCCTGCTTGGTCTGGCCGAGGTCCAGCGTGACGTTGCCGTTGACCACCAGCTGTGAGCCGGCGGGAGCGGCGTTCAACGTCAGCGTCAGCCGCACCTCCCCCGTCTCCTGCTGCGGATTACCTCGGATTGGGATATCGAGCGTGAAGCTTTCGCTGGCGAAAACCGAAACGGCAAAGAGCACACACAGAACCGCGAACAGGCCGGCTGTCGTTCTTTTCATAAATCCTCACTCGTGTGGGGAGATAGTAAGCGTCTTCATCGCGGCGCGCGAATTTCGCGATACTCTCCGCCGCTCATGCCGGAACAGATCGTCGTTCGAGGTTTGCGAAAGCAGTTTCCGAAGGTCCTTGCCGTCGCCGGCATCGACCTCAGCGTCGCTTCCGGCGAGGTTTTCGGGCTCCTCGGGCCGAACGGCGCCGGCAAGACCACCACGCTGGAGATGATCGAGGGACTGACCAAACCCGACTCCGGCGAGATCATCATCAACGGCCTGACCTGGGAGCGCAATGCGCAGGAGATCCGGGCGCGGATCGGCGTGCAGCTGCAGGCCACGAGCCTCTACAACAAGATCACACCGCGCGAGGCGCTCAATCTCTTCGGCGGCTACTACCCGAAGCGGCGCGGCACCGAGGAGCTGCTCGATCTCGTCCAGCTCCGCGACAAGGCCGACGCATACCACGTCACCCTCTCCGGCGGCCAGGCGCAGCGGCTGGCACTGGCGCTGGCGCTGGTCAACGATCCCGAAGTCGTCTTTCTCGACGAGCCGACCGCGGGGCTCGATCCGCAGGGACGGCGCTCGTTGTGGGAAGTGGTCCGGGCGATGAAGGGCGAAGGACGGACCGTCGTCCTGACCACGCACTACATGGACGAGGCGGAGGCGCTGTGCGATCGCCTGGCCATTCTCGATCACGGCCAGATCCTTCGCTCCGGTACGCCGGCCGAGCTGATTGCCGGCCTGGGCATCCCCAGCGTCGTCGAGCTGACGTTCAACGGGACGGCTCCCGATCCTTCCGACTTCTCCACGCGGCTCGGATCGCCGGTGGAAGCGCGCGGCGACGTCTGGGAGATCCCGACGCCCGATCCGAAGATGATGCTGCCGAAGTTGCTCACGGCCATCGAGAGCACGCATCTCGAATACAACCAGGTTCACGTGCGGCGGGCCACGCTCGAGGATGTCTTCCTCCAGCTCACCGGCCGCAGCCTGCGCGATTGAACGGAGAGCCCAGCCGATGAATCTGCCCAATCCGTTCAAGCTCCTCTGGCTCCAGTTCCGCAGCGAATGGCGGCTCTATGCGCGCGACCGCGGAGCGATGTTCTGGACCTTTCTCTTCCCGCTGCTGATGCTCTTCGGCTTCGGCATGATCTTCCGCTCCGGCGGGCCGGCGGCGCTGACGCTGGTGCGCATCGCCCCGCCGCAGGAGAGCGCGCGCGATCGTGCCTTTCTCAAAGCGCTGGAGGATTCGCGGCTGAAAGTGTTGACGCTCAGTCCCGCTGACGCGGAGCAGCGCTGGGCCAAAGGTGAAACGACAGTCCAACTCGAGAGTGCGGGCGACGGCTATCGCATGCGTCTCAACAGCTATCTGATTGCCCAGGGCCAGGTGGTGGCGCAGGCCGCGAGTCAGGCTTTCATGGTGGCGCAGGCGCGATTGCGAGGAATGCCCGAACCGGAGCGGATTCCGGTGACGATCGAGAGTCCCGGCCATGCGCGCAATCAGAACTACGCCGCCTTCCTGGTGCCGGGTTTGGTCGGCCTGAACCTGCTGACCATGGGCCTCTTCGCCGTCGGCATGGTGACGGTGGCCTATCGGGAGAAGGGAAAGTTCCGCCGCCTGGCAGTGACGCCGCTTCCGAAGTGGGTTTTCCTTCTGGCGCAGATTCTTCAGCGGGTCACGGTGGTGGTGTTGCAGACGACGCTGCTCCTTCTCGCCGCCTGGCTCGGCTTCCGGATCGCCAACCAGGGCTCGTATCTGATCTTCGCAGGGCTGATCATCTTCGGGACCGCCACGTTCCTGGCGATGGGCTTCGCGCTGTCGAGTTTCGCCTCCACGGTCGAAACGTATGGCGCCATCTCCAACCTCGTCTTCTTCCCGCTGATGCTTCTCTCGGGCGTCTACTTCCGGATCGACGGCGCGCCGCAATGGCTGCAGAAGGTGGTCTTCGTCCTTCCGCTCGCGCCGTACCTTCGCGCGCTGCGCGCCGTCTTCAACGACGGCGCAACGCTGGCCGGTCACGGCACCGGCCTGGCCATCATCGGGGTCTGGGCGGTGCTGATGTTCATCCTGGCGGTGAAGCGCTTCCGCTGGGTGTGAGAGCTGCGCTTCGCGCTCTGCGCGTGTGGTCGTCAAACGTAGGTCAACGTAGGTCGGACTCTCAGTCCGACCGGCTGATCGCGGTTTTAGCCTCAGTGACGAGATGGTATTTTTTCTCTCTCCGGGTTTCCCCGCCGCGGCGTGAACCGTCCAATCCTTCGGCCAGGCATCCTGCTACCCTGTCCGAAGGAGAGTCCAATGTCCCGACGGTTCGTCCCCATCGCCCTCGCCGTGCTGTTCGTCGTCCTTCCGCTTTTCGCACAGCCGGCTACCGAATCGCGCGTCGAGCGGCAACAGCTCGTGCGCGAGCTGCTCAAAGTCATCGACAGCAAACGGCTGACGCAGTCGATGCTCGACATGTTGTTCAACCGGGTGCTGGGGACCTCCGATCCGATGCAGCCAACCGACGCGTCCATCCCGAAGGACAAGCTGGAGAAGATTCAGGCGCAGCGAAAGAAAGCGCAGGAGCAGATGCGCGTCTTCCGCGAACGACTGTATGCACGCGTCGATTTCGCCACCTACGACGACCAGGTCTACGCACCGCTCTTCGAGAAGACCTACTCCGCCGCCGAGCTTCGCGAGCTGATTGCCTTCTTCAAGACCAAGGCGGGCCAGAAGACTTCCGCGCTCCTGCCGGACATCTCCATCGGCGCGTTCATGAAGGGTTCCGAGTTGCTCAACAAGGACGCCACCGCGGTCATGGAGGAGCTCCGTGCCGAGGAGGACGCCAAGAAACCGCAGGAAGAGCAGACCATGAAGGATCTGCGCTCGGTGGCCACGGCCATCGAGTCCTACGCGACCGATGTGAACCACTATCCGAAGGTGCTCTCGTACAGCGAGCTCAAAGCGATCCTCTCGCCGACCTACATTCGCAATTTCCCCGAAAAGGATGCCTGGGGCACCGCCTACCGCTACTCGGTCTCAAACGACGGCGAGCATTACCGCCTCGTCAGCGCCGGCTCCGACCATCAGTTCGAAGGCGGCAGCGACATGATCGCTACATTCGACGAGAAGACCCGCCCACCGCTCATCCGCAGCGCCAGCCTTGCCAGCGACATCATTTACCAGGACGGCGGTTTCGTGCAGGCGCCGGCGACAGCCGCGGAGAAGATGGATTCGGAGGACTAGCGATGGGAGGCGATGAGCGGATCGCGCAACGCGCGCAGCCGGCGCTCGATCGCCTTCGCCGTCACTTGACGATCCAGACGTCCTTCGAAAGCTCTTTGAGCTTGGCCTCGTTCGCCCGCGCCTCGGTCTCCGAGGAGAACTTCACGCGCACTTTGAACGTCGCGCCGGCTCGCTCCACGAATGTCGACATGAATCCGTGATCGATCGCTTTCGCCGCCAGCGCGTCGGCGGTCTTCTGATCGCTGGTGACCAGAAGCTGCGCGTATGCCGGTCCGGCGGATGCAGCCGGCTTCACTGCCGCCGGTGGCTGAGCCGCCGGCTTGACCACCGGTTTCGGCACCTCGGCGGGCGCGGTGGTGGTGATCGCAGCCGCGGATTCCGTCGAAGGCGCAGCGGTTCCCTCGGTGATCGTCGCCGCTGGCGGCGCGGTTTCGGTCAGCGCGGAGCTCGTCGTCGCGGCCGGAGCTTTGAAATCGTCGTTGCCGACGCCGAGGTCGACCAGCTTGCCGTCGTTCTTCTTCGAGGCGATGACGCTCCCCTCGTTGATGACCGCGGGCTCCTTGCGGACGACCAGACGCTCGTCCGCCTGCCCCTTGCCGATCATCAGGCCGAAAGCGAACGACGCGGCGAGCGAGAGCAGCAGCAGGACGAAGGCGATGAAGGCCTGTCCGGCGGTGAGTGACACTTCGTAGTGGGATTGATCGTCGGTGAGAACTTCGTCAGACACCATTGCACACCCTCCCGTTACCTTGTCTGATTCTGCGACGCGGGCGGCGCCGCGGCGTTCCAGTTTGTGTGATAGACGACGCCATTGTCAAAGTAGATGGCCGACGCCCCTCCGTCTTCCTTCGGATAGATCCATACCGAGTAGACGCGATTGTTCTGCACGACCTGCTTGATCCAATCCTCGCGCGGCAGCCCTACTAAACCCTGAACCGCCTGCTCTTTCATCCCGTTCTTCACGGTGGCGAAGGCGGTCATGGAGACGAAACGCCGCTGCTGCGCCAGTTCCACGCGCTTCTTCGCATCGGCGCTATTCGGATCGAGCTCGACCGCGGCGCGGTAGAGCTCGAGCGCCTTGTCGTAGCGCGAGAGGTACTGCATGTACTCGTCGCCCATGATGATCTTCTCGCGCGCCAGCACCTGCCCGGCCCGCGGATCATGCGTGCGATCGAAGTACTCCTTGACCCTGTCGAGAAAGGGGACGTACGTCGGCTCGAGCTTTTTCTGATTGTCGAGCACCGTCTCCAGCATCTGCTTCCGCGACGCATTCGCCGCCGGCAACGGCTGCGCCTTCCGCAAGGTCTCGATCCACGCGTAGTCCGTGCTGATCGCGCCCCACTCGCGGTCGTTGGGCTGCGTAGGGGGACCGGAAGCGAATGCGGACGCGGCAATGAGAGACAGGAAGATGATTGGGGCAGCGAAGCGAGGCATTGCAGTTATTTTACACGGCCCGCCGCGAAGCGCAGCTACCTCGTCAGCTTCACCACTTCCGCCTCCATCTCCGGCCCGAACTCCGATTTGATCTCGTAGATCCAGCTGTAGAGAAGCTCGTTCAGGATTTTGTGGATGACGGCGGGGTAGTCGCGGGAGCCGGAGGCGATGACGTTGTTCAGGAGTTGATCGAAGTCGAGGCGGGCGTCGTTCACCAGATTCATGCCGGATAGATACGGCGTGGTCTCGGCGGAGAGGTGGACGACTACGCGATCCATGAAGTCGTAGATGTGATCGCCGATGCGTTGGAAGACCAGGCCGAAGATGGTCTCGTACATCCGGTTGTAGCGCTCGACTGTCCCTTCCAGCTCGTACTCGGTTTCCTCGGCGGCGCGCTGTTCGCTGACCGTATCGCCCTCGGCCTCGGCGATCAGGTTCACGCTCAGCAACGCCCACAAGGTCCGGCAGGTGACGAAGTTCGAGAGATAGCTGCGCGAGCAGATGTCCTCGGCCGTTCCCGGCTCGGTGAGAAGGCTCAGCACGTGGCTCTCCTCGTCGGTCAGCTCCATCGCGTACGTGCGCATGTCGGCGCCGCTGACCTGCTGCAGCAGGCGATCGAATCGCGCCAGCCCGCGGGTGATCAGCGACCAGAACTCGATGCTCTGCACGCCGTCGAGGATCAGCCGCTCGGTGTTCAGCGGCAGAGCGATGATCTCCGGCGGAAACTCGCTGGTGAATTCCATGGTGTAGCTGCCGGTGCGATGGCGCATGGCCTGGAGGACGATGGCGCTGGCCTGGCGCTCAACGGCGCGCAGCAGTTCCTCGGGCTGCAGATAGCCGAGCTCGCAGAGAAGCGCGCCGATGCGGCGGGCGACAACGAGGCGCTCCATGGCGTGGTTGTACTGCTGCAGCGTCAGCTCGCCGCTGCGCAGCAGCACTTCGCCAAGGCTCATGTCCGGATCGGAGCTCGACGCGAAAACGATCTTCCCCTCGTTGAAGTAGATGACGTCGTTGCGGCCGATCGCTTCCAGCGACACGATTCCGGTCTCGCCGCTGCGAATCAGCGTCCGGAAAAGATCGGGAACAGTCGTCTCCGCAAGCGTTCCCTGGATGCTCAGGCCATCGTCGGACATCGGGCGATTTTATACGGTGGCGCCTTGATATGATCGCCCCAGACTTTCACAGCAGGAGTGCCACCTTGCCTACCTTCCCCGGCGTTGACTACATGGATATCGATTCGCTCTTCTCCGAGGAAGAGCTGATGGTGCGGCAGACCGTTCGCGAATTTGTCGATGATGAGGTGATTCCCATCATCGAAGAGGCCAATCGCGAAGAGAAGATGCCGATGCATCTCATCCCCAAGATGGCGGAGATGGGGCTCTTCGGCGCCACCATCAAGGAGTACGACCTCCCCGGCCTGAACAATGTCGCCTACGGTTTGATTATGCAGGAACTGGAGCGCGGCGATTCCGGCCTGCGCTCGTTCGCCTCGGTGCAGTCCGGCCTGGTGATGTATCCCATCTATGCCTACGGTTCGAAAGAGCAGCGCGACTACTGGATCCCGAAACTGGCGGCCGGCGAGAAGATCGGCTGCTTCGGCCTGACCGAGCCCGACTTCGGCTCGAACCCGGGCGGCATGCGCACCTACGCGCGCAAAGACGGCGATTCGTGGGTGCTCAACGGCGCCAAGGCCTGGATCACCAACGGATCGATCGCCGACGTGGCCGTGGTGTGGGCCAAGCACGATGGCGTCATCCGCGGCTTCCTGGTCGAGAAAGACACGCCCGGCTTTTCCACCGCGTACCACATGGGCAAATTCTCGCTGCGCGCGTCGGTCACGTCGCAGCTCTTTTTCTCCGACTGCCGCATCCCGGCGGAGAACGTGCTGCCGGAGACGAACGGGATCAAGTACCCGCTCGGCTGCCTGACGCAAGCGCGCTACGGTATCGCCTGGGGCGCGCTCGGCGCGGCCATGTCGGTTTACGAGACGGCGCGGACCTACGCGAAGTCGCGCATCCAGTTCGGCGGCCAGCCGATCGCGTCGCATCAGCTGGTGCAGAACAAGCTGGCCTGGATGATCACGGAGATCACCAAAGGCCAGTTGCTGGCGCTGCAGATGGGACGCCTCAAGGACCAGGGCAAGCTGAAGCCGCATCACGTGTCGATGGGCAAGATGAACAACGTGAACATCGCCCTCGAGTGCGCCCGCTCCGCCCGCGACATCCTCGGCGCAAACGGCATCAGCGACGAATACCCGATCATCCGCCACATGCTCAACCTCGAGTCGGTGAAGACCTACGAGGGTACCCACGACATCCACAACCTGATCATCGGCGAGGCAGTGACGGGAATCCCCGCCTACAACCCGCCGATGTCGGCGAAGGATGAGCGCGAAGCGACCGCCAAGCGCGAAGCGGAAGCGACGAAGTAGCTTACTTTGTTGGCTCGGCCGGGGCGCCCAGCCGATGGAACAGGTCACGAACATCGATGTTGAAGAGAATCGTGATCTTTACGTCCCCGGCCCGAATCGCTTCGTGTGAGGCGCTCTTCTCTGCTGGTGTGGTTCCGCGATCGGGATTGAGTTTCGCAAATACGCTCGGAATGTCTACCTGCAGCCTTGCCGCCACTCGCAACAAACCGGGATCGTTAAATGGCAGGTATCCGTCGAACTTCGCCCGTGAGGATTTCTGAAGCTCAAAGTCGGAGCTCTCGCCCCAGGCCACTTCTCCGTATGAGCCCTTGAAGTGACCCGTCTCATTCTCAACCCGAACACCAAAGGCGCTTCGGAAGCGGATCACGCTTTTTGTCGCAGGAGTGACGACTGTGTTGCCGTCCTTGACTTCGTCCTGGCCTGGAATCGAAACGTGACTCGCACGAGCGACCAACAGCGTCGAGAAGGCATTCGTATTAATGTCCGGGTTTTCAACTGCAACGACCCAAGTCTTCCCGAAGCCTAGTCCATATCCGATATCAAACGCGCGACGCGCCTTTGGTGAAGCCTGAGCATTGGCATCCGCAACCGTTGTCGCCGAGGTGGAGGACAAACCTACTTCACCGTAACTGCGAAAGGTCAAAAGGTCAGTCCAGCCAATGCTCGGGTCGCGAGAACCATCTCTCATCAGTTGGGCGTATCCCGCTTGATTGCGAGCCTTGATGCGTTGCAGACCATCGGCCCATCGACTCTCCGAGTGCAGCCGGATTTCGGCGAAGGAGTCAGCAAAATCCTTCTTGCTGTACAAGAAAGCGTAGCCGGTGTACAGCCACAGCTTGAATCGCGGATCGAGAGCGAGGTCCGGGGGGCTTGAAAGAAAGGAGACGCGGTAGACTCGGAGGTCGGGCTTTTCGACCTCCCCCGTCTTCGCCTTCCACTCAAGGCGCAGATAGCGTGGATCTTCTTTACTGGTCGTCCCTGGCGTGTAGCTGACGATCAGCGATTTGGCTTCAGAAAAGACTGTCCCGGCTGAGCCAAACTGCGGATAGTCAATCGTCGTAGTGGCATCGGCTCCGGTTCCTTTCTGAGTACACCGCCCCACTGCGATTGTTGGTGACGGCGCAAGGCCCGTGGCCTGAGCACAGGTCTTGCCAGCCTGCATCTCCTCCTCCGACAACCAACAGAACGTGAAATCCTTGATGGTCGGGACTGGTTCGGCCTGTTTCGCCGGATCGTTTGAGGTATCGGCCTTTTTCGCGGGATTCGCAAACTCGTACGTAACAGCATGGCCGGTCGTACCGTTCAACGTGATGCCCTCTTTGGGAGGTAGGGTCTTAGAACACTCGGTTGCGAAAAGATGAACCGTAGTTGTCAGCAGGCATGCAAAGAGGGCGGCGTAGCGAGCGTTGCGCATGGAATCCTCCAGTCGATTTCATTGACGGACAGGAAGATTTTTTTCGCTACGGCCGCTGCGAAGCCGGGACGGCGAGTAACACCGCCCCGGCCACTTGGACAACTACGGCCGGTACTCCGCGGCCGAAATGAACCGTCCGTCGTTCGTGGCGTTGTCGACCACCACCGCGTAGCAGACGGCGGAATCGGTCGGATCGAATTGCACGTAGCCGCCGCTCACGATCGACGTCACTGCGGTCTGACCCCATCCGTTCGCGGCCAGGTTCAGCGTGACCGAACCGATGGTCTGCTTGCCGGTGTTGTCGAGAATCGTCGCCTTCACGCTGTTGGCAGCGCCCGACTGATCGAAGCAGCCGACGTTCGTGCGCGTGTTCGAATCGACGGTGATACCCGGCGAGAACGAGCGTGAGCTCGTGCCGGGGAAATCCGCCACCGGAATCGTCGTTCCGTAGCGCGCGCCCGCCGTGCGGACCTCGGTGCTGACGATGAAGCGATTGTTGCGCGTTCCACCGGCCGTGTCGGGGCTGGAGAACGTCACCGCTCCGCCGCCGGTGAATCCGTTGAAGACGGTGTCGAGGAAGTTGGTGTACGTCTTCAACTCCCCTGCCGCCAGCGGAATCAGCGCCGTGCGCTTCGTGCCGGTGACGTCATAGAGCGTCGCCGTCACCGAGTACGCGGACGACGTCGGGTTGAAAATCGCCACATACGACTGGAATGTGCCGCCCTGGCCGGGAACGTTGGCCACGACCGGAACGGTCTGGGTGTCGGAAGCGAATGCCAGCTCCCGCGGATGCAATGCGGTCTGTGAAAAGGCGGACGTCGTCATGACGGCAGCCAGTGTAAGAACCATGAGAGAAATTGGTTTTCTCATGTTGTCAATCTCCTATCGGTTGTTGTGCGGCTCATGGCTGCGGAAGATTCGGATCGGGGATTACAGGCGTGGCCACGGCATTCGTGCCGCCGTGTCCCTGCAGCAATCCCTGATGCGGCGGCGCGAGGAACGGAAAGCGCGGCAGGAAATCCTTGTCATTCGTTTCCACGCCTCTGGCCAGTCCGGCGCCGGGATCGCCGGCGACGATCAACGAGATCAATACCGTGTTCACATTGACCTGATGTTTATTCGCAGCAGCGCCACCGCCGAGCCGCCGGCCATTGGGGAATTGGGAATCGATTGCGGCGTCGAGCGTAATGACGTCGCCTGTGGATCCGTCGGCAACCGGAATCGGCCGGCCGAGGTTGATGGCGTTGATGATGTCGAGGCGCGGGCCTTTGAGCGTGGTAACCGCCGAAGCAGGAACGCCGAGCGCCTTGTAAATACCCAGCGCCTCCGCATCGCGCACAAGAACAGGGAACAGGACGTCATTGCCGAAACGGCTCACATCCTTCATCGTATCAGTATGCAGATATAGCGTCTGGCGCTGCGTGCCGACAAGACCGGCATTGAAGAGCGGGAGACCATTACGGCCGACCTGCACGTAATTACCCGTACCGCGAAGACCGGTAATGATGTTGGTCGGATCGACCGTCTGCGTCGCCTGCCGGCTGATGCTCACCCAAACGCGGAGCAGGCTGTCTGTCGACTGCGCATTGAGCTGGCCATTGTGGGGAATCCCGTTGGGGAAGAGATCGGAGGTCGGCACTTCGAGGGCGATCGACGAGACATTGAAGCCGGTGAACACGTCCTCGACCGGCGTATTGCGCGCGCCCTGGAGGCCGCCGAGATCGGTGCGCCCGAGGTTGACGAGATCGAAAATGCCCTTCTCATCGAGCTGATACGGATCGTCGAAATCGCCGGCGATGATGCGCGCGCCGCCTGCGAGCGTCTGGATGAAACTGTCGATGAAGGTCTGGTCGAAGAGGCCGTGATCGCGGCTATTCGGATCGCCGGAATCGTAGCCTTTGAAGGCGCCCAATCCGTAAACCAGCCGGTCGGTCTGCGGTCCGTGGTTGTTGGGGAGAACTTTCAGATTCTCGCCGAGAACGACAGGATTCGGGCTTCCGGGCGCCATGACCCGCGTGACCGTCATCGTCTCGGTACCGCCGGTCAGCTGCCACAGCAGCTCATTGCCGCCACCGAGCGCATCGGTCGGGCCGGGCAACGGAGAGGGATTGAGCGTGTTCTTGAACTCAACCCGGTACACCGCCTCGTCCTTGAGGCTGGTTCCTTTGCCGATATGGAACTCATAACGGTAGCCATTACAGGCGCGGAAACCCTGATTTCCCTGTCCCGGCTCATGGAGCGGGTTGTAATCCATGATCAGGTAAAGCTTGTCGTGCGTGCCGTTCGACACCCAGGCGAAGGTGTCGGTGTTGTCGGCGCACGGCTCATTGAGAACGGCCAATGCTTCCCGGTGACTAGAGGCCTGAACCCGTGGATGAAAAAGGACGAGCGCCACCAAGATTGCGCCCGCCATACGAAGTGTAAAAAGTCTCATCGCATCTCCTTTGTTCGTACAACGTAAAGACTGCGTTGTCCGGTACAGTCGATGTACGAGGGGGCGGTGAGAACGGTCGTATTCAAGGCGCAAAAAAGACGCGCTGAATCGACCAGTACAGACCAATGGCCGCGATCAAAAGCGATCCCGGAATGACGATGCGCTGCCGATACCATTGTTTACGCCGGAATGGCAGTCCGAATACTAGAAATGCCGCGAGAATGACGCTGAGCTGGCCACACTCGACGCCGAGGTTGAATGAGAGCAGCGCCGGGACGAATTCGGAGCGCGGCAGGCCGATCTCGTTCAGTACGCCGGCGAATCCCATCCCGTGCAGAAGTCCAAAACAGAAGACCACCACCGGCCTCCAGGCGTGCAGTTTCGACGTGAAGACGTTCTCGACCGCCACATAGACGATCGATAACGCTATGAGCGGCTCGACCACCCTCGGCGAGAGCGAGACGACGCCGTAGACGGTGAGCGCCAGCGTGATGGTGTGTGCCAGCGTGAACGCCGAAACCTGCCAAAGCACCGGCTTGAGATCGACGCACAGCAGAAAAATCCCCAGCACGAACAGCACGTGATCCAGTCCTCGGGGGAGGATGTGCGTGTAGCCGAGGCGAAGGTAGAGCTTGACGATCTCCCAGCGAGTCAGCGGCACGACCGCGCGATCGAGCGGATACGGCGGACTCGTTTGCCCTCCGTCGACCCATTGCGTAACCGTGCCCTCCCTCCCCTCGCTGCGAAGCTTGATCACGAAGAACCCCATGATGGCGTTGTCGGCGAAGGTGAAACGCGAGACGGCGGTCGGTGTGTGGCCCGCGATCCGCAGCCGGGTCACGTTCGGCTTTCCCTCGACCGTCGTTACTTGCGGGCTGCCATGTCCTGCCGGTTTGCCGTCGAACGAGAGGACGGCCGCCGACTCGATTCCGCGCAGAAAGACGTCGGGCGGCACCGCCGCACCGGAGACCTGCAGCGGAAGGTGCTCGCGATCGACGAGGAGGTCGACGTCGTACGTCCCATCCTTCCTGAAGGTCGCCTCGACCTGGACCATGCCCAGCTCGTGCGCGACCAACGGCGCGCCGAGGCTCGCCGCGAGGAAAAAGACCGCCAGGAACCGGCGCGTCATCACTTCAGGTCGAAGGTGATGGACGCCCACCAACTCTCCCAATCGACGCCGGCATCGGCCGGAGCGGCCTCCATGTGAACGGCCTTGATCAGCCAGAAACCGGCATGCGCCAGCGGGAGCGTCACGCGCCCTTTCGCGTCGGTCCGCGCGCGCACGGCCTTCTGCGGATCGTCCTTGCTCATCGCCACCACCAGCACGTTGGCCATCGGTTTGCCGCGAAACGATAGCGACAGCGGCAGCTCGCCGCCAGGCCGGATTGCATACGGATTCTTTCGCGGCACCAGCTCGAGCGTGAAGCCGAGGGGCGTGTCGAAACCGTGCGAGGCCGGAGCTCCGGTTTCGAGAAGCGACTTGGCGCAGCGATAAAAGCGCTCGCGGCCGGGCGTTGCCGATTGCCCTTTCTTTTTGCGCAGGTCGATGATCCGCTCGAGCCCTTCGTCGCGGAGGTAATCCTCGAACTTCGCCGCCTCGAGCGCGACCGGATAGGGCGTGCTCTGGTAGCCGATCCAGTGAAGACCGGCATCGGAGATGAGCGCGATCCCGGCCGGATCTGATCCGGTCCGCCCGATCATCGGTCCTTCCACCCCGTTCTCCCCTTTGATCACGAACCGATCGATAAACGCCGGAATCCTCGGCATCGGATCGCCGGCCAGCTTCTGCCCGACCCGAAACGCCGCGGTCACCCGGTCGCCAACATTCGGGCGGAAAGTCGAAGGCTCGATCCAGAAATCGTGCGCCGAGGCGGAGAGGGCTAGAAAGGTAACGAGGATGGTGACGAGGATGCGCAGGTTGCCTAACCTATTTTTCTCACGGTCCGCGTGAGTCCCTTGCCACGTCCTTTTGTCGAGAATCCTTCGTTCCTGGGAGCGCAGGCGTCTCGCCTGCCGTACTTGGCAACATTCTGCCCGACGGCGGGCGGGACGCCCGCGCTCCCAGGTGGGCTCTCCGGCAACCCGGCAGCCTGACGACTCCGATCTCATGCTCCTGCTACTACGGAGCAGAGCCACCAACCGGATCTGAGCCGATGACGAAATCACGGCCTGGCTGCGCGGCGGCGGAGCGGGATCTCCAGGTTCCCGGTAAACAGAAGCCGGTTCGGCGAAGCGGTACCAGCGCCGCTGACCTTGTCGAGCGAGGCGCTGGCGGTCAACACGTACGCAACCTCGGCGGGGCTGGCCGTTCGGTGGCCTTCCAGATAGAGCGCGGCGGCGCCGGTCACATGCGGCGTGGCCATCGAGGTTCCGCTGTCGAAGGCGACGGCGGTGTCGCTGCCGATCCAGGTCGACTCGATCTGCAGGCCGGGCGCGAAGAGATCGACGCAGTTCCCGAAATTCGCAAACGAGGCCCGGGCGTCGATGATCGTGGAGGCGCTGACCGTGATGGCATTGGTCACTCGCGCCGGCGAAATCGTGCAGGCATCCGTGGCCACGCTGTTGTTCGCCGTCCCGTTGCCGGCCAGGACGCAGACGGTAATGCCGTCGGCGATGGCGGCGTTGATGGCGCTGTCGAAACTGGTGGACGGCGCATCGGTGTAGATCGAGATGTTCATCACCGCGGCCTGACCGCTGGCGTGGTCGGCGATGGCCCATTCGATTCCCGCCACCATGTCGACGACGAAACCGCGATTCTGGCAGTCGAGAACGCGCAGCGGGACCAGCGAAACATCCTTCGCCACGCCGTGCGCCGAGGAGCCGACGATTCCGGCGACGTGCGTTCCGTGGCCGTTGCAGTCGGTAGGAGGCAAGGTCGCGCTGAAATTGAACCCGTTCCGCACCCGGCCGCCGAATTCGGCATGCGTGGCGTTGATGCCGCTGTCGAGGATGTAGGCGGTCACGCCATGGCCGGTGGTTTTGTATGCATACGTCTGATCGAGCGGCAAGCTTCGCTGATCGATGCGATCGAGTCCCCAATTGGAAGGAGCTGTCTGCGTCGTCAGCGAAACGGGCGTCTCGCCGCCGGAACCCATCGAATCCTGTTCGACGTACTTGACCGTCGCCTCATCCAGCAGCTCCCGCGCCGCGGCCTCGGGCATCTCGACGACAAACCCGTGCAGCGCGCGATGGAATCGATGCGTGATCTGGCCGCGATGCTTCCTCGAGAGCTCGTCGGCGGTGGAGACATCGACACCATCATTCAGCGCCACGATGTATCGCGCCGGACCATTCGCGTTGGCGTTGAGAATCGCGCGCGTCGCCGCGGCCGCCGGAAAAACGAACGTCGCTGCCAACAGAACCGCGAGAAAACGAGCGCGCATGAATGCGCATTCTGTCCAGTCAGAAGAAGCATTTCAACGGGCTGCGGCAGTGGGATATAAAGCGCGCCCATGAAGAACTGCATCGCCGCACTGCTGCTCCTCGCCGCCTCCTCCCTCTTCGCGCAGGACGTGAAGACCACGCCTCAGCCGAAACCGACCATTCGGGAGCTGACGCTGGAGAACATCTTCGATCCGAAAGCGAAGGTGTCGTTCGCGGGATCGCCGCAGAGCGGGTTCACCTGGCTCGATGACAAGACCTTCGCCTGGCCGCGCACCGAGGAGGGGAAGGTGGTCGAGCAGGCAGTGATCGAGACCGACACCGGCAAGAAGCACGTCCTCTTCAACACGGACAAACTCGAGGCGGCAGCGAAGAAGATCGCCGGCGTCTCGTCAGAAGACGCAGCGGGATTCGCAAAGCAGCGCAGCTGGAACTTCAGCCCGAACAAGAAGAGCGTCCTACTCACCATCGGCAACGACGTCTATCTCTATGCGTTCGACAGCGACTCGATGACCCGCCTCACTTCGTCGCCCGGCGAAAAAGAGGAAGTGGCCTTCAGTCCTGACGGGCGCTTCGTCTCCTTCGTGCGCGACAACAACATCTACGCCGTCGACGTGGCCACGCAGCGCGAACGGCAGCTCACCACCGACGGCAACGACAACCTGCAGAACGGAATCCTCGACTGGGTGTATCAGGAAGAGGTCTACGGCCGCGGCAACTTCCGCGCGTACTGGTGGAGTCCCGACTCCACGCGCATCGCCTACCTGCAACTCGACGAGCGGCCGGTGCGGCACTTTGCCGTCGTCGATCACATTCCTTATCAGCAGAACGTCGAGTCGGAGCTCTATCCGAAGGCCGGCGCGCCGAATCCGATCGCCAAGCTTTTCTGTGTGAGCATCACCGGATCCGCACCAAAAGAGATCAGCACGGAGAGCTACAGCAGCGCCGACTTTCTCATCGTCCTGGTGGATTGGTCGCCGGACAGCTCCAAGGTCATCTACCAGATTCAGAATCGCGAGCAGACCTGGCTCGACCTCGATGCCGCCGATGTCCGCGCGGGCGGCGCGCCGAAGACACTGATTCGCGAGACAACGAAGGGTTGGGTGGACATCACCGGCAATCCAGTCTGGCTGAAGGACGGCTCGTTCCTCTGGCTCAGCGAGCGGACCGGGTTCAAGCATCTCTATCACTACGCCGCGGACGGAAAGCTGATCCGCCAGATCACCAACGGGCCGTGGGAGGTTCGCAACCTGCACGGCATCGACGCGGCCAACGACTGGATCTATTTCTCCGGCACCGAGCGCTCGGTCCTCGGCACGGACGTCTACCGGGTCCATCTCGACGGCAGCGGGTTGAAGCGCCTATCCGAGGCGCCGGGACAGCACAACGCCAATTTCAATCCGGCGTTCACCTTGTATCTCGACACCTTCTCCGACGCGGCCACGCCGCCGTCGACGTCGCTGCGCCGCAATGACGGCAGCAGCGTTCGCGTGGTCGATGCCAACGAAGCACCGATGATGCGCGACCTGAACATTTCGAAGCCGGAGTTCGTGCAGGTGAAAACGCGCGACGGCTTCGTCATGGAGGCGATGATCATCAAGCCGCCCAACTTCGATCCGTCGAAAAAGTATCCGGTCTACGAGCACACCTACTCCGGCCCGCACGCGCAGCAGGTGCGCAATGCCTGGGGCGGGCAGACCTACTTCTGGCACCAGTTCCTGGCGCAGCACGGCGTGATCGTGTGGGTGTGCGATAACCGCAGTGCCAGCGGCAAAGGGGCGGAGTCGGCCTGGACGTCGTACAGGCGGATGGGTGAAGGCGAACTGCGTGATCTCGAGGATGGATTGAAGTGGCTGACCTCGCAGCCGTACGTCGATGGATCGCGCGTCGCTCTCAGCGGCTGGAGCTACGGCGGCTTCATGACCTCGTATGCGTTGACGCACAGCACGATGTGGAGCGCCGGCCTCGCGGGCGGAACGGTCTCCGACTGGCGCGATTACGACTCGATCTACACCGAGCGGGTCATGCTCATGCCGCAGAACAATCCCGAGGGGTACAAGGACACGGCGCCGCGGTGGGCGGCCAAGAACCTCCACGGCAACATCCTGCTGATGCACGGCACGATCGACGACAACGTGCACATGCAGAACACGATTCAGTTCATCTATGAGCTGGAGAAGGCCAACAAGCCGTATCAGCTGCAGGTGTATCCGAAGTCGCGGCACGGCGTGGTCGATCCCGCGCTCGTCGCGCACATGCGCGCGGCGATGTGGAAGTTCATCCAGGAGAACTTAGGGGTCAGGTAGGCGTAGCGCCGTCGGCTCGACGGCTGGACCGCCAGCGGCTCGCTGGCGGTCTGCGAATCTGCGAACGATTGCCGCCGAGCCGGCGGCGGTCCAGCCGGCGAGGCCGCCGGCGCTACGCATCCTGGGAGCGCAGGCGTCTCGCCTGCCGGATACAACAGACTGTCGCTTGAAAACGGCGGGCGGGACGCCCGCGCTCCCAGGCCTTCGGGAACCGCTGCGGGGTTCGCGCGTAGTTGTGTCTAGTGGAAACCGACGGGGCGCTGATCCGGCGAGCGAGCGAAGGCGACGATGACGCGTTCGCGATCATCGTCGATCGCTACAAACACTCGCTCATCAACTACCTCACGCATCTCACGCGCTCGCACGAGCGCGCGGAAGAGGTCGCGCAGGATGCCTTCGTCCGTCTCTATCGCAACGCCTCGAAGTGCCGCGAGGAAGAACGCCTCGCCCCGTTCCTATTTCGGATCGCCACGAATCTCGCCATCACCGAAGCGCGCCGCGAGCGGCGATGGAAACGTCTGCTGCCCCGCTTCATGGCCACGCATCCACAGACCGCGCCGCCGGCCGATCAGGCGCTGATGACGGATGAAGTACAACAGAAAGTGGCAGCCGCGCTGGAACGGCTGCCGTTGACGTTCCGTGCGCCGCTGGTGCTTTTCGAAATCGAGGAGTGGTCGTACGACCAGATCGCCCGTACGCTCGATTGCCGCGTTGGAACAGTGAAATCACGGATCTCGCGGGCGCGCGCACTCATGCGAACGCAGCTCGAATCGTGGTGGATCGGAGGGAATGATGAACGACTTGGACATTGGAAACGCGCTGCGGCGCCTTCCGCGAACGAAGGCATCGCATCACTTCCGATCTGACGTGATGCGCGCCGCCTTTCGTCAAGCCGGCAGAGTCTCAACCCGGCCGGGCTGGCTGACGCCGGCAGTGCGTTTCATGGCCGTTGCCTCGCTGATGCTGATCCTCGGCGCCGGCGCTTATGGCACATCCATCCATCTCCAGCGCCAGCGCATCAAGGCCCTGCGCGCGGAGCATCAGCAGATCGAAACCGAATTGCAGCGCGTCAAAGAGGTCGCCAACCGGGCCGAACCCATCGTGCTCGAGAACGGCGACACGCGCGTCATCGTCGACGTGAAACACAGCCAACAGCCAACTCCAATCTATTACTGAGGACAAAAACCATGTTGAAGAGACTCGCGACCCTATGCGTACTGTTGTTAGCCGCAGCCTCCCTCTTCGCCGCACAGAGTGACTCCGACTCGAACGGTGATCGCCACGTCATCGTCGTACGCGACGGCGAGGTAATCCTCGACAACCTGGCCGGCGGAAAGACTGCCTTCCTCGGAGTGGCCATGTGCGACCTCACGCCCGAGCTTCGCGAATTCTTCGGCGCGACCAGGGACGCGGGTGTGCTGGTCTCGTCGCTGACCGAGAATGGACCGGCGGCAAAGGCGGGACTGCGCGTCGGCGACGTCATCACCGCCGTAAACGGCAAGCCGGTTTCCAACAAGGGCCAGGTGGTGGCGGCCATGCGCGACAAGCATGCCGGCGATTCCATCCGCATCGAGGCCATTCGCGGAAAGGCGAGGCAGACCTTCACGGCCACTGCCGAGGAACGCAAACTGCCGGGGTTCGAGGCGTTCAACAAGATTCCGCTCTCCGAGCACGGCTTTGGAACGCTCCTCCCGCGCGGCGAGTGGCGCGCCTACGTCGACTCGCCCGACCGCGAAGAACTGCGCACGCGCATTCGCGAGCTCGAGACGCGTCTGCAGGAGCTGGAAAAGAAGCTTCAGAAATAAGAGCACCCCGATCGGGTGGCGCGGGCCGTTCGACCTCCTCGACGGACGGTCCGCGCGTTTTTTTTGATCAAATGCTCAGGAAGGGCGCAACAGGCGCCTTCCCTACCCGGAGTAAGATGACGGACACATCCTCCAACATCGGGAAGAGCAGGTAAATCCATGTTCGAGTCCGCGACATCTACGCCCCGATTCAAGCCTTCCTTCCCCATCAAACTGCCGCCCCTGCGGGGAGGATTCGTCCGATTCCTTCTTCGCGTCGGTGTGATCGTGGTGCCGCTGGTTCTGATGCGGGCTTGCCTCGTCACCTACGTGCCGCTCGATCAGATCGGGTTGCGGCAGGTGTCATTCGGGATGAACAAGGGGTTGCAGAAGAAACTGGTCGAGCCGGGCTACCGGCGCGCCATCTCCGGGTACGAGACCATCCGCACCTTTCCGCGCAACGTCCAGGCGGTCGAGTTTACGAATGATGAGACGGAGCGCGGCGCCGACCATCGCACCGTCGCCGCCATCAACGTCCCGACGGTCGATGGTTACCCGGTGGCGGTCGACATCACGGTGCTCTATCGCATCGCCGATCCGTTCCTGGTGGTCTCGAAGTTCGGCTTCGGCCGCGGCTATGAGGACAATGTCGTCCTTCGCTTCACCGATCCCGCCGTCAAGCAGCACCTCGGCGAGCTGCGTGCCGAGGAGTTCTATCGCGATCAGCGCATCGCCAAGGTGAGCGACGTGCGGAAGGATCTCGCCGAGAAGTTCCGCCAGAACGGCCTCGAGCTGGCCGACGTCGTGATCCGCCAGTACGACTACCCCGACACGTTCCAGCAGCTCACCGAGCAGAAGAAGATTCAGGATCAGTCGGTGCTGACCAATCGCGCGCTGACCAAACAGGCCGAGGTCGATACGCGGTTGAAGCAGACCGCGGCCGAGGGGCAGAACTCGATCAACGTTCGCAGCGCCGAGTTCCAGGCGCAGATCACGGGACTCAACGCGCAGAAGGATTTCTACGAGCGCTCCAAACACGCCGAGGCCGATCTTCTGGTCAAGAGCGCGGAGGCGCAGGGAACCGAAGACATCAACCGGGCCATGGAAGGCGCGGGATCCGACAAGTTGCTGCGATTGCGCAAAGGGCTGGCCATTCTCAACGGCATCAAGGGCCCGATCTACATCAGCGAGGATCCGACCGACATCGGCAGGATCTCCGGGAACGGAAAGCACTGAGGCGGGATGATGAAACGACTGCTCGCATTGCTCGCCGCCCTCCCCTTCCTCGCCGCCTGCACGCCGCACACGACGCAGGCCACCCAGGTCGGCGTCCGTTTCAACAAGATCACCGGATCGAGCGAGATCTCCGATCCCGGCGCCACGTATTTCTTCGCGCCGATCATCAATGACTGGACCACGTACGACACCTCGACGCAGAACCTGGTGATGTCGGCCAAGGCCGCCGAGGGCGATCGCAAGGAGAAGGACGACCTGCGATTCAAGACCCGCGACGGCAACGACATCGAGACCGACGTCACCGTGCGCTGGCGCATCGATCCGACCAAGGCCGCGGACATCTGGCGGAGGGTTGCGCCGAATACAGTGGCGTTGAAGGAACGTCTGGTGCGGCCGCTGGCGCGCGCGTACGTGCGCGATGTGCTGAACCGGCTCGATTCCGAGGAGTACTACAACCCCGATCTGCGCTTCGCCGCGGCGAGTGACGCTACCAAAGTCATGGCCGCGCAGCTGAAGCCGTACGGCGTGATCGTGGAGCAGGTCATCCTCGGCGATTTCTCCTTCAAGCCCGACTACCAGAACCTGATCAACAAGCGCAAAGAGGCGGAGAAGCAGGCCGAGAAGCTGGAGTCGCAGATCCTGGCGACGCTGGAGTCGAACAAGGCCAACCTGCAGAACAAAGTCGCCGAACTGACCGAGCAACTGACACGTTCGCAGGGCGATTTCGAGCAGGCCAAGCGCGCCGCCGACGCCTACGTCGTGCGCAAACAGCAGGACGCGCAGGCGACGCTGTCGGAAAAAAGCGCCATCGCGCAGGGGATCAAGAAGGAGCGGGCCGCGCTCAACGGCAGCGCCGGCGACGCATATGTCTCGCTGCAGCTGATCGACGCGCTGCAGAAGAAGGAGGTCCGCCAGATTCCGAAGCTGCCGAACGGGAACGTCATCATCGACGGCAACAAACTGCTCGAACAGCTCGGCGTGATTCAGTATCAGCAACAAAAACAGGAAGAGTGATGCTGAACATCGCCGGTTCCGAGTACGACTACGCGCAGGTCGTCTACGTCGTCCTGCAGGAGTGCGAGCATCGCCGCCGCAGCTTCGAGGACGCGTCGTTCGACGCCGAGGTTCGCGCCTGCGCGGCGGAGAAGCTGCAGGAGATCAAGGCGGCATACGACGAGTTCGGCGGCTCGGCGAGCTATTGGGAGGCGCTGGAAAAAGAGGTGGACGACGTAGTGCTGCCGCAATACATCGCCGCGTCGCGGTCGATGAACGAACTGGAGCGGAACAATTTCGGCATCTGGCGCGGCGGCGACCTCGGCGCGCGTTTCGCCTTCGCCCTGGCCGGCCTCTTCATCGGCAGCATCATCATCGCCCTGCCGTTCATCCCGATCTTCGAAGACATGTTCGCCTTCGCCCTGACCGCGGCGGGATTTCTCTATCCCGATCTCAAGCGCTTCATGTTCGAGCGCCGCTACACGAAGGTGCTCAACCGCCTGGTCGCCGACAGCGCCCGCTACCAGGAGAACGCACACCTGCACTACATGACCACGCAGGACATCCAGAAGGCATTCGAGCCTGGGGATTCGCGGCGATTGCCGCCGTGATGAGGTTCCTGGGAGCGCGGACGTCTCGTCCGCCGTTCGTGCAACATCCTGCGTAACAGCGGACGGGACGTCCGCGCTCCCAGGAACCGTAATTACGCGCTCTTCTCCGCCGTCTTCGGGCTGATGACCGCCGAGAGCTCGGTGATCTTGTTGGCCGGGAAGCCCGACTCCTTGGCGTGCGTGCGGATCAGCTCCTCGCTCGGAGCCGAGTAGATGCAGTAGATCTTGTCGCCCGCCACGTAGCTGTGCTCCCACTGAATGTCGGGACCCAGGTTGGCCAGCACGTCGTTGCTGTGCTTCGACGCCCCCTGCAGTTCGTCGGGTGTCATCTTTCCGGCTCCGGGGATCTCGCGTTCGATCACATATTTCGGCATAGGTTCTCCTTAGGTTGCGAATCTTGACTGCCTCGACTGCGGTTTCAGTGTGACGATATGCACAACGCTGGCCGATTTCCGAGGGACTCTGCGCTATCCTCCGCTGCACAAAACGAAGGAGACTCGATGCGGAAATTCATCTTTGTCCTTGCCATCATCGCCGCCGTTTCGGCGCGCGCCGAACAGAAGAACGTGCAGTTGCTCACCAACCTTTCCGATGCCCAGCTCGGGCTGGTCATGGACAACATGGCCTCGTCCCTCGGCGTTCATTGCGATTTCTGCCACGTTCACAAAGAGGGAACTCACGATTGGGATATGGCCAGCGATGACAAACAGGAGAAGAAGACCGCGCGCGAGATGATCCGCATGGTCATCGACCTGAACGAGAAGAGTTTCCACGGCCAGCCGAGGGTCAGCTGCTTCACCTGCCACCTCGGCAAGGAACATCCGTCGGCCGCGGTGGCGCTGCCCGTCCCGCCCATCCCGCCGACGAAGTCGCACGAAGCGGAGGAGGCCGAGCGAAAGGCGTTTCCGGCCGCCAAGGACATCGTGGCGAAATACGTCACCGCCCTCGGCGGCGATGACGCAGTGAAGAAACTCAGCACCGCTTCGATGATCGCCAAAGGCACCCGCGCGGGCGCGGCTGGGCCGGCGATGCCGGTCGAGGTCTACCGCTCAGGCGGCAACGTATTGATCCGCACCACGCCACCGGAAGGGCCGGCCATGGCGCAGATGTACGGCACCGAAGGCGGATGGATGGTCGGAAGACAGGGATCGCGCACGCTCACCGCGGCCGACGCCGCGCAGGGCCTGGCCGCCTCCCGCGCCTATGACCCGGTTATCCTGCCGCTGCCGGAGAACGCACGCGTCCTCGGCAAGGCCACCATCGACGGACACGAAGCCTGGACCGTCGGCGCATCCCTCCCCAACCAGATCCGCGAGCGCATCTGGTTTGACGCCACCACCGGCCTGGCGCTGCGGCGTCTGATCACCATCCCCAGCCCTGTCGGACAGATCCCGACGCAGACCGATTACGACGACTACCGCGACGTGGCCGGCGTGAAGGTTCCGTTCACCGTGCGCGTCTCCAGCGTCAGCGGCGGTGGGAGCTCGACACGGAAGTACACGTCGATCGAATTGGGAGCGCCGGTCGACACGAAGCTCTTCGCCGCGCCGCCGCCGACACCGCCGCCTCCAACTCCGAAGTAGCCGACTTTTCGATGCGGGGTTCGGTCCATCAGCAGGACCGGACCCCGCGTTTTCAGGTCCCGAACAACAAATCCCGTAGAATGAGCGGAATGAGGGGCGGTGAGATCAGCCGGGTGAAGCGCCAGCTGCTGCGGCAGGCGGTGGCGGACAACCTCGATACCATTCGAGGATTGCCGCCGCGCTCGTTGCGGCCGGGTCATCGCTTCGCACGCCTCTTCCTGCGCCGCGCGCCGCTGGTGCTCATCCCGCTGATCCTGGCCGGCTTCGCCTTCATCAGCAGCACCGGCGTGACCCGCTCGCCGAAAGTGGCCATACCGGCAGCGAAGCCATCCGCTCCGCAGATCACCCAGGCGTCGATGACGCCGGTGCTGATGGCGGACACGCTGGAGCCGGTGAGCGCGTCGGTCTTTCCCCTCTCCGTCCATCGCGTCGTTCTCGACGCCGGCCACGGCGGCACCGATCCGGGCGCGTCGTCGATCTCGAACGTCAGCGAGAAAGAGATCACGCTCGACATTCAAAGGCGGCTGGCCACCCTGCTGCGCACGAACGGCTTCGATGTCGTCGCCACCCGCAGCGACGACCGCCTCATCCCCCTCCGCGAGCGTGCGCGGCTGGCCAACGGCTCGGCCTCCGACATCTTCGTGTCGATTCACGTGAACTCGATTCCGCATCCGAACAACCACGGCGTCGAGACCTACTACCTCGGTCCGACCAACGATCCGACGCTGACCCAGCTGGCGGCGTCGGAGAACCTGACCTCGGGATACGCGCTCGCGGACATGCGCAAGCTGCTCGATCGCGTCTACGCCGACGTGCGCCGCGATGAGTCCCGCCGCCTCGCCAACGCCGTGCAATTGCAGATGTTCAGCGGGCTGCGCGGCGTCGATCCCGGCCTCGAAAACTGGGGCGTCAAACGGGCGCCGTTCATCGTGCTCGTCGCCACCGACATGCCGGCCATCCTCGCCGAGGTCGGATGTCTATCGAATGATCGGGAAGCGGAGATGCTGCGCAGCGGCGCCTACCGCCAGCAGATCGCGCAGGCGCTTTTCCACGGCATCCACGCATACGCAAGCGCCAACGACGCGCCGCAGAAGAAAGGAATCTAATGTCTACTGAATCCGAGATCCTTCACGTTGGGATCGACCTCGGCACTTCTCGCAGCGCGATTTCCGCGTCGAACGGCGAGCGCTTCGTCGTTGACAGCTTCGTCGGCTGGCCCGCCGACATGGTGGCGAAAAAAGTCCTCAAACGCGACGTCCTCATCGGCCACGAAGCAGTCGCCAACCGCACCATGCTCGACCTTCATCGCCCTCTCGAGCGCGGCCTGCTGAAAGAAGGCTCGGAGAAGGACGTCGAAGCGGTCCGCGAGCTGCTCAAGCACCTGCTCCGCCTCGTCGGCGTCAGCTCCAACGGCAAGATCGACAGCTCGAATGTCCGCGCCGTCGTCGGCGTCCCGGCGGCATCGCTGCGCACGAACAAGCAGTACCTCCGCAACTCAATGAAGGGAATCGTCGACAGCCTGATGATCGTCAGCGAGCCGTTCGCGGTGGCGTACGGCCTGAACGCGCTGCTGCACACGATGATCGTCGACATCGGCGCCGGCACCACCGACTTCTGCGTGATGAAGGGCCGCTACCCCGGCGAAGAAGATCAGCGCACGCTGACCATCGCCGGCGATTCGGTCGATACGCAGCTCCTTAAACTGATCGAGGAGCGCTATCCGCAGGCGAACGTGACCATTTACATGGTTCGCGAGTGGAAGGAGAAGCACAGCTTCGTCGGCGAGGCGCCGAAGAAGGTGCTGGTCACCGCGCCGGTGAAAGGCGTCCCGACGGAGCTCGACATCACCACCGAGATGAAGGCCGCGTGCGAGACCCTGCTGGCACCGACGGTAGAGACGATGCTCGATCTCCTGTCGCGCGTCGAGCCGGAGTTCCAGGAGCGCGTGCGCAGCAACATCATCCTCTCCGGCGGCGGCGGCCTGATCCGCAATCTCGACAAGTCGCTCGAAGATGCCCTCAAACAAGTCGGCGGCGGCAAGGTCACGCACATGCAAGACCCCGTCTTCGTCGGCTCCGACGGCGGCCTCGCGCTGGCGCTGGATGCCCCGGATGAGGATTGGGAGAAGCTGACGGCGTAGAGCAGGCGTCCCGCCTGCTACCGACGGGCGTCCTCGCCCGGCGGTGCAAGATTGCGAATTGTTCACGGAAACCACCGATTGATCACGCTGCGACACGGTGGGTGCGCAGGTGCGCACAGGGGGTGTTGCAATGCGACACGGTGGGTGTGCGCGTGCGCACCGAGGATGTTGCATTGCGACACGGTGGGTATGCACGTGCGCACCGAGGATGTTGCATTGCGACACGGTGGGTGTGCACGTGCGCACCGAGGATGTTGCATTGCGACACGGTGAGTGTGCACGTGCGCACCGAGGATGTTGCATTGCGACACGGTGGGTGTGCACGTGCGCACCGAGGGTGTTGCATTGCGACACGGTGAGTGTGCACGTACGCACCGAGGGTGTTGCATTGCGACGCGGTGGGTGTGCACGTACGCACCGAGGGTATTGCATTGCAACACGGTGGGTGTGCACAGTGCGCACCGAGGGTGCAACGGTGCGACACCGGGGGCTTGGCTACTTCTTTTTCGCCGCGCGCGTTGCTTTGGGCGCGACAACGGTGCTCGCCGCAATGTGCTTTGGCAGCCGCACATCGGCGCGCCGCCAGAGGATGCGCGACCGCGGAATCGGCACCTCGCGGAACAGCGACGCAAGGCAGGCGGATGCATCGAGAGCAGTGGGAATGCGAACCGTCAGCTGCCTGGATTCCTTGCCGTAATCAAGAACGACGTACTCGCCGGCATCGAGTTTGATCAGAGCGCCTTTGGAGGGTTCGGGTGCTGCCCATGGATCGGAGATCTCATGGAAAGAGACAGGAAACCACTTCGTCAGCTCGACTTCCGAGAGCTCGGCGGTCATCACCGGGAAGGCGTTTTCGCGTAGTTCGTTTGGCTTGGCTGTTCGCACGCGCTACTCCAGATCACGTCGACAACGAATCTTAGCCGACAGCCCGCGTAGAGCAGGCGTCCCCGCCTGCTCTACGACGCCATCTCGAGCAACGCGGTAACCGTGTTCCAGTTCCGCGCCGTCACGTTCACTCCGATCTTTTTTTCGGTGAGCGCGTTCGAGAGTTTCGAGCCGGCGATTCCTTCGGGAAGATAGAGATACAGCTCCTGATCGCCGAAGTGGAGCTCCTCGGAATCGATCTTCAGTTTCTGAAGTAGCCCCTTCGCATCCTTGCTGATCGGACCGCCGAGGAACGCTACGAGAAGCGCTTTCGGATTCCGTTGCGGGCCGGTCGCGAACGGGTTCGCGGCGATGACCTCGCGAATCTCGTCGGCCGTTCGCAGGATCACCTTCGCCTCGAAGCCGGTGGATTTGCGAACCCCCTCCTCGATCCGGTCGACGAGTTTCCCGCGATCGAGGTTACTGCGAAAGACGACGTTGCCGCTCTGCAGATACGTCTTCGCCCCCTTCAATCCCACCGATTCGCACAGCGCCCGCAACGCATCCATCTTCAGCAGGTTGTTGCCGCCGACGTTGATGCCGCGGATCAGGCAGATGTAGGACTGCTCGGAAGGCATCCGGAAAGTATAGGCGTTGACCGTGGAGGCCGATTCGACACGCTCCTCGAGACGTTCGGCGCGATTGTCATCCAGAGGCCGGCGGAGCGCGGACGAAGGATCTCAAGCTATACGGCTTGAGCCGAAGCCATCACTGCGCATGATCCGGTTTCAACGCAGAAACCGTAGTTTGAGATCCTTCGCTCGACGCTCAGGATGACAGACGCTATGCCCGCAGCGCTTCGACCGGTTGCATCCTCGAGGCGCTGATCGACGGGTACAGGCCCGCCAGCAATCCCATCGAGACGGCGAAGCCGCTGGCGACGGAGAGGCCGAAGAGGGAGACCGGGAGGCCGGCGGGGAAGAAGCCGGAGATCAGTTTCACGACGAGGATGCCGAGGGCTACGCCGACGGTGGCGCCGACCACGGAGAGGGTGACGGCTTCGATCAGAAACTGCATGAAGATCTCGCCGTCGCCGGCGCCGATCGCTTTGCGCAGGCCGATTTCGAAGAGACGCTCCCCGATCGAGATCTTCAGTACGGAGAAGATGCCCACGCCGCCGATCAGCAGCGACACGCCGGCGATCGAGAAGAAGACGATGCGCCAGTTGCGCAGGATGCGCACGATGTTGCCGCGCTCTTTGAGGATCTCTTTGCCGACGTTTTCGACGCGCACGTCATGAATATTGCTGTGCGCATGGGCCACGATCCCCGCCGCCTCATCTTCGGCATCGATACTCTTCTCGGGATCGTCGGTCTTGGCCAGCATGTAGGAAATGGCGTTCGCGCGTCCGAACATGTCCTGGTAGACCGTGAACGGGATGTAGGCGCCGCCGGTTTCTTTGCGCATGTCGTCGTCGTTGACGAACTGCATGTTGAACTTGGTGCCGACGCCGATGACCGTAAGCCGCCGCCCGCCGATGCTGACCTGCTGGCCGATGGCGTTGTCGCCGCCGAAGAGCTGTTCTTTCAACTTGAATCCGAGAACACAGACCGGCTTCTTCGATTCGACGTCGCTCTCGCCGAGAAAGCGGCCGGTGCTGGTCTTGCGGCCTTTGATGCCGACGAACGCGGGGGTGATGCCGTAGACGTCGATGCGGCGGGTGACGCTGCCGGCGGTGACGACCGCGCGCGATTCGCCGACGGGACCGATGGAGCTGATCAGAACGCTGCCGTCGAAATACTTCTGGTCTTCGACGCGGAGACCATGCGAGAGATGCGCTTTGGCGCGCTCCATCGGATCGGTCGGTTTGCGCTGCGAGAGGACCAGCACTCCGTCCATGCCGAGGTCTTCGACGCCCTGCCACACGCCGCGCTCCACACCGTCGAGCACGGACATCACCACCACGATCGCCAGCGTGCCGAGGATGACGCCGATGAGCGTGAAGAAGGAGCGGAGCGGATGCCCCTTCACTTCCTCGAGACTGGTGCGAACGGATTCGAGCAGTTGCATGTGTTTTTCCTAAGTGGCCAGTGGTCAGTGGTCAGTGGTTAGCAGGGAAAAGTTTCAATGTTCCTCTCTGACAACTGACCACTGGCGACTGACCACTTCATTCCGCCCTCAGCGCTTCGATCGGATTCAGACGCGACGCGCGGATGGCCGGGTACATTCCGAAAATCAGGCCGGTGCCGGCGGCGAAGACGATGGCGTAGACCGCTGTGCTGACCGTGATCGCGGCCGGATCGCGGGTCAGCGCGGCGATGCCGTCGCAGAAGAACTTGCCCACGACGATGCCGAGGAATCCGCCGATGACCGAGACCAGCACGGTCTCGGAGAGGAACTGGAAGAAAATCTGCGCCGGCGAGGCGCCGACGGCCTTGCGCGTCCCTACCTCGCGCACCCGTTCATTGAACGAGGCCAGCTGGATGTTCATCACCACGATGCCGCCGACCAGGAGCGAGATGATCCCGCAGATCATGAAGGTCATGTCGTACATCTGGTTGTTCGCCTCGTTGCGCTTGAGATTGGCCACGCGTGAGAAGACGTCGAAGTCTTTCGTGCCGTGCTCGCGTTTGAGAATGCCCTTGATCTCATCGACCGCTTCCTGGTTGCGCTTCACGTCCTTCATGCGCACGTGCATGAAGGACACCTTGCCCTGCGCCAGCGTGTCGCCCTTGCGCGTGACGAAGGTGGTGAAGGGGATGTAGATCTGGCGGTTCATCCAGCGCATGACGTTGCGCTTGTGATCGAAGCTGAAGTACTTCTCCTCCATGATGCCGACCACGAGGTAGCCGGTTCCGTTGATGCTCAGCGTCTTGCCGATCGGATCGTCGCTGCCGAAGAACTCCTGGGCCCGCTCGGTGCCGAGGACGACCACGCGCGCGGCGGTGGCCAGATCGTTGTCGGTGATGAAGCGGCCCTGGCCGGCGTGGAAATCGTTCATCGGTGAATACGCCGGTGTCACGCCCATGATGCTGCGCGGCTTCTCGATGTCGTGGTAGCGCAGGGTCATGTTCTCGTTGGCCACGGGCGAAACCAGATCGATCTCTTTCGCATCGCGCTTGAGCACGAGCGCGTCGTGATAGGTCAGCCCCTTCGATGCCAGCGCTTTGGCGTCGAGCGTCACCTTTCCTGTCGGCTTGTTCGACACCCAGATTTTCTGGATGCCGCCGGAGACGCGGTAGTACTCCATCGACGCCGACTTGCCGGCGACCGACAGTGAGAAGGTGGCCACGATCGATCCCGCGCCGAGGATGATGCCGACCAGCTGCAGCATCGTGCGACCGAAGTGGTCCTTGATGTCGCGGATGCCGTCGAGGATGGATTCGAAGAGGATCATGGATTACTCGTTGACGATTTCGCCGTCGACCAGCGTGATCCTTCTCTGCGTGCGCGACGCGATGGCCGGATCGTGCGTCACCAGGACGATGGTCTCGTCATTCGCGGCCAGCTCCTCGAAGATGTTGATGATGTCGGAGCCGGTCTTCTGATCGAGGTTGCCGGTCGGCTCGTCGGCCAGGATCAGCGACGGGTTATTGACCAGGGCCCGGGCGATGGCCACGCGCTGGCGCTGGCCGCCGGAGAGCTCGCTGGGGCGATGCTTGGACCGTTTCTCCAGGCCGACACGCTGCAGCGCCTTGAAGGCGGCATCGCGGCGCTCGTCGCGGCCGACGCCGGCGTAGAGCAGCGGCAGCTCGACGTTCTTGAGGATCGAGGCGCGTGGGAGCAGGTTGAAGGTCTGAAAAACGAATCCGATCTTCTGATTGCGGACGCGGGCCAGGGCGCGGGCCGACATCTCGGCCACGTCTTCGCCGTCGAGCCAGTACTTGCCGGTGGTGGGCGTGTCGAGGCACCCGAGGATATGCATCAGCGTCGACTTGCCGGAGCCGGAGGGGCCGATGATGGCCACGAACTCGCCCTTCTCGATGGCCACGTCCACTCCGCGCAACGCCTGCACCGCGTTCTCGCCGGAGTCGTAGGTCTTGGAGATCTCGTCGAGCTGGATGAGAGCCTTCTTTGTTGCGGGCTCGGGTTGCTCGTATTGAAGTAGTGCGCTCATTTTTTGGCTCTCGGGTGTCGGCTGTCAGAAGTGGAGGCAATGCTGACCGGCTGTGGCTCCCGGCACCCGAGAGCCGACAGCCGGCAGCCTGTTAGTCGTCGTTATCGTCCTTCTTCTTGTCCGCCGGCAGCGTCGGATCTTCGAGGGCCACTTCCTCGCCCGGCTTGAGGCCCGTGACCACTTCCACGCGGGAGTTGTCGGAGAGGCCGGTGACGATGGTGCGCTTCTCGAAGAATTGCTTCCAGCCGTCTTTGTCGGGCGGCTGGCCGTCTTTCTTCACGGCCTTGGTCGGCACGGTGTTCGGGTCGAGCTTCTTCTTGACGAAGACCAACTCCACGCCATCGCGCTGGAAAACCGACTCGACCGGGACGGTGAGGACTTTGTCCTTCCGCTCGCCGTTGACTTCGATGTTCGCGGTCATGCCGGAGCGGAGCTCGCGGCCCTGGGCGTCGAGACGGATCTCGACGTCGAACACGCGCACTTTGTCGTCGACGCGCACGGCCGGGGCGATGCGGTCGATCCGTCCGGCGAAGGCGACCTTGGAGTAGGCATCGAGCGTGACCTTGACCGGCATGCCGACGCGGATCTTGCCGATGTCGACTTCGTTCACGCCGGCCTTGACGATCATCCTGGAGACGTCGGCCACGCTGAAGAGCACCGTCCCTGCGTTGAACGACGAGACGCCGCTGGTGATGGTGTCGCCGATCTCGACGTTCTTGGTCAGAAGCACACCGTCCATCGGCGAGACGACGTTCGAGCCCTGGAACTTGTTGGCGGCCTGGGCGATGGGGATGCCGCTGCGCTCGACGATGCTGTATTTCTCTTCGGTCTTCTCGTACTCCTGTTTCGCGGCCAGGTACTCGGCCTCGGAGTCGCGATTCTGCTTGCCGGCGAGGAGGCCGGACTCGAAAAGACTATGGTCGGATTCGTAGTTCTTCTTGGCCTGGTCGTAGCGGATCTTCGATGCGGTCAGCGCGTTCTTGACGTCGGCGATCGACTGGGCCTGGTTGAGATCGGGCTCGATGCGCGCCAGCGTCTCGCCGCGCTTCACCGAGTCGCCGTCGCGATGGAAGACTTCCACGACTTTCCCCGAGACGACCGACTTGACGTCGACCTTGACCTCGGGCTGGACGTTGCCGACCTCGGTGACCTTGACCTGGATGTCGGCGACCTCGGCCTTGCCAACCTTGACCGGCAGCTTCACTTCCTGCTTCTTCCCGCCGGCCTTCATGGCCACGAACGTGATGACGATCGCCACCGCCAGGACGATGATCGACCACACCGCGAGTTTCTTCTTCCGCTTGCCGCTCATAGAAATCTCCTCGATACGTTTGCTGCCAACATTAACGTCCGAGGAGAGCGAAGGTTTCAGGATGTGACAGAGAACGCACAGGTATGCGGTTGCCCATATGTCCGCTCCGACATATGCTGACACGATTCAAATGCCAAAGCCGATCGTCTGGTTGCATGGCGAGATCAAGACACCGCCTTTTTCGCGCGCGGCACGGGTCGAAACTGGCTTCCTGCTTCGGCGTTTGCAAGATGGAGAACTCATTAGCATGCCCGCTTCGCGACCGCTCCCTGAGATCGGCGCCGGTTGTCATGAGCTGCGAGTCGTCGATCGCGATGCCACTTGGCGCATCGTCTATCACGTCGCCGACGATGCGATCGTGTTGCTCGACATCTTCAGCAAGAAGACACGGGCGCTACCGCGTTCCGTATCCACCGCGGCGAAACGGCGATTGAGGGAGTATCTGCGGGTCGTTCGGGAGGATTGACATGAACACATCGAAAAAAAAGAAGCTCGAAGCAGCCGGCTGGAAAGTGGGCGACGCAAAAGACTTTCTGGCTTTAACCCCGAACGAAGCCGAGTTCGTGGAGATCAAACTTTCACTCGCCCGACGTCTTCGCGCACTCAGAGAACAACATCGCTGGACACAAGCCGAACTGGCCAGGCACGTGGGATCCAGCCAGTCGCGCGTCGCGAAGATGGAGGCGGCCGACCCGACGGTGAGCGTCGATCTCCTCCTCCGTTCCCTGCTCGCAGCTGGCGCGAACCGCGCCGATCTTGGACGCGTTGTCGGCTCGAAGAGCCGTTAGTTATCCATCGCTTCGCGCTGCTGAAAACCGCCGGCGCAGAATGTCCGATGGGCTGATGAACCCCGCCACCCTCCCTTCTTCATCGACCACGGGACAACGATCGATGCCGGCGTGGGCCATGCGGCGGATCAGATCGAGCATGTCGTCGCTAGCG